>Ga0070741_10000171_pt1 | contig 244783 bp, 231 predicted proteins | sample Coa_R1_4_FD_66440 | JGI IMG/M metagenome (GOLD analysis project Ga0070741, IMG submission 66440) | Surface soil microbial communities from Centralia Pennsylvania, which are recovering from an underground coalmine fire - Coalmine... | ecosystem: Environmental > Terrestrial > Soil >... | reverse complement strand
GACGGGACTGAACGGCAGCGGGATCTCGAGACGCGCGGACAGCGCGAGGAGGGCCGAACCGGCCAGGACGAGGCCGGCACGCGAGAGCACCCCGTCGGGCGCGAGAGCGATCGCGATCGGCCGCGTCCTCGTGTCGATCACGCGTCGACCTCCGAACGTCGCGCGGTGAGCCAGTACACCAGCGACACGACGGCGATGGTGGGGATCGTCGCGCTGATCGCCGAGCGGACCTCGGGGAAGCCGAAGGCGATGACCCAGTAGAGGACGGTCCCGAGCGCGAGGCTCGCGATCCCGGGCCAGTGCACGCCGCCTCGGTACCAATAGGCGCCGCCGGTCGTGCGGAACAGATCGTTGGAATACGCGCCGCGGCGGACGACGAAGTGGTCCACGAGCGCGATCGTCCAGAGCGGCACCACGAGGGCGCCGACGGCGTCGAGGAAGAAGATGTAGCTGCCGAGCAGGTCCGCGGCGAAGAGCGGAAGCAGGCTGAGCGGCACGACGACCAGCGCCGAGATCAGCAGCAGCCCGCGCATCGGGACCCGCGAGTGCGGTAGCAGCTGCGAGACGCCGAGGGCCGAGGCGTAGATGTTCCCGGCGTTCGTCGCGACGGTCGCGAAGAGGATGACCAGGTACGCGACCCATCCGAAGCCGAGCCGCGTCGCGACCGAAGACGGATCGGAGAGCGCGGGGTTGAACTGCCCCGTCTGGACCGCGAGGAACACGACGCCGAGCGCGCCGACGAAGAACCACCACGTCTGGGCGAGGTTCGCGCCGATCCACGGGCCGGCGGAGCCGGCGCGCGGCGTGCGCGCGAAGCGCGAGAAGTCGCCGATGAACTCCCACGTCCAGTTGTACGCGACGAGCAGATCGACGAGCAGCGCGACGGTGATCGCGTAGCTGAAGGGCCCCACCGCGGTGGTGAGCCCCGCCGGCGGCCGCCAGGCGAAGAGATCCGCCGTGCCCCAGGTGGTGAGCGCGAGGTAGGTCTCGAACGCCCCGAGGAGCAGGAGGCCGGCGACCGCGACCCACTCCATGGCGCGGATCGCGCGGTGCCCGGCCACCGCGAACGTCCCCTGCACGGCGCAGGTGATGAGGATGGAGAGCGCCATCGGCCCCTGGTAGCCCGGATCGCCGAGCGCCGGCGTCCCGAAGATGCCCTTCAGGATGAAGCTCGTGCCGATCGAGCCGACGAACACGTTCACCGCGGCCCAGCCGAAGCCGAAGACCAGATAGAACGAGGCGGGCACCGCCGATCCGCGCAGCCCGAACGCCGGCCGCACGATGGCCACCGACGCGCCGCCGACGCGTGCGGCGATGTATCCGAGGGCGGCCCAGGGCAGGAGCGCGAGCGGGCTCACGACGAGGATCAGCACGAGGGCGCCGCCGAGGCCGGTCCAGCCGGCCATGATCCCGCCGTACAGCCAGGCCGCCGGGATGCTCGCTGCGCCGAACCAGAGGACGGCCTGATCCCACAGGCTGAAGCCGCGCGCCGACTCCGGGACCTTGTCGAGGGCGCGGTACTCGGAACCGATCGCGGCGAAGCCCGTCGCGTGCGTGTCGTCACTCATCGGCGTGGCGATGCTATCCGGTACGAACGCGTCCATGTCGGAAGCGGTGCACCGTGCGACGGTGCCAACGAGCGCACGTGCACCGAATCCCGCGGATGCGGCACCGACCTGATCCATAATCGGCGGCGTAGCGACGGCGATGCCGGTGCACGCGGAGGTCGCGGTAGGGGAGCGAGGTGCGACGGTGCAGCGTAAGTTCGTGCTCGACGAGAAGGACCTTCCGACTCACTGGTACAACATCCAGGCCGATCTCGGTGCGCCGCTCCCGCCGCCTCTCCATCCGGGTACCGGCCGGCCGATCGGACCGGCGGACCTCGCGCCGCTCTTCCCGATGGAGCTCATCAAGCAGGAGGTGAGCCGGGAACGCTGGATCGAGATCCCCGAGCCGGTCCGCGACGCATACAAGGTCTGGCGGCCCACGCCGCTCGTCCGCGCGCTCGGCCTCGAGAAGATCCTCGGCACTCCCGCGCGCATCTACTACAAGTGGGAGGGCACCAGCCCGGCCGGCAGCCACAAGCCGAACACCGCCATCGCGCAGGCCTACTACAACAAGCAGGAAGGCACCAAGCGCATCGCGACCGAGACGGGCGCGGGTCAGTGGGGCAGCGCCATGGCGCTCGCCGCGCGGCTGTTCGACCTCGAATGCAAGGTGTACATGGTCCGCGTGAGCTACGACCAGAAGCCGTACCGGCGCATCCTCATGGAGACCTGGGGCGCCGACGTCGTCGCGAGCCCGAGCCCCGACACGAACGCCGGCCGGGCCGCCCTGGCGAAGGACCCAGAGAGCGCGGGCAGCCTCGGCCTCGCGATCTCCGAAGCGGTCGAGGACGCGGCATCGCGCGAGGACACGAAGTACTGCCTCGGCTCGGTGCTGAATCACGTCCTGTTGCACCAGACCGTCATCGGGCAGGAGGCGAAGAAGCAGCTGGAGCTCGCCGGCGATGCGCCGGACATCCTCGTCGGCTGCATCGGCGGCGGTTCGAACTTCAGCGGCTTCGCCTTTCCGTTCCTGGCCGACAAGCTGACCGGCAAGGCGGAGGATCTTCGCGTCGTCGCGGTCGAGCCGATGGCGGCGCCGAGCGTCACGAAGGGGCGGTACGTCTACGACTTCGGCGACGAGGCGATGATGACGCCGCTCGTGAAGATGCACACGCTCGGGCACTCGTTCATGCCCGCGCCGATCCACGCCGGCGGGTTGCGCTACCACGGCATGGCACCCGCGGTGAGCGCGCTGTACGAGCGGAAGGTCATCGAGGCCGTCGCGGTGCACCAGCGGCCGACGTTCGAGGCCGCCGTGATGTTCGCGCGCGCGGAGGGCTACCTTCCCGCTCCCGAGTCCGCGCACGCGATCCGGGTGGTCATCGACGAGGCGCTGCGCTGTAAGGAATCGGGACGGTCGAAGACGATCGTCTTCAACCTCTCAGGCCACGGGCACTTCGATCTCGGTGCCTACGAGCGGTATCTCAGCGGGAAGCTCGAGGACTACGAGTACCCGACCGCGAAGGTCGCCGAGGCGCTCAGAGACCTGCCGAGCGTCGCGGTGTAGATGAGGCACTGCGCATCGATCCGCGCCCCGTCGATTGACCGCTCCCATGCGTACGCGCAGAATCCGACGTGGCACGTCGGAAATTCCCGACGGAGGACGAGTGGTGTGGCATCGAGCGCGTCGTGATTGGCCGTGTGGCCGCGTCACCCCGCGTCTTCGTTTGCTCACCGCTCGCGCCTCTCGCTGCGCTGGCGGGCTCTGCTCCTGTTCGACGGCGGACCGCGCCGTCGTGAGGCTCACGCCCTCCTAGCACAGCCTCCGCGGCGCGGCCGCCCTGCGATTCATTCGAGTGGATGAAGAGAAAGGGGGCCGCCCGGCCGCATGGCAGTACTCGTCGCGCCAACCCGTCGCCAGATCGCGACGCGTGCGCACGCGCGCCGCGCGCGGCGCCGCCGGTTCGGTCGGCTCACGCTCGGCGCGGCGGTCGTCGCCGCGATCGCCGCCGCGGTCCTTGCGGGTCCGCTGTTCGTCCCGTACGCGCCTGAGGCGCAGGCCATCGCGGAGCGCCTCGGCGCACCCAGCGCGGCTCACGTGCTCGGCACGGATGCGTTCGGGCGCGACGTGCTCGCGCGTCTCCTCAGCGGCGGGCGCGTGTCGCTGACGATCGGGCTGCTGTCGATGATCGTGACCGTCGCTGTGGGCGTCACCGTCGGGGCGATCTCCGGCTTCTTCGGCGGCGTGGCCGACGCGCTGCTCATGCGCCTGACCGAGCTGGTGATGGTCTTTCCGACCTTCTTCCTGATCATCCTCGTCGTCGCGACGTTCGGCTCGAGCGTGCCGCTTCTCGTCCTCGTCATCGGTCTCACCGGTTGGCCGGTCGGGGCTCGCGTCATCCGCGGCGAGGTGCTGAAGGTCCGCTCGCGCGACTACGTCCTCGCGGCGCGCGCCATCGGCGCGTCGTCCTGGCGCATCCTCGCCCGCCACATCATCCCGAGCGTTCTCGCCGTGATCGTCATCTCGGCGACGATCCGGGTGGGGACGAACATCCTCATCGAGGCGGGCCTCAGCTACCTCGGGCTCGGCGTGCAGCCCCCGCTCGCGTCGTGGGGGAACATGATCGCCGAGAGCGCGAAGACCATGCGCACGGCGTGGTGGCTCACCGCGATCCCCGCCGCGGCGATCTTCCTCGCGGTCTTCGGCTTCAACCTCTTTGGCGAGGGCGTGCGCGATGTCGTCGATCCTCGCCGCGAGCGTCCACGCGGAGACACGGCGGCATGAGCAGGTACTGGACCGGCCGGCTCCTGCAGGCGATCCCGCTGCTCTTCGCGGTCTCGCTCGCGGTGTTCGCCGTCCTGCACCTCGCGCCGGGCGACCCGGCGACGCTCCTCGCCGACCCCGCCTACCTGACGGAGTCGCAGCGCGCGGCGATCCACCGCTCCCTGGGCCTCGACGACGCGCTCCCCATCCAGTACGTCCGGACGATGGCGGGCATCGTCACCGGGCGGCTCCAGTCGTTCCGTACGACGGAGCCGACTCTCGCGATGCTCGGGAGCGCGCTCCCGACGACGGCGGCGGTGGGCCTCATCGGCCTCGCGCTCGCCACGGTCGCGGGCGTCGTCCTCGGCGCCGCGGCGGCGACGCGTCCGGGCGGATATCTCGACCGTCTCCTCGGGGTCGCCATCGTCAGCGCGGTCTCGGTCCCGACCTTCGTGGTCGCGCTCTTCGCGCTTCGCCTCTTCTCCGAGGAGTGGCACCTCCTGCCGGCGAGCGGCATCCGTCCGATCGGCGCCACCACATTCGATCCCATCGCCTCGTTGCCGCACCTCGTGCTGCCGGTGCTCGTGACGGCGTTCCCCATCGCCGCGATCCTCGCTCGGTACACGCGCGACGCCGTCGCGGAAGCGCTCGCCGAGGAATACGTGCGGACCGCGCACGGCAAGGGCCTGAGCGGCCGCGTCGTCCTGCGTCGCCACGTGCTGCGCAACGCGCTCATCGCCGTCGTGAGCGTCGTCGGGACGATCATCCCGCTCCTCCTCGGAGGCTCGGTGATCGTGGAGAGCCTGTTCGGCCTCCCCGGCGTGGGCCGGATCACCGTGCAGGCCGCGCTGCAGCGCGATTACCCCGTGGTGATGACCACGACGCTCTTCGCCGCCGTCCTCGTCGTCGCGGCCAACCTCGTCACCGACTTCGTCTACGGGCTCGTCGATCCTCGGATCCGGCTCGCGTGAGCCGCTCCGAAATGCGTCAGGAGGGAACCACATGACACCCGAGCTTCGCGCCACACGCCGCCGCGTCCTTGGCTACGGAGCCGCCCTCGGCGGACTCTGGCTCGCGAGCTGCGCGGGCGTCAGCCCGCAGGGCGGCACAGGGTCGAGCGGGCCGCGTCGCGGCGGGCAGGCCGTGATCTACATCAACCATCCCGACACGCTGAATCCCGCGATCTCGCCGGTGTCGACGACGATCTACAACACGCCGTTCTTCTTCAACGGCCTGACCCGACCGGGCGACGACTACCAGCCGCAGCCCGACCTCGCCGACTCGTGGACGGTCTCGCCCGACGGCAAGGTCTTCACCTTCAAGCTGCGCCAGGGCGTGAAGTTCCACGACGGCAGTCCGTTCACCGCGGACGACGTGAAGTTCACGTGGGAGCTGATCAGCCACCCCGACAACGTCTCCGGCCGCCAGATCGCCGGGTTCTTCGCGCGCATCGCCGGCGCACCGGACTTCACCGCCGGGAAGGCGAGCGAGATCGCGGGCATCAAGGTGCTCGATCCGTACACGCTCCAGGTCACGCTCACCGCGGTGTACGCGCCGTTCCTCACGATCTCGGCCGGGCAGGCGATCCTTCCGAAGGCGCTCTGGAAGGACGTGCCGGTGAAGCAGCTCGCGGCGCATCCGCTCTCCCGAAAGCCGGTCGGCACCGGTCCGTTCGTGCTCGACACCTGGACGGCGAACGAGAGCATGGTGATGCACGCGTACGAGGGCTACCACCTCGGCCGTGCGAACCTCGACCGGATCGTGTCGCTCGCCGTCGCCGATCAGACCACGGGCTTTGGCCTCCTGAAGTCCGGCGAGCTCGACGCGATGGGCCTGTATGCGAGCGTGCCGATCGACAACTACGAGGAGCTGAAGAGCGACCGCAGCTTCGAGGCTCGCAGCCTGCTCGGCCTCGCGAATATGTATGCGGAGTTCAACTTCCGCAACCCGCTGTTCCAGGACCTGCGTGTTCGCAAAGCGCTTTCCTACGCGACGGACCGCGGCGCGATGCGCAGGAGCCTGTGGCGCGGCCAGGCGCAGCACATCAACTCGCCGATCCATCCGGCGTTCTGGGCCGCGAACCCGAACACCACGACGTTCGACAACGATCCCGCGAAGGCCGCCGATCTCTTCGCGCAGGCGGGCTGGAAGCGCGGAAGCGACGGCATCCTCGAGAAGGATGGGCAGAAGCTCCGCTTCAAGATGCAGACGATCCAGCGTGACTACGACGTCGTGCTGCAGGAGCAGTGGAAGAAGCAGGGGATCGACATGCAGGTCGAGCGGATGGACTTCGGCTCCTTCTGGGCGCCGCTGTACCTGCAAGGGAAGACGGAGCTCGCCGGGCTCAATCTGCCGTTCGGCCTGTATCTCGATCCCGACTATCCGCTCGGCGGCTACTTCTCGAGCGCGCTCAACCGCAACAAGTACAAGAACGAGCGGATCGATGAGCTGATCCTCTCCGCGACCGCCACGCTCGACCGCGAAGAGCGCCGCCAGCGCTACTTCGAGTTCCAGGAGACGCTCGCCCAGGACGTGCCGCACCTCTGGCTCGGAGTGCCGAACGAGATCTGGGGCATCCGGAAGGGTCTGGTGATCCCGAACAAGCCGACCGGCTACCTCACGATCCGGTCGGTGAAGGACTGGTACCGGGAGGGCGCGTCGTGACGCTCGTCATCGACAACGTTCGGATCGTGGACGGCACCGGTGCGCCGGCCATCGGCGACGGCCGCGTCGTGATCGAGGGGGAGCGGATCGTCGCGGCGGGCCCGCGGGCGGGCGCGGGCCCGTACGGCGCCGCGATCGAGATCCCCGCGCAAGCGGAGGTCATCGACGGCGCCGGAAAGACGGTCCTGCCCGGCCTCATCGACGCGCACGTCCACGATCCCTCCGACGCGAACATGGCGCTCTACGTGCGCGGCGGCGTCACGTCGATCCGCTTCGCCGGCGGCGACCAGCGCACGCTGCGGCGGCTCGCCGACCGGGTCGGGCGCCGGGAGCTCGCCGGACCGCGCGTCTTCTCGTGCGGTCACGCGCTCGACGCGACACCGCACGCCTGGCCGGGGAGCTACGCGGTGGACACTCCGCTCGAGGCGCGGCGCGTCGTCCGCCGGGCGCTCGTCGAGGAGCGCGCCGACGCGATCCTCGCGACGCATCGCGTCACGAAGCCGATCCTCGCGGCGATCACCGACGAGGCGCACGCGCAGGCCGCGCCCGTCACCGGCCAGCTCTGGAGCACCTCCGCGCGCGACGCGGCGGACGCGGGCATCGACGGGCTCGAGAACACCTCGCGCATCCCCGAGGACCCCGCGTTCGGCGACGATCGACTCTTCGCGCGGACCTCCGTGTCGGCGCGCATCGCCACGCTCGCGCACCTCTGGGCCGAGTCCGATCCCCGCAGGCTCGAGGAGATCGCGGGCCTGCTCGCCGAACGCGGTGTCTGGATCGCGCCCGAGCTCGTGTCGTTCGAAGCGTGGGCGGGCCTTTCCGAACGCGAGATCAAATCCGATCGGGATTGGCCACGCGGCGACGACGCGCGCGCGACGCAGTACGACCGCCACAACGCGTACATCTCGAGCGAATGGGGTCCCGACGACTTCGTCGCCCAGGCGAAGGCGATCGAGGCCTTCAAGAGGTTCATCGCCGCGTTCGTCGGCCTCGGGGGCGGGCTCGTCGCGGGGACCGATCTCGGCTTCGGCGGCATCCTGCTCCATCGCGAGCTCGCGCATTTCGTCGACGCCGGCCTCACGCCTCTCCAGGCCATCCGCACCGCGACGCGTCAGGCCGCGTCCGCGCTCGGCCGGGACGATCTCGGGCAGATCTCCGCGGGACGTACCGCGGACCTGATCCTCGTCGACGGACGGCCCGACGCTGACCTGCGTGCGCTCCGGAACGTCGATCGCACGATCATCGGCGGCGTGGTCGTCTCCGAAGGCCGGCGAGCCGTCGCGGAGGCCTCCCGATGAGCACGCTCACCGGTCTCCCGTCCGTGGAGCGGTCGAAGCTGGCGGAGCTCGCGCTCGCGGCGATAGCGCAGCGACGTGACGAGCTCATCGCCATCTCCCGCGATATCCACGCGCACCCCGAGCTGAGCTACGAGGAGGTGCACGCCCACGCGCTCCTCAGCGATGCGCTCGAGCGTTGGGGCTTCCGCGTGGAACGCGGCGTCGGCGGGACGCCGACCGCGTTCCGGGCGAGCGCCGGCTCCGGAGCTCCGACGATCGCGTTCCTCGCCGAATACGACGCGCTCCCGGAGATCGGGCACGCCTGCGGCCACAACCTCATCGCGATGTCGAACGTCGGCGCCGCTCTCGGCGCGAAGGCGGCGCTGGGCGACACTCCCGGCACGATCGAGGTCGTCGGCACGCCCGCGGAGGAGGGGGGCGGCGGCAAGATCCGTCTCATCGAAGCCGGTGTCTTCGACGGGGTCGATGTCGCGCTCAGCTCGCATCCGGGCTCGCACCTGACGGTCATACCGGAGAAGCTCGAAGGCCCGGGCGGTCTCCTTGCGATGATCGGCTTTCGCTACGCGTACCACGGCAGGTCCGCGCACGCGGCGGTCGCGCCGCACGAGGGGATCAACGCGCTCAACGCGGTCCTGCGGCTCTTCTCCGGCATCGACGCGCTGCGCCAGCACCTCCGCGACGACGTGCGCATCCACGGCGTGATCACGGATGGCGGGAAGGCGCCGAACGTCGTGCCCGATTTCGCCGCCGCGAACTTCATGCTGCGCGCGCGCGACCGCGAATACCTCGCCGAGGTCGTCGAGAAGGTCCGCGGCGTCGCCGAGGGCGCCGCCCTCGAGACGGGCGCGCGTCTCGAGCTTCAGCCGTACTACCCGCTGCCGACGCCGAGCGGCACGCACGGCATGTACGAGAACTTCCGCCCGAACCTTCCGCTGACCCTGCGCGCGCGTGCGAACGCACCGCGCGCCGGCCTCGCGCTCGACGAACCGCCGGCCGGACCGCGCCACGGCGCGGGAGGTCCCTCGAGCGACATCGGCAACGTGAGCCAGCGCGTACCCACGTTCAACCTCAGCTTCGCGGTCGCGAAGACCCCCACGCCGGGACATTCGCCGGCCATGCGCGAAGCGGCGATCACCGACCTCGCGCATCGCAACGCGCTCGCCGTCGCGGGAACGCTCGCGCTCACGGCCGTCGACGTGTTGACCGACCCGGCGCTCCTCGAAGCCGCGCGCGCGGACTTCGCGGACCGTGGAACCGCAATGGAGGGAACGAGATGACGCGACTGCAGTTCGGGCTGACGCTCCCCAATCGTGGCGTCCTGTTCGGCGTCGAGACCATGCAGGACCTGCTCGACATGGGGCAGGAAGCCGACGAGAGCGGGCTCTTCCGGAGCATCTGGGTGGGGGATTCGATCCTCGCGAAGCGCCGGCCGGAGTCGGTCGCGCTTCTCTCGGCGCTCGCGGCGCGCACGAAGCGCGTGCGTCTTGCCGTCGGGTGCATGGCGTCGTTCCCCGTGCGGCACCCGGTCCTTCTCGCCGCGCAGTGGGCGACGCTCGACCAGATCGCGGGTCCCGGTCGCGCGCTCCTCGCGGCGTGCATCGGCGGCGAGGGCGGCGGCGGCGACTGGCAGATGGAGAACGAGGCCTTCGGCGTGCCGCAAGGCGAGCGCATCGGCCGCATGGTCGAGGGGATCAAGGCGCTGAAGCTGCTCTGGACCGAGCCGAAGGCGAGCTTCGAGGGCACGTACTACTCGTTCAAGGACGTGATCTCCGAGCCCAAGCCCGTGACGACGCCACGGCCCGCCATCTGGATCGCCGCGAATCCGCGACCGACGGCGCGCGCGGACATGGCCACGAACGTAAAGCGCGCGACGCAGCGCATCACGCGACACGCCGACGGCTGGATGACCACGTGGCTCACGCCGGCCGACTTCCGCGATCGCTGGCGGCTGCTCCAGGAGTCGCTGCGCGAAGAGGGTCGCGACGCCGACGCCTTCGACAACACCCTCTACTACAACGTCAACATCAACGAGGATCGCGAGGCCGCGGCAGCCGAGTCCAAGCGCTTCCTCGACGCCTACTACGGGTTCGACATCTCGCGGCCGCGGCTGGACGTGTGGGTCGCCTACGGGCCGCCGGAAGAGGTCATCCAGAAGCTTCGTGAGTTCGCCGACGCCGGAGCGAAGGAGATCACCATCCGCCTCACGTCGTGGGATCAACGCAGGCAGCTCGACCGGCTGACGCGCGAGGTGCTTCCGGCCTTCGATTCGATCGCCGTCTAGGAGGGCCGGCTACACCTGCTTTGTGCATGTCGGCCCGCCCGCGTTGACCGCGGCGTGCCGCGCGGGTACGGTGCGGCGACGTGAACGGCTTCGCGATGGGCATGTCCATGTCGATGGCCTCGATTTCGAGGCCTGTGTGCCGTTGGACGTGATCCGCGCGTAGCCGTCCTTTCGCAGGCACACAGGCCCCCGGTGACACCGGGGGCCTTTCGTTTTTGGAGGGTAGTCATGGCGACGACGTTCGCGACGCGCTCCCTGCTGCGGGGTCTGCGGTGCCGCGCGTGTGGCGCGCTCCAGCCGGCGGACGACCGCTACGTCTGTGGCGAGTGCCTCGGCCCCATCGAGCCCGACTACGATCTCGATGCCGTCACGGCCGATGAGCTTCGCTCCCGGATCGAGCGCGGTCCGCGGAGCCTGTGGCGGTACGCGCCGCTCCTCCCGGTCGCCGAGCCGCCGGCGCACTTTCCCGTTGGCTGGACGCCGCTCATCCCCGCCCCGCGGCTGGGAGCGGCGATCGGTGTCGAGCGCCTGTACCTGAAGGACGACACGCGCAACGTGACCCTCTCCTTCAAGGACCGTCCGGTCGCGATCGCGCTCGCGCGCGCGATCGAGCTCGGCCTCGGGACGCTCGCGTGCGCCTCGACCGGCAACCTGGCGGGCGCGGTGGCCGCCGCCGCCGCGCGGAACGGCCTGCTCGCGTTCGTGTTCGTGCCGGAGTCCACCGAGCCGGGCAAGGTCGCGAGCGCCGCCGCGTACGGGGCGCATGTCGTCCGGGTGCGCGGCACCTACGACCAGGTGAACCGGCTCTGCGGGCGGCTTGCGGACGAGCACGGCTGGGGTTTCGTGAACTTCACGCTGCGGCCGTACTACGCGGAGGGCTCGAAGACGCTCCTCTTCGAGTGCGCCGAGCAGCTCGGATGGGAGCTGCCGCACCACGTGGTCGTGCCGGTCGGATCCGGAGCACTGCTGACGCGCACCGCGCGCGCGGTCGCGCAGCTCCGCGCGAGCCGCCTCGTCGAGGGTGAGCACTGTCGCGTCCACGCGGCACAGCCCGCCGGGTGCGCGCCGGTCTCCGACGCGATCCTCGATGGGTGGCGACCGGTCGCGCCCGTGCGAACGCCCGCGACCGTGGCGAGATCGCTCGCGATCGGAGCGCCGGCCGACGGGGATGGATCGGTGAGCGCGGTCCGCGAGTCGCACGGCAGCGCGGCGTCGGTCGGCGAAGAGGCGATCCTCGACGCGACGCGGCTCCTCGCCACGACGGAGGGCGTGTTCGTCGAGCCCGCGGGCGGTGTGGTCGTCGCGACGGCACGGGAGCTCGCGCGTCGCGGCGCCTTCAAGCCCGGCGAGACCGTCGTCCTCTACCTCACCGGGAACGGGTACAAGCAGGAGCCCGGCGAGCTCGATCTGCGCGCGGTCATCGATCCCGACGCCGACGCCTTCCACGCGGCCTATGCGGAGGTGTTGCGATGAGCGTCACCATCCGGCTCCCCGCGCCCCTGCGCTCGACCGTCGGCGGAAAGACCACCGTCCCGATCGACGCGACCGACCTGCGCTCGCTGCCAGACGCGATCGCGCGGCAGTATCCGGATCTCGCGAGCCGCATCCTCAGCGGCGGGACGTTCGGGAAGTTCGTGACCGTGTTCGTCGACGGCGAGGATGCGCGGTTCCTGTCGCCGGAGACGTCGCTCGCGGCCGCGCGCACGATCGAGGTGCTGCCGGCCGTGAGCGGTGGCTAGGCTCGAATCGTCCAGAAATGGACGTATCCGGACCCCCCGCCGTCTTCTCTCCGGACCACCGTCGCCTCGGCGGCTCATCCCCGACGCGCTCAATACCTTCGACCGCCAGAGGCGGGTCACTTTCCGCCGCCGCTGACAATCAGGCGGTCGACAAGGTGAACACCCTCTATGTCTATGTCTATCCGGTTCCCGACGGGGGCACCGAGACGAGCATGCTTCATTCGATCCGCGGACGAGCGTGGGCCAGCCGCACTACCGGTCCATCGTCACCGCGGAGTAGTCGCCGCCGAGATCGCGCCCACTAAACGCCCGCCGTCCAGGGCGCCTGGCACGGGCATGGACGTGGCCCTCGACAGACGAACAGGCGTTCGGTAGAGTCCTGCTGGCCATGGGGAGCGAGCGAGTGATGGAGGAAGAGGCTGGGAGTTTTGACGCGCTCTTTGGAGCGCTCTACGGACGCGATCGCGCGGTCGCGCCGTTCCCATGGCAGCGGGCCCTATTTGCCGAATTCCTCGCTGGCCGCTTTCCGGCTTCCTGCGACATCCCAACGGGACTCGGCAAGACCTCGGTGATCGCGGTCTGGCTCCTCGCGCTCGCGCGTCACGTGCGCGACGGAACGGTCTCTGGCTTCCCGCGCCGACTCGTCTACGTCGTGAACCGGCGGACGGTCGTGGGTCAGGCGACGGGGCAGGTCGAAGGCCTTCATCACGCGCTGCTGACGAGGCCAGAGTTGGCGGCCGTGGCTGCGCCAGAGGCACGGTCCCGCGTATGACGGCGTTCGATGACTTCTTCCGCACAGCGTCGCGCAGCGACCCTTACCCTTTCCAACGCGAGTTCGCGCTGTCCCAGCCGATGCGATCTCTCGTCAGCGTACCGACAGGCTTTGGCAAGACGGCGATGGTCGTCGTCGGCTGGCTGTGGCGGAGATACGGGCCCGATCAGACGACGAGGGATCTCACCCCGCGACGACTCGTGTACTGCCTGCCCATGCGTGTCTTGGTCGAACAGACGCGCGACAGAGCAGTCCTCTGGCTGCACAACCTTGGGCGGCTCGACGGGGCTGCCGAGATCGAGGAGCAGAACGGCACGCAGCGACTGCGATCCTACTCACCGACTTTCAGCGACCCAGGGAAGGTCGCGGTACACGTTCTCATGGGCGGTGAGGACGAAGAGGATTGGGACATCCATCCCGAACGCGACGCGATCATCGTCGGCACGCAGGACATGCTCTTGTCCCGCGCGCTGAACCGCGGCTACGCGGCAAGCCGCTCCCGCTGGCCCGTGCAGTTCGGCCTTCTGAACACCGACTGCCTGTGGGTCTTCGATGAGATCCAGCTCATGGGCAGCGGTCTGGCGACCACGACCCAACTCGAGGCGTTCCGGTGGACGCTGGGTTCGAAGGACGGGCACGGCTGCCGGAGCGTCTGGATGTCGGCGACCTTGCGACGGGATTGGCTGGAGACGGTGGACTTCAAAGACAGGGTGCGCGAGCTGTCGCCCCTTCAACTCAGTGACGACGACCGCGAGAAGTCCGCTCTGAGGTGGCAAGCGAAGAAGCCGCTGGAGAGAGCCAAGTCGCGCATCGGGGACGCCGGCGGCGTCGCCGGCGAGATCCGAAAGGCCCACCGACCCGGCACGCGGACGATCGTGGTCCTCAACACCGTCGCTTGCGCATGTGAGCTGTTCGAGGCGTTGAGCAAACCGGCCATCGACTCTCCCGCGGACAAAGGCAAGAAGTCGAGGAGGGTGGGCACGCAAGATGTGAGGACCACGGCGGAGGGATCGCCGTCGATCCCCGTCGTGCTCCTGCACTCGCGCTTCCGGCCGGGCGATCGAAAACAGCGGCTCGATCAGGCCATTGCGGAGCTCGATCCGCGCGGCCCGGGACTGATCGTGGTGAGCACGCAGGTGATCGAAGCTGGCGTCGACGTCAGTGCGACGACGCTGTTCACCGAACTTGCCCCGTGGTCTTCACTCGTCCAGCGCTTCGGCAGGTGCAACCGGTATGGAACGGAGAACGACAACGCCCGCGTGTTCTGGATCGACCTTCCGGAGACCGTAGACGACAAGGTCGCACGGTCGTCCGCGGCGCCGTATCAGCAAGCGCAGCTAGCCGACGCACGAGTCCTCCTTGCGAGATGCGCCGGGGGTGTTGGGCCTGCCGCGCTTGAGAGGGTTATTGAAGATGATCCGGACGACTTCTCGAGGGCGATGGCATTCGAGCACACGCATGTCATCCGCCGCAAGGATCTGATTGATCTCTTTGACACCACGCCTGACCTGGCGGGCAACGACATCGACATCGATCGCTTCGTCCGCGAGATCGATGACTCCGACGTGCGTGTCTTCTGGCGGGAGTGGGACAGAAAGGAGACCAATGAACCGCCGGTCGATGAGCGGGCCCCGCGCCGTGACGAGCTCTGTCCGGCGCCGATCGGCGAGTTCCGCGAGTTCGCCAAAAAGGCCAGCGACACGGTCTGGCGGTGGAACTTTGTGACTCGGAAGTGGGAAGGGGTCCAGCCCGCGAAGGTCGCTCCCGGACAGGTTTTCCTCGCTCACGCTGCCGCGGGCGGGTACTCGGAGCAAGGCTGGGATCCTGCGTCGAGTGGATGGGTCGACCCTGTTCCCGCGCCGGATCCGGAGTCCGCCGTTCCTCCTGACTCGATCGACGATGACGCCCCATCACAACTCGGTATCTGGCAGACATTGGCCGAACATGCCGATGACGTGTCCCGGGAGGCCGATGCCATCCTGAGCATGCTGCCGTCAGTCCGTGGAGAAGCCGAGGCTCTTCGCGCGGCCGCGCGATGGCATGACCGAGGCAAGGCCCACGAGGTCTTTCAGAACGCCGTGGATGACGGGGGCAGCGTCGAGCGCGGAGGGAAGACGATCCACCGCCGCGAGCGACCTGATGCTTGGCGAGGTCGGCGCGACATCGCGAAGGCCCCGGGCAAGACACGCAAGGGCGGGCTTGTGATCGATCGCGGATGGTGGCAACGCTATGAACGCAAGCACTTCCGTCACGAACTCGCTTCGGCACTCGCTGTGCTCGATCCCCGGAACGCACGTGTGCCCGAAGAGTTTCGCGACCTCGTTGCGTATCTTGTCGCAGCGCATCACGGCAAGGTGCGGATCTCGATCCGCTCACTGCCCGAGGAACGCCGACCCGAGCCGATGCGCGATGATCAAGGAAGAGACCGCCGCTTCGCCCGCGGTGTCTGGGAGGGCGACCGACTCCCTGCCACCGACCTTGGCAGCAGCGTGGTCGCGCCGGCGGTGACGCTCTCGCTGGAGCCCATGGAACTCGGGCTGTGCGAACAGGAGCCTTTTGTCGGCCAGCCATCGTGGGCCGAGCGGATGATCAACCTTCGGGATTCGTTCGGCCCGTTCCGCCTGGCGTACCTTGAGGCGATTGTCCGGGCGGCGGATATGCGCGCCAGCAAGGCAGCGGCACAACGCGGCTTAAGAGGGCCGCACGGAATTACGGCGAACGTGGGCCGGATCACGACCGATCGTGGCGACCGATCGTGATTGAGTCGGCGCGACACGACATCGAACTCCCGGGATGCACGCCCGAGCCGCTCATGGCCTACCTCAAGGCGCTGGGCATCTTGCGTCTGGTGAGCGAGCAGGTGGACGCGAGAGCCCGGGGCTGGTGGCGAGACGACGTCTTTTGGCTGCGGTCGTCGGTGCTGTTCGAGGGAGCCAGCACGGATGAGGAGCGGCGTAACTCTTTGGTCGGGTTCTTCCTAGGCGATTCCCGCGATCCGCGCCGAGAGAAGTATAGGCCGACACCGATCGTCGCACCATGGGCTGGCGGTTCCGGATTCTTCAAGCGGGACAACAAGAAGGCCGTTGAGGCCTTACGGAACAGCAGTGAGTCTCGTGTGAGTGCATACGCTGACGTGATCCGTTCTGTCCGGGCGATCGTCAACGAGGAGAAGGTCGGTGACAAGCCGAAGGACGACGACAAGAGCCGCCTGATCCGTCGATTCCGGCGCGAAATGCCTGACGGTGTTGTTGCGTGGATAGACGCCGCGATGGTGGTTCAGCACGGTGGGCAGGACTTCGCGCCTCTGCTGGGTACAGGCGGCAATGACGGTCGACTGGACTTCACCCAGAACTTCATGCAGCGGGTAGTCCTACTTGGGCTGAACACGACCGATCCCGTGAGCGACAGGTCTCGCTCGTGGCTCGCCAACGCCCTGTTCGCCAAGTCAACCCAGCTCGACTCCGCCAGCGTCGGCCAATTCGCACCGGGCCGGGCTGGAGGCCCCAATGCTAGCCAAGGGATGGAGGGTGCTTCGGCTGACAACCCGTGGGACTTCATCCTCATGCTTGAGGGAGTGCTCATGCTGGCTGGTGCGGCGGCACGGCGTTTCGGAATCGCGGAATCAGCCCGCGCCGCCTTCCCCTTTACGGTTCGCACCGTCGCTGCCGGGTTTGATTCGTCCGGCGCGCCGGACGGCGCCGTCTCGCGTGGGGAACTCTGGCTTCCGCTCTGGGACCGGCCCGCGAGCGCGGTCGAGTTGCGCTATCTCTTTGGTGAGGGTCGTGCGGACGTTTCTGGTCGTCCAGCCAGGGACGGGACCGATTTTGCTCGTGCTGTCGCGGGGTTGGGCGTTGACCGAGGGATTGCTGAATTCGCTCGTCTGGGCTTCCTCAAGCGCAGCGGCAAGGCATTTCTCGCAACGCCACTGGCGCGATTCGTCGTGACCGAGCGAGGCCCGGTCGAGCTATTCCGCCAAGTCGATCCCTGGCTCAGCCGCTTCCGCTCCATCTGTACCCTCAAGGACACGCCGCCGCGATTCGGGCGCGCGTTGCGCAGTATCGACTCGGCCGTCCTCAACTTCTGTCGTTACGGAGGCAACTCGTTCTTCCAACAGGTCCTCGTCACCCTCGGGCGGGCCGAACGCGAGGTCGCGAGCGCCGAGCGGCTGCGGAGAGACAAGGAGCTCCTACCGATCGCGGGGTTGTCGAAAGGATGGCGAGACGCGGCGAGCGACGATTCTCCCGAGTTCGCCGTTGCCCTCGGCCTTGCGTTCGTTCACGACCCCGAGGCCAATGTCGGCCCGCTCCGGTGCAATCTCGAGGCGGTGGATTGGAAACGGCGCTGCCGTTCGTGGGCGGAGAAGGATCGCTCGGTAGCCTGGAGCGCTGCAGACCTGCCCACGAACCTCGCGAATGTCCTCCAGCGGCGGCTGATGGACGCGGAGCGCGCAGGATGCGAGCGCCTTCCGCTCAAGTCGCACTTTAACGCTCCGCTCGGCGCTGTCGCGGCGTTCATCCAAGATGATCTTTACGACGAGCGCATCGAGGATCTGATCTGGGGACTGATGCTCGTCGATCGGCCGAGGAAACTGGATGAGGGCGCGAGGTACGGAGCCGCGGAAGTAGGGGACCCGCCGCTCCCGCGCGAGTACGCCCTACTGAAGCTCCTTTTCCTCCCTAGTCCGCTTGTGCCGGAGCGTTGGGCTGACGGCATTCGCTGGCGGCTTGCTCGCAGCGGAGAACAAGGCGTCGCGATCCGCCCCGACTCCCGAGTCCTGTCGCTGCTGCGCAGTGGCCGCGTGGGCGAGGCATGCGGAATCGCCACTCAGCGCCTGCGTGCCTCTGGCCTCGCGCCCATGCCTGGGCCTCTTGCATCCGGACCGATGCGCGACGGGGAGTGGTCGGAGCTTTCCTCCGAATATCGCCGCGCTCAGCGCCTGGCTGCGGCACTGCTCATCCCGATCTCCTCCGCGTCCGTGGACCGTCTCGTTCGCCTCGCGTGCCGTGATCAGCCCGCAGCGGTCGAAGCGCTCGCCGTTGCGACTCAAGGAGGGACCAAGTGACCATCGACTACGCCACGCTCAGCCAGAACTCGCGCCTGCTCATGGAAGCGAGATTGAAGCCTCTCCAGGGCCACCGCTTTCAGCCCACGGGGTTCGCCGATCTCGGGCCGGCGCGGTACACCCGGCCCGACGGCACCGAGATGCTGCTGGTCGAATCCGCCCAGTCCGTCGCTAACCGCATGGAGCTGGCCTGCTGGGACCAGGAGACCGGCGACCTCATCGGTGGGCTCAAGGGGCTCCCATACATCCGCGTGAGGAGCTCAGACGGCGCGGCACTCACGAACTCAGTACTTGAAGCGCACCGCATCAATTCTCCCTACATCCTCGAGGGCCAAGACAAGGGCGTCTTCGAGAAGCTCAAGCAGGATGCTGCGGGCATGGAAACCGGGCCCGTCGACATCCCCGCGCTCGCCAGACTGATCCTGAGGTATGACGCCAATGCCGTCATACACGGCGTTTTCCTCGCAAAAAAGGAACTCGCCGGTGGTCGGCTGCGTTTGCCCCGTCTCCTCAGCGGTTTTATCGAAGCATCTGGCGTGCGCCCCGCCGAGAGCGGCGGTGTGAAGAACGACCGGGTCGATCCCAGGGGCGACACCAAGCAAGGCTTTGGCAACGTCCCATTCCACCGAACCGAATTCACGGCGGCAGAGATCAAGGCCTACTTCAACCTCGACCTTGCCCTCCTCCGCGGCTACGGCCTGGGCGACGACGCCACGCATCTCCTCATCGCCCTCTCGCTGCTCAAGGTTCGCCGCTTCCTCTCGACCGGGCTGCGGCTTCGCACGGCGTGTGACCTCGAACTCGATGGCAGTGATCTGACTGTGACGCGTCCGCCGGGCTTCGTCGTGCCCGCTTCGGACGAACTGCTCAAGGAGTGCGGCGACCTGATCTCAAGATGTAGGTCTCTCTTCGCGAATCCCGCGATCACCGAGATCGACTGGAAGTCGGCAAAGGGCAAGAAGAAGGCTGAAGGCGAAAAGAACGAGGAGGTTGAGGAGGGCGGGGATGAGGATGCCGATGAGAACGAGGGCGAATGATCTGCGTCTCTCTTAGGTTCCTCGCCGGTCGCTACCACGCCACGCCGTGGGGCCGGCATGTCAACGAGGGGGCTGTTGAATGGCCACCATCGCCATGGCGCATCCTCCGTGCGATGGTGGCCGCCTGGAAACGAACGCTGCCCGAGCTGAAGCAGGAAGAGGTCGAGCCCGTCCTCCGCGCGTTGGCCACGCTGCCGCAGTTCGTGCTGCCGCCCGCCTCCACCGGGCATGCGCGTCACTACATGCCGTGGAAGAAGGGCCCGGATGATCGCACGCTCGTCTTCGACGCATTCGTTGCGGTCCGCCGCGATGCGACGGTCGTCGTCAACTGGACGGACGCCGCGCTGGACGATGCGCAGCGCCGGGTCCTGAGCCGCATCCTCGCCAACCTCAACACGCTGGGCCGCTCCGAGTCGTGGTGTGAGGCACGGCTCCTCGACAACGACGCTGCGGCCGAACACCTCGCCGCCGGCGCTCGGCGTCTCAGTACGCCGCTCAATGGCCAGACGCCACCGCTCGACACCGAGATCGTTCGCGTGCTCTGCGCGGACCCGGTCCGATCCTTCGCCGATGACCACGTCGGCGCGGTGACGATGAAGACCCGGGGTCGCGGCCGCGACAAGCGGACCAGCGAGCAGCGTTCCACGATCTACGACCCGGCCTGGAACCTCTGCATGGAGACGCTTCAACTGCACAAGGAGGGCTGGTCGGACCCCCCAGGCTCGCGCTGGATCCGGTACGTTCGTCCACGCGACTGCTTCAAGCTCGATCCAGGTACGCGAGCGCGGGCCCGCTCGCGTCCAGAGCGCAGGATCCAGGTCGCTCGGTTCGCCCTTGACTCGACCGTCCTGCCGCTCGTGACCGACACGCTGCCGGTCGCCGAGGCCGCGCGGCGTGCGTTGATGGGCATCTACGGCCGTCTGACGGAGCAGAACGGTGTCCGGGGCCGGTCGGCGGTGCTTTCAGGGAAGGACGAGCACGGCGATCCGCTTACTGACCGCCTACACAGCCACGCGTACTACCTTCCCAGCGACGAGGACGGTGACGGCCGTCTCGATCATCTGACCATCTTCGCTCGCGACGGTTTCGGCGCCGGCGAACGGCGTGCGATCGACGGCCTGCGCGAGCTCAAGGCGGGTCGGCCGGGGGAGGGGAGGTATCCAGTTCGCGTACTCCTGCTGGGTCTGGGCACGCATGATGAGTACGCGCTAGGACCCCGACGCGTCTCCAGGGCCTGGATCTCCGCCACACCGTACATCGCAGCGCGGTATGCGAAGACCCGCGGGCGAGATCGGATCGACCTCGCTTCCCCCGAAGCGCGGACCGCTTTCCTCATGGCGGATTTACGTAGCCAGTTGGCTGTCGCCGTCCCTGACCTTGCCGATCGGGCCGATGGCGTTGTGATCGAGCCTCTGCTCGAGGGTGAGGGGTTCAAGATCGCGCGTCGCTGGCGGCCGATCCAGTTCAAGCGCTTCCGGTCCAAGTCTGGCGACGATGGAGGTCGGCGCCTGGCTGGCGCGTTCCGGATCAAGCTCCCTTCCGATGTTCGTGGACCGATCGCCGTGGGTCACTCAGCGCACTTCGGTATGGGGCTGTTCATGCCGGAGACCGCGGAACGGAGTCTCGCTGCGGCGAGCATCGTTCGCGACGACTCTGCGATCAGCGAGAGCGGAAGGCCGTGATGACCGAAGCGCCGGCCCTCCGCCGTGACCCCGTGCTCGACGAGATCGTCCGGCGCCTGGTCGACGCATTTCACCCCGAGGGCATCTACCTCTTCGGTTCAATGGCCCGGGGCGATGCCGGACCGGATAGCGACTACGACCTGATGGTGCTCGTCCGTGAGGCCCACGAGCCCGAGTACCGGCTCAGCCAGCGGGCTCATTCTCTTCGCTGGGATCTGCGATCCGCCCCGCCCAGTCTGGCGTGGACCGTCGAGCGCTTCGAGCGCCAGCAGCATCTTCGGGCGTCGCTCCCGGCGACGATCCTGCGTGAGGCGTCCGGCTCTATGCGCGATGACTCCGAGCGCGTCGGTGCTGTCAGGTCCTGGCTGAACAGAGCGGCAGACGACCTCCGGGCGGGTGAGCACGTACTGACGGCAGAGCCACCGCTCGTGGGTGACGCGCGGTTTCACGTCGAGCAGGCCGCGGAAAGGCGATGAGGGTATTCCTCACCTGGCGCGGTATCCCGTTTCGCAAGACACACGACTTCGGCGAGATCAGTCGCCAGTGTGTGGACGTGGATGCGGCGCTCAACAGCCTTTGTGCCCGGGCGGAGCGGCTCAGCGTGTACGCCTGGATCTTTCGCTATCCCGGTGATCTGAGGGAACCGCCCGCCGTGGAGGCACGCGAGGCCCTCGCGTGCGCGGGACGTCTACGACGCTGTCCGGGTCCGGCTTCCAGCGGGCGCACGGTTGTGAGCCAGCGTGCGCTCTCGGGCGGCTGCGGTCTCGGTGGGCGATGAGCGGCGGAGCCGACGCCTCTCCCACGTCGGACGTGCCCCTCGTGCCCGCGCGCATGGTTAACGAGTGGGTCTACTGCCCGAGGCTCGCCTGGCTCGAATGGGTGGAGGGCCAGTGGGCGGAGTCGGGCGACACGGCGCAGGGGCGGCGCGTTCACGCCCGTGTCGACGTGGCCGGTCCGGCGCTGCCTGACGTCGAGGCCGTCGAGGCCGGCGCGGAGCTGAAGACACGCTCGGTCATGCTCTCTTCCGAGCGCCTCGGGCTCATCGCGAAGATCGATCTCCTCGAGACCGCCGGCGGGTCGGTCACGCCGGTCGACTACAAGAAGGGCAAGCGTCCCCACGTCGCCGAGGGCGCGTTCGAGCCCGAGCGCGTGCAGGTGTGCGCGCAGGCGCTGGTGCTCGAAGACAACGGCTACACGGTCGCGGAGGGCATGCTCTGGTTCGCGGAAAGCCGCGAGCGGGTGCGCGTCGTCCTGGACGACGACTTGCGCGCCCGGACGATCCGCGCGATAGCCGAGCTGCGCCGCGCGGCCGCCGGTGGTGAGGCGCCGCCGCCGCTCGAGAACAGCCCGAAGTGCCCGCGCTGCTCGCTCCTGGGCATCTGCCTTCCGGACGAGGTCAACTACCTGCGCGGTCACGCGGTGCCGCGCCCGATCGTGGTCCCCGATGAGCCGTCGCTGCCGCTGTACGTGCAGTCGCCGGGCGCGCGTGTGCGCAAGGACGGCGAGACCATCCAGATCGAGACCGACGAGGGGCGCACCGAAGCACGCCTCATCGACGTCTCCGAGCTGGCCGTCTACGGTCCGGTCTCGGTGTCGACGCCGCTGCTCCACGAGCTCATGTCACGCGAGATTCCCGTGGCCTGGTTCTCGTCCGGGGGCTGGTTCATGGGACACACCACCGGGGCGGGAGAGAAGAACGTCGCCATACGTGTCGCGCAGTACCGCGCCGCCTTGGACGAGACGCGCGCGCTCGCGATCGCCCGCGGCATCGTCGCGGCGAAGATCCGCAACGCGCGCACCATCTTGCGCCGGAACTGGAAGCAGGCGAGCGCCGAGGTAGAGCGCGAGCAAGCGATGAACGAGCTGAAGTGGCTCGCCCTCCGCGCGGAGCGGGCGCGCGACGCCGACCAGCTGCTCGGCCTCGAAGGTGAGGCGGCGGCGGTGCACTTCCGCCACTTCGCCCGGCTCCTGTCGCCGCCGCGCTCGTCGGGCAAGACGTTCACGACGTTCGCGTTCGAGCATCGGAATCGTCGACCGCCGACCGATCCGGTGAACGCACTGCTCTCGTATGCGTACGGGCTGCTCCTCCGCACGGTGCACGTGGCCCTTGCGGGCGCCGGATTCGACCCGTATCTGGGCTTCTACCATCGACCGCGGCACGGACGGCCCGCGCTCGCGCTCGACCTCATGGAACCCTACCGGCCGCTGCTCGCCGACTCGACTGTGATCAACGCGATCAACAATGGCGAGGTCAAGCCGTGGGACTTCGTCTATTCCGGACCCGCCTGCGCGCTGACCAAGTCGGGCCGTCGTGCGCTCATCGCTTCCTACGAGCGTCGCCTTGACCAGGAGACGACGCACCCGCTGTTCGGGTATCGCCTGAGCATGCGCCGGCTGCTATCGGTGCAGGCGCGGCTTCTGGCGCGACACCTGCTGGGCGAGACCGACTCGTACCCCCATTACGTCCCCCGGTGAGCTGATGGCATCGGAACGTGTGTACGTCGTCGCCTACGACATCCGGGATCCGGCCCGGTGGCGTCGCGTGTTCCGGCTGATGAAGGGCTACGGGCAGTGGCTGCAGCTTTCCGTCTTCCAGTGTCGGCTGACCGCACGCCGGCGCGCCGATATGGCGGCGGCGCTGGAGCGATTGATTCGTCACGAGGAGGACCATGTGCTGATCATCGACATCGGTGACGCCGAGCATGTCGACCCGCGCGTCGAGAGTCTCGGGCGGGCGTACGAGGCGCTGCGCCGGGAGGCTACCATTGTCTGAATGTGTCGCCGGTGGCCTTGCGACCGGTTCGATGGTAGCGTGCGGCGAGGGGAGCGCTCGCGCTCGGAGTAGTGGCCATTCCCGGCGCGTTCCTTACCATCATGAATACGAACCCGACCTGCGGGGAGGCCGGCCCGCTCGAGACTCGCGGACCGCTCGCAGGAAGGCCCGCAGGTGGCCTGCCCGATTGACTCCACGAGCCGGCCGTCATTCCGCGGCGATCGCCGCGGCCTCATTGAAGCAACGCCACGAGGTCGGTGTTCCGAGCTCCCGCGCGCGGGGGTGTCATTCCGCGGCGATCGCCGCGGCCTCATTGAAGCATCTGACCGTCGGACCGGTCGATGACGTAACAGAGCCACTTGGTCATTCCGCGGCGATCGCCGCGGCCTCATTGAAGCGAGTACTGCGAGAGCACGATGTTGCGGACCTTGTTGTCATTCCGCGGCGATCGCCGCGGCCTCATTGAAGCCACCGCCCTGCAAGACAGCGCGCGCGTCTGGCTGCGTCATTCCGCGGCGATCGCCGCGGCCTCATTGAAGCAGTTGATCGTGCTCGGGGTCGCGATCGTAAACGAGCGGTCATTCCGCGGCGATCGCCGCGGCCTCATTGAAGCGATGATGGTGGAATCCCTGAGGATCGTGGGAGAGACCAGGGTCATTCCGCGGCGATCGCCGCGGCCTCATTGAAGCGCGACCTCGCCCCGCACTTCCCGCAGATCGACGTCGATGGTCATTCCGCGGCGATCGCCGCGGCCTCATTGAAGCGACGGCGTCCTCTCGCAGCACTCAGCGGCGAACGCGATGTCATTCCGCGGCGATCGCCGCGGCCTCATTGAAGCTGCGTCGCCGCCCCAGAGGGCTTCAGCGAGAGCGACATCGCGACCCAAGTCATTCCGCGGCGATCGCCGCGGCCTCATTGAAGCCTATGCGGGCCTGCAACGCTCGCAGGGCAAGCTCAAGTCATTCCGCGGCGATCGCCGCGGCCTCATTGAAGCTCCCATGCCAGCGCGGTCTCCACGTACTACGCGCGGTCATTCCGCGGCGATCGCCGCGGCCTCATTGAAGCGAGGGCGCGCTCACGATCACCCACAACGCCACTTCGCGTCATTCCGCGGCGATCGCCGCGGCCTCATTGAAGCCTCTCGACACCTGTCATCAACTCAACAATGGCCCCGTCATTCCGCGGCGATCGCCGCGGCCTCATTGAAGCCAAGCAACGACGCGAACGACACCGCGGCCCCCCGGGGTCATTCCGCGGCGATCGCCGCGGCCTCATTGAAGCTGGAGCGTGTCCGCGGCGACGCCGAAGCGCTCCGCGAGTCATTCCGCGGCGATCGCCGCGGCCTCATTGAAGCATCTTCACGGTCGCCATTCCCGAGATCGTGAAGAATGTCATTCCGCGGCGATCGCCGCGGCCTCATTGAAGCTGCGGCGACTCGCTTCTGTGGTCGGATGACATCCCTGTCATTCCGCGGCGATCGCCGCGGCCTCATTGAAGCTGCCCGGCGCACTTCGACGACCATGAAGTGTGTGGCGTCATTCCGCGGCGATCGCCGCGGCCTCATTGAAGCCCCACGACCGGGCCGATCGTGTGGGACACGGCGCCGGCGCCGTCATTCCGCGGCGATCGCCGCGGCCTCATTGAAGCGAGTAAGCCGCGCTCACGTTGCGCTGTGCCTCATCGTCATTCCGCGGCGATCGCCGCGGCCTCATTGAAGCCTCAATGGCGTCATGAACGCCGCCCGCCGCTACGCGAGTCATTCCGCGGCGATCGCCGCGGCCTCATTGAAGCTCAGGGATTCCACCATCATCGAGTCCGTCGGTGGGGACCGTCATTCCGCGGCGATCGCCGCGGCCTCATTGAAGCTAGCGTTTCCGGACACATGTGTTACGGCCGTGCTCGTCATTCCGCGGCGATCGCCGCGGCCTCATTGAAGCTAGTCGGGCTCGCGCGCCCAATCGCGGGCCTGCTCCCGGGTCATTCCGCGGCGATCGCCGCGGCCTCATTGAAGCGCTCGGCTGACTGCGCATAAGGCTGACTAGACCACCCTTCTCAGTCATTCCGCGGCGATCGCCGCGGCCTCATTGAAGCATCCAAGTGATGGGCATACGGTCGGGGCTGTCTCCGGGGGCCGTCATTCCGCGGCGATCGCCGCGGCCTCATTGAAGCCCCGGCTTGCCGAGGTCCTTGCCCGCTGCCGCCGGTGTCATTCCGCGGCGATCGCCGCGGCCTCATTGAAGCGCGTACACGATCGTGCGGGGTGTGTCGTCATGATCGAGGGTCATTCCGCGGCGATCGCCGCGGCCTCATTGAAGCAGCTCCTCCTGGGTCGGCGCGAAGATCGCGACGCCGCCGGGGTCATTCCGCGGCGATCGCCGCGGCCTCATTGAAGCGGCGTTCCCTGCCCCGGGATGGGAGTCCCGCCGAGCGGTCATTGTCATTCCGCGGCGATCGCCGCGGCCTCATTGAAGCTTTCAGTCGACCTTTCTCGCCGCACTCGACGATTGGCTGTCATTCCGCGGCGATCGCCGCGGCCTCATTGAAGCGCGCGGTGAACGCATGGGCTCGCGCGTGTTCCGCGTGGCAGGGTCATTCCGCGGCGATCGCCGCGGCCTCATTGAAGCCGGACCTTGGAACGAACTTCCTCACGGCGGCGGTGGAGGGTCATTCCGCGGCGATGGCCGCGGCCTCATTGAAGCAGTCGCCGCGTGACCATCACGCCGATCCCCAGGACCACGATGTCATTCCGCGGCGATCGCCGCGGCCTCATTGAAGCGATTTGCGGGCGGATGGGCGCTATCGGCTGCTGCCGTCGTCATTCCGCGGCGATCGCCGCGGCCTCATTGAAGCCCCGCGGCGCGCACCGGAGCGGTGACCACGGACTTCACCGCGTCGTCATTCCGCGGCGATCGCCGCGGCCTCATTGAAGCCAGGGCCAGCTCGCCGGGCTGCCGCAGATTATCGGCTCGTCATTCCGCGGCGATCGCCGCGGCCTCATTGAAGCTCCCTGTGAACGGTCATCCCTTCCTCACTTTCGCTCGGTCATTCCGCGGCGATCGCCGCGGCCTCATTGAAGCAGTCATCCGCTCGGCGCAGCGACGTGCCTGCTGCCGGGTCGTCGTCATTCCGCGGCGATCGCCGCGGCCTCATTGAAGCCCGGAGATCCACACGCACGTTGTCGCGCACGCGAGACCCAGCTTGTCATTCCGCGGCGATCGCCGCGGCCTCATTGAAGCAGGTCGACGTCTCCGGCGTAGAAGCCGCGCGTCGGGTCGTCATTCCGCGGCGATCGCCGCGGCCTCATTGAAGCTTCATCGCATGGGTCGTCTCGATCATCCTCGCCGTGGCAGGTCATTCTGCGGCGATCGCCGCGGCCTCATTGAAGCTCCGAGGGCCTGCAATCGGCGACGTACAGCAACTACGCGGTCATTCCGCGGCGATCGCCGCGGCCTCATTGAAGCAGGGGTGAGACGGGGAGCAAGGGACTGAGGGTCCTTTCGCGTCATTCCGCGGCGATCGCCGCGGCCTCATTGAAGCCGGTCCACCTGGAGCCGCAGTCCCAACACTGGTAGTCGTCATGTCATTCCGCGGCGATCGCCGCGGCCTCATTGGGGCGCCTTGAGGCGGAACTGCGCCGGCTCGGACGCGTGCCGCTCGCGATCGTCGACGAGGTGGGATACGTGCCGTTCGACCCGCAGGCGGCAAACCTCATGTTCCACCTGGTCTCCGCCCGCTACGAACGCGCCTCGCTCGTCATGACGAGCAACAAGCCGTTCAGCGCCTGGGCCGAGATCTTCGGCGACGAGGTCGTGGCCACCGCGATGGTCGATCGGCTCATCCACCACGCCGAGATCCTCTCGCTCAAGGGCGATAGTTACCGGCTACGCGGGAAGGACCTCGATGCCGGGAGGAGGGCCAAGGCGGTCGACTGAGCGGCGAGAGTGGGTCACTTTTCGACCGCCGTTGACACATTGAGGCGGCGAAGCTGCATGGTCGTCTGCTGCAGGTGGCGGCGGTCATTCCGCGGCGATCGCCGCGGCCTCATTGAAGCGAGAAGTGGCTGCAGTCCTGGTCGCTGCCGGCGGACGCCCGTCATTCCGCGGCGATCGCCGCGGCCTCGTTGAAGCCAGATTCTGCCGGCTCCTCGCCATCCAGGTGGCTTTGCGTGTCATTCCGCGGCGATCGCCGCCGCCTCGTTGAAGCCCGGGCCTCCTTACAAGGTTGACCGCTACCGGAGTATCGTCGTTCGCGATGGGCGGACTGCTCGAAGGTTGGCATCCTGTCGTCCTGTTGCTGGTCGTGCTCATCGTGTATGGACCCGGCAAGCTCGCGGAGGTCGCGGGTCAGCTCGGAAGAGGGGTCCGGGAGTTCCGCGAAGCCGTGGACGACAAGGGGCCTGACAGGCCGGCGTAGGGCCCGCGGATCGAGGCCGAAGGGCCGGAAGGGATCGTGATGCGAGCAGGAGGATTCCCGTGCCGGCTGGCGGGCTGCGACCGCGCGTTCCAGGTCGTCGATCAGAACTCGCTCGACGCGCTCCGATCCGCGAGCGAAGCGCGCACCGCCCACGAGGTGGCCGACCACGGCTACCACCACGTGCGTCTGGACGAGGAGAAGCCCTTCACGCCGCGCATCCGCTCGCCCAAGGTCAGCCCCCGGCCCTAGCCACCGCCACCCTTCCGCAACCCTTCCACACCACCCCCGCCACTGACGTCCCGCGCCGCGGGAAACGACACTCATGTGCGGCGAAGGCGTCGTCTTCGCGCGCGTCCCAGATATGGGTTGGAGGAGCTGGCATGGGCCTCGATGTCTATCGCGCCGAATACATCTGGATCGACGGGACGCAGCCGACGCAGAAGCTGCGCTCGAAGACGAAGATCGTCCCCCAGGGCGAGAAGCCGCCGATCTGGGGCTTCGACGGATCGAGCACGCAGCAGGCGACCGGCGACAAATCGGACTGCGTCCTGGAGCCGGTGTTCGTCGTACCGGACCCGATCCGCGGCGGCGACGACAAGCTCGTCCTCTGCGAGGTCATGCTGGTCAACGGCCAGCCGCACCCGTCGAACATGCGCCGCGCGAACGTCGAGGTAGCGAAGAAGTACAGCTCGTTCGACACGTGGTTCGGCATCGAGCAGGAGTACACGCTCTTCGAGGGCGCGCGGCCGCTCGGGTTCCCGGAGAAGGGCTTCCCGGCCCCACAGGGCGGGTACTACTGCGGCGTCGGCGCGGACGAGGTCTTCGGCCGTCCCGTCGTCGAGAAGCATCTCGACATGTGCCTCAGGGCGGGCCTCAAGATCTCGGGCATCAACGCCGAGGTCATGCCCGGCCAGTGGGAGTTCCAGGTCGGTCCGCTGAACGCGCCGGAGATCGGCGATCAGCTCTGGATCGCGCGCTGGCTCCTCTACCGCGTGGGCGAGGACTTCGGCGTCTCCGCGACGCTGTACCCGAAGCCGGTGCGCGGCGACTGGAACGGCGCCGGCGCGCACACGAACTTCTCGACGAACGAGATGCGTGAGAACTACGACGCCTGCATCGCGGCGGCCGACGCGCTCGGCGAGCGCCACGACCTCCACATCGCGAACTACGGCTTCGCCATCGAGGAGCGCCTCACCGGCCTCCACGAGACGTGCTCGTACAAGGAGTTCCGCTACGGCGTGTCCGACCGCGGCGCGTCGGTCCGCATCCCGTGGCAGGTCGCGAAGGACCGCAAGGGATACATCGAGGACCGCCGCCCGAACGCGAATGCGGACCCGTACGTGACCACGCGCCTCATCATGGAGACGGTGTGCGGCGCGGCGACGCGCAAGCGCTCCGCCGGCGCGGCGAAGCAGGCCGTCCCCGCCTAGTCCAGCGGCGCCGCTCGGACGGCGCGCCCGCCGCGGGCTCCTAGCGGCGGAGCGCGCCGAGCGGCGGCGGCGGGTCGGCCGCGGCGACGCGGATGCGGGCGTCGACGATGGTGGCGCCGTTCGGTCCGACGATGACCGGATTGAGGTCGAGCTCGGCGATCTCCGGGCACGCCTCCACCAGCGCCGAGAGGCGCAGCACGACGTTTTCGAGATCGCCGACGCGCGCCTTCGGCTGGCCGCGGTAGCCGTCGAGCAGCGGGAATGTCTTGAGCGAGCGGATCATCTCCCTGGCGTCGCGCGCGGAGAGCGGCGACACGCGGACGTTCACGTCCTTCAGGAGCTCGACCAGCGTGCCGCCCGCGCCGCACGCGATGACCGGTCCGAAGGTGCGGTCGTGCACCATGCCGACCAGCATCTCCGTCCCCGGTGCGGCCATGGCCTGCACGAGGAAGCGTTCGACCTTGTGACCGCCGCGTTCGACCGCGTCGCGCATCTCGCGCGCCGCGGCCTCGACCGCCGCGCGTCCCCGCAGCCCCACGCGCACGGCGCCCGCTTCGGTCTTGTGCACGAGACCGCTCGCGAGCGCCTTCAGCGCGACGCTCCCGCCGAGCGTCGCCGCGGCGTCGCCGGCCTCGGCCGGCGTGCGCGCCGTGAGGAAGCAGGCGAGCGGCAGGCCGTAGGCGCGCAGGAGCAGCGCGACCTCCTCCGGCTCGAGCCATCCGCGGCCCGCTTCGAGCGCCGCCGCGATGACGTCGGCCGCGTCGCGCCGGCGCACGTCCGCGTACTCCGGCGGCGCCTCCTCGGGCAGCGCGCGCCACGCCGCGTGATCGGCCGCGTGCGCGAGCGCGCGCGCCGCGTCCTCCGGATACGGGAAGACGGGGATGCCCGCGGCGGCCATGACCGCTCCGGCACGGTCCTCGGACATCAGCACCGCGAGCAGCGGGATGCGGCGGGGGAGCGCGGCGGAGGCGTCGGCGAGCGCGCGCGCGACCTCCCCGAGCCGTGTCACGAGCGGCGGGATGAAGATCGCGATGATCGCGTCCACCGCGTCCGACGCGGCGAGCGCGCGCACCACCGCGGCGTACTGCTCGCCCGACGCGGACGCGATCATGTTGACCGGGTTCGCGACGGACGCTTCGGGCGGCAACAGCGCGCGCAGCGTCGCGCGGAGCGCCTCGGGCAACGCGGGGACCTCGAGGCCCTTCGCCTCGAGCGCGTCGGCGCACAGGATCGCGGGACCGCCGGCGTTCGTGACGACGGCGACGCGCCTGCCCGCGGGGAGCGGCTGCGTCGCGAAGAGGGCCGCCGCGTCGAGGAGCTCGGCGAGCGTCTCGGTGCGCACGACGCCGGTCTGCGCGAAGAGCGCGTCGACGGTCAGGTCCGATGACGCGACGACCGCGCCGGTGTGCGACGACGTCGCGCGCACCCCGGCGACCGACCGTCCGCTCTTCACCGCGAGGATCGGCTTCGTGCGGCCGATGCGCCGCGCGATCCGCGCGAACTTGCGGGGGTTACCGAAGGACTCGAGGTACAGGAGCACGACGTCCGTCGCGGGATCGGTCTCCCAGTACTGCAGGAGGTCGTTGCCCGAGAGGTCGGCCTTGTTGCCGACGGAGACGAACGTCGAGAGGCCGATGCCGCGCTCGGCGCACTGGTCGATGATCGCGAGCCCGAGCGCGCCGCTCTGCGAGAGGAACCCGACGCGGCCGGCCGGCGGGAAGGTGGGCGCGAAGGTGGCGTTCATGCGCACATCGGGCGCGGTGTTGAGCACGCCCATGCAATTCGGTCCGACGAGGCGCATGCCCGAGGCGCGGCAGAGCTCCACGAGCTCGCGCTGGCGCGCGAGGCCGTCCTCGCCGGTCTCGCCGAATCCGGCGGAGATGACGACGAGGCCGCGGACGCCCTTGTCCGCGCACGCGCGCGCCGCGCCGAGGACGTCGGCCGCGGGCACGACGATCACGGCGAGATCCACGGGGCCGGGCACCGCGGCGATCGTGGGATAGGCCGGGACCGACTGGACCACGGCGGCCCGCGCGTTGACCGGATAGACCGGACCGGCGAAGCCTGTCGCGAGGAGATTGTGGAAGACCTCGCCGCCGATGGTGCCGCGCGAGCGTGACGCGCCGATGACGGCGATCGAGCGCGGCGCGAGCAGCGCGCCGATGCTGGCCGCGGTGGCGACCTGCTCGCGGCGGTCGAAGCGATCGCGCGCCGCCGGCGAGAGCGAGGTGGGGAACTCGAAGACGAGCTGGCCGTGCGCGCGCACCGTTCGCATCGGCATGCCGCTCTCGCGCAGGACCTCCACCATGTCGCGGTTCTCCGGAAGGACGTATGCGACGAACGGGCCGAGCCCGAGCTCCTCGGCGCGCTCGGCGAGATGCGCGAGGAGCAGCGTCCCGAGCCCGCGACCGCGCTGATCGTCGGCGACGACCCACGCGACCTCCGCGCGCCCGGTGCCGTCGGCGAAGTACGCCGCGTGCGCCACGACGCGACCGTCGTTCGCGACGGCGACGAGCGCGTAGCGGGTGCGCTGATCGACGTCGGCCGCGCGGTGCGCCTCCTCGCCCAGATCCGTGGCCACCGAGAAGAAGCGGTTGCGTCGCGAGTCGCTCGAGAGCGACGCGAAGAGCCGCGCGATCGCTTGCTCGTCGTCGGGGAGGACCGGACGGATGAGGACGAGCGTGCCGTCGCGCAGGACGACATGCGCCTCACGGTGCTTGGGATAGACCGCGCGCTCGTCGACCGCGTCCATTGGAAAAGCGTGACGGACCGGCCGGGGCGGAGGCAGGGCCGAAGGTCCCCGGGGGGACCGAAGGAGGGCCGAAAATGCGGTGTGGCGAGCTTCGCGGCGATCTTCGCGCGGAAGGGGCGCCTCGACCGGGTAGCCGCTACTTCTGGAGCTTGATGTCGGGCATCTGCACGGTCGGGCCGTGCACGGTCGCGGTCGCCTGGCCCTTGTACGCGATCTTCGCGGTCGCGTCGTACCGCCAGGCGTAGAAGGTCACGACCTGGTTGATGCGCCCCGAGACGGTGAACCGGTACGTACCCTGGACCGTCTTCGGCGTGCACGGCGCCGCCGGATCGGTGGGCGGCACGGTCCCGACGCACGCGCCGTCGGCGAGAGTGAGATCGGGGTTCTTCACCGTGCCGGTGATCGTCACGGGGAACGATGTCCCGGTCGGCGGCGCCGTGGGCGCCGGCGTCCTGACGGTCGGCGTGGGGGTCGGCGTGGGCCGCGCCGTCGGCGTCGGCGTGCGCGGCGCGGTCGAGACGCTCGCTGCCGGCACGGGCGTGGGCGTCGGCGACGCGCTCGGCGTGGGGGTGTCGCTCGGCACCGGCGCGGTGACCGACGTGTCGTCCGGGAGCTTCGGCAGGCCCGCTTCGAGCCGTCGCAGCGTGTCCTGCTCGATCTCGCGGACGCGGCTCGCGGCGAGGGCGTTGCCGCTCGACTCGAGGCGCGCCGCCTCCGTCTGGCGCTGGTCGAGGAGCGCGAGGAGATACTCGCTCCGATCCTCGGGATCCGGGTGCAGCACGATCGCGGCGTCCTCGATGGCCACGCGGATCCCATAGAGCGCGCTGTCTCCGGAGGCGTTCAGCGTGGCGCCCGTAAGGCCCGCGGCGAGCGCGAGCGTCGCGAGGACGGGGGCGAGCCGGCGCATGCGGAAGCCCCAGCCGCGGCGCGCCTGCCGCGTGGCCCAGGCCGCTTCGAGGCTCGCGCGGACGCGGTCGTCGCCGACGCGGTCCATGCGCTCCTGCCGGAGCGACGCGAGCAGACCGGTGAGCCGCTCTTCGTTCACGCCCGCCGCCTCTTCGCCGCGGCCGTCTGGGCGCCGTCGAACTCCTTGCGCAGCCGCTCGAGCGCGCGGTGCTGGAGCGTGCGGATCGCGCCCTCGGTCTTGCCGAGGAAGGCGGCGATCTCGAGCGCCGAATAGCCCTCGATGAAGCGCATGACGACGACGTCGCGGTGCTCGCTCTTCAGCTTCGTGAGCGCGGTCATGAGGATGCTCTTCTCGACGGCGAAGGCGGCCTCGAGCTCGACGTTGTGCTTCGAGGCCGGCTCGTTGAGCAGGCCGTCGACCGAGAGCGGCTGCTTCAGCGTCCGGGCGCGGTCGATGGCGGAGTTGCGCGCGATGCGATACAGGAACGCCACGAACGGGAGTCCGCGGTCCTGGTACCGGTCGATGGACTGGAGCGCCTTCACGAACACATCCGCGGTGAGGTCCTCGGCGTCGTGGGCCGTGCCGGTGCGCGCCAGGCAGAAGCGGTAGATCGCGTCGCGGTAGCGCTCGTACAGCTCACCGAACGCGCTCGCCTCGCCTGCCTTGGCGGCCTCGACAAGTGCCGCATCGGTCCTGTGGGCACCTCCTCGCAGCTCCGGGCGGGCCGCGGCCGCGACCGCCTTGGCGTCGCCCTGCTTCACTGAACGAAGCTCCATCGCAAGCCGTACATCGCCATCCCCGCCAGGACGCTATGGGGGCAGGCACGCGTACGACAAGAGCCCGGATGGGCTATCCCATGGCGTTTCGCGACCGGTAGGCGGTAAGATGACCGCCACAACTACATATCGCGTTGCCGGCAAGAGGTGCGGGCACGAGGAGCCGTCGCGGAGGATCGAGCTTCCGCTGAAGCGACGGGAGGCGTGACCGCCGAAGTCGGCGAGCCGCTCAGGCTCGACGGCTGGCTCGCGTCCCGGAAGGGCGCGGGCTGTCGCCTCGGGGGTGACCCCGGGGTGAAGCGCTACCGTGCGACCAAGCTTCTTTGAGGCTCGGTGTGCGCGTAGGTGCTGCCGGGCTTTTTCATTCCGAAGAAGCCCGGCATCGCGTCGGCACCGCCTATGGGGAAACCGGGAGGGACGCGCGGATGCCGATCGAGCGCTTCGCGATCATCGATTCGACGCTGCGGGAAGGCGAGCAGTTCTCGAACGCCCACTTCACGACCGAGCAGAAGATCCAGATCGCCAAGGCGCTCGACGCCTTCGGGGTCGAGTACATCGAGCTCACCTCTCCGGTGGCGTCGCCGCAGTCCCTCGCCGATCTGAAGACGATCGCCGGCCTCGGCCTCCAGGCGAAGGTCCTGACGCACGTGCGCTGCCACATGGACGACGCGGCGGTCGCCGTCGAGACCGGCGTCGACGGCATCGACATCCTCTTCGGGACCTCGTCGTACCTGCGCGAGTTCTCCCACGGCAAGAGCGTCGACCAGATCATCGTCGAGGCGAAAGAGGTCATCACGTTCATCAAGGACCACGGCAAGGAGGTGCGCTTCTCGAGCGAGGATTCCTTCCGGTCCACCGAGGGCGATCTCCTGAAGGTCTACAAGGCCGTCGACTCGTTCGGCGTGAACAGGGTCGGCGTCGCCGACACCGTCGGCATCGCGACGCCGCGGCAGTGCTACGCCCTCGCGCACGAGCTCCGGCACCACGTCTCCTGCGACATCGAGTTCCACGGCCACAACGACGCCGGCTGCGCGATCGCGAACTCGTACAGCATCCTCGAGGGCGGCGCGACGCACATCGACACGAGCGTGCTCGGCATCGGCGAGCGCAACGGCATCACGCCCCTGGGCGGCTTCGTCGCGCGCATGTACGCGGACGACCCCGAGGCGATCCGCACGAAGTACGACCTGAAGAGGCTGAAGGACCTCGACGAGATGGTCGCGTCGATGGTGGGCATCGAGATCCCCTACAACAACTTCGTGACCGGCAAGTACGCGTTCCACCACAAGGCCGGCATGCACACGAAGGCGATCTACATCAACCCGAACTCTTATGAGATCCTCGACCCCGGTGACTTCGGGCTCGAGCGCACCATGAACATCGCGCACCGCCTCACCGGCTACAACGCGGTGGGCAAGCGCGCCGAGCAGCTCGGGCTCACCTTCGGGAAGGCCGAGCTGCGCGAGATCACGCGGCGGATCAAGGCGATGGCCGACGCCGGGCCGCTCTCGATGGATCAGCTCGACGCCGTGCTGAAGGAGTGGGTCGTCGCATGACGGAACTACGGGGCGGCAGGGGCGGAGCCCCCGCGCCGGGGAAGTCCCTCGCGGAGAAGATCCTCAGTCGGTCCTCGGGCCGGGACGTGCGCGCCGGCGATCTGGTCATCGTGCCGATCTCGCGCGTGATGGTCCACGACTCCGTCATCGACGCGGTCATGCAGGGCCTGCGCGACCTCGGGAAGGAGCGCGTCTGGGATACCGGCCGGGTGTGCGTCTTCGTCGATCACGCCGCGCCGGCGCCGACGCCCGTCGTGGCGGACTCGCACCGCGTGCTGCGCGAGTGGGTGCGCCGGCAGAAGATCCCGACGTTCTACGACGCCGGCGAGGGCGTGTGCCACCAGATCATGGTCGAGGAGGGCTACTGCGAGCCGGGCACCGTCATCGTGGGCTCCGATTCGCACAGCAACTCGTACGGCGCGGTCGGCGCGTTCGGCGCGGGCATGGGCGCCACGGACATCGCGGTCGCGCTCGGGCTCGGCCGCACGTGGCTGCGCGTTCCCGAGTCGATCAAGGTCGTCTTCACGGGGAAGCTGCGCAAGGGCATCACCATGAAGGACGCGATCATGCGCGTGGTGCGCGAGATCGGGACCGACGGCGCGCGCTACGCGTGCGTCGAGTTCCACGGCGTGGGCGATCTCCCGCAGGGCGACCGCATCACGCTCGCGGGCATGACGACCGAGATGGGCGCGAAGGCCGGCATCGTCGTCGGGACGCCGGAGGCCCCGGACTGGCTCCGGCCCGACCCGGACGCGTCCTACCTGCGCACCGTGACGATCGACCTCTCGACCCTCGAGCCGCAGATCGCGGTGCCCCCGCGCGTCGACCAGGTCGTCGACATCTCCGCGGCCGTCGGCCAGCCCGTCGACATCGTCTTCCTCGGCTCCTGCACGAACGGTCGGCTCGTCGACATGCAGCAGGCCGCGAGCGTGCTGCGCGGACGGCGTATCGATCCGCGCGTGCGCCTCGAGGTCGTCCCGGCGTCGCGCCGGCAATTCGAGCTCGCGATGCGGGACGGCACCCTGCAGATCCTCTCGGCGGCGGGCGCGGTGATCGGGTCCTCCGGCTGCGGCCCCTGCCTCGGACGCACCGGCGGCGTGCTCGCGGGCGACGAGATCTGCCTCTCGACCGCGAACCGCAACTACAAGGGCCGCATGGGCTCGCCGAAGGCGAGCATCTACCTCGGTTCGCCGCTGGTCGCGGCCGTCGCGGCGCTCACCGGCGTCATCGACGATCCGCGCAGCTACCTCGAAGCCTCGGACGCCGAGTTCGAGGCGCTGGTCGAGCGCCGGCGCTCGGAGCGTGGCGACCGCGGCGCCGCGTCGTCGCGGTCCGGCGACCGCCTCGAGGCGCTCACCGTCGTGGCGCGCCCGCCGCGCTTCGCGCCGCAGGCGGAGGTAGACGATTGAAGCGAGCGAGGAGCGGCTTTGCCGCGACGAGCGAGTCCACCAGCCCTGAGCGCGTCTCGCGGCGCAGCCGCGAGATGGGGAGAGACTGATGGCGCGCGCATGGGTCTTCGGCGACGACCTCGACACCGACCAGATCGTCCCCGGCCGCTACGCGCCGTTCATGGTCGGCGAGGACAAGTACCAGAGCTACGCGTTCTGCGACGCACGGCCCGGCTTCGCGAAAGAGGTCAAGCCCGGCGACATCCTGGTCGGCGGCGAGAACTTCGGCTGCGGCTCGTCGCGCGAATACGCGGTCTCCGCGCTGAAGAAGCTGGGCATCGGCGGCATCGTCGCGAAGAGCTTCGCGCGCATCTTCTTCCGGAACTGCATCAACCTCGGCATCCCGGTGCTCGAGTCGGCGGACGCCGTCGAGCGCGTGAAGGACGGCGACCCGGTCACGCTCGACGCCGCGGCCGGGGTGCTGCGAACGCCCAGCGGCGACGCCTCGCTCCGTCCGCTCGCGCCCTTCGCGCGTGAGATCCTCGACGCCGGTGGGGTGGTCGCGTACCTCGCCGCGCACGGAGACTTCCCGAGCGTCGGCTGACCTCGCGCGCGTGGCTGAGCCGATCGCCGAGACGTTCCCGCGCGCGTCAGCGCCGAGGTCCCGATCAGCGCGGGGCGATGCCGAGGCGCACGATCGCCGCGAGGCTGAGACCGGCCATCAGCACGGCCGTGCCGAAGCCGACGTAGAACGGGCGCGGCCCCACCGTGCGCATCTGCGCGACGCGCGTCGAGAGGCCGACGCCGGCGAGGGCCACGAGGATGCACGCCTTCGCGACCTCGTCGATCGGTGCCGCGAGACCGCGATCGATCGCGCCGGCCGTGCGCAGGAGCGCCATGAACAGGAAGCCGAGGACGAAGAGCGGGAATGCCCGCAGCGCCCCGGCGCGCACCTCGTCGCGCCGCACCGTGCCGTAGCGGCCCCACCACCAGGCGATGAGCACGATGAGCGGCGCCATGAGCGTGTTGCGCACGAGCTTCACGACGGTGGCGACGTCCCGCGCCTCCGGCGAGTAGGCGGCGCTCGCCGCGACGACCTGGCTCGTGTCGTTCACCGCCACTCCCGCCCAGACGCCGAAGACCGGACTCGCGAGCGCGAGGGCGTGGCCGACGAGCGGATACAGGAACACCGCGAGCGTGCCGAAGAGCGTGATGGTCGCGACGGCGAAGCTCACCTCGCGGTCCTCGGCGTCGATGACCGGGGCCGTCGCGATGATCGCCGAGTTACCGCACACCGCGGTCCCGACGCCGATGAGGATCGCGAGACGACGCGGAAGCGCGGCGATGCGGCCCGCGAGGATCGCGAACGAGAACGCGACGGTCATCATCGCCAGGACGAGGCCGAGCGCGCCGACGCCGGTCTGCGCGACGTCACCGAGCGACAGGCGCGCGCCGAGCAGGATGATGCCGAGGCGCAGCACGCGCTGCACCGCGAAGCGCAGGCCCGGAGCCGCGCCAGCGGGCAGCAGGCCGCCGTTCGCGACGAGGATGCCGAGGAGCACCGCGACGAGGACCTCGCTCAGCGCGGCCGGCAGCACGGACGAGAGCAGCCGCGCGACGATCGCGACGGCGACCGCCGCGGCGAGACCGGCGACGAGCGCGGAGGAGCGGGCGATCACGTCTTCGCCGCGAAGGCGTCGGTGACCCATTCGACGACGGCGAGCGCCATACGCTCGCGCGCGGCCGCGGGCTCGAAGTCGTGATCGCCGCCCTCGATCGTGACGAGTCGGTTCGTGACGCGCGCCTGCGAAAGCACGGCGCGGTAACGCTCGGCGTTCTCGATCGGGACCTGCGTGTCGCGCGAGCCCCAGAGGAGCAGCACGCGCCCGCGGGTGCGCGAGAGCTCGGCGGCCGGCTTCCACTTCCCATCGCGGTCCCACGACGCCGGCGCCGCGGCGAGGACCGCCGCCTTCACGCGCGAGTCGCGTCCCGCGGCGACGGCGGTGACGCTGCCGCCGAAGGAGAAGCCGACGATGCCGAGCCGCGCGGGAACGTCGGGATGCGCCTTCAGCAGCCGGATGGCACCCGCGGTGTCTGCCAGCGCGGACTCGAGCGTCATGCGCGGCGGCTGATGGTCGCGGTACGCGAAGCGCAGCGCGGCGACGCCGGCGTCGGCGAGGGCGCGGCACGCATCCACGACGTGCGGTTGCTCGGGGTCTCCTCCGAAGCCGTGGAGCACGACGCAGCCGCCGATCGCCGGCGACTCGGGAAGGTGCAGCACGCCCTCGAGCGCTCCGGTCGGCACGACGAACGAGACCCGCTGGCCGGGCACTACTCCGCCGGCGCGGGCTTCGGCGGCACTTCGGGCATCGCGAGGAGCTCGAAGACCTTCGCGCGCTCGTCGATCGGCGTGCGCGACGAGATGAGCTCGAGCACCTTCTTGCGCCCCTTCATCTTCCCGATGAGGATCGCGCCCACGAGCTTGTCGCCGAGGAAGAAGAGCCGCTTGTAGTTGCGGCCGTCGTAGTCCACCTCGAAGAGCGACTCGGCCTCGGGCTCCTCCTCCGTGGTCACGCCCATCACGGAGATGTTCGAGTTGAACATGCCCGAGGCGTACGTCGGCACCTCCACGTATGGCCGCTTCGCGCCGAGCATGTTCTTCGCGACGTGGCGGCCGTGGTTCAGGGCGTTGTCCCAGGTGCCCATGCGGTGATGCCGCTGCGAGACGACGTCGTAGAACTCGGCCACGTCGCCCGCGGCCCACACGTCGGGGATGTTCGTCTCGAGGAGCTCGTTCGTGAGCACGCCGACCTTCGTCTCGAGCGCGGTGCCCTTGAAGATGTCGATGTTCATGGTGAGGCCAAGGCCCACGCCCACGAGGTCCGCGGTCGCGGTGAAGCCCCTGGAACCGTGGACCTTCAGCTGTCCGTTCGCCTGCTCGAGCCTCTCGATGGACTCCTCGTAGTGGAGGTGCACTCCGGCGTCCTGCGCGAGCAGCGTCACGACCTTGCCGCCGGGCTCGTCGAGCGCGCGCCGCAGGAACCACGGACCGCGCTGGATCCAGTGCGTCTCGAGCTTGCGGAACGCGAACGCCTCGGTGAGCTCGTAGCCGATGAAGGAGCCGCCCATGACGACCGCGACCTTCGACTCCGGCAGCCGCGCGACCATCGCTTTCGTCTCGTCGAAGTACTGGAAGTTGAAGAGGTACTTCGCGCCGTCGGCGCCCGGCACGCGGAGGGGATTGGGCCGGCCGCCGGTGGCGATGAGCAGCTTGTCGTACTTCAGGTCGCCGCCGGGATCGAGCGACACGGTCCTGCCCTCGAAGTCCACCTGCGTGACCTTCGTCTCGAGGCGCAGGTCGATGCGGTTCTTCTCGTGCCACGCCATGTCGCGCACGTACACGCGCTGCTCGAGGAGCACGCCCTTCAGGTAACGGGGGAGGGAGACGCGGTTGTAGAGCGTGTACTTCTCGTCGTCGATCAGCACGATCTCGGCGGACAGGTCGTCCTTGCGGATCTGCTCCGCCGCGTACGTTCCGGCCGCGCCGTTGCCGATGATCACGAAGCGGGTGGGATGTGAGGCCAAATGGGTGCTCCTTGGCAGACGTCTGGTGCGCCTAGTTTGGCGGAATCAATGCGTCGGTGCCGCAGGAGGGATTCGAACCCCCACGCCCTTTCGGGCAGAGCGTTTTAGGCGCCCCGAGTCTGCCGTTTCTCCACTGCGGCGCCATGTGATTGTCGCCGACGGCGGTCCCGCGAGCACGGCATAGTGAGGTGATGCCCCGCCGTCGCGTCAGCTATCCCTGGCTGCTCGTGATCACGCTCGGGTTCACCGAGACCGTGTCGTGGGGCGTCCTCTATTACGCGTTCAGCGTCCTCGTGGGGCCGATGCAGGCCGAGCTCGGGTGGTCGCGCGGCGAGATCACCGGTGCGTTCTCGGTCGGGCTCGTGACGCTCGGCCTCGCCGGTGTCGCGGCGGGGCACTGGCTCGACCGGCGCGGTCCGCGGCTCCTCATGACCGCGGGATCGGTCGTCGGCGTGGCGCTGCTGCTCCTGTGGTCGCGGATCCAGGATCTTGCCGCCTTCTACGTGCTCTGGGCGGCGATGGGCCTCTGCTGGTCGGCGACGCTGTACTCACCGGCGTTCGCGACGGTGACCGCGTGGTTCCGCGAGCGGCGGACCGAGGCGCTCACCGCCGTCACGCTCATGGCGGGGCTCGCGAGCACGATCTTCTATCCGGTCACGGCGCGGCTGGTGTCGCTCCTGGGGTGGCGCGACGCGCTCGTCGCTCTCGCGGCGATCCTCGCCGCCGCGACCATCCTCCCGCACGCGCTCCTGCTGCGGCGGGCGCCCGGGCACGTGGAGCATCCGTACGAGCCGAGCCTCTCGCTCGGCGAGGCGCTCCGACACCCGAGCTTCCGCTGGCTCGCGGTCGGATTCTTCTGCTTCGCCCTGGGGATCGGCGTGAACGTCCACCTCGTGCCGTACCTCGTCGGCCGGGGGTACGACCTCGGCAACGCCGCGTTCGTCGCCGGCCTCGTGGGCGCGACGCAGCTGGTGGGCCGGATCTTCCTCGCGCCGCTCGAGCGCCGCCTCCCGGGATCGGTGCTGATCGCGGGCGTGTACTCGCTCCAGCCGCTCGCGATCCTGGTGCTGCTGCTCGCGGGTGGCGCGCTCGCGCCGTTCGTGTTCGTGCTGCTCTTCGGCGCGGGCCGCGGCGCCGACACGCTCGTGCGGAACACCGCAGTCGCGCGGCTGTACGGCGCGCGTCGCTTCGCGAGCATCCAGGGCGTGCTGTCGCTCGTCATCGCCGGCGCCTGGTCCCTCGGCCCGGTGAGCCTGGGCGCGATCTACGACCGCTTCGGCGGATACGACGTCGGCCTCTGGCTCGTGTGCGGTGCCTCGGTCATCGCCGCGATCGCGCTCTCGGTGGGGACGCGTCAGCCGGCGACGCGCTGACCCGCGGCGCGGACGCGCGGAGCGCTCCGGCGCGCGGGCCAGACGCGTGCGCTCACTCGACGTCGTCGTCGTCCTCCCACCTGCGGTGCTGCTGATCGAGCTGGGCGCCTTTGCGCGCGACCCAGTTCTGCACGAAGCGTCGCATCTTCGGATCCTCTGGCGGGGGCAGCGTGGCGCGATGACGGTTCGCGCATTCGAGCGTCACGCCCGCGTCGGTGAGGGCGATCGGGAACATCGGCAGGTGACAGGTCTCGCAGTCCGCCGTCCCGTCCGTCCGGAGATCCACTCATCCTCCTCAAGGTGCGGCCGATAGGCAGAGCGTGATGCCGTGCCGCGTCCGGTCCGGTACAATTCTCGTGACCGCCGCGGACCTGTGCCGCGGCGCCTTTTCGCCCCGGGCTCGGAGCCCGCGGCAAACCCGAGGAAAGGACCGTGCCGATGCGTCCGTACGAGCTCATGTACCTCATGCCCCCCACCGCCGACGAAGAGCGGCTCAGCGCTGTCAGCGAGCGTCTGCAGAGCACGATCGCCTCGCTCGGCGGCAAGGTCGAAAAGGTGACGCCACCGGCGCGCCGCCGTCTCGCCTACGAGCTCGCCCACCACCGCGACGGCCACTACGGCGTGCTCGAGTACTCGCTGCCGCCGGACCAGGCGCGCGAGCTCGAGCGGACGATCAAGCTCACCGAAGACATCCTGCGCCACATCGTGGTGCGAAGGGACGAGTAGTCGAGTGGCATCAGTCAGCAAGATCATCATCGTCGGCAACGTCGGCCGCGAGCCCGAGCTCAAGATGACCCCCAACGGCCGACCGGTCTGCGAGTTCAGCGTCGCGGTGAACCGCGTCACGGGCCGGGGCGACGAGCGGCAGGAGCAGACGGACTGGTATCGCGTGTCCTGCTGGTCCGGCCTCGCCGAGCGCGCGCAGCAGCTCATCCAGAAGGGCCGCCTCGTGTACGTGGAAGGCCGCTTCCAGGCGCGCACGTACACCGACCGCGAAGGCAAGGAGCGCTTCAGCCTCGAGATCAACGCGAACGACTTCCAGCTGCTCGACTCGCGGCGTGACCGTGAGGGCGGCATGGGCGGCGGCGGTCCGCAGGGCGGACCGGAGAAGGGCCCTGACGACAAGGGCTTCGACCCCGACGAGATCCCGTTCTAGGAGGACGTGCATGACTTCTGAGATCCCACCGCAGCAGCCCGCGGAGGCGCCCAGCGTGCCGCCCGCCGGCGAGGCACGTCCCGCGCCGCCCGTGGGCGCGCCGCGCGGCCCGCGTCCGTCCTACGGCGACCGCCGTCCGTCGTACGGCGACCGCGACCGTGGCGGTCCGGGCATGGGTGGGCGTCGTCCGCGCCGCCGCGTCTGCTCGTTCTGCGTCGAGAAGGTGCGGCGCATCGATTACAAGGACGTCGGTCGCATCCGCCGCTACATCAGCGAGCGTGGCAAGATCGACCCTCGTCGCAAGAGCGGCACCTGCGCGAAGCACCAGCGCATGCTCACGATCGCCCTGAAGCGTGCGCGCTTCATGGCCCTCCTCCCGTACACCGCGGACCACGTCCGCGCGCAGATGTCCCCGCAGGCGCGCGCGATGGCCGGCGGCCCTCCGCCGCCCAAACCCGATCGCCCGCCGTACCGTCCCGCCGGCGAGTACCGGCCGGCACCGCGGCCGTACGGCTCGCCGCCGCAGGCTGGCGGCGCGGCGCCCGCGCCGGGTGGCGCACCGACGCCTGCTCCGGCGCCCGCGCCGCGACGTCCGGAGGGCGAAGCGCCCGCGCGGTAAGGGGACGCGTTGCACGGAACAAGAGCGAGGCCGGTCCGAAGGGGCCGGCCTCGTCTGTAGGGGCCGGCCTCGTCGTTGGTGACGTCGTGACGTGGCTAGCCGACGAGTGCCGGGAAGTACGGGAGGTTCCCGATGACGACGAGCAGCACGAGAAGGGCGATCCCGATGCGCGTGCGACGCGTCGGGTCCCGGCGCGCGGCCGCGACGCACATCCCGGCGAGGATCCCGAGGCCGACCCAGTACGCGATGACGAGCACGGCCGCGACGAATGCGGCGGCGAGCACGCTCCACGCGCTGAGGGGAAGACGCGTCGTGAACAGCCGGTACGCGAGCGCGGCGACGAGCGCCGACGGGATGACCCAGATCGTGCCGGTGAGCGTGAAGCCCGGGAGCGCGTCGAGGATCGTGAGTCCCGTCCGCTGCGGATACAGGAGCGTGTCGATGACGATCGTCATGCCGACGCCGAAGTGCAGGCCGGCGACGAAGAGGGCCATTTCGAGCGCGCGCCCGCCGTGCGCGAGCACCCAGGTCCAGCCCCAGTAGAGCGCCCACGGAGCGAGGAGCGCGAGGACGACGATCGCGCCGTTCCCGTAGAGGGAGTAGCCGGTCGTATTCGGGGCGAAGTGCTCGGCGAGGACGGCGAGGATCGAGATGACGGTCCCCGCCGCGAAGCCGGCGAGGACGATCGGGAGCACCAGGACGATGCTAGCCCGGATCTTTCAGTAAGGGCTCGTGACGCGCCCGAGGCTTGTGTGCGTCGCCTGCGCGGGCGTTCCGGTCGCGCGCGCACGTGATGCGAGGGCGATCCGGGCGCGAGCTCGGCCGAGGCAGTGGCGCGCAGCGTCGCGGCGGCAGCGGCAGACGTGGTCGAAGACAGCGTGCTCCGCGGTCAGCGCAGGCGCAGCGATCGCGAAAGACCGCAATTACGCAATTGATCAGGTGACGAGGGAGCGGCTCGGGAGCCGGGCGAAGGCATTCACGAGCTCGGCGGCCCAGGCCCAGCCCGCCGCGATGCGCAGGATGGTGCGCCGCGCGGAGCGCACGAGCACCCCGGCGGCGTGGAGCAGCGCGAAGCGCAGCCGCTTCGGCTCGGCCGCCGCGAGCTCGCCCCGAAGGCAGAGGCCCTTCATCCAGGCGAGCAGATCTCCGGCGACGAGCACCAGGGCACACCAGGCCTGGTTGATCGCGAAGTCGGCCGAGGGCAGGTTCGCAAGCCCGCTGTCCTTGGCGTCGCGGATGGCGCACTCGCAGCGCCCCCGCCCGCGGTACAGCGCCTCGAGGAAGGGGGCGTCGCGCTCGGGGTGGTCGGTGAGGAACACCTGGTAGCGGTGGCCATCGATGTCGGTGAAGGTGAGCTGGGCGCCGGGGTGCGGCTCCTCGCGTCGGGCGATCATGCGCGTGCCCGCTGGCCAGGCGGAGAGGTCGACCAGGTCGCTGACCTCGGCGACAAAGGCCCCCTCGCGCTCGTCCATCCCGTCGGCGGAGATGGCCGCAGTCCAGCGGGATTGGGGCGCCTTCACGATCACGCTGGCGAGCTCGGCGGTGAGGGGGTGGCCGACGACGAAGCGGCAGCCCCGCTCCCGGCAGGCCTCCAGGAACTGGTGCGAGAGGGCGGCCGAGTCGGTCCGCACGATGACCTCGCTCACTTTGGGGTCGACGGGCAACTGGAGCAGGGCGGCGTCCAGGACGGTGACGTGCTCGGCGGCGGTGCCGGAGCCCGCGTTGCCCGCTCGCAGCAGCGCCGCGAGCGGCTCGCCGGTCCGGTCGAGGTAGGCGAGCAGCGGGTAGAAGCCGAAGCCACCCTTGTACGTGGGCGCGGCCTGCTCCTTGTCGGAGTGAGCGCCCACCAGCGTGCCGTCGATGTCGATCACGTAGAAGCCGGGATCCATCCCGGCGGCCCAGGCCCGCGCTCGGGCCTGCGCGCGGGCGGCGGCGATGCGCGCGAGCGCCGCCGCATCGATCGCGCCCAGGGTCCGCCAGGCGGTGGGCACCGAGGCCACCTCGCCGAAGAGGGCCGGCTGGTTCGCCAAGACGCGCAGGTCGCTGATCGCGGTGGCCCCGTCGGCCAGCGCGACGGCGAGGTCGACCGCCACCCGGCCGCGGTCGTGGCCGCGGCGGCGCCGCTTGGTCGGGGCCATCGCCGCCGAGAGGCCTGCGCTGAGGCCCAGGCGATCGGCGAGGTCGCAGAGCAGCCGCGCCCCCGCATGCGCGACGACGCCCCTGCCGCCGGTGGTCACTACCACGCTCGGACGCCGCTGTGTACGCTTCATCTGCGAAGTGCCCCTCCTGATCTTGGGTTCTGTTGTGTCGCAACCGCAGTATCCCCAATCAGGAGGGCACTTTTCTATCTCTGCCGATGCGCACGCGGCTGAGTTAGTGAAAGATCTGGGCTAGGCGCCCGCCGGCCATGGGTGGCGGCAGAGAACGGAGGGCCGGTCGTGCGACCGGCCCTCCGTGTCGGCTCGCGTATATGCGGGTCGCTTAGGCCGTCTTCTGCTCGTGCAGCGGCTTCTTGTCGATCTTCAGGATGGCCTGGTCCTTCGCCGGCACCGTGAACGGGATCACGCCCGGGATGAGCCAGTCGGTCCACATCTTGTCGACCTCGGCCTGGAAGTGCTCGATGTCCTCGTCGATGAAGTGCGCGAAGCGGCCCTGACGGCGCAGGTACTCGCTGACGTGCTTGCGCTTCTTCCGCCCCTCCGCGATCTGGCGCGTCGGACCGGTGAGGTTGCAGACGCCGTCGACGACCTCGTAGAGCGGCCAGATGCCGCACTCGACCGCGAGGTGACCGAGCTCCTGGCTGTACTGCGGGTGGTAGTCCCAGCCCTTCGGGCACGGGTCGAGGGTGTGCACGAACGTGGGCCCGCCGAGCTCGAGCGCCTTGCGGATCTTGTTCATGAGGTCCACGGCGTACGCGGCGCAGCCGGCGGCGATGTAGCGGGACTCGGGGTGCCCCGCGGCGAGCATGCCGGGGACGTTCTTCTTCCAGCGCGTGTGCATGAGCCGCCGCTTCTCGCCGGACGGCGAGAACGTCGTCACGGCGCCGTAGGGGGTCTGGCTCGAGAGCTGGATGTCGGTGTTCGCGTACGACTCGTTGTCGTACAGGAGGACGAGGCAGTTGTAGTCCTTGTGCGTGAGCGTGGCGCTGATCGCGCCGATGCCCATGTCCGCCCCGCCGCCGTCACCGCAGAACGCGATGACGTTGATCCTCTCGTTCGGGAGCTTGCCCTTGCGCATGAGCACCTTGAGTCCCGCGGCGGTGCCGAGCGCGGCGGAGCCGGACGCGCCGAGCTGCGTGTGCATCCACGGCACGACCCAGGGGGTCGTGTAGTACGTCGTGTTCGCGACGTACATGCAGCCCGTCGACCCGAGCACGATCGTGCGCGGGCCCGCCGCCTTGACCATGTGCCGCATCACGAGGGCCGACTCGCAGCCCTGGCAGGTGCGGTGTCCCGAGACGAAGAGCTCCTCGTACGGGACGTCCTTGACCCCCTTGATCTGGGGGAGAGCGGTAGCTACTGCCATGTCGTCCCTCTCCTTATTCGCGGACGCCGATCCAATGGCAGACATCGCCCTTGGCGAGGTCGCCCTTGGCGGCGGCTTCGGTCTTCTCGAAGATCTCGGTGGCCATGGGCTGCTCGATCTCGCGGCCACCCAGACCGGCGATGAAGCCCACGATGACCGGGCGCTTCTGCTGCGAGTAGAGCGCGGAGCGGATCTCGTTGTAGAGGACGCCGCCGTAGTACGGCGATCCGAAGGAGTAGTCGCGGTCGATCACGCCGACGGCCTTGAAGCGCGAGAGGCTCTTCACGAGCTCCTCGGTCGGGAACGGACGGAACCACTTGAGCCGGACGAGACCGACCTTGCGGCCCTGCGCGCGCAGGCGGCGGATCGCGACCTTCATCGGGAGCGCGAGCGTGCCCTGACCGACGACCACCACCTCGGCGTCCTCGGTCATGTACTCGTCGAGGAAGGGGCTCTCGCCACCGCGTCCGAAGATCCGCTTGAAGTCGGCGTGGGCCTCGCGGATGACCGTGAGCGCCTGCCGCATGGCGTTGTCGTTCTGGCGGCGGATCTCCATCAGCCAGTCCTGGTCGACCTGCGGCGCGATGGTGATGGGATTGTCCGGGTGCAGGAGGCGGTCGCCGAGGTCGAACTTCGGCAGGAACGCGTTCACCGCCTGCTGGGTCGGGATCTTCACGATGTGCTGCGAGTGGGTGAGGAACGCGCCGTCCAGGCCGATCGCGACCGGGAGCGAGACGCGCTTGTCCTCGCCGACGCGCCACGCCATGAGCGACAGGTCCAGCGCTTCCTGCGCCGTCTCCGCCCAAGGGAGGAGCCAGCCGAGGTCGCGGCAGGCGAGCGAGTCGTTGTGCTCGGTGCCGAACGCGCCCGGGTCGTCGAGGGCGCGGTTGCCGCAGATCGCGACGACCGGCAGGCGCAGGCCCGCGGTGACCGCGATCGCCTCGAACGCGTAGAACCAGCCGACGCCGGAGGAGCCGACGAAGACACGCGACCCGACGGCGCACGCGTGCTTCACGATCTCGAACTGGCTGTGCTCGCCGTCGGCGACGATGTACTCGACGTCCATCTTGCCCGCGGCGATGAGCTTCGCGGCGGCCTGCATGACGCCGTCGTACGGACGGATCGGGTACGCCGCCATCACGTCGACGTCCGCGAGACGGATCGCTTCGGCGATGGCCTCGCAGCCCGTCGCGAGCTGCTCGACCTCGACCTCGCTGCCTTCGCGCTGTTTGGTGTCGATCGCCATCAGTCCTCACCTCCGGTGGCCGGGCTGCCGCCCACAGGGGCCCCCGCCCCCGCGGCCTTCGGGTCGGCCGGCACGCCGCTCATCTTCTCGAACCACGCGTTGTAGCCGGGTCGGTCCTTCTTCCAGAGCTGCCACTTGTCCGCGTTGTCGGTGAACTTGAGCTCGTCGACCATCACGATGCAGTCCTTCACCGGGCAGACCTGCGCGCAGATCCCGCAGCCGATGCAGGCCTGGTAGACGACCTCGTAGTGGCCCTCGGGGGTGACCTCGAAGCACTCGTCGGGGCAGTCGAGCCAGCACATCGTGCACTTGATGCAGGTGTCGAAGTTCACGACCGGCCGCATCGTGCGCGCGGTGTACTTCTTGTACTGCGGGTTGCGCTCGCCGGGCTTGCGCGCCTCGACGACGATGCCGGGGCGCATCTTCGTCCAACCCGGCTTGTCGAATTGCAGCTTCTCGTGCCCCTTCGTCCCCTCGCCCGGCTTCACCTTACGGAGGACCGTCGCGTCGAAGCCGTACTGGACGGAAGCGGCGACGGTCTTGTCGCCCTTGGAGAGGTCGAGCGCCGCGTCCTTCGCGGCCTCGAGGGACATCCACTGCGGCGCGACCTTCGCGAGCGCGCCCAGCACGCGGTAGTCGGTGTGGTCGTCCTTGTAGACCCAGAGTCCCGCGAACGACGCGCCGCCGGGGATGATCCCAAGCGTGTACGGGCGCTCCGCCGCGTCGGTCTGCGCGAGGACCGCGTCCGGCGTCTTCTCGCTCGTCACGAGGAGGAAGCCGTTCGGCGCGACCGGCTTCCAGAGCGGCTGCCGGCCGTACCAGGCCCACGACTCGACGCCCTTCGCGAGCGTGTCGTCGACCGCGATCGAGATGTCGACGACGGCGGGCTCGTACTTGGCCATCGACGCCTCGAGCTCGATCTCGTTCACGGCCACGACCGCGAACTGCTTCGCCGGCACGCCGTTGCGCTCCGGGGAGTCGCCGTACCGCGCGAACGCGGTGCCGGTGTGGCCCTTCTTGCGCGCGGCGAGCACGACCGACCGGCAGATCCGCTGGGCTAGCGTCTTCTGGAAGATGCCGCGGTAGACGACTTCGATGGAAATGGACTTCGCCTCAGCCATTCCGACCTCCTAGCAGCTTCAGGATCCCTTCGCCGACCGCCCGGATGTGCTCCGCGCTCGCATTTCGCGCGGCCTCGGCGTCGCGCCGCGCGAGCGAGTCGTAGATGCGGTGATGGGCCTCGAGGGATGCGTGGGCGCGCGCGTTGCTCTGCAGCCATTGCTCGCGTGAGGCGCGAAGGACGTCCCAGATGACGGCGAGCATCGTCGTGAGGAGCTCGTTGCCGGCGGCGTCGCCGATGACCTCGTGGAAGCGCGTGTCCTCGTCCGCGTAGGGCTCGCCCGCGGCGACCTTCGCCTGCTGGGCGATGAGGAGCTCGTGGAGCTCGTCGAGCTGCGCGGGCGTGATGCGCGCGGCCGCGAGCGCGGCGATCGCCGGCTCCACGACGCCGCGGAACTCGATCACGTCCTGGAGCGTGTGGCCGCGCGCGATGAGCGTCTGTAGCGGCTTGGCGAGATCGTCGGGCGCGACCCGCCGGACGAAGGTGCCGCCACCCGCGCGCGTCTCGACGATGCCGAGGAGCTCCAGCGTGCGAAGCGCTTCGCGGACCGACGCCCGCGATACCTGGAACTGGTCGGCGAGGGCGCGCTCAGGGGGAAGCTGGTCGCCGGCACGCAGCTCGCCGCGCTCGAGGAGCGCTTCGATCTGCTCGACGATGCCCTGGTAGAGCCTGCTGCGCCGGATCGGCTCGATCGTGGCCAGGAGACGCCTCCCCCAACAGGTGGTCAGGTGGTCTGACCAGAGGCTATCTGGCCGAATTCAGGCCGTCAACGAGGACTTTCGGCTCCGCGGGACCTTCAGGGTCAGGCGGCGTGGCCGGCCATCAGGAGCCCGAGGCGCTCCTCGGTCGCGTCGGAGGCGGCGAGGGTCGCGACGATGCGGCCCTCGAACAGCACCGCGATCCGGTCGGAGAGCGCGCGGATCTCGTCGAGCTCGCTCGAGATGAGGAGCACCGCGCACCCGCGAGCGCGCTGCTCGAGCAGGCGCTCGTGCACGTACTCGGTGGCGGCGACGTCGAGCCCGCGCGTCGGCTGGCTCGCGACGATGAGCTTCGGCGACTCGGAGAGCTCGCGGCCCAGGACGACCTTCTGCTGGTTGCCGCCCGAGAGCGTGCCGACGATGACCGCCGGATCCGGCGGCCGCACGTCGAACTCCTTCGCGAGACGCTCGCCGTCGCGGCGGATGGCGGCGGCCGCGAGGATCCCGCGCCGCGCGTACGGCGCGCGGTCCTGCTTGCCGAGGATGAAGTTGTCGGCGACGGTGAACGGCAGCACCAGACCCTCGACGCGGCGATCCTCCGGGACGTACGCGACCCCGCGCCGGCGCGTCCGCTTCGGGCCGTCGTGCGCGACGTCGGTCCCGTCCACGCTGATGGAGCCGCCGCTCACCTTCCGCAGCCCGAGGATGCATTGCGCGAGCTCGCTCTGGCCGTTCCCGCCGACGCCCGCCAGGCCGAGGATCTCGCCCTCGTTCACGACGAGATCGACGCCCTTGAGCGCCGCCGTGCCGCGGTCGGAGCGCGCCTCGAGGGCTTTCACCTCGAGCACCGCGCGTCCCCCACGCTTCCGCTCGCGCACGCGGATGTCGCGCAGCTCGCGGCCGACCATGGCGCGCGCGATCTCCTGCGCGTTCGTGTCCCTGGTGACGAGCTCGCCGGCGTTCTTGCCGGCGCGCAGGACGGTGATGCGGTCGGACACCGCGAGCACCTCGCGCAGCTTGTGCGTGATGAGGATGAGCGTCTTGCCCTCGCCGCGGAGCGTGCGGACGATGTCGAAGAGCTCGTCGACCTCCTGCGGCGTGAGCACCGCCGTGGGCTCGTCGAAGATGAGGAGATCCGATCCGCGGTAGAGAACCTTGAGGATCTCGACGCGCTGCTGCAGGCCGAGCGGGATGTCCTCGATGCGCGCCGACGGCTCGGCGATGATCTTGAAGCGCTCCTCGAGCGCGCGCACCCGCCGTTCGATCGCGCGCGTGTCGAGCGCGGGGCCGCCGCGCTCGTCGCCGAGCACGACGTTCTCCGCCACCGTGAGCGGCGGCACGAGCATGAAGTGCTGGTGGATCATCCCGATACCGAGGGCGATGGCGTCGCGCGGTCCGGCGATGCGGACGTCCCTGCCGCGGATACGGATCGTGCCCGCGTCGGCGCGGTACAAGCCGTACAGGATGTTCATGAGCGTCGTCTTGCCCGCCCCGTTCTCGCCGACGAGCGCGTGGATCTCGCCCTCGTTCACGACCAGGTCGACCCCGTCGAGCGCCTGCAGCTCGCCGAAGCGCTTGCTGACGCCGCGCATCTCGACGAGGGCCGTCACCTAGTGGCCCTCGCTTTCGTAGGGCAGGCCATCGGCGGCGGGCGCGCGCGAACGGCCGACGAAGCCGGCGACGGCGAGGATCGTGAGGAGGTACGGGATCGTCGAGAGCAGCTGCACCGGCATGCGCAGCTCGCCGATCGACACGCCCTGCAGCGAGACGGAAAGCGCGTCGCCGTAGCCGAAGATGAGCGACGCGACGAGCGCGCCGACCGGCGTCCAGCGCCCGAAGATCATCGCCGCGAGGCCGATGAAGCCGCGGCCGTTCGCCATGTTGTCCGTGAAGGAGCCGGCGACCGCCATCGAGAGGTACACGCCGCCGAGCGCGGCGAGCGCACCGGAAGCGAGGACCGCCCAGTAGCGCGTCCGGCGCACGTCGATGCCGACCGTATCCGCCGCGCGCGGATGCTCGCCGACGGCGCGCAGTCGAAGGCCCGGCACGGTGCGGAAGAGGAAGAGCTGCAGGACGACGACGAAGGCGAACATGACCCAGACCAGGAGGTTCTGGTGGCCGATCACGTCGCCGAGGAACGGCAGTCCCGCGACGCCGGGGAGCACGAGCGCCGGTACCTCCGGGAGATCCGCGGGCGTGCCCGTCGTGCCGTACAGCTCGTAGTTCAGGTACGAGGTGAGGCCGAGCGCCAGGATGTTCAGCGCCATGCCCGTGACGATCTGGTCCGCGCGGAAGGTGACCGAGGCGAGGGCGTGCAGCGCCGCGAGGGCCGTCCCCGCGAGGACCGCGGCCAGCAGCGCGACCGGAAGGCTTCCGGTGGTGTCGGCGACCACGATGCCGAAGAACGCGCCCACGAGCATGCAGCCCTCGAGAGCGATGTTCGTGACGCCGGAGCGTTCCGTGATGACGCCGCCGAGCGCGGCGAACGCGATCGGGGTCGCGAGGCGGAGGGTCGCGGCGAGGACGCCGGCGCCGAGGAGCAGCTCCACTCTTAGAGCGCCTCCGCCGGCGTGCCCCGGCGCGACGCGATCGCGCGCACGATCGTCTCCGCCGCGATCACGAAGAGGACGATCGCCTCGACGATGTCGACGAGGTGCGACGAGATGCTCGCGTTCGACTGCATGATCGTCCCGCCGCGCTGGAACGCGGCGAAGAGGAGCGCGGCGAGCGTGATGCCGACGGGGGAGTTCTTGCCGAGCAGCGCGACGGCGATCGCATCGAAGCCGAAGCCCGTGGAGAAGCCGTCGTAGACGCGGTGGAAGAGGCCGCTCACCTGGATCATCCCCGCGAGCCCGGCGAAGCCTCCGGCGATGGCCATGACCAGGACCATCCGGCGCGGCGGGTCGATGCCCGCCTGCGCGGCGGCGCGCGCGCCGAGGCCGACCGCGCGGAGCTCGTACCCCAGGCTCGTACGCCACAAGAGGAACCAGAAGACGACGACGGCGAGGACCGCGAGCAGGATGCCGGCATGCAGCCGCGAGAGCGGCACGATCTCGTTGGGGATGATGATCGGCAGCATCGCGCCGGCGCCGATGGGCGATGACGCGGGCGTGCCGAGCGCGTTGGGCGCGGACATCGGACCGTCCTGCAGCAGCCAGTGCATGACGAAGACGATGAAGTAGTTCTGCATGATCGTCGTGATGACCTCGTTCACGCCGCGCGTCGCTTTGAGCCAGCCCGCGACGCCGCCGTACGCCGCGCCGCCGAGCACGCCCGAGAGGAGCGTGAGCGGCAGCAGCACGACGCCCGGCAGGTCGGGGAACTGCGACCCCGTCCAGCCGGCGGCGAGCGCGCCCACGAGCAGCTGGCCCTGCGCGCCGATGTTGAAGAGGCCCGTGCGGAAGGCCACCGCGACGGAGAGGCCCGCGAGCGTGAGCGGCACGGCGATGACGAGCGTCTCGCTGATGTCGTAGGGCGAGCCGAACGCGCCGAGCAGGAGCGCCGCGTACGCCTCGATGGGGTTCTTGCCGCTGATCGCGACGAAGACCGCGCCGAGGACCAGCGCGGCGAGCACGCTGATGACCGGGATCGCCGGACCCTGCGCCCATTGCGAGGTCGGCTGACGCACCGACGGGGCCGTTGCCGGCCCCGTCGGTGATGGCGCCGCGGTCGCGGTCAAAGGACTATCCCTTGACCTGGACCGTGTCCTTCGGCTTGATCTTGCCGCTCTTGATGTCGGCGAGAGCCTGGTCCGCGGCCGACTTGATGTCGCTCGGTACGACCGGGTCGAGCGTGCCGTAGCCGACGCCGTCGTTCGCCGCGCTGAAGAAGTTGTCGCCCGCCGTGAACTTGCCGTCCTTCACGGCCTTCACCGTGTCGAAGACGGCCTTGTTCACGCGCTTGAGGGCGGACGTGATGACCGTGCCGGGCGCCGCATCCTTCTGGTCCGCGTCCACGCCGATCGCGTAGACGCCCTTCTCCTTGGCCGCGGCGATGTAGCCGAGACCGCTGCCGCCGGCGACCTGGAAGAGGATGTCGCAGTTCTTGCTGATGTGGTTGAGGCCGACTTCCTTGCCTTTCGCCTGGTCCACGAAGTCGTTGCTGTAGCCGTTCAGGATCGTTGCCGACGGATTCACCGTCTTGACCGCGTCCTGGTAGCCCGCGATGTAGCGGTCGACCGGCGGGATCGGGATGCCGCCCATCGAGCAGACGGTGTTGTGGGTCGCCTTGCCGACCTTGTTCTTGGCCATGAGGCCCGCGATGACGCCCACGAGGTAGCCGGCCTCCTGCTCCTTGAAGAACAGGTTGGCGACGTTCGGCAGGTTCTCGGTGTCGCCCTTGTCGTTCGCCGGCGCGCCGTCGATGATCGCGAACTTGACGTTCGGGAACTGCTTCGCGACCTTCCACACCGAGTTCGTCATGAGGAACCCGACCCCGATCACGAGGTCGTAGCTCTGCTGCGCGTACGTGGTGAGGTTCGGGACGTAGTCCTCCTGCTTCTTCGACTCGGTGACCGAGGTCGTGACGCTCAGCTGGCTTTGGGCATCGAGGCGCCCCTGGTTCGCGAGCGCGTTGAAGCTCTTGTCGTTGAGGCCGCCGACGTCGGTCACGAGTCCGACCTTGATCGACGGACCACCGAGTACGCCGAGACTGCCGCAGCTCGTCGCGACGATCGCGGAAACGAACGCGAGTACGAGGAGTCGCTTCATCTGCTGTGCCGTACCTCCCTCGAATGGGCGGGCGGCGGAAGCGTCCACCCGCGTCGCTCGGAGAGTGTAGTGACGCCGATTCACGAGCGTCGTGGGGTGATGGCGGTGTCGCCTGTGTGGTCTGACCGCACCTCGAGCCGCGGAGATCAGGCCGCGAGGATGCTCCAGAGCACGTAGCCGATGAAGACGACGTAGAGGCTCCCGCCGAGCATGAGCGCCGAGAGCGGCAGCGCGTTCTCACGGGCGCGCAGGCGCAGCTGGAACCAGATGAGCGCGCCGGAGAGGATCGCGAAGACCGCCGCGACGGTGCCGAACTGCCCCAGCTGCCACGGCGTCAGCAGCACGCCGATGGTGACCGGGATCGTCGACTGGAAGACCATCGCGCCCGCGACGTTGCCGAGCGCGATGACGTCCTTGCCGTCCTTCGTCCAGATGAGGCTGTTCGCCGCTTCGGGCAGCTCCGTCGCGAGCGGCGCGAGGATCAGCGCGACGAGCAGCGTGTTGAAGCCCATCGCGTGCGAGAAGTCCTCGACGAAGTCGGCGAAGAAGCGCGCGCCCAGCACGATGGCTCCGAAGGCGATGAGCGTCTGCGCGAGCACGAGCCAGAACGGCGGCCGCGACGGCGCGACGGCGATCCCGAGCCGGCGCAGGTACGTCGCGAACGTCAGCGCCTCGAATGCCTCCTCCTCTTCTCTCTGCTCCTCGAGATCGAGCTCGCTCTTCTTCGGCGTGCGCAGGACCAGGTAGAGATAGACGAAGTACGACGGCAGGAACACCCAGCCGAGGTACCCCTTGAGGAAGTGCAGGCCGACGGGGAGGAGCGCGAGCGCGAGCGCGAGCGTGTAGAGGACGAGGAAGAACGACAGGTCGCGCGTGGCGTGGCTCGCGTCGACGCGAAGGGTGCCGCGACCGCGCCTGCCGCGCAGCAGGAACGCCGTCGCGCCGATGAGGAGCATGACGAGCGTCGCGAGCATGAACGGCGCGCCGAGGATCGCGCCGACGCCGATCTCGTCGGAGTCCACCGAATTGGTGAAGAGGATGGCGATCACCGGGATGAGCGTCTCGGGTGTGGCCGTGCCGATCGCGGCGAGGATGCTTCCGGTCGCGCCCTCGCTGAGGTTGAGCATCCGGCCGAGCCACTCGACGCCGTCGGTGAAGGTCTCCGCGCCGGCGAGGATGAGCGCGAACGCCGCGACGATGAGGACGATATCGAGCGCGGTCACTAATCGGCGGTGGGGGGCGGCTGGACCGGGGCTCCGGTCATCCGCGCGCGCAGCAGGCGGACGAGCGGCAGGAGCAGCAGGATCGCCGACGCGATCATGAGGAGGGTCGCCAGCGGGCTCGAGAAGAAGATCCCGAAGTCGCCCTGGCCCGCGATGAGGCTCTTGCGCAGCTCGCGCTCGGTCGAGTCGCCGAGCACGAGCGCGACGACGAGCGGCGCGAGGGGGTACTTCATCTTCCGCAGCCAGTACCCGACGAGCCCGAAGATGATCGTGAAGGCGACGTCGAGCATCGAGTTGTTCAGGGAGTACGAGCCGATGATCGAGATCGTCACGATGAAGGGCGTGATGATCGCGTACGGGACGCGCATGATCGCCGCGAGGAGCGGAACGGCCATCAGGCACAGGATGAACGTGAGGAGATGCCCGAGGTAGATGCTCGCGATGAGGCCCCACACGAAGTCCTGGTGCTGGATGAAGAGGAGCGGTCCGGGCTGCAGTCCCCAGACGAAGAGGCCGGCCATGATCACGGCGGACGTGGGTGAGCCCGGCACACCGAGCGTGATCATCGGCACGAGCGACGCGACGCCGGCGGAGTCCGCGGTCGCCTGCGGGCCCATGATCCCGCTGATCTCGCCCTTGCCGAAGTCCTCCTTGTTCTTCGCGTACTGCCGCGCGAGGCCGTAGCCCAGGAACGACGCGGCCGTCGCGCCGTGGCCGGGGAGGACGCCGAAGAAGAAGCCGATGACCGCGTTCGACACGACGAGCCGGATGCGCGAGCGCAGCGCGCGCAGCGCCTCGAGGAGGTCGGCGAAGCCGAGGCGCGCGCTGATCTTCTCCATGTAGCCGATGCCCTGCTCCTCGGCAGACGCGAGGATCTCTCCGATGCCGAAGAGGCCGATGGTGACCGGCACGAAGCCGATGCCCGCCAGGAGATTGATGTTCCCGAAGTTGAGCCGCTGCTGGCCGGTGAGCGTGTCGAAGCCGACGCCCGCCAGGAGGAGTCCCAGCGCGAGCATGGCGACGGCCTTCGCCGGCGACTCCGCGCCGAGCCCGATGAGCGTGGTGAACGACAGGACGAACACGGCGAAGAGCTCCGGCGGCCCGAACTTCAGCGCCTGCTCCGCGATGGCCTGGGCGAAGAACGTGAAGAGCACGGTCGCGATGAACGCCCCCACGAACGACGACACGAACGAGGAGGTGAGCGCGAGACCCGGCTTGCCGCGTCGCTTCGCGAGCGGGAATCCGTCGAAGAGCAGCACGACCGACCACGGCTCGCCGGGGATGTTGAAGAGGATCGAGGTGATCACGCCGCCGAAGAGCGCACCCCAGTAGATGCCGGCCAGGAGGATGACGGCCGTGGTCGTGTTCGCGCCCTGGATGTCGCCGCGCGCGACGACCACGCTGATCGGCAGGAGGATCGCGACCCCGCTCGTGCCGCCGAGGCCCGGCAGGACGCCGATGACGAGTCCGAGCGTGACTCCGAGCAGGAGGAACGCGAGGTTGATCGGCTGCAGGGCCGTGGCGAATCCGCCGGCGAGGTTGCCGAAGACCTCCATCTAGAAGGGGAAGCCCATCGTGTAGAAGATGCTCTTCGGCAGGATCAAGCGGAACGCGACCTCGAAGAGCAGGTAGACGGCGAGTGGCGTGACCAGACCGGCCAGCAGGACGCCGACCGCCTTGTAGCGGCCGAGGTACCAGGCGAAGAACGCCATGTACACGGCGGTCGCGATGTAGAAGCCGAGCCACGCGAACGACGCGGCGTAGAGGAACATCGGGATGACGAGCTTGAGCACGCTCGTGACGCTCTGGCGCGTCTGGAACACGCCCTCTTTCGGCTGCGGCGTGACCATGGCCGTGTATCCGACGAAGACGGCGGCGATGCCCATGATCGTCGCGGTCCAGAACGGATACCAGCTCGCGCCGACATCGCCCGGGGCCGTGCCTCCGGCGATGTTGAAGGCGCCGCGGGAGTCGAACATGGCGACGGCGGCGACCAGAACGATCGCCGCCGCCGTTCCTACCTGATAGGGCCTCACGAGTCGGTTATTGGACCCACTTGAACTTCGTCGCGATGTCCTGGTGCAGCTGCTGGTACTGGCTGATGAACTGCCGGAACTCGACGCCCGACCGGAAGTCCGGGTCGAGCGCGTTGTCCGACATGAACTTCTGCCAGTCCGCCGAGTCGTACACCTTCTTGAAGGTGTCGACCCAGAACTTCTGCTGCTCCGGCGTCAGGCCGGGTGGTCCCATGATCGCGCGCATGACGTAGTAGTCATCGATGGCGATGCCCTGCGACTTGCAGGTCGCGAGACCTGAGTACGGTCCGGCCTTCGGGCTCTCCGGAAGGAAGGCGCAGAGCGGCCGCACCTTCTTCGGGTTCGCCTGGAAGAGGCCGAGACCTTCGCTCGGGTTGTTCACCGTCGCGACGACGCCGCCCTGGTGTCCGGCGAGGGCCGCCGCCACCGTGCTCCCCGACGTCTGCGGGACGTAGGTGAACGGCTTCGTCTTCATCTGGTCCTCGATGCGCCGGAAGAGCGCCTCGTCTTCCTGCTTGGAGCCGGTACCCGCGACGACGAGGGAGTCCTTCTTCGCCGCGTCGACGAAGTCCTGGGCCGTCTTCCATGGGCTGTCGTTGTTCACCCAGAGGAAGAACGGGTCGAGCGCGAGGTTCGCGATCGGCGTGAAGTCCGTCGCCTTGTACGGGAGCTTCTGCGTGATGATCGTGGTGAAGAAGGAATTGAGGGTGATCATGATGTAGTGCATGTCACCCTTCTTCTCGAAGACGTACGTGAATGCCACCGCGCCGGAGCCGCCCTCTTTGTTCACCGGCTGCACCGGCTGCGGCGAGAGCTTCTGCTTCTCGATGATCCCCTGCATGAAGCGCGCGTAGATGTCCGATCCGCCACCTGGTGCCGTGCTGATCACGAACTCGACGGGCCGCGTGGGCTGGGTCGCCGTGGACGCCGACGCGGCACCGCTGCCGCCCGGGGTGCTCGTCGCGGCAGGCGTGCCGCCGCAGGCCGAGCCGACGAGGAGTGCGGCGCCGAGCGCCGCGAGTAGTCGCCTTGTGTTCCTGTGGACCATGCCTTGCACACCTCCACGGACTCGTACGCTCGAAGTGCTCGCTAGGCTCATCTCTGGTCAGACCAGGGCGCATCGTAATGGTCTGACCACCGGCGGCAAGTCCCACCGGCGTCCTGGGCTGCCGGGGGGTGTCAGAATGCTGAGGAGGGTCGGCACGGGGCGTGCGGTCGGCCGGTCGAGGTCGCGTGGCGCGGCCGGGGTCGTCGCGCGACCCGGTCGCCCGGGCGAACCGGTAAGGAGACAGGCATGGTGCAGGAGCTAGCTCGGCCCGCGACGCTCGCGAAGGGCGCCGCCCCCGATTCCGCGTGGGCCTTCCTCAACGGCAGGTTCGTGCCGATCCGCGAGGCGAAGATCAGCGTGATGACGCACGCCTTCAACTACGGGACCGGCGTGTTCGAGGGGATCCGCGCGTACTGGAGCGTCGACGACAACCAGCTGTACGGGCTGCATTTCCGCGAGCACTACGCCCGGATCCTGCGCTCCTGCCGGATCATGCGGCTCAGCGTGCCGCATTCGGTGGAGGATCTCGTCGACATCACGATCGAGCTCCTGCGCAGGTGCGGCTACCGTGAGGACTGCTACATCCGTCCGATCATCTACAAGTCCAGCGAGCTCATCGGCGTGCGTCTCCACAACCTGGAGGACGCGTTCACCGTCTTCGCCGTCCCCTTCGGCAACTACGTGAAGATCGAGGGCGGCATCTCGGCGCAGGTGTCGTCGTGGCGCCGCGTCGACGACAACGCGATCCCCGCACGGAGCAAGATCACGGGCTCGTACGTCAACGCGGCGCTCGCGAAGACGGAGGCCGAGGAATCGGGCTTCGACGAGGCGATCGTTCTCACCGACGACGGGCACGTGTCCGAGGGCAGCGCGGCGAACCTCTTCCTCGTGCGTGACGGCACCCTCGTGACGGCTCCGGCCTCCGACAACATCCTCGAGGGCATCGTGCGTTCGAGCGTGCTGCGCATCGCGGCGGACGAAGCGATCCCCGTCGAGATCCGTCGCATCGACCGCACCGAGCTGTACCTCTGCGACGAGGCGTTCCTCTGCGGCACCGGCGTCCAGGTAGCGCCGATCACGAGCATCGATCGGCGCCCGGTCGGCACCGGCGAGGTGGGTCCGATCGTGACACGGATGTCGCGGATCTACTTCGACGCGGTCCGGGGCAAGAACGCGAAGTACCGCGACTGGCTCACGCCGATCTACCCGCGGTAGCGCCTGCCGACATCGGGGCGGCGGGCGGCGAGCACCCCGCTCCTCGCTGCTGGCTACGCGGGTCCGCTCATCACGGCGCGTGTGGCGTTCGGGCCCGCTGGGCGCAGACGCTCGTCGCGGGGTGCCCGCCGCCCGCCGCAGTGCGCCGCGAGGCGGCGTCGGCTCCTCGCGTCAGCGGGTCAGGTCGGTCGCGAAGCCGCGGAAGTCCGATCCGATGCGGACGACGATGTCGGGTCCGGAGCCGGCGCTCGCTGTTTCGATGGGAATGTCCCCGAGCACGTGGCGCAGCTGCTCGGCGGTGTAGCGCTTCGACCCGTTGCGGAGGACGACCGCCGACTTCGCGGCGGCGCCGTCGGTCACGTCGGCGATGCCGTACGCGCGGAGGGCGAGACGGTCGGCGACGCCGCGCGCGGTGCCGGCGCGCGCTCCGCTGTTCTGCACCTCGACGCGTGCGCCCTCCTGTCTCACCTTCGGGTCGTAGAAGAGCTGCGCGGCGAAGTCGAGCACCTTCCGCGCGTCCGGGAAGAGGTAGAAGCCGTTGTCGCTGTTCGAGGCGAGCTCGCAGTGCGGATAGTCGCCGCCGCAGGGATAGAGCACCTCGCTGCGGATGTCGGCGGAGTCGATGCCGGTCCCCGTGCGCGCGAGCGGCAGCACGTTGGCCGGGTCGAAGTCGGTCTCGAGCGCGGTGCCCACGCTGTCGATGAGCGAGGGGATCGACCGGAGCGCCTCCGGCTGCGCGAGCCGGTCCCGTAGCGCGCCGACGACCTCCTGCTGGCGCTTGGCGCGGCTGTAGTCGTTGGAGTCGTGTCGCGACCGGGCGTACTTGAGCGCGACGTCGCCGTGCATGAGCTGCGGTCCGGCGACGATGTTGATCCGCTCGACGCCGTAATCGGGCGTGGGATAGGACTCATCACGCACCGGGCGCTTCGCGTCGACGATGACGCCGCCGACCCCGTCGATGATCTTGTTGAAGGCTTCGAAGTTCACCAGCGCGTACGAGTGGATCGGGATGCCGAGCAGGTCGCCGACGACCCTGCGCACGAGCGGCGGACCGCCGAACGCGTAGGCGGCGTTGATCTTCCCCTGGAAGGTGCCCGGACGGTCGATGTAGATGTCCCGCGGCAGCGAGAGCATCGACGCGGTCCTGTTCAGCGGATCGAGCGACAGGATGAGCATCGTGTCGGTGTTCTGATCGGTCTTGTCGCCCTCGCGCGTGTCGATCCCGAGCACGAGGACGTTGAGCCGGTCGCTCCCGCTCCAGTCCGGCGGCGGGGCGCCACCCGGGCCGAGCGTGACATGGGATGAGCCGAACGGCGCGAACAGCCGCGCCGCGAGCGAGGCCCACGGCGAGGATTGCCGGTAGAGCGTGGTGTAGCCGCCGATGAGCGCGAGCGTGATGAGGCCGAGGACGGCGTAGTCGATCAGGTGGCGGCCGCGCAGCGAGCGCATCCGGCCCGCGAACGCGTCGCCCACGACGTACAGGTGGAAGGCGAGCGCGCTGCCCACGACGAGGAACGTGACCAGCGGAGCGTTGCGCAGGACGAGCGAGGTGAGCGGGTCCGCGTACGCGACGAACGCACCGGTGAGCGTGAACACGAACAGCGGGAGGATGAGCAGCAGGATGCCGCGCACCCAGCGGTCCTCGTAGACCTGCCCGAGGCCGGGCAGCAGCGCCGAGAGGACGGCCGCGAAGCCCGGCGACCCCGTCTCGCGCGGCCGCCGCCGTCCGGCCGCGCGCCCGCGTGCCGGCGACCCGCCGCCCGCCGACGCCGTGCCGCGGGGCCGCCCGCACCGGGCGCAGAGCGCCGCCGTCCCCAGGTTGCGCGTGCCGCAGCGCGGGCACTGCCACGAGGCGGAGACGTCATTCGACATGGGACGACTAGCGTACGAGACTCGGACGCAAGTGGAACGGAGCCGTCATGTGAGCACGGCGACGCTGCGTGGCGCCCGTGTGGTCGCGATCGTGTGTGCGGTCCTCTTCTTCGTCCCGACCGTGCTGTCCTTCGTGTACCCGAACGCGTTCCTCTACTCGCCGCATCAGCTCGTCTACGAGCGCATGCTCGGCGCGGTGCTCGCGGCACTCGCCGTCTCGCTGCTCCTTTCCATGCGCGATCCGGTCCGGAACGCCGGTGTCTACGCGGTCGTCGGGCTCGTCGCCGGGACCGTGGACACCTCGGTGATCTATTCGCTCATCGTCGACGGCGGCGACGTGGCGCACTGGTTCGTGCAGGTGCCGCTCCTCGGAGCGATCGCGGCGCTCCTCGTGCTGACCTACACGCGGCTGCGCCGCCCGCATCCCGTCGTGGTGCGCATCGTCGTCGCCGCGGTCCTGCTCCTGCCGGTGCTCCTCTTCGCGCACGACACGGCGTATCGGGCGTTCGTGCACTGAGCGGCTCCGCGTATCGCGCGACGCCGCGAGCGTCTCGGCGAGCGCCTATCGTCGATCACATGACCGCCATCGTGTCGGTGCGCGACCTGCGCAAGAGCTACGGACCGATCGAGGCCGTCGCGGGCGTGTCGTTCGACGTGGAGCAGGGGGAGATCTTCGCGCTCCTCGGCCCGAACGGGGCGGGGAAGACGACCACCGTCGAGATCCTCGAGGGCCTGCGCCAAGCGGACGGCGGCACGGCCACGGTCGCGGGCGTGGACGTGACGAAGGACCCCTCCGGCGTGAAGGAGCGCATCGGCGTGCAGCTGCAGTCGAGCGCGTTCCCGGAGAACTTCCTCGCCAAGGAGATCGTCGATCTCTTCGCGCTCTTCTACAACAAGAGCGTCGACGCGATGGCCCTCCTGCGCGCCGTCGGCCTCGAGGAGAAGGCGAAGCAGAAGTCGGAGAAGCTCTCCGGCGGACAGCGCCAGCGGCTCTCGATCGCGGTCGCGATGGTGAACGAGCCGCAGGTCCTGTTCCTCGACGAGCCCACGACCGGTCTCGATCCGCAGGCCCGCCGCAATCTCTGGGACCTCATCCGCGACATCCGGACGCGCGGCACGACCGTGTTCCTCACGACGCACTACCTCGACGAGGCCGAGGTGCTCTGCGACCGCGTCGCGATCATGGACACCGGCCGCGTCATCGCGCTCGATACGCCGAGCGCGCTCATCGGTCAGCTGCTCGCGCGCGGATTCACGAAGCCGATGATCCGGCAGCAGGCCAACCTGGAGGACGTGTTCCTCGATCTGACCGGCCACGAGCTGCGGGAGGATTAGGCATGAGCCAGGTCCTCCGCTACACGGTCATGCTGCTGCGGAGCTACACCCGCGATCGCACGGCGCTCTTCTTCGGTTTCTTCTTCCCGCTCATCTTCATGGTGCTGTTCGGCATCCTCAACCTCGGCGCGGTCGGGCACGTGAACCTCGGGATCGCCGACGAGGCCAAGAACGCGGACAGCGAGCGCTTCATCTCGACGCTCTCCGGCATCGAGACGTTCAAGATCACGAAGGGCACCCGCGCGGCCGAGAGCGCGAGCCTCGAGGCGGGGGACCGCGACCTCGTGCTCGTCATCCCGTCCGACTTCAGGATCGCGCCGGCACGCGCCGGCGCGGCCACGCCGACGCTCACTCTGCTCACGAGCAGCGCCCGGCCCGAGCAGGGCGTCATCGGCTCGGCGATCCTCACACAGCTCGTCGACCAGATGTCGTTCGCCGTGACCCAGACCGCGCCGGTCATCACGCTCCAGCGCCAGGAGGTCGCCGGCCGGAACCTACGCTACGTCGACTTCCTCACGCCGGGGATCCTCGGCATGACGATCATGCAGCTGGGTATCTCGAGCGTGGCCTTCGCGTTCGTGGTCGACCGGCAGCGCGGGGTCATCCGGCGGATCATGGCCACCCCGATCTCGCGCCGGAACTTCCTCGCCGCGCACGTGCTCGAGCGGCTGATCCTCGCCGTCCTGCAGGTGCTCATCCTGCTCGGCGTCGCGGTCCTCATGTTCAAGGTGCAGGTCGTCGGCAGCATCCTGGTGCTGCTCGTGGTCACCGTCCTCGGCGCGATGCTCTTCCTGTCGCTCGGCTTCGCGGTCACGGGGCTCGTGGCGACGGAGAACGCGGCCGCGCCGGTCACGCAGCTCGTCACACTGCCGCAGATGTTCCTGTCGGGCGTGTTCTTCTCGCGCGACGCCGCACCGGCGTTCCTCAAGCCGATCGCGGACGTGCTGCCGCTCACGTACCTGAACGACGCGCTCCGCAGCGTCAGCACCGGGGGCGCCGGGCTGGGCGATATCGGCCCGCAGATCCTCGGCCTGGTCGCGTGGATCGTGGTGTCCTTCGTCCTCGCGTTCCGCTTCTTCCGGCTGGACTAATCCGCGAGCGCCTCGTGCACCACGCGGTGCACGACCGCGCGGAATCTCCCCCAGGCGGCCCAGTCGCCACCGATGTCCTCGGTGCCCTGCGTCGTCAGGTGCTCGAGCGCGTCCGCGACGGAGGGGAGCTCCGCGACGGCGACCTCGCGCCATTCCTCGATGCGCTCGCTGGTGTCGAGCGCGCCGAGCGTGCCGCCGAGCTCGTCGAGCAGGAACGCGAAGGTGTGGAACACCGGCGGCGCGCCCGGCGACGACAGCGGCTCGTACGCGATCCGTCCGAGAAAGCGGCGGACCTGGGTCGCAAGACCGGTCTCCTCGTACGTCTCCCGCACGAGCGCGTCCTGGACGCCTTCCCCGTGGTGGATCCCTCCCGTGGGAAGCCGGTGCGCGCCCCGCGGGTAGAAGGTCTTGATGGAGAGCAGCAGCTTGCCGTTCGGCCTTCGGACCACCATGCAGACCTCGCCGAAGCGATCGCGCTTCCCGATGGGGTCCTTGAAGGAGTCGTCGATGCGCGCCCGGAGCACGCGCGGCTCGCCGTATCGCCGCGCCAGGCGCCGGAGCTCCGCCTCGGTCCGCGCGTCGAGCTCCACGCCGGACAGACTAGGAGCGCTCGTACTTGCGCAGCAGATCGTCGAGCGCCTCGCGGAGGAGGACCGCCTCCTTCTTCTTCATGCGCTCGGCGAGACCCTTGAGGCGTCCGAGCTGGGCGGCGCTGTAGTAGGAGGACTTCAGCACCATGTCCTCGGCCGGCGTCAGGCCGACCGCGCCGCCGCCCTGCTCCTTGGCCGCGTGCAGGGCGAGGTCCGCCCGCCGCAGGAGCTCGTTCGCGGCCTCGGGACCGCGGGCGCGCGTGTCGCGCGGCGTGTTGGCGACGCCGATCGTCACGGTGCAGCGGTGGCCGGACGGCAGCGCCTTCGCGAGCGCGGCATCGACCTCCCGGCGGATCTGATCGGCGCGCAGGAACGCGGGCTCGAGCGCGACGCCGGGCGCGAGGAGCGCGAACTCGTCGCCGCCGATGCGCCCCAGCGTCCACCCCTCCTTCTTCGCGACGCCGGAGAGCGCGGCGGCGACCGCCGCGATGGCCCTGTCGCCCACAGCGTGGCCCGCGGTCGCGTTGAGATCGAGCAGGCCGTCGAGATCGACGTCCAGCAGCGTCGCGACCGGGTCGCGCTTGAGCGCGGCGAGCAGCGCCCCCTCGAAGGCTGGGCGGCCCAGACACCCGTTGGCGTCGGCGTGGAACGTGACGGTCTTCCGTGCCGCGCGTGGCGACATCTCCGACCTCCCACAGGTACGCTCGCGCAAGATATATAGCGCAACGTATGTATGTCCAGTATATGCATCTGGTAGCGGTGCCGGCCACCCCAGGGGGCGTGCGCCCTGATTTCGGCGATCGGCGCGCGGATGCGTTCGGCTAGACTCCGCTCGCGACAGCGCTGAGGGGCCATCCACCCCGAGCTGCCGGAAGAAAGCCTCGTGGCGACTAGACCCGGCCGGAGGAAGCCACTCCGTTACGAAGCGGCGGACGTTGCTGGACGTCGACAGAGGAGTGCGTGCCTGGCTCACCGAGCGGCGGCACGAACTCGGGTGGTACCGCGGCATGCGCCGTCCCGAGCGCGGGACGGCGTTTTTGTTTGGAAGGGAGTCGAGCGACGAGCGATTCACTCGCGAGGAGCGAAGTCCGGAGCCCGAGCGACAACGAGGGTTCGAGCAAGACGCGATTCGCGGCGGTGGGGTCGAGCTTCGATCTCCCCGAGCTCGAGCACGGCGTGCTCGACCTGTGGGAGCGCGAGCGGTCCTTCGACGCGCTGCGGAAGAAGAACGCCGGCGGACCGCGCTACTCGTTCATCGATGGACCGATCACCGCGAACATCGAGGCCATGGGCGTTCACCACGCCTGGGGACGCACCTACAAGGACCTCTACCAGCGCTACAAGGCGATGCAGGGATTCGACCAGCGCTACCAGAACGGCTTCGACTGCCAGGGCCTCTGGGTCGAGGTGCAGGTCGAGCGGGAGCTGAACCTGAACAGCAAGCGCGACATCGAGTCGTACGGGATCGACAGGTTCTCGCGTGCGTGCCGCGCCCGCGTCGACCGGAGCGCCGCGGCGATCACGAAGCAGTCGATCCGCCTCGGCCAGTGGATGGACTGGGACAACTCCTATTACACGTACAGCGACAACAACATCTCGCACATCTGGAGCGTCCTGAAGCTCTGCCACGAGAAGGGCTGGCTGGTACGCGGGCATCGCGCGATGCCATGGTGCGCCCGCTGCGGCACCGCGCTCTCCGAGCATGAGATGACCGGCTCGTACAAGGAGATGACGCACACGTCGCTGTACGTGCGCTTTCCCGTGCTCGCGGAAGGCACGCTCGCTCCGCTCGTCGAGCGGGGGCCTCTTCCCCCGGGCGCGGAGCTCGCGACGCAGCGGGCGTCGCTCCTCGCGTGGACGACGACGCCGTGGACGCTTCCGGCGAACGTCGCGCTGGCGGTGCACCCGGACCTCGAGTATGCGGTGGTGCGCGTCGTCGCCGACGGCGCGAGCGAGCCCGAGGTGCTCGTCCTCGGCGCGAAGGTGTTCGAGCAGACGAAGTGGCACAGGGCCGAGCTCGTGCGGACCGTGAAGGGCCGCGACCTCCTCGGCCTGCGCTATGCGGGTCCGTTCGACGATCTCCCGGTCGGCGCGACCTCGGGGCCCGCGCACCAGGTGATCGCGTGGGACGAGGTCGGCGAGGCCGAGGGCACCGGCATCGTGCACATCGCGCCGGGCTGCGGCGCCGAGGACTTCGCGCTGGCCAAGCCGAATGGGCTGCCGGTCATCGTGCCCATCGACGAGAACGCGCACTTCGTCTCCGGCTTCGGCTGGCTCGAGGGCAAGGAGGCGCGGGACGTGGCGCACGAGATCGCCGACGACCTGCGCAGGCGCGGCCGGCTCTTTCGCGAGATGCCGTACACGCACAGCTATCCGATCTGCTGGCGCTGCAAGGAGGAGATCGTCTTCCGCGTCGCCGACGAATGGTTCATCTCCATGGACGAGCTGCGCCCGCGGCTGAAGGAAGCCGCGGCCAAGGTGCGCTGGCTCCCCCCGCACACCGGCGATCGCATGCAGAACTGGCTCGACAACATGGGCGACTGGAACATCAGCCGCAAGCGGTACTGGGGCCTGCCGCTGCCCTTCTACAACTGCGCGAACGGGCACTTCTTCATCGTCGGCAGCGAGGCCGAGCTGCGCGAGCGGGCGGTCCGGGGTCTCGAGCAGCTCCAGGAGCTCCATCGGCCCTGGATCGACAACGTCGTCGTGGCGTGTCCGACGTGCAAGGCGGAGAGCACGCGCGTCCGCGAGACGGGGGACGTGTGGCTCGACGCCGGCATCGTGCCGTTCTCCACGCTGAACTGGCTGAGCGACCGCGAGAACTGGCGGAGGTGGTTCCCCGCGGAGCTCGTCACCGAGAACGTCGAGCAGATCCGCCTCTGGTACTACTCGCAGCTCTTCTTCAGCGTCGTGCTGACCGGCCGCGCGCCGTACGAGACGGTGCTGTCGAACGAATTCGTGTACGACGAGAAGGGCGAGGAGTTCCACAAGACCGGCGACAACTTCATCGACTTCCCGCAGGCCGCGGAGCGCGCGGGCGCCGACGTCATCCGCTGGTTCTACTCGCGGCACGACCCCGCGGAGAAGGTGCTCTTCGGCTACAACGTCCTGAGCGAGGTCAAGCGCAAGCTCCTCGTGCTGTGGAACACCTACGCGTTCTTCGTGACCTACGCGAATCTCGATCGCTTCGACCCGACCGAGGCGCCCGTACCGGCCGCCGAGCGCCCCGTCATCGACCGCTGGCTGCTGTCCGCGCTCGACCGGCTCACGAGAGACGTGCGCGCGTCACTCGACCAGTACGACTCGCAGACGGCCTGCCTCAAGATCGAGGCGTTCTGGGACGACCTCTCGACCTGGTACGTCCGCCGCAACCGCTCGCGCTTCTGGAAGGCGCGGTCGATGCGCGATTCGCTCGCGGCGTACCAGACGCTCTACGAAGCGCTGACCACGCTCACCCGTCTCTTCGCGCCGGTGATGCCGTTCATCGCGGAGGCGATGTACCAGAACCTCGTCCGCCGCGCGGTGCCGGGCGCTCCGGCGTCCGTCCATCACACCGCGTACCCGGTGTTCGACGAGAAGCGCATCGACGACGACCTGGAGCGCCGCATGCGCGCGGCCCGGAGGGTCGTCGAGCTCGGGCGTGCCGCGCGGGCGCGGGCGAAGACCAAGGTGCGCACGCCGCTGCCGAAGCTCGTCGCGGTGTTCGATCAGGGCGACCGGGACCGCGGCGCGCTCGACGGCCAGGAGGAGCTCGCGTCGATCATCAAGGACGAGCTCAACGTGAAGGCCCTCGAGATCCGCGAGGATGCCGAGGGCCTCGTCCGCGAGGTCGTGAAGCCGGACCTCAAGGTGCTCGGCCCGAAGCTCGGGAAGGATCTGCCGAAGGTGCGCGCCGCGCTCGCCGAGGGTCGCTACCAGCGCAAGGGCGGCACGATCGCGGTCGAGGGCTTCGAGCTCGCGCCGGACGAGGTGCTGGTCTCGCACGAAGGCGAGTCGGGGCACGCCGTCGCGCGCGAGACCGGGCTCGTCGTCGCGCTGGACACCGCGATCACGCCGGAGCTCGAGGCCGAGGGCCTCGCGCGCGAGCTCGCGCACAAGCTCAACGACCTGCGGAAGGACGCCGGACTCGACATCGCCGACCGCATCGCGCTGCGCTACGACGGCCCGATCGCCGCGACCGTGGAGCGCTATCGCGAGACGGTCATGGAAGAGACGCTCGCGACGAGCGTCACGCGCGGCCTCGCCGGCCGTGGCTCCTCGTGGAGCGGTGAGCTGAACGGGGTGAGGTCCGAGCTGGAGATCGAGAAGGCCTGACCGCCGAGAACCGCGTCCGGATCACCGAAGCGCACACGCGAACGATTCAGAGGACGGCGCTCCGGAGCGCGTTCGCGACGAGGCGCGGTGCGCGGCGCCGGGCGGGACCGGTGAGCGCGGTGCGCCACGTCGGGTACGAGAGCAGCGCGTGCGCGAGCGCGATGGCGTCCTGCGTGCGCACGCGAAGGGCGCCCCGATGCGCCAGGTCGGTCATCGTCCGCGCGATCACGGCGAGGCGGACGGCGTCGAGATCGCGCAGCAACGACGCGACAGCGCGCGGCAGCGCGCCGTCGACGAGGGTCTCGAGGAGCAGCGCCGACTCGCCGCGGTACTCGCGCTCGTGCAGCGCGACCATCTCGTCGACGATCTGCTCGGGCGTCTCGCCGCGCGGGCGCCAGCGCTCCACGCGCGAGATGAGCGCCGCGGCGCGACGGCGCAGCGCCTGCTCCACCAGCCGCTCCTTCGACGTCGCGTGCAGGTACACGGTGCGCGCGGACACGTGCGCCCGCCGCGCCACGTCCGCGACGCGCAGGTCCGGGTACCCGCGCCGCGCCACCTCGCGGAGCGCGGCGTTCTCGATGGCGGCCGCGGTACGCGCCGTCTGGCGCGCGCGTTCGCGCTGCACGTACCGTCGCGAATTCATTTCAACAGCACTGTAACTGAATAACGGAATGTGCTCGACCGGCGTCGGGTCGCCCTGCTAGGCTGGTCGCATCCGATGAGTGCGCTCGCGTTCGTCTTTCCCGGTCAGGGCTCGCAGCTGGTGGGGATGGGTCGCTCGGTCTACGAGTCGTCGCCCGCGGCTCGCGCCGTCTTCGACGAGGCCGACCGCGTGCTCGGCTACCCCCTGACGAAGATCTGCTTCGAGGGCCCCGAGGACAAGCTGAACGACACGGCGGTCGCGCAGCCCGCGGTCCTGACCACGAGCATCGCGCTCTTCGAGGCGATGGTGGAGTCCGTGTCGCAGCGGCTCGGCCGCCGCGCGACGGATGGGAGCGAGCCGCGCGGCGTGCTCGCGCTCCCGGAGCCGATGCGCCCCGCGTTCGTCGCGGGGCACTCGCTCGGTGAGTTCACCGCGCTGGTCATCGCGGGCGTCCTGCCGTTCTCCGACGCGCTTCGCCTCGTCGCGATGCGCGGGCAGCTCGCGGCGACGCGTGGCGCGCAGGGCGCGATGGCCGCGATCATCGGCATGAGCGCCGCGGACGTCGAGCGGGTCATCGCGTCGACCAGCCTCGAGGCGGGTCGCGTCGTGGTCGCGAACGACAACGGTCCGGCGCAGGTGACGATCGCGGGCGACCAAGGCGGCGTGAAGAAGGTGACCGAGGCGATCGCCGCGCTCGGCGCGAAGAAGGTCGTGCCGCTGCGCATCTCGGCGCCGTTCCACTTCCCGGCGATGGGGAAGATCGGCGACGACCTGCGCGCGTACATGCAGACGCTGCGGTTCCGCGAGCCGGTCGTGCCGATCGTCGCGAACGTGAGCGGCCTGCCGCATCCGAACGTGTCCTCGATCCCCGAGGCGCTGGTGCGCCACCTCTCGAACCGCGTCGAATGGCTGAAGTCGGTGCGCTACATGGTCGAGCGCGGCGCCGGGACGTTCGTGGAGTTCGGCGGCGGCCCCGTCGTGAACGGCCTGGTGAAACGCATCGCCGACGTGAAGCTCCTGAACATCACCGACAACACCTCCATCGCGAAGGCGATCGATTCGCTGCGCGCGAAGGCGAGCGCCGTGAAGTCACGATGACGCGCCGCGTCGTCGTCACCGGTCTCGGCATGGTCACGCCCCTCGGGCTCGACGTGGCGAGCACGTGGGACTCGCTCGTGCACGGACGGAGCGGGATCACGCGCATCGCGCGCTTCGACCCGGCGCCGTACGAGACGCAGATCGCCGGCGAGGTCCACGGCTTCGAGCCGACCCAGTACATGGATCGCAAGGAGGTCCGGCGCACCGATCGCTTCACGCACCTCGCGGTCGGCGCGGCGTCGCAGGCGCTGAAGGACGCCGGCCTCGAGACGATCGAGGACCCGGAGCGCGTCGGGACCGCCATCGCGACGGGCGTCGGCGGGCTCGAGACGCTCATCAAAGAGGTGGTCCTCATGGAGGAGCGCGGGCCGTCGCGGCTGTCGCCGTTCCTCGTGCCGATGCTCATGGCCAACGCCGCGTCCGCCCAGATCTCGATGCAGTTCGGCCTGAAGGGCCCGAGCATGACCCACGTCTCCGCGTGCGCGTCGAGCTCGCACTCCATCGGCGAGTCCGGCGAGATCATCCGGCGCGGCCAGGCGGACGTGATGGTCAGCGGCGGCTCGGAGGCGGCGGTCCTCCCGCTCGCCATCGGCGCGTTCTCGACGATGCACGCGATGAGCCGCCGCAACGACGATCCGCAGGGCGCGTCGCGTCCGTTCGACAAGGATCGCGACGGGTTCGTGCTCTCCGAGGGCTCCGCGGTCGTGATCCTCGAAGAGCGCGAGCACGCGCTCGCGCGCGGAGCGCGCATCTACGGCGAGCTGGTCGGCTACGGGGCGACCGCGGACGCGTACCACATCACTTCGCCGTCGCCGGAGGGCGAGGGGAACGCGCGCGCGATGCGCATGGCGCTCGCCAGCGCCGGCCTGCATCCGACCGACATCGACTACATCAACGCCCACGGCACGTCGACGCAGCCGAACGATCGCGAGGAGACCGCCGCCATCAAGGAGGTGTTCGGCGAGCACGCCTACAAGCTGATGGTCTCGTCCACGAAGTCGATGAGCGGCCATCTCCTCGGCGCCGCCGGCGCCTTCGAGGCGATCGCGTGCCTGCTGGCGCTGCGCGACGGCTGCATCCCGCCGACGATCAACTACACGACCCCCGACCCCGCCCTCGATCTCGACTACGTGCCGAACGAGGCCCGGGCGAAGCCGATCGGGACCGCGCTGTCGAACTCCATGGGCTTCGGCGGCCACAACGCGTCCCTGATCTTCACCAAGCCCTGACGTCCGCCCGCTCGACCGGGCATCATGACGTTGTGAGCTCCCTCCCGGGCAAGACCGCGCTCATCACGGGCGCGTCGCGCGGCATCGGTCGCGCCACCGCGGTCCGCCTCGCGCGCGATGGGGCGAAGATCGCCGTGAACTACAAGGGCAACGCCGAGGCGGCGGAGGAGACGAAGCGCCTCGTGGAGCAGGCCGGATCGTCCGCGGCGGTCGTGCAGGGCGACGTCTCCGTCGAGGCCGACGCCGATCGAATGGTGAAGGAAGCGCTCGCGTTCGGGGGCGGCAAGCTGGAGATCCTCGTGAACAACGCCGGCACGACCCGCGACGACCTGCTCGTCCGCATGACGCCCGAGCAGTGGGACACGGTGATGGATCTGAACCTGCGCGGCGCGTTCCTCGTCACGCGCGCGGCGATGCGGCCGATGATGAGGCAGCGCTTCGGACGCATCGTGAACGTGTCGTCCGTCGCCGGCGTCTCGGGCAACGCGGGCCAGGCGAACTACGCGGCGGCGAAGGCCGGCCTCATCGGCTTCACGAAGACGGTCGCGCGCGAGATGGCGAGCCGCAACATCACCTGCAACGCCGTCGCGCCCGGGTTCGTGCCGACGGATCTCACGAGCAGCCTCATCGGCCAGATGGAGGAGACGATCCTCAAGCAGATCCCGCTGGGACGCTTCGGCAGCGTCGAGGACGTCGCGAACGCGATCGCGTTCCTCGTCTCCGAGGAGGCGTCCTACATCACCGGCCAGGTGCTGCAGGTCGACGGCGGCATGGTCACCTGAGGTGTCGCCGAAGCGGGTCGCGCTCGTCGCGGGCATCGCGGTCCTGACCTTCGCCCTCGACCGCGTCACGAAGATGTGGGTCGAGCGCAACATCGAGCTGTACGACGCACGGCCGATCGTCGGCGACTACGTGCGCATCGTCCACACCCAGAACAGCGGCGCGGCCTTCGGTCTCCTGCCGGAGCGCACCACGCTGCTCTCGATCCTATCGGTGTTCGCCGTGTTCGCGATCCTCTACTACTACCGCCAGATCGCGAGCCGGTCGCCGCTCATCGCCGGAACCCTGGGCATGCAGCTGGGTGGCGCGTTCGGGAACCTCGTGGACCGTACGGGTCAGGGCTACGTGGTCGACTTCGTCGACGTCGGCATCCCCGGCGGACCGCGCTTCTGGGCGTTCAACGTCGCGGACTCCTCGATCGTGCTCGGGATCCTGTTCGTGAGCTTCCTGCTCTGGCGGCAGGAGAGGAGCAAGGACGAGCGACGAGCGGTGTCGCCGTGAGGAGCGAGTCCACCAGCCCTGTGCGAGTCTGCCGGCCGCAGGGCGGAGATTGAGCAAGGAAGGCGGAGGCGCAGCCGGCGCCGAGCGGATCGCGCTGCGGGTCGACGCCGGCGGCCAGCGCGTCGACAAGTTCCTCGCCGATCACAGCCTGCTGTCGCGCAGCGCCATCCAGCGGCTCGCGCGCGACGGGCAGGTGCGGGTCGACGGCGAGCCCGTCGAGCCCGCGTTCAAGCTGCGCGAGGGTCAGCGGATCGTCGTCGAGATCCCGCCCGCGGAGCCGGACGTGCTCCTGCGCGCGGAGGACATCGCGATCGACATCCTCTACGAGGACGACGACGTCATCGTGGTGAACAAGCCCGCCGGCCTGGTCGTCCATCCCGCGCACGGCCACAAGACCGGGACGCTCGTGAACGCGGTGCTCGGTCGCGTCACCTCGCGCACCGGGCGCGAGTCCGGCCGGCCGGGCATCGTCCACCGCCTCGACAAGGACACCAGCGGCGTGATGGTGGTGGCGAAGACCGACGTCGCGCAGCTCGCGCTCTCGCGCCAGCTTCAGGGCCAGAAGTTCGCGAAGGAGTACCTGGCGCTCGTCTGGGGCGACCCGGGCGAGACCGAGACGGTCGTCGAAGCGCCGGTCGAACGCGACGCGTCCGACCGGCGGCGCATGGTCGTGCGCGCCGGCGGGCGCGAGGCGGTGACGCGCTTCCGGCGCGTCGCCATGTGGGACGTCGGCCGGGGCCGCTACGCGCTGCTCCACGTCCGCCCGATCACCGGGCGGACGCACCAGATCCGCGTCCACCTCGCCTACGCGCGCTTCCCTATCGTTGGCGACCCGGTGTATGGGCGGCGCGGCGACACGAGCGGGCTCGGACGGCAGTTCCTGCACGCCTGGCGGCTGACGGTGCGTCTGCCGCACGCGGGCGAGCGCACCTTCACCGCGCCGCTCGCCGACGACCTGCGCGCGTTCCTCGACGCCCTCGGGGAGCCGATCACGAAGACGCCGCTGCTGAGGGAGATCGCGTGAGGCGCGTGCCGCGGTGACCTCGATCGACGGAAAGGGGCTGCTCGTGATCATCTCCGCGCCGTCGGGCGCGGGGAAGGACACGGTCATCGAGCGCCTCGTGAAGCGCCTCGACGACGCCGTCGTGTACGTGACCGCCACCAGCCGCAAGCCGCGGCCGGGCGAGATCCATGGGAAGCACTACTACTTCTACTCGCCCGAGAAGTTCCGCGAGGAGATCGAGCAGGGCAACTTCCTCGAGTGGTCGATGGTGCACGGCGAGTTCAAGGGCGTGCGCCGCGACGTGCTCGCCGACACCCTGCGCGACCACAAGATCGTCATCGTCAAGCCCGATCCGCAAGGGATGCGGAAGATCAAGTCGCAGCTGCCGGAGGCCCTGACCGTCTTCATCATGCCGCCGTCGGTCGAAGCGCTGCAGCAGCGCCTCATCGCGCGCGGCACCGAGACGCCCGAGCAGCGAGACGTGCGGCTGCGCAACGCCGAGATCGAGATGGCCGCGGCGCCGGAGTACGACTACGTCGTGGTGAACGAGGACGGGCAGATCGACGAGACCGTCGAGGAGATCGCCGAGATCATCCGGAAAGAGACGAAGAAGCCTCGGCGATACGAGCTGTAGTGGCTACGCCGGTGACCCGGACCGCGCAGGTCGCGGTCTTCGCCGGCCTTCGCGGACCAGCGCGCACATTCACCTATGGCGTCCCCGAGGGGCTGAGCCTCGTGCCCGGCCATCTGGTGCGCGTCGGGTTCGGCCCGCGCTCGGTATCGGGCGTCGTTACCGCGCTCGACGTCCCGTACGAGGGCGCGCTTCGCGACATCGACGCCCTGGTCCACGCGCTCCCGGTGCTGCGCGCGCATCAGCTGGCGCTCGCCGCGTGGATGGCGCAGGAGTACCGCTGCGGCCTGGCCGACGCGATCCGCGCGATGCTCCCGCCGGCGCTCGCCGCCCGGGCGCGCACTTCGCTTCCCGCGGCGAAGGGAGAGCGCACCGAGGCGCTCTTCGCGCTCACCCCCGCGGGGCGCGCCGCGCTCGACGGCGACGCGCGCCTCGGCGCGCGGCAGGTGGCCACGCTGCGCGCGCTCGCGCTGGGCGCCCGCACGGGCGGCGAGCTGCGCGAAGCGGGCGGCTCGGCCGTCGCGGCGCGCGCGCTCGCGCGGCGAGGGCTCGCGACCGAGGGCGTGCGCGCCGCGCGCCGCGTGCCCGTCGAGTTCGCGCTCGGCGAGGACGACGCGGTGCGCGACGCCGCCGCGACGACGGGACAGAGCGGCGCGCTCGAGGCGATCCTCGCGCGCCTGGGCGCCGGCGATGCCTTCCTGCTGCATGGGGTGACGGCGAGCGGGAAGACCGAGGTGTACCTTCGCGCGGCGAACGCGGCGATCGGACGCGGGCTCGGCGTCATCGTGCTCGTTCCGGAGATCGCCCTCACCGCGCAGGTCGTCGCGCGCTTCGTGGCGCGGTTCGGCGAGCGCGTGGCGCTCCTGCACTCGGAGCTCTCCGCCGGCGAGCGGTACGACGAGTGGCGACGCGTGCTGGACGGCGTGGCCGACGTCGTCGTCGGCTCGCGCTCCGCCCTCTTCGCGCCGCTGGAGCGGCCCGGCCTCGTCGTGGTCGACGAGGAGCAGGAGCCGTCGTACAAGCAGGAGAGCGCGCCGCGTTACCACGCCGTCGATGCCGCGCTCGCCCTCGGCCGGCTCGCGGGCGCCGTGGTCGTGCTCGGGAGCGCGACGCCCCGGGTGACGACCTATCACGCCGCGAAGGAGGACCGGATCCGACTCCTCTCGTTACCGGAGCGCGTGAGCGATCTCCCGCTGCCGCCGACGACGGTGGTCGATCTCCGGCTCGAGCTGAAAGCGGGCAATCGCGGCACGCTCTCGCGGGCGCTGCGCCTCGCGCTCGAGCGCACCGTCGCGAAGGGCGACCAGGCCATCCTCTATCTCAACCGCCGCGGCTTCGCGACGGTCGTGCTGTGCCGCGACTGCGGGTACGTCGCCGAGTGCCCGGCCTGCGAGATCCCGTTCGCCTATCACCTCGACGGATCGCTCGTGTGCCACCGCTGCGGACGCCGCGCGGATCCGCCGGCCGTATGCCCGAAGTGCCACGGTCCACGCATCCGGCACCTCGGCGTCGGCACCCAGCGCGTGGAGGAGGAGGTGCGCGAGGCGGTGCCGGGCGCGTCGCTCGTGCGCCTCGACCGCGACGCGGTGCGACGGAAGGGCGCGCACGCGGCGCTCTTCGAGCGCATGCGCAGCGGGAAGGCGCAGGTGATCGTCGGGACGCAGATGGTGGCGAAGGGCTTCGACCTGCCGGGCGTCGCGCTCGTCGGCGTCGTGAACGCCGACACCGTCCTCAACCTCCCGGACTACACCTCCGCGGAGCGGACCTTCCAGCTGCTCACGCAGGTGCTCGGGCGGTCGGGCCGCGGCAGCGTGGGCGGCCGCGGCTTCCTGCAGACGTACCTTCCCGATCACTACGCGATCCGCGCCGCCGCGGCGCACGACTACGCGTCGTTCGCGGAGGCCGAGCTCGCCGGCCGCGCGCGCTTCGGCTATCCGCCGTTCGGCAGGCTCGTCCTGCTGCAGACGCAGGCGAAGCGGCAGGACACCGTCACCAGGCGCGCGGAGTCGTACGCGAACGAGCTCCGCGCCGCGAGCGCGCGCGACGCCGAGGTGTTCGGACCGGCGCCCGCGTTCGCGGCGAAGAGGGCCGGCGCGTTCCGCATGCAGGTGATCCTTCGCGGCGGCGCGCCGCTGCGCGTGCTCGATCGCGTGCCGCCGAGCGCTGATTGGACGGTGGACGTCGACCCGGTGACACTGCTGGGGTGAGCGACGAGGCCGAGAAGGGTCCGCCACCGCCGCCGCGGCTGCGCGTCGCGAAGGGCACGCCCTGGCGCATCGACCCCGGCCGGCGGGCGAAGTGGTCGGCCCCCGGCTTCGTGTCGAAGCACGCGGTCGGCATCCGCCAGATCGGCGACCCGGTCCTGCACGCGCCGGCGAAGAAGCCGCGGCTCGCGCGCGCCGACCTCGAGGCGCTCGTCGCGCGCATGTTCGCGTCGATGGTCGCCGCGCATGGGATCGGGATCGCCGCGCCGCAGATCGGCGTGCCGCTGAAGATCGCGATCATGGACGTCGACGACGCGGGCATCGTCGCGGTCGAGCCCGAGATCGAGTGGGTGAGCGACGAGGTCGAGGAGACATCGGAGGGCTGCCTCTCCGTGCGCGGGCTGTACGGCATGCTCGAGCGGCCGGTCGCCGCGCGCGTCGCGGCGACGGACATCACCGGCAGGAAGTTCGTCGCCGAGGGCGAGGAATTCGGCGCGCAATGTCTCCTCCACGAGACCGATCACCTCTCCGGGATCCTGTACGTCGACAAGCTGCGCTCGCGCGCGGACCTGCATCGGGTCGAGCCTGACGAGGAGGACGGCGAGCGTGAGAGCGCGTGACGCCGCGCATCGTGTTCCTCGGGACCCCTGAGTTCGCGGTCCCGTCGCTCGATGCGCTCGCGCGCCTGCGCGACGCGGGCGAGGTCGAGCTCGCCGCGGCGGTCACGCAGCCGGATCGTCCCGGTCACCGCGGACGCGTCGCCGCGCCGCCGGTGAAGGAGCGGGCCGCGTCGCTTGGGATCCCCGTGCTGCAGCCGGAGCGGCTCGGCCGCGCGGCGGTCGCGCAGCTCGTCGCGCTCCGCCCGGACGCGCTCGTGTGGGCGGCGTACGGGAGCCTCATCCCGGGCGCGCTCATCGACGCGGTGCGCGGACGCGCGGTGAACGTGCACGCGAGCCTCCTGCCGCGCTGGCGGGGCGCCGCGCCCGTCGCGCGCGCGATCCTCGCGGGCGACCCGGAGACCGGGGTCACGCTCATGGAGGGCACCGCCGAGCTGGACGCGGGCCCGATCCTCGCGCAGGAGCGGACGCCCATCGGCCCGGACGAGACCGCCGGCGAGCTCGCGGCACGTCTCGCGGCGCTCGGCGCGGCGCTCCTCGAGGAGGAGCTCCCGCGCTACCTGCGCGGCGAGCTGCGCGGGCGTCCGCAGGACGCGGCGCGCGCGACGTGGGCGCCGAAGCTCACGAGCGCGGACGGCGTGCTGGACTTCGCGCGTCCGGCGGAGGAGCTCGCGCGGTGCGTGCGCGGATGCGCTCCCGAGCCGGGCGCGTTCACGACGGTCCGCGGCCAGCGGCTCGTCGTGACGAAGGCCTCGGTGCGCGGCGGCTTCCCCGACGAGCATGGCGTGCTGAAGATCCGCGGCGGCTATCCCGAGATCGCCGCCGGGGCGGGCTGGCTGCGTCTGGACGAGGTCCGGCCAGCGGGCAGACGCACGATGCGCGGCGCGGACTGGCTGCGCGGCGCCCGCGGCCTCGACGGCGCGCGCCTGCCGAGCTGACCTCTCACCACCGACGAGTACGCTGCGGAGATGACCGGCGCGATCGGCTCGAGATGACGGCCGTCGTCCCCGCCGGCACGCGACCGGCGATCACCGACGTCGACGAGCGTGCGCTCGCCGCCTGGCTCGCCCGGCGCGGCGAGCCGGCCTACCGCGCGAGGCAGATCCGCCGCCACATCGCGAAGAGCGCGGCGGCGGACTGGAGCGGGCTCACCGATCTCCCGACGACGCTGCGCGACGCGCTCGCCGCGTCCTTCCGCTGGAGCGCGGTCGAGTTCGTGACCGAGACCCGGAGCGCGGACGGCGAGACGCGCAAGGCGCTGCTGCGCCTGCACGACGGCCACCACATCGAATCGGTGCTCATGCCGCATCACGGCGCGCGGAACTCGGTCTGCTTCTCCACGCAGGCCGGCTGCCCGATGGCCTGCGCCTTCTGCGCGACGGGCGAGATGGGTCTCATCCGCCATCTCACGACCGGGGAGATCGTCGATCAGATCCGGCACTGGCAGCGCGAGCTCGTCGCGCGCGGGGAGCGCGTGTCGCACGTCGTCGCGATGGGGATGGGCGAGCCGCTCGCGAACCTCGCGGCCGTCGCGGCCGCGGTGCGGTGGCTCATCGACCCGGAGCTCTTCGGCATCAGTCCGCGGAGGGTGACTATCTCGACCGTCGGGCTCGTGCCGAAGATGGACGAGCTGGCGGCCATGGACCTGCCGATGAACCTCGCGGTCTCGCTGCACGCGCCCAACGACCGGATCCGCCGCGCGATCGTGCCGGCGAACAAGCGCTGGAGCGTCGACGACGTGCTCGCGGCGTCCAAGCGCTACGTCGAGCGCACGAAGCGGCGCGTCACGTTCGAGTACGTGCTGCTGTCAGGGGTGAACGACGCCGAGCGCGACGCGATCGAGCTCGCCGGGCGCATCGCGAAGCTCGGCCGCAGCGGCGATTACCACGTGAACCTCATCCCGGTGAACCCCGGTCCCGGCGGGTTCGCCCGTCCGCCGGTGGAGCGCATGGAGCGCTTCGCGGAGGTGCTCCAGGAGCGCGGCATCGCGGCGACGCTGCGCATCAGCAAGGGGCAGGACATCGCGGCGGGATGCGGTCAGCTGAAGGTGCCGGAGGGAAGAGCGAAGGTCGCGACGGGATAGCGAGCGGCTAGCGGGCCTTTGCCTTCTCCGCCTTCTTGGCCATGCGCGCCGACTTCGTCTGCGTGCGGCGGCAGCGGGAGCACACCAAGAGCTTGTCGCCGTCGATCGTCGCCGCGTGCAGGTTCGCGTCGAACCGGCGGCGCGTGTGCACCTTCGAGTGGCTCACGTTGGATCCGAAGGCGGCCGTCTTTCCGCAGATCGCGCAGGCGCGTGGCATCGGCGGGAACTCCTCTCGGGGGACTGAAGGTGAATGGTACAGTCGCGCACATCTCGACGCAATGCGACGGCGCCACGCTGCTGCGCGTCCTCGAGGCCGCCGCCCTTCGCCTGGAGCGCGCGGTCGACGAGGTGAATGCGCTCAACGTGTACCCCGTACCGGACGGGGACACCGGCACGAACATGCTCCACACCGTGCGGTCCGCGCTGAAGTACGCGCGCGCCGCCGAGGCGAGCGTGGCCGCGGTGAGCGCCGCGGCCGCTCACGGCGCCCTCATGGGCGCGCGCGGGAACAGCGGCGTGATCCTGTCGCAGATCGTGCGCGGCCTGAAGGAGGCGCTCGCGAACGCGGAAGGCCTCGGGGCCTCCGAGCTCCGCCGCGTGTTCGCCCTGGGCCGGAGGTACGCGCACGAAGCCGTCACCGCGCCGGCGCCGGGCACGATCCTCACCGTCAGCGCCGCCGTCGCCGACGCGACGGGCGAGGGCGACGACACGAGGTCGCTGCTCGCCCGTGCGGTCGAGGCCGCCGAGCGCGCGCTCGCTCGCACGAAGGACGAGAACCCGACCAACAAGGCCGCCGGCGTCGTGGACGCGGGTGCGAAGGGTCTCTACTACCTCCTCGACGGCGCGCTCGCGGCGGTCGAAGGACGCGCGATCGCGGCGGCCCCGATCGCCGCGCGCGTGACGCCGGCCGCGCACGCCGTCGCGACCGAGGTCTCGAGCTGGAAGGGCGCGTACGACGTCCAGTTCCTCGTCGAGCATCCCAGCCGCGCCGTGAACACGGTGCGTACGGAGATGGAGGAGTTCGGCGCGGACTGCGTGCTCGTCGTAGGCGACGAGAGCGTGATGAAGGTGCACGTCCACACGCTGCATCCCGACCAGATCATCCGCATCGGCATGAGCGCGGGCCGGCTCGGCGACGTCGTGGTCGAGGATCTCGACGCCATGACCGCGGAGCACGAGCGCGCGACCGGCATCGTGATCGAGCCGCCGAAGCCGGCGGCGGAGGTCGGCGTGCTCGCGGTCGTGCCCGGCGCCGGATTCGCCGCGGTCGCCGCCTCGCTCGGGGCGACGACGCTGCGCGGCGGCGCGACGATGAACCCGTCGACGGAGGAGCTGCTCACCGGTATCCGCGAGGCGAACGCGCGCCACGTCATCGTTCTCCCGAACGACACGAACGTGATCATGGCCGCCGAGTCCGCCGCGAAGCTCGCCGAGTGCGCGGTGACCGTCGTGCCGACGCGCAACGTCGGTCAGGGCATGGCCGCGCTCGTGGCGTTCGATCCCGCGAAGGCCGCGGCGGTCGCGGCGCGCGAGATGCGCGAGGTCGCCGAGCGCGCGCACGGCATCGAGGTCACGCGCGCGATCCGCGCGACTCGTATCGACGGCGAGGACGTGCGCGAGGGCGAGGCGATCGCGCTCGTCGACGGGCGGCTCGTCGCGCACGCCGAGGATGACGTCGTCGCCCTCGTCGAGGCGGCGAAGCGGCTCAGCGACGCCGAGGTCTTCACGCTCTACGGCGGCGCGGACATCGACGCGTCACGCGTGGAGTACGCGGCGCAGCGCCTGCGGGCGAGCTGCCCGCGCGCGTCCGTCGAGGTCGTGAACGGGGGCCAGCCTCACTACGCGTTCATCGTCGCCGCCGAGTAGCACGCGGTCCCCGCGTGATGGCGCACCATTGCGCTGATGTCCACCGACACGTCGCCACGGACCACGACCCGCCGCGCGCCGTCATCCTCGCTCGACCTTCCGGTCACGGCGCTGCCCGGCGTGGGCAAGGGCTACGAGAAGCTCCTCGAGCGGCTCGCGATCCGGACGATCGGCGACCTCCTCTGGCATCTCCCACGGACGTTCCATGACTTCTCGAAGCCACGGCCGCTGCGTCAGCTGACGCCGGGAAAGGATCAGGCGGCGGAAGCGATCCTCGGTCACATGTCGCAGCGCCGGACCAGCCGCGGACAGCAGATGACCGAGGTCGAGCTCCTGGATCCCGCGGACCGCACGCCAAGCGGCGTGCGCGCGACGTGGTTCGGCCGCCAGTTCATCAGGGAGCGCTTCCCCGAGGGCCAGCTCGTGCGCATCGCTGGCGACGTCACGTGGTTCGGCCGGAGCATCCAGTTCTCGAACCCGAAGATCGAGCCCGCCAGCGCGGAGCCCGTCCACACCGGGCGACTCGTGCCCGTCTACCGGCTCACCGAAGGACTGAAGGAAGGCGTCCTCCGACGGTGGCTGCACACGGCCGTCGAGGGTGGGCCGAAACGCACGCCCGTCGTTCACGAGGTCGCGGAGACGCTGCCGGAGTCGATCCGCGAGCGACGCAGCCTGTTGCCGCTCCAGGCGGCGATCCGGCAGGTGCACTTCCCGTCCGATTGGCCCACGCTCTTCGCGGCGCGCCGCCGTCTCGCGTTCGACGAGCTCCTCGTCCTGCAGCTCGCGCTCGGCCAGCGCCGCGCGCGGTGGACGAAGGATGCGAAGGCGCTCCCGCTGCGGGTCGAGGACGGCGAGGTCGAGCGCTGGATCCGCGAGCTGCCGTTCGCGCTCACGCCGTCGCAGGCGCGCTCGCTCGGCGAGATCCGCCACGATCTCGCGCGCACCGTGCCGATGTCGCGGCTCCTCGAGGGCGACGTGGGATCCGGGAAGACGGTGGTGGCGGCGCTCGCGGCGCGCGTCGCGGTGGGCTCGGGCGCGCAGGCCGCGCTCATGGCGCCGACCGAGCTCCTCGCCGAGCAGCACTACACATCGCTCGTATCGCTCTTCGGCGACACGCGACCTTCGGCCGCTGAACGGGGGCCCCTGCCCCCGGGTCCGCGCGTCGCGCTCCTCACGTCGAGCGTCACAGGATCGGCGCGCCAGCAGACCCTCGACGCGCTCGCGGCCGGCACGCTCGACCTCATCGTCGGGACGCACGCGCTCGTGGAGGAATCCGTGACGTTCGCGCGTCTCGCGCTCGCGATCGTCGACGAGCAGCACCGCTTCGGTGTGCGGCAGCGCGCGACGTTCCGCGAGAAGGGGATCGATCCACACCTGCTGCTCACCACCGCGACGCCGATCCCGCAGACACTGTCGCAGACCGTCTACCGCGACCTCGACATCAGCGTGCTGAAGGAGCTTCCCTCCGGACGGCAGCGGATCCGCACCGAGGTGCGATCCGCCGACGCGCTGCCGAAGGTGTGGCCATGGCTGCGCGAACGGGTCGCGCAGGGCGAGCAGGCGTTCGTGGTCACGCCGCGCATCGACGAGGATCCCGACGACGAGCTGCCGAGCGCGGAGGCGACGTATCGCGAGCTCGGCGCCAAGGACCTGAAGGGCCTGCGGCTGGCGCTCCTCCACGGGCGCATGCCGCCGAAGGAGCGCGACAGGATCATGGCGCGCTTCGCCGCGGGCGAGATCGACGTGCTCGTCGCGACGACGGTCGTCGAGGTGGGCATCGACATCCCGAAGGCGTCGGTCATGGTCGTGCTGGGCGCCGAGCGCTTCGGCCTCGCGCAGCTCCACCAGCTCCGCGGGCGCGTCGGACGCCGCGGTCAGAAGGCCTGGGCCATCCTCGTGAGCGAGAAGGCCGAGGAGTCCGAGCGCCTGCGGGCGATGACCGAGCGGAACGCGAAGACGGGTGAGCCGCTGAACGGCTTCGAGCTCGCCCAGCGCGACCTCGAGATCCGCGGCGCGGGGGAGTTCCTCGGCAAGCGGCAGAGCGGCGAGTCGGAGCTGCGGATCGTCGACCTCGCTGACGTGGACCCCGCGCTCATCGACGAGAGTGCGGTCGAGGCCGACGCGCTGCTCGCGCGAGACCCGCAGCTCGAGCGTCCGGAGCACGCGGCGCTCGCGGCGGCGGTCGACGAGCTCTGGCGCCGCTACGCCTTCGCGTGATGAGGGTCATCGCCGGGACCGCCAAGGGCCGGCCGCTCGTGGTGCCGCGCGGCGGCGGCACCCGCTCCGCGACCGACCGCATCCGCGAGACGCTCTTCGCCATCCTCGAGCCCTCGCTCCCCGGCGCGCGCGTCCTGGACCTGTTCGCCGGGGCCGGCACGCTCGGCATCGAGGCGCTCTCGCGCGGCGCGGCGCACGCCACGTTCGTGGAGCGATCCTCGCAGGCGCTCGCCGCGCTGCGCCAGAACCTGAAGACGACGGGCTTCGAGGGGCGCAGCGACATCGTGCCGGCGAACGTGCTCGTCTCCCTCGAGCAGCGGCTCGCGTCGCCGTACGACCTCGTGTTCTGCGATCCGCCGTTCGCCGACGTCGCGATCCTCGAATCGGTCCTCGCGCTCCTTCCCGCCGCCGGGGCGCTCGCGCCGGACGGGCTCGCCGTCGCGCGCGTCCTCAAGAAGCACCAGCCGACCCTGCCCGAGGGCGCGCGCCTGGCCAGGACGAAGGAGTTGGGGGAGGAGGCGCTGCTCTTCCTGAGATACGATGACCCCGGCGGAGGAGGGTGACGTTGGACATCCAGTTCCTCGTCGAGCGGCTCGAAGCGCTCGCGGTGAACGCGCGCAAGGTGCCGATGACGAGCCAGATCATCCTCGAGCAGGCCACGGTCCTCGACCTCATCGATCAGCTCCGCGTCGCGATCCCCGAGGAGGTCCGCCAGGCGCGGCGGGTCAATCAGGAGACCGAGCGGATGCTCGCGAAGGCTCGCGAGGAGGCGGAGCAGATCATCGGCGCCGCGCAGGAACAGGCGGCGCTGCTCTTGCAGGACCAGGCGATCCTGCGGGAGGCCGAGATAAAGGCGCAGGAGATCGTCCAGCATGCGCAGGCGAAGTCCGAGGACACGATGCGCGGCGCCGATCAGTACGCCGCCGACGTCCTCGTGCGGTTGGAGTCGGACCTGGTGAAGACGCTCTCGATCATCAAGAAGAGCCTCGAGGTGCTCGAGGAGCGCACGCCCCGCCCGACCGAGGGCTAGTGCCCGTGATCGTCAACGTCGCGCCCCTGCTCAGGGAGCCGGTCGGCGCGCACGCGGAGTTCCATCTCGCGGAGGATCCGCTCGATCCGCGCGGCGAGAATGGCGGCCTGCGCGAGGCCGGTGCGGTGTCGATCGATTCCGACATCAAGGCGACCCACACGAACCTCGGCGCGTACTTCGAAGGAGACGCCGACGCGCGCGTCGAGGTCGAGTGCAGCCGCTGCCTGCGGGTATTCGAGACGCCGGTGCATGCGGAATTCGCGGAGCAGTACTACGCGACGATCCAGGTGGAGAACGGCGAGCCGCTCGCCGAGGCGCCGCGCGACGCGAAGACCATCGGCTCCGACTTTCGCGTCGACGTCACGCCGCTGCTGCGCGAAGAGCTCATCCTCGCCACGCCGCTCGCGCCGCTGCACGCGCCCGACTGCAAGGGGCTCTGCCCGGAGTGCGGCCAGGATCTGAACGAAGCGCCGCACGAGCACGACGAGCCGATCGACGAGCGGTGGGCGAAGCTCGGCGCGCTGAAGGAATTCCACCCGAAGCGGGACTGAGGCGCGGCGGCCGGAAGTGAAGCGCCGCGACGAGCCGGGGACGCGGCCCGATAGAATGGGCTGACTTCCCTCAAGGAGTCTCCGTATTGGCTGGTCACCCCAAGAAGCGGATCCCGCATGCCGCGCAGGGCGAGCGGCGCAGTCACCTCGCGCTGAAGGCGTCGAGCCTCGTGCCCTGCCCGCAGTGCCGGAGCCCGAAGCCCTCGCACCAGGCCTGTCCGCATTGCGGCACCTACCGCGGACGGCAGGTCATCACGATCAAGACAAGGCGCTCGGCCGCGACGAGCTAGGCCATGCGCATCGCCGTCGATGCCATGGGCGGCGATCACGCCCCGGACGACGTCGTCCGGGGCGCGTTGCTGTATCGAGAGGCCGTCGGCACGTCCGACCTCGTGCTCGTCGGCGATGAGCCGCGCCTCGCGAAGCTCGTCGGATCGCGGGCGGCCGGGATCGAGATCGTCCATGCCGCGAGCGTCGTGGAGATGGGCGAGCATCCCGCGACGGCGCTGCGCCGTCGCGACGACACCTCGATCGGCGTGGCCACGCGCCTCGTGAAGGAGGGCACGGCCGACGCGGTCGTCTCCGCCGGGAACACCGGCGCGACGATGGCCGCGGCCCTCCTCATCCTCGGGCGGGTCCGTGGGATCGACCGCCCCGCGCTCTGCGGCATGCTCCCGGTCCTGGGCGACCGCGCCGCCACCTGTCTCCTCGACGCCGGCGCGACGATGGACGCCGAAGCGAAGAACCTGCTGCAGTTCGCGCGCATGGCGACGGCGTTCATGGAGAAGGTCCATCGCGTCGATCGCCCGTCGATCGGTCTCATGAACGTGGGAGAGGAGCCGGAGAAGGGCGACAAGCTCCGGCTCGAGACCCACGCGCTGCTGTCGGCCGCCGGCGACCTCAACTTCTACGGCAACATCGAGGGGCGCGACGTCCTGCGCGGCGTCACCGACATCGTGCTCTGCGACGGCTTCACCGGGAACGTCATCGCCAAGACGCTCGAGGGTGCGCTCGACGTGGTCACGACCGGCATCAGGCGGGACATCTTCGGCGGACCGCTCGGGAAGGTCGCGGGGCTCGTCGCGTACCCCGGCATCCGCGCGTTCCGCCATCGCTTCGATTACGACCCGTACGTCTCCGCGCCGCTGCTCGGCATCGCGGGCGTGTCCGTCGTCACGCACGGACGCGCGCGGGCCAACATGATGCGCTGGGCGATCGCGGTCGCCGAGCGCGCCGTCGCGACGCAGCTCGTGGGCGCGATCGGGACCATCGCGGTGCCGGCGGCTTGAAGCAGCGTCAGCCGCGCGCGGGCCGCCATCCCGCGCGACGCGTCGCGCTGCAGACGCTCTTCGAGATCGACTTCAATCGCGCGGATCCCAAGGAGACCTGGCAGCGCGGCTCGTTCCGCGCCGGTCTCACGGAGAGCGCCGCGGACTTCGCGTGGCAGCTCGTCGAGGGCGTGCTCGCGCACCGCAAGGAGCTGGACGAGGAGATCCAGACGCTCGCGCCGGAGTTCCCGGTCACGCAGATGGCCGCGGTCGATCGCAATATCCTGCGCATCGCGCTCTACGAGCTCCGCGTGACGGGCGACGCGCCCGCCGCCGCCATCATCGACGAGGCCGTCGAGCTCGCGAAGCTCTTCGGCAGCGAGGCCGCGCCGAAGTTCGTGAACGGCGTCCTCGCGACGGCCGTCGGCGGTCGGAGGGAGCGCGAGCCGGAGAGCTAGCTGGCCGGCGGCTGGAGCGTGCCCCACTGGCGGCTCGTCCCGACGCCGGCCCTCGTGGCGCCGCTCGCGACCACGCGCCGCGTCACGTCCCGGAGGCGTACGTCGCGTGGCCCGAATCGACCTGCGGTGGGACCGAAGCGCGGCGGCGTCTGCTTCGAAAAAGAGCCGCGCGATCTCGCCGTACGAGAGCCCGCGGTAGTGGGCGGGCGACGACGACGGCACGCCGGCGCCGCGGCGGCTGGCGCAGCGCGGCGAGGAGGTCGGCCCGGTCGGCGATGGCGTCGGTCCCCGCGACGCCGGCACGGGGCCGGGCGGCCCGTCTCACGTCCTCGACGCGGCGCCGCCGGCCGCGCAGGAGCTCGCGCGTCCCGACGACGAGGAGCCACGCGCCGGGACGGTCGAGACGCTCCAGACATGGTCGATGTGCCCTCACGAACCTCTCCCGCGCGGCATCTTTGGCGGCGTCGGGGTCGGCCCCGATGGAGGGGCGCCCGTAGCAGGCGCGGGTACTCGGTCTCGTTCAGCACGCGCCAACCATCGGTCACCTGCTGCTCGAACGAGCCACGGGGGCGCATGTTCCTTTCGTCGCGGGTTTGCCCGGATTGACAGCCCCGACGGCCCCCCATGACACTTCCCGATGGCTTGTCGCGGCGGCGGAGCGGCAGGCGGAGACGCGGAGGAGGTAGCCGGTTTGGCGGACGCAAAGACCTACGAGCGGCTCAAGAAGATCATCGTCGAGCAGCTCGGGGTAGACGAGGGCGACGTAAAGCCCGAGGCGTCCTTCGTGGACGACCTGAACGCCGATTCCCTCGACCTCGTCGAGCTCATCATGAGCCTTGAAGAGGAATTCGGGATGGAGATCTCGGACGAGGAAGCCGAGAGGATCAAGACGGTGGGCGACGCACAGGAATACATCGAGGAGCACGTCGCGTAGCGAGTCCCGGTCCGATGGCGCACGAAGGCAGGTGGGGAGGCAGGGGCAGCAATGCCCCTGCCTCTTCGTTTCACATGGAGGTCGCGACGACAGAGATCGGCGGATACCGCTTCGAGGACGAGGCGCTCGTGGAGACCGCGCTCACGCACAGCTCGTTCCTCCACGAGCATCCGGAGACCGCCGCGCGCGACTTCGAGCGGCTGGAGTTCCTGGGCGACGCGGTCGTCGATCTCGTGGTCGGCGGGGAGCTGTTCCGCCGTTTCCCGGAGGCGACCGAGGGCGAGCTGACCGCGCTGCGCGCGAGCCTCGTCTCGTCCGCACCGCTCGCCGCGATCGCCCGCGAGCTCGGGCTGCCGGAGCGCGCGCGGCTCGGTCGCGGTGAGGAAGAGACCGGCGGTCGCGGCCGGATCGGGCTGGCCGCGAGCCTGTACGAGTCGCTCGTCGGCGCGGTCTACATCGAAGCGGGCTTCGAGCGCGCGAAGGCGCTCGTGCTGGAGACGATGAGCAGCTCGCTGGACGCGATCTCGGCGGCGACGGTGAAGACGGCGAAGACGCTGCTGCAGGAATGGGCGCAGGGCGAGAAGCTCCCGCTCCCGACGTATCGCGTGCTCGAGGCGACCGGCCCGGAGCATCGGCGCGATTTCGTCGTCGAGGTGGAAGTGGACGGGCGCGTCGCGCGCGGCGCCGGCGCGTCGAAGCGCGACGCGCAAGAGGCTGCCGCCGCGAATCTGCTGAAGATGGTGGACGAGTGAGCGAAGACCAGGACCTCGAGATCATCGAGGGCGGCGTGTCGGCACCGAACGCCGTGCTCAAGACGCTCACCATGACGGGCTTCAAGTCGTTCGTGCATCGGACGCATCTCGAATTCGCGCCGGGGATCACCGCGGTCATAGGTCCGAACGGCAGCGGGAAGTGCGGGAGCCCGTGGCTGCGCGTCGCCCTCGCTGACGGTAGCGTTCGCAGACTCGGAGATCTCGTGGAACGCGCGATCTCGACCGGCGCCGTCGAAAAGATCGAGGACGGTTATGTAGCGCGTAACCCCGCGGAACCGATCAGCGTCATCTCGCTTGACCCGATCGACTTGAAGTTCGAGGAACGTCGCGTTAGCGCGTTCGTCAAGCGCACGTCGCCGGAGAAGTTGCTCCGTGTCAGGACACGGTCGGGTCGGATGATCGAGGCGACCGCGTATCACCCGCTCCTGACGATCGAGCGCGGTCATCTTCGTTCACTTCGCGCTGATGAATTGCGAGCGAATACGTTCGTCGCGCTTCCTCGCCGCCTACCGTTCAGCGCGGATCGTGCGGCTCTTCCGATCGCGCGCACGGAGGAAGCTCTCGAAGGTGTCCTCGCGGCCCTGCCGACGCAAGGACGTGGTCTCGTCGCGACGGCCGACGAGCCTGCGATCACCATTAACCACGGCAAGACCGTCCGGGTTCCTGTCGCGCTCTCGGAGGAGCTCGCGTACTTCCTCGGCGCCTCGATCGCTGAGGGTCGCAACTCGCCGAAGCAACTGTGGTTCGTGAACAGCGATCCGCGTTTCAGCGATCGGTACCAAATGCTCGTTCGGGAGCTCTTCGGTCTCGAGCTGGCAAGGCGCGATCACGATCACCCGAGCGCGGAGAATCTGATCATTTCTTCGCGGGCCTTGACGCTCGTGCTCGAAGCATTGTTCGAGATGCGTGGTACGGACCGGTCCGCGCTCAAGAAGGTGCCGTCACAGATCCTCACTGCACCAGAGCCCATGCAGTGGGCATTCTTGTCAGGCCTCTTCGAGGGTGACGTCCATCTGTGTCACAAGATGTATCGCGGTCGGTTTCAGTCGTATGCCGAATACGCGTCGGCGAGTGAGGAACTCGCCCGAGGCGTCGTCTCGCTCTTGCTGCGACTCGGCGTGTTCGCGTCCCTTCGTTCGAAGGTGAAGTGGGCGAGCAACACGGTCGACAAGACGCGTCGCACGTACTGGAGCGTGTACGTCTACGGCGCGGATCAGCTCCGGGTTCTCGGTCGGAACCTTCGTTTCGCCGGTGACAAGCAGAAGATCCTCGACCTATGGTCGGCGTACGACGTGGCCGGGAATCCGAACCTCGACGTGATTCCGACCGCGACCGATCTCATACGGCAGGCGGCGAAGGCCGCGCGCGTCAGCGTGAAGCGCAACCGCAAGGGACGGTCCAAGCTTGCCGCGTACACGCAGCGGCGGTGCCACGCGAGCCGGCAGGGCATCCGCGAGGTGTCGGCGCAGATCGAACAGCTCGGCGCGACGCCGGAGGCGGCGCGGCCGATCCTCGACCGCCTCGAGGTCCTTGCCGATTCGGACGTGTACTGGGACCAGGTCGTCTCGGTGGAGGCGTTCGACTCGCCCTACGAGTGGGTCTACGACCTGTGCGTCGACGGGTTCCACAACTTCGTGGCCGAGGACATGATCGTCCACAACTCGAACGTCGCGGACGCGATCCGCTGGGCGCTCGGTGAGAACAACGCGCGCATCCTTCGCGCGAAGAAGAACGAGGAGCTCATCTTCGGCGGCAGCGAGACGCGCAAGAGCCTCTCCATGGCCGAGGCGATCCTCCAGCTCGACAACACCTCGCGCCGCCTGCCGATCGAGTTCACCGAGGTCGAGGTCGGACGGCGTCTCTTCCGCAACGGCGAGGCCGAGTACCTCGTGAACCGCTCGCGCGTCCGCCTGCGCGATCTCCAGGACCTGCTCGCGGGCGCGAACCTCGCGGACAACCCGTTCGTGGTGATCGGGCAGGGCCTCGTCGATCAGATCCTCGCGCTCCGTCCGTCGGACCGGAGGACGGTCATCGAGGAGGCCGCCGGCACGCGGCGGCTCCAGCTCCGGCGCGAGGAGGCGCTCAACCGCCTCAGGCACGCGGAGGCGGAGATGGTCCGCGTCGTCGACATCCTGCGCGAGATCGGTCCGCGCGTGGAGACGCTGCGCGAGCAGGCCGCGAAGTGGAACGAGTACGAGGCGGTGCGCGCCGAGCTGCGCCGCCGCGCGCTGCGCTGGTACAAGGCCTCGTTCGGCACGACCGCCGAGACGCGCGCGGACCTCCTCGCGAAGATCGAGGGCGTCGACCGCGAGGTCGCGCGCCTCGAGGACTTCGTGTCGGAGGTCGAGACGCTCGCCGCGGGGACCGACGAGGAGCTGCGCGCCGCGCGCGAAGAGGAGGAGCGCCGTCGCCTCGCGTCCGCCGACGCGACCGCCGCCGAGGCCACCGTGCGCGAGCGCGTCGCCGCGCTCGTCGCGAGCCTCGAGGCGATCGCCGCGGAACGCGACCGCACGCGCGCGACGCTCGCGGCGCTGCCGGCGGAGCTCGCGTCGTTGCGCGAGCGGCGCCAGCGGGTGGAGGACGAGGCGGCCGAGGCCGCTCGGCACGCGCGCGGGTCCGCCGATGCGGCGCGCGCCGCCGAGGAGGAGGCGTCGCGCACGCGCGTCGCGCTCGCCGAAGCGCGCGCCGCGCGCGTCGAGGCCGAGCGCGCGCACCTGCTGCGCGAGAACGACGAGGTCCGCCTCGCCGACGAGGAGCGCTCGCTCCAGGAGCGCGACGAGGAGCTCGCGCGCGGGGCGGCCGAGCTCGCGCGCGAGCGCACCGAGCGCGAGCGCGAGCGCGCGCGGCTCGCGGTCGAGATCGAACGCGCCCGCGAGACCGTGGCGGAGGCCGCGCGCGCGGCGGAGGCCGCCGCCTCCCGTGCCGGCGCGGCGCGCAACGAGCTGCAGCGCATCGATGGCGACCTCGCGCTGCTGCGCGGGCAGACCACGGCGCTCCGCGAGGCGGCGGAGCGCGCCGAGGCGGAGCTCGCCGCACGCGACGCGGGCGCGCCGCAGCCGTCGCTGCCGGGTGGGTTCGCGTGGCTGCATCAGCGGATCGCGGTGCCGGACGAGGTGACCGCCGCGCTCGGCGAGCGCGTCGCGGTCGGCGATTCGAAGGACGCACGGGAGGCCAGCCCGCCGAAGGGCACGCGCCGGCTCGCCGACGGCATCGCCGTCTTCCTCGCGCCGGACGACGCCGCGGCGATCGCGGCCGCGGCGACGCTCCGCTCCGGCGTGGTCGTCGCGCCGAGCGGCCTCATGGTGCTGCCGGGCCTGCTGCGCCATCCCGATCCGCGGCGCAAAGCCGATCACGACGCGCGCGCCCAGCTTCGCGGGATGGCCGCGCGGCTGCGCGAGGAGCTCGCGGCGTCCGAGCGCGCGCTCGCGCAGCTGCAGCAGGAACGCGCGGCGGCGGAGGCGCGCGTGGGTGAGCTCGAGGAGCGCCTCGCCGCGGCGCAGCGAGCGCGCGGCGACGCCGAGCGCGTCGTCGACGGATTCGCGACGCAGGACGCGGACGTGCGCGACCTCGTGCGCGTCGCGGAGGCGCGCGCGACCTCGATCGAGCGGGAGCGCGCGGAGCTCCTTGGACGGCGCGAGCGCCTCGCCGCGGAACGCGCGTCGGCGTCGGCCGTCCGCGCTCAGGCCGGCGACGCGTTCGCCGCCGCGGAGCGCGCCGAGGCGTCCGCGAACGACGCGCACGCCGAGACCACGCGTCGCGCGGAGGCCGCGCGTCTCGACGCGGCCACGAGCGAGGAGCGGCGCTCGTCGCTCGTGCGCCTGCGCGACACGCTCGACGAGCAGGTCGCCGCGACCGAGAAGCGCATCGCCGACGACGAGGACCGCCTCCGCGCCCTCGCCGCGCAGGAGCGCGAGGCACGCGCGCGGATGGACGCGGCGCACTCCGAGCTCGGCCGCGCGACGGCCGAGGCGCACGAGGCCGACCGGGCGGCGGAGCTCGCGCGGCAGCGCGCGCTCGCGGCCGAGGGCTCGCGGCGCGAATCGGAGCAGCGGCTCGCGAAGGCGCGCGAGCGCCTCGCCGAGCTCCGCGGCGAACGCGCCAGGCTCGCGGTCGAGGAGGAGCGCGCCTCGGGCGCGCTGCGTCTGCTCGAGGAGCAGGTCCGGGCCGAGCTCGGTCTTCCCGACGAGGAGCCGCTCCCGGATCCGACCACGCTCGAGCTCGAGGACGAGCCGGATGAGAAGGAGAAGGGCGGCACGCTGAACGCGCTGCAGCGCCTGCGCCGCCGCCTCATCGCGCTCGAGCCGGTGAACCCGCTCGCCGCGACGGAGCTCGCCGAGATCGGCCAGCGGCACGAGTTCCTCACCACGCAGAAGGCCGACCTCGAGAAGGCCATGGTCGATCTGCGTACCCTCGCCGACGAGCTCGCCACCACGATCGCCGAGCAGTTCTCGACGACGCTCATGGCGGTCGACCGCGAGTTCGGCCTCTTCTTCCAGCGTCTCTTCAACGGCGGACAGGCGAGCCTGCGGACGTCCGAAGATCCCGACGAGCCCGGCATCGACATCTACGCGCGTCCGCCCGGCAAGCGCATCGGCTCGCTGCAGCAGCTCTCCGGCGGCGAGCGTGCGCTCACCGCCACCGCGCTCCTCCTCGCGATCCTCCGCGTGAAGCCGGCGCCGTTCTGCGTGCTCGACGAGGTAGACGCTGCACTCGACGAGCGCAACGTCGGCCGGTTCACGCAGGCGCTCAAGGAGCTCACCGATCGCACGCAGTTCGTCGTCATCACGCACAACCGCGGGACCATCGAGGCGGCCGACACGATCTACGGCGTCTCGATGGACGAGGGCGGCGTGTCGAAGGTCATCTCGCTCAAGCTCTCCGAGCTCGACGAGCAGCGGCTGCGCGTCGGCTGACGAGCGAATGACCTGGCGGCGCCTCGCGCTCGGCTTCCTCGCGCTCGTCCGGCTCGCGGCCTGATCGCGTCCGCACGGTACCGTTGACGCGTGAGCATGCTGCAGGCGCTCTCGAAGACGCGCGGCGGCTTCCTGTCGCGTCTGTTCGCGCGAACGCAGGAGGAGCCCGTCACGCCCGAGCTCCTCGACGAGCTCGAGGAAGGCCTGCTGCGCGCGGATCTCTCCGTGTCGCTGGTGGATCCCCTCATGGCCCAGGTCCGCGATCTCGTGACCACCGGCGGGCTCAAGACCGTCCCGAAGACGGTGGACGCCGTGCGCGAGGTCCTCGTGAAGGAGCTCGCGGCCACCGACGCCGCGCTCCGCCCGGGCGGCGCGCGTCCGCGGGTGATCCTCGTCGTCGGCGTGAACGGCAGCGGGAAGACGACGACCGCGGCGAAGCTCGCGAAGCGTCTCAAGGATGCGGGAGAGAGGCCGCTCCTCGCCGCGGCGGACACGTTCCGCGCCGCCGCGATCGAGCAGCTCGAGGCCTGGGCGTCGCGTCTCGACATCCCGTGCGTGTCGGGCCGCCCCGACGGCGATCCGGCGGCGGTGGTGTTCGACGCGGTCAACGCCGCGACCGCGCGCGGCAACACCACGGTGATCGCGGACACCGCCGGTCGGCTCCACACGAAGGGTCATCTCATGGACGAGCTCGGCAAGATCGCGCGCGTCGCGGCTCGCGCGCGCGCAGGCGCGCCCGACGAGGTGCTGCTCGTGCTCGACGGCACGGCGGGGCAGAACGCGATCCAGCAGGCGCGGCAGTTCATGAAGGACGCGAACGTGACCGGTCTCGTCGTGACGAAGCTCGACGGCACGGCGAAGGGCGGCGCGGTGTTCGCGATCGTCCACGAGCTCGGGCTGCCCGTGAAATTCCTCGGTGTGGGCGAGAAGGCGGACGACCTCATCCCGATGGACGCGCGCGCGTTCGTCGACGCGCTCCTCCCGCGCGCCGCGTAGTCCCGTCGTCGCCTCGACGTACGCTGTTCCCGATGGCGATCGTCCGTCTCCGACCCGAGGACCTGCGCCGCGCGATCGCCGACGGCACGCTCTCGCTGCAGTTCCAGCCGCAGGTGCACGCGCCCACCGGAAAGCTCGTCGGAGCCGAGGCCTTCGTGCGCTGGCCGCATCCCTCGTACGGGATGATCGGGCCCGGCGACATCATCCCGCTCGTCGAGCAGGGCGGATTCCACGTCGAGCTCGATCGCTGGGTGCTCACCGCGGCGTGCGGGCAGCTCGCGCGCTGGGCGTCGGGCTCGCTCGACGTGCCCATCGTCGCCGCGAACATCTGGGCGCACACGCTGCGCGCGCCGGACGTGGTCGACATCGTCCGTGAGATCGTCCTCGCGAGCGGGGTGCCGCTGGGAGCGCTCGAGATCGAGTGCCCGCGCGGCACGGTCCGCGACGCGTCGCTGGCCGAGCCCGCTCGGCGGCTGCGCGCCCTTGGCGTGCGCGTCGCGTCGGAGGAGCTCGGCGACCGCGCGATCGCCGCGTCGGCACGTGATTTCGACACGCTCAAGATCGGCTACCCGCTCGCGCGCGATCTGCTCGTCGCCGGCTCGGCCGCGGCGGACGCGGTCACGGCGATCGTCGAGGCGGCGCGGTCGGCCGGCGCTCGCGTCGTGGCGGACAGCGTCGAATCTCCAGAGCAGGAGGACGCTCTGCGCGCGCTCGGCTGCGAGATCGTGCAGGGCTATCTCTACGGGCCCGAGGTGTCGGCCGCAGAGCTCCAGACGCTCGCGGCGGCGGGAGCGAAGCGCTCCGCGGAGTGACCGGGGACCGGACCGTGCTCCTCATCGGCGGTCCCGCCGCGGTCGGGAAGACGAGCGCGGCGAAGCGTCTCGCGGTGATCTCCGTCGCCGCGCTGCCGCGGGCGGACGACGTGTGGCTCGCGCTGCAGGGGGGGCGATCGCGCCCCACGACGATCCCGCGCCGCACGCGTTCGCCGACCGCGTGCCGGCGTCACTCGAGCCCGTCGTCGGACACCATCTCGCCGTCGAGGACCGCGTCGTGATCGGCGACCGCAGGAGGTCCGTGTTCGTCCTGGAGGACGGCCCGGCGCGCATCGGTGAGGCGATGGACCGGTCGGTCCTTTAGCCTCTCGTCATCGTGTTCGAGCAGCTCTCCGACAAGCTCAACGTCACCTTCGAGCGCCTCCGGGGTCGCGCGCGCGTCACGGAGGCGGACCTCGAGGAGGCGCTGCGCGACGTGCGCGTCGCTCTGCTCGAGGCCGACGTGAATCTGAAGGTCGTGCGCCGGCTCGTGGCGACGGTGCGCGAGCGCTCGCTCGGCGAGAAGGTCATCGAATCGATCACCGGCGCGCAGCAGGTCGTGAAGATCGTGCACGACGCGCTCGTGGAGATGCTCGGCGGGGCGGCGGCCCCGCTCGCGCGTGCGGAGAAGCCCCCGACGGTGATCCTGCTCGTCGGTTTGCAGGGATCGGGAAAGACGACGACGGCGGGCAAGCTCGCGAATCTGCTCCGCAAGCAGGGCCGGCATCCGCTGCTCGTCGCCGCGGACGTGCACCGGCCCGCCGCGATCGATCAGCTGCGCGCGCTCGGGAAGCAGCTCGGCATCCCGGTCACGGCGGTGGACGGCGCGCGCGTCGCTCCCGACGTCGCCGCGGCGGTCACCGGCGCGCCCGCGCAGGGAAAGGACGCCGTCCTCGTCGACACGGCCGGACGCCTTCACATCGACGACGCGATGATGCGGGAGGTCGAAGCGGTCGTGGCCGCGGCGGCGCCGCACGAGGTGCTGCTCGTCGTGGATGCGATGACCGGGCAGGACGCGGTCGAGGCCGCGAGCGCGTTCAAGGCGCGCCTGCCGATCACCGGGCTCGTGCTCACCAAGGTCGACAGCGACGCGCGTGGAGGCGCGAGCCTCTCGATCCGCGCAGCCACCGGGATCCCGGTGAAGCTGCTCGGCGTGGGAGAGAAGCTGGACGCGCTCGAGGTCTTCCATCCCGACCGGCTCGCGCAGCGGATCCTCGGTATGGGGGACGTCCTCACGCTGGTCGAGCGCGCGCAGGAGGCGGTGGACCAGAAGACCGCCGAGGAGCAGGCCAAGAAGCTCATGGAGGCGCGGTTCACCTTCGAGGACTTCTACGCGACGCTCCAGCAGGTGAAGAAGATGGGGCCGATCGGCGATCTCCTGAAGATGATCCCGGGCATGGGCGGGCTCGCGAAGCAGCTGCCCGAGGGACCGCAGGCCGAGGCCGAGATGAAGCGCATCGAGGCGATCATCTCGTCGATGACGAGGGCGGAGCGCGCCGATCCCGCGCTCATCAACGGCTCGCGCCGGCGGCGCATCGCGAAGGGGTCGGGCACGACGATCGCCGACGTGAATCGGCTCATCAAGCAGTTCGCCGAGATGCAGAAGCTCATGAAGCAGATGGGCGGGCTCGCGAAGAGCGGCCGGCTCCCACGCCTTCCGGGGATGCCCCGACTCTAGAGTGGTCCGAGAGGACGAGGCCGTCGCGACCGTCGCGACGAAGCTGCGATCCGGCGGCGGGGTCCGGTTCGAGCGGAACACCGAGGCCGTGCACGTCCAGGCTGGCATGGTCCGGCACGTCCGGGCGGTGAAGAAGGCCGAGGGCGGCCGCTGAGCCGGTCCTGCTAGACTGGTCGTTCGGCCCCGTTCCGCGAGCTGATTTCCAGGAGGACATTCGACAATTTGGCTGTGCACATCCGCCTGCGCCGCGTCGGCAAGACCAAGGCCCCGACCTATCGGGTGGTCGTCGCCGACTCGCGCGCGCCCCGCAATGGGAAGTTCCTCGAGTCCATCGGTCACTACAACCCGCGCACCGAGCCCATCGACCTCGTCGTCGACGCCGACCGCGCGCGCCACTGGATGAAGAGCGGCGCGCGTCCCACCGCGACGGCGCGGATGCTGCTCGTCAAGAGCGGTCTCCCCGAGAGCGAGGTCCCGCCCGCCGTCCGGTGAGCGCGGCCATGAGCGAAGAGACCGCCGGCGAGAGCCGGATGAAGAGCATGCTCGAGCATGTCGCGAAGCAGCTCGTCGACGACCCGAGCGCGGTGGTCGTCACGGAGCAGCTGGACGGTGACTTCATCAAGCTCCATCTCCGCGTGGCCGAGGGTGACGTGGGCAAGGTCATCGGACGCGGTGGGCGCATCGCGAAGGCCATCCGCGCGCTCCTCAGGGTCATGGCGACGCGCGATGGGACCAAGGTCAACCTCGAGATCGATTAGCCGCGACGACGCGCTCGTCGTCGCGCAGATCCGCGGGCCGCACGGCATCCGCGGCGACGTGCGCGTCGACCCGCGCACCGACGTCGCGGGGCGCTTCACGCGCGGCGCGGTGTTCGAGTGCGACGGCGTCGGTCCGCTTCGCATCGCGAGCGTGCGCGGCGAAGCCGCGTCCCCGATCGTGCGCTTCGCCGGCTACGACACGCGCGACGCGGCCGCCACGCTCCGGGACCGGTTCCTCCGCGTGCCGCGCGATGAGTCCCGGCGCGCGGCCAAGGGCGCGTACCTCTGGGCCGACCTCGTCGGGCTCGCGGCGCTGAACGTCGACGGGCGAGCGCTGGGGACCGTGCGCGACCTCATTCGCGCCGGCGGGACCGACATCCTGGTGGTCGTCGACGATGCCGGTCGCGAGACGCTGCATCCGATGCTGGAGTCCGTCGTGCGCGAGATCGACATCGCGGCCGACCGCGTCGTGCTCTCGCCGCTCGAGGAGTAGCCGTGACCGCCCCGCTCGTGATCGACGTCGTCACGCTGTTCCCGAAGATGTTCGAGAGCCCGTTCGCGGAGAGCATCGTGGCGCGCGCGTGGCAGGCCGGGAAGCTCGAGCTGCGGATCCACGACCTCCGCTCGTGGACGACCGATCGGCACCGCGTCGTCGACGACGCGCCGTACGGTGGCGGCGCCGGGATGGTCCTCAAGCCCGAGCCGCTCGCTCGCGCGATCCGCGCGGTGCGCGGCTCCGACGCGCACGTCGTGCTGCTCTCGGCGCAGGGCAAGCTCTTCGATCAGGCGACGGCCCGGCGCCTCGCGGCGCGCCCGCACCTCGTGCTCGTGTGCGGTCACTACGAGGGCGTCGACGAACGGGTGATCGAGTCCGACGTGGACGAGGAGCTCTCGGTGGGTGACTACGTCCTCACGGGCGGGGAGCTCGGCGCGATGATCGTGATCGACGCCGTCACGCGGCTCGTGCCCGGCGTCATCGACGCGGCCTCACTCGAGCACGAGTCCCACACCGAGGGGCTGCTCGAAGGTCCGCAGTACACGCGTCCGCCGGAGTTCGAGGGCCGTCACGTGCCGGCCGTGCTCACGTCGGGGGACCACGCCGCGATCGCGAAGTGGCGGCGCGCGGAAGCGATCAGGCGGACGATGGAGCGTCGCCCCGATCTCCTCGAGGACGCGAAGCTGACGCCGGCCGAGCGCGTGCGGCTCCCGAAGGCGGCGAGGAAGCGCGAGGTGCGCGACGCGGAGCTGATCGAGGCATATCGAAGCGGGGTCGGCTCGTATCGCATCGCCGCGCGGTTCGGGATCTCGCCCGCGACGGTCCGCGCCCGGCTCCGCGCCGCCGGCGTGCGCCTGCGCGCGCCGCGGAGCGTCGAGCGCGGTCCGACGGTCGCCGAGGTGACCCGCCTGCGGTCCACCGGCCTCACGGTGCGGGAGCTCGCCACGCATTTCGGCGTGTCGCACGTCACGATCCTCGACCGTTTGAAGAAGGCGAAACGCTAGCCCTTCTGCTATCCTGCGATGACTCCGTGAGTGCCATCACCATGCCGACGAACGACGTCTTGAAGACGCTTGCCTCCGAGCAACGCAAGGCCGAGGTCCCAGAGATCCGGCCGGGTGACACCGTTGCCGTGAGCGTGCGCGTCGTCGAGGGCAACCGCGAGCGCCTGCAGAAGTTCGAGGGAACGGTCCTACGCATGCGCAACGGTGGGCTCGACGAGCAGATCACCGTCCGGCGCATCGCGTCGGGCGTGGGCGTCGAGCGTACGTTCCTCGTCCACTCGCCGCGGGTGGAGAAGATCGAGGTCACCCGTCACGGTCACGCCCGGCGCGCCGCGCTCTACTTCCTGCGCGAGCGCGTCGGCAAGTCGGCCACGCTCCGGGAGAAGCGCCGCTAACACCTGCCCAGCTCGGCCGTGGCACCCTGTATGCGTGCCGACGCTGAAGTTCGAGAAACAGCTCTGGGACAAGGGGCTTCCGCGCGTCGTCGGCGTCGACGAGGTGGGGATGGCGGCGCTCGCCGGTCCCGTCGTCGCAGCCGCGTGCCTCGTCACGCCGGACACGAAGCTCATCCGCGCGGTGAAGGACTCCAAGATGCTCACGCGTCCGCAGCGCGAAGAGCTCGCCACGCTCATCCGCACACGGGTCGTGCGCATCGGCGTCGGCGCGGCGTCGGTCGCCGAGATCCACCGGCTCAACATCTACCACGCGAGCCACGTGGCGATGACCCGTGCGCTCCGGCAGATCGGCGAGTTCGACTGGGTGCTCGTGGATGGCCGCCGGATCCTCGACCCCGCGTTCGCGCCGGGTCGGCACAGCGAGATCGTGAAGGGCGACACGAAGAGCTTCGCGATCGCGGCTGCGTCGATCATCGCGAAGGTGACGCGCGACCGGCTCATGGCGAGCCTCGCGCTGAAGTACCCGGGCTACGGTTGGGAGCACAACGCGGGTTACCCGACGACCGACCACCGCACCGCGCTGCGAGAGCGCGGGCTCACCGTGTTCCACCGCCACGACTTCGGGACGGTGAAGCTGATGCGCGCGGTGGAGAACCAGCTCTCGCTCGCACTCGCCGAGCCGACGACGTAGCCGTCGTCGTGGTCCATTTGACGTCCGCGCGAGCGATCTCGTCGTCTCGAGTCGCCTCTCCATGACAGCGCTGGCCGCGGGAGTGCGCGCCTTCACGCCGGCGGATTACGAGGGCTGGGTGGCCGGGACGAACCGGTGCTACCCGGACTATCCCTTCACGCTCGCCGAGGTGCGGCATCAGGACGAGTGCTTCGACACGTCTCGCTACTTCTTCCTGCGACTCGTCGCGGAGGAGGGCGGTTCCGTCGTCGGCGGAGTCCAGGTGAATCATCGCCCCGGACGATTCCATCCGGACCGGTATTCGTTCGACATCTGGGTCCTGCCGGACGCGCGGCGGCGGGGGTGGGGCACCCGTCTCTACGACGCCGCGCTCGGGGCGCTCCGTGAGCGGGGCGCGGTCGCGGCGACCGCCGGCGCGAAGGAGTCGATGACCGATGGCGTCGAATTCCTGCGGCACCGCGGTTGGGTCGAGGTGAAGCGCGACTGGGAATCGCGCCTTCCCGTCGCGGCGTTCGATCCCGCGCCGTTCGCGAGCGCGTCCGAGCGGGTCGCGTCACAGGGCATCCGCATCGCGACGTACGCCGAGGAGCTCGCGCGAGACGCCGACGCCGAGCGCAGGCTGTACGAGCTCGTGGACCAGGTGCGCGGCGACGTGCCGGCGATCGACCCCGCCACGCCCGAGACGATCGACGAGTGGCGGCCGCGGTGGACCGGCGCGCCGGGCTTCATTCCCGAGGCGTGCTTCATCGCCATCGATGGTGACGGGACGTGGCTCGGGGTCTCGAATCTCGAGCGGCCGCTCGAGGATCCGACGTTCCTCTGGCAGGGCCTCACCGGTGTGAGGCGCGAGTTCCGCGGTCGGGGCGTCGCGATGGCGCTGAAGCTTCGGACCGCCGCGTTCGCGAGGGCGAGCGGCGTGGACCACATCAAGACGTGGAACGATCAGCGCAACCGACCGATGCTCTCGATCAACGAGGCGATGGGCTTCGTGAAACAGCCCGCCTGGCTCGCGCTGGAGCTGCGCCTTCGCTCATAGGACCGGAACGCAGGCGGCATGCCGGGGGGCATCCGGGACGGCACCGACGTCCACCCCCACCGTCACGCCGCGGCGCCTGCGTCGTTGCTCTACGGGGTGAGAGGTGTCCTCGGCGTTCTCGTCGTCTGCGCGTCCCTCCTCGCTACCGGCGCACCCGCGCAGGCGGTGACGCAGCTCACGGGCTTCCACAGCGCGTGGGTCGGTCAGGACCCCTGGCCGCAGCTGGCGGCGGGCACGACCACGACGTACTCACTGCGTTTCAGGAACACGGGTACCGAGGCGTGGCGGCGTGGCGTCTTCGGCCGGCAGGTGAACCTTGGCGTCGCGAATGACTCGCTCGCGTTCGCGGATCTCGCCGCGAGCTGGCTCGGCGGCAATCGCGTCACGACGACGGTCGAAGACACCGTCGCGCCGGGCGCGGTCGGGACGTTCACCTTCACGCTGCGCGCGCCCGCGGCGACCGGCGTGTACGACCTGCCGCTCCGTCCCGTCGTCGACGGTGTGACCTGGCTCGAGGACCAGGGCGTCTTCGTCCGAGTGGTCAGTGACCTCGGCTTTCACAGCACGTGGGTGAGCCAGACGGCGGATCCCACGCTCGCGCCGGGCGAGACGAGCGCCGACATCACGCTCGTCTTCCGCAACACCGGCACGAAGACCTGGACGAAGGGCGTCCTCGGTCAGCAGGCCTCGCTCGGGATCCGCAACGACGACCGTACCTGGGCGTCGCTCGCGGTCGCTTGGCCCGACGCCTCGCGACCGGCGGTCCAGACCGAGGCGTCGGTCCCGCCAGGAGCGAACGCCACGTTCACCTTCAAGGTCAAGGCGCCGCAAACGCCGAGCACCTACGTGCTGTCGATGCGGCCGGTGATCGACGGGGTGACGTGGCTCGACGACCAGGGCGTGTTCGTGTCGGTCGTCGTGACGGGCGGCGTGCGCCCGACGCTCGCGACGGCCGTCGTCCAGTCGAACCTGCGCAACGCCTGGGACGTCGCGTTCCTCCCCGACGGACGCATGCTCGTGACCGAGCGCGTCGGCAACCTGCTCGTGTACGCGAGCGCGCAACCCGGCGACGTGCAGCTCGCGAACGACGCGGTCACCGGCGTCCACGCGTCCGGCGAGGCGGGCCTGATGGGCGTCGAGGTCGACCCCGACTTCGCGGCGAACTCGTTCATCTACCTCTGCGCTTCGCGGGACGACGAATCGCAGTGGCGCAATCAGGTGCTGCGCTATCGCATGAGCGGCAACGCGATCGTCTTCGACAGCTACGTCATCCGGCGCGGGATGATCGCGGCCGGCAACCACGACGGCTGCCGCATCCGTTTCGGTCCCGACAAGAAGCTCTGGGTCACGATGGGCGACGCCGGCAACGGCAGCCGCGCGCAGGACCCGAACGCGATGAACGGCAAGGTGCTGCGCGTGAACAGCGATGGGACGATCCCGAGCGACAACCCCATCCTGCCCGGCGCCGCGGCGCGGACGGCGATCTACACGTGGGGGAACCGCAATCCGCAGGGACTGACGTTCGAGCCGGGCACCGGTCGCGTCTTCGAGGTCGAGCACGGCGACGACACGCACGACGAGATCAACATCCTCGTCGCCGGCGGCAATTACGGCTATCCGATCTACCGCGGTCCGGTGGGGAGGCCCGGCTACGTCGACCCGGCGTGGTCATCCGGCGGCGTGACGCTCGCGACGTCGGGTGGGGAATTCCTCACCGGGCCCCAGTGGGGGGCGTGGACCGGTTCGCTCGTCGTCGCGACGCTCAAGGAACAGGACCTGCGCCGGTTCGAGCTCTTCGACGCGTCGGCCCGCCAGGCGGACATCCTCTTCAACAACGTGTGGGGCCGGTTGCGCACGCCGCGTCTCGCTCCCGACGGCAGCCTCTACCTCACGACGGACAACGGGACCGGCGACCGGGTAATCCGTATCACCGCGCGCCAGGGGTAGTTTCAGCTCCCATCGTCGCCGCGCGCTGACGCAGTCCGAACACACTCCATCCCCAGACCGTACTGGCATGCCGCGATAGCGAGCGGCGCGGGGAGGGATGCATGGCGACCGCCACCCAGCAGCTCAACGGCCTCGATCTCGACGCGATGCGGACGCTCGTCCAGACGGTCACGAAGGATCCCGCGGCGGCGGACCGGCTCAACGACTGGAGTGCCCGGGTCCGCTGGGAGACCGGCTTCCGCTCGAAGGCCCTCGTCCGCGACCACACGCTCGTCGTCGACGAGCCGGCGACGCTCGTCGGACAGGACCTGGCGCCCAACGCGGCCGAATACGTGCTCGCGGCGTTCGGGGCCTGCCTGACCACCGGCATGGCGCTCAACGCGACGAAGGACGGCATCAGGCTCCGCAACGTCGAGGTCATCGTCGAAGGCCGCCTGGACAACATCCTCACCTTCTTCGGCATGTCCGACCGCGGCCACCCCGGGTTCAAGGAGATCTCGGTGAAGGCGTACATCGACGCCGACACCGACGACGCCACGCTGAAGAAGGTCTGGCGCGACACAGTGGCGAGCTCACCCATCGGCAACACGCTCGTGCGGAACGTCGTCGTACACGACGAGATGGTGCGTGTCTGAGGCGCTTCCGCTCTTCCCGGTCACGACGGTCGGCAGCTGGCCGCGACCGGCGTCGCTGATCCGGGCGCTCAAGGACAAGAACGCGGGGGAGCTGGGCCAGGCGGAATTCGAGGCCGCCGCGGACGCGGCGGTCCTCGACATCCTCCGCGTCCAGGAAGAAGCCGGCGTCGACGTCGTCACCGACGGCGAGCAGCGGCGCGACAACTTCTACTCGTTCCTCGCGGACAAGCTCGACGGCGTGAAGCTCATGACCATGGCCGAGCTCATCGATCACGCCCTGGACAAGGCGTACTTCCACCGCACGCTCGGGTCGCTCGACGCGCCGTCGTTCGTCATCAAGAGCCCCACGGTCGTCGGCACGCTCAGCGCTCGCGAGCCGCTCGCCGCGGACGCGACGCGGTTCCTTCGCGCCCACACGCGCAAGGCCATCAAGGTGCCGCTCCCGGGCCCCTACCTGCTCGCGCGCTCGATCTGGGTGAAGGGTGTCTCGGACGGTGCCTACCCCTCGCGCGAGGCGCTCGCCGCCGACATCGTGACGGTCCTCCGAGAGGAGCTCGGGCGGCTCGCCGCCGCGGGCGCGGACTTCGTGCAGCTCGACGAGCCGGTGCTCTCGAACGTCGTGTCGGCAGGCCGGTCGCCGTCCGCAGCTTCATGTGCGCGCCTCTCGCGCCGCCCTCGAGCGACGTGGCGGGGGAGCTCGGCTGGGCCGTCGAGCTCGTCAACGCGGTCGTCGACGGATCGCCCATCCGCACCGGCGTGCACATCTGTCGCGGGAACTGGACGCGCGACGAGAGCGTGCTGCTCTCAGGCGACTACGGCGCGCTCCGCCGCACGCTGGACGCCATGAACGTCGATCAATGGGTTCTCGAGTTCGCCACGCCGCGCGCCGGTGACCTCCACATGTTCGTCGACGGACCGGACCGTGAGATCGGCCTTGGCGTGGTGAATCCCCGCGTCGACGCGATCGAGCCACCCGAGGCGATCGCGTCGCGCGTCCGGCAGGCGATGTTCTCCTTCGACGCGTCGCGCATCTGGCTGAACCCGGACTGCGGCTTCGGCACCTTCGCCGAGCGGCCGGTCGCCGATCTCGCGGTGGCGACCGCGAAGGTCCGCGCGATGACCGAGGCGGCGCGAACACTCCGTCAGGAGGCGCGCGCTCGCGCGGTACCCGTCTAGCTCGCCGCGTGGCCGGCGGCGCGGCGCAAGCGGCGGTCGATCACCGTGCGTGGATCGACGCGTCCTCGGGCTCGCCGGCGAACACCTTGCCGAGCGCGAGCTCGCGCGTCGCGGGATGCGCGTGGTCGCGCGGAACGTGCGCACGCGCATCGGCGAGATCGACCTCGTCTGCCTCGACGCCGCGGGCTACGCGTTCATCGAGGTGAAGACGCGCCGCGCGGGCTCGTTCGTCGCGGCGCTCGAGGCGGTCGACCGTCGCAAAGCCGAGCGCCTCGCCGTGCTCGCGGAATCCTGGCTCGCGCGGCGCGGCGAGCGTCGCGTCCCGTGGCGCATCCTCGTCGCGGCCCTCACCGTGAGCGAGGACGGAACGTCGGTGGAGCTGCTGCCAGTCGAAGTTGGTTAGCGCGCGAGCGTTACGTCCAGCCCGTCGACGTGCACCCGGACGCCGGCCATGTCGCGAGCGATCCGTAGCGTCGTGCCATGCGGCATCGCGACCGTCTGCCAGCCGGCGCCGTGGACTCGGATGAGGTCGTCCCAGACGACGAGGACCGGAGCGTCCGCGCAGTCCGCGAGCCCGGGCACATCACACGGATGCTCGGGGAACACGAAGTCGAAGGGCGGATCCGCCGGGTCGTAGCCGCGGATGCTGCTCGGCCCCCCGGGCGCGGGATGATGCGGCGGGTCTCCAAGCAGGGCGTACCGGTCGGCGACGAGGAAGTCGTATGCCGCGAGGAGCTTCGATCCCTTGAGGTCGGGGCGGGCGAGGTATGCGACCTTCTCGGTCACGCCCCGATCCCTGCGGATGACGTCATGCGCGGAGAGCGGCGTGTCGCTCATCAGGAACACGGCGGCGTTCGCGAGGACGACGGCACCGACCAGCCACGGGAGTGCGCGCGGTACCCGCAGACCCCGCGCGAGCCCGATCGCGCCGCGCGCGGCGAACACGCAGAGTCCGGGCATCATGCTGAACACGTAGCCGTACTCGCCGGAGTGGATCGGGACGTAGATCGCGAGCGGCGTGAGGGCCCACAGCCCGAGGAAGAGCGCGCGCCGGCGATCCGCGAGCTCGATGCGCCGCGCGGAGGGCGACAGCGGCACGACGGCGAGGAGCGGCGCGAGGAAATACAAGCCGCGCCCGAGGAAGCGCGCGAGCTCGTGGACGTTCGCGTAGAGCGCCGCGAGGCCGTTCGTGCCGAAGACGCTGTAGCGCTCGTCCACGAATTGCCCCTGGACGCGCAGGGCCTCGGCGAATCGCGCGACGCCACCGTCGGCGGCCGCGCTCGCGACGTACCACGCACCGATCAGTGCCGCGACGACGACCGCCGCGGCGCCGGCGACGACGAGCGGCATGCCCCACGCCGCGACCAGCCAGAGCGGCGCGACGAACACCGCGAGGTCGCTCCGGAACCCGATGGCGACGCCCCAGAGCGCGGAGGCCGCCAGGAGGTCGCGCGCGCGCCGTGACGTCGCGGCACGCCAGAAGACCAGGGCGCACCCGATGGAGAGCGCCGCGAGGAGCGTGTACGGATACGCGATCCCGCCGTACGCCCAGAACGTGACCGCCGAGAGGAGGAGGAGAGCGCTGATGCGCGCGGTGCGCTCGTCGTAGAGGCTCGCGGCGAGGAGGTACAGCAGCGCGACCGCGGCGGCAGCCGCGACGAGGCTCACGAGCGTCATCGCGCGATTCGCGTCGCCGGCGAGCGCGTCGAGCGCCCGGATGACGAGCACGTAGTACAGGTACCCCGGCGCCTGCGGCCGCTGGTCGAGCGGGTCGAAGCGCTGGATGGCGCGCTCGTAGAGCACCGAGTCGTGGGCCCAGAGGTTCTCGGTCTGGAACGGCAGCCGCGTGAGGATGCCGAGCGCGAAGAGCAGGAGCGCGATGCGCCAGGACATCGCGCGTAGTCTGCCCGACGGTACTCACGTACCGTCCGCGGGTCCCATCGGCGCGAGGGCGGCACGCGGCGAGCGTGCGCCGGATGACGATCGCGCCGCCCGCCGCGACGAGCGTCGCGCGCGTCACGTCCTCGGCCCTGTGGGGCCTCGAAGCCGCGCTCGTCACCGTCGAGGTCGACGTCGCGAACGGGCTGCCCGCCTTCTCCGTCGTGGGCCTGCCCGACGCCGCGGTCTCCGAGGCGCGCGAGCGCGTCCGCGCCGCGGTGCGGAACTCGGGGTTCGAGTTCCCGCTGCGACGCGTCGTCGCGAACCTGGCGCCGGCGGAGCGCCGGAAGGAAGGGAGCGGCTTCGACCTCGCGATCGCGCTTGGCGTGCTCCGCGCGACGGGCCAGCTCGCGCGCGATCCCGGCACGCTATGCCTGGGCGAGCTCGCCCTGGATGGCGCCGTGCGCCCCGTCCGCGGAGTCATGCCGCGCGTGCGGGGGGCGATCGGCGCGGGGGTGACCGACGTCCTCTGCTCCGAGGAGAACGCGGCGGAGGCCGCGGCCGCCGGAGCGCGTGCGGTGGGCGTCGCGACGCTGCGCGACGCCGTGGCGCACATCGCGGGCGTCACGAGACTGGCGCCGACACCGGTGCCGCCACCGGCGATCCCGGCGCGCCCGGCGGTGGATCTCGCGGACATCGCGGGTCACGAGACGCCGAAGCGTGCGCTCGAGATCGCCGCCGCCGGGGCGCACAGCCTGCTGCTCATCGGACCGCCCGGGACGGGGAAGACCCTGCTCGCGCGAGCGCTGCCCGGCCTGCTGCCGCCGCTCGATGCCGACGAGGCCGTCGTCGCGAGCGCGGTGCACAGCGTCGCCGGGCTCGTCGATCCCGCGCGGCCGCTCCTCGCGGCGCGTCCGTTCCGCGCGCCGCACCACACCGCTTCACATCTCGCGCTCGTGGGTGGTGGATCGCCGCCTCGACCGGGCGAGGTCAGCCTCGCGCACGCGGGTGCGCTCTTCCTCGACGAGCTCCCGGAATTCTCGCGTCACGTGCTCGACACGCTGCGCGAGCCGCTCGAAGAGGGGTCGATCACGCTGTCGCGCGCCGCGGCCGCGGCGACGTATCCGGCGCGGGTCACGCTCGTCGCGGCGATGAACCCCTGCCCCTGCGGGCACGCCGGGGACGCCGCCGCGCCGTGCACCTGCCTGCCCGACGCCGTCGAGCGCTACCACGCACGCCTCTCGGGACCGCTGATGGATCGGATCGACCTGCGCGTCCACGTCCCGCGGCTGGCGTACGAGGAGCTGCGCGAGCGCGGCCGGGAGCGGACGCGGGACGTGCGCGAGCGCGTGCTCGCCGCGCGCGAGCGGATGCGGTCGCGCTTGGGCGGCACCGGAAGACGGACGAACGCGGAGCTGACCGTCGCGGAGGTGCGCACGCATTGCGGCCTCGACGACGACGCCGACGCGCTCGCGCGCGAGGCGATGCGCTCGCGCCGGCTGTCGGCACGCGGCGTCCACCGGGTGCTGCGCGTCGCGCGCACCGTCGCCGACCTCGCGGCGAGCGAGCGCATCCGCGGCGGGGATCTCGCGCTCGCGCTGCTGCTGCGCGGCGCGGCGTGATCGCGCTCGGACGCGGCGACCCGCGCTATCCCGCGCGGCTGCGCGACCTCGCGCACCCACCGGACGAGATCTGGGTCGACGGCGACCCGACGACGCTCGAGGCGCCCGCGATCGCGATCGTGGGGACGCGCCGCATGACCGGCTACGGCGAGCGCGTGGCTCGCGAGGTCGCGCTCGCGTGCGCGGCGGGCGGCGCCGTCGTGGTCTCGGGCTTCGCGCAGGGGATCGACAGCGCGGCGCACCGCGGCGCGCTCGACGGCGGCGGGCGGACGATCGCGGTCGTCGGCGAGTCGATCCCGCTCTTCGTCGCGACCGTCCGCGGGCGCCGGCGCCCGCTCGTCCCGCGCATCCGCGAGCACGGCGCGCTGGTGTCGCAGTTCGCGGCGCCCCTCGCCGCCCAGCGCTGGACGTTCGCGAAGCGCAACGCGACGATCGCGGCGCTCGCCGGCGCGGTCGTGGTCGTAGAGGCCGGAGAGGTCTCCGGCGCGCTCATCACCGCGGAGGAGGCCCGCGCCATCGGGCGGCCCGTGTACGCCGTCCCAGGTCCGTGGGGCTCGTCGGCGTCCGCGGGCGCGAACCGGCTGATCGCGACCGGCCGGGCCCGCGCCCTGACGAGCGTGCGCGAGCTGCTCGGCGGCGGCCCGGCGGCATCGCGCGCGACTGAGCCCGTGCTCGACGCGCTGCGCGACGGCCCCCTCGGGATCGACGAGCTCGCGCGCCGCATGCGCGCGGATCGCTCCACGCTCGCGTCGCGCGTCGCGCTGCTCCTCGTGCGCGGCGAGCTCGCGGCGCTGCCCGACGGACGACTGCGCCGGACCTAGCGGGCTGGCACACTCGGCGGGTGCCCGCATCGCTCGCCCGCATCCTCGACGCGCGCGGCGCGACGCGCGTGCGCATCGCGCCGGACGAGCGCTGGCTCTGCTACGTCAGCGACGTCACCGGGTCGCCACAGCTCTGGCGGGTGCCGGTCGCGGGCGGCGCGGCGACGCGGCTGACCTTCGACCGCGACCGCGTCGGCGCGCACCGCATCTCGCCGGACGGCCGGCGCATCGCGTACGCGGCGGATACCGGCGGCGACGAGAAGTGGCAGCTGTGGGTCATGGACGCCGACGGCGCGAACCCGCGGCGCCTGAGCGAGCGCGACGACCGCATCCACCACCTCCGGGCGTGGACGCCGGACGGCCGCGAGATCCTCGTCCTCGCGAACATCCGCGACGCGCGCTACTTCGATCTCTGGATGTATCCGGCGAATGGCGAAGCGCCGCGCATGCTCTACCGGCACGACGGCACGGCCTTCGACGCGACGCCGCTCCCGGACGGGTCGATCGTCGTGACGGCCAACCGCGGACGCAACGATCGACACGACCTCGTCCTCGTGGCTCCCGATGGGGCGTCCCGCCGTCTCACGCCCGACGAGCCCGCGGCGCTGCACCGCGTCGTCGCCGCGGTGCCGGGCGGACTGATCGTCGAGAGCGACCGCGATCGCGACTTCATCGGCCTCGCGACGATCGGCCTTGACGGCACGCTCCGCCGGCTCGTCACGCCGGAGCACGACGTCGAGGAGGCGCATGCGAGCGGACGCCTCGCCGCGTACGCGCTGAACGTGGACGGCCTATCGGAGATCCACCTCCGCGAGGGCGAGCGCGACGAGACCGTCGCCGGTCTGCCGGCGGGCGCCCTCGCGACCGACCTCGTCGGCGACAGCCTCGCGCTCGAGGGCGAGACGATCGCGGTCGCGTGGGCGCGCTACGACGCGCCGTCGACGATCTACGTCGGCCGCCGTGGCGAGCGCATGCGCGAGCTCGTGCGACCGCTCATGGACGGGATATCCGCCGACGGCCTCCCGCAAGCGCGGCTCGTGGAATGGCCGACGTTCGACGGGCGGCGCATCCCGGGGTTCCTGCTGACGCCGCGCGGTGCGCAGCATGCGTCGCGGCCCACGATCATCGAGGTCCACGGCGGACCCGAAGGCCAGGCGCGCCCGCTCTGGAATCCGCGCACGGTCGCGTTCGTCGCGAGCGGCTTCAGCGTGCTCCAGCCGAACGTGCGCGGGTCGACCGGATACGGTAGGGCCTACCAGGCCCTCGACGACGTGCGTCTGCGTATGGACTCGGTACGCGATCTCGACGCCGCGGCCGCCTGGCTCGCCGACTCGGGCGTCGCGCCGCGCGACAAGATCGGCGTGATGGGCCAGTCCTATGGCGGCTACCTGGCGCTCGCGGCGGTCGCGTTCTTCCCCGAGCGCGGCTGGGCCGCGGCGGTCGACGTGTACGGGATCGCGAACTTCCTCACGTTCTTCGAGCACACCGACGCGTGGCGCCGACCGCTGCGCGCCGCCGAGTACGGCGATCCGGAGAAGGATCGCGACTTCCTCGTGTCGATCTCGCCGATCACGAAGCTCGACGCCATACGCGCGCCGATCATGTTCATCCACGGCGCGAACGACCCGCGCGTCCCGATCGGGGAGACCGAGCAGATCGTCGCGGCGCTGCGGGCGAAGGGTCGCGACGTCGAGTACCTCCGCTACGAGGACGAGGGGCATTCGCTCGCGAAGGCGAAGAACCGCGCGGACGCGTATCCGAAGGTGCTCGCGTTCTTCCGGCGCCACATGGGCCCGTAGCGCGCCCGCTTCGGCGGCGTTCCCCTCGGCGTACCGGGCGGCGGCGGGTCGACGTGGAGCGGCTCCGCGAATTCGGCGTCGAGCGCGCGCGATCCCGCGTGCCGGCACGGTACCGGCGCGGGATGGGACACTCGTCTGCATGCGTGAAGAGGCGGTTCGCGTCGCCGGACGGCTCGAGGCAACTCTGCGGATCCCGGACGTCGAGCCGCGCGCGGTCGTCGTCGTCGCGCACCCGCTGCCGACGCACGGCGGCACGATGCGCAATCCGCTCGTCGCGTCGCTCGCGCGCGCGATCGCGGCGCGCGGCTTCTACGCCCTGCGCTTCAACTTCCGCGGCGTCGGCGCCAGCGACGGCGAGTGGACCGGCGGCGTCGAGGAGTGGCGCGATGTCGCCGACGCCGTCGCGCACGCGCGCGACACGTTCCCCGAGCTGCCGGTCGGCGTCGCCGCGTATTCGTTCGGCGCGCTCACGACGCTCCGCTGGATCGAGAAGGGCGGCCACGCGAACGGGATCGCGCTCGTCGGCGTGCCGCTGCGCTCGGTCTGGCTCGCCCCGCAGGAGCTCCCGGCGGTCCCGGACGGCACGTTCATCGTCGCCGCCGCGCACGACCAGTTCGGCACCGCGGAGGAGCTCCGCCGCGCGCTGCCGCGCGCGCGCATCGCGGAGGTGAAGGGCGTCGACCATTTCTTCGTCGGGAAGCGCGACGAGGCGGGACGACTGGTCGCAGGCGAGCTGGCCCGGGCGCTAGCATCGACGGTCCCATGACCGCAGAGATGATCACACCGCGGCAGAGCGTCCCCGCGAAGCGCACGCGGAAGCGGATCCTGACGGGCGACCGCCCGACCGGCCCGCTCCACGTGGGCAACTACGTCGGCACGCTCGCGAACCGCGTTCGCCTGCAGGACGAGTACGAGACATTCCTGCTCGTCGCGGACCACCACATGCTCACGACGAAGCTCGAGGGCCTGGCCGAGATCGAGCGGAACATCCGCGACGACGTGCTCGACAACCTCGCGGTCGGCGTCGATCCGGAGAAGGTCACGTACTTCCTGCAGTCGCTCGTGCCGCAGATCCCCGAGCTGCACCTGTACTTCTCGATGCTCGTCTCGGTGCCGCGCGTGCAGCGCATCCCGACGCTCAAGGACCAGCTCCGCGACCACGGCCTGCGCGAGCCGACCTACGGCCTGCTGGGCTATCCGGTCCTCCAGGCCGCGGACATCCTCGTCGTGAAGGGCGATCTCGTGCCGGTGGGGAAGGACCAGGAATCGCACGTCGAGCTGACGCGCGAGATCGCGCGGAAGTTCAACGAGCTCTTCGCCCCGGTCTTCCCGGAGCCGAAGCCGCTCATCCCGGAGGTCGGCCTGCTCCCCGGCACCGACGGGCGCGAGAAGATGGGGAAGAGCCTCGACAACGCCATCTACCTGCGCGACGATCCGCAGACCGTCGAGCGCAAGGTCAGGAAGATGTACACGGACCCCAAGCGCGTCCGCGCGACGGACCCGGGCACGGTCGAGGGGAACCCGGTCTTCGTCTATCACGACACGTTCAACCCGGACAAGGCCGAGGTCGAGGACCTGAAGCGGCGCTATCGCGAGGGAACGGTGAGCGACGTCGAGGTGAAGCGGAGGCTGATCGCGGCGCTCGAGGCGTTCCTCGCGCCGATCCGCGCCCGCCGCGCCGAGTTCGCCGCGAAGCCGCGGATCGTGGACGAGATCCTCGCCGCGGGCAGCGAGCGCGCGCGGCGCGAGGCGACCGAGACGCTGCACGAGGTGCGTCACGCGATGAAGCTCGACTACTTCGGCCGCTAGGCGTTGCCACGCCTGTACGGGCTGATCCTGTCCGGCGGCGCCGGCACGCGCCTCTGGCCGCGCTCCCGTCGCTCGCGCCCCAAGCAGTTCCTCGATCTCGTCGGCGAGCGCTCGCTGTTGCAGGAGACCGTCGACCGCATCGCCGAGATCGTCCCGACGGAGCGCATCTTCGCGGTCGCGCCGCCCGAGCATGGCGCGCTCATCCACGAGCAGCTGCCGGAGCTCCGCGCCGACCACCTCGTCGTCGAGCCCTACCCGCGCGGCAACGCCGCGGCGATCGGCCTCGCCATGGCGGCGCTCTACGCGTTCGACCCGGACGCGGTGGCCGCGGTGCTGCCGTCCGACCATGTGGTCGAGAAGCGCTCGACGTTCCGCGACGTCCTCCTCTCGGCCACCGCCGCCGCCGAGCAGGGATACCTGGTGACGCTCGGGGTCGCGCCGGAGCGCCCGGACACGGGCTTCGGCTACATCGAGGCCGGCGACCGTCTCCCGGTGACCGGACCGGTGCCGGTGCACGCGGTGAAGCGCTTCATCGAGAAGCCGAAGCGCGAGGCCGCGGAGAAGATGCTCGCCGCGGGCGGCCACTTCTGGAACGCGGGGATGTTCGTGTGGCGCGTCGCGGACGTGATCGCCGCCTACCGCGAGCACCTGCCGAACACCGCGCGCGTGATCGACGCGCTCGCCGACGCGGTCGGCTCGCCGCGCTACGAGTCCGTCCTCGCCGAGGTGTGGGAGGAGACGGACCGCACGACCATCGACTACGGCGTCATGGAGAAGGCCGCGAACGTCGCGGTCGTGCCGGCGGACATCGGCTGGCACGACGTGGGCAGCTGGGCCCGCCTGGCCGCCATCGTCCAGCGGGGCGGGAATTGGTCGTCCGACGGGCACGTGGCCGTCGACGCGTCGGGGAATTACGCCTGGGCACCCGGGAAGACGGTCGCCCTGGTGGGCGTTGAGGGGTTGGTCGTGGTGGACACCCCCGACGCTCTCCTCATCGCCTCGAAGGAGCGATCCGAGGAGGTGAAGGAGGTCGTCGACCGGCTCCGGCGCGAGGAGCGGGAAGACCTCCTGTAGGCCGTTTTCGGCCAAAATGGGCCGAAATCGGGCTCCGGATGGCCGCCGGGCTCTCTACGTCTAAATAGAGCGTCTCGCCACGGCCGCTAGAGTGGTAGGCAGTGGGGGGCCCGTGAGGGTCCCTTTTTATTGGGCGAAAGGAAAACGAGGTTGGCGGAAGCAAAGCAAGACCTCGTCGTCGTCGAGTCGCCGACGAAGGCAAGGACGCTCGAACGGATGCTCGGAAGCGAGTACAAGGTCGAGGCGTCCTTTGGACATATCCGGGATCTGCCCAAGTCGAAGATGGGCATCGATCTCAAGACGTTCCTGCCCGAATACGTCGTCCCCGAGGATTCTGAGAAGCAGGTCCGCACCCTCCGCCGCGAGGCGAAGGCGGCGAAGAACGTCTGGCTGGCGACCGACCTCGACCGCGAGGGCGAGGCGATCGCCTGGCACGTCGCCGACGTCATCAAGGTCCCGGCGTCCAAGCTCCGCCGCGTTACCTTCCACGAGATCACGCCCCAGGCGATCAAGGACGCCTTCAAGCACCCGCGCGAGATCGACCAGGACCTCGTGAACGCGCAGCAGGCGCGCCGCGTCGTCGATCGGCTCGTCGGCTACACGATGTCGCCGCTCCTCTGGAAGAAGATCCGCTACGGCCTGTCGGCCGGACGCGTCCAGTCCGTCGCGCTGCGCCTCATCGTCGATCGCGAGCGCGAGATCCAGGCCTTCACGCCCGTCGAGTACTGGAGCATCGAGGCGGATCTCGCGAACAAGGCCGGCGAGTCGTTCAGGGCCGAGGTCATCCAGCACAAGGGCAAGAAGCTCGAGATCCCGGATGGCGCGCATGCCGAGCGGCACAGGGCCGCCCTCGAGCAGGCGACGTACGTCGTCAAGAGCCTCGAGACCCGCGAGAGCTCGCGCAACGCCGCGCCCCCGTACACCACGTCGACGCTCCAGCAGGACGCCTCGCGCAAGCTCGGCTTCTCGGTGAAGAAGACGATGGTCGTGGCGCAGCAGCTGTACGAAGGCGTCTCGCTGGGCGACGCGCCGGTCGGGCTCATCACCTATATGCGCACCGACTCGCTGCACGTCGCCGAGGGCGCGCTCCGCCAGGCGAAGGACGTCATCACGAAGGAGTTCGGGCCCGAATACGCGCTCGAGCACCCGCGCCACTACAAGACGCGCTCGAAGGGCGCGCAGGAGGCCCACGAGGCGATCCGGCCGACGGACCTCTCGCGCACGCCGGCGTACCTGCGCAAGCACCTCAAGCCGGACCAGCTGAAGCTCTACACGCTCATCTGGCAGCGCACGCTCGCGTCGCAGATGGCGCCCGCGAAGTTCGAGAACACCCGCCTCGACGTCGAAGCGGGGCAGTACGTGCTGCGCGCCAACGGTCGCCGCGTCACGTTCGACGGCTTCATCCGCGTGTACACCGAGGGCACCGACGAGCCCGAGAAGGAAGTCGCGCCGCTGCCCGCGGTCGTCGAGGGCGAGGAGCTCACGCTCCTGGGCCTCGCGACGGCACAGCACTTCACGCAGCCGCCGCCGCGCTTCACCGAGGCGTCGCTGGTGAAGGCGCTCGAGGAGTTCGGCATCGGCCGTCCCTCCACGTACGCGCCAACGATCTCCACGCTCGTCGGACGGCGTTACGTCCGCAAGGAAGGCCGCGCGCTCATCCCCGAGGACGTCGGCTTCGTCGTCACGGACTTCCTGAAGGAGCACTTCGCCGACATCGTCGACACGGGGTTCACGGCGCGCATGGAGCTCGACCTGGACAAGATCGCCGAGGGCGAGGTCGAGTGGGTCCCGGTCGTGCGCGACTTCTTCGGCCCCTTCTCCAAGCGCGTCGAGGAGAAGACCAAGTCGGTGAAGAAGTCCGACGTGACCGAGGTGGCCACCGACAGGGTCTGCCCCAAGTGCGGACGCCCGGTGGTGATCAAGCTCGGACGCTTCGGCCGCTTCTACTCGTGCACGGGATTCAAGAAGACGAAGAAGGGCGATACGCAGCCGCCCGGTGCGTGCGATTACGCGGAGCCGCTCGAAGGCCAGCAGGAGCCGCAGCTCGAGATCGTCGAGGGGGAGATGTGCCCCGAGTGCGGCAAGCCGCTCGCGAAGCGTCGCGGTCGCTTTGGGCCGTTCGTCGGGTGCACGGGCTATCCCGACTGCAAGTACGTGAAGAAGACGCTTCAGAAGACCGGTGTCGCCTGCCCCGACTGCGGGAAGGGCGAGCTCGTCCGCCGTCGCGGTCGTGGACGGTCGATGTTCTACGGCTGCGAGCGGTATCCGGAATGCACGTACACCGCGCGTGAGCTTCCCAACAAAGACGCGGCGTAGGTGGTAGCGCGCCCCGCGGAAGCCGCGGACCTGGACCGCTGGGACGAGCTCGTCGTCGCGACGGGCCGGGGGCACATCCTCCAGACGCGCGCGTGGGCTGAGCTCAAGGCGACGACCGGCTGGGGCGCGCGTCGCTTCGTCCTCGACGGCGGCGTCGCCCAGGTGCTGACCAAGCGACTGCCGCTCGGGATCACGGTCGCGTACGCGCCGCGCGGACCGCTGGTCGAGCCGGACCGCCTCGCGGACGCGATCGTCGCGGTGCGCGACGCGCTCGCGAACGAACGCTGCGCGAGCCTCCTGTGCGACCCCGAGGTCCCGCCGGACGGCGCGCTCCGCGACGCGCTCGCGCGGGCGGGCGTGCGGCGGTCGCCCGTCTTCGTGCAGCCGCGGCGCACCCTGCTCATGGACCTCACGCTGGATCCGGACGCGCTGCAGGCCGCGATGCGGAAGAAGACGCGGCAGTACATCAAGAAGGGCGAGCGCGAGGGCGTCGTCACCGAGGAGACGCGCGACCTCGATCGGTTCCTGCGCGTGCTGCGCGCGGTGGGCGAGCGCGATCGCTTCGCGCTGCACTCGCGCGAGTACTTCGAGCGGCTCCTCGCGGCCTTCGGCGACCGCGCGCACATGATGCTCGCGCGGGTCGGCGACGAGGATGCCGGCGCACTGATGCTCGCGCGCCTCGCGGACCGCGCGTGGGAGCTGTACGGAGGCTGGAGCGGGACGCACGCCGAGGCGCGCCCGTTCTACCTGCTCAAGTGGCGCGCGATGATGCGCATGCGCGCGCTCGGCGCGAGGCGCTACGACATGTGGGGTCTCGCGGAGGGCGCGGACGATCCGCTGGCCGGCGTCGAGAACTTCAAGCTCGGATTCGGAGGCCAGGTCACCGAATGGATGGGGCCGCTCGAGATCCCGGTGCGCGCCGTCCTCTACCCGATCTGGCAGCTCGGCGCGAGGCGCCGGCTGGCGCGGTCCGCGGCCTGAGCGGGGTGAGCGCTCCCGCCGGCTGGGACGAGGCGGCCGCGCGCTCGCCGTGGGGGCACGCGCTGCAATCGAGCGCGTGGGCCCAGATCCGCGCGGCGCAGGGCTGGCGGCCCGAGTTCGTGCGCATCGCCGATCCGCTCCCCGTCGCGCTCGTGCTCTGGCGCGACGCGCTCCCGGGCCGGCCGATCGCGTACGTGCCGCGCGGACCGATCGTCGCGCCGGACGATCGCGACGGCCTGGCGGCCGCGCTCGCGCGGCTGGCGTCGCTCGCGCGCGAGCGGCGCGCGGTGTTCCTGAAGGTCGACCCGGAGATGGATCCGTCGTTCGCCGCGCCCGCGCTCCGCGAGGCCGGCTTTCGACGTTCGTCGCAGGACATCCAGCCCGTCCTCGCGACGCTCGAGCTCGATCTCGCGCCGGACGAGGACGCGCTCATGGCCGGCCTCGAGAAGGACACGCGCTGGAGCGTCCGTCAGGCCGCGAAGAAGGGGGTCGCGATCCGTGAGGCCGGCGACGACGCCGCGCTGCGCGCGTTCTACGACCTCTACGCCACGACCGGCGAGCGCGCGGGCTTCATCACGCGCACCTGGGGCTACTACCAGAAGACGTGGAGCACGCTCATCCGCGCGGGTCTCGCCACGCTGCGCCTGGCGTACTCGGGCGAGGAGGCCGTCGCGGGAGCGATGGTGTGGCGGTGCGGCGACCGCGCGCTGTACCAGACCGGGGCGACGAACGACGCGGGCCGCAAGACCTACGCCGCGTACGCGCTGGTCTGGGAGTGCATCATCGAAGCGAAGCGAGCGGGCCGTCGCGCCTTCGACATGGGCGGCATCCCGCGCGACCCCGAGCGAAAGGACGATCCGATGTACGGCCCGTATCTCTTCAAGCGCGGGTTCGGAGGCACCGTGCGGCGGTGGGTCGGCGCGCACGATACCGTGCCGTCCCCGCTCCTGTACCGCGCCTATCTGGTGGCGGAGCCGGCGTACACGACGGCGCTCCGGCTCGCCCGGCGCGTTCGCCGGTGAAGCTCGGCGCCCTCTTCGCCGCCTGCGGCATCCCCGTGCCCGAGCGCGCGGCGGACCACGACGTGCGCGCGCTCGCGTACGACTCGCGCAGGGCCGGGCCGGGCGCCGTCTTCGTCGCCATCCGCGGGTTCCATCGCGACGGGCACGCCTTCGTCGCCGACGCGGTCGGGCGCGGCGCGGTCGCGGTCGTGGCGGAGGAGGCGGTCGCGACGAGCGCTCCGCTCGCCGTCGTCGCGGACACGCGCGCCGCGCTCGCGGATCTTGCCGCCGAGCTGTTCGATCATCCGACGCGCAAGCTGAAGATCGTCGGCGTCACCGGGACCGACGGCAAGACGACGACGGTGCATCTCGTGTCGGACGTTCTGGAAGCGCACGGCCTGCCCACCGGGTTCTCGACGACCGTGGACTTCAAGCTCACCGGATCCGAGTGGGCCAACGATACGCGGCAGAGCACGCCGGAGGCCGTCGAGATCCAGGAATTCTTCGCGGAGCTCCTCGTCGCAGGCGGCCGGTGGGGAGTCCTCGAGGCGACGTCGCACGCGCTCGCGCTGCGCAAGGTGCGCGGCTGCGAGATCGACGTCGCGGTGTTCACGAATCTCACGCCGGAGCACCTCGACTTCCACGGCACGCTCCAGAGCTACCTCGACGCGAAGGCGATCCTCTTCGAGATGCTCGCCGCGAGCGCGGACAAGGGCGTGCCGAAGACCGCCGTCCTGAGCGCCGACGATCCGCACTGGCGCTATCTCGCGGACAAGGCCGGCTCGGCGCGCCTCCTGACGTACGGGATCGACGCGCACGCCGACGTGCAGGGCACGATCCTCGCGGCCGACGCCGGCGGCTCCGACGTGCGCGTCGCGTTCCAGGACGAGACCGTCGCGCTGCGCCTCCCGCTCGTCGGACGCTTCAACGTCCACAACGCGCTCGCCGCCGCCGCGACCGGCGTGGCCGCGGGCGTCCCGCTCGCGACGGCGAAGGCGGCGCTCGAGCGCGCCCGTCCGGTGCGCGGCAGGATGGAGCGCGTCGACGCGGGCCAGCCCTTCGCGGTGATCGTCGACTACGCGCACACGCCCGAATCGCTCGACAAGGTGCTCTCGCTGCTGCGCCCGCTCACGAAGGGTCGCCTCATCGCGGTCTTCGGGAGCGCCGGAGAGCGCGACCGTACGAAGCGGCCGCGCCTCGCGGAGGTCGCGTCGCGGTACGCGGATCTCTTCGTGATCACCCAGGAGGACCCGCGCCTCGAGGACCCGCGGACGATCCTCTCCGAGATCGAGGCCGGCGCGACCGCCGCGGGCAAGCGCGCCGGCGAGGACTACCTGGTCATCGGCGATCGGGCCGAGGCGGTGCGCGAGGCGATCCGCCGCGCGCGCTCGGGCGACACGGTGCTCCTCGCGGGGAAGGGCCACGAGGGATCGATCATCGTCGGCGAGGAGAAGCTCCCCTGGGACGAGGCCGGCGCCGCGCGGGACGCGCTGCGCGAGCTCGGGTTCGCCGCGTAGTGGACCGCCGGTGAAGCGCTCGCGCACGGTGAGGATCTCGGACGCCGCGACGCGGGTGCAGACGCGCGCGCTCGCGGCGCACCGGCGGTCGCTCACCGCGCAGCTGCGCGGCGAGATCGGCGTGCCGGCGGCTCCCGCGGGGGCCGCCACGCTCGTGATGCTCATGGGGCTGCCCGGCGTGGGGAAGTCGTACTGCGCGCGTCTGCTCGCCGAGCGTCTCGGCGCCGCGCACGTCGCGACCGATCACCTGCGCAGCCGGCTCTTCATCGCGCCCTCCTACGCCGACGACGAGAACGCCGCGGTCTTCGGGATCGCCGAAGCGCTGGTGGACGAGCTCCTCGCGCGGGGCCACGTCGTGATCCTCGACGCGACGCACCTGGTGGCCCGCAACCGCGCGCCCGCGGAGCGCGTGGCGCGCGATCGAGGCGCGGCGGTCTTCCACGTGCTCGTCACCGCGGACGACGGCGCCACGCGCGCGCGCCTCGCGTCGCGCGCGCGGGAGCGGGCGCCGGGCGATCACTCCGACGCCGACGAGCGCGTCTACGAGCGCATGCGCGAGCGCGCCATCGAGCTCCCGGCCGAGGGCTATCTCGAGATCCGCAACGGAGCGACGGTCGCCGACGAGGTGGCGCGGGTCGCGGCGGCGATCGGGTCTCGGCGATGAGGGCCCGCGAGGCGCTCTTCGGCGCCATCGCCGTCGCGCTCGTGGTGGGGTACGGCGTGCTCGGCAGCCGGCTGTCGCCGGCGCTGCTGCCGGGCGGCACGATCTCGCCGACCCCGGCCAAGCCGACCTCCGCGGTCTCCGCGCCGCGCATCCCCGGCACGATCGCCTTCACGCTGCGCGGCGACATCTACGTGCTCCGGGACGGGAAGTACGCGAACGTCACGTCCGAGGGCCGGAGCCGCTCGCCCAGCCTCTCGCCCGACGGGCGGACGCTGGTCTTCGCGCGCACCGAGACGATCGACGGCAAGCGCGCCGTCGACGGTCAGATCGTCCCCGCGCTGCTGCACTACAGCGACATCGTCCGCAAGGACTCGAGCGGCGGCGTCGAGGCCGTCGTCGTCACCGGCCTGCGGGCGAAGGCGGCGAACGGCTTCCATCTCGTCGCCTTCGAGGACAATCCGGCGCTGTCGCCGGACGGATCGCGGCTCGCGGTCGTCGTCGATCTCGGTGACGGCAACGGCTCGAACCTCGAGCTCTACGACGCGAAGACGAACCGGCGGATCTCGCTCCTGTCGCGGGGGTCGGACCTCGCTGACCCGTCCTGGTCACCGGACGGGAAGACCATCGTCGTGACCTCCTACACGCTCGGCCCCCCGCGCCTTCTGCTCGTCCCGGCCGACGGACGCGCCGCGACGCCGCAGCAGGTCGCCGCGGAGGGCGAGCCGTATCGCGCGTCGTACTCCTCGGACGGGAAGTGGCTCGTCTACACGCTCCGCCACCCGACCGGCGGGAACGACATCCACGCGGTCGAGGTGTCGACCGGACGCGATGTCGCGCTCACGAGCGACGGCAAGAGCTGGAACGGCGTGTTCTCGCCGGACGACGCGCGGATCGCGTTCCTGCACGAGGCCGGCGGCGTGATCGATCTGTACGCGATGGAGCTGAACGGCGCCCTGACCGGCGGCACGCCGAAGACGCCCGTGAAGCTGACCAACGGCGAGGGCATCGACGGCGAGAGCCGGCCGAGCTGGGGCAGGTGAGCGGCTACGCGAGGCGCTTGCGGACCTGGGCGGAGAGGAAGTCCATGATCACGACCGTGACCACGATGAGGAAGATCAGCGCGCCCGAGGCGTGATACCGGAGCAGATTCATGTTCTGGAACAGGAGCGTCCCGACCCCGCCGGCGCCCATGAGACCGAGCACCGGGGCGAGCCTGACGTTCGTGTCGAGGCGGTAGATCGTGAGTGAGATGTACGGGTTCACGATCTGCGGGAGCACCGCCGTCCAGATGACCTGGAACCGGTTCGCGCCGGTGGCCGTGATCGCCTCGATCGGACCCGGATCGATGCCCTCGACGGCTTCCGAGTAGAGCTTTCCCATGACGCCGACGTTGTGGAAGGCGATCGCGAAGACGCCCGCCGCGTTCCCGGTGCTGAAGAGCACGACCGCGACGACCGCGAGGATGAGGATGTCGATCGAGCGGACGACGGTGAAGAAGACGCGCACGATCGCGTAGACCGCCGCCGTGATCGGGTTACCCGTCATCACGTTGCGCGCGCCGAGGAAGGAGAGCGGCACCGCGACGACCACCGCGAACGCGGTGGCGATGATCGCCATAAAGATCGTCACGACCATGAGGCCGATCCCGGCGTCCCAGAACGTCTCGAACTCGTTCTGCGGGAAGAGGACGCTCCAATCGGGCGCGAGGAGCTGGCCCAGGATCTGCGCGACGTACCTCGGATTCGCCCGGCTCGTGTCGATCGCCGTGATCTGCAGGCCGATCCAGAGCACGGCCCCGGTGACGAGCAGTGCGAGGTAGCGGCGCCAGTCGGTGAGCATGGTGCGCTCGAGCTCGGGCGGGAGCGGCATGTTGCGGGCGCGGAAGTACTCCGCCATCAGCGATCCGGCGTCAGGTCGGGCGCCTTCACGGGCGCCTCCGCTCCGGCCAGCGTTTCCTCGCGCGTCTTCCCGGGACCGATCTCGACTTCGACGGCGTCCTCGCCGTAGATCTCCTTGAATCTCCGCTCGTCGATGTCGCCCGGCTTGCCATCGAAGGCGACGCGTCCGGCCTTCAAGGCGATCACACGGGTCCCGTACCGCCTCGCGAGCGAAAGGAAGTGCAGGGCGCAGATGACGGTGATGCCGTCCTTCTTGTTGATCTCCTCGAGGTACTTCATGACCGAGTGGCTCGTCGCGGGATCGAGGCTCGCGACCGGTTCGTCCGCGAGCATGACGTCGGGGCGCTGCATGAGCGCCCGGGCGATGCCGACGCGCTGCTGCTGGCCGCCGGAGAGCATGTCGGCGCGCGCGTAGGCCTTCTCGAGGATGCCGACGCGCCCCAGGTTGTCGAACGCGAGCTTGATGTCCTCACCGGCTGGGCGGCTCGCGATCGTGCGCCAGACCGACCGATACCCGAGCCGTCCCGCGAGCACGTTCTGGAACACCGACGCGCGCTTTACGAGGTTGAACTGCTGGAAGATCATCCCCATCCGCCTCCGGATCCTGCGCAACGCCGCGCCCCGCGCGGCGGTGACCTCGATGCCGTCGAACAGGATGCGACCGCTCGTCGGCTCGACGAGGCGGTTGAGGCAACGGAGCAGCGTCGACTTCCCGGACCCCGAGAGCCCGATGAGAACGACGAACTCGCCGCGCGCGATGTCGAGGGAGACGCCGTCGAGTGCGCGTGTCCCGCCCGGGTAAACCTTCGTGAGGTTCTCGATGGAGAGGATGGACGGCATCTCGTCGCAGGATATCCGCTGAACGATGAAGGCCGCCGGGATCACCGGCGGCCTTCGATCGCAATTGCTCCGCGAGCGCTAGGGGGCCTTTGTCGGCGATGGCGAAGGCGTCGCGACCGGCTTTGCGGTCTTGGCGGCCTCGCCCGCGAGGTCGATACCCGCGAGCTTCGCCGCGTCGCGCACCGGGTCGTAGAACTTCGAGTCGACGGTCTGCATCCCGTCCCAGCTGTACAGGTCCTTGAAGGCCTTCTTGCCCGCGTCGGTGACCGAGTAGTCGGCCATCGCCTTCTGGATCTGCGTCGCGAGGTCGGTCGGGAAGCCCTTGCGCACGGCCGCGCCGTCGTTCGGGATCGGTCCAGCCGTGTCGATGACCTTCGTCTTGTCCTTGATGTCGGCCGGCATGCCGGCCGACGTGCGGACGTCGATGAACGTCGCGGCGCCGTCGACCGCGCCCTGGTAGACCTGCAGCGCGGCCTTGTCGTGTCCGCCGGCGAACACGATGCCGTTCGCCGCGAAGAACGTCTTCGGATCCTGGCCGGTCTTGTTCTTGACCAGGAGCGAGGGGAAGAGGTAGCCGGACGCCGACAGCGTGTCGACGAACGCGAACCTCTTGCCCTTGAGGCCGTTGATGTCGGTGATCCCGCTGTCCGCCCGCACGAGGATCTGCGACTTGTACGTCGTCGACGGCTTGCCGGTGTCGTCGTTGCGGAGCGCGCCGAGGATCGGCGTCGCGCAGCCGCGGTCGACGGCCAGTGCCATCTGGAGCGGCGCGAGGAAGGCGACGTCGACCGAGCCCGCGCACATGCCCTCGATGGTGGCCGCGTAGCTCGTCGGGACGGAGACCTTCCACTTCAACGCGGTCGCCCTCTCGAGCGACGCCGTGATCGCGCTGCCGCTCGCCGTGACGCGCTGCGTGTCCTGCGATGGCGTGAACGAGAGAACGATGGGTCGATCGAACGACCCGAGACGGGGTCCGCTCGGTGCCGCGGATGCCGCGGACGTCGGAGCGGTCGTGTTGGTCCCGGCGGTGCCACCGCACGAGGCGATGACCAGACCCGCGGCCAACGCCCACCCCAACGGGCCGCGTAGGCTGAGGCGCATGGGTACCCTCCTTTGAACTCTGGAAGCGCCCGTATCATAGGACTCAGATGACGTTCCTCGACAAGCTCGCGGCCTCGACGCGAGCGCGGAACAGCATCATCTGCGTCGGCCTCGACCCAGAACCCTCGCTCATCCCCGCGTCCCTCGGTCGCGGTCCGCAGGCCGCCCTCCGCTTCCTGCGCCGGATCGTGCGCGCGACGTCCGAGTACGTGTGTTGCTACAAGCCCAACCTCGCCTTCTACGAGCGCTACGGCGGCGCGGCCTTCGATGTCCTCGGCCTCACGCTGCAGGCGATCCCCGATGATGTCCCGGTGATCCTCGACGCGAAGCGCGGCGACGTGCCGAACACCTCGGAGGCGTACGCCGACGCGCTCTTCGACGCGTTCCACGCCGACGCCGCGACGGTCGCGCCCTACGTCGGTCTCGACTCGATCGCGCCGTTCGCGCGCGAGGGCCGCTACGCGCTCGTCCTCGCGCGCACCAGCAATCCGGGCGCGCGCGGCCTGCAGGACCTGCGGGTGGACGACCGCCCGCTGTACGAGCACGTCGTCTCGACGTGCGTGGCCGCGTTCCCGCCCGACCGCGTCGGATTCGTCGTGGGCGCGACGTATCCGGACGAGGCGCGGCGCCTGCGGCAGCTCGCGCCGGACCGGCTCTTCCTCATGCCGGGCATCGGCGCGCAGGGCGGAGACATCGCGACGGCGCTGCGCGCGGCGCTCGACGAACGCGGCGGCGGCGTGGTGCCGGCGGCGTCGCGCTCGGTGCTCTTCGCGTCCGACGGAGCGGACTTCGAACGCGCCGCGGCGGATGCCGCGCGCGCGCTCCGCGACGCCGCGAACGCCGTCCGCGAGCTCGCGATCGAGCGGCGCTGATGTTCGGTATCGGCCCGGAGGAGCTCTTGCTCATCGCGCTCGTCGCCCTGCTCGTGCTGGGCCCCGAGCGCATGCCGAAGCTCATGCGCGACATCGGGAAGGTGGTGGGAGACCTCCGGCGCACGTCCGACGAGCTCCGGGATGACTTCCTGAACGCCGACAAGTACCTCGAGGCGAAGCCCACGTCCGTGGCGACGACGACGCCGGAGGCACCTGCGGCCGAGGGCGCGCCGAGCGGGCCGCCGGGCGAGTCCGCCTTCGACCGTGAGATGCGCGAGGCGAAGGAGCGGCTGCGCGGCACGTGATCCGTTCGCACCTATACTGAGCCCAGCGAGCGCCCACGTGGCGCTCGTTTTCACGCTCGGAGGGGAGCTCGTCGTTGGGACGCCTGGGGCCGTGGCTCATCGCCATCATCGCGGTGCTCGCGATCTTCGTGGATATCCCGAAGCACCAGCTCTCGTTCCCGTTCAACTGCCCGGGCGTCTGCTTCAACTTGGGCGACATCAAGGTCAACCAGGAGATCAAGACCCACCTCGGCCTTGACCTCCAGGGCGGCACGCAGCTCATCCTCCGCATGCAGACCGAGAAGCTGCCGCCGGGCGTGACGACCCCGCAGAGCGCGCTGCAGACCCAGGCGATCAAGGTCATCGATCGCCGCATCAACGGCCTCGGCGTCTCGGAGCCGGTCATCCAGGGTCTCGGCGAGGACAAGATCCTCGTGCAGCTGCCCGGCGTCGCCGACCTCCAGCAGGCCAACGACGTCGTCACGCGGCAGGCGTTCCTCGAGATCAAGGTCCCCGACAAGGACCACCCCGGGCAGTACAAGTCGCTCGAGCCGCCGCTTACCGGCGCGAACCTGAAGCCGACGTTCGTCACGTTCCAGAACGGGACGAAGCCCGTGGTGAACTTCGAGTTCGGTTCGCCCGACGACCAGCGTTGGATCCAGCTCTCGAAGGACTACTACCAGCAGCCCGTGCAGATCCTGCTCGACGGCAAGGAGATCTCCGCGCCGACGATCAACGCGATCTTCACGTCCGGGAGCGGGATCATCGAGGGGAACTTCACGACGCAGTCGGCGAAGCAGCTGTCGCTCCTCCTGAACTCCGGCGCCCTGCCCGTGCCGCTCGAGGTCATCCAGTCGTCGCGCGTGGAGCCGACGCTCGGCCAGGAGTCCGTCCGCCGTTCGCTCGTCGCGGGAGCCATCGGGCTGCTGCTCGTCGCGTTCTTCATGATCGCGTACTACCGTCTTCCCGGCGTCATCGCGGTGATCGCGCTCCTCTACTACACCGCGCTCACGTACGCGATCTTCCGCCTCGTTCCGGTGACGCTGACCCTCGCCGGGGTCGCGGGCTTCATCCTGTCGATCGGCATGGCCGTCGACGCGAACGTGCTCACGTTCGAACGGCTGAAGGAAGAGCTGCGAGCGGGGAAGTCCCTGCGCGCCGCCGTCGAAGCCGGCCGCGTGCGCGCGTTTCCGTCGATCCTCTACTCGAACCTCGCGACGATCCTTACCGCCGGCATCCTCTTCTGGTTCGGCACCGGGACGGTGAAGGGCTTCGCGCTCACGCTGGCCATCGGCGTCGCGGTCTCGTTCTTCACCGCGGTGATCGTGACGCAGATGCTGCTCCGCGGGGCGATCGAGATCACGTCGCTGCGCCGGCGACGGCTGTACGGCGTCGAAGAGCGTGCGGCCGAGGGACGCGAAGGACGCGCGCCGGCGCCGGTGGTGAGCTGATGCTGCACGTCGTCGAGCGCAAATGGCTCTACTTCCTGATCTCCGGTCTGCTCATCGTCCCGGGCGTCGTCTTCCTGATGCTCGGCGGCCTGAAGCCGGGGATCGAGTTCAAGGGTGGGACCCTGCTGGACGTGACCTTCCCGGAGAGCAGGCCGACGGTGAGCGAGGTCACCGGTGTGATGGCGTCGCTCGGCCGCGGCGAGGCCGTGGTGCAGGCCGCCGAGGGCGGGCGCATCGAGATCCGGACGTTCGAGATGTCGCCGGACGACGTGACCAGGGCGACGCAGGCCCTGCGGGAGAAGTTCGGCTCCGGCACGAAGGTGGACTCCTCCGTGGTGAGCCCGTCGTTCAGCGGCGAGCTCATCCAGAACGCGGTGAAGTCGATCGCGTTCGCGAGCGTGCTCATCGTGCTGCTCATCGCGTGGGCCTTCCGGAACTTCGGCTGGGCCGCGTTCCGCTACGGGATCGCCGCGATCATCGCGCTGCTGCATGACGCCGCCGTCGTGCTCGGCCTCTTCGCGATCCTCGGGTACTTCTTCAACGTCGAGATCGACAGCCTCTTCGTGACCGCGGTCCTCACGATCATCGGCTTCTCGGTGCACGACACGATCGTCGTGTTCGACCGCATCCGCGAGAACCTGCGCCTCAACCCCGGCGAGGCGCTCAACCCGGTGATCAACTTCTCGATCATGCAGACGATGACGCGGTCGGTGATCACCTCGCTCACCGTGGTGTTCACGCTCCTCGCGCTGTTCCTCTTCGGCGGCTTCTCGATGCGCAACTTCGCGCTCGCGCTGCTCGCCGGCATCGTGTCGGGGACGTACTCGTCGATCTTCAACGCGAGCCAGATCGTTTCGCTCTGGCAGGAGCTCGAGGACAGGGTCCGGCACCGCGCGACCGCGACGGCGTAGCGGCGCCGCCCCGTCGGGGGCGCGGGCAGCGGCGCACTCCGCTCCTCGCGCCGCGCCCGCGCGTCGTCGCCTGACTATCGTGCGCTCGTGCGGCGGCCGGTGGCGCTCCTGGTCACTCTCTTCGTCGCCTTCGTGCTCGTGTGGTGGCCGATCGCCATCGGACCGTTCGGGCGCGGCGGCATCGTCGTGCTCGACGTCTACTCCTCCGCGCTGTACGACGAGAACTACGCGGCGAAGATCACGCCTGCGCCGCGCGTGAGCGAGGAGCGCGTCGATCTCGCGGGCGAGGACGCGCGCGTCACGTGGTGGACACCGGGAGTGGGCGGGCGGCACCCGGGGATGCTCGTCGTCAACGGCGCGTCGGAGCTCGGGAACGACGACGCGGAGACGCGCCGCATCTCCGAGGCGCTGGCGCGCGCGGGCTACCTCGTCATGCTGCCGGAGTACTCCTTCCTGAAGGAGGCGCGGCTCGAGCGGACCGCGCCGGCCAAGGTCGACGCGGCGTTCGCCGCGCTCCTCGGGCGACCCGACGTGGACACGGCGCGGGCCGGCGCGTTCGGGTTCTCGGTGGGCGGCGGGGTCCTCTTCGCGGCCGCGTCGGAGCCGGGATCCGCCCTCGCGCGGGCGAGGTACCTCGGTGCGCTCGGCGCGTACTTCGACGTGCGGACCTATCTCGCGAGCGTGGTCTCCGGGACGCAGCTCCGCGCGGGGAAGCTGGAGCCGTGGACGCCGGATCCGGAGGCGCGCCTCAAGCTCCCGGTCGGGGCGGCGCAGGCGCTCGGCGACGCGCGCGACCGGAACGCCGTCGTCGCCGCGATCCGCGCGAGCGGTGGTCCGCTGCCGGCAGAACCGCCCGCCGGCCTCGGCGACGAGGCGCGTTCGCTCTGGCGCGCGCTGGCGGCGACCGACTACCGGGACGCGGAGGATCGCCTGGCGGCGCTGCCCGGCACGCTGCGCGACACCTTCGCCGCCCTGTCGCCCGCGACGCACTGGGATCGGATCGGCGCGCCGGTCTTCTGGCTGCACGACGAAGGCGACCGTTTCGAGCCGGTGAGCGAAGCGGAGCGCGCCGCCGCGACCCCGCGGCAGGGAAAGACCCGGCTCCAGCTCACCCGGCTGCTCTCGCACGCGGCGGCGCTGGCCTCGGGAGCGCGTCGACAGGGGCTGGATTTCTGGGCGCGCGAGCTCTCCGGTCTTCTCGGATTCGCGGTGGAGGTGCTCAGGAGGGCCGGATGAACCTTTTTCGGCCACCCGGCGCATAGACTTCTTACGTGGGAAAGGTGTTCGGCTGGCTTCCGGGCATCGTGCGCCTGGCCATCGGCATGGTCGTGGTGGGGGCGATGATCGGGTACGTCCTCTCGGCCGTCGTCAGCACCGTCATCAACGACCAGGGCTGGTTCGCCACCTCGGGCGAGTCCCCGCAGGCCCGCAGCTACATGGTCGCGCTGCTCCAGCGCGAGGCCGATACGCTCACCGCGCTGCGACCGCAGCAGGACGTCGTGTCGCAGGCCCTCGCGCGGCAGGCTGCGCAGCAGAGCCGGCAGCAGGCCAAGCCGCTCTCGCTCACGTATCTGGGCGGCGCCTCGCAGGGCCGGGTCAGCGTCCAGATCTACGCGGTCGAGGTGCGCGCGAACGACGGCTCGCAGCAGCTCTTCTCGCTCGCTCTGACCCTCGTCGGCGGGCAGGTCGTGCTCACGAGATGAGCGAAGCCCGCGCGGTCCTCGTCCTGGCGCTGTTCGCCGGTGGCCTCGCGGCCGGTGTCTTCGTGCAGCGCGTGACGGACACCGGCGGGCGGGAGAATCCGTATCCGAGCCTGGACCGGATCGAGGAGCCGTCGCAGACGGCCGCGGTCGCGACGGCGCTCGTGAGCAACGACGCCAAGGGCCTCGCGCGCATGCTCGACAACCAGACCCTCTCGGAGCTCAAGGACGCGCTGACCGCCCCGAGCGGCGCCCCGATCTCCGACATCCGCGGCATTAAGTTCGTCGGGGCGACCTCGAAGGCGGGTCGTACGCTTGCCGGGTACATCGTCACCGGCAAGGACATGCAGGGGACCGACGCGATCGTCGGATTCGTCTTGAACCTCGAAAACGGCCAGATCGTAGGTGTGAATTGATACAGCAACAGCAGACGAGCGCTCCCTCGACCACCTTCCCGGCCGCGCCGGCGCCGCCGACGAAGGCGCAGGCTTTCTTCCTGACGGCGGCGTACGTGCTCGAGCACAACCTGCGCCGGCTCATCGTCCTGGCCATCGTCTTCGGGCTCGCGCTGAGCCTGTACGGCATCCGCGGGATCTTCCAGGGGATCCTCGACATGATCGGCCAGGCGCCTCAGCTGCTCGTCCTGCTCCTCTTCTACTCGTTCATGATGATCGTGCAATTCGGCGCGCTGATGTGGTTCATGTCCCGGCCGCGCACGTACACCGTGACGCCGGACAGCCCGCAGATCGGCCTCTCCTTCGAGAACTACCGCGGGCAGCCCGATCTGCTCGAGCACGCGAAGAGCCTCGTCCGCATCCTGAAGGGCGTGAAGAGCTTCCAGGATCGTGGCGGGGAGATGCCCCAGGGCATGCTCCTCGCCGGACCTCCCGGCACCGGCAAGACGTTCCTCGCCGGCGTGATGGCGGCCGAGGCGCAGCTGCCGTTCATCTACGTCGACGCGTCGAGCCTCTCGAGCATGTGGATGGGCGTCGACGCCCTCATCGTCATCTCCCTGTTCCGCAAGGCGCGCGGACTCGCGCGGAAGTACGCGGCGCCCGGCCAGCCCGGCTGCTGCATCCTGTTCCTCGACGAGCTCGACTCGGTCGGCCTCTCGCGCGGCGGCATGGCCGGCGGCCAGCAGCAGGGGATGATGGGTCCGATGGGCATGATGGGCGGCCGCGGGCTCGCGCTGAACACGATGCTCAATCAGATGGACTCGCTCGGGAAGCACGTCGAAGACCGCTTCAAGTACAAGGTCGCGCGGTGGCTCGGCCTCATACGTGGACCGGTGCCGCCAAAGCCCGTCGTCTTCGTGATCGGCGCGACGAACCGTCCTGACGTGCTCGACCCGGCCCTCGTCCGAGCGGGCCGCCTCGACCGGAAGCTCATGGTGTACGAGCCGGACGGCGAGGGCCGCCGCGACATCATCCAGCACTATCTTCGCCAGAAGGCGCACGAGCCGAACATCCCCGTCGATCTGATGGTCGCGGACTCCATCGGCTGGACGCCGATCGAGCTCAAGACCGTGATCAACGAAGCGCTCATCGTCGCGCACGACGCCGGTCGCGATTACCTCACGTACAAGGACTGGCTCACCGCGCGCGACGCGCGCCTGCTCGGCATCAAGCAGCCCATCCTGAGCATGTCGGCGCACGACCGGCGCACCATCGCGTATCACGAGGCCGGTCACGCCATCGCGTCGCATTACCTGAACAAGGACGACCGCATCCAGAAGGCGTCCATCATCCGGATGGGCGACGCGTACGGCGTCGTGATGCCGACACCGAAGCTCGAGCGCCACCAGCTGCACGCCGAAGAGATCGAGAACGACATCATGGTGTCGCTCGGATCGCGCGCGGTGGAAGAGCTCATCCTGCACACGAAGACGGCGAACGCGTCGTCGGACCTTCGCAACGCCACGAACCGCGCGCTCGCCTACGTCGGCGCATGGGGCATGGGCTCGACGCTCCTCGCCTTCCCGCCCAGCGCGGCCGGCGCGCCGCCGCAGGTGCTCTCGCTCGCCGACAAGCTGCTCGAAGCCCTCTACGAGGAGACGAAGCGGCTCATCCGCGAGAAGGAGTACGCGGTCCACGCGATCGCCGGCGCGCTCCTGCAGAAGGGCGAGCTCATCGGCCCCGAGCTGGACGAGATCTTCGACGCGGCGGACCTCTCCAATCCGGAGGCGGCGAAGCCGTTCGTCCGCAGGCCGGTCACGCTGCCGAAGATGGCCGACCTCATGAAGCGCGAAGAGCAGCCGCCGGAGATCGCGGTCGTTCCCGTGGCGGCCTCGGAGCTCCCGGGGCCGCAGCCCTCACCGACGCCGGAGGGTTAGGCGCGGGCTAGCGCGGGTAGGCCTTCTCGAGCTCGGACAGCGTGACGAACCGGAGCGGACCGGCGTCGCGGTCGTAGCGGTACGGCTCGAACGCGCGGAAGAGCGCCTCGATGGCCGCGCGCTCGGCGTCGTCGATCGTCGCCGGGTGCGAGACCAGGGTGAGGGCGCGCCGCGCGGTCGCGACCTGGCCCGACGGTCCCAGCATCGCGAGGTCGTCGCGGATGGTGCCCTGGATGCTCGTCGCGGTGTAGCCGTAGGTGTTGCCCGCGATGTTCGGCACCTCGAGGAGCGGCAGATCGCCGGCCGCATTCGCGTCGCTCGCGGACGGGTGATACGGCTGGGCATCCTTCGCGAGCGTCCACGGCAGCGGGAGGCGCCCGAATGCCCCGGCCGGTGCGCCGCTCGTATCCACGGTGAAGCCGGCCGCGGCGACGGCGCGCAGGTTCGCCGCGTTCGCGAAGAGGCCGCCGCCGCGGAACGTCGTCGGTCGCGCGAGGCCGTGCGCGGTCATGAGCGCGACCGCGCGGTCGACGAGCTTCCGCGTCTCGCCCTCGTCGAACGCGGTGAGCGGGACGTCGTAGCCATCGCTCCGTCCCGACCAGCTCGGCGCGGTGCGGGGCGTCACGCCGGCGTCGCGCACGAAGTCGGTCCAGGCGTGGAGGTGCAGTGCCACCTCGTCGCCCCGCGCGGCGCGGCCCTTCGTCCAGGCGAGCATCGCGTCGGCGCGAGCGGCGTCGACCTGCGTCGTCGTCCAGACGCGCGGGTTCCACATGATCGTCATCCGGAGGCCGAGACCGTCGGCGATCGCCGCCGTGTTCGCCATCGCCTCGTCGCTCGCCGCGTCGCCCTCGAAGTCCAGGGTCCACGCGACGTACAGGGGCGCCGATAGGACGAGCTCGCTGGCGGCGGTGCGGCCGTCGACCGGGGCATAGCTGCCGTTCACGAGCTCGGAAACGCCGACCGTGTACCTGCCGGGCGCGATCCCGGCGAGGTCGACGTCGGCGCGCCAGCGGCCGCTCTCGAGGCGGAGCGGCAGCTCGCGGCCGAGCGGATCGATACGGAGGCGCGGCAGCCCCGCGGCCGGGTCGCCGTCGAATTCGACCGAATACGAGGCGGTCTCGTGCGTGAGCGCGTCGGGCACGGTGTGCCACTTCCGATCGGGCGTCACCGCGCGCACGGGGATGACGCTCCGGAGACCGCTCGGTGGGCTCGCCGTCGGCGCCGCGGCCGCGGCGGGCGCGGGCGGTGGCGGCGTCGAGGACACGGTGGGCGATGGGAGGCACGCGGCCGCCGCGAACGCGAGCGCGACGAGGCGTGTGACGTGATCGATCGTCCCATCGTATCCAGGCGCATGAGAAACTCGTGCGTGAGATGACCCTCGCACCGCAGCGGCGCTGGCTGCTACCGGAGATGACGACGGCCGAGGCGCCGGACGGCATCGCGCCGCTCGTCGCCCGGATCCTGGCCGCCCGCGGCTGCGCCGCCGTCGAGATGGCCGATTTCCTCGCCGCGCGTGCCGTCGAGGACGGACCGCCGATGACCGACCTCGACCGTTCGGTCGCGCGGCTCCGGCGTGCGCTCGCGGCTCGCGAGCGCATCGTCGTCTACGGGGACTATGACGTCGACGGCATCACCGGGTCGGCGATCCTGGTGCGGGCGTTCCGCCAGCTCGGCGTGGTCGTGAGCGCGTACATCCCCGACCGCTACGAAGAGGGGTACGGGCTGAACGAGGCGGCCATCCGCAAGCTCGCTTCGGACGGCGCGAACGTCATCGTCTCGGTCGATTGCGGCGTCACCGCGGTGCGCGAGGCCGAGATCGCGCGGGAGCTGGGGGTCGACCTCATCGTCACCGATCACCACCATCCCCCGGCCGAGCTTCCGCGCGCGTACGCGGTCGTGAATCCGCGGCGGCCGGGCGACCCCTCGGTCGACAAGGAGCTCGCGGGCGCCGGTGTCGCGCTCGTGCTCGCGCGCGCCCTGCTCGGTGAGCTCGGGTACGCGCTCCGCCAGGACGAGCTGCTCCAGCTCGTCGCGCTCGCGACCGTCGCCGACGTCGTCCCGCTGCGCGGCGGGAACCGCGCGCTCGTCCGGCGCGGCCTCGAGGCGTTGAATCGCGCGCCGCTGGCCGGCGTCCGCGCGCTGGTCGAGCGGAGCGGTTTGAAGCTCGGTCGCGTGGGCGCCTCGGACATCGGCTACGTCCTCGGCCCGCGTCTCAACGCGGCGGGCCGCATCGCGGACGCGGAGGAGGCCCTGCGGCTGCTGCTCACCGAGGACGCCGACGAGGCGAAGACGCTCGCCGACCGTCTCGAGCAGCGCAACGCGGAGCGCCAGGAGCTCACGCGCCAGGTCGTGAAGGGCGCGCGCGAGCGCGCGGCCGAGCGGCCCGATGCGTGGGCGACGGTCGTGGCGGACGCGGAGTGGCCCGCGGGCATCGTCGGCCTCGCGGCATCGCGGCTGGTGGAGGACGCCGGCCGTCCCGCCGTGGTCATCGCGATCGGCGGCGCCGAGGGCAAGGGCTCGTGCCGGTCGATCTCATCGGTCCACATCGCCGAGGCGCTCGACGAATGCGACGACCTCCTGGTCAAGCACGGCGGCCACGCGATGGCCGCGGGCTTCTCGATCGCGGTCGAGCGCATCCCGGAATTCATCGATCGGCTCGACGGTGTCGTACGTCGACGCCTCGGCGGCGTGCGACCGGTCCCCTCGCTCCGGGTGGACGCCGAGATCGAGCCCGACGCGCTGACGGCGCGGCTCGCGCTCGAGCTCGCCGGTCTCGAGCCCTGCGGGGCGGGCAACCCGCGACCCCACCTCCTCATCCGCAACGTGCGGGTCCACGGCATCCGTCAGGTCGGCGCGGACGCCGACCACCTTCGCTGCAAGGTCACCGTCGGTCGCTTCACGTTCGACGCGATGGCCTTCCGCCGCGGCGACCACGCGGATGCCATGACCGATGCTGGTGCCGTCGACGCCGTCGTCACGGTGGGCGCGGGCCTGCGCGGGTTCGTCGAGCTCGAGCTCCGCGATTTCGGACCCGTCGGGACGGCGGACCGGATGCGCGCGGAGGTCGTGGCCTGATGGCACGAGCGAATCCGATCGCCGCGCGCATCGTCGGCATCACCGAGCGGCTCCGGCCGCGCGGGCACGCGAACGTCGACGCCGAGGGGATCGTGAGGGAGATGCTCCTCCACTATCCGGACGGCGACGCGGAGCTCGTCCGCCGCGCGTACGCCTACGCGGACGAGGCGCACGCCGGACAGACGCGCGTCTCCGGTGAGCCGTACATGACGCATCCCGCCGCCGTCGCGATGCTCATCGCCGAGCTCGGCATGGACCCTGCCACGATCGCGGCGACGCTGCTGCACGACGTGCCCGAGGACACCGCGCGGACCAACGACGACATCCGCCAGCAGTTCGGCGACGAGATCGGCCGCCTCGTCGAGGGCGTCACGAAGCTCGGCCGGCTGCAGGGCCAGTCGCGCGACATGCATCAGGCCGAGAACATCCGGAAGATGTTCCTCGCGATGGCCGTCGACCTCCGGGTCGTGATCATCAAGCTGTGCGACCGGCTGCACAACATGCGCACCCTGGCTCCGCTGCCGCTCGAGAAGCAGCAGCGCATCGCCCGGCAGACGCTCGAGATCTACGCGCCGCTCGCGCACCGCCTCGGCATCTGGCAGATCAAATGGGAGCTCGAGGACCTCGCGTTCAAGTACCTCGAGCCGGAGCAGTACAAGGAGCTCGCCGAGCATCTCGCCGCGCGGCGCCAGGTGCGCGAGCGCTACATCGATCAGGCCATGAAGACGCTGGCCTCGGAGCTCGAGCACGCGGGGATCCGCGCGGAGCTCTCGGGCCGCGCGAAGCACCTCTGGTCGATCGCGCAGAAGATGCGGCGCAAGGGCGTCGGCTTCAACGAGGTGTACGACCTCCTCGCCATCCGCGTGATCGTCGACGACGTCCCGTCCTGCTACGCGGCGCTCGGCGTCGTGCACACGCTCTGGCCGCCTATCCCGGGCCAGTTCGACGACTACATCGCCGTACCGAAGGCCAATCTCTACCAGTCGCTGCACACCGCGGTGATGGGGCCGGGCGGGCAGCCGCTCGAGATCCAGGTCCGCACCCGCGAGATGCACGGGCTCGCCGAGTACGGCATCGCGGCGCACTGGCGCTACAAGGAAGGCGGCAAGGGCGACAAGAGCTACGAGTCGAAGCTGGCGTGGGTGCGGCAGCTCCTCGAATGGCAGCACGACGTCGCGGACGCGCGCGAGTTCGTCGAGTCGCTGAAGGTCGACGTCTTCCAGGACGAGGTCTTCGTCTTCACGCCCAAGGGCGAGGTCAAGGCGCTCCCCGCGGGGGCCACGCCCATCGACTTCGCGTACCGCATCCACACCGACGTCGGCCACCGGACCATCGGCGCTAAGGTGAACGGCCGCATCGTGCCGCTCGACCACCGTCTCGCGTCCGGAGACATCGTCGAGATCGTCACGAGCAAGGCGGCCCGCGGGCCGTCGCGCGACTGGCTCGGGATGGTCCAGACGCCGGCTGCGCGCGAGAAGATCCGGCAATGGTTCAAGAAGGCGCAGCGCGAGGAGAACATCGCGCACGGCAAGGAGCTCCTCGACCGCGAGCTGAAGCGCCTCGCGCAGCGGTCGCTCGGCGACATCGGCGACGCCGACCTGCGCCGCGTGACCGAGGCGATGAACATGCACGACGTCGAGACGCTCTTCGCCTCCCTCGGTTACGGCGCGATCACCGCGGCGCAGGTGGTCACGCGCCTCGGGATCGTCGACGACGCCCAGCAGGCCCTGCCGGAGATCGCGCCGGCGATCCCGCCGACGACGTCGCGCGGCGGCGTCCGCGTGAAGGGCGTCGGCGACCTGCTGGTCCGTTTCGCGGTGTGCTGCAACCCGGTGCCGGGCGACGCGATCGTCGGGTACATCACGCGCGGCCGCGGCGTGACCGTGCACCGCGACGACTGCGCGAACGTGAAGACGACGAGCGAGAAGGAGCGGCTGGTGGAAGTCGAATGGGAGCAGAGCTCCGCGCGGACCTATCCCGTCGCCATACGCATCCAGGGCTGGGACCGCGACGGGTTCCTGCGGGACGTGGCCGCGGTCATCAGCGAGAACCAGGTGCAGCTGGTCGCGCTCTCGGCGGTCGCGAACCCGGACAAGTCCGCGACGGTCAACGCGACGCTCCTGGTGACGAGCGTCGAGCAGCTGTCGCGCGTGCTCGCGCGCCTCGAGAGCACCCGCGATGTCTTCAGCGTCCGCCGGGATGGCCGGTAGGTGACCCGGCGCGAGGACATCCGCAACATCGCGATCATCGCGCACGTCGACCACGGGAAGACCACCCTCGTCGACGGCATGCTGCGGCAGAGCCACATCTTCCGCGAGAACCAGCAGGTCGCGGAGCGCGTGATGGACAGCGACGCGATCGAGCGCGAGCGCGGGATCACGATCATGGCGAAGAACACGGCCGTCGAGTACAAGGGTGTCAAGATCAACATCGTCGACACGCCGGGGCACGCCGACTTCGGAGGCGAGGTCGAGCGCGTCATGAACATGGTCGACGGCGTCCTGCTGCTGGTCGACGCGGTCGACGGTCCGATGCCGCAGACGAAGTTCGTGCTGCGGCAGGCGCTGCGTCGTGGGCACAAGGCGATCGTCGTCATCAACAAGATCGACCGGCCGCAGGCGCGACCGAACCACGTGCTCAACGAGACGTTCGACCTGTTCCTCGACCTCGGCGCGACGGAGGAGCAGGCCGAGTACGAGACGATCTACACGAACGCGATCACCGGATCCGCCGGCACGGACCACCGTCATCTGTCCGGCACGCTCGAGCCGCTCTTCGAGGCGATCGTCGCGCACATCCCGCCGCCGGACGTCGACGACACCGCCCCGGCGCAGCTCCTCGTCACGACGACCACCTACGACGACTACAAGGGCAAGATCGCGATCGGCCGCCTGCAGAGCGGGACGCTCCGGCGCGGGCAGAGCGTCGCGCGCATCGACCACCAGGGCAACCTCACGCCCGCCCGCGTCACGGACCTCTTCACCTTCCAGGGGCTGGCGCGCGTCCCCGTCGACGAGGCGCACGCGGGCGACATCCTCGCCGTCGCCGGTGTCGCGGACATCGGCATCGGCGATACCGTGGCCGATCCGGACGACCCACGGCCGCTCCCGCCGATCAGGGTCGAGGAGCCCACGCTGAAGATGACGTTCGCGGTGAACACGAGTCCGTTCGCGGGCCGCGAGGGGCAGCACGTGACGAGCCGCAAGCTGCGGGAGCGCCTCTACGCCGAGCTCGAGCGCGACGTCGCCCTGCGCGTCGCCGACACCGACAGTCCCGACACGTTCGTCGTGAGCGGCCGCGGCGAGCTGCACCTCGCGATCCTCATCGAGAACCTGCGGCGCGAGGGTTACGAGCTCCAGGTCTCGCGTCCGGAGGTGATCGAGCACTACGAGAACGGCGAGCGGCTCGAGCCCTTCGAGCAGCTCGAGATCGAGGTATCGCAGGAGGCGCTCGGGGCGGTCGTCGAGCTCGCCGGCAGACGCCGCGGCGAGCTCCTCGACATGAAGTACCGCGACGACGGCTCCGCGCACTGCGTGTACCGGATCCCGACGCGCGGCCTCCTCGGGTTCCGCCAGGCGTTCCTCACGAACACGCGCGGCCAGGGCGTCATGAACACGCTCTTCGCCGGATACGGTCCGTACGCGGGCGACATCGATACGCGGAGCTTCGGCTCGCTCATCGCGTGGGAGGACGGGACGACGACGACGTTCGGGCTGAATCAGGCGCAGGGGCGCGGCACGCTGTTCATCGGTCCGGGCGTCGAGGTCTACGAGGGCATGGTCGTGGGGGAGCACATCCGCGATCGCGACCTCGAGGTGAACGTGGTCCGGCGCAAGCACCTGACGAACATGCGCAGCAGCAACTCGGACATCGCGGCGAAGCTCGACGGTGTCCGCGAGCTCTCGCTCGACGACGCGATCGAGTTCCTCGCGGACGACGAGCTGCTCGAGGTCACGCCCAAGGCCTACCGCATCCGCAAGAAGGTGCTCGCGAAGCAGGATCGCGACCGCATCATCGGCCAGCGCAAGAAAGCCGCGAGCGTCGCCGGCTGAGAGAGCGCTCGCGCTCCCGGATGGAGGCGGACCGCACCCCGCGATCATCGGCGTGCATCCGGCGAACGACGCGTCGCGCGACCACTTCCTCTTCCGTCATCTCGCGGCGGTCCTGCCGCCGCGCGGTATCGCGGTCTCGCGCTTCGATCGCCGCGGCGACGACGTGCCGTTCGAGGATCCGGTGGCGGACGCGCTCGACGTGCTGGGGCGACCTCGCGGCGCGGCCGGACATCGACGCGCGCCGGATCGGGCTCTGGGGCCCCAACGCGGTCGCGTTCCTCGTGCTCGTCGCCACGCGCCGCGTCGTCGACGAGTGCCGTCGCGGGCGCGTACCGATCGACGACCGCGTCGTCGTCTGGCGGCGGGCCGCCGAGCGGGCGGGGAACCGCGCTGTCGCCGTAATTCGCCTGCCGGGGACCGCTCACGCGCCGGTCATCGGTGGCCGCGAGGAGATCGCTGCCGTGTCACCGCTGTACGAGCGCGCGCTCGTCGACTGGCTCGCGCGCGTGACCCGCTCAGGCTGAGGTCGGCTCCGGCGCCGCCCCGCTCCGCGTGACCGCGGCCCGGACCGCGGGCGCGACCTTCGTCGCGAAGAGCTCGATCGATCGCATGATCTTCTCGTGCGGGATCGAGCCGACGGTCATCTGCATCAGGAAGCGGTCGTGATGGAAGATCCGGTGCTGGAAGAGGATCTTCTCGACGATCTCGTCGGGACTCCCGATGAAGTTCGCGCCGCGGAGCGAACGGGAGAAGTCGAAGTCGCGCCGCGACATCGGCGGCCAGCCGCGCTCGCGGCCGATGCGATCCATCATCAGCTTGTACGGCCCGTAGGCCGTCTCCGCCGCCTCCTCGGAGGAGTCGGCGATGTAGCCGTGCGAGTTGATCGAGAGCGCCGGCGGCGCGTAGCCTGACCGGCGCGCCGCTGCGCGGTGGATCTGGGCGAGCGGCGCGAAGCGCTCCGGCATGCCACCGATGATCGCGAGCGCCATCGGGAGCCCGAGCGTGCCCGCGCGCACCGCCGATGCCGCGTTGCCGCCGACCGCGATCCAGACCGGCAGCGGGTCCTGCAGCGGGCGCGGGTACACGCCCTGGCCGGCGAGCGGCGGGCGGTGCTTCCCCGACCAGGTCACGTGGGTGGACTCGCGGACGCGCAGCAGGAGCTCGAGCTTCTCGGCGAAGAGGTCGTCGTAGTCCTTCAGGTCGTAGCCGAAGAGCGGAAAGGATTCGATGAACGATCCCCGTCCGGCCATGATCTCGGCGCGTCCGCCAGACAGCAGATCGAGCGTCGCGAAATCCTGGAACACGCGGACCGGATCGTCGGAGCTGATCACGCTCACGGCGCTGGTGAGACGGATGCGCGTCGTGCGCGCGGCGGCAGCGGCGAGGACGACGGCCGGCGCGGAGACCGCGAAATCGGGGCGATGGTGCTCGCCGACGCCGAACACGTCGAGGCCGAGGCGGTCCGCGAGCTCGATCTCGTCGAGCAGGTCGCGCAGCCGCTCCGCCGGCGCGATCGTCGCGCCCATGGGCCCGAGGGTGGGCGTGAGCTCGCCGAAGGTGTAAAGGCCGATCTCCATCAGGTGACTCCAACCGCTCGCGCCCTAGGATGATTCCGTGACCGGGACCGCGAGAGTGACGGCGTCCACGCCACTCACCGAGGCGCTCTGGCGCAGGCGGTTCCGCGCGGCGCGCGTCATGTTCCCGACGTGGGCGCGAGACGACGCGGACCACCTCATCTACCTCACGAACCTCAGCGGGAAGCTCGAGGTGCATGCCTGGGACCGCCGCACGGACACGCATCGCCAGCTGACCGACCGACCGGAGGGCACGGGCTATCGCGTCCCATCGCGGCTGGAGCCGTCGGGCGAGCGCGTGTGGTGGTTCGACGACGCGAAGGGGAACGAGCTCGGCCGCTGGGTCCGCGAACGGTTCGCCGGCGGCGGGCGCGAGACGATCGCCTCGGAGCTCGCGCCGTCGTACAGCACCGGCCTCGCGCTCGGCAGCGGCTTCGCGGTCGTCGGCCGGTCGCGCGGCGACGAGGGCTCGAGCGCGTACCTCGTCGTCGACGGTGGGGGCCCGCACCGGCTGCTCTACCGGCACGCGCAGAGCGCGAGCGTCGGAGATCTCTCGCGGGATGAGGCGCTGGTCGTGCTCTCGCACTCCGAGCACGGCGACAGCCGCAATCGCGCGCTGCGGGTGTTGCGCGTTCCGGACGGCGCCGCCGTCGCGGAGAAGTGGGACGGACCGGGCAAGGGATTGCAGGCCGCGCGCTGGTCGCCCGTCGCGGGCGACGGCCGGCTCATCGTGATCCACGAGCGCGGCGGCATCGCCCGCCCGATCGTCTGGGACGTGCTGCGAGATCGCGAGGAGGAGCTCGCGATCGATCTTCCCGGCGAGGTCTCCGCGGATTGGTACCCCGACGCGGAGCGCCTCCTCGTCGCGCACGATCACCGCGGTCGCACCGAGCTGTACCGCTACGAGCTCGCGACGCGCCGCCTCGACCGGCTTCCGACGGAGCCAGGCACCATCGGACGCGCCGCGGTGCGGCCCGACGGCGAGGTCTGGTACGTGCTCGACCGCTCCTCGGATCCGCCGGCGGTGCACGCGCTCGGCGGCGGCGTCGTGCTGCGACCAGCGGGCGCGCCGGCGCCGCGCGGCGTGGCATACCGTGACGCGGACGTCGAGGGGATCCACGTGTTCGTGGCCGAGCCCCCGGGCCCCGCGCCGCATCCGGCGTATTTCTTCATACACGGCGGTCCGGAGGCCGCGGATCGCGACCTGTTCTCGCCCACGGTGCAGGCGTGGGTCGACCACGGCATCGCGGTCGTCATGGTGAATTACCGGGGGTCGAGCGGCTACGGCAAGGCGTGGCGCGACGCGATCGTGGGCCGGCCCGGCCTCACGGAGCTCGAGGACATCGCGACGGTCCATGAATGGGCCGTGCGCGGCGGCGTGGCCGACCCGAACCGCTGCATCATCGGCGGCGCCTCCTGGGGCGGGTACCTCACGCTGCTGGCGCTCGGCACGCAGCCGGGGCGGTGGGCGCTCGGGATCGGCATCGTGCCCATCGGCGACTACATCGCCGCGTTCGAGGACGAGATGGAGCCGCTCAAGCGATACGACGCCGCGCTCTTCGGCGGGACGCCCGACGAGGTGCCGGAGCGGTACCGCGTCGCGAACCCGATCACGTACGTCGACAGGGTGCAGGCGCCGATGCTGCTGCTCGTCGGCCAGAACGATCCGCGCTGCCCGTCGCGCAGCGTCGACCTGTACCTGGAGCGGCTGCGGGAGCTGCGGAAGCCGTACGAGGAGTACCGCTACGACGCCGGACATGGGTCGCTGAGGATCGAGGAATCGATGAAGCAGGTCGCCATGCAGATCGACTTCGTCGCGAAGAAGCTCGGGACGCGGAGCGCTCTCTAGGGCCGCGCCGCCGTGGGGCGGTGCTCCCGCGACGCCGTCGCGACGTACTCGGCGAGCGGCACCAGCCCGACCGCGGCGCGCCGCTCGTCGACGTGATCGGGATCGTCGACCGCGAGCGGTTCGAGGGCGCCGGTGGCCGCGGGATGCAGCTGCGTCCCGTAGCGCTGCGGGCGCCCGGCCGCGATCGCGAGGCGATCCTCGAGGTACGCGATGTGTTGCGGGCAGACTTCGCTCGGGGTCTCCGCCTTCATCAGCTCGAGACACGACCGCTGGAAGTCGCGGTCGGCGTCGGCGTGCTGGACGAGCAGCCAGGCGCGGTGTTCGGCGAGCTCGCCGACCTTCGAGCGCGTGGGCCAGCCGATCGCGTCGACGATCTCGCGGAGCCGAGCGGTGTTGACCGCGTCAAGCTCCACGACGGCACGACGGGCGGCATCGAGGTCCATGACGGCTCGACGGACCCGCTGATCCTCGTCGGACATGCGGAGGAGCACGTCGGCGATGTGCTGCTGCGCTCGGTCGGCCACCTACTGACGGTACCCCGCGGTGCAAGGCGCCTCTAGCGCATCGACTCCAGCAGCGGATCGACGTCGCGCTTGAAGGTGTCCATCTCCGCGAGCGGCGTGTCCTTCAGCGACGGGATGCGCTTGAACACCTCGTCCTCGTACGTCGGCAGGTCGACCTCGTAATACACGCCGATCGGGATGGGCTCGCGCTCGTAGCTGCGCGCGACCGCGGCCGCCTTCTTGGCGACGATCTCCTCGGGGTCGGTGGGATCCTGGACCTTCCCGTCGTAGCCGCGCTCTTCGAGCTTGTACAGCCGTGACGTCTTCTCCGGGAGGTCCGCGCCCTCGTACCACTCCTTCGTGTAGAGGTCGTTGTACGTCGGGCAGGTCTGCAGCACGTCGACGAGGGCCGAGCCCTTGTGCTGGATCGCCCGGGCGATGATCTGCGCGGTGTACCTCGGCTCGAGCGCGTACGCCCGCGCGATGAACGTGTAGCCCGCGGCCACGGCCATCGCGATGGGGTTGATGCCGTCCTGGATCGCCTGCTCGGGCATGGACTTCGTGCGCTTGCCCTTGGAGAGCGTCGGCGACGCCTGGCCCTTCGTCAGGCCGTAGACGTTGTTGTTGTGCACGAGGTAGGTGAAGTCCAGGTTGCGGCGGCCGGTGTTCACGAAGTAGCCGGCGCCGATCCCGTAGCCGTCCCCGTCGCCGCCGAGCGCGATCACCGTGATGTCGGTGTTCGCCAGGCGCCCGCCGGTCGCGACCGGGAGCACGCGGCCGTGCAGGGTGTGGAAGCCGTAGGCATTGATGTAATGCGGCGTCTTGCCGGAGCAGCCGATGCCGGAGAAGCAGGCGACCTTGTCCGGATCGAGCTGCAGCTGCGCGAGCGCCATCTGGATGCCGGTGAGGATGCCGAAGTCTCCGCAGTTGTGGAGGGCACCGGCTTCGGTGACGTACGAGTGCACGTCCTCGACCTCGAGGTTGTGGACATAGCCGCCGTACTCGAGCCGCTCGTTGGCTTCCACCACGAGAAGAACGTAGTCGTCGTCCCAGGCCTCCCGCGGCGCGCGTGCGGCGGCGCGAGAACCCGGGATGACGCGCAGATCGGGACGCGAGAGAGCTGCGGTCGGATAGGCGAGTACGTCGCCCGCCTTGAGTGAGCCGGCGGGACGCCAGCTCATGACCCGCAGTCCAGCCACGAACGCCACGGTCCATACGGGGTGGTCATCCGTAAGCACGACGTCACCCAGAAACTGCACCGAGAGTCGCTGCATCGATGCGTCGTGCCAGTGCGACATCACCTCGGTGACTCGGTGGTACTTGCCGTCGTGACCGAGGACGTCGTCGCCGGCCTTGATGTCGACGATCGGCGCGCTTCCGGCGCGCGTGATGATCCGTGTCTGTGGCGCGACGCAGCCTGGGCACCAGTCGTTGTGAAGGTCGGACTTGTAGTCCTTGATCGTGAGCTTCACCGGCGCGCTAACGGACATTCGTCACCACCGCTCCCACCCTGCCTCCGGCCAGCGCGTTCGAGATCGCGCGGACCATCTCGTCTTCGCTGAACGGCCGGCCATCGAATTTGTTGATCTTGTCCGTGATGAGGAATCCGGTCTGCTCGGCGATGAGCGACGCGAGCTGCCCCGAGTAGTTCTCCTCGATGCAGACGACGCGCTTCGCCTTCCGCAGGATCGCGCCGACCTGCTCCGCGGGGAACGGCCGCATCAGGCGGCACTGGAGGAAGTTCACCTTCTTGCCCTCGGCCGCGAGGATGCGAAGCGCGTCGAGGATCGTGCCCTTCGTCGAGCCCCACGCGACGACGGTGAGGTCCGCGTCGGCGGGTCCGTGCAGCGCGTACTGCTGGTCCTCGGGGATCGCCTTCGCGGCGAGCGCGAGCTTGCCCATGCGCTTGCGCATCATGGCGACGCGCATCTCGACGCCCTCGGTGATGTGACCGTCGGGATCGTGCTCGTCGGTCGTCGACCAGAAGCGGCCGCCCTCGATGCCGGGACGGCTGCGCGGCGAGATTCCGTCCTTCGTGAGCGCGTAGCGCAGGTACTCCTCGATGTCGCCGCCGGGCTTGCCGTTGCCGTTGTGCGCGGCGCGACCGTCGTTCGGGCCCTTCGCGTCGGCCGGGGTCCATTCGCTGCCGGTGAAGCGCTCGCCGCGGTCGATCTGGTCGTACTTGAGCTCGAGCTTGTCGATCGTCGTGTAGATCGCCGCGAGCTTCTTGTCCGACAGGACGATCACCGGCAGCTGGTAGCGCTCGGCCCAGTTGAACGACGAGAAGATGTCCTGATAGGACTCCCGCAGGTCGCCGGGCGCGATGACGATGTGCGGGAAATCGCCCTGCGCGGGATGCAGCGCGAAGAGGAGGTCGCCCTGCTCCTGCCGCGTCGGCAGGCCCGTCGACGGACCGCCGCGCTGGTACAGCACCAGCACCGGACCGGGCGCCTCCGTGATGGCGGCGAAGCCGATGCCTTCGACCATGAGCGCGAAGCCGGGGCCGCTCGTGGCGGTGGCGACGCGCGCGCCCATGTGCGCCGCGCCGACGGCCATGTTGATGGAGCTGATCTCGTCCTCGCACTGCACCACGAGCAGTCCGTACTCGCGCTGCTGCCGCTCCAGATAGACGCTCTCGTCCGTCGCCGGCGAGATGGGGTAGTAGGTCTGCATCGCGCAGCCGGCCCGCAGCTTCGCGATCGCCGCGATCTCGTAGCCCTTGGCGAGGATGCGCGCCTTCGGCTCCGGTCCCGGCTTCAGCGTGTACGGGAAGCCCGCGATGTCGAAGCTCTGCTTCACGTACTCGAAGGCGAGTCGTGCCGCGCGCACGTTCAGCTGTCCGATCTCGGAGCGCTTGCCCTTGAACTGCCCGGTGATGACCTCGGCCACGAGGTCGAAGGGGTAGTCGCAGAGCGCCAGCGACGCGCCGAGGCCCACGGTGTTCTTCATGACCTCGTAGCGCCTGGCCTGCTCGCCCTTGCCGACCTCCTCGAGGGCCTTCTTGATGATCTCCATGAAGGGCACCGGGTAGAAGCGGAGGTCCTTGCGCTGCGCCTCGGTGGTGTCGAACTCGACCTCGCTGTCGTACACGACGCCACCGCCCTCGTTCAGATCCTGCAGGTGGCCGAAGTGCGTGGCCCAGCGGCGATGATCGGCGTCGCCGGCGAGCGTTTCGTGGTCGAGGGCGACCAGGATGTCGGTCTTGTCGCGGTAGGAGCGGATGTCCTCGTCGTCGACCCGCACCCGGTAGAACGAGTGCTTGCCCATGATGTTCGAGTGGTACTCGATGTTCGCGTAGACACGAAGACCGGCTCGGGAGCAGGCCTTGGCGAACACCTCGGCGGAGGCGTTGATACCGCTGCCCTGGGGTCCGCCGATCATCCAGGTCAGCCGATTCTTCTGCACGCGGAACACGTATTGTAGCCAACACCGGGACAGAGGAGTGGCACATGGCGAGCGCCGTCGACGCGCGTAACGCCTCTACGCGACGCGAGAAGGACACCCTCGGCGAGATCGAGGTCCCCGCCACCGCACTCTGGGGCGCGCAGACCCAGCGCGCGATCGAGAACTACCCCATCAGCGGCTACCGCGCGTTCCCCGCCTTCATCCGGGCGATGGTCCAGATCAAGAAGGCCGAGGCTGTCGCGAACGCCGAATCCGGGCGCCTCGACGCGAAGCGCAGGGACGCCATCGTCGGTGCGTGCGACGAGATCCTCGCCGGCCGGCATGGCGACCAATTCGTCGTCGACGTGTTCCATTCCGGGGCCGGCGTCTCGTTCCACATGAACGTGAACGAGGTGATCGCCAACCGAGCGAACCAGGTGCTCGGCGGCGGGCTCGGCACGTACGAGCACGTCAACCCGAACGACCACGTGAACATGGGGCAGTCGACGAACGACGTGACGCCCACGTCGATGCGCCTCGCGCACCTCGAGCTCACGAAGAACGTCTGCGCGCAGCTCGACCTGCTCGCCGATGCGCTCGACAGGAAGGCGAAGCAGTACGCCGACGTCGTGAAGCCCGGTCGCACCCATCTGCAGGACGCGGTGCCGATCACGTTCGGGCAGGAGATCGGCGGCTGGGCCACGCGCGTGCGGAGTGCCTCCGCGCGCCTCCGCGCCGGCCGGGCCGAGCTTTGCGAGCTCGGCATCGGCGGCACGGCGACCGGCACCGGCCTCAACGCGACGCCGGGCGTGCGCGAGCGCGTGTGCCAGCTGCTCGCGCAGTGGTACGACGAGCCCATCGTCCCCGCGAAGGATCCCTTCGCGTCGATGCAGTCGATGGCGCCCTTCATCCGCATCTCGAGCGGCATGCGGACCGCGGCGATCGAGGTGTCGCAGATCTGCAACGACATCCGGCTCCTCGTCTCCGGCCCGAAGACCGGTTTCGGCGAGCTCGTGATCCCGGCGGTGCAGCCGGGCTCGTCCATCATGCCGGGCAAGGTGAACCCCGCGATCGCCGAGATGGTGAATCAGACCTGCTTCCAGGTCATCGGCAACGACACGGCCGTCGTGTGGGGAGCGCAGGCCGGCCAGCTCGAGCTGAACGTGATGATGCCCGGCATCAACTACGCGCTGTGCTTCTCGGCGACGATCTTCGCGAACGCGGTCAAGCAGCTGCGCGAGCGGACCGTCGAGGGCATGCGCGTGGACGAGGAGCGCTGCAAGGAGCTCATGGACCTCTCGCCGTCGCTCATCGTGACGGCGCTTTCTCCGCACATCGGCTACGCGAGGTCCGCCGCGCTGGTGAAGCGCGCGCTCGCCGAGAAGCGATCACTGATGGACGTCGCGCTCGAGGAGAAGGTCATGGAAAAGAGCAAGCTCGAGAAGGTGCTCGATCCGCTGCCGATGACCAAGGGTGGGGTCCAGTAGGCCGGGGGTGCGACGCAGCGACTGGTCGCGGGTCACGCCGCTTCTACGAGCTCCGGCACGCGAGCGTTACGTCCGCGCGGCCGCTTCACGATCCGGCGCGTGAGCGCGTCCATCGCGGCGTAGCCCGCCCCGATGCCGCTGGGCGGATTCGCGGCCGGGAGCATCAGCACCGGGAGCACCGGCGACCAGCGCCAGATCCCGAGACCGGTTCCGTAGAGCTCGAGGGCGGTGGTCATGACGAACGAGATGGCGTAGAGCGCCGGTGCGGTGCCGCGGACGATGAAGCGGATGAAGACGGCCCAGGTCACGAAGCCGAGCAGGTCCGGGAAGGGCGGCGCCGCCAGGTTGCGGAGCATGTAGGCGGTCGCGAGCGCCGTCACGGTGAGCACCATCGCGCGCTCGTGCCGGCGGACGATCGGGAGCGACGCGGCGCGCAGCGCGGAGAGATAGAAGAGGCCGTGTCCCGCCGGCACGTAGAGCGGGAGATCCTCGAGGCGGTACCGGTACGCGCCCCAGACGATGGAGCCGATGACCTCGAGCACCGTCGCGAGCGCCACGAGCACGAGCACCGGCACGCGGATCTCGCGCGGCTGGAGCCACAGCGCGATCGCGAGGAAGACCCACGCCGAGAGTCCCAGGACGCTCTGCTGGACGAGGTCGGTCCCGCGGTCGAGCGGCAGCGCGAGCGCGACGAACGACGCGAACGCGACGAGCAGCGCGATCGTCCCGCGGGTCGAGAGCACTACTCGATCGTGATCGTCTTGATCTTGTCGCCGATCGTGATCCCGCTCACGACATCCATGCCGCTCGTGAGCTGACCGAAGTTCGTGTACTGCGTGTCGAGGAAGGAGGAGTCCTTCTTGACGATGAAGAACTGACTGTCGTTGTTGAACGCGGGGTCCTGCCCGCGCGCGATGCCGACCGCGCCGGTCTTGAAGGTCAGATCGTTGTATTCGCTGGGGACGCGTCCGCCGCCGCGGCCGTCGCCCTGCGGATCGCCGCCCTGAACGACCCAGTCCTCGACGCGGTGGAACGTCAGGCTGTTGTAGAAGCCGCCGCGCGCCTTGCCGGCGAACCGCTCGACGGTCTGCGGCGCCTTGTCGGGACGGAGCGCGATGCTGAACGAGCCGCCCTTCGCGAGCTCGACGGTGGCCTTGGTCGCCTTCGGCGTAGTCGGATTGTTCGTGCTGATCCCTCCTGCCGCGTTTGGTGACGTGCTGCGTGCCGAGGCCGCGGTGCCGCTCGTCGGACCGCACGCCGCGAGAACGAGACCCGCGGCGGCACGTCGGAGCAGCGATCGTCGGTCCATCACGGTCGACGATACCGGTTTACATTCATCTCTCCGGTGGCGAGCTACCAAGCACCCCGCGGCACGCGGGACCTCCTTCCCGAAGAAGCGGCCGCCTTCGACGCGCTGCAGGCCGTCGTCGCGGCGCGCGCGCTCCGCTATGGCTATCCGCGGATCATCACGCCGGTCGTCGAGGAGCGCAGCGTGTTCATCAAGACGACCGGTGAGTCGTCGGACATCGTCGGCAAGGAGATGTACGACGTGAGCCTGGGCGGTGAGGGCTCGCTCACGCTGCGTCCCGAGGGCACGCCCGCGGTCGCGCGCGCGTTCCTCGACAAGGGCCTGCACAAGGCCGTGCGTCCGCGGCGGTTCTTCTACTTCGAGCCGATGTTCCGCGGACAGCGTCCGCAGAAGCTGCGCTTCCGGCAGTTCTGGCAGTGGGGCCTCGAGTGCTTCGGCGCGGAGGAGCCGGCGGCGGATATCGAGATCATCGAGTTCACCCACGGGCTCATGACCGAGGTCGGGCTCACCGGCTACGAGATCCGGATCAACACCATCGGCGACTCGGCGTGCCGGCCGAAGGTGCGCGAGGTGCTCACGGCGTACTTCCGGCGGCACCTCGGCGCGCTCTCCGAGGCATCGAAGCGCCGGGTCGAGACGAACGTGCTGCGCGTGCTCGACTCGAAGGAGCCGCGGGACCGGCCGATCGTCGAGGCGGCGCCGAAGATCGTCGATCTCCTCTGTGACGAGGACCGCGCGCACTTCGACGCGGTGCAGGAAGGGCTGAACACGCTCGGCATCCCGTTCCGCGTCGTGCCGACGCTGGTGCGCGGGCTCGACTACTACACGCGGACGGTGACCGAGTTCCACCTCACGGCCCCCGAGTACGAGGGCATCGCCGTCGCGGGCGGGGGCCGGTACGACGGGCTCGTCGGAACCATGGGCGCGGAGAACCTCGCCGGGACCGGCATCGCGGGCGGCGTCGATGTCCTGTACTACGCGTTGCGGCAGGAGGGCGTGAAGGTGGCCGAGGAGCCGAGGGCCGACGTGTACGTGATCTCGGGCGAGCCCGACGACGCCGCGTCGCGTCTCCAGCTCGCGACCCCGCTCCGCGAGGCCGGGTTTACCGTCGCGATCGACTACTCGAAGCGACCGCTCGACAAGCAGCTCGAGGGCGCGGTGAAGCACGGCGCGAGGGTCGCGGTCATCCGCGGCACGCCCGAGGCGCGCGGCGGCAACGTCATCGTCCGCGACCTCGTGAAGAAGGCGCAGCGCGTCACGAAGCTCTCCGCCGTCGTGAAGGAAGTCGGCCGGCACGTGAGCGCCCGGCCGCGGCCGACGCTCTGGCGGCCACCGGCGGACCCGGACGACAAGGAGCCGGGCGCCGCCGGCGAGGCTCCGTACCTCGGGGACCCCAGGGACTAGCGATGCTGCGAACGAAGACCTGCGGAGACCTGCGTGCCGCCGACGCCGGATCGACCGTGACGCTCGCCGGATGGGTGCACACGCGCCGCGACCACGGCGACGTCACCTTCATCGACCTGCGCGACCGGTACGGCCTCACCCAGATCGTGGCACACGCGAAGGAGGGCGCGGCCGCGCACGCCGCGCTCAAGGACGTGCGCAACGAGTGGGTGCTGCAGGTGAAAGGCACGGTGCGCGCGCGTCCCGAAGGCACGCGTAACCCGAAGCTCGCGACCGGCGAGGTCGAGGTGGTCGCGAGCGAGGTCGCGATCCTGAACGAGTCGAAGACGCCGCCCTTCTACGTGAACGAGGAGTCGCCCGTCGAAGAGACGCTGCGCTGGAAGTACCGCTACGTCGACCTGCGGCGCGAGCGCTCGCGCGAGCTCATGCGCCTGCGCCATGACGTCGTCGCGTTCATCCGCTCCTTCATGACGGAGCGCGGCTTCTGGGAGATCGAGACGACCAACCTCATCCGGTCGGATCCCACGGGCGCGCGCGACCTCGTCGTGCCGTCGCGCTACTACCCCGGGAGCTTCTGGGCGCTGCCGCAGTCGCCGCAACAGCTCAAGCAGATCCTCATGGTCGGCGGCATCGACAAGTACTTCCAGCTCGCGCGCTGCTATCGCGACGAGGATCCACGCTCCGACCGCACGCTCGAGCACACCCAGCTCGACATCGAGATGAGCTTCGTCGAGCCGCAGGACGTCATGGCGCTCGCCGAGGAGCTGTACACGAAGGTCTTCGCGAAGTTCGCGAAGAAGCCGCTCAAGCAGGCGCCCTGGCCGCGCCTGACGTTCGAAGAGGCCATGCGACGCTTCGGCAGCGATCGGCCGGACCTGCGCTTCGCGATGGAGCTCATCGACCTCTCCGACATCTTCCGGTCGAGCGGTTTCAACGCGTTCCGCGACGCGATCGCGAGCGGCGGCGCGGTCCGCGGCATGGTGGTGTCCGGCAAGGCCGACGCGACGCGCAAGGAGATCGACGGCTGGACGCAGGTCGCGAAGCGCAAGGGCGCCAAGGGGCTCGCGTCGTTCGCGTTCAAGGGGAGTGAGGTCGTCTCGCAGGTCGCGAAGTTCCTGACGCCGGCGGAGCTCGAGGCGCTGCGGTCGGCGACCGGGGCGAGGGACGGCGACCTCGTCCTCGCGGTCGCCGATGCGTACCGCGTCGCGAGCGAGTCGCTCGGCGTGGTCCGCGAGCATCTCGGCGCGGCGCTCGGCCTCGCGGACACGAGCGCGCACTACGCGCTCTGGGTCTACGAGTTTCCGCTGGTCCAGCGCACCCCGGAGGGCGGATGGACCTTCGCGCACAACCCGTTCTGCGGCCCGCTCACGCCGCACGACCTCGAGCTGCTCGACACGGAGCCGGAGAAGGCGAAGAGCAAGCAGTACGACCTCGTCGTCGACGGCCGCGAGCTCGGCGGCGGCAGCGTCCGCATCCACCAGCGCTCGGTGCAGGAGCGGCTCTTCACGCAGATGGGCATCTCGAAGGAGGAGGCGCGGCGGCGCTTCGGCGCCATCCTCGACGCGCTCGAATACGGCGCGCCTCCGCACGGCGGCATCGCGCCCGGCATCGATCGGCTCGTGATGACCCTCGCGGGAACGGAGAACATCCGCGAGGTGCAGGCGTTCCCGAAGACGCAGACCGGGTACGACCCGATGCTCGAGGCGCCCGCCGTCGTCACGGAGGAGCAGCTCACGGAGCTCGGTCTGCGGCTCATCGCGCCGCCGCAGGAGCCGCGCGCCTGAGCGACGCGCTCCTCGCCAGGCTCGAGCCGCTCATCGCGAACACCGGCGGTACCGTGGCCCTCGCGGCGACACGCATCTCCGATGGCCGGCACGTCGCGCTCCGCGAGCGGGACGTCTTTCCGCTCGCGTCGCTCGTCACGCTCCCGATCCTCATCACGCGGTACGCGCAGGCCCATGCCGGTCGCATCGATCTGACGGGGCGCGTCGCCTACCGCGTGGCGGACCGCGTTCCGGGCTCCGGCGCGCCGCAGGACCTCGGCGACGGCCCGCGGCTCACGGTGCGCGATCTCGCCAGCCTGATGATCGCGATCTCGGACAACACCGCGGCGGATCTCCTCCTCGCGCGGCTCGGAAAGGATCTCGTCGAGCGCACCATGGCCGAGCTCGGCGCCTCGAGCGTCTGGGTGCCGCTCTCGATCCGCGAGCTGTTCGAGGAGCTCACCGATGCGAAAGGCGCGGACTACGGCACGCGGGGCGAGCGTCTTCGCCTCTCCGCCGGCAGCGGCGGCAAGGCGGTGATCGCCGAGCAGACGGTGCGGGCGACGCCGTTCGACATCTGCTCGCTCTTCGAGCGCCTCGAGCGCGGGGCGCTCCTCGACGCGGTGTCGTGCGAGTACGTGCTCGGCATCCTGCAGCGCACGAAGACCGATACGCGCATCCTCGCGCTCCTGTCGAAGGGGGTCGGGAACGATCTCCGCGTGGACATGGCGCTGGCGGAGATCAGCCTCGCTCCCGAGCCTCGTGGCTCGGGCCGTGCCGTTGCGCCCGCTGAGCGCCGAACGCGCGCGCGATCTCGCCGGGACCGTGCTGCCCGGCGATCGCGCGTCCGCGGACGAGGGCATCGCGGAGCGGTCCGTGGGGGCACCCGCTGCACGCCGAGGAGCTGGTACGGCTCGTCGTCGAGGGCGCCGAGCTGACGAGCTCGGTACCGGCGACCCGCAGGGCTTCATCGCGGCGCGCCTCGACGCCCTCGATCCCGCGGTGGAGGCATCGCTCCAGCGCGCCGGCGTCATCGGGAGGGCGCGGGAGGCTCTTGAGGTCGCGCGCGCCGCCCGCGGGCGGGGCTCACCGTGGCGGTAGCCGCCTGCGCGGTCGCGGGAGCGCCCGCGCACGCCGCCCGCGCTCGAAGACACGCTCGCCGATGAGCAAGAGACCGAGCACGACGAAGAGCGCGATCGCGCCCAGGAACGGCCACATCGCGCCTAGACTTTAGGTCCATGGGACGCGTGTATCTGGACCACGCCGCCACCACGCCCGTCGACCCCGATGTCGCCGAGGCGATGGCGCGCGTCTACCGCGACGTGCACGGCAATCCGTCGAGCATCTACGCGGAGGGCCGCGCGGCACGCGCCCTGGTCGACGCGGCGCGCGAGCAGGTCGCGGCCGCCATCGGCGCCTCGCCCGCGGAGATCGTCTTCACGAGCGGCGGCACCGAGGCCGACAACCTGGCGCTGCGGGGCGTCCTGAAGGCACGGCGCGCCGAGCGCGACGGTCTCGTGACGACCGCCATCGAGCACCACGCGGTGCTCGACACCGCGCGCGACCTCGCCGCGAACGCGCACGTGCGCCTGACGGTCGTCGGCGTCGACCGCGAGGGACGCGTCGATCCCGCCGCCATCGCGGGTGCGATCGACGATCGAACCGGGCTCGTGTCGGTGATGCACGCGAACAACGAGATCGGCACGATCGAGCCCATCGCGGAGATCGGCGCGATCTGCCGCGAGCGCGGCGTGCCCTTCCACAGCGACGCGGTGCAGTCGGTCGGCGCGCTCGAGCTCGACGTGCGGAAGGTCCCGGTGGATCTGCTCTCGCTCAACGCGCACAAGTTCTACGGACCCAAGGGCGTCGGCGCGCTCTACGTGCGGCGCGGTACCCGCGTCGCGACGATGCAGACCGGCGGTGGCCAGGAGAAGGGCCGTCGCACGGGTACGGAGAACGTGGCCGGCATCGTCGCGCTGGGCCTCGCCATGCGCATCGCGATCGAGCGGCGCGCGGTGGAGACCGCACGGCAGCGAGCGCTCCGGGACCGCCTCATCGACGGCGTCCTCGCGTCCGTGCCCGACGTCGTGCTCACCGGCGATCGCACCGAGCGGCTGCCGAACAACGCCTCGTTCTGCGTGCGCGGCGCCGACGGCCCGTCGCTCGTGATGGCGCTCGACCTGGAAGGCTTCGCGGTGTCGAGCGGGTCCGCGTGCACGTCGGGCGACACCGAGCCGTCGCACGTGCTGCTCGCGCTCGGGCTCGACGAGGAGACCGCGAAGGGTTCGCTCCGCGTCACGGTCGGGCGGTCGACGACGGAGGCGGACGTCGACGCGTTCCTCGCCGCGCTCCCACGGGTCGTTGCGCGCGTGCGCGGCGCGGCGACGGTCACCGCGTGACCTGGGGCATCGGCACCGACGCCAACCCACGCGACGGGGATCGCGTCACGTTCACCGTCGAGGTCCTGGACGGACGCGTGCGCGTGCGGCAGACGACGCTCGACGCCTGCCCGGCCGCGCGACGCGCGGCCGAGTCGCTCGTGCGACTCGTGAACGGCGGCACCCCGGAAGCCGCGGCGCGCATCCAGGTGCGCGAGCTCATCGATCGACTTCGTCTCGACGCCGACGCGGAGCGCTGCGCGCTCACCGCGCTCACGGCCCTGCGCGCCGCGCTCGTAGACGTCCACGTGCGGCTGCTCGCATGAGCCGCGTCTTCGTCGCCATGAGCGGCGGCGTGGACTCGTCGGTCGCCGCCGCTCTGCTCGCCGAGCGCGGCGCGGACGTGGTCGGCGTGTGGATGCGCCTCACGCCGTCGGGAACGAGCGGGGACGCGCCGCGCTGCTGCGGCACGGATGAGGCGGGCGAGGACGCGCGGCGCGCGGCCGGCGTGCTCGGGATCCCCTTCTACGCGCTCGATTACGCCGAGGTGTTCGGGCGGGAGGTCGTCGATCGCTTCGTCGACGCGTACGCGGCCGGCGAGACGCCGAATCCGTGCGTCGCGTGCAACCACCACGTGAAGTTCGCGGCGCTCATGCGCGACGTCGCCGCGAAGTTCGGCGCGGACCGTCTCGCGACCGGGCATTACGCGCGGGTCGAGCACGGCCAGCGCCACCGCCTCTTGCGCGCGCGCGACGCGGCGAAGGATCAGTCGTACGCGCTCTACATGCTCGGCCAGCGGGAGCTCGCGCGCCTCGAGCTGCCGATCGGCGAGCTCGCCGGCAAGTCCGAGACGCGCGCCATCGCGGTGCGCTTCGGCCTCCCGACGGCGAACAAGCCCGACAGCCAGGACCTCTGCTTCATCGGCGGCGATTACCGCGACTTCGTGCGGAGCCGGGCGCCGGAGGCGTTCGTCCCGGGACCGGTCGAGCGCCTCGACGGCACCGTCGTCGCCCAGCACGGCGGCATCGGCACGCTCACCGTGGGCCAGCGCTCCGGTACCGGCGTCGCCAGCGGCGAGCGCATGTACGTGCTGCGGATCGAGCCCGACCGCCGCGCGGCGATCGTGGGCACGCGCGAGGAGATCAGCGCGTCCTCCTACGAGCTGCGCGACGTCCGGTTCACCGGCGAGGCGCCTCCGGCGGCCCGGTTCCGCACCGACGCGGTGCTCCGGTACCGCGGCACGCCGCTCGCAGGGTCGGTCACCGTGCACGACGACCGCGCCGTTCTCGACCTCGACGCGCCCGCGCTCGTCGCTCCCGGCCAGGCCGCCGTGTTTTACGAGGGCGACGCGGTGCTGGGCGGCGGGATCGTGGCCGGCGTGCGCGCCGCCTAGCGGGTGCGCGCGCTCTACCGGATCGCCGCCATCGCGGTGGCGGGCGCGGCCCTCTACTACGCCGGCCTGCTGAACAGCATCGTGCTGCAGCGGCCCGAGCGACCCGGGGCCGTCCCCGTCGTGATCGCGATCGGCGCCGCGCTCATCGTGCTCGTCGGCGCGCTGCGCGGGACCGGAGCCGGCGACGCGGGCAGTCCGCCCCGCGCGGTGGCGCTGCATCGCGCGGCGTGGCTCTTCGTCTGCGTGATGGCCACCGTCTCGATGGCGTGGCTCTTCACCATGCCGCGACAGCACTCCGAGGACTGGACGCCGTACCACAACGACGCCATCGCGCTGAACGAGTGCGCCGCGCGCCTCTTCCTCGCGGGCCGCGACCCGTACGCGTCGCTCGACATCTTCGACTGCTACGCGCGCGCCTCGATCGGACCCGATCGGACCACGCCGCTGCGGCGCGGAGTCTTCGCGGACGTGACGGTGTATCCCACCGACGATCAGCTCGACGCGGCGTGGTCGCTGCGGATGCGCGATGGCGGGAACGTCGAGTTCGTGTCCCGCCCGTCGTATCCGTCGCTCTCCTTCCTGCTCATCCTCCCGTTCGTCGCGCTCGGACTGGACACGAACTACGTGTATCTCGCGTGCCTCCTCGCGGCGATGGCCGTGCTCGTCCGGCGCGCGCCGTCCGGGCTGCGCCCCTTCGTGCTCACCGGCCTCCTCGGTTCGGCGTCGCTCGTGGCCTTCACCGTCGGTGGCAGCTCGGACCTGCTGTACGCGCTGCCGCTCACGATCGCGTGGCTCGAGCGCGATCGCCTCCGCGGCGCGCTCGCGTTCGGGATCGCGGCATCGGTCAAGCAGATCGCGTGGTTCAGCGCGCCGTTCTTCCTCATCGCGACCCTCGCCACGGGCGGATGGCGGACCGCGCTGCGCCAGGCCGGCGTCGCGCTCCTCGTGTTCGCCGCGACGAACCTCCCATTCATCGCGTGGCATCCGGCCGACTGGCTCGCGGGCGTGCTCACGCCGGTCGTCGCGCCGATGTTCCCGCGCGGAGCGGGCATCGTCTTCCTCGGGACGAGCGGCGGCTTCCCGCTCCTGCCGGCGACCGCGTACCTCGCGATGGAGGCGCTCGCGACGCTCGTGTGCCTCGCCATCGCGTGGCGCGCGCGGCGCACGAGCCCGGAGCTGGGCATCGTCCTCGCCTTCGTGCCGCTGTATTTCGCGTGGCGGAGCCTCTTCTCCTATTTCTTCTTGCTCCCGCTCTTCGCGTTCGCGGCGCTCCTGCGGATGCCCCTCGGCGACCTCACCCCGCAGCAGGCGCAGGACGACGGGGCGCTCACGCTCTTCGCGCTCCCCGCGAAGCTGCGCGAGATCTCGCGTGGCGAGCGCGCGGCCTGATGCCGCCCGCCCTCATACCGCTCGCGCTCGTCGCGATCGGCGTACCCGCGGCGCTCCGCGCGGCCCTCGGCCGGCCGCGCTCGCTGGGCGCCGCGTGGCTCCTCGCGATCACGGCCGCGGCGATCGCTCAGGCGGCCGGCGAGCTCACCGGCTCACGCATCGGCGTCCTCGGCGACGCGCAGCTCCTCTTCGCCGCGCTCGGTGCCCTGCTCGCCGCCGGCGGTCAGAGTGTCGCGGAGGGCGGCGCGAAGCGCTAACGTCGAGCAGGGCGGCGGCCCTCGGGCCGGCGCCACAGCGATAGGGGAGTGCACATATGGGCTTCTTCATCGGCATGCTCACCGGCGCTGTGCTCGCGCTGCTCTACGCACCGAAGCCCGGGGACATCACGCGCGAAGAGCTGCGCCAGCGGACCGACGAGCTGAAGCGGCGCGCGGACGAGCTCCAGCGGATCGCGCAGGACCTCTCGGCGCAAGCACAGATCAAGGGCCGCGAGCTCGCGGACGAGGCGAAGCGTCAGTGGGAGCGCGCGGGCAGAGGCACGGGGAACCAGGGCGGCACGCCTTCCTGAGCCGCTAGACTTCCCTCGAAGAGGGCAGGGGAACGCGGGGAGTGACCGTGCGGTCGCGCCCCGCGTTTTTTGATACGCCGCGAGGAGTAGGGAACAACGGACAGCTCGACGATCCGCGAGAAGTTCATCAAGTTCTTCGAAGAGAGGGGTCACGTCCGGCTGCCCAGCGCTCCGCTCGTCCTGAAGGACGATCCCAGCGTGCTCTTCACCAGCGCGGGGATGCAGCCGCTCGTGCCGTACTTCCTCGGCCGCAAGCAGCCGCCCGGCCGGCGGATCGTCGGCGTCCAGAAGGTTTTCCGGTCGACCGACATCGATGAGGTGGGCCGCGACGGGTACCACCAGACCTTCTTCGAGATGCTCGGCAACTTCAGCATCGGCGACTACTGGAAGAAGGAAGCGATCCTCTGGGGCTGGCAGCTCCTCACCGAGGTGTTCGGCTTCGACGGCACCAAGCTCGTCGCGACGGTGCATTACTCCGATGACGAGGCGTACGACATCTGGACGAAGGAGCTCGCGCTCCTTCCGCCGGAGAAGCTGTTCCGCCTCGGCGACGAGCACAACTTCTGGGCGCCGGGCCCGACGGGCCTCTGCGGTCCGGATAGCGAGGTCTTCATCGACAAGGGCCCGCAGCCCGGCGTCGCGCCGCACCGGTGCGATCCGGGCGAGCACTGCGGCCGCTACATCGAGATATGGAACTTCGTGTTCCAGCAGTACGACCGCAGGGCGGACGGGACGCTCGTCCCGCTCGCGAAGCGGAACATCGACACCGGCGCCGGGCTCGAGCGCCTCGCGCAGGTGCTTCAGGGCGTTCCCGGCGATACGTTCCGCACCGACCTCTTCCAGCCTCTGGTGAAGAAGATCGAGGCGCTGTCGGGAAAGGCGTACGGAGCGGACGCGACGACCGACGTTTCGATCCGGATCGCGGCGGAGCACGCCCGCTCGGCGACGTTCCTCATCGCCGATGGCATCGCGCCGTCGAACGAGTGGCGCGGATACGTGCTGCGACGTCTCATCCGGCGCGCCGCGCTGCACGGCCGCAGGCTCGGTCTGAAGCCGGGGTTCCTGCCCACGCTCGGCGCCGAGGTCGTGAAGACGATGCAGCGGCACTACCACGAGCTCACCTCCTCGCGTGATCGGATCACCGAGGTCCTCACCGACGAGGAGGCGAAGTTCGAGCGCACGCTCGCGAACGGGCTCGCGCTCTTGAACGAGGCGATCGACCGCGCGAAGGCGTCGGGCCAGTCGTTCATCGACGGCGACACGGTCTTCCGCCTCTACGACACGTACGGGTTCCCGCGCGAGATGACCGAAGAGATCGCCGGTGGCGCGGGCCTCGTGATCGACGAGCGCGGCTTCCACGAGCTGCTCGACGCGCAGCGCAGCCGCAGCCGCGCGAGCGCGAAGTTCACGCAGGACGCGATGAAGTTCGGGCAGTTCTACGCGATGCTGAAGGAGACCGAGGGCATCAAGACCGAGTTCCGCGGCTACGACGAGCTCGCGACCGACGCCATGATCGTTTCGATCGTCGTGAACGGCGAGCGCGTCGACGAGGCCTCCGAGGGCACCGACGTCGAGCTCGTCCTCGACCGGACGCCGTTCTATCCCGAGGGCGGCGGACAAGTCGGCGATCGCGGCACGGTCACGACCGACGAGGGTCGCGCGCTCGTCGCGGATACCCAGACCGCCGCGCCCGGCGTGATCGTCATGAGCGCGAAGGTCGTGGACGGCGTGCTCCGCCTCCGCGCGCCCGCGCGCGCGGTCGTCGACGAGCAGCTCCGTCGCGACACGATGCGCAACCACACCGCGACGCACCTGCTGCACGCGACGCTGCGCCGGCTCTTCGGCGAGGACGTGCACCAGGCGGGATCGCTCGTGCACGCGCCGAATCTCCGCTTCGACTTCACCTTCGGCCGCGGCCTCACTCCGGAGGAGCTGCAGCGCGTCGAGGACGAGGTCAACCGCGCGATCCTCGAGAACGCGGACGTGCGGGCGCGCGTCATGCCGCTGCAGGACGCGCTCGCGTCGGGCGCGATGGCGCTCTTCGGCGAGAAGTACGACGACGTCGTGCGCGTCGTGGAGGCGGGGCCGAGCCGCGAGCTCTGCGGCGGGACGCACTGCCACTGCACCGGCGACATCGGCTCCTTCGTCATCACGAAGGAGGAGAGCATCGGCGCCGGCGTGCGGCGCATCGAGGCCGTCACCGGCATGGGCGCGATCCGCGAGGTGAGGGAGATGCGCGACCGCATGAGCCGCGCGGGGGCGCTGCTGCGGGTTCCGCCGGCGCGCGTCCCCGAGGCCGTCGCGCAATTGCTGGAGCAGCGCGAAAAGCTCCAGCGCGAGCTCGAGAGCCGGCAGCGCAGCGGGATCGAGGCCGCGGCGTCCGGCCTGCTCGCGAAGGCCGAGACGATCGGGACCGCTCGCGTCGTCGCCGCCAACGTCGGCGACGGCGGCGTGGATCAGCTCCGCGCCCTCGCGGACCGCGTCCGCGCGGGGATCGGCTCGGGGGTCGTAGTCCTGGGTGGCGTGCGGGAAGGGAACCCCTTCCTCGTCATCTCCGTCACGAAGGACCTCGCGCCCCCGCTCGACGCGAACAAGCTCATCAAGCAGGTCGAGGGCATCATCGCCGGACGCGGCGGCGGGAGGCCCGAAAGCGCCTCAGCCGGCGGGAAGGACGCGACGCGGCTGGATGAAGCGATCGAGGCGGCACGGTCCAGGGTCCGCGAGCGTTTGAACGGAGGACGTGACCGCAGCTAGGCCTGCCACCCACGCGCGCGACACGCGTCCGCAGGGCACGCGCGGACCGGCGGTGGCCGGCGTCGACCTCTCGGCGGGCGTGCTGCACGTGGTCGTCGCGCGGCGCGAGGAGGGTCGTCTGCGCGTCGTCGGACGAGGCGAGAGCCCGCTTCCTGATTCCGCGGTCTCCGCCGGTCTCGTCGCCGACCGTGTCGCGGCGGCCGAGGGCCTGCGTACCGCGTTCGCCCTCGCCGAGCACGCGCAGCGCGCCGAGCGCGTCGTCGTCGCCCTCGACAGCGACGACATCCGCACGTTCCACGCGATGACGTCCTTCGAGCGCGAGGACTCGCGCTCGCCACTCGCCGCGGGCGAGGAGTCGCGCGCGATCCGCGAGGCCGCGTCCGACGCGGCGGCGCGCGCGCTCGCCGCGCTCGAGGAGGACCCCGCGCTGCGCGGCGTCCCGACGGCGCAGCTCCACGAGGACGTCGCGGCGCTCGCCCTCGACGGGCGGACGCTGCGCTCGCTCGTCGGACACCGCGGCCGGCTGGTGGAGGTGTGGACGGACGTGACCCTCGCGCCGCTGGTCCTCACCGGCGCCGCGACCGCGACGCTCGAGGCCGCGCGGCGCCGCGGCAGCGTCGTGTCGGCGGCCTACGCGCTCGGGCGGCTGCTCGCCGCGTCGGGCGTGAGCGACGCCGGCGTGATCCGGCTCGGCAGCGACGCGACGTCGCTCGCGATCCTGCGCGAGGGACGCGTCGTCGCGACGCGCGTGTTCGCGCTCGGACGCGCGGGCCTCGCCGCGCGCGCCGGCAGGGCCGGCGACGACGCGCGCGTGTGGGCCGACTGCGTCGTGGCGTCGCTTCGCGGGCTTGACGGCGCGCCGCCCGGGCGATGGATCTTCGTCGGGGTGCCCGAGACGATGCTCGCGCTGCCGAGCGCGCTCGGCGACGTGGTCGGCGGGATCCGCGGTGACGTGGTCGACACGGCGCCGCTCTCGGTCGGGCTGGCGACCCGCGTCTACGCGGACGTCCCGCTGCGGTCGGACGACCTCGTCGCGGCCGGCGCGGCAGCGCTCGCGGCGGGAGTGTACGAATCATGACGGTGCAGGTGGCGGGCCGGGCGGTCATCGATCTCGGGGCGCGGGCCACGGTGCTCGACGCGATGGATCGCGTCCGCGCGGCCGCCGCCACCGACGAGCTGGTCATCGCCGTCGCGGCGGGCGCCCCGGTGTTGCGCAGCCCGGTGTTCCTCGAGGTGCTGCGGCGCGCCGCGCCGACGCGCCGGATCGCGCTCGTCACGCCCGACGCGCGGGCGAGATCGCTCGCGGCATCGGTCCACATGCCGGCGTTCGCGAGCATCGCGGCGCTCGAGCGTCACGAGCTCGACCCGACCGAGCCGCTCGGTCCGGCGCAGCGCGCCGCGATCGTGGCTGCCGGCCCGCGTGTCGTCTCGCCGGTCCGGGGCATCGCCGCCGGGGCCGTCGTGCTCGTGGCGCTCGCCGTGGTGTTCGCGGTGGTCGCGCCGACGGCGACGGTCGTGGTGGCGCCGGTGTCCCAGGCGCTCGGGCCGCTCGAGTACGACCTCCGCGCGGGTCCGAACAACGCCGGCAGCACCGCCGACATCGCCGCGCTGACGCTCGGGCCGACGCCCATCAGCGTGAAGCTCGGAGGGAACGCGACCGGGTCGCGGACCGAGGAGACGAAGGCCAGCGGCGTCGTGCGGTTCCAAAACCAGACCACCGGCGACATCCGGATCCCCAAGGGCACGATCGTGTCGACATCGGACAACATCCGCTTCCAGACGCTCGAGGACAAGACGCTGCCGCGCAGCTCTATCGGTCCGCTGCCGCCGTTCGTGACGTTCGGGACGGTGGATATCCCGATCGAGGCGGTGAGTCCGGGTCCGAGCGGGAACGTCGGCGCGCAGAAGATCACGCAGGGGCCGCAGCCCGCGCAGTACAGCGTGACGAACCAGATCGCGACGACCGGCGGCGATTCGAAGAAGATCCCCGTGATCCAGCAGTCCGATTACGACGCGGTCGCGTCCCGCGCGGATGGCGAGCTCCGCAAGCAGGTCGACGTGCAGGTCGAGGGCTGGAAGAAGCAGGTCGACAAGGACCACACCGTCTACGGCGCTCCGGTGTCGAACAAGTCGATCACGCCGGCGAGCGACGTCGTGGGGAAGGACGCGGCCGGCGGATCGTTCGAGCTCACGGTGACGGGGACCGCGACCGGCTACAGCGTCCTCGCGATCGAGCCGAAGAAGACCGCGATCGATCGTCTCGCGTCGACGGTCGATCCCGATCACGACATCGACCGGCAGGGCGCTGTGGCGGAGATCGTCGGCACCCCGACCGTCGACGCGCAGGGCGTCCACTGGCGTGTCCGCGTGAAGGCCGAGCAGTTCCGCAAGCTCGACGAGGCGGCGATCCGCTCCACCCTCGTGGGCCGGCCGCTCGACGCCGTCGAGATCACGAAGGTCGTCGAAGCGCAGGGCGTCCGCTGGCGTCGCGTGCTCACGTGGCCGGGCTGGTGGCCGCGGATGCCGATCCTCGAATCGCGCATCCGGATCGAGAAGGAAGCGCCGCCGCCGCCCTCGCCCTGAGTTGCGGTACCTTGCGCTCGACGTCGGCGATCGGACGATCGGGCTCGCGGTGGGTGACGACACCTTCGGCCTCGTCCGTCCGCTCCGGACGATCCGGCGGCGCGGCGTCGCGGCCGACCTCGAGGCCCTGCGCGAGATCGTGACGAAGGAGGACGTTGGCGCGCTCGTGATCGGACTCCCACTCACGCTCCGCGGTGAGGTCGGCCATCAGGCCGCGCGCGTCCGCACGTTCGCCGAATCGGCGCGCGCGCTCGCGCTGCCGGTGCAGCTCGTCGACGAGCGCTTCACGACCGCCGAGGCGGCGCGCCGAGGCGCCGACGACCTGGACGCGGGCGCCGCCGCGGTGCTCCTCGAGGACTTCTTCTCCGAGCGCCGCCGCCGCCCGTGACCCGGCCGCCCGTCCGCGGTCCGCAGTACCGCGCGAGCTCGCGCGCGCGACCGCCCGCGCCGCGCTCGAGCACCGGCCCGCTCGCGTTCCTCATCGCGGTGGCGATCCTCGTGGTCGCGCTCCTCGCGGTGGTGCGTCCGCTCGCCGAGGACGCCTTCGTGTCCTACGTCGCCGAGCACCCCACGCTGCTCAAGCAGGACGTCATCCGTTCGCTGGTCGCGGGGCGGGTCAGCGGCGAGGTGGACCTCGCGCGGGACATCCGCGGCGAGACGCGGCCGTTCGTCATCACGCGCGGCGAGACCGCGGGCGAGGTCGCGCAGCGTCTCGAGAGCGAAGGCGTGGTGCGGAGCGCGCTCGCGTTCGAGTTCGTGCTCTACGAGAACGGCAAGGAGGACGCGCTCCAGTCGGGCACCTACCAGGTGTCGCCGGCCCTCAGCCCGCGCGACCTCGCCAGGCTGTTCGAGAAGGCACCCGGCGATCAGGTCGTGCTGCGCGTCATCGAAGGGTGGCGCCTCACGGAGATCGCCGCGGCGGTCGAGAAGGCCCTCCCCCGGATCACGAAGCAGGCCTTCCTCGCGGCCGCGGTCGTGGGCGACCGGAAGAACGCCGTGCTCGCGGGCATGGACCCGAAGACGCCGCTCGAGGGCTTCCTGTTCCCGGACACCTACTTCCTGCGGCCCGACGCGACCGCGGCGCAGGTCGTCGATACGCTTCTCGCGCAGTTCGAGGAGCGCGACGGCGCGGCGCTCCGCGCGGCGGCGTCGCAGCGGAAGACGACGGTGTACGACCTCGTGAAGCTCGCGTCCCTGGTGGAGCGCGAGGCGCGCGATCGATCGGAGAGCGCGATCATCGCGGGCGTGTACCAGAATCGCCTGAACATCGGCATGAAGCTCGACGCCGATCCGACGATCCAGTACGCGAAGGGCGACTGGGCGGAGCTCACGCTGGACGATCTGAAGATCGATTCCCCGTACAACACCTACATCTACGCGGGCCTTCCGCCGACACCGATCTGCAGTCCCGGACAGGCGGCCCTCGACGCCGCCGCTCGGCCGGCGCGGCACGACTACCTGTTCTTCGTGGCGAAGGGCGACGGGACCGGTCAGCACGCCTTCGCGAAGACGCTCGAGGAGCAAGAGGCGAACCGCGTGAAGTACGGGAACCGCTGATGGGGCGGGTCGTCCTCCTCGGCCATCCCGTGTCGCATTCGCTCTCGCCGCCGATGCACAACGCCGCGTTCGCGGCGCTCGGACTTCCGCACCGCTACGAGACGCTGGACGTCGCGCCCGACGCGCTCTCGCGCACGATCGACGCGCTGCGGCGCGACGAGACGCTCGGCGCGAACGTCACGATCCCGCACAAGGAGGCCGCGATCCGCCTGATGGACGAGACGAGCGACGAGGTGCGCGCGATCGGCGCGCTCAACACGATCGTGCGTCGTGGGTCGCGGCTCGCCGGCCACAACACCGACGCCTACGGCTTCGAGCGGGCGACCGCGGGCATCGGCGAGGGCGACGCGCTCCTCCTCGGCGCGGGCGGCGCGGCCCGCGCGTGCGCGCTCGTCCTGCTGCGCCAGGGTCGCCGCGTGCTCGTCGCGAATCGATCTCGCCGGCGCGCCGAGGACCTCGCGCGGACCCTCGAGGTGGCGGGCAGGCGGCCACAGGTGGTGGCATGGCCGACGGGTCGAGAGCTCGCGACGCCGATCGTGGTGAACGCCACGCCCCTCGGGATGCACGGCGAGGACCCGCTGAGGGGCCTGGCCCTGCCGCGCTGCGTGGTGGACATCGTGCCCACGGCCGTGGAGACCCCGCTCGTCAGACGCGCGCGCGAGGCTCAACATGTCCTTGTCGTGGACGGACTGTCGATGCTCCTGCATCAGGCCGCGCGCTCCTTCGAGCTCTGGACCGGCCTTCCGGCGCCGCTCGAGGTGATGCGGGCCGCCCTGCCGCGCCCCGCATGAGGCTGCTCACCGCCGGCGAATCGCACGGTCCCGGGCTGGTCGCGCTCCTCGACGGCGTGCCGGCGGGGCTGGCCCTCGGCTCCGCGGACATCGACCCGGATCTGCATCGCCGCCAGCTCGGCTACGGCCGCGGTGCGCGCCAGCGCATCGAGCGCGACACGGTGCGCATCACCGCCGGTGTCCGGCAGGGCCGCACGACCGGCGCGCCCATCGTGCTGCAGATCGCGAACCGCGACGCCGTGAACTGGGAGCGCGTCATGAGCGTCGAGCCCGTCCCCGACCCCGCGCCGGCGGTGACGCGGCTGCGTCCCGGCCACGCCGACCTCGCGGGCGCGCTGAAGTACGCGCACGAGGACGTGCGCGACGTCATCGAGCGCTCGAGCGCGCGCGAGACGGCGGCGCGCGTCGCCGGCGGCGCGGTGGCCAAGGCGATCCTGCGGGTCGTCGGCATGGAGGTGCGCAGCGAGACGCGCTGCATCGGCGACATCGAGAGCAGGCCGACGTTCGACGCCGACGCGGTCGAGGCGAGCGAGGTGCGCTGCGCCGACCCGGAGCGCTCGCGCGCGATGGTCGCCGCGATCGCCGCCGCGCGCGAGGCCGGCGACACGCTCGGGGGCGTCGCGGCGCTGCGCGTCACCGGTGTCATCGCCGGCCTTGGCACGTCGGCACAGTGGGACCGGCGCCTCGACGGCCGCATCGGCCAGGCGCTGCTCTCGATCCAGAGCGCGAAGGGCCTGCAGTTCGCCGACGCCTTCGCCGCGGCGCGCGAGCGCGGGAGCGCGGTGCACGACCCGATCGCCGTGCGGGACGGGCGCTTCACGCGCTCGCGCAATCGCGCGGGCGGCCTCGAGGGCGGGATGACCAACGGCGAGGACCTGCTCGTGGACGTCGCGTTCAAGCCGATCTCGACGCTCATGAAGCCGCTCCCATCGGCCGATCTCCGCACCGGCGCGCCGTCGCCGGCGCACGTCGAGCGCAGCGACGTCTGCGTCATCCCGGCCGCGGGGGTGGTCGCGGAGGCGATGCTGGCGTTCGTGCTCGCGGACGCGCTGCTCGAGAAGTTCGGTGCCGACACCATCGACGATCTCCGCGACGCGGTCGAGCGCTACCGCGCGCGCCTCGCGCCCATCGACCAGCGCCGCTAGCGCATGTACCTGTTCCTCGTCGGTCCGCCCGGCATCGGCAAGAGCACGCTCGCGCCGGCGCTCGCCCTGCGGCTCGCGGCGGGCGTCGTCGAGATCGACCGCGACATCGAGCGGCGCACGCGGAAAAGCAACCGCGACACGATCGAGCAGGACGGGATGGAGCGATTCCGCGACCTCGAGACGCAGATCCTCGGACGCCTGCGGCCGACGCCGGCGTGGTGCATCGTGGACACCGGTGGCGGCACGCCGCTGCGCGCGGGGAACCGCGCGCGCATGCGCGAGCTCGGGCTCATCGTCGGCCTGCGCGGGTCGCTTTCGCGCGTGACGCGGGGCATCGCCGCGACGATGGCGAAGCGTCCGAACCAGGACCTCTCGCCGGAGGATCGCGCGCGTCACGCGCTCACCGACCCCGAGCGGCGCGCGGGATACGAGGACGCCGACGTGACCTTCGACGTGGACGGCGCGACGCCCGAAGCGACGGCGGACGCGATCTTCGGCTGGCTCGCCCGGACGCGCGGTCTGCGCATCGACGTCGGCACAGAGCGCCCGTACCCCATCGTCGTGCGCGCGGGCCTCGTCGACGCCCTCGCCGATCACCTCGCTCCGCTCGGATGGAGCGGACGCGTCGCGCTCGTCACGGAGCCCAACGCCGCGCCCCTCGCGGATCGCGCGCGCCGCTCGCTCGAGCGCGCCGGCGCGTCCGTCGCGATGGTGCGCGCGCCGTCGGGCGAGCCGGCGAAGACGCTCCGCGCGGTCGCCGGGCTCTGGCGCGACCTCGCCGAGGCCGGCGTCGGGCGCGACGGCGGGGTCGTCGCGATCGGCGGCGGCGCGCTCGGCGACGCGGCGGGGTTCGCCGCCGCGACGTACCTGCGGGGGGTTCCGGTGGTGCAGGTGCCCACGACGCTCCTCGCGATGGTCGACGCGAGCATCGGGGGCAAGACCGCGATCGACATCGCCGCCGGGAAGAACCTCGTGGGCGCCTTCCACCAGCCGCAGGCCGTCCTCGTGGACATCGAGGCGCTCGCCACGCTCCCGCGGCGGCAGCGCTCCTCCGGTCTCGCCGAGATCGTGAAGACGGCGTTCCTCGTCGACCGGGAATCGGTCGCGCACGTCGAGCGCGCGATCCCGGGGCTGCTGCGCGGGGATCCCGGCGCGACGCTCACCGCGGTGACGCTGTCGGCGGAGGTGAAGGCGAGCGTCGTGACCGCCGATCCGGAGGAGCGCGGCCTGCGCGCGCTGCTGAACTTCGGCCACACCATGGGCCACGCCTACGAGGCCGCCGGCGGCTACCGCGTGACGCACGGAGAGGCGGTGGCCATCGGCCTCGTCTACGCGTGCGCGCTCGGCGAGGTGCTCGGCCTGACACCGCCGGCGATCCGCGCGGACCTCGAACGGCTGCTCGCGAAGGCCGGCCTTGGGATCCGAGCGCGCATCCCGCGCGGCGCGTGGGCGCTCCTCGCGCGTGACAAGAAGGTGCGGGCCGGCAAGGTCCGCTGGATCCTGCCGCGCCGGATCGGGCGCTTCAGCGAGGTGACCGACGTCGGCGAGGCGGCGCTCCGGGCCGCGGCGCGCGTGGTGGAGGCGGCGTGAAGCGGTACCTGCTGGTGAACGGGCCGAACCTGAACACGCTGGGCACCCGGGAGCCGCAGATCTACGGCACCACGACGCTCGCCGAGATCGTCGAACGCTGCCGCGGCATCGCGCGCGAGGCCGGCGCGGAGCTCGACGCGTTCCAGTCGAACCACGAGGGCGCGCTCATCGACTACCTGCAGGCGCACGCCGATGCCAGTGGTGCGATCATCAATCCTGGCGGCCTCGCGCATACGTCGGTCGTGCTCCGCGACGCGGTGGCGGCGTGCCGGTTCCCCGTGGTCGAGGTCCACATCAGCGACGTGACGAAGCGCGAGCAGTTCCGTCACCATAGCTATCTCACGGACGTGACCGCGAACCAGGTCGTGGGCTTGGGCGTCGTCGGCTACGAGGTCGCGCTCCGTTGGCTCATCGAGGAGACGAGGGACAGAAAGTGATCAGCACCGGAGAGATCAAGCGCGGCATCACCGTCGAGATCGACGGCCAGCTGTACCAGATCGTCGAGTTCCAGCACATCAAGATGGGCCGCGGCTCCGCGCAGGTCCGCATGAAGCTGCGGAACGTGCGGAAGGGGGACCTCATCGAGAAGACGGTGCAGGCCGGCGAGCGCTTCCAGCGCGCGCGCCTCGACCACCGCACCGTGCGGTTCATGTACAGCGACGGCACGCTCTACCACTTCATGGACACCAAGACCTACGACCAGATCGCCCTCGACGCGGACCACCTCGGCGACGCGGTCAACTACCTCGCCGACGGCATGGAGGTCACGCTCAACGAGTACGAGGGCGAGCCCATCGGCGTCGACATGCCGGCGTCGGTCGTCATGACGGTCGCGTCGACCGATTTCGGCCTGAAGGGGGATACCGCGACCGGCGCGACGAAGCCCGCGACGCTCGAGTCGGGGCTCAAGGTGAACGTCCCGCTGTTCGTGAACGCGGGGGACAAGATCAAGGTCGACACGCGCACGGGTGAGTATCTCGAGCGCGCCTCCTAAGGACACCCTTCGCGTCGGCCAGCTCGTCATCCGGCTGGCCGAACGCATCCAGTCGGGCGACGAGTTCAAGGACCTCTGGGTCGAGGGTGAGGTCGTGGACGCGACCGTGTCCGCCGCCGGACACGTGTACTTCACGCTGCGCGACCAGGTGGGTCAGCTCGCGTGCGTCCTCTTCGCCACGCAGGCCGCGCGGATCGCGCTCACCCCGCGCGACGGCGCGAAGGTGATCGCGCACGGATACGTCGAGTACTACCACAAGCAGAGCCGCGTCCAGCTCCGCGTCGACGACGTGCGGCCGGCGGGCATGGGCGACGCCTACCTCCGGCTCGAGGCGCTGAAGAAGCGCCTCACCGCGGAGGGCCTCTTCGCGCTCGAGCGCAAGCGGCCCCTGCCGTCCGCGCCGCGGCGCGTCGGCGTGATCACGAGCCAGGTCGGCGCGGTCTGGCACGACATCCAGACCGTCGTCGCGCGGCGCGATCCGCGCGTCGAGCTCGTGTTCGCGCCCGCGCTCGTGCAGGGGCCCGGAGCGGTCGACTCGCTCGTCGCGGCGCTCGAGGGGATGCGTCAGCTTCGCGACGTCGACGTCGTGATCATCGCGCGCGGCGGCGGCTCGCCCGAGGACCTCATCCCGTTCAACGACGAGGCGCTCGTCCGCGCGATCGCGCGGCGGACCTGGCCGGTGGTGTCGGGCGTGGGCCACGAGACGGACGTGACGCTCTGCGACCTCGTCGCGGACGTGCGCGCGCCGACGCCGTCGGCCGCGGCCGAGCTCGTCGTCCCGGATGCGCGCGTCGGCCAGCTCACCGCGGACCGCACCATGCGTCGCCTCGCGTCTCGCGTGCGCGAGGCGCTCGAGGGCCGCAGGCGCCGGCTCGTCGCCGCGCATCGGCTGCTCGAGCGGCGCGCGCCGCCCGCGCGGGTGGGTGCGCGGCGCCAGCAGCTCGACGAGCATCGCCGCGCGCTGGACCGGGCGATCGCGCGAGCGGTCCCGGTGCGGCGCCAGCGGCTCGCGCACGCCAAGCAGCGGCTCGACGCGCTCTCGCCGCTCGGCGTCCTCGGACGTGGCTACGCGATCGTCGAAGGCGCCGACGGCCGCGTCCGCGCGGGCGTGAGCGAGCTGCGTCGCGGCGACGCCGCGCGGATCCGGATGCGCGACGGCCGCGCGAGCGTCACCGTGGAAGGGGTGGACCCGAATGGCCGAACGTGAGCCCACGATCGAGGAAGATCTCGCGCGCCTGGAAGCCATCGCCGACAAGCTCGAGGATCCGAGCCTCGACCTCGACGAGGCCGTGCGCCTCTACGAGGAGGGGCTGCGTCTGTACGAGCGATGCGGCAAGCGCCTCGACGCCGCGGACCTGCGGATCACCCAGCTCGCGGAGGCGCTGCAGAGGCAGGCGAAGGAGCGCGGCTGACCGCGCTCGTCGGTGGCGCGGATGCCGCTAGGCGACCCTGGTCGTACGGAGTCGCCGAAGGAACGGCTCGATGTTCTCGAGGAACTGCTCGGGCCGGAAGCCGTGGATCCAGTGGCCCGTCCCCGGGAGGCGCTTCACCACGAGATCCTTCGTCGCCCGCTTCAGCTTCCACTCGCCGTTGTCGTCGAGGTTCGACCCGAGCCGCGGCTCGCCCGCGAGCACGAGCACGGGGCAGCGCACGGCCGCGAGCCATTCCGCGAGCGCCGGCTGCGCGCTCGCGTCGTCGGCGCCGGTGCGCGCGTCGAGGAACGCGGGATCGACGTCGCGGAGATACGTCGCCATGCGGTCGGCGGCGTAGAAGCCGCGCAGCTCCCCATGCGTGCGCTCGCCCCGCGGTCCCGGCGAGGGCAGCGGCCATCGCTCGACGACCTTGAGGAACGCCTTCTGATCGTCCAGATGATCGAGCGCGTCACGCAGCGGCTTGTAGCGTGCCGCGTCCCAGGCCGCTCCGTACGAGACGTTCGGATCCTCGAGGACGATCCCGAGCACCTGCTCGGGCTCCCGCGCGGCGAGCGCGATCGCGCAGAGGGCCCCCAGCGACGAGCCGATCGCCACGACCGGCCCCTTCACGATGGTGCGCTGCACGCGCAGCGCGTCGTCGCCGAACGCGCGCAGCGAGTAGTCGGTCGCGCGACCGCTCCTTCCGTGACCGCGCAGGTCGTACGCGACCGTGCGGTACCGCGTCGCGAGGCGCGGGAAGACGTTCTCCCAGTCCTCGGATCGCGCGAGCGACCCGTGGATGAGGAGGATCGCCGGCTCGCCCGCGGCGCCGGCGCCACCGTCCGACGGCTCGCTGTAGTAATGCGCGAGCGCGGGGTCGCCCTTCAGGGTCCGTGCGCGGGGCAGACGCTTCGCCATCGGTCGCAGTATGCGAAATGCGGGAGAATCGCGATTGGTGGCCCGCCGCGTTCGCCTCGATCAGCTCCTCGTCCGGCGCTCGCTCGCGCCCAGCCGCGAGCGCGCGCAGGCGCTCATCCTCGCCGGCGCGGTGCGCGTCGACGGCGACCCGGTGCGGCGTGCGGCGGATAGCGTCGCGGACGACGCGACGGTCACCATCGACACCGGACCGCGCTTCGTGTCCCGAGGCGGCGAGAAGCTCGACGCGGCGCTGGACGAGCTCGGGATCGACGTTGGCGGGCGCGTGGCGCTCGACGTGGGCTCCTCCACGGGTGGCTTCACCGACTGCCTCCTGCAGCGCGGTGCCGTCCGGGTGTATGCCGTGGACGTGGGCAAGGGTCAGCTCGACTGGAAGCTGCGCACGGACGCACGAGTCGTCGTGATGGAGGGGGTGAACGCGCGCGAGGGCGTGACGCTCCCGGAGCCCGTCGACCTCGTCGTCGCGGACGTGTCCTTCATCTCGCTCCGCCTCGCGCTGCCGCCGTCGTTCGCGCACCTGAGCGACGGCGGCGACGTCGTCGCGCTCGTGAAGCCGCAGTTCGAGGCCGGACGCGAGGCGGTCGGGCGCGGCGGCATCGTCCGCGACCCGCAGACGCGCGCCGCGGCGGTCGTCGCCGTCGCGGAGCGGTTCGCCCGGGAGGGCGTGCCCGTCGTCGCGATCGTTCCGTCGCGGCTGCCCGGACGTGAGGGCAATCGCGAGATCTTCGTGCACGCGCGAAGGGGCGCGACCGGACTCCCGGCGGAAGAGCTGCGCGCGGCGGCGGACCAGGCGTCGCGATGAAGGTCGCGGTCTGCTACCGGCCGAACTTCACCGACGCGGCCGCGGCGGCGCGCGACGCCGCGGCGCGTATCGGACGCTCCGGGCACGAGGTCGTGGACCTGACGCTCGACGCGGTGCGCGCGGAGCAGGTGAGCGGCGTGCAGGTGGCCTGCGTCTTCGGCGGCGACGGCACGATGCTGCACGCGGCGCGCGCGCTCGCGCCGTGCGGCATCCCGCTCCTCGGCGTCAACCTCGGGCACCTCGGCTTCCTCACGATGGCGACCGTCGGCGAGTTCGACGCGGCGTTCGCGGACGTGGCCGCGGGTCGCTACGAGGTGGAGGAGCGGGCGATGCTCGAAGCGCGCCTCGTACGCCGGGGCGCCGAGGTCGTCGCCGCGCTCGCGTTGAACGACATCGCCGTGGCGCGCGGCGCGCTGGTCCGGTCGATCCATGTCTCCGTCACCGTCGACGGGGATCCGCTCATCGTGTACTGGGCCGACGGCGTCATCGTCGCGACGGCGACCGGCAGCACCGCGTACGCCTTCTCCGTCGGCGGTCCGCTGCTCCTCCCGAGCGCACGATCGATGGTCCTGGCGCCCATCGCGCCGCATCTCTCGTTCTCGAACTCGTTCGTGTTCGAGCCCGACCAGGAGATCGTCCTCGACGTGCAGGACGAGCCGGCGCGCATCTCGCTCGACGGCCAGGTCGAGCACGATCTGCGCGCCGGCGATCTGGTCACGGTGCGCCGCTCGCCGACCGTCGCGAAGCTCGTGCGCACGGCGCGCGCCCGACCGTTCCTCTCGCTCCTGCGACAAAAGATCCTGAAGGAGCCTGGGATATGACCCTCGATGCCAGGGCGGCCGTCGCCGCGATCGGCGAGCGGACGAAGCAGCAGCCCACGGTCGCGATCGTGCTCGGCAGCGGGCTCGGCGCGCTCGCCGACGAGGTCGGAAAGGCGGATCGGATCCCGTACGACCGCATCCCCGGGTGGAAGCGCAGCACCGTCCCGGGGCATGCGGGACAGCTCGTCGTCGGCGCGCTCGCGGGCAAGACCGTGGCGGTCATGAAGGGACGCCTGCACTACTACGAGGGCTACGACATGCGGGAGATCACCTTCCCGGTGCGCGTGTTCAAGGCGTGGGGGATCGACACGATCATCCTCACGAACGCCTGCGGAGGCCTGAACCCCTCGTTCCGCGCGGGCGACCTCATGGTCATCAACGACCACATCAACTTCATGTCCCACAACCCGCTTCGCGGCCCGAACGACGACTCGCTCGGTCCGCGGTTCCCCGACATGGTCGGTGCGTACACCGAGGAGCTGCGGAAGCTCGCGCACGAAGTGGACGGCGATCTGCGCGAGGGCGTGTACGTCGCGGTCTCCGGTCCGAACTTCGAGACGCCGGCGGAGCTTCGGATGCTCCGTCGCTGGGGCGCGGACGCGGTCGGCATGAGCACCGTGCCGGAGGTGCTCGCCGCGCGACACGCGGGGATGCGCATCCTCGCGATCGCGACGGTCACCGACATGGCGACGGGACTGCCGGGTCTGGTCGACCACGTATCGCATGAAGAGGTGCTGGCGATCGCCGACCGCGCGGGCAGGCGGCTCGGGAGCGTCGTGAAGGGCGTCGTGGCGCGGCTGTGACGTCGTTGTCGAGGCGGGAGCGGCGGGGTCTCTCCGCGCTCGAGAAACAGCCCCCGCCCGCCGCTGCCGTCCGCTCGCCTGTGTCGACCTGGGTTGGCCGGCCTGGCCCTCGCGTCGTCTCGCCCCGCGCGCTCGGCGTCCGTTGGGAGGCGTGATGCGCGCGGTCGAGCTCATCGAGCGCAAGCGCGACGGGGGAGCGCTCAGCGCGGAGGAGATCGACCACCTCGTCCAGGGTTACGTGAAGGGCGAGATCCCCGACTACCAGATGGCGGCGCTCTGCATGGCCATCGTGTGGCGCGGCATGACCGCCAAGGAGACGGCGGCGCTCACCGCGAGCATGGTCGCGTCGGGCGAGCGCCTCGACCTCTCGCGCTTCGGTCGCGTCGTGGACAAGCACTCCACCGGGGGCGTCGGCGACAAGACCACGCTCGTCGTCGCGCCGCTCGTGGCCGCGTGCGGACTGCCCGTCGCCAAGATGAGCGGCCGCGGGCTCGGGTTCTCGGGCGGCACGCTCGACAAGCTCGAGTCGATCGCGGGCTACCGCGTCGATCTCGGCACGGCGGAGTTCCTCGCGCAGCTCGAGCGCGTCGGCATCGTCGTGACCGGACAGACGAAGGAGCTCGCGCCCGCCGATGGGCTCCTCTACGCGCTCCGCGACGCGACCGGGACGGTGCCGGCCATCCCACTCATCGCGTCCAGCATCATGTCGAAGAAGATCGCCGCGGGGGCGAACGCGGTGGTCCTCGACGTTAAGGTCGGGAGCGGCGCGTTCATGAAGGATCGCCGCAGCGCGTCGGTCCTCGCGCGCACGATGGTCGCCATCGGCGAGGCGCACGGGCTCGGCGTGACCTGCGAGCTCACCGACATGGAGCAGCCGCTCGGCCGCGCCGTCGGCAACGCGCTCGAGGTCGCGGAGGCGATCGCGGCGCTCCGCGGCGAGGGCCCGGCCGACCTCACCGAGCTCGCTCTCGTCGCCGGCGCGGAGATGCTCGTGCGCGGAAGGCGTGCTCGCGACGCGAGGGCGGGCCGGAAGCGTGTCGAAGCGGCGCTCCGCGACGGCAGCGGCCTCGCGAAGCTGCGCGAGCTCGTGAGCGCGCAGGGCGGTGACGCGCGCGTCGTCGACGATCCGGCACGGCTTCCCCGCGCGCCGCGCGTCGAGACCCTGCGGGCGCCGCGGACCGCGTACGTCGCGGCGATCGCGGCGGATCGCGTCGGCATCGCGTCGGTCCACCTGGGCGCGGGCCGCGAGAAGAAGGGTGACCCGATCGACCATCGCACCGGCGTCGTGCTGCACGCGAAGGTCGGCGACAGCGTCGAGCGCGGCCAGCCGTTCGCCGAGGTCCACGTCGCGGGCCGGCCCGAAGATGCGGCGGCGATCGACGAGGTCCGGACCGCGTTCCGCTGGAGCGCGCGGCGCGTCGCGAAGCGGCGGCTCTTCCTCGGACGCGTCGCGGGTCGCTGACGCGCGCTTTACCTAGACTGGTCGCACAGTGATCGGCGCTCGACGCGGATACGGCGGGCCGGGCGGCATCGATCCGCTGCTGCTCATCGGGCTCCTGCTGCTCGCCTATGGCTTCTTCACCGGATCGCTGTTCGCGCCGGTGCGTGACCCCGTGTTCTTCGTCGCGTTCGTCATCGCGATCGTCCTCGGGATCACCGTGCACGAGTTCATGCACGCCTATGTCGCGCATAGGCTCGGCGACGATACCGCGCGCCTGCTCGGGCGACTGAGTCTCAATCCGATGGCGCATCTGGACCCCTTCGGGACGCTGCTCCTGGTCCTGGCCGGCTTTGGATACGGGAAGCCGGTGCCATTCAACGAGTCGCGCCTGCGCTCGAGCCTCGGCGTGACTGCCGTCGCGCTCGCCGGTCCGCTCGCGAACTTCGCGCTTGCGGCGCTCTTCGCGATCCCGCTGCGCTTCGGGAGCGCGGACGTGCTCGGCGACGTCTACGTGACGATCCTTCGGTACATCGTTCAGATGAACTGCATCCTCGCGATCTTCAACCTCATCCCGATCCCGCCGCTCGACGGCTCGAACGTCGTGTACGGCCTCCTGCCGCCGCGGCAGCAGTACTCGTGGCGGACGTTCCAGCAGTACGGTCCGTTCCTGCTCCTCTTCCTGCTGCTCCTCGCGCCGCGCGTCTTCAGCTCGGTGGTCTTCGCGCCGGCGCTCGCCCTGACGACGTTCCTCACCGGCCTGCGATGAGCGCGCTCGATCGGGTGGTTCAGACGTGGCGGTACCTCTCCGTCACGAGCGGCGACGCGCGCCACGCCGAGCGCACCGCGGACATCCTGCGAGCGCTCGGCGCCGACGACGAGCTCGTGCTCGCGGGACTGCTGCACGACCGCGCGAAGCCGGCCGGGACGCGCCTCTGGCATCGCATCGCCGCCGTCCTCCTCGAGCTGTTCGCGCCCGCGGTGCGCCGGCGGTTGGCGACGGGCGGCGGTGTGTTCGCGCGCTACCTCGACCACGCGCGGCGCGGCGCCGAGCTCGCGCGCGCGGAGGGACGCTCGGAGCGCGTGGTGCGGCTCATCGCGCGCCACCACGACGCGCCGCGCGGCGCCGACGAGGCGCTCCTCGCGCGCGCCGACCGTGAGGCGATCCCCTGATGCTCGGACACGAAGGCCCGAACGTCAGCGTGAGCGGCTTCGATGGGCCCCTCGAGCTGCTGCTCCAGCTCGTCGAGGAGAAGAAGCTCGACATCCTCACCGTGCGCCTCGGCGATCTCGCGGACGCGTACCTCGCGCGCGTGCGCGCGCTCGCGGCGCTGCCCGCGGACGAGGTCGCCTCCTTCCTCGCGCTCGCGTCGCGCCTCGTCCTGCTGAAGGCGCGGAGCCTCCTTCCCGCGCTGGCGCCGATCGTCGACGAGGACGAGGGCGAGTCGGAGGAGGAGCTCCGCGCGCGGCTCATGGAGTACGCGATCGTGCGCGAGCGCGCGGGCGCGCTCGGCGACCGCCTGCGGAGCGGCGAGCGTCAGTTCCATCGGGAGGGCGGCACGCCGGTGGACCTTCCGCCGCGCGGCGGCGAGGTCACCGCGCTCGCGGCGGCGTGGTCGCGGGTGCTCGCGCTCGCCGCGCGGCAGCGCGAGGAGGACCTGGTGGCGCCGGGCGAGCGGTACTCGGTGGAGGAGCGCACCGCCGAGATCGAGGCCATCGTGAGGGAGCGCGGGCAGATCGCGTTCAGCGAGCTCCTCGGCCCCGCGCCCACGCTCGGATGGGCTGTCGTAACGTTCATCGCGCTGCTCGACCTGTACCGACGCATCGTGATCGACCTCGTGCAGGACGAGCTGTTCAGCGACATCCTCATCACGAAGAAGGAGCGGCCGATCGTGACCGAGACGCCCGCATGAGATCACCGCTCGCGAACGCCGTCGAAGCGGTCCTCTTCGTCGCCGAGAAGCCCGTGTCGCGTTCGGAGATCGCGAAGGCCGTCGGCGCGACGCCGAAGCAGGTGGACGCCGCGCTCCTCGAGCTCGCGGGGAGCTACGCGGGGACCGGACTGCGCCTCGCGCACGACGGCGACGACTGGCAGCTCGTGACATCGCCGGAACAGGCGGCCGCGGTGTCCGCGTATCTCGGCGCGGACCGGCTGCGCGTGTCGCCCGCGTCGCTCGAGACGCTCGCCGTCGTGGCGTACCGCCAGCCGGTGACGCGCGCCGAGATCGAGGCGATCCGTGGCGTGAACTGCGACCAGACGATCTACACGCTGATGCAGCGCCGGCTCATCGAGGAGCGGGGCCGGCGCGAGGCACCCGGGCGGCCGATCCTCTACGGCACCACCTGGGAGTTCCTCGAGTGCTTCGGCCTGGCGAGCCTCGACGACCTGCCGGGCGCGCTCACGCCCGAGGGCGGCGTGGTCGAGCGTCCCGGCGATGTGGAGGGCGCGACGCGGCCGTGATCCGTCTGCAGAAGGTCCTCGCCGACCGCGGTGTGGCCTCGCGGCGGGCGGCCGAGGAGCTCATCGCCGCGGGCCGCGTGCGCGTCGACGGGGAGATCGTGACCACGCTCGGCACGAAGGTCGCGCCGGACGCGCGGATCGCGGTGGACGGCGTGGCGACGCGGACGGCGGCCGTCCGCTACATCGCCCTGAACAAGCCGAGGGGGGTCGTGTCGACCGCGCGCGACGAGCGCGGGCGCCGCTCCGTCGTCGACCTCGTGGACGTCGGCGAGCGCCTCTATCCGGTCGGCCGCCTCGACGCCGAGTCCGAGGGCCTGCTGCTGCTCACGAACGACGGCGAGTGGGCCGAGCGCGTCATCCATCCGCGGTACGGGCACGAGCGCGAGTACGAGGTCACCGTGACCGGCGAGCTCTCGCCCGCGGCGATCGCGAGCCTCCGTGCCGGCGTGCGCCTCGAGGAGGGTCTCGCGCGCGCCGAGCGCGTCGACGTGATCACGCGCTCGCGTCGCGCGAGCCGTCTGCGCGTGGTGTTGCGGAGCGGCTGGAAGCGGCAGGTACGCCGCATGTGCGCCGCCGTCGGCCTGCGCGTCGACCGCCTCGTGCGCGTGCGGATAGGGTCGCTCCGGCTGGGCCGCCTGCGCGTGGGCGAATGGCGCGACCTCGATCCGCGCGAGGCCGCCGATCTCGCGCGTCCAGCCGCGCGCCCCGATGCGGCCCCGGTGCCCAGAGCGAGATCCCGCCGCGCGCCGGCGGGCGCGAGACCGTGTCGACCGGAAGCCGCGCGATGACGACGCCGCGGACGATCGCCATCGACGGACCGGCCGGGGCCGGCAAGAGCACCATCGGCGCGCTCGTCGCCGAGCGGCTCGGGTACCTCTTCCTGGACACCGGGGCGATGTACCGCGCGATCGCGCTCGCGGCGCACCGTCGCGGGATCGATCCCGACGATGCCGAGCGGCTCGCGGCACTGGCGCGCGAGGTGCGCGTCGCGATCGGACCGCCCACGGTACGCGACGGACGCGCGTATACGGTGCTGCTCGACGGCGACGACGTCACGTGGACGATCCGCGGCGCCGACGTCGACCGCATCGTCTCGCAGGTCGCGCGCGTCCCGGCGGTGCGCGACGCCTTGGTCGAGCAGCAGCGCGCCCTCGCGGGCCGCGGCCGCGTGGTCATGGTCGGCCGCGACATCGGCACGGTGGTCCTGCCGCAGGCCGAGCGAAAGATCTACCTCACCGCGACCGCGGCCGAGCGGGCCAAGCGGCGCGAGGAGGAGCTGCGGTCGCGCGGCGAGGTGCGACCGCGGCAGGAGCTGCTGCAGGAGATCCTGCGCCGCGATCGACTCGACAGCGAGCGCGCCGTCGCGCCGCTGCGCGCGGCGGTGGACGCCATCGTCGTCCAGACCGACGGTCTCGCGGTGGGAGAGGCCCTCGAGCGCGTCCTCGCGATCGTCACCACCGGATGATCGAGCGGCTGTTTGGCGAGACCGCGGTCGCGCCGGCGTCGGACCTCTGGGTCTGGCGGCTGCTCTTCCCGCCGGTCCGCTTCCTCGTGTCGCTGTTCGCGCGGATCGAGGTGGTCGGGCGCGAGCACGTGCCGACAAGCGGGCCGTACATCATCGTGGCGAATCACATCAACTGGAAGGACCCGCCGGCCGTCTCCATCGCGCTCGGGACGCCGATCCGCTGGATGGCGAAGATCGAGGTCTTCGACTACCCGCTCCTCGGCTTCCTTCTCCGCGGCATCGGCAACTTCTCCATCCGCCGAGGGGAGAGCGACCGGCGTGCGATCGCGCTCGCGCTCCGCGTGCTCGCGAAGGGTCTGCCGCTCGGCGTGTTCCCCGAGGGCCACCGAAGCGAGCGGGGGGCCTTGCTGCGCGGGCAGCCCGGCATCTCGCTCCTGGCGGAGCGGACGGACGCGCCGATCGTGCCCTGCGCGATCGTCGGGACGCCGCGGGCGATGCCGCACATCCCGCGCCGGACGGAGATCACGCTCCGCTTCGGGAGGCCCTTTCGCGTCTCCGAGCTGCCGGCGGAGGTCCGCCGGGATCGTCAGGCGACCGCGGACGCGATCATGACGCGCATCGCCGAGCTGCTCCCGCGTGAGATGCGGGGTGCGTACGCGGAGGCCGTCGACCGACCGAGCACCTAGACTCGATGTGATGGAAGTGCTGCTCGCGCGGGAGAACGGTTTCTGCTTCGGCGTGAAGAAGGCGGTCGAGCTCACCGAGGCAGCCGCGGAGACCGGAAAGCCCGTGCACAACCTGGGTCAGGTCGTCCACAACCCGAAGATCAGCGAGCGCCTCGCGGCACGCGGCGTGAAGGTGATCACGGATCCGGCCGACGCCGCCGAGGGGATCGTCGTCATCCGCGCGCATGGGGTGCCGCCCGAGGTCCGCGCGAAGATCGAGGAGCGCGGCCTGGAGTGCATCGACGCCACCTGTTCGCTCGTCCTCCGCGCGCAGCGGTTCACCAAGCAGCTCGCGGACGAGGGGTACACGGTGATCCTGCTCGGGACCGCCGACCACCCCGAGGTCATCGGGCTGAAGGCGTTCGCGGGCGACAGCTACGTCATCGTCGAGACGGAAGAGCAATGGAAGAAGCTCCCCAAGATGAAGCGCGCCGGCGTCGTCTCGCAGTCCACGCAGCCGCCGTGGGCCTTCACCGCGCTCGTGGCGCACGTCGCGACGATCGCGCAGGAGATGAAGGTCTACAACACCGTCTGTCCGGTTACCGTGAAGCGGCAGGTCGCCGCGAGCGAGCTCGCCGAGCAGGTGCGCACGATCGTCGTGGTCGGCGGCAAGAACTCGGCGAACACGCGCGAGCTCGTGAGCCTCGCGAAGATGCAGGGACGCGACGCCTACCACATCGAATCCGCCAATGAGGTCCGCGCCGAATGGGTGCGTGGCCAGGAGCGTGTCGGACTCATCGGCGGCTGCTCGACCCCGATGGACACGCTGCTCGAGGTGAAGGAGCGGCTCGAGGCCCTGGCGGAACCGGTCCCGGCCTAGCCGACGATGGCGAGGGCCGTCGTCGCCGTCGTGGGGCGCCCCAACGTGGGGAAGTCCACCCTGTTCAATCGCCTCGTGGGCGAGCGCATCGCCATCGTCGAGGACCTTCCGGGCACGACGCGCGACCGCAATTACGCGACGACCGAGTGGCGCGGTCGCGAGTTCTCGCTCATCGACACCGGCGGCCTCGACGATCCGCGCGCGGGACAGATGGAGGCGGCGGTGCGCCGGCAGGCCGAGGCCGCGATCGAGGAGGCCGACGTCGTGCTCTTCCTCGTCGACGCGCAGACCGGCATCCTCCCGGTGGAGCACGACGTCGCGGACCTGCTGCGGCGGAGCCGCAAGCCGGTGCTCCTCGTCGCGAACAAGGCGGACTCCTGGCGAGGCGAGGCGCAGGCCGCCGAGTTCTACGAGCTCGGCCTGGGCGCGCCGATCGCCGTGTCCGCGATCCAGGGCCTCGGAACGGGCGACCTCCTCGACGCGATCGTGGAGCGCCTGCCCGAGCAGGTCGTCGAGCCCGAGTCGGCGGATCCGCGCATCGCCATCGTCGGCAGGCCGAACGTCGGCAAATCGAGCTTCCTCAACGCGCTCGCGGGCGTGGAGCGCGCGGTCGTCAGCGAGATCCCCGGGACGACGCGCGACAGCATCGATACGGCCATCGAGGTCGACGGACGGCGCGCGGTGCTCGTCGACACCGCGGGCATTCGGCGGCGCGGGCGCGTCGAAGAGGGGATCGAGAAGTACGCGCTGCTGCGGACGGAGCGGGCGCTCGAGCGCGCCGACGTCGCGATCCTCCTCACGGACGCGACCGAGGGCGTGACCGCGCAGGATGTGCACATCGCGGGCTACGCGATCGAGGCGGCCGTCGGATTGGTCCTGGCGGTGAACAAGTGGGACGTGGTAGACCGTAGACCGGAGATGACGGCGAGCGTCGAAGCGGAGGTCGCGCGCGAATTCCATTTCGCGCCGTGGATGCCGCACCACTTCGTGTCCGCGAAGACCGGCCGCAACGTGCGCGAGACCCTCGCCGACGCGCTCGCGGTGGTGGACGAGCGCCGCAGGAAGGTGTCGACCGCCGAGCTCCACAGCCTCCTCATGGAGGCGGTCGAATCGCATCCGCCGGCCGCGCATCGCGGGAAAGAGGTCCGCTTCCGGCACGTGACGCAGGCGCGCGGCAAGGCGCCGACGTTCGTGTTCTTCGTGGATCCGCCCGAGGGCGTCCACTTCACGTACCAGCGCTATCTGGAGAACCGCATCCGCGAGCGCTTCGGCTTCGCGGGCACGCCGATCGCGCTCGAATTCAAGGCGGCCAAGGAGTGACCCTTTCGCCGGCCACGCTCATCGCGTTCGCCGTCGTGGCCCTCGTGGGCTATCTCGTCGGCTCGATCTCGAGCGGCTACCTCGTCGGCAGGATCTATCGCAACGTCGACCTGCGCACGGTCGGATCCGGCTCGACGGGCGCGACGAACACGTTTCGAACCCTCGGAAAGGGCGCGGGCCTGCTCGTGGCGTCGTTCGACATCGTGAAGGGCGCGCTCGCGGTCGTGTTCGCGCAGCTCATCTTCTCGGAGGGCACCACCGGCCGGCCGCTCGCCGAGGCGCTCGGGGCGGTCTGCGCGGTCGCGGGCCACTGCTGGCCGATCACGCTGCGCGGCCGTGGCGGGCGCGGCGTCGCGACGGGCTTCGGCGCGCTGCTCTTCGTCGCGACGCCGGCCTGGGCGAGCGCCGTCGCGGCATTCGCGATCGCGCTCGCGCTGACGCGCATGGTGTCGGTCGGATCGCTCGCGTCGGTGGTGGGCGCGCTCGCGGGATACCTGCTCTTCAGCGCCACGGGGTGGCTCGAGTTCCACTGGGCGACGCTCGCGTTCATCCTCGCGGCCGGCGCGATCGTCTACGTGCGGCACCTGCCGAACATCCAGCGCATCGTCCGCGGCGTCGAGCCACGCCTGCGCGCATGAGCAGGGTCGCCGTGCTGCAGGCGGGCTCGTGGGGAACGACGCTCGCGACGATCCTCGCGCGCGACGCGGGCCGCGAGGTCGTCCTCTGGACGCGCGATCCGGAGCAGGCCCGCGCGATGGCCGCCGAACGCGAGAACCGCCGGTACCTGCCGGGCATCCGCATCCCGGAGCGGGTCGTCATCACCGCGGAGCTGGAGCGCGCGGTCTCCGAGGCGGAGGATCTCATCGTCGCCGCGCCGAGCGTGGGCGTGCGCGCCCTCCGCGATCGCGTCGCGCCGCTCATCGACGCGCGGCACCACCTGCTGTCCGCGACGAAGGGCCTCGCCGACACGGGCGAGCGCATGAGCGAGCTGTGGGCCGAGGTCGTGGGCGCCGGGCGCGTCGCCGTGCTCTCGGGACCGAACATCAGCCGCGAGATCGCGGCGGGGCATCCCGCGGCGTCGGTCGTCGCGTCGGCCCGCAGCGAGACCGCGAAGCGCTTCCAGTCCATCGTCGGGACGCCGATGTTCCGCGCGTACACCGACGCGGACGTCGTGGGCGTCGAGCTGTGCGGGGCGCTGAAGAACATCGTCGCGCTGGGAGCGGGCGCCATCGATGGGATGGCATACGGCGACAACGCGAAGGCCGGGTTCATGACGCGCGGCCTCGCCGAGATCGCGCGCTACGGGTTCGCGTGCGGCGCGAACCCGCTGACGGTGGCGGGCCTCGCGGGGGTGGGCGACCTCATCGCGACCTGCATGAGCAAGCACTCGCGCAACCGGACGGTGGGCGAGCTGCTCGCGAGGGGCGTTGCCATGCCCGAGATCCGGGAGCGTCTGGGCGGCCAGGTCGCCGAGGGCCTCACCACCGCCGAGGCGACGTACGCGGCCGCGCGCGCGAAGGGCGTGAGCATGCCCATCACCGAGCAGACCCACCTCGTGCTGTCGGAGGGCAAGCCGATCCGCGACGCGATGCGCGACCTGATGCAGCGCGAGCGCGGGGAAGAGGTGGCCGGGCCGCTGGCGGAGATCTCGCGGCTCATCGCCAGCGCCACCGCGGCCCGCCGCGGCTAGCGCGGCTCAGATCCCGATCGCGCCCGCGAGCGAGCGCAGGAGACCGCCCAGGCCGGCCGCGACCTGGCGGATATCGACCCCGGCCACGCCGGCGTAGACACTGCCGCTCATGGCGAAGACCAGCACCGCGAAGACGATCGCGAGGACGAGACCGATGCCGAGGAGCTCGTCATCCGCCGCCACCATCGTCGCGTTCTCCTTCGCCCTGCTGCTCGTTACGCGCGTGAGGCCCCCTCGGTGATCCGCTCCATCTGTTCGTTCTCCGTGAGGTCGCTCGCGCTCGCGCTGGCGGCCTGCACAGCGGCGAGCGCGCCGTCGCCCGCGCCCGCCACGACCCTGCCGGCCGCGACGGCGGTCCTTCGCGTGCTCGTGGTGCAGGCGGACGGCGGCCCGCCGCTGGGCGGCGCGCGCGTCTGCGCGTCCACCGCCCGCGGGCCGGAGTCCTGCGCCGACACCGGCACGGATGGCGCGGCCGCGCTCACGGGCGCTCCCGGCACGTATTTCGTGCGCGTCAGCGGTCCGGCCGAGCGGCGCTTCGCCGGCGCCCAGCGCGTCACCGATCTCTCGGGCGCCGACGCGGCGCTCTGGGTCGAGCTCGTCCCGCAGCACCGCATCTCGGGCCATGTCCGCGACGAGTCCGGCGCCGCGGTCGCCGGCGCCGAGGCCTGCGCGCACCCCGCCGGAGACGGCCCGCCGATCTGCGCGAAGACCGGCGCGGACGGCGCGTACGCGATCGACGCGAAGGCGGCGGTCTACCGGCTCGAGGTCACGAGCGCGCCCGGCGCGCGGTTGGTGTCGCAGTGGGCGCGCGGCCGCGCGTTCCTCGAGGAGGCCGACGTGCTCGACGCGCGCACGACGGACGTCCCCGACGTCGACGTGACGCTCGTCAAGGGTGTCGTGCTGAAGGGCGTGGTGCGATTCGCCGGCGATCCGGTGGAGGACGCGCAGGTGTGCGTCCGGACGCTCGCCGCGCCGCTCCCGTGGCAGTGCGAGCGCACCGACAAGAAGGGCCGCTACGCCGCGCTGCGCGAGCCCGGCCTCTACTACGTCTGGACGGTCCCGCCGCCCACGATCCGCGCGGTGCCGCAGTGGTACGACCGGGCGCTCACCGGCGTCGGGTCGACCGCCCTTCGCCTGGCGGACGACGTGACCCTCGACGTCGTGCTCGCATCGGGACCGCAGGTGCGCGGCGTGGTGCGCACGACCGACGGCGACGTCGTGCCGAACGCCCTCGTCTGCATCGACACGGCGTTCACGACCGGCCGCATCTGCCGCGAGACCGACGGCAACGGCCGGTACGCGATCACCACGCGGCCCGAGACCTACATCGTCAGCGTGGTCCCGCCCGCGCACAGCGGGCTCATCGGCGAGTACTGGGACGGCAAGCGCACCTGGAAGGATGCCGATGAGATCGTCGTCGGCGCGAACGACGTGACGCTCGATCTCGCGGTCGCGCGTGGGGCCATCGTGACCGGCGTGGTGAAGGATCCGCGCGGCATCCCGGTGGCGGGGGCGACCGTCGATTTCTCCGACGCGCGCGGCGTGGCCGCCGCGACGGATACCGATAGCGCCGGAAGGTTCGAGGCGGCGATGCGGCCAGGACGCTTCGTCATGGAGGTCTTCCCGCCGTTCGCCGGCAACCTCGTGGGCAAGACACAGACCGTCGACGTGCGCGCTTCCATGGACGTGCAGGTCACCCTGGACGACGTGGCCCCCTAGCGGGGAGCGCCCCGCGCGCGTCGCGCGCGGGGCGATAAAGTGGGGAGGCGCCCGGCCATGTGGGATGCGCCGGGCAGTCTCTGGGACGCCCAAGGAGTGAACCTGCATGCTTGCCCGACTGCTCAAGCCAACGACCGTCGCGTACGCGCACTGCGACATCCCGTGCGGCATCTACGACCCGACGCCGGCGAAGATCGCCGCGGACACCGTCGCGAAGATGGTGGAGAAGATCAACGCGCTCGATAAGAGCGCCACGGACTTCACGACGCGCGGGAACTTCGTCCGCATGGTCGTCGTGAAGGAGCAGCACGCCGAGATCTGCAAGAAGGAGCTCCAGGTGCTCTGGTCGGACTACTTCAAGCCCGAGCACCTCGAGAAGTTCCCGAAGCTGCACGACACCTTCTGGAAGGCGCTGAAGCTCGCCTCGAAGAACAAGCAGAGCGTGGACGCGCAGGCCGCCGCGGACCTCCAGGCCGCGGTCAAGGAGATCAGCGACATGTTCTGGGCGACCAAGAAGTAGCGATGCGTCCGTGGCGCGTGGCCGTGCGCGGCCACAGCATGGAGCCCGCGCTGCGGGAGGGGGACTGGGTCCTCGTTTTTCCGCCGCGCGGCAGACCGCGCCCGGGCGACGTCGTGCTCGTCCGCGACCCGCAGGAGCGCGCGCGTCTCCTGCTCAAGCGCGTCGCCGAGGTGCGGAGCGATGGCGTCTTCGTCCTCGGCGACCGGCGGGACCACTCGCGCGACAGCCGCGCGTTCGACGCGATCCCCTTCGTGGACGTGGTCGGACGCGCGGCGTTCCGCTACGCGCCGCTGCGCCGCTTCGGACCGATCGGCCGTGCCTGAGACCGTCGCGTGCGTGCGCTGTCACGAGACCCGCGAGGGCGCCGGCCGCGTCCTGCCCGGCGCGCTCGGCGACGACATCGCGCGCAGCGTATGCGCGGTGTGCTGGAAAGAGTGGCTGCAGCAGCAGATCCGTGTGATCAACCACTACGCGCTGCGGCCGGCGCTGAAAGAGGATCGCGAGAAGCTCTACGGCATCACGCGGGAATTCTTCGGCCTGGGGCCGGCGAAGCGGGACGGCTGATCGAGCTGTCGGGGTGGACGGATTCGAACCGTCGACTTCGTGAACCCCATTCACGCGGTCTACCTAGCTGACCTACACCCCGTTGACCTACTTGAGTGTACCTACGGGCGACGTTCTTGAACTGACGCGAAGGGATGCGACGCAGACGACCGCCGCGCATCGCGACGTAGGAATAGAGATGACCGCGCCCGCAGTGCTCTGAGTTGCCGCGGAATCGCCTTTGCGCCTTGAACTCCTCGAGCGCGCTTGCCCCATCACGGAGCTTTGCGTCTCCGAGCCGGCGCGAAGCTGCGGCGCTGGCTCGCGCGCGAGATCGCGCTGGTGCGACCGCGCGTCCTCCTGCTCGTCGGCCGGCTCGCGGTCGCGCGCTTCTGAGGTGAGGTCCCGCTCCACGAAGTCGTCGGTCGCAGCCGGCGCGATGGCGATCGCGCGCTCGTCCGCTGCCGCATCCGAGCGGTGCGTCGCGCTGGCTCAACGACGCGGGCCACCGCCGCCTCCTCGATCGAGGCCTCGCGACCCTCCGACGCGAGGCTCGGGCCCTTGACAATGCAGCGAGCGCAGGTAGAGTCACGTCGAGCAGGTGACGCTCATAGAAGTAGCCTACGCAGGAGCCGCAGTGGCAATGGCCCGACCGCGACCTGACCACGATGCCTCCGACGCGGAGTTCCTCACCACAGAAGAGGTCGCCTCCCGGCTTCGCGTGCATCCCACGACGATCCTCCGCCGGCTCGGCGCGGTGGACGACGCGGACCCGACGCGGATCCCCGCTGTGCGCGTCGGTCGTGTCTGGCGCATCCCGCGCAAGGAATTCGAGGAATGGCTCGCCCGATCGAGCCAGGCGTCGCGCCCCGCGGGGCGGCAGCGACGCCTCTTCTGAAATCGCGCGCCTGATCACTCTCGTGGGAAGGGAGGTGACCGAGATGCCGGCCAAGAAGAAGAAGGCAGCCAAGAAGGGCAAGAAGAAGTAACTCTTCCCTTGTAGGTGAAGGCGCCGCGGGCGGGCGGCGCCGGAGCCGATGGCTGCTGCCGAGCTGATCCCCGTATTCGCTTCCTCGGTGTGGCCCTCTCCCGTATGCGCCGGTGCCGCGAGCGCGGACGCCGCGAGCGAGATGCCGCTCCAGCAGGACCAGCTGCGCTTCGCGACCGGCGCGCCGACGATCGGCGCCGATCCGCGCGCCGTCGCCGCCGCGCGGCACCACGCGAGCTACAACGCCGCGAATCGCACCATCGGCCACGACGGAGGACCAGGGCATCCTCCTGGTCGTGACGGTGGCGCCGTAGAGCTGATCAGCGCGGCGAGTCGCTGAAGCGCACCTCGAAGAGCTCCTTGCACTTCGGACACTTCACCGTCGCCGCGTACGGCGGATTCGGCGGCACGTCGAGGTGCTCGCGCGTCACGAAGCGCGGACCGACCTCCGTTCCACAGAAGGGACACGGCGCCCTGTAGTCGAGGAACGCGTGCCTGTCGGCATCGGTGCGGCGGCGCTGATCAACGCTCATGTGCGTTCGGACTCCCTCGATCGTTCGCTCGGCTAGTGTACGAATGTGGCCGCACCCAAGGGTCGGAACAAGATCGCGGCAGAGACGACGACGCTCACGGCCGGCGACCCGGCTCCCGATTTCCGTCTCCGCGCACACGACGGCCGGGAGGTCGCGCTCTCGGATCATCGCGGCAGGCGCCTGGTCCTCGCGTTCTTCGCGTTCGCGTTCACCAACACCTGAAACAGCGAAGCCCCGGCGCTCAACGCGCTGCAGGAGCGCTTCGCGGGGGGCGGCGCCCAGGTCGTGGGCATCTCGTGCGACACGGTGTACGCGCTGAAGGTCTGGGCCGAGCAGCTCGGCGGCGTGAAGTACCCGCTGTGCTCGGACTTCTGGCCGCACGGCGAGGTGAGCCGCGCGTACGGCGTCTTCAACGAGGAGGTCGGCCGTCCGGAGCGCGCGATCATCGTCATCGACGGCGCGGGGATCGTGCGGTACATCGACGTCCATCAGCTGCGTGAGGTCCCGGACGACGAGGAGATCGCGGAGGAGCTGAACAAGCTCGAGGGGTAGCGCGGGCTCTCCCCGCCTCAGCTGCGCGTCGGGATCAGGTAGGCCTTCCCTTCGCCGTCGATCGTGAACTCGACCGCGTCGCCGACCTTCACGCCGCCCAGCGTCTCGCCCTTCACCAGCACCGGTGCGCCGCAGTCCACGACCGCGACGTCACCGGTCTCGGCGACCGTCCCCTGGACCGCCGCGTTCGGCGCGACCAGGCCGCCACTGACGCTCGCCTCGCCGGTGCCGGCGCGCACGTCCTTCGCGCGGTACTCGAAGGCCATGAACACGCGGTCGCCGATGGCGAGGCGCTGCTTGCGCACCGCGCCGGTCGCGTCCCGGCCGCGGAGGTCGAGGCGCTCGCCGAGCTCGCCGACGCGGAGCGTCACGACGATGTCGCCACGCGTCCCGTCGAGCGCGATGACGATCCCGCGCGACGCCTTCTGGCGCCACTTCTCGATGAACGCGAGCTGCTCGAAATCCATCACGTCGGGTCCGTACGATACCCACGTGGCCGTACGTGCCGCGTTCTTCGACGTCGGAGACACGCTGGTGGAGCACTGGGCGCCGCGCGAGAAGCTCCACGAGCTGCTCCGCGAGGCGCTGTGCCGTGAGTTCGGCCAGCGCCACTGGTACGAGGAGTTCCTGCGGGCCGAATTCGGCCCCGCGCGCTCGCGATGGGCGCGGCCGGCGGCCGAGGCCGAGATCGAGGAGATCGGTCGCGACGACGAGGAGGAGCTCCGCCAGGAGACGATCCGCTGGTACGAGGAGTGGTTCCGGAATGCCGCCGTCGGCATCGACGACATGGAGATGGAGCGGCTGCGTGTGGCCATGACCGTCCCGCTCGACCTCGTGTCGACGCCGGTCCCCGGAGCGCTCGGCGCGCTGCGCTGGTGCAAGCAACAGGGCCTTCGAGTGGTCCTCGTGACGAACACGCTGTCGCGCGGCGACGAGGAGGTGTGGGAGGACTGGCGGCGCTTCGGCGTCGCCGACGCGATCGACGGCGTCGCGAGCTCGCACAGCGTCGGCTGGCAGAAGCCGCACCGCCGCATCTTCGAGCGCGCGCTCGAGATCGCCGGCGTGCGCGCGGAGGAAGCGTTCATGGTGGGCGACCGACTCGACGCTGATGTGCTTGGCGGCGCGCGGCTCGGGATGCGCACCGTGCTGCGGCGGACCGAGCACCCCCAGCGCGAGGTGGATGTGCGACCGGATGCGGTCATCGACGATCTCACGCAGCTTCCCGCCGTGGTCGGGCCGTGGCTCGGGATGCGCGTGGCACAGTCGGGATTGCCCTCGACGCGACCCTGGGGCAACGTGGGTCGTGCGGAGGGCGACAGATGACGGACTACGCACATCCCGAAGCGCTCGTCGAGACACAGTGGCTCGCGGATCACACGAAGGACCCCGCGGTGCGCGTCTTCGAGGTCGACGTCGACACCAAGGCGTACGAGCAGGGCCATGTCGAGAACGCGATCGGGCTCGATTGGCGGAGCGATCTCCAGCAGCATCCGGTGCGCGACGTCCTCGACAAGCGAGGGCTCGAGGAGCTGCTCTCGAAGTGGGGAGTGGCCAACGACACGACGATCGCCACGTACGGCGACAACAACAACTGGTTCGCCGCGTGGTTCTTCTGGCTCCTGAAGTACTACGGCCACGCCGACGTGCGCCTCGTGAACGGCGGACGCGCGAAGTGGATCGCCGAGGGACGGCCGCTCGTGACCACGACGCCGACGGTCGCACGCGCCGCGTATCACGCGAAGGCGCCCGACGCCTCGGTCCGAGCGCTGCGCGACCTCGTGCTCGAGCGTGTGGCCGACAGGAAGGCGAAGCTCGTCGACGTCCGCTCGCCGAAGGAATACGCGGGCGAGCTCCTCGCGCCCGAGAACCTGCCGCAGGAAGGCGCGCAGCGCGGCGGCCACATCCCCGGCGCGCAGAACGTGCCGTGGTCGACCGCGGTGGCCGAGGACGGCCGGTTCAAGTCCGCGGACGAGCTGCGGGCGATCTACGAGGGCAAGGGTCTCAGCAAGGGGACCGAGACGATCGCGTACTGCCGCATCGGCGAGCGCAGCGCGCACACCTGGTTCGTGCTGCGCTATCTGCTCGGCCACGAGCGCGTGCGGAACTACGACGGCTCGTGGACGGAGTGGGGCAGCCTGATCGGCGTGCCCATCGAAAAGAGCTAAACGCCCGCAGACCGCAATATGTGCGCGTGACGTTCACGCGCGAGGAGATGGTCCGGCAGCTCCGGCATCTCGGTATCCGGGACGCCCGGGTGCTCGAGGCGATGGGCCGCGTGCCCCGCGAGGAGTTCGTGCGCGACGAGGATCGCGAGGTCGCCTACGGTGATCACGCGCTGCCCATCGCCGAGGGGCAGACGATCTCGCAGCCGTACGTCGTGGCCTGGATGACCGAGCTTCTGGACGTGCGTCCGACGCATCACGTCCTCGAAGTGGGCACCGGCTCCGGCTATCAGGCCGCGGTCCTCGCGGAGCTGGCTCGCGACGTGGTGAGCGTCGAGCGGCACCGTGCGCTCGCCGACGCCGCACGCGAGCGCCTCGCACGGCTCGGCTACCACACCGTGCGGGTCATCCACGACGACGCCTCGATGGGCCGTCCGGAAGACGCGCCGTACGACCGCGTCATCGTCACGGCCGCGGCGCCCGCGATCGACCCGGCGCTCACGGCGCAGCTCGCGGACGACGGCAGGCTCGTGGCTCCGGTCGGCGACGCCGAGATGCAGGAGCTGGTCGTCCGCGACGCGCACGGCCGCGAGGAGCGGCACGGGTCCGTGCGCTTCGTGCCGCTGCGCGGCCAGGCGGGCTTCCGCCAGTGACGCGCGCCGTCCTGTTCCACGGCGGCCGCATCCACGTCGGGGACGGCCGTTCGGCCGAGGCGCTGCTCGCGCGCGACGGTCGCGTCGCCGCGATCGGCCCGGCGCGCGATCTGCGGCGCGAGGCGCCGGACGCCGAGCTCATCGATCTCCGCGGCGGGCTGATGACGCCGGGCTGGGTCGACGCGCACGTCCACTTCGTGTGGTGGTCGATCCAGATGTCGCAGCTCGACCTGCGCGACGCGAGGACGGTCGACGAGGCGCTCGCGCGCGTCGCCGCGCACGCACGCGCCCTTCCCGGCGGCGCGTGGATCCTCGGCGGGCGCTTCGACAGGAACGCCTGGGGACGCTGGCCGACCGCCGCGGAGCTCGATCGCGCGAGCGCGGGCCATCCCGCCGCGCTCCGCAGCCGGGACGGCCACTCCCGCTGGCTGAACAGCGAGGCGCTCCGGCGCGTCGGCATCGGGCCCGACACGACGCCTCCGGCAGGCGGGACGATCCTGCGCGACGCGAGCGGCGCGCCGACGGGCATCCTGCAGGAGAACGCGAACGACCTCGTCGACGCGGTCGTGCCGCCGCCCACCGACGCCGAGATGCTCGAGGCGGCTCGCCACGGGCAGACCGAGGCGTGGCAGCGGGGCCTGACCGGCTTCGAGAACCTCGACGCCTTCCGCGACCGCTTCACGCTCGCGACCTTCCAGCGTCTCCACGACGCGGGCGAGCTCGCGATGCGCGCGCACATCGGCATCCCCCGCACCGCGATCGACGAGGCGCTCGACCGCGGCCTGCGCACGGGCGCCGGCGACGACTGGCTACGCGTCGGCCACCTGAAGATCTTCACGGACGGCGCGCTGGGATCGCAGACCGCCGCGCTCGAGCAGCCGTACCTCGGGACCGACGATCGCGGCGTCCTCACGGTCGAGCCGGAGGAGCTCGCGCGCCTCGTCGCGCGCGCGGCGGCCGGCGGCATCGCGGTCGCCGTCCACGCCATCGGCGATCGCGCGGTGCGCGTCGCGCTCGACGCGATCGCGCCGACGCGCGCGACCGCGCCGGCGCTGCGGCCCAAGATCGAGCACGTCCAGCTCGTGCGCGCCGACGACCTCGACCGCTTCGCGCGACACGGGATCGTCGCGTCGATGCAGCCGCTCCACGCGACGAGCGACCGCGACCTCGCCAACCGCTACTGGGGCGCGGAGCGGGTCACGCGCGCGTATCCCTGGCGCGCCCTGCTCTCGAGCGGCGCGACGCTCGCGTTCGGCTCGGACGCGCCGGTCGAGCCGATCGATCCGCTCCTCGGCATCCACGCCGCCGTCGCGCGCCGCCGGCCCGGCGACGCCGAGGCCTGGACGCCGGCGCAGCGCCTCACGCTCGACGAAGCGCTCGCGGGGTATGCCGCGGGCCCCGCGTACGCGCTCGGACGCGAGAGGGAGCTCGGCACGCTCGCGACCGGCATGCGGTGCGACGCGACGGTCGTGGACCGCGATCTGGCGCGCTGCCGCGAAGACGAGCTCCTCGATGCGCGCGTGCGCGCGACGGTGACCGACGGCGTCGTGCGGTTCGCGGACGGTCTCGCATGATCCAGCTCGTCCTGCACGGCGAGCTCCGCCGGTGGAGCCCCGGCGGCCGCAAGGAGCTCTCGCTGCCGGCGGCCGGCCGGCGGGCGCGCGACGTCGTGCGCGAGCTCGGCATCCCGAGCGCCGAGACCGCCGCGTTCGTCGTCAACGGCGAGCAGCGCGATGCCGACGTGCTGCTGGCGGACGGGGACACGCTCGAGGTGCTTCCCGCGATCAGCGGCGGCGCGGACGCGCGTCCGAGCGCGGAACGGGAGCCCCGGCACCCGGGCGCGCTCCGCGGCGTCCGCGTCCTCGACCTCACGCGCGCGCTCTCGGGTCCGTACTGCACGCTGATGCTCGGCGACCACGGCGCGGACGTCGTCAAGGTCGAGATGCCGGGCACCGGAGACGAGACGCGCTCGTGGATGCCGCCGTCGATGAACGGCGTGTCCGCGTACTACCTCTCGATCAACCGCAACAAGCGGAGCGTCACGATCGACCTCAAGAACGCCGAGGGGAGACGCGTGCTCGAGCGGCTCATCGAACGGAGCGACGTCGTGGTCGAGAACTTCAGCCCCGGAACGCTCGGCCGGCTCGGATTCCCCGACGATCGCATCCGCGCGATCAACCGGCGCGCGATCGTGTGCCACATCAGCGGCTTCGGGCAGGACGGCCCGGGCCGCGCGCGGCCGGCGTACGACCTCATCGTTCAGGGAATGGGCGGGATCATGAGCCTGACCGGCGAGCCCGGTGGCGATCCCGTCATGGTCGGCGTGCCGCAAGCCGATATGGTCGCCGGGATGTTCGCGGCGTTCGCCATCGTCGCCGCCTTGCACGCGCGCGGCGAGACCGGCGAGGGTCAGGTCATCGACGCCACGATGATCGGTGGCCAGGTCGCGCTCCTCTCGCGCCAGGCGGCGCGCTACTTCGCCGACGGCACGGTGCCGCGGCCCGAGGGGAACGTCCACGCGTCGATCGTCCCGTACCAGACCTTCCGCGCGGCCGATGGCCACGTGAACGTCGGCGTCGCGAACGACGCGCTCTGGGAGCGCTTCTGCCGCGCGCTCGATCTGGAGGAGCTGCTCGAGGACCCGCGCTTCGCGGACAACCCGCGGCGGGTCGCGCATCGCACGGAGCTCGTCCCGATCATCGAGCGTCGTCTTCGCGCGCTCGCGAAGGATGAGATCGTGCGCAGGCTCCAGGAGGCGAACGTGCCGGTCGGCCCGATCAACACGCTCGACGAGGTGTTCGCGGATCCGGTGGTCCGGCATCTCGGTCTCATCGCGGAGGTCGATCATCCGACCGCCGGCCGCGTGCGCGCGCCCGGCATCCCCGTGCGCATGTCGGGCACGCCGCCCTCGGTCCGGACCGCGCCGCCGCTGCTCGGCGAGCACACCGACGAGGTGCTCGCGGATCTCGGCTACACGCCGGACGAGATCGCGGCGCTCCGCCGGGACGGCGCGATCTGAGCCAGACGCTGACGCTCGCCGGACGCCGCCGGCCGCTCTGGCTCGTCGCGGCGCTCTCGATCCTGACGCTCGGCGCCTACGTGCCGATCTGGTTCGGCCTCACCTGGTCGGAGATGCGGAAGGAGACGGGCGACGACCAGATGCTGCCGCTCGGGCACGCGCTCTCGACGCTCATCCCCGGCTGGAACGCGTGGCAGGCGTGGCGGCACTTCCGGGTGATCGACGTCCTCGTGCGGAAGACAGCGCCGGGAGCGCGCGTCGACGCCGCGAGCGCCGCGCTCGGTCTGGCCATCTGGTGGCTGACGTTCACGCACTACTCGAGCGATCCGCTCTTCCTCGCCCTCGACGCCATCGAGCTCGTGGCCGGCACGGCGGTGCTCGTGTACGGGCAGCGCGGCCTGAATCGCTACTGGGGGGCGAAGGGCGGCGAGGAGCGCGTCCTCGAGACAGATCTCATCGCACTCGCGATCGCGGGCACCTACGCGGTCTTCACGATCGTCGCCTTCCTCTCCGCGCCGGCCTGACGGCTATCCTGCGGTCCTCGGTGCCCACCATCCTCGTCGTCGGCTCGCTCGCGTACGACGATGTCCGCACACCCGTGGCACACCGCGACCGCGTCCTCGGAGGCGCGGCGTCGTACTTCGCCAGCGCCGCGTCCCGATACGCGCCGGTCCGCCTCGTGGGCGTGGTCGGCGACGACTTCCGCGACGAGGACGTCGCGCGGCTCGCGGACCAGGGCATCGACCTCGGCGGGCTCGAGCGCCGTCACGGGGATTCGTTCCGCTGGACCGGCAGCTACGACTTCGCGCTCGACACCGCCGAGACGATCAACACGGACCTCGGCGTCTTCGGCGACTGGCGTCCGAAGGTGCCCGACGGGTTCGCCCACAGCGACTTCGTCTTCCTCGCGAACATCGATCCCGAGATCCAGCTCGCGGTCCTCGACCAGGTACGCGCGCCGACCGCCGTCGCGCTGGACACCATGAACTACTGGATCGACCACTCGCGCGACGCGCTCCTGCGCGTGCTCCGCAGGGTCGACATCGTCAGCATCAACGAGGGCGAGGCGCGCCAGCTGTGCGAGACGTTCAGCATCGTGCGCGCGGCGAGGGACATCCTGGCACTCGGGCCGAGGGTGCTGGTGGTGAAACGCGGCGAGCACGGCGCGTCGCTCTTCACGCGCGAATCGTCCTTCTGGGCGCCGGCGTTCCCGCTCGAGGACGTCGTAGATCCGACGGGGGCGGGGGACACCTTCGCCGGCGGATTCATGGGCTACCTCGCCGAGTGCGGCTCCGTCGACGGACCGGCACTCCGGCGCGCCGTCCTCCACGGGACGGTCTGCGCGTCGTTCGCCGTCGAGCGCTTCAGCATCGACGGGATCGCGGGCGCGACGCGCGACGAGATCGCGCGGCGCTATCGCGCGCTCCAAGACCTCATCGCGGTCTGAGGAACCGTTCGGTCTCGCGGGTGTAGTGGGAGCGGAGAGCGACTCCGTGGAGGGCCGTCCGACGGAGGACTCAGGACTCGTGGAGCGTGCGAAGCATGGCGACCAGGACGCGTACGCCGAGCTCGTGACGCGCTACCAGGCCATGGCCGCGCGCACGGCGTACGTGATAACGGGAAGCGACGCCGATGCGGAGGAGGCGGCGCAGGAGGCCTTCGTGAAGGCGTACTACGCGCTCGACCGCTTCCGGCCCGGCGCCCCATTCCGCCCCTGGCTGCTGCGGATCGTCGCGAACGAGGCCATCAACCGCCGCAAGGCGGCCGGCCGTCGACCGACGGTCGACCTCAGCGTGGCCCTGGACCGGCCCTCGCCCGACACGGCCCTGTCGCCCGAGGGCGCGGCCCTGGCCAGCGAACGCAGGGACCTCGTGCTCGCGGCGCTGCGCGCGCTGCGCGACGAGGATCGCCTCGTCATCGCGTACCGCTACTTCTTCGAGCTCTCCGAGGCCGAGATGGCCGAGGCACTCGGGGTCGCGCGGGGCACGGTGAAGTCCCGGCTGTCGCGTGCCCTCGATCGCCTGCGGGTCGTCATCGAGAGGACGCCGGCCGATGGCTAGGACGATGGACGAGCGCGAGCTCGAGGCCGTCCTGGGCGATATCGGCGCGCGCCTCGCGTATCCGCGACCGACGCGCATGGCCGACGCGGTGCGCGCGCGCCTGCGCGAGCCGCGGCCGCGACGGCGCTGGATCGCGCGCCTCGTGCCGGCCCTCGTGACGGTCGCGCTGCTCGTCCTGGTCGTCGCGCTGGCGTCGCCCGGCGTCCGTGCCGCGGCGAACGAGCTCCTGCGCCTGCGCGGGATCGACATCTTCCCCGTCCCGAGCGTGCCCGCGCCGACGACCCCGCCGCCGAGCGCGAGCCCCGCCGGCCGGTTCCCCGGAACACACGTCACGCTCGCGGACGCGCGCGGTCGCGTATCGTTCCCGATCCGCGTGCCCGCCGATCTCGGCGAACCGGACGAGGTGTACGTCGAGCGCGTCGGCACGAGCGACCACGTCACGCTCGTGTATCTCGCGGCGCCCGGCCGCCCCGCGCCCTCGGCCGCCATGCCGGACGTCGCCGCGGTCGTCGTCGAGCTGCGCGGCGGATTCGACGAGGCGTTCCTCGGCAAGGGCGTCGGTCCGGGGACGCGCGTCGAGCCCGTGACCGTCAACGGGGCGGCGGGTAGCTGGATCGAAGGACAGCCGCACTTCTTCTTCTACCGGGACGCGCAGGGCGGGATCCAGCAGGAGACGCTCAGGCTCGCGGGGAACACGCTCATCTGGATCGAGGGCGACGTGACCCTGCGGCTCGAGGCGCAGGTGTCGAAGGATGTCGCGATCGGCATCGCCACCCGTTTCCGGTAGGCGCGAGCGGGCGAGGATCCAGGCACTCGTCCACGCGCCCGCCTTGTGCGCAAGGCGAAAAGCTCATGTCGTATCGCGCGTAGGGCGTATACAGTCCCCCGCAACGCCAGACGGGAGGTAGTGGTGGACGACACGAAGACCACGAAGACGAGGGTCGATCGGCGGACCCTGCTGAAAGGCGCGGCGGCCGCGACGGCGGCGCCGGTGCTCGCAGCGTGCATCGGGCCGCAGCCGAGCGGTGGCGCCGCGGCCACCGCAAGCGCGGGCGGCACGGGTCGATCGGGCGCGCCAAAGCTCGGCGGCACGCTGTCGATCCTGCAGTGGAGTCACTTCGTTCCCGACTTCGATACGTATCTCGACGCGTGGGCGGCCGACTGGGGCAGCAAGAACGGCGTGACGGTCAAGATCGACCGGATCCCGCAGGCGGACCTGCCGGCGCGCTTCGCCGCCGAGGTCTCCGCGAAGTCGGGGCACGATCTCGTTGCGCATTTCGCGAACGGTCTTCCGGCGCTCTTCACGTCGAGCCTCGTCGACATCAGCGACATCTGCGACCGCGCCGCGACGAAGTACGGCGGGTGGATCCCCGCCGGCGAAGCGATCGGGAAGGTGAAGGGGAAGTGGTACGGCTACCCCGACTTCCTCGTGCCGTTCCTGTCCTCGTGGCGGACCGACGCGTGGAAGGCCGCCGGGTTCACGAAGGATCACCTGGAGACCTGGGACGAGCTGCTGGAGTTCGCGCCGAAGCTCAAGGCGGCCGGAACGCCGGTCGGCACGGCCGTGTCGCAGACGTCGGACGCGGAGCACACCTGGCGTTCGCTGATGTGGTCGAACGGCGCGTACGAGTTCAGCCAGGACGGCAAGAGCGTCGCGATCGACAGCCCGGAGACGCGGACCGTCCTCAGCTTCGCGAAGAACCTCTACGCGAGCATGGAGAACGCGGTCTTGTCGTGGCAGGACGTGGACAACAACACGTACCTGCAGTCCGGGAAGGGCTCGTGGATCTACAACCCGATCAGCGCGTACCGGACGATCGAGGCCCAGAACAAGGACCTGATCGCGAAGATCAAGGTCGACAACCCGCTGAAGGGCACGAAGGCGCAGATCGCGTCGATCCAGTTCACCGTCTACGGGATCTGGAGCTTCTCGAAGAACATCGACGCGGCGCGCCAGTTCCTGGTCGACTACAGCGACGACTGGGAGGGCCAGTTCAAGGCCAGCAAGGGCTACAACAACCCGTTCCTCAAGGCCCATTCGAAGAAGCCGATGCCCGTGCTTGGCGAAGACCCGAAGCTCGCGCACCTGCAGGACATCGCCAGCTTCGTCCAGCCGGTCGGCTACCCCGGCCCGTCGTCGCAGGCCGCGTACGACGCGCTCAACAACCACGTCATTACGGACATGTTCGCCAACTTCATCACCGGCAAGAAGACGGCGGACGACACGATCGCGGACGCCAGGAAGCGTCTGCAGGATTCGCTCACGAAGTTCCCGGTCTGATAGCGGGGCCCGCGGAGACGCGGGTGGGGAGCAGCGAAGAGGCCGGGCCGGGCGGTCCGGCCCTTCGCGTACCGCGCTCCGCGTACGCGATCGCGAGCTGGGTCACTTGAGGGCGCCGCCCGTGATGCCGCGGACGAAGGTGTCCATGAACATGTTGTAGACGATGGCGACGGGTACCGAGACGATGAGTGCGCCGGCCATGAGCGAACCCCAGAAGAACACGTCGCCGCGGATGAGGTCGGTGACCACGCCGAGCGTGATCATCTTCTGGTCCGACGACGACACGAACGTCAGCGCGTAGACGTACTCCTGCATCGCGAGCGTGAACGCGAAGATGACGATCGTGAGGACGCCCGGCACGCTGATGGGGAGCACGATCCGGAACATCGCGCCCAGCCGGCTGCAGCCGTCGACGCGCGCGGCTTCGGTGATCTCGCGCGGGACGCCCTTGAAGAAGCCCATGAGCAGCCAGGTGCAGAACGGGATCGTGAACGTCGGGTAGACGAGCGCGAGCGCCCACTTGCTGTTCACCAGGCCGAGGCCGACGACCAGCTGCGACAGCGGCAGGAAGAGCAGCGTCGGCGGCACGAGGTAGGTGAGGAAGATGCCGATCCCGAGCGTGCCGGAGCCGGGGAACTTCGTCCGCGAGAGCACGTACGCGGCCGGCACGCAGATGAGCACGGTGATCGCGACGACCGCGAGGCCCACCTCCGCCGTGTTCGCGACCCACGTCGTGAAGTTCGTCCTCTCGAAGAGGTAACGGACCTGTTCGAGCGTCGGCGCGAGGTGGAAGAGCAGCGGGTTGTTGCTGAGGTTGTAGAGGTCGTTCACCTGCTTGAACGTCGTGACGAACATCCAGTACACGGGGAAGCACGCGAAGATGAGGTACAGCGCGAGCGTGCCCCAGAAGAGCACGGAGCCGCGCAGGCGGCGCAGCCGGTAGGCGGTGGAGTGGTGGACCTGCGTGCCGAGCATCAGTCCACCGACCGTCCCTTGATGTTCCGCAGGAACAGGAGCGCAGCGACGAGCAGCACCGGGAACAGGAAGAGCGACATCGTCGCGCCGCGCCCCAGGGATCCGGCCACGACGCCCGTCTGGAAGGCGTAGGAGGCGATGACGTGCGTCGCGTTCACCGGGTTGCCGCGGGTCATGAGCCACACGACGGTCATGTCGGTGGCGGTGAAGACGAGCGAGAACAGCAGCGCGATGTACAGCACCGGCGCGATGATCGGCACCATGATCTTGTTCCAGCGGACCCACCAGTTCGCCCCGTCCAGGTCCGCGGCCTCGAGGATCTCCGAGGGCACCGAGCTGATGCCGGCGGTGAGCACGATGGCGCTGAACGGGAGATTGCGCCACACGTTCACGAGGATGATCGAGATCATCGCGGGGATCTCTTCCCCCAGCCAGTTCGGTCCTTCCGCGAAGAACCCAGCGTGCTCGCCGATCCAGTTGATGACGCTGTAGGTCGGGTTGAGCATCCAGGTCCAGGCCATCGCGCCGATCGCGACCGGGATCGTGAAGGGCAGCATGATGAGCGCCCGAGCGATGCGCCGGCCGCGGAACTTCCGCAGCAGCAGGAACGCGAGGAACGTCCCGAAGAACATCTGCAGCGCCTGCGAGACGAGCGTGAAGATGAAAGTGTTGAGCAGGGCGCGGCGGAAGATGTCGTCGTCCAGGACCGCGCGGAGATTGTCGAGGCCGGTGAAGTCGCCGATGGGCCGCGCGACCGTGGCGTTGCTCATGGTGAACCAGATGGCGATGGCGAAGGGGTAGGCCACGAGCAGGAGGATGTAGATGATCGCCGGCGCCACGAGGACGTAGCCAAAGACCTTCTCGCTGTCCAGCAGGTGTCCGATGCGACCGCCGGTCGCATTCACCCCGAACTGCCGGCGCCTCGCGATCTCCGCCACGTCGTTCCACAAGATACGCGAGCGGGAACGAAAGACTCGCCCTGTTGGTCGGTCGGCCGCTCTGGTCGGGGTGCCGGGACTCGAACCCGGGACCTCAGCGTCCCGAACGCTGCGCGCTACCAAGCTGCGCTACACCCCGTTGGCCGACCGGTACCGCGAACGTGGAACGGGAGGCGAACTCGATTGTACGTGTTCGCGACCTACAATCGATGCGCCGATGCTCGCTCCTTACCTCCCGGTCCTCGTGCTGTTCGCGCTCGTCTCCGTCATCGGTCTGGTGGCCGTCAACATCCCGCACTTCGTCGCGCCGCGCCGGCCGTCGCTGGCCAAGCTCGCCGCGTACGAATCGGGGATGAGCCCCATCGGACCGGCGTGGAAGCGCGTGCCGATCCGCTTCTACCTGACCGCGATGCTCTTCGTGCTGTTCGACGTCGAGGTGGTCTTCTTCTACCCGTGGGCGGTCGCCCTGCACCGCCTGCGGGCCTTCGGCCTGATCGAGATGGGCGTCTTCGCCGGCCTCTTGCTCCTGGGATACGCGTACGCGTGGCGCAAGGGAGCCCTGCGATGGGAGTAGAAGGGCGTGTCTCCTCGGCGCAGCCGAGAGACAGAGCAGGCGGAGACCAGCGCGTAGCGCTGGGAAGAGATCGAGCGACGAGCGGATTCGCCGCGAGGAGCGAGTCGACCAGTCCTGAGCGTGTCTCCTCGGCGCAGCCGAGAGACAGAGCAGGCGGAGACCAGCGCGTAGCGCTGGTCGAGCAGCCGGGCGGCATCGGCACGCACCAGAGCCAGGGCGTGGTGTTCTCCACGATCGAGCGGGCGGCGAACTGGGCGCGCTCGAACTCGCTGTGGCCGCTCAGCTTCGGGCTGGCCTGCTGCGCCATCGAGATGATGAGCATGTCGGCCGCCCGCTTCGACGTCTCTCGGTTCGGCTCGGAGATCTTCCGGGTCAGCCCGCGCCAGGCGGACCTCATGATCGTCGCCGGCCGCGTCTCGCAGAAGATGGCGCCGGTGCTCCGCCAGCTCTACGACCAGATGCCCGAGCCGAAATGGGTCATCGCCATGGGCGCCTGCGCGTCGTGCGGTGGCGTCTACAACAACTACGCGCTCGTGCAGGGCGTCGACAAGATCGTGCCGGTCGACGTGTACCTCGCGGGATGCCCGCCGCGCCCGGAAGCGCTCATCTTCGCGCTCCAGCAGCTCCAGGACATGGTGAAGCGCGGCCTGCGTCGGACGATCAGCATCCAATGATCCGCGTCGCCGACGGCATCCCGACCGCCGTCGTCGCCGCGGAGCAGCTCCTCGATCGGGTGGGTGAGCTCCGCGCCGACGGATACGACCTGCTCGTCGATCTCTTCGCGTACGACACGCCCGAGCGCGAGCCGAGGTTCGACGTCGTCTACCTGTTCCACCGGCTGGCGGACAACGCGCGCACGCGGCTGAAGGTCCAGGTCGGGGAGGAGGTGGCCGTGCCCAGCATCACCCGCCTCTACCCGCCGGCAGAGTGGTACGAGCGCGAGGTCTACGACATGTACGGGGTGACCTTCGCCGACCATCCGGACCTGCGCCGCATCCTCATGCCCGACGACTGGATCGGCCACCCGCTCCGCCGCGATCACCCGCTCGGTGGCGAGGTGGTGGACTACGGCCTGCGCCCGCCGGCCGAGCGCGTGGCGCCGATCGACTTCCCCGAGGGAACGACGCGATGACGGTCCTCCGAGACAGCGAGCCGACCCTGCCGCCGCACGAGACGATGCTGCTGAACATGGGCCCGCAGCACCCGTCGACGCACGGGGTGCTGCGACTCATGCTCGACCTGGACGGCGAGGTCGTGGTCGACGCGCACCCCGACATCGGGTTCCTGCACACCGGCATCGAGAAGTCCTGCGAGTACCGCACCTATCACCAGGCGATCACGCTCACCGATCGGATCGACTACCTGTCGCCGTACTCGAACAACCTCGCGTACGTGAACGCGGTCGAGAAGCTCTTCGGCATCAGCGCACCGCCGCGCGCGAGCTGGCTGCGCGTGCTCATCGCCGAGCTGCACCGCATCGCGTCGCATCTCGTCTTCGTGGGAACGACGTCGCTCGACCTCGCCGCGTCGAGCGTCTTCATCTACTGCTTCCGCGAGCGCGAGGAGCTGCTCCGCCTCATGGAGCTCCTCTCCGGCGTGCGGATGATGACGAGCTTCATCCGCATCGGTGGCCTGCCCGCCGACGTGCCACCCGGGTTCCTCGAGGGCGTCGCGACGTTCATCGACCGGTTCCCGGCGCGCCTCGCGGAGTACGACGACCTGATCCGCGAGAATCCCATCTTCAAGCAGCGCATGGTCGGGATCGGGAAGATCTCGGCTCACGACGCGACGCGCTGGAGCCTCACCGGTCCGAATCTGCGCGCCTCCGGCGTCGCGTACGACGTGCGGCGCGCGCTCCCCTACGAGGTCTACGGCGAGCTTGAGTTCGACGTGATCACGGAGACGGCCGGCGACGCGTACGCCCGGTACCTGGTCCGGCGCCGGGAGCTCGAGGAGAGCGCGAAGATCTGCCGGCAGATCGTCGCGAGGCTGCCGAGCGGCCCGATCCGCATCGACGATCCGCACATCGCCTATCCGAAGCGCGAGCTCATCCACAGCTCGATGGAATCGCTCATCCATCACTACAAGCTGGCGACCGAGGGTCCGATCCCGCCGCCAGGCGAGGCGTACGCGGCGGTCGAGTCGCCGCGTGGCGAGTACGGCGTGCACGTGGTCTCGAACGGGACGAACCTTCCGCAGCGCGTCCGCTTCCGCGCGCCATCGTTCGCGAACCTCCAGGCGCTGCCGCTCCTCGTACGAGGCCACATGGTGGCGGACTGCATCGCCGCGCTCGCGTCGATCGACTTCGTCCTCGGCGAGATCGATCGATGAGCGGGGGCCCTCGGTCGGACTCGCCGCTCCCTGCGGCGTTGCTCGATCGGATCGATTCGCTCGCGGCGAAGTACCCGACGATGCGAGCGGCTCTCCTTCCCGCGCTCTGGCTCGTGCAGGACGAGCGGGGCTGGATCTCGCGCGCGGACGTCGCGGAGGTCGCGGACCGGCTCGGACTCGCGGCGGCGGACGCGGAGGGCGTGCTCTCGTTCTACTTCCTGTTCCATCGCGCGCCGCGCGGCACGGTCGTCATCGACGTCTGCGACAACGTGGTCTGCCGGGCCAACGGCGCCGAGCGGCTACTCGCGGACCTCTGCGCGCGCCTCGGGATCACGCCTGGCGAGACGACGGCCGACGGGCGCTTCACCGTGCGCCGCCAGGAGTGCATCGCGGCGTGCCACCAGGCGCCCGCCGTCCAGGTGGATCTGCAATACCGCGGACCGATCACCAGCGTCGACGAGCTCCTCGGCATGGAGGCGCGATGAGCGCCGCGTACGAGCCCGTCCTCCTGCGGCGTCGCGGACTCGAGCGGTCCGGCGACATCGACGTGTACGAGCGCACCGGCGGATATCAGGCGTTGCGCAAGGCGCTCATCGAGATGACGCCGCAGTCCGTCACCGACCTTGTCATCGCGTCCAACCTGCGCGGCCGCGGCGGCGCGGGGTTCCCGACGGGGCGGAAGTGGTCGTTCATCCCGAAGGACGCGCCGGTGAAGTACCTCGCGGTGAACGCCGACGAGAGCGAGCCCGGGACGTTCAACAACCGCGTCTTCATCGACGCCGACCCGCACGCGCTCGTGGAGGGCATCCTCATCTGCTGCTTCGCGGTCGGGATCTCCGCCGCGTACATCTACATCCGCGGCGAGAACCTCGCCGGCGCCCGCGCCCTCGAGCGCGCGATCGCGCAGGCGCGCGCGAAGGGCTACGTCGGCCGCGGCATCCTCGGCAGCTCGTTCTCGTGCGAGATCCACGTGTTCCGCGGCGCCGGCGCGTACATCTGCGGCGAAGAGACCGCACTGCTCGAATCGATCGAGGGCCGCCGCCCGCAGCCGCGCTCGCGCCCGCCGTTCCCGGCCGTGGTCGGTCTCTTCGGCAAGCCCACCGTGATCAACAACGTCGAGACGCTCGGCTGCGTGCCGTCGATCGTCGAGCGCGGCGCGGCGTGGTTCAAGAGCATCGGGCCGGAGAACGCGCCCGGACCGAAGATGTACTGCCTCTCCGGTCACGTCGCGCGTCCCGGCGTGTACGAGCGGCCGATGGGCACGCCGCTCCGCGAGCTCATCGAGGAGCATGCCGGCGGGATCCGCGGAGGCCGGTCGCTCGGCTTCGTGATCCCGGGCGCGGCCGCGTCCACCGCCCTCAGGCCGGATGAGATCGACGTCGCGATGGACTTCGACTCGCTGCGGAAGATCGGGACCGAGCTCGGCGCGGGCGGGATCATGGTGTTCGACGACCGCGTCTGCATCGTCGAAACCCTCGAGCGGCTCGCGCGCTTCTTCCGTCACGAATCGTGCGGAAAGTGCGTCCCCTGCCGAGAGGGCACCGTGTGGCAGCACGCGACGCTCGTCCGGCTCGCGGAGCGTCGTGGCGGCGCGGCCGACGTCGCGCTCCTGAAGAGCGTGAGCGAGCAGATCTCGGGGAAGACGCTCTGCGCCCTCGGCGACTTCGCCGCGGCGCCGCAGCTCGGCGCGCTCCGCAAGTTCCCCGAGCACTTCCAGGCGCACGTCGAGGGCCGCTGCCCGGCGCGCGCCGAGGCGGTGGTGGCGTGACCGAGCAGAGCCGGCTCGTGAAGGTCACGATCGACGACGTCCCCGTCGAGGTCCCGAATAACACGCTGCTCATCGAGGCGGCCGGCACGGCCGGCGTCCACATCCCGCGCTTCTGCTATCACCCAAAGCTCTCGCTGGCCGGCGCGTGCCGCATCTGCTCGGTGTCGGTGGAGAAGATGCCGAAGCTGCAGACTGCGTGCACCACGCCGGTCGCGGACGGCATGATCGCGAAGACGAACACCCCCGAGGTCGCCGACGCGCGACGGTCGGTGCTCGAGTTCCTGCTGCTGAACCACCCGCTGGACTGTCCCGTGTGCGATGCGGCGGGGGAGTGCCCGCTCCAGGACTACTCGCATCTGTACGGGCCCGACGCCTCGCGCTCCCAGATCCCGAAGCGGCGCGCGCCGAAGGCCGAGCGGCTCTCGCCGCTCGTGGTCCTCGACATGGAGCGCTGCATCCTCTGCTACCGGTGCACGCGCTTCATGGACGAGGTCGCCGGCGACGCCGAGCTGGCGTTCTACGACCGGGGCGCGACGAGCGTGCTGGGGACCTTCGACGGCGCTCCGCTCACGTCCAGGTTCCAGGGCAACATCGTCGAGCTCTGCCCCTGCGGAGCGCTCACGAGCGAGCCGTATCGCTTCCGCGCGCGCCCGCAGGACCTCGCGTTCGGCGACTCGATCTGCGGGCACTGCGCCGTCGGCTGCGCGGTCCGCTACGAGGCGCGGCGCGGCGAGGTCGTGCGCGTGAAGCCGCGGCAGCACGAGGCCGTGAACGAGGTCTGGCTGTGCGACAAGGGCTATTTCGGCATCGAGTACGTGAGCCAGGCGCCGCGCCTCGAGCATCCGCTCGTGCGCAGCGGCGACTCACTCGTGCCGGCGCGCTGGAACGACGTGCTCGACCTCCTCGCGGACCGGCTGCGCCAGATCGCGACGCGCTACGGCCCCGACGCGATCGGCGTGATCGGCGGCACGCGCATCACCAACGAGGAGTGCGCGCTCGTCCATCGCGTCTTCGCGAAGGGCCTCGGAACGCCGCACGTCGACCACCGCAGCGCCGCCCGGCAGACCGGCGGCGCGCTCCTCGACCTCGCGGGCCTGCCGGTCCCGATGACCGACGTCGAGAAGGCCGACGCGATCGTGCTCGTCGCGCTGGACCCGACCGAGGAGCTCCCGATCCTGTGGCTGCGCATGCGCAAGGCCATCCGGCGCGGCGCGTCGCTCGTGATCGTCAGCTCGCGGCCGATCGACGCCGAGCGCGACGCGGCCATCGTCGTCCGCGCCGACGTCGGCGGCGAGGTCGACGCGCTCGCGGAGCTCGCCGCGCAGCGGCCGCACCTCCTCGTGGAGTCGAAACGTCCCCTGTTCCTGGGCGGCTCCACGCTCGAAAGCCGCGTCGACGGAGAGGCCGTGGCGCGCGCCATCGCGAACTTCGCGCGCGAGATCGGCGGACCCGACGCGCCCAGGCGCGCCGGCATCCTCATGCGTGCGCCGAACGCGATGGGCGCGCTGCGCGCGGGGCTCGTCCCGGGCGAGCGCGGCGTGGCCGGAGGCCAGATCATCGCCTCCGCCGCGGAGGGCCGCCTGCGCGCGCTCTACCTCATCGGCGTCGATCCGCTGCGCACCTTCCCCGATCGCGAGCTCGTCGAGCGCGCGCTCGGCCGCGTGGACTTCCTGGTGGTGCAGGACATCGCGCCGTCCGCGACCGCCGGGAAGGCGCACGTCGTGCTCCCCGCCGCCGCCCTGCCGGAGAAGGAAGGGACGATCACGAACGTCGAGGGACGCGCGCAGCGCCTCGAACCGGTCGTGCAGCCGCCCGGCGAGGCGCGCAGCGACCTCGCCATCCTCGTGGACCTCGCCGGCCGTCTCGATCTGCGCGAGCCGTCGCGCGAGTTCCTCGCGCGCGCGCCCGGACGCGTGCCCGAGGTCGCGGCGCTGCTTCCGGCGGCCGGCGCGCCGGGACCCGGGACGCGCATGGCGACGGCGCCGGGCGGTGTGTACGGCGTCTACGCCAGCGCCACGCCGCAGACGCGGGGGATCACCACGCAGAAGCCGTTCTTCGCGCCGGGCGGATGGCCGCTCGGGATGCCCGGGTCGGCGCGCGTGTCGCCGATCCACCTCGGCGCGTCGCTCGCGGCGGTCCCGCTGTCCGCGGGGGAGGAGATCCTGCGCACGAGCGATCAGCCGCACGGCGTCGCCGATCCCGGCGTGCTCGAGCCGCCTGCGCGCGACGCGCTCGGACCATACGAGCCGCTGCCGGGACGTCGCCCCGAGCCGGGCGACGGCATCGTCCTCCTCACGGCGCCGCTGCTCATCGGGGGCGGCACGATGCTCGCGCGCTCCGAGCGCCTCCTGTCGGCGGACGCGCACGGCACGATCGCGCTCGCGCCACGCGACGCCGAGGCGCGCGGCATCGCGGAAGGCGCGCTCGTGACGGTCGCGAGCCGCTACGGACGAGTGTCGGCGTACGCGCGCATCGATCCACGGATGCCGGCGGGCCGCGCGTTCCTCGCGGAGAACGCGCCGGGCGTGCCGACGAGCCGGTTGCTCGCGTGGCACGACCCGCAGCCACGCGTCGAGGTGACGCCGGCGTGAGCGAGGTCGTGATCGCGGCGATCGAGTCGCTCGCGCTCGTGCTGATCGTCTTCACGGTCGCGGCGTACGCGATCCTCGCCGAGCGCCGGGTCATCGCGCGCATGCAGGCGCGCATCGGCCCGGACCGCGTGGGACCGCAGGGCATCTTCCAGCCGCTCGCCGACGTCCTGAAGCTGCTCACGAAGGAGGACGTCCGGCCCGTCGCGGCCGACCGGGTGCTCCACTACCTGACGCCGATCCTCACCCTCGTTCCGATCATGCTCGTGTTCGCGGTCATCCCCGCGTCGCCGGGCATCCATCTCGCCGATCTGAACATCGGCTACCTGTATGTCGCCGCGGTCTCGTCGATCGCCGTGTACGGCGTGGCGCTCGGCGGCTGGAGCTCGAACAGCAAGTACGCGCTGCTCGGCGGGCTTCGCTCGAGCGCGCAGCTCATCTCGTACGAGCTCGCGCAGGGTCTCGCCGCGCTCGGGGTGATCGCCGCGGCCGGCTCGCTGTCCTTGGTGCGCATCGTCGACGCGCAGTTCCCGCTCCCGTTCGCGATCGCGCAGCCGCTCGGGCTCGCCGTGTACCTCCTCGCCAGCATCGCGGAGTCGAGCCGCGCGCCGTTCGACCTGCCCGAGGCGGAGCAGGAGCTCGGCGCCGGCTACCACACCGAGTACTCGTCCTTCCGCTTCGCGCTCTTCATGCTGTCGGAGTACGTCCACGTCATCGTGTCGAGCGCGCTCGTCGCGACGCTCTACCTGGGCGGCTGGTGGCCGTTCGCCGGCGGGCTGCTCGGGGTCGCCGCGTTCGCGGCGAAGATGGCGCTCCTCATCTTCGTCTTCATCTGGCTGCGCGCGACGCTTCCGCGCGTGCGCTACGACACGCTCATGGCGTTCGGCTGGAAGGTCCTCATCCCGCTCGCGCTCGTCCAGCTCACCGTCGTCGCCTTCTGGGTGGCGCTCCGATGATGTCGCCGATCCGCGACATCCTCGCGATCGCGAAGGGCATGGGCGTGACCCTGCGCACCGCGTTCCGCGCGCCGGTGACGCTCCGCTACCCGGAGGAGCGCCCGGAGCTGCCGGGACGCCACCGCGGCCGTCACGAGCTGGAGCGGCACGAGAACGGCCTCGAGAAGTGCGTCGGCTGCGAGCTCTGCGCACTGGTGTGCCCCGCCGACGCGATCTACGTCGAGGGCGCGGAGAATCCGCCCGACGCGCCGATCTCGATCGGCGAGCGCTACGCCAAGACCTACGTCATCAATCTGCTGCGCTGCATCTACTGCGGGTACTGCGTCGAGGCCTGCCCGACCGAGGCTCTCCAGATGAAGGACGAGTTCGAGCTCGCGGCACCGACGAAGGCGCAGCTCGTCGTGACGAAGGAGCAGCTCCTCGCGACGCTGCCGAAGCGCGAGCCTGAGGACTCCTGGCTACCCGGATGAGCGAGGGAGACCCGACAGTGCCGGGCCGACCGAGCCCCACCAGCCCCGAGCGCGCCTCCGCGCCGGAGGCGCGAGGTTGAACGCGGAGCAGGCCATCTTCGCCGTCGCCGGACCCATCTGCCTCATCGCGGCGGCGAGCGCCGTCACGCGGCGCGATCCGCTGTCCGGCGCGCTCAGCCTCACGGTGACGCTCTTCTCGCTCGCGGTGCTGTTCCTCGGGCTCGGCGCGCCGTTCCTCGCGGGCGTGCAGGTCGCCGTGTACGGCGGCGCGATCATGGTGCTGCTGATCTTCGTGATCATGCTGCTCGGCGTCTCGCACGCCGATCTGCCGCGTCTGCGGCGCCCCGCGCTGCAGCTCGCCGGTCCGCTCATCGCCGCGGGCCTGTTCACCGTCCTCGCGGTCGCGATCCTGCGGAGCGAGCTGCCGCCGGCGTCGAGCGACGCGCTCCCGGACGACAACGTGGCCGCGATCGCCGACGTGCTCTTCGGCCGCTACCTGTTCGCGTTCGAGGCCGCGAGCGTGCTGCTGCTGGCGGCGCTCGTCGGCGCGGTCGTCGTCGCGCGCAAGCGGTCGACCGAACGCGAATGGCCGGGTCGCCGCTGATGCCCACCGAGGCGTACCTGCTCCTCGGCGGGCTCCTCTTCGCGCTCGGCGCGGCGGGTGTGGTGACGCGGACGAACGCGCTCTCCGTGCTGGTCGCGGTCGAGCTGATGCTGAACGCGGTCAACCTGACGTTCGTCGCGGCGGCGCGGCGCTACGCGCAGCTCGACGGCGGGGTCGTGGCCTTCTTCGTCATCACCGTCGCGGCCGCGGAGGTGGCGGTCGGGCTCGGCATCGTCATCGACGTCGCGCGCCGCACGGCGTCCGTCGACGTCGACGAAGCGTCGGAGCTCCGCGGATGACGCTCGTGCTGCTCGTCGGGCTCCCGCTCGCCGGCGCGGTCGTCGTCGCGCTCTTCGGCGGCCTGCTCTCGCGCCGCGCGAACGGCGCGATCGCCACGGCGGCGCTGGCGCTCTCGTTCGGCGCGGGCATCGCGCTGGCGCGGGCGTTCGCGGCGGGGAAGACTTCTCTCGTCGCGGAGGTCGGACCGTGGCTTCCGATCCGCGGCGCCGACCTCACGCTGCGGATCGATCCGCTGACGATGCCGCTCGCGCTCATGGTCGCCGGGGTGTCCGCCCTCATCTGCCTCTATTCCGTCGGCTACCTCGCGCACGACGCCGGCGCGCAGCGCTACTTCGCGGCGCTCGACCTCTTCGTGTTCGCGATGCTTCTCATCGTCGTCGCATCGAACCTGCTCCTCCTCTTCGCGGGCTGGGAGCTGGTCGGGCTGTGCTCGTACCTGCTCATCGCGCACTGGCGCGAGCGGCCCGCGGCGGCGGCTGCCGGCGTGAAGGCGTTCGTCGTGAACCGCGTGGGCGACGCGGCGTTCCTCGTCGGCATCTTCGCGATCTTCGTGGCGTTCCAGACCGTCGACATCGGCGAGGTCGCGGGCCGCGTGCACGCCATCGTCCCCGCGGGCGTGCGGAGGATCTCCACGCTCGGACCGGATCGCTACCTTCTCGTCCCGAGCGCGCTCCTGCTCGTCGGCGCGCTCGCGAAGTCCGCGCAGCTGCCGCTCCACGTGTGGCTCCCCGACGCGATGGAGGGTCCGACGCCGGTCTCGGCGCTCATCCACGCGGCGACGATGGTGACCGCGGGCGTGGTGCTCCTCCTGCGGCTCGCGCCGATCCTCGATCCGAGCGTCCTCCTCGCCGCGGCGATCGTCGGCGCCGCGACCGCGCTCTTCGCCGCGGTCGTCGCGCTGGCGCAGACCGACCACAAGCGCGTGCTCGCGTGGTCGACGATCTCGCAGGTCGGCCTGATGTTCGTGGGCGCGGGCGCCGGCGCCGCGTTCGCGGCCGCGTTCCATCTCGTCGCGCACGCGCTCTTCAAGGCCGCGCTCTTCCTCGGCTCGGGCTCGGTCATGCACGCCACCGACGACGAGCTCGACGTGCGCCGCCTCGGCGGTCTCGCGAAGCGCCTTCCGCTCACGACGATCGCGTTCGCGTGCGGCGCGCTCGGACTCGCCGCCATACCGCCGGCCGCGGGCTTCTTCAGCAAGGAGGCGATCGCCGCGGCCGTGCTGGACCGCCCGATCCTCCTCGTCGCGGTGATCGCGACGAGCCCGCTCACCGCGCTCTACGTCGCGCGGCTCTTCGCTCTCGTGTTCGTGGCGCCCGCGGCTTCCGAGGAGGCGCGTCACGCGCACGAGTCGCCCGCGCTGATGCTCGTCCCGCTGCTCGTCTTCGCCGCCGGCGCGCTCGCGTTCGGGATCCTCGTCGCGTCGGGCGCGCTCAGCCTGGGCAGCGAGCCCGGCGCGGAGCCGCCGCTCGCGCTCTCCCTCGTGTCCGCGTCGCTCGCGGTCGCGGGCGCGGCCGCCGGCGTCGCCGTGTACGCGCGCGGGCCGCGCGCGCTCGTGCCGGTACGCGCCGCCGACCTCGCGCGCTCCGGCTTCGCGATGGACGCGCTGTACGCGCGCTCGATCGTCGCGGCGTTCCGCGGCCTCGCCCTCGCGCTCGAGACCGGGAGCGAGCGTGTGGTCCAGGGATCCGCCGACCTCGTCGGGCGCGCGGTCTCCGGCGGGGGCGCGGTGGTGCGGCGCGCGCAGGGCGGGTACGTCCGGGTCTACGAGGCGATGCTGCTCGCGGCGGCGGTCGTGCTGCTCGCGTACTGGAGCCTGCGGTGATCGCGAGCGCGCTCGTCGTCGTTCCGCTCGTCGCCGCGGCACTCTGCGCGGTGCCGTGGGTCTCGCGCGCCGCGCGCGTCATCGCGATCGTCGCGTCGCTCGCGGTCGCGGCCCTCGCGGCCTGGTCGTTCGTCGCGGGCGGGTCGGCCGGCGTCCGCGCGGCGTGGGCCGGCGTCCTGGGCGCGAGGTACGCCGTGGATCTCGACGGGCTGGCCGCGGTCTTCGTCGCGCTCGCGGGGATCCTCTTCGCGACGGGCGCGGCGGCGAGCGGGCGCGTGGGTCACCGCCGCGCGTACTTCGCGCTCTGGTGCGCGCTGCTCGCCGCGGTCGACGGCGTCTTCATCGCGCGCGACCTCGCTCTCTTCTTCGTGTTCTGGGAGGCGATGCTCGTCCCGCTCGCCGTGCTGATGTGGGAGTGGGGCGGCGCCGACCGCCGCGGCGCGACGCTGCGCTTCCTCCTGTACACCATGGGTGGGAGCGCGTTCCTCCTCGTGGGGATCGTGTCGCTCGCGGTCGCGCGCGGCACGCTCGACATCGACGCGCTGGCGGCGCGTCCGATCCCCGCGAGCGCGCAGCTCCTTCCCGCGATGCTCTTCCTCGCGGCCTTCGCGGTGAAGCTGCCGCTCTTCCCGCTCCACGCGTGGCTGCCGCGCGCGTACGTGGCCGCGCCCATCCCGGTCGCGCTCGTGCTCTCCGGGATCGTCGCGAAGACGGCGGTGTACGGCATCCTGCGGATCTCGCTCGCGCTCTTCCCGCAGGGGATGAGCACGGCGGCGCCCCTGCTCGTCGCGCTCGCCGCCGTCGGCACGCTCTACGGCGCGCTGCTCGCGATGCGGCAGGACGACCTGCGGCGACTCATCGCGTTCTCGAGCCTCTCGCATCTGAACCTCATCGGCCTCGCCCTCTTCGCCGCGACGCTCGTGAGCCTGCGCGGCGCGATCGTCGAGAGCGTGTCGCACGGTCTGGTCGTCGCCGCGCTGTTCCTCCTCGCGGCGATGCTCGCGCGACGCACTTCGTCGTACGCGCTCTCGCGCGCCGGCGGGCTCGCCGCCACCGCGCCCGTGCTCGCGGGCCTGTCGACGCTCGCGGTCGTCGCGGCGGTCGGCGTGCCCGGCACGAGCGGCTTCGCCGGCGAGCTGCTGGCGCTCGCCGGAGCGTACGAGCGCTATCCGGCGGCGGCGGCCGCCGCGACGCTCGTCGTGATCGTGGCGGCGGTCTACGGCCTGGGCTTCATCCGCCGGGCGTACCACGGACCGCCGCTCGCGACGGGCGCGGACCTGGGGTGGCGCGAGCGCGCGCTGGTGGTGCCGCTGCTCGCACTCGTCGTCGCCGTCGGTGTCGCGCCGCGCGTCGTGACGGACCGCGTCTCCGACGACGCGCTGCCGGCCGTCGAGGTGACGCGATGACCGCAGGCGATCTCGTCGCCGCGCTGCCGTTCATCCTGCTCGCGGGCGGCGCGTGCCTCGTGCTGCTGGGCGACCTCCTCGTACACGCCGACGGCCGGGCCTGGGTGGCGCTCGGCGCCGCGGCCGCGCTCGCGACCGCGGTGACCGCCGCCGTCATCGGGACGGGCGACGACGCGTTCGCGGGCTCGCTCCGCCGCGACGGCGCGAGCGTCTTCTTCGCCATCGTCGTCGGCGGCAGCACCGCCGCGGCGCTCCTGCTCGCGACCGGATACGTCACGCGGACGTCCCTGCCCGCCGCCGAGGTGACCGCCCTGACGCTGTTCTCCGCGTCGGGTGCCGTGCTGATGTCCTCCGCCGGTGACCTGCTCGTCGTCTTCGTCGGCCTGGAGCTCCTGTCGCTGCCGCTGTACGCGTTGACCGGCCTGCCGCGCGCCGCACGTCACGCCGACGAGAGCGCGCTCAAGTACTTCCTGCTCGGCGCGGCCGCGTCGGCGGTGTTCGCGTACGGCATCGCGCTCGTGTACGCGGCGACGGGATCGGTCGCGATCGGCGCGCTCGCGGCGGTGGCGTCGCCGGTGGGGCTCGCCGGGATCGCGCTCCTCCTTGCGGGCCTCGCGTTCAAGGCGGCGCTCGTCCCGTTCCACTTCTGGGCACCTGACGCGTACGTCTCCGCGCCGACACCGGCGACCGCGTTCATGGCGGTGGTGGCGAAGCTCGGCGCCTTCGCGGCGCTGCTTCGTTTCGGCAGCGCGGTCACGGCGCCAAGCGCCGCCGGCCTCGACTGGCGCGCCAGCGTCGCCGTCCTCGCCGCGATGACGCTCGTCCTCGGGAATCTCGCCGCGCTCGGGCAGTCGTCGCTGAAGCGGCTCCTCGCGTACTCCTCGATCGCGCACGCCGGATACATCGCGATCGCCGCCGCCGCGGGTGTGGTCGCGAGCTCGGCGATCGCGTTCTACCTCGCCGTGTACGCGGCCCTCACGCTCGGCGCGTTCGGCGTCATCACGCTGCTCGCCAACGACGACCCGCGCGTGGACGACCTCCACGGCCTGGCCCGGCGGCGGCCGCTCCTCGTCGTGCTGCTCGGCGTGCTGCTGCTCGGGCTCACCGGGCTTCCGCCGACGGCCGGGTTCCTCGCGAAGGTCTACGTGTTCGAGGCCGCGATCGGTGCGCAGCTCGCGTGGCTCGTGCTCCTCGGCGTGCTCACGAGCGTGGTATCGGCGGCGTACTACCTGCGCGTGCTGTTCGCGTGTCTCGCGGAGGGGGAAGGGGAGCCCGCGGCCGCTCCCACCGTGGCCGGCGGCGTCGTCATGCTCGCGGCCCTCGCGGTGATCGTCGTCGGGATCGTGCCCGGACCGCTCCTCGACGCGGTACAGACGGTCCGGTTCTAGCGGCCACGGGGTCGATAATGAGTGCGGCTTCGCCGCATGGGGCTGTAGCTCAGCGGATAGAGCGCCGCCGTCCTAAGGCGGGCGTCGCCGGTTCGATTCCGGCCAGCCCCACAGATCGGGATCGGCCCGAACGGCGCGTCCTGCGCCGCGGGCCTAGAGCGAGTACAAGCTCCCGTCCGACGCGCCGTCGAACGGGTTGAACGCGACGGCCGGCCTCCGGGCCAGGACGAGCTCGTTCACGCGGTAGAGGCGGCCCTGCTTGTCGGTGACGAGCCGCGTCCGCCGCCCGCTGTCCTCGAGCCGCACCGGCCGCCAGTCGCCGTCGGCGAGCACCTGGAGCCGGTAGCTGGGCTCACGCCCCGCCTCGAGGTCGGCGACGAGCTCCTGCGGCGGATCCGCGAGCGCGAAGCACAAGGTGCCGCTGCCGGAGTGCATCGCGGTCATGCTCGTCAGCGTGGTCATGCCGGCGCGGTCGATGACGCGGATGCGCGTCGCGGGGTACCGGACGTCGCAGTCGAGCTCGAGCCGTGTGCCGGCGCCGTCGTGGTGCAGGCCCCACCGGAAGGGGAGCGCCCCGCCGGCCGTCTCGGCGACCGCGGCGGCTCCGGCCTCCGCCGCCCGGGCGAACGCGGACAAACGCCCGAGCCGGTCGTTCGCTTCGGCAAGCTGGCGCTCCAGCTTCTTGATGTGCCGCTCCCGGCCGCGCCCCTCGACCACCAGGAGGTTCGCGGTGACCTCCGCACGATCGAGCTCGCGCTTGAGCGTGGCGAGGTCGTTGACGGCCCACTCGAACTGGCGGATGACCATCCCCACGCGGGTGTCGGCCTCCTCGTTCAGCGCGGCGATGGCCCGCTCCCCGGTCGCGCGGGCGCCGGCGACGGCGCGGCGGACGCTCACGACCGCGAGCGTCGCTCCGGCGATGAGGCCGGCGATCGAGCCGAGGCCGAACCAGCGGTCGGATCCCACGCCGACGCTCGCCACCACGGTCGCCACGGTGAGCGCGAGGACCCAGGGGAAGAGCGTGTCGGAGCGATCGGCCCGTGCGCGAGCCGGCCTCGCCTCGTGGGCGGCGCACAGCGGGCATGCCGTCGCGTCGGGGGCGACGACCGTGATCCCTGTCTCCACCACGCTCACCAGACGCACCTCCCCAGGTCGTGCCACATTCCCGCCGAACGTCCGTGCCGGGCATCACCCGAGAAGGTGGCGGTGGTAGCGCTTTCGTGACGAGGAGACACGGTCTCACCCGTTCGGGGGAGCCGGCCTGCGGCATCGCTGGAGGACGCCGCGCGTATGTGACACTGGAGGCGGATGGCCGGCCTCGCCGTGCGGGCGCCGCGGCGGCTCAGCGCGCCCCTCGTGCTCATGCTCCCCGCGCTCCTCTTCGGGCTGCTCGTCTCGCTGCAGTGGCGCACCCAGCAGGAGCGGAGCGCGCTCACCGTGCGGTACAACGCGCCGCTGCTCGACGCGGCGAACTCGCTGCAGAACGAACAGAACTCGCTCAAGGCGCAGCTCGCCGACCTGCGCGCCCAGCTCGACGAGATCCAGCGCGGCGCGGCATCGCAAAGCACGGCGAGCCGTGACCTGCAGGCGCGTATCGACGAGCTGCGCGGCGCCTCGGGGCTGACCGAGCGCACCGGCGACGGCGTCGTCGTGACGCTCGACGACGCGCGCAGCACGAGCCCGGGGCAGGCCGCCAACGTCGACAAGTCCATCTGCCACTCGACGGACCTGACCGACATCATCAACGCCGCGTGGCGCGGCGGAGCGCAGGCCATCGCCGTGAACGAGGAGCGCATCGTCGGATCGTCGAGCGTGTACTGCGTCGGCTCGACGATCATGGTGAACGGCAGGCTGATGTCGCCGCCGTTCTCGGTCGTGGTCATCGGACCGCAGAACGATCTGCTGGCGGCCTATGACGATCCGAACGAGCTTCGCGACATCAAGCAGCGACGCGACGTGTACGGCCTCGGCTTCCGCGTCGCGCGCGCGACGTCGCTCAAGGTCCCGGCGTACGGGGGCGCGCTGAACATCCGCTACGCCGAGCCGCGCTAGATGCGCACCAACGCGGGAAGCATCGCGACCGCCATCGTCGCGCTCTTCCTCGGACTCCTCGCGGTCACGCAGGTGCGCGCGCAGGACGTGTACAGCCGCAGCCTCGAGCTCGAAACGCCCGCGTCGCTCACGACGCTCATCGCGAACGTCGCCGAGCGCAACAACGCGCTGCGCGAGGAGATCTTCGATCTGCGGCTCCGGACCGAGAACGCGCGGGAGGACGCCGCGAGCGGCAAGGGAACGCTGAGCGAGGCGCAGCGCCAGCTCGCCCAGCTCCAGGTGTTCGCCGCGCGCACCGCGGTGAAGGGGCAGGGGATCAGCGTCCGCGTCGACGGCAGCTTCGACGACAAGGCGCTCTCGGATCTCGTGAACGAGCTGCGCAACGCCGGCGCCGAGGCGATCGCGGTGAACACGGTGCGCGTGGGTCCGCGCTCGTGGTTCGGCATCACGCCCGACCGGGCGCTCACGATCGACGCGCAGCCGATCCGCGGACCGTGGACCGTGAGCGCCATCGGCGCGCCCGAGGTCATGTACGTCGCGATGACGCGAACGGGCGGCATCATCGGGCAGTTCGAGCTGATCTACCGCAGCACCCGCTTCAGCGTCACGAGGGAGACGGCGCTGCAGCTGCCGAGCCTCGCCAAATAATCCTCGCGGCTAGACTGCGGCCATGAGCGCGACACGCACACGTGGCGCGAAGGGACCGCTCGCCCTCTATCTCGACGATGTCGTCGTCCTCCGGAAGCCGCATCCCTGCGGCAGCGACACCTGGCGCATCGTCCGGCTGGGCGCCGACATCGGCCTCGTCTGCTCCGGATGCGGCCGCCGCGTGCTCGCCGGGCGCGCCTCCCTCGAGCGCGACATCAAGCGGTTCGTCCAGCGCGGACCGCTGGCGCCGGCGGACTAAGCCGGGTCTTGGCGGAGGTCAACGAGGCCGCGCGGCTCGGCCTCCTGAGGAATCGCGCATTCACGGCCCTCTGGGGTGCCCAGATCCTGTCGCAAACTGCCGCGAACGCGGTCACCTCGGCACTCATCATCCTCGTGGCCGAGCTCACGCACTCGAACACCTCGTCGTCGTTCCTCATCCTCCTCGCGATCATCCCGGCGGTGCTCTTCGGATTCGCGGGCGGCGTCGTCGTCGACCGCAGCGATCGGCGTCTCGTCCTCGTCGTCACGAACGCGCTCCGCGCGGCGGCGGTGGTCCCGCTCATCCTCGCGGGCGAGAGCGTGACGACGGCCTACCTCGTGAACTTCCTCGTGGCCACCGTGACGATCTTCTTCGTGCCCGCCGAGGCGGCGACGATCCCGTCGATCGTACGCAAGCGCGACCTGCTGGTCGCGAACTCGCTCTTCACGTTCACCTTCAACGGCGCGTTCCTCGTCGGATTCATCATCCTCGCGCCGGTCGTCGTGAACCTCTACGGCTTCTACGTGCTGTGGTTCACGGTCGTGACGATGTTCGCGATCGCGTCGCTCCTGTGCCTCACGCTCCCGCCCGCGCCGCCCGCGCCGTCGTTCCTCTCGGTGGAGCTCGCCGAGCGCGCGGTGAGCGAGACGCGGCGGGGGATCAGCGAAGCGTTCCATTACCTCCGCTCGACGCCGCTGGTGACGTGGGCGATGGTGTACATCGCGCTCACGTACACGCTCGTCGCGATCGCCGGCGCCCTCGCGCCGGGCTTCGTGCGCGAGGTCCTCCGTCTGGGCGAGCGCAACGTCGTCGTGCTCGTCGCCCCGGCGGGCGTGGGCGTCGTCGCCGGTCTCGGGCTGCTCAACGTCGTGAGCGGCCGTATCGGGCGATCGCACGCGATCGGCGCGGGATTGATGGTGACGACGGTCGCGCTCGTGGTGCTCGCCGCGGCGCGCCCGTTCGCCGACGTCTTCGCGGAATCGCGGTTCGGTGGCGCGCTCGGCAGCCTCGGCGGCGCGCTGCCCTTCTTCATCGGGATCGTGAGCGTCACCGCGTTCGTGTTCGGGATCGCCTACTCGTTCATCACCGTGCCCTCGATGACCCTCCTGCAGGAGGAGCTCCCCGAGGACATCCGCGGTCGCGTCTTCGGCGTGCTGAACTCGCTCGTGTCGATCTTCTCGTTCCTGCCGCTCATCATCGTCGGACCCATCGCCGACGTGTGGGGCGTCGCGCCGGTGTTCGTGCTCGCCGCCGCCATCGTCTTCGGCCTGTGGCTCGCGGGACGCGCGGAGCGACTCCGCGCGGGTCGCGGAACGAGCCCGAATGTGACGGACGTCACGCAACGACGGGAGCCGACCGGCTAAACTGTCCTCGAGTGACGTCTTCCGGCGCGACACTCCTCCAGTACCTCGGCCAGCACAAGCTCCGTCTCGCGATCGGGATCCTCCTCGTCGGTCTTTCCGCGTTCGTCGCCGTGCTGCCACCGCTCATCATCGGCCGCATCGTCGACGCGCTGACCGCCGGCAGCGATCTCGGCATCGTGGTCCAGCTCGCGCTCGTAATGGTCGGGCTCGCAGCCGCCGAGAACCTGCTCCGCGGGTTCGGCCGGTGGCGGATCCTCGATGCCTCGCGCCAGATCGAGTACCGCATGCGCGACGACCTGCTCGCGCATCTGCAGACGCTGCAGCTCGCGTACTTCCAGCACCAGCGGATCGGCGACCTCATGGCCCGCCTCACGAACGACCTGCAGGCCGTGCGCCAGATGGTCGGCTTCGGCATCCTCATGCTGACCAGCACGCTGCTCACGCTGCTCTTCACGTTCGTGTCGATGTTCAGCGCGAACGCGAAGCTCGCGGTGGTCGCGCTCGTCGTCACGCCGGTCTCCTCGTACACGTTCTGGGCGATCGGGCATCGCGTGAACAGGCGCTTCGGCGCGCTCCAGGCGCAGTTCGGCGACCTCTCCGCCAAGGCGCAGGAGAACTTCTCCGGCATCCGCGTGGTGAAGGCGTTCTCGCAGGAGCCCGCCGAGATCCGCGGATTCGCGGCGGTCAACGCGCGATACCTCCAGGCGGCCGTGGACCTCGCGAAGGTGAACGGGCTCGCCTGGCCCGCGATGCAGTTCCTCCTCGGGGCGGCGGTCCTCGCGACCCTGTACGTCGGCGGTCAGTTCGCGATCGACGGCACGGTGAGCCTGGGTGAGCTCGTCCAGTTCGTCGCGTATCTGCAGCTCATCTCGTGGCCGATGATCGCGCTCGGCGAGGTCGTGAATCTCGTGCAGCAGGGCTGGGCGTCGCTGCACCGGCTGCAGGAGCTCTACGACGCGCACGCCGCGATCGCCGACCCGGTCGATCCCGTGACCGCTCCGATCGCGGGCGCGGTCGAGTTCCGCAACGTCTCGTTCGCCTACGGACAGACGATCGTGCTGCGCGAGATCTCGTTCCGCGTTCCCGCCGGCGGATCGCTCGCGATCGTCGGACCCACCGGCGCCGGGAAAACAACGCTCGTGAATCTCATCCCGCGCCTCTTCGACGCGCAGCAGGGTGAGGTGCTCCTCGACGGCGTCGACGTGAAGCGCTACCCGCTCGGCGTGCTGCGCCGCGCGGTGGGCTACGTCCCGCAGGAGACGTTCCTCTTCTCCGTGCCGCTGCGCGAGAACATCGCGTTCGGGATCGATCGCGCGCTCACGCCGGCGGAGCTCGAATGGGCCGGCGAGGTCTCGCAGCTCGCGAAGGACGTCGCCGACTTCCCGGCGTCGTACGACACGATGATCGGCGAGCGCGGCGTGACCCTTTCCGGCGGCCAGAAGCAGCGCGCCGCGATCGCGCGTGCCGTGGCGAAGGACCCGCGCATCCTCATCCTCGACGACGCGCTGTCCGCGGTCGACACCTACACCGAGGCCGAGATCCTCAAGCGGATGCGCGGCGTCATGCGCGAGCGCACCAGCATCGTCGTGGCGCACCGCATCTCCACCGTGAAGGACGCGGACGAGATCCTCGTCCTCGACGAGGGGCGCATCGCCGAGCGGGGCACGCACCTCACGCTGCTCGAGCGGGGCGGCCTCTACGCCGCGATGTACCGGCGCCAGCTCCTCGAGGAAGAACTCGAGGTGGACGAGGAGCAGTCCGAGCACGAGAAGCGCGTCCGCGCGCCCGAGGCGGAGCCGACGTTCGAGCGGCGCGCCCCGCGCATCGACGATCTCTCCGGCGGTCAGAGCTGATGGCGCACCACGGCGGAGGCGGCGGCTTCTTCCACGAGGACGAGATCCTCGGCAAGGCGTACGACGCCGTCCTGACGCGCCGCCTGCTCGGCTATCTACGGCCGTACCGCGCCTGGGTCGCGCTCGCGATCGCGCTCCTGCTCCTGCAATCGCTCGCGCAGATCGCTCCGCCGATCATCGCGAAGGACATCATCGACCAGGCCATCGTCCCGGCGGTGAACCGTGTCTTGGGACGCGACGACGCCCTCGCGCGCCTCACGGGCCTCGGCGCGCTCTACCTCGTGGTCCTCGCCGCGGGCGCCGCGCTCCGCTACGGGCAGCTGCTCCTGTCCACCTGGGTCGGGCAGAAGGCCATGTACGACCTGCGGATGCGCCTGTTCAGCCACCTGCAGTACCTGCCGCTCGCGTTCTTCGACCGCAACCCGGTCGGTCGCCTGATGACCCGCATCACCAACGACATCGACGCGCTCACGGACCTCGTCACGCGTGGCGTCGTCTCCATCTTCGGGGACCTCGCGATGATCGTCTTCATCTCCGCGTCGATGCTCGTCCTCGACGTCAGGCTCGCGCTCGTGACCTTCCTGGTGCTGCCCGTGCTCGTCGCGCTCACCGCGTACTTCCGCGGGATCATGCGCGAGTCGTTCCGGGCCATCCGCATCCGCCTCGCGCGCGTGAACGCGTACCTCAACGAGACGCTCTCCGGCATGTCGATCGTGCAGCTCTTCACACGCGAGAAGCGCACGTTCGACCAGTTCGACGAGCTCAACCGCGACCTGCTCGCGGCGAACCAGGGCCAGGTGCGCGCGACGAGCATGTTCCAGCCCGCCATCAACTTCACGCGGAGCGCGACGACGGCGCTCCTCTTCATCGTCGGCGCCATCTGGATCCTGAACGGGGAGCTCACGCTCGGCACGCTGGTCGCGTTCTGGCAGCTGCTCAACCAGTTCTTCCAGCCGATCCTCGACCTGTCCGAGAAGTACAACATCATGCAGGCGGCGATGGCGTCGTCCGAGCGCGTGTTCCGCCTGCTCGACACGCCGGCGACCATCGTCGACCCCGCGCATCCGGTGGAGCTCGCGCACGTGCGCGGCGAAGTCCGCTTCGAGAACGTCTCGTTCGCGTACAACGAGGGCGACTGGGTCCTGCGTGACGTGAGCTTCACCATCGGCGCCGGTGAGAGCGTCGCGATCGTCGGCGCCACCGGCGCCGGCAAGACCTCGATCATCAGCCTGGCCTCGCGCTTCTACGACGTGCAGAAGGGCCGCATCCTGCTGGACGGCGTGGACATCCGCGAGCTGCGGCAGAGCGACCTGCGCCGCCACATCGGTGTCGTGCTGCAGGACCCGTTCATCTTCGCCGGGACGATCGCGTCGAACATCCGCCTCAACGACGAGCGCATCACCGACGAGCAGGTGCGCGCGGCCGCGCGCTTCGTCAACGCGGACCGGTTCATCGAGCGCCTGCCCGAGGGGTACGACACGGTCGTGACCGAGCGCGGGTCCACGCTCTCGGTCGGACAGAAGCAGCTGCTGGCATTCGCGCGCGCGATCGCGTTCAACCCGGAGATCCTGCTCGTCCTCGACGAAGCCACGAGCTCCGTCGACACGGAGACCGAGCACCTCATCCAGGACGCGCTCGCGAAGCTGATGGTCGGCCGGACCTCGATCATCATCGCCCACCGTCTGTCGACGATCCAGAACGTCGATCGCATCGTCGTGCTCCACAAGGGCCGCGTCGTGGAGATGGGGACGCACCACGATCTCCTCGCGCAGCGCGGCGTCTACCACCGTCTCTACGAGCTGCAGTACCGGGCGCACGAGCCGGTCGCCGAGCGGGGCTAGCGACGCCGTGCCGCTAGCATCGGTGGCGGTGCGTCGACTGTTCGCTGCCATCGTTCTCGCGGTCGGTGTCGCGTGCACCACCGCCGGCGTCCCGATCGACTCGCCGGCCGCGAGCGTCCCCGGCCTCGCGGCCGACCGGATCCAGCTCCTCCACACCGGCGACATCCACGGCCACCTCGACTACGACACCGTGAAGAGCGGCGGCTCGTCGTTCTCGCAGGGCGGCATGGCGTCGCTCGCGTCGCAGGTGTACGCGCTCCGCCGCCGGGCGTCGGAGCGCACGCTGCTCCTCGACGGCGGCGACGCGTGGCAGGGGACCTTCATCTCGAACGCCAACAAGGGCGAGGCGGTCACGCGTGCCATGACGCTCATGAAGTACGACGCGATGGCCGTGGGCAATCACGACTTCGACTGGGGCCAGGACGTGCTGGCGCAGCGCGCGAAGGAAGCGTCGTTCCCGTTCCTCGCCACGAACGTCGTCGAGGCGGCCACGGGGAAGCTGCCGGCGTATCTCAGGCCCTACGTCGTCAAGGACCTCGGCATCGCGAAGGTCGGGATCCTCGGCATCACCAACCCGGAATCGAACACGATCGTGAAGGCGACGAGCGTCGCGGGCCTGAGATTCGGGCCGGCCACGCAGGTGCAGAAGTACCTGGCCGAGGTGCGGGCGCGGTCGGACATCGTGGTGGTCGTCGCCCACATCGGATCGGCGGACGCGGCGAAGCTCGCGCGCGACCTGCCGGGCATCGACGTCATCGTCGCCGCGCACGACCACGCGCCCGTCCAGACCGCGCGCGTCGAGGGCAAGACCACCATCGTCGACGCCGGCGCCTACACCCAGTACCTCGGCCGTCTCGAGGTCGTGGTCGACCCGGCCACGCACAGGATGAAGGACGCGGTCCGGGCGGGGGAGCTCGTCGCGATCGCCGCGTCGAGCTCGCTGCGGCCGGATCCGGAGATCGCCGCCCTCGTGGAGGCGCGTCGCACCGAGGCGGAGAAGTACACGTCGCGGATCGTCGGCACGATCAGATCGGACCTCGACAACCCGCGCGACGAGAGCGGCCTCGGCAACATGATCGCCGACGCGTTCGTCGAGTACGGTCGGCAGCAGGGGTGGAAGACGGACGTCGCCTTCTACAACGCCGCGGGCGTCCGCGCGCCGCTCAAGGCCGGTCCGGTCACGTACGGACAGCTCTACGAGGTGCTGCCGTTCGGCAACACCATCGTGAGCGTCGACCTCACCGGCGATCAGCTCAAGGAAGTACTCGAAGATGCGTCCGGGCGGGCCGGGCGGCTGCAGATCGGCGGCGGGAGGTGGGTCTACCGCTTCACGAATCCCGCGGGGCAGCGCGTGCTCGAGGCGACGATCGCGGGCGAGGCGCTCGACCCCAAGCGCGTGTACCACGTGGCGACGATCGACTACCTGCTCCTCGGCGGCGACGGCCACACCTGGTTCGGAAAGGGCACGAACGTGATCTACGGGGATGTCGAGGTCGACGCCGTGGCCGCGTACATGACCGCGCACTCGCCGCTCGACCCGAAGGTCGAAGGCCGGATCAGCACCCGATAGCCGGCGAGAAGGAGGTCCGCGTCGCGATCGACGCGGCGCGCACAGGTGGCGCCGCGCTCCGCGCGCGCTGGGGCGCGCGCGGAGCGGGCCTCGCCACCAAGACGAGCGCGACCGACGTGGTCCTCGACGCCGACCGCGCGTCGGAGGCCGAGGTCGTGCGGGTGCTCGTGGCCGCGTTCCCGGACGACGCCATCGTCGCGGAGGAGGGGACCGACGTCGGCGCGGGCGCCGCGCGGCGCTGGTACGTGGATCCGCTCGACGGCACGGTCAACTACCTCTATGGCATCCCGCACTTCGCCGTGGCGATCGCGTGCGAGGACGCCGACGGGCTGCTCGCCGCCGTGGTCTTCGATCCGTCGCGCGACGAGCTCTTCACGGCGGCGCGCGGCGCGGGCGCATGGCTCGGGACGGCGCGCCTCAGCGTGTCCGCGCCGGAGGACGTGGGGTCGGCGCTCGTGGCGACGGGGTTCGCGTACGTGGCGTCCGCGCGCGAGCGGCAGGGCCAGGTGCTGTCGAACATCCTGCCGCGCGTGCGGGATATCCGAAGGAACGGGTCGGCGCAGCTCGATCTCGCGTGGTGCGCGGCGGCGCGTGTGGATGCCTACTTCGAATCGGTCGACAAGCCGTGGGATTGGAAGGCCGGCGCGTTGCTCGTGCGTGAAGCGGGTGGGCGCGTCACCGAGCTCGCGCAGGAGCGGCCGGGCGACCCGCACATCGTCGCGAGCGGTCCACGGATCCACGATGGCCTCGTCGCGCTGTTACGTGACGCCGTGCAAAGTCGTTAGAAGACCCTAGACTTGACCCCGATGGCGATCGAAGAGCGCCCCGCGGAGACCGTCAAAGGCGTCCCGATCGACTTCGAAGAGGACGTCATCCAGCGGCGGCCCACCACCACACAGACAGGCCTCGGTGGCGAGGACCTGCCCGCCCGGCGGGCCTTCCTTGCAAACGACGACAACGTCGTGTTCACCACCGTCGCGAATCTCGTGAACTGGGCGCGCTCGCGGAGCCCGTGGCCGCTCGGTTACGGCCTCGCCTGCTGCGCCATCGAGATGATGGCCACCGGCGCCTCGACGCACGACATGGCGCGCTTCGGCATGGAAGTGTTCCGCTCCAGCCCGCGGCAGGCCGACGTGATGATCGTCGCGGGCACGGTCACCCACAAGATGGCGCCGCGCCTCCGTCGCCTCTACGAGCAGATGCCGGAGCCGAAGTGGGTCATCGCGATGGGCAACTGCGCGTCGAGCGGGGGCGAGTTCTGGGACAGCTACTCGACGCTGCAGGGCGTCGACACCGTCGTGCCCGTCGACGTCTACGTCCCGGGTTGCCCGCCGCGCCCCGAGGCGCTCCTCGAAGGTCTGCTGCGTCTCCGCGAGAAGATCACGAGGGGCGGGTAACGTCCTGAGCACCGACGCCGAGGTCCGGCAGATCGAGGAAGGCGCACGCGTCGAGCTCCCCGTCGTCGACGACGAAGGGCTCGAGACCGAGGAGCTCATCCTCAACATGGGTCCGCAGCACCCGTCCACCCACGGCGTGCTGCGTCTGGTGCTGAAGCTCTCCGGCGAAAAGGTGATCGAGTGCATCCCGGTGATGGGATACCTGCACCGCGGCCTCGAGAAGATCTTCGAATGGCGCACCTACCACCAGGGCGTGCGCTACGCCGACCAGTCCGACTACGTCTCGAACATGCTGAACGAGCACGCCTATGCGGGCGCGATGGAGGCGATCGCGGGCATCGACGTCCCGCGGCGCGCCGAATACATCCGCGTGATCGCCGACGAGATGAGCCGGTGCGCGTCGCACCTCGTGTGGCTCGGCGCGTACGCGCTCGACCTCGGCGCCACGACGCCGATTCTGTGGTGCTTCCGCGACCGCGAAGAGATCCTCGACATGTTCGAGGAGCTCTGCGGGTCACGCATGAACTTCAACTACTACCGGCCGGGTGGGGTGCTCTACGACCTTCCGCCGGGGTGGGTCGCCAAGCTGGAGCGCTTCCTCGACCGGTTCGAGAAGCACATCGAGGACGACTTCGTCCGCATCCTCGAGGGGAACGAGATCTTCCTCGAGCGCACCGTGGGCATCGGCACGATCCCCGCCGAGGTCGCGAAGGCGTACGGCCTCTCCGGTCCGATGCTGCGCGGCTCGGGCATCCCATGGGACCTGCGTCTCGACCGTCCGTACTCGATCTACCCGGAGCTGAAGAGCGTGAAGGCCGCCGTGTACGACGGATGCGACGCGTTCGCGCGCTACAAGGTGCGCGTGCAGGAGATGCGCAACTCCATCGCGATCCTGCGCGAGTGCATCGCGAACCTCCCCGGCGGCGCGGTCCGCGCGCGACTCGGCCACGTGTGGAAGTGCCCGAAGGGCGAGGCCTACTACACCGTCGAGTCGAGCAAGGGCGAGGTCGGGATCTACATGATCAGCGACGGCCGCGGCCCCAATCCCTTCCGCGCGAAGATGCGGGGGGCGTCCTTCCACAACCTGCAGATCCTCCCGTGGCTCCTGAGCGGGCGGCTCGTCGCCGACGTCGTCGCGATCCTCGGCTCCATCGACATCGTGCTCGGCGAGGTGGATCGATGAGCGAGCGACGAAAGGCATGCCGGTGATGCTGGGCATCGCCGACGGCCTCATCCGCACGCTGCAGCACTTGGTCCGCCCGCGGCCCGTCACGCGCCAATACCCCTACGAGAAGCGCGAGCTGCCGGAGCGCTCGCGCGGGCTCATCGCGCTGCTGCTCGAGCCGGAGACGAGCATCTTCAAGTGCGAGTCCTGCCTGATGTGCGAGAAGGCGTGCCCGCCGCGCGCGATCTCGATCTCGTACACCTTCCGCAACGGCTTCCGCAAGCGGCCGCTCCTCGCGCCGCGCGCGGCCTACTACCGCATCCGCATGGTGCAGACCGCGCCCTACGGCGACCGGCGGCCGATGTCGACCGCCGTCGTGACCGTGCCCGCCGAGGAGGAGCGCGAGCTCGACCTCGCGCCGGTCGACCGCATCCTGCGCGAGGAGCGCGACGGCCTCGACCGCCTGACGCGGGTGCTCTACCGCACGCACGAGGCCTACGGCTACCTCCCCTGGACCGCGGCGTCGCGCGTCGCGGAGGAGCTCGGCAAGACGATGACCGACGTCTACACCGCCGCGTCGCTGCTCGCGAACTTCCGCGGCGCGCCCGAGGGCAAGGGGACCGCGATCCCGCGTGGCGGTCGCCGGTTCACCGGGAACCTGGGCGTCGCAGGCGCGTGGCCGCCCGTCTCGCCGCCGCCGGCGCACGACTCCCTCCACGAGGACGAGATCCATCACGTGCTCGAGCCCGCGTATGCCGGCTAGCGTCGCCGCGAGCGTCCTCGAGGGTCGCGCGCCCGGCGCGGTCGGCAGGGCGCGTACGATGTCGCCCGACGATCTCATCGCGGCGGTCGAGCGGAGCGGTCTCCGTGGGCGCGGCGGCGCGGGCTATCCGCTCGCGGAGAAGCTGCGCGCGGTCCGCGCCGCGGCGCTGCGCACTGGGCGCGCGCCGCTCGTCATCGCGAACGCGTACGACGCCGACCCCGCAAGCCCGCTCTCGCGGACGCTCGTCGCCCGCAACATCGGCAACGTCCTCCAGGGCGTGACGATCGCCGCGCACGCCGTCGGCGCGCGCGAGGCCATCGTGTACATGCACCCGGAGGCCGATGCCGAACGCGGCGCGATGGAGCGGGATATCGCCGCACGACCCGAAGCGCTCGCGGATCTCGCGGTCAGCGTCGCGCTCGGGCCGGGCGGATTCATGGGCGGGGAGGAGAGCGCGCTCATGAACGTGCTCGAATCGAAGCGCGCGATGGCGCGCCAGCGTCCGCCGTACCCCGCCGACTCCGGGGTGCGGCAGCGGCCCACGCTCGTGTCGAGCGCCGAGACGCTCGCGTGGCTGCCACAGATCGTCGACGGCGGCGCGCGCGCGGAGACGAAGCTCGTATCGGTGACGGGCGCGGTGCGCTCGCCGGGCGTGTACGAGGTCCCGCTCGGCACGACGCTCGCCGCGATCCTCGAGCAGGCCGGCGGCGTCCAGGGCACGCTGAAGGCGATCCACGTCGGCGGGCCTACCGGCGGCATCCTCGCGGCCGCGCGCGCCGACACGAGGCTCGACTTCGACGCGCTCGAGGCCGCGGGAACGCACATGGGTTCCGCGCAGATCCGCGCGATCGCGGCCGGAACGTGCGTCGTCGCGGAGGCCGCGAAGCTCTGGTCCTATCTCGCGAAGGAGAACTGCGGCATCTGCGTGCCGTGCCGCGTCGGCACCGCGCGCGTCACCGGGATCCTCGAGAGCGTGCAGAGCCAGCTCGGCCGCGAGAGCGACGTCGAGTGGCTCGGCGAGCTCGGCGATCACATGGAGAAGTTCTCGCTCTGCGGCTTCGGGATCACGGCCCCATCGATCCTGCGGACGACGATGACCGAGTTCGCGGACGAGTACCGCGCGCACATCGTCGAGCGCCGCTGCCCGACGAACACCTGTAGGCCCGTCCGCGCGCGCCGATATGAGACGATGGTCCAGCCGTGAATGAGCGAGGAGCGGCTTTGCCGCGACGAGCGAATCGACCAGCCTTGAGCGTGTCTCGGGCCGTAGGCATGTTGAACGAGGAAGAGCAGACGTGAGTCTGCTCGAGCGGTACACGCAGCCCGCCGAGGCGCAGATCCCCACGGTGAGCCATCACGGTGAGATCCCGTCCGGCCAGCCGACGTGCACGATCACCATCGACGGCACCGAGGTCACCGCGGTCCCGGGCGAGGCGATCCTCCGCGCGGCGCAGCGCGCCGGCTTCAACATCCCGACGCTGTGCGACGACGAGAAGCTCGCGCCGGCCGCCGCCTGCCGCATGTGCCTGGTGAACGTCGAGGGCTACGACCGGCCCCTGCCGTCGTGCCACCTCGCGGTCGAGCCCGGCATGAGGGTGACCGCGGTCAGCGACGAGCTCTTCAAGCTCCGCCGGCAGAACCTCGAGTACATCCTCAGCGACCACAACGCCTACTGCATGCCGCCGTGCCAGGTCGGATGCCCCACGCACATCGACATCCCCGGGTACCTCGAGCTCATGGCGAAGGGGCAGCACGTCGAGGCCGCGCGGCTCGTGAAGGAAGTGCTGCCGTTCCCGTACGCGCTCGGCCTCGTGTGCCCGCGCCCGTGCCAGGAGGTCTGCCGCCGCGGCCTCGTCGAGGAAGAGATCGCGATCTGCCAATGCCACGGCTACACCGGCGAGATGGTCATGGAGATGGACCAGGCGCCGACGCCGTTCCCGCAGGCGCCCGCGACCGGGAAGCGCGTCGCGGTGATCGGCGCGGGACCCGCGGGCCTCACCGCCGCGTACTACACGGCGCTCAAGGGTCACGCGGTGACGGTGTTCGACATGATGCCGAAGCAGGGCGGCATGCTCCGCTACGGCATCCCCGAGTACCGGCTCCCGAAGGTCAAGCTCGACAAGGAGCTGAACTCCGTCTGGCAGCTGCGCGACACCGAGTTCAGGGGCGGCATGAAGCTGGGCCGCGACTTCACCATCGACGATCTGCTGGCGCAGGGCTACGACGCCGTGTTCGTCGGCATCGGCGCGTGGTCGAGCAACGAGCTCCGCATCCCCGGTGAGGATCTGCCCGGCGTCATCGAGGCGATCACCTACCTGAACCAGAACGCGCGCGGCGACCCGGTGCCCGTCGGCCGCGGGTCGCGCGTCGTCGTCATGGGCGGCGGCTTCACCACCTTCGACTGCGCGCGCACGTCGCGGCGCCTCGGCGCCGAGGTGACGGTCGTGTACCGGCGCTCCCGCAAGGAGATGGGCGCGCACTACAGCGAGGTCGACGACGCCGAGCACGAGGGCATCCGCCTCGAGTTCTTCGCCGCGCCGGTGCGGATCATCGAGAAGAACGGCCGCGCCGCGGGCGTCGAGTTCCAGCGCATGGCCCTGGGCGAGCCCGACGCGTCCGGCCGCCGCAGGCCGGTCCCGATCGAGGGCTCCAGCTTCACCATCGACTGCGACGTCGTCATCCCGGCCATCGGCCAGGTGCCGGTGCTCGACTGGATCGACAAGGACGCGACCATCCGCAAGTCGCGCCGCGAGACGATCGTGACGAACGGCGCGCTGATGACCGACCGTCCCGGCGTGTTCGCCGGCGGCGACGTGCAGATGGGGACGCGCACGGTCATCGAGTGCGTCGCGCAGGGCAAGCTCGCGGCGAAGGCCATCGACCGCTACCTCGCGGGCGAGGACATGGCGCGGGTCGCCGCGGAGATCGCGGAAGAGGAGCGCGTCCCCGAGCTCATCGACATCGTCCCCTACAAGCCCGAGGAGCCGCAGGTGCGCATGCCGTTCCTACCGTTCGAGGAGCGCGTCCGCTCCTTCGAGCTCATCGAGCTCGGGTTCGACAAGGCCGGCGCCGAGAAGGAGGCCGCCCGCTGCCTGCAGTGCGTGTGCCCCGACGTCGGGCGCTGCCATCTGCAGCGCCTGTCGCTCGAGCACGGGCTCACCGACAACCGCTTCCACCGCGCCGAGCCGGTCGATTACCACGACTACGAGTACGACTTCAGCCACGACTTCATCCTCCGCGACCTCAACAAGTGCATCAACTGCACGCAGTGCGTGCGCATCTGCCGCGACGTCATCGGCGCGAACTGCTACGGGCTCATGGGCGGCGGATACGACTCGATCGTGACGACGCCGTGGAACGTCTCGCTGCAGTACACCGACTGCGTCTCGTGCGGCGCGTGCGCGGAGACCTGCCCGACCGGTGCGCTCATGATGCGCGAGCGCGATCTGCAGACCTACGAGCTCGACGTGGTGCGCTGCATCTACTGCGGCGACTGCGTCGAGGTGTGCCCGCACGGCGCGCTCGGCGAGACGCCGAACTTCGAGCTCTCCTCGTACCAGCGCTTCGGCCGCACCGTCCTCGCGAAGGAGGAGCTCGCGGTGGCGCGCACCTGGAAGCCGTCCGAGCACATCCCGGTCGGCGAAGAGGAGACGCACCGGAGTGGCGTCCGTCCGCCGGAGGTCCGTCCGCCCGCACCACCGCGCTGGAGCGCGTGACCCTTCGCGATCGCCTCGTCGCGCGCATACGCGCACGCGGCCCGATGACCTTCGCCGATTACATGGACGCGGCGTTGTACGACCCCGAGGAGGGCTACTACGCGACGCGCGTCGCGCTCGGCTTCGAAGGCGACTACCTCACCGCACCCGATCTCGGCGCGCACTTCGGGCGCTCGCTCGCGCGCGCGTTCGCGGACTGCTGGACGCTCCTCGGAAGGCCCGCGTCGTGGGACCTCGTCGAGGCGGGCGCGGGGCGGGGGACGCTCCTGCGCGACGTGCTCGTCTCGCTCGAGCGGGAACGCTCCGACGCCGCGCGCGGCGTGCGCCCGGCGATCGTCGAGGTCTCGCGACGCCTGCGCGCCGAGCAGTCGTCGGCCCTCGAGGGGCGCGACCTGCGCTGGGCCTCGGACCCGCACGCGCTCGCTCCGCTCCAGGGCGTCGTCTACGCGAACGAGATCCTCGACGCGTTCCCGGTCCACGTCCTCGCGCGGACGGAGGACGGCATCCGCGAGGTCTTCGTGGACGAGCAGGACGGGCGTCTCGCCGAGACGCTGCGCGCGCCGACGAACGCGGACCTGCGGTATCGCGTCCCCGAGCAGCTGCCGGTGGGCGGCCGCTGGGAGGTCAGCCCCGAGGCCGAAGGCTGGGTCGCGGGTCTCGCCGCCGCGCTGACCCGCGGCTACGTCGTCTTCATCGACTACGGCGGGGACGAGGCCGAGCTCCTCACGCGCCTTGGCACCGGAACGGTGCGCGGATTCTCGCGGCACCGCCTCGTCGCCGATCCGTACGCGGAGCCCGGCGCGCACGACCTCACCGCGAGCGTGAACTTCACGGCCATCCGCCGCGCGGCCGAGGGCGCGGGCTTCACCTTCGCCGGGCGCACCTCGCAGCGCGAGGCGCTGCTCGCGCTCGGGATCCGCGACGTCGCGTCGCGGCCGACGACGCCGGTGGAGCAGCTCCGCGACTTTGGACGGCGCTCCGCCATCGACACGCTCCTCGAGCCGACCGGCTTCGGCGCGTTCCAGGTGATGTGCTTCGCGAAGGACGCGCCGATCGACGGCCTGCGCATGTTCGCGGGCCGCGAGGCCCGTACGCGCTAGGTGTCCTCGGGATAGACGCGCTTGCCGGCGTCCGCGTTGATCACACGCAGGTGCGCGTCGCCCAGGGCGTCCTCGACCATCTGCCATCCGTCGCGCTCGAGATCGGCGAGCCACAGCGCGAACGAGTGCAGCTCGAACGCGGCCTCCGACAGCGTCGCGGTGTCATCGATGACGGGCCCGAGGCAGATCGTCTCGATGCGCGTGTCGAGCTCATCCTCGTCGAGCCCGGCGGCGAGATCCGCCGCCTCGTCGGGCGTCAGGGCGCGCGGTCTCATGCGTCGCATCGTGACCTCCGGGCGTGTGGGGCGCGGTAACGTGATCGTCCGCGGCTTGCGTCCGCGGGAACGGGTATCCTTGGATGTCGAGGGCTCTTAGCTCAGCTGGTTAGAGCGCAGCGTTGACATCGCTGAGGTCCGGTGTTCGAGCCACCGAGAGCCCACTGACGAGCGAACGCTCCGGCGTGCGCCTGCTTGCTTGCTTGAGGCGATCCCCCTAGTCCGGACGGAAGCTCACGCAGTCCGTCACGCGCATCCGGATGCCCCCGACGGTCGTGTACTCGCGAACGATCTCGTTCGTCGTCGGATCGACGATGAGCACGCGGCCGGCGAAGTCGTCGCTGATCGCGACGCGATTCGACGCGAGGGGCACCGCGCTCGATGGATTGTGCAGCTGCTTTCCGGGGCCGTAGCGCCAGAGCACGGTGCCGTCCGGCGCGAGGCGCACCACTTGACCCGGCGACACGTAGTCGGAGACGAGCACGCTGCCATCGGGATAGGCCATCGCGTCGGATGGATAGGTGAGCGGCGACTTCACCGTCCAGCGCACGGTGCCGCCCGGGCCGATGCGGCTGATCCACGATCCGGTGATCTCGGTGACGACGAGATCGCCGTCCGCGGTCGGGTACGCGCCGTTCGGCGATGCGAACGACCGGGGCGGGTCGTGCACGCACTTCCCGTCGCCGATCGCGTGGAGGAAGGTGCCGTCCGCGGCGAGCTGCACGATCCGGCAGTTCAGGATGTCGGCGAAGTAGGACGTGCCGTCGAGCGCGGTGACGATGTCGTCGGGTGAGCTGAACGAGGTCGTCCCTCGTCCGGGCTTGCCCGGCGTTCCCGCCTGCCAGCGGATCGCGCGCCGCGACATGTCGATCGCGATCACCGTGCTCGTTGCGGCCGAGTTCGCGACGACCGTCGTGCCGTTGGGCGCGTAGTGCGCGTCGTCCCACGGGCCCAGCGCCGCGGCGGCCGCGTCACCCGGGGCGGGGAACGACCACGTCATCTCGCCGCCGGGCGCGATCTCGACGATGCGCTTGTTCCCGACGTCGGCGATCAGGAGACGACCCTCGAACGGCACGTCGCTCGGGACGGGTGGGAGCGTCGCGGCGCCGCCCGATAGGCGCGTGGCTGGTTGCTGGCTCGGCGGTGCGACCTCGAGGATCCGCTGCACGAACGGCGCGGGCGTCACCAGGGCCGCCGGCGCGACGGAGCTGGCGGAGATCGCTGACGACGGCCGTGGCGATGCCGCCGGCAGCTCTGCAGTGGCCCCGCCGCAGCCCACGACGGTCGCTCCGGCCGCGACGAGCGCGATCAGTCCCCGCATCCGCTGCCGGTCACAGTGGCGTCCTGCGGCGGGGCCCGACTAGGGTCGTTCGGCCCTTTCGGCTCTCAGAGGGGGACACACCGCTCCGCGCTTGCCTGGGAGACTCGGAGCGACGGAGAATCCGCGTCGGATGGGGATGCGGCTGGGTACGGTGGTCGCGGTTGGGTTCGTCTTCGGGGCGTCCCTGGGCTTCCTGGCGGGGCTCTTCCTCGCCATTCCCGCCGCCGAGATGGTGCCCGGGGGCCGTCCGGTGATCTTCGGGGCGGCGGGTCTCGGCGCCCTCGTCGGCTCCGCGTTCGCGGCTTGGCGCTCGTCGGACGAGCTGCCACGCGAACGTTCTGGCAGTTTCAACGTTGACGAAGTACTGTCCCGACTTACGTTCAAGCGACCAAGCGACAAGCCGCGTCCCGACAAGGGGAGCTCGTCGATGACGCCGGTGTGGCGTCCCGCCGAACCGCCTGCGCCTGGGCGCGCTGAGGAACCCTCGGAGGGGAAGGCAATGCAGCAGCGAGACACGCGGGACTCCTCGGCGAGCGCCGGCGGAGACCTGAACGCCCTGCTCGGCAAGGGCTCGGAGTTCGAGGGCAAGCTCGCCTTCGAGGGCAAGGTCCGCATCGACGGCACCTTCACCGGCGAGATCTCCACCAACGACCTGCTCCAGGTCGGCGAGGGCGCGAAGATCCAGGCCGAGATCAGCTGCGGCACGATCGTCGTCGAGGGCGAGATCGTCGGGAACATCAAGGCCACGCAAGCCGTCGAGCTCCGCCGGCCGGCGAAGGTCCACGGCGACATCACGACGCCCTCGCTCGTCATCGAGAAGGGCGTCCTCTTCGAAGGCCGTTCGCGCATGGACGATGTCGCGGCCTCGAACGTCGTCCCGATCCACGCGGCAGCCGACGAGAACTAGACCGCCGGGGGGAGCGCTCTTCGATGCAGGGCGTCCTGATGCTCAGTCGTGTCACCGTCCGCGACGCGGACTTCCGCCACGTCACGTTCGATCAGCTCGCCCCCGAGGGCTGCACCTTCGAGCATTGCGACTTCTCGGGCCAGACGCTCGACCGCCGCTACCAGCCGCTGTTCTCCAGCCGCCGTCAGTCGATCTTCCGTGACTGCTCGTTCGACGGCGCCGACCTCACGGGCGTCCGTCCCGGGCAGGCGCGCTTCGAGCGCTGCAGCTTCGACGGCGCGCGCATCGACGCGTGGGAATCGTTCACCGCCGAGTTCGTGGACTGCCGGTTCGCGGGTCGCCTCGTCAACGTGCGTTTCTACGGCCGGCCGTGGGGCGCGAACGCGGAGCACCTCGATCCCGATCGCACGGTGAACGCGTTCACCGGCAACGACTTCCGCAAGGCCGACCTCGTCGGCGTGACCTTCATCCACGGCGTCGACATCGGCAAGCAGCTGTGGCCCGGCGGCGGGCAGTACGTGATCCTCGACCGCATCCATCAGCGCATCGCGAAGACCCGTCTCGGCGTCCTCGAATGGCGCGACCACAAGGCGCGCCAGGAAGCGCTCGACATGCTGCAGGCCGCGTCGCTCCTCTACGCGCACCAGATGACGGTCATCAGCCGTCGCGTCGAGGAGCACTGGGCCGCGACGCCCGCGGTGCAGGAGCGCGTCTGGGACGCGCTCGCTCGCTCCATCGCCTAGCCTCGGCGGCGTCATGCCGCTGTAGGTCCGCTGGCGTGCGGCGCGGCCGCGCGCGACGTGAGCGCGTATGCTGATGTGACGCGACGACGCGGACAGCGATCGCGGGGAGCGCGACAAAGCGAGCCGGGGACGGTGTGAGCCCGGCGCAGCGAGCCCGCGGGAGACCACCGCCGAGCGGAGTGGGTGAGCCCCGTACAGCTCGAACGAGAGCCCGGAAGGGAACTCGGGTGGAACCGCGGGAGCAGCGCCTCTCGTCCCGATCGCGAGGACGGAGGCGCTTTTTCTTTGTCCATAAGGGGGAGCTGCCATGGCGAAGACGGAACGAAGAGCGGACCACGGCGACGAGCGGCTCTACGCGCTGCGCCACTCGACGGCGCACGTCATGGCCGGCGCGGTCCTGGAGCTCATGCCGGAGGCGAAATTCGGCTTCGGCCCGCCCATCGCCGACGGCTTCTACTACGACTTCGAGCTGCCGCGCCCGCTCACCCCCGAGGATCTCGAGCGGATCGAGGGCAGGATGCGCGAGGTCGCGAAGGCCAACGTGCCGTTCGAGCACCGCGACATGAGCGTGTCCGAGGCGCTCGACTTCTTCCGCGCGCGCAAGCAGACGTACAAGGTCGATCAGATCGAGAAGCTCGCGCGGCAGGGCGCGGACGACGACAGCGACGACAAGGTCGAGAACGGCAAGGTCTCCGTGTACCAGCACGACGGGTTCGTCGACCTGTGCCGCGGACCGCACGTCGCGCGAACCGGCGAGATCACGGCGTTCAAGCTGCTCTCGATCGCCGGCGCCTACTGGCGTGGCGACGAGAAGAACCCGCAGCTCCAGCGCATCTACGGCACGGTCTGGCCGACGCAGCAGGAGCTCGACGCCTATCTCGAGAAGCTGCGGCAGATCGAGCTGCGCGATCACCGCACCCTCGGCAAGGACCTCGAGCTGTTCCGGATTGACGAGGAGCTGGGCTCGGGCCTGGTGCTGTGGCTCCCGAACCTGTCGATCGTGCGCGAAGAGCTCGAGACGTGGTGGCGGAAGGTGCACCACGAGCGCGGCTACACGCTCGTCTACACGCCGCACATCGCGAGCGAGAAGATCTACCAGCGCTCGGGCCATCTCGAGAAGTACGGCGACAACATGTACGGCCCGCTCCTGCTCGACGACGGACGTGGGGGGTCCTCGGGCGGCGAAGCCCCCCGGCAGTCGTTCTGGATCAAGCCGATGAACTGCCCGGGCCACATCAAGGTGTTCCAGTCGAAGGTCCATTCGTACCGCGAGCTCCCGATGCGCATCGGCGAGCTCGGCACGGTCTACCGGTACGAGCGCGGCGGCACGCTCCACGGGATGCTGCGCGTCCGCGGGTTCACGCAGGACGACTCGCACATCTTCTGCTCGTGGGACCAGGCGCAGGACGAGATCGGGAAGGTCTTCGACCTCGCGATGGAGTTCCTCCGCGTCTTCGGCTACTCGGATCCGAAGATCTATCTCTCCACGCGGCCGGCGAACCGCCTCGGGAGCGACGAGCTCTGGGACAAGGCGGAGAAGGCGCTCGCGGACGCGCTCGCCGTGCGCGAGGTGCCGTACGCGATCGACGAGGGCGGCGGCGTCTTCTACGCGCCGAAGATCGACATCAAGGTGCTCGACGCGATCGGCCGCGAGTGGCAGGGGCCGACGATCCAGATCGACCTCAACCTGCCAGAGCGGTTCGACGTCACGTTCGTGAACGCCCAGGGGCAGCGGGAGCGCGCGGTGATGATCCACCGCGTCCTCTTCGGCAGCCTGGAGCGGTTCGTCGGCGGGCTCATCGAGCACTACGCCGGCAACTTCCCGCTGTGGCTCGCCTGGGAGCAGGTCGCGATGATCCCGGTCCGCGAGACGGCGCTCCGCTACGCGAAGCATGTCGCCGAGCGGCTCCGTGCGAAGGGCTTCCGCGTGCACCTCGACGATCAGGTCACGGACATGCGCAGCCGCATCAAGGAGGCGCAGGAGCGGAAGGCGAGCTACATGCTCGTCGTCGGCGAGAAGGAGGCCGCGGTCGGGACGGTGTCGGTGCGGCGCCGCGGATCGCGCGAGGAGGAGCGCGGCGTCACGGTCGACGCCTTCCTCGAGCGGATCATGCGAGAGCGCGACACGAAGGCCCTGCCGCCCGATTTCGCGGCGCACCGCGAGCCCACGTGAGCGGACCGGTCCTGCGCGGAGCGCGCGTCGTCCTCCGGCCGATGACATACGACGACGCGCCGGCTCTCATCTCGTGGGCCAACGACGCCGACTTCGCGTGGTTCCAGTGGGGCCGGCGTCCCGGACGCTGGAAGGACGATGCCGCGGCGCGAGAGTGGATGGACCGCTTCGCGCAGCGCGACGGCATGCTGTTCGCGATCGAGTACGAGGGCCGCGCCATCGGTCAGGCGAATTACCGCGACTGGCAGCCGAAGGCGAAGAGCGCCGAGGTCGGGATCGGCATCGGGGAGCCGGCGCTCTGGAGCAAGGGTCTTGGCCGTGAGGCGCTCGGGCTTCTCCTGACGCACCTCGTCCAGGACAAGCGCGCGCACCGCGTGAGCCTGCACGTCCTCGCGTACAACGACCGCGCCATCGCCTCGTACAAGGCCACCGGCTTCCAGGTCGAGGGGATCGAGCGCGACGCCGTCATGACCGACCGCGGCCACTACGCCGACGACGTCGCCATGGCGTATGTCGTCGGGCGGCAGCCGCCGGCGTTCGACCCGCGGCCGGTGACCCTCGCCGGGGCGCACGTGCGCCTCGAGCCGCTCCACCGCGAGCATGCGCCGGAGCTCCTCCGGGTGGCCCAGGACGAGGACATCTGGCGGCTCATGCTCGTCGCGATGCCGCGGAACCTGGCGGACATGCAGCGCTTCATCGGCGCCGCCATGGAGGAGCAGACGCTCGGGAACCAGGTCGCCTTCCTCACGCGGCGGACGAGCGACGGCGCGGCCATCGGCACCACCCGGTTCCTCCACGTCGACCGCGGCAATCACACCGCGGAGATCGGCTGGACCTTCCTCGGGCGGGAGGCGCGGCGGACCGTCGCGAACACGGAGGCGAAGTACCTCCAGCTGCGCCACCTCTTCGACGAGCTCGGGGCGCAACGCGTCTGGCTGCAGACCGACAAGCTCAACGAGCGTTCACAGCGCGCGATCGAACGCCTCGGAGCGGTGGAGGAAGGCGAGCTGCGGGACGACCGTCTCTCGTTCGACGGCCGCATCCGGACGAGCGTGGTGTACGGGATTACCCGAGCGGACTGGACGGGCGTGAAGGAGCGCCTTCGAGGGTTGCTGGCGCGGTGATATCCTTCTCCGAGTTGAAGCTTCCAACGCCAGAGGCGTCCCTCTCCTGATCGCGGAGTCAGCCCGATAGCCGCGCCTGAACTGCGGGTCAACGAACAGATCCGCGTCCCGGCCGTGCGCCTCATCGGCCCCAACGGCGAACAGCTCGGCGTCCTTCCGACGCAGCGTGCGCTCGCGCACGCGCAGGACCTGGGCTACGACCTCGTCGAGATCGCGCCGAACGCGGTCCCGCCCGTCGCGAAGGTCCTCGACTTCGGGAAGTACCGCTTCGAGAAGCAGCAGGAAGCGAAGGAAGCGAAGAAGCGCCAGAAGTCGGTCACGTGGAAAGAGGTGCGCGTGTCGCCGAAGATCGACGACCACGACATCGACACGAAGATCCGGTCGGCGGCGAGGTTCCTCGACGAAGGCGACAAGCTCAAGATCACCGTGCGCTTCCGTGGCCGCGAGCTCGCGCACCCCGACCGTGGTCGCGTGCTCCTTCTCCAGATCGCCGACAAGCTGAAGGACCACGGCGTCATCGAGCGCAACCCGCTCCTCGAGGGACGCTCGATGTTCATGGTCATGAATCCGCTGCGCCAGCAAGCATCCGGACCCACGCCTCCGGCGTCCGCCGCGGCGGCTCCGGCATCGCGTCCGCCCGCCGCGTCCGCGCAACGCCCGACGCCGAGCGCGGCACCGCGCCCGCAGGCCGCCACCCCGCCGACACCTGGTGCGACACCCGTGCCGCGCCCCGCGGCGTCACCGACGAGCGCGGCCGCGTCGCGAGCGGCTCCCGCCGCCCGTCCGGCGCCACGCCCGGCCAAGCCGACGAGCTAAATGAGGTCTCCCCAGACCTGAGTCACAGATGGATCTCGCCGGTGAAGAGCCACTCGCCGCCCGAGCGGAAGCGGACCTTCACATAGCGGGCGAGCGTGCCGGTCGCGTCGATCTCGTAGCGTCAGCGCTGTCCCTGGTCGTTGAAGGCGTCGGCCGCGAGCACGCTGCCGCGTGAGGTGAACGTGACGTTGTCGGCACTCGTGAGCACCTCGATGCTCGTCGGCTCGCCGAGAGCACCTTCGTCGTTGGCGCACTGCCCGCTGGTCCGCAGCAGCCGCGCCGGACGCGCTGCTACGGGTTCTTGGCCTGCCTCAAGGGGCTTCCTGCTCTTCCAGTCACAGCCGACTCGAATTCGCCCAGTGCGTCGCCGGCGTGTGTGCGAAGGCTGTGCGGAGCAGCGAGTTTTCGCGGGTTCGCCGTTCCGCGACGGGAACGCGAAAGGAACGAGCGACGGGAACAGGCGCGCAGCCTCGCTCGCGAGCTCAGCGTAGGCCCGCACCGGTCGGATCGGTTCCACTCCCGTATCGAGCGCAAGTATCGGTTCCGTGCCGCAACACGATGGACGACCGTGGTCTCGAGATCGTGCTCAGCAGGATGAGCGGACCAGATTGGCAAGTCGCGTTACGCCGGAATGTCGGCCCATGCGGCGCTGAGTTTCACCAAATCGGTGTCGGTGAAGAAGCCGCATGACCGCTCTGCTGTCGACTCGAGAGACCGAGACACTCCTCCTGCTTGGTTGCTACCGCTATCTCAGCCGGAGTCAGATCCAGGAATTGTCGATTCTCAGCTGGTCCCTAGCAGCTGAGAATCGACATGAGGGTAGCCCCGAGGCGCTACGCGGGCCGCAGCGGCCCGCGGCCGCGACGAGCGCGGCGCTCGCCCCGCCTCCGAAGGGCGAGATCGATGTCCTCGATGCCGATGGCGTCGGGAATGAGCCCGTACGAAGCCCCAGGAGGCATGCAACAGAACGGCCGAAGGTCATGACACCCGGAGCGAGAGGGAGAGCGACGACCCGGATCAGTCCTCCACGCGTGCGGTCATCGCGACGCGCTCATTGACGGTGAGGTCCGCCTGGTCTATGAAGCGATCGTCACGCCGAGGGGCCTGAGGGTGGTCCCTACTTTCTGAGAAGGGCTGGTCCCTTCCGGCTGAGAAGCGACACGGAGGCCCGCTCCTTCATGGCATCAAACCACGTCATCCGGCTGTTTATCGCGAGTCCTCGGCGGGAGGATAGGGCGCTCGTGTTGAACGAATCTGATCCGGCGCGCACCATGCCGAGGTGTTTGACAAGACCTGGCGGATCCTTGCGCGACGCGTGCTGGTCGACCGCATGCCCTGGTACAGGATCGAAGAGCAGGATGTGCAGCTGCCGGATGGCAGAGTCGTTGAGGGTTACCCGCGCATGGACCTACGCGACTACTCGATCGTCGTCGCCCTGACGGCTGGGGGTGACCTGCTGGTTGAACGCCTCTATAAGCACGGAGTCGGACGCGAGGTCTTCGACCTTGTAGCCGGCCTTATCGAAGACGGTGAGGCGCCGATGGACGCCGCGCGACGGGAGCTCCGCGAGGAGGCGGGTTTTGACAGCAGCAATTGGACGACGCTTGGCAGCTTCGTTATCAACTCCAACTACGGCTGCGGTCGAATGCACGCGTTCCTCGCGAAGCAGTGCCAACGCGTCGCGGAGCCGAGTAGCCACGATCTTGAGGAGACCGAAATCATCTTGATGCCGCTCGATGAAGCGTTGGACGGCCTACGCGCTGGTCGCTTCGAGCTACTGTCCGCCGCCGCTGCGCTCGCGCTGGCTCACGCCAACCTCACAGCCTGACGCGCCATCAGGATGTGATCGGCAACCTCCCGCGACGCTGAACGATTGCGCGCGACGAACAAGTTCACGCTCGGGGCCGTATTGGCTCAGGACGCTAGCGGTCATGGCGACGCAGCGAGCGTATTTGTCTCGATCTTTAGAGCGAGCCGGTCGCGATCGGCGCAACGCGGTTGCCATGAGACTGGCGTTGCCCTCGAGGAAATGCCACGAACACGACGAGACTGAACGTGATGAATGACGCGACGGTCATCACTGCGTCGACGTTCACTCCGATGAGGATCCCGCCGGCGATCCCGACTATGCCTAGCCCAAAGAGGAACCAAAGCAACGAGGCTCCGTATGAACTTGGGTGGCGCGATGCCAGCCGGGCCGAGCACACAACAAGACCGGCGACAACGCCGACTACTACCCCGGCCAAAATTGTCGTAACCACCACCGAACTCACTTTCCGAACTCTCGCCCAATCTTGACCGCAAGGCGCCACGCCGTGTACGCAAAAAGCGGGCAGAACCCGACAAGAAGGCCGAGCGTGTAGAACTGGAGCACGTCCGGCCACTTCACCGAGCTGACGATCTGGCCGGAAACCCACGATCCGCCGAACCATGCACTCGCGACCGCAAGCAAGTACGCGCCGAGCTTTCCCAGTTTGCCCACGTCGAGCGTGCCCTGCGTCGCGCTGAGCAACGCGAGATTTGCAATCGCTCCCGTCAGGAGCCCGATGAGTACGCCAATCAAGACGGCCGCGATCTCCATGTGTACTCGGACCCTTTCCAAAGCGAGTTAACTTTGGTTTGGCTGCCAGGTTATCCCACAAGGTCAAGCCCGCGATGTGGCCACTCGACCGAGGACTCGAGTTCTGCTCCTTTGGCTTCCCGCTCATGACGCCGACGCGCGCGTTGTGGCCGAACTTAGTCGTCAGACTCGCCTATCTCGTATCCGCCGCGCTCGTCGCTGTCGGCCGGTGGCGCACCTAGCCGCGCAAGAACGTGGTCTGCCGCACCACTTCTTAAGGGCTCGACTCGTGACTCGTTCGCAGGTGCTCCGCAACCATGCGAGCTGCGGGCGTGTCCGGAACGATTCGCTCGAGCGAGGGGACCGCGAGATCGACCGTGGTTCCGGCTTCAGCAGTCGGCGTCTCGTCCTTTGTTCGGCACCTGACGCAGAACACGACAAGCTGCCGAGGTCGAAGCAGGGCGCGGCGAAGATCCTGCTCTGCGCGATGCCCCAGGCGCCGACCCGCACCGAGGCCGCGCGGCTGCGCGACGGCTTCGCCCGCCGCTACCGCGCGAGCTACCCCGAGGCGGTCGCCATCCTGGAGAAGGACTGGGACGCGCTCACCACCTGCTACGACCTCCCGCAGGAGCACGGGAAGCACCTCCGAACGTCCAATGTCGTGGAGTCGCCGTTCGCCGCACTGCGCGTCAGGACCGGCGCGGCCAAGCGCTTCAAGGTGAAGGAGAACGCGACGATGCTCATCTGGCGCGTCCTGCGCGTCGTCGAGGGTCACTTCCGCAAGCTCGACGCGCCGGAGCTCCGCAAGGACGTCTACGAGGGAAGGAGGTTCGTCGACGGCAAGCCGATCACGCGAGCCAT
>Ga0070741_10000170_pt1 | contig 245359 bp, 192 predicted proteins | sample Coa_R1_4_FD_66440 | JGI IMG/M metagenome (GOLD analysis project Ga0070741, IMG submission 66440) | Surface soil microbial communities from Centralia Pennsylvania, which are recovering from an underground coalmine fire - Coalmine... | ecosystem: Environmental > Terrestrial > Soil >... | reverse complement strand
TTCCCGCGCGTAGGGTTGCTGGTTCAAGATAAGGAGATCGGCAATGGAAAATAAGCCGGCAACGCAGAACATTCAAGACACATTTTTGAATACCGCGCGCAAAGAGCGCAGCAACATCACAATATATCTAATGAGCGGAGTCAAACTTACTGGTCGCATTCGCTCGTTCGATAAATACTCGGTTGTGCTTGAGACCAATAATCAAGAGCAACTGATTTTTAAGCACGCGATTTCGACGGTCGCGGTTGGCAAAGCGCATGGATTCTCGGAAAGACCGAGGGTGATGCCCTCGCAGTCCGCCAGTGAATCGGAGCAAGCTCCCGCCGCTTCAGGCACCGAGGGATAAGGCTGTTTGAGCTTGCGCAGTGCTAATTCCAGTTTCTCGCGACGCACGCGGCATTCCGCCCAGCAACAGCTTCCGCCCGGAATGCGCAAAGAGCGCGCTTTCCTCGTTGGCCTCGACTACCGCTCGCGCAAACGTTCCTCTCCACAAACTCTGACCAGCGGAGCACAGGCCGCGCGCGATGCCGCAATTAACTCGCGGCCCAGCTCAGGACCGAGCGATGAACCGAAATTCAGCGCGAAGGAGTCGCTCGAGGAACTGCGCGATTTGGCACTCAGCGCAGGGGCCGAAATCGCGGGGGAAATTCTTCAGCGTCGAGATCGCCCCGACCCTGCAACTTTGATCGGACGCGGCAAATTGGAAGAAATCGCTGGTGCGGCATCTTCGGCCTCCGCCGATTTGCTGCTGTTCGACCACGATCTCACCGCGTCGCAACAGCGCAATATTGAAGAAGTTGTCCATGCGCGGGTAATTGACCGTACCCAGCTGATTCTCGATATTTTTGCTACTCATGCGCGAACTCGCGAAGGCCAGCTTCAGGTTGAACTCGCGCAGCTGGAATACCTGCTTCCCAGGCTGACAGGGCGAGGCGCGCAAATGTCTCAGCTCGGCGGCGGAATTGGGACGCGAGGTCCTGGTGAAACTCAGTTAGAGACCGATCGCCGCAAAATCTTCCGCCGCATTCGCCACGTCCAGCAGCAGCTTGAAAATGTGCGGCGCATTCGGGCACAGCAACGGCAGCGGCGGGAATCCGTTCCAGTCGCGACTGTGGCGTTGGTCGGTTACACGAACGCGGGCAAGTCGACGTTATTTAACGCGTTGACCAACGCGACGGTGTTGGAGTCGCCGCGGATGTTTGCGACCCTCGATCCCACGTTACGTTCCGTCACTCTGCCTTCAAAGCGAAAAATTTTGCTGTCGGACACGGTCGGTTTTATCCGTAATCTGCCACACGCGCTGGTATCGTCATTTCGGGCGACATTAGAAGAGGTGCAGCGTGCGGCGCTGATTCTGCACGTTAGCGATGCCAGCAGTCCACTTTCAGCCGAGCAGGATGCTCAGGTCAATCGCGTCCTGAATGAGCTAGGGGCCGGGGGAAAGCCGGTTCTCCATGTGAAAAACAAAGTCGATCTTCTCCCACCTAAGCAGCGCGACAGCTTGCGGGATGATGGCCGTACAGTCCACGTCTCTGCCGCGAAGGGCATTGGTCTGACAACGCTGCTGGACCGCATCGATGAAAGGCTGTCGGGAGATGCCTTAACGCGGCTACATCTTCGCGTTCCGCAAAAAGAAGGGAAGACATTGGCGATGCTGGAAGCGCGCTCTCGCATTTATTTGCGAGAATATCGAGACGGGGTGGTGGATTTGGAGGCAGAGGTCCCGGAGTCACTTGCCCGACGAGTTCGCGACTGGGTTGTTGGATAGGAATTCTGCTATTTCACCAAGCCTAGCCCAGCGTTAGCGCGCGTCTACCCCAACTGACGTACTGGACAGAGCTGCTACCATCGCCTTATGCGCAATACGCTGCGCTTCCTTTGGAACGCCACTCGCGGGCACCGTTTGACTCCCTGGCGCAGCCCGTACCTTCTTTGGCGCATCGAGACCTACTGCGGTGTGAAAATGCAGCAGATCGGATTTCTGGAATTCTGGGAGTTTGTGTGGAATGAACGCTCGAATCTTTGGCGATTCTTGAAGTGGACCTCAGAGATGGATCGATATGTCCATCCGGCAGCGAAGAAGAATTGATCGTCCTGGTCTGTCAATAACTAAGCTCACGCATCCAATGATGTTCAAGTAAATATTTCAAGAGGATCGGTTCATGCAGACAAGCACCGTGGCAAAACGTCGACTTGGCAATTCAGGCCTGGAAGTCGCGCCCTTGATTTTTGGCGGCAATGTATTTGGTTGGACCGTAAACGAATCGGAAGGGGCAAAACTGCTCGACCACTTTGTCGACAACGAATTCAATATGGTGGATACAGCGGATGTCTACTCAAATTGGATTGCCGGCAATCACGGCGGCGAGTCGGAAACAATTATTGGTAAGTGGCTTAAGCAGAGCGGGAAGCGCGATCAAGTACTGATAGCTACGAAGAGCGGCTTGGATATGGGCGGCGGCAGGAAGGGACTCTCAAGAAAACACATTCTGCGCTCGGCAGAAGAGTCGCTTGCGCGCTTGCAGACGGACTACATCGACCTTTACCAATCCCACACGGAAGACAAAGAGAGTCCGCTTGAGGAAACACTCGAAGCTTATAGCGAGCTGATCAAGTCGGGGAAAGTTCGCGCAATAGGAGCATCGAACTTCCGGGCTGAAACTTTGCGAGAAGCACTGCAAACCAGCAGTGAAAAAGGCCTGGCACGTTACGAAAGCCTGCAGCCACACTATAACCTTTATGAACGCGCTGAGTTTGAGGGCGACCTTGAAGCGGTCTGCCGCCAGAGCAATATTGGTGTGATTCCTTACTTTTCGCTCGCAAGCGGATTCCTTACTGGAAAGTATCGTTCGGAAAAGGACCTTGCGAATCGCAGACGCGGATCAAGAGTGCAAAAATATCTGAACCCTCGCGGCTTCCGAATCCTTGCCGCCCTCCATGAGGTCGCGTCAAATTATGCTGCGAATCCAGCGCAGATTTCGCTGGCGTGGCTGCTTTCGAAGCCGGCGATAACGGCACCTATCGCTAGTGCAACGAATTTACAACAACTGAATGAGTTGCTGGCGGCTATCCGTTTGAAACTGGATGATGCAGCAGTTCGAAAGCTTGATGATGCCAGCAAGTATTTGGAGAATGAGCAACGCGTTGCGTGAGATCGCAACGTAAAATACACGATTTGGATACAGGAATCCCTTTCTCACCTATGGCGAATCAAAGGCGTTCCTAACGCGACTATGTTCCGTTTTTCGTAACGTTCGCGGCTTGTGGTCCTTTTTGGCCCTGCACAATCTCGAACTCGACTGCATCGCCTTCCTGAAGGCTTTTATACCCTTCGCTGCTGATCGCACTGTAATGAACGAAGACGTCAGGGCCACCTTCGCGTCCAATGAAACCGTAACCTTTAGCGTTATTGAACCACTTCACCGTGCCTTTCAACCGATCCACGTACATCTCCTCTGAACGCAGTCCGAGCAACTGCCGTCCACCTTGGTTGCCATTTTGCGTCGGCCTAGAGAGCAGTGTCAAGAAATGTAAAGACCAGGAGAGCTCAAATCTCCTCTGGAAGAACCTTCTTGCTTTAAGTGTTCCTCATCTGCCGATCCAGCCAGAGTACGCCGGCAATTGTTTTCGCGTCTTGGATGGTTCCTTTCAAGACCATGGACACGGCTTTTTTGAGGGGAACAAGCTGTATTTCGATCACCTCGTCGTCTTCGGGCTGAGCCGCACCTGTTTTCAGCCCTCGTGCGAGGTAGATCGACATGGCTTCGGCTACGAATCCGGGGCTGGCCCAAAAGTGAAGGACACGCTCCCAACTCCGCGCCGAGTAGCCGGTTTCTTCGAGCAGTTCTCGTTTTGCCGCTTGCAGCTCCTTTTCGCCGTCGTCGATTCGGCCGGCTGGCAATTCAAATAAAGTTCTCCCGGCGGCGTGCCGGTATTGTTTTTCGAGGAGCACGCGGGACTCATTGCGGCTTTCGTCCACGGCGAGCACGACGACGGAACCGGAGTGGCGGACGACGTCGCGGGTGGTGTGGACTCCACTTGGCTCGATGACTTCATCGGTGGTGACCCAGAAAACCGGGCCACGGTAGGATTCGCGCGAGGACAAAACGCGGGCTTTCTTGGAAGAACGCGGAGTAGGCATAGATCAAATATACAAGTGAGTTGCTGTGCTCGGTGTCTCTCTGCGTGTCCTCTGTGTTCTGTGTGGTGAAGACTTTCGTGCAATGAAGGTTCGGCTCTAAGCGTGCGCGGTTGAACGCTCGCTTGTCAGCATGTTAGCCTCATAGGTTTCCTATCGGCGGCCCAGCTACTGCCGAGATTGAGGCCCCTTGTACCCTGTCGAGACCACGCTTAACGTACGCAAAACTGCGCTCAACGCGATTCATCGAAGGCTCGGCGCCAAAATGGTTGAATTTAACGGTTGGGACATGCCAGTGGAATATCCCGCGTTGGTGGGCGGCGGCATCATTGCCGAGCACATCGCGGTCCGCAACGGGGTTGGCATCTTTGACGTCAGCCATATGGGAGATATTCGCCTTGCGGGGCCGGAGGCGCTTGCTGCGGTGCAGCACATTTCTATGAACGATGCTTCGCGGCTGGCGATTGGGCAAGCGCAATATTCGGCGTTGTTATATCCGCAAGGAACGTTCGTCGATGATGTGGTCGTGCACCGCCTAGGGGAAGAAGAATATCTGTTGGTGATCAATGCCGGCACTCGCGAGAAAGATTTCAATTGGGTACGGGACAATACGCGGCAGTTCGACTGCGCAGTGGAAAATTTGTCCGACGACTTTACGCAGATTGCGATCCAGGGACCGAAGGGGATAGAGCTGCTGCAGAAACTGACGGATACGAATCTGGCGGCGGTGAAGTTTTACTGGCTTACCCGCAGCATTGTTTGTGGGTTGAAGAACATCTTGATAGCACGAACCGGTTATACCGGCGAAGACGGATTTGAAATTTACGTGCCCAGCGATGAAGAAACCAGCGCGCGCGTGTGGAACGAAGTGCTCGCGGCTGGCAAACAACTTGGTGTCGTCCCGTGCGGCCTCGGTGCTCGCAATACGCTTCGCCTGGAAGCAAAGCTGCCGCTGTACGGACACGAAATTTCCGATACCATCAATGTGTGGGAAGCTGGACTTGATCGCTTTTGCAAAATGGAGAAGACCGAGTTCATTGGGCGCGATGCACTGGAGAAAACTAAAGGCGAAAGGCTCAAGCGTGCTTTGGTCGGGTTGGAAATGATAGATCGCGGAATCGCGCGTGATGGGTACAAAGTTCAGGACGCAAGTGGGCAGGAGATTGGTTACGTGACCAGTGGCTCCCCGGCGCCTTTTTTAAAGAAAAATATTGCACTGGCATATGTTCCGCCAGAATTGTCGGCGGTTGGAACCGAGTTGCTGGTCGAGATTCGCGGTCAAGGCGTGAAGGCGAAAGTAGTGCCAACACCGTTTTATAAGAGGCCGAAGCGAAGTTGATGCTTGGTTCGTGCTACTTCGTGGTTAACAGGGTTTACGCTTGAGCTAAGAGCTAGCGGCTAGGAGCTAATGAAATGGCTTATCCGGCGGAATTCAAATACACCAAAGAACACGAGTGGTTGAAGTCCGATGGGAAAACCGCGACGATCGGCATTACTTCCTATGCGCAGGACTCGCTCGGCGATATTGTCTTCGTTGACCTGCCGAAGGTTGGTACTGAACTTACCGCAGGCAAGGCATTCGGCAGCGTCGAATCCGTTAAAGCGGTTTCTGACTTGTACGCGCCAGCGTCGGGCACGGTAACCGAAATTAATTCCGAACTTGCAACCGCTCCGGAAAAAATCAACAAAGACGCCCACGGCTCATGGATGGTAAGAATCAGTCTCAAGAATCCAGGCGAATTAAGCTCGTTGCTTTCAGCTGCGGATTACGAAAAATTTGTGGCGGAAGAAGGGGGACATTAAATTGAATCATTGAATCATCGGGACATGAATCATTGGAACAGGCCGCCAAATCCAATGACTCAAGGCCTAATGATTCAATACCTTCATGCGCTACCTTCCCAAATCTCCTGCTGACCGCACGGCTATGCTCAAGGCCATAGGTGCGCGGTCGATTGACGACCTGTTCCAAGCGATTCCGGCCGAATACCGCCTGAATCGAGAGCTTAAGATTCCGCGACAGATGGCAGAATCGGAGATCGTCGATTGGTTCCGAGAGCGGTCGCGTGAAAATGGCGATGGACATGCGACCTTCCTTGGGGCCGGAGCTTACTACCACTATCGTCCGGTCATTATCGATTCTCTGATTTCTCGCGGCGAGTTTCTCACTGCGTACACGCCTTATCAGGCCGAGATCTCGCAAGGCACGCTACAGTCGATTTTCGAATTCCAAACAATGATTTGCGAGTTGACCGGCATGGAGGTTGCGAACGCCTCGATGTATGACGGTTCAACTGCCGCGGCAGAAGCCGTGATGATGGCAGTGCGACTGACGGGGCGTCGCTCTGTGGTCGTGGCGCGCAGTGTGCATCCCGAATACCGCGAAGTGCTCTCGACGTATGCGTTCCATCAGGGAATGCCCACCGCGACCGTCGCTTTCAATGAGAGCGGGCGGGTTGATCTTAAAACACTCGAAAACGCCATCACCACCGAGACTGCCTGTGTTCTGATTCAGTCGCCGAACTTCTTTGGCACTATTGAGGACGTAGAAGCGATCGGCGAAATTGCTCATCGCCACGGCGCAATGCTTGTTGTCTCGATTGCCGAAGCGATATCGCTTGGAATCGTCGAGCCGCCGCGCGCCGCGGACGTCATTGCGATGGAAGCGCAATCGTTCGGCGTGCCGCTCGGCTTCGGTGGTCCATATTGCGGCGTGATTGCCACGCGCGAAGCATACGTTCGGCAAATGCCGGGACGACTCGTGGGGCAAACCACTGACCGCAATGGCAAACGAGGGTTCGTACTAACGCTTGCGACGCGCGAACAGCACATTCGTCGCGAGAAGGCGACTTCAAACATCTGCACCAATCAGGCGCTCATCGCGCTGATGGCGAACATATTCATGACCATTTACGGGAAAGTTGGGCTGAAGGAACTTGCAAAGCAGAATTTGGCAAAGACGGCCTACGCAGCTCAGCAATTTGGAAAAAGTGCAACGGTGCTGTTCGACGCTGCACCTCGATTTAACGAATTTGTTGTGCAGACTAGTGAAGACCCATATGCGATCAACTCTCGATTGCTAGGTCACAAGATTGTCGGCGGGTTCCCGCTGAAGAAGTTTTATCCCGAGCTTGGGAACGCTTCTTTATGGTGCTGCACCGAACTGACTACACGCACAATGATCGATACGGCGGCCGGGGTGATTGCCGAGAGTGAACGGTCGGTAACGACTGGGAGTGAAGAGTCGGCGCAAGAGGAGGTCGCCCGCTGATGGGAGGGCGGTATGCGTGTCCGGCCTGTAACGGTGGAGGGAAGTGTCCCGACTGCTTCGGAACCGGCACTAACACCCACTTAAATGACAGTGAACCGAAATGTCGAAACTGTTCGGGAACCGGTGTCTGCCCCGAATGTCACGGAACAGGCAGCAGTTTAGAGTGGGTGCGGCGACGCGCGGAATCGACCGACTTGGGATCCAACTGACCATGAAGCACATGACTCGCAAAGCCACACGCCACGTGAATCAAAACGAAGGATTGATCTTCGAAAAATCCTCGCCTGGCAAGGCTGCCTGGAAGCTTCCGCCGCTCGATGTGCCTGAAGTAGATGCGTCGAAGCTTCTTGGGTCCTCAGAACGGAAAACCCTGGGCAATATGCCAGAAGTGAGTGAGATCGAAATAATCCGTCACTTCACGCGTATGTCGACGTGGAATTATGCCATTGATCTCGGGATGTACCCGCTCGGTTCCTGCACGATGAAGTACAACCCGCGCGTGAATGAAGTCGTGTCGCGTCTCGACGGCATTGCTAATGGCCATCCCTATCAGCCGGAGAGAATTTCACAAGGCGCGCTTCGAATCATTAAGACCCTGAGCGATTGCCTGATCGAAATTACCGGCATGGAGGCGATCACGCTTCAGCCCGCAGCTGGCGCTCATGGTGAACTGACTGGGCTCTTAATGGTGCGCGCGCATCATGACTCAAAAGGGAAGTCGCGTAAAAAGGTTCTCATTCCCGACTCCGCTCATGGAACAAATCCTGCAACTGCGGCCATGGTCGGCTATGGAATCGAAAATTTGAAATCCAATTCAGCCGGAATCGTCGACATAGGTGTACTTGAAGCACAAATGACTGAAGATGTCGCTGCGCTGATGCTTACGAATCCCAATACGCTTGGCGTGTTCGAGCAAGATATCCACAAAATTGCCGACATCCTGCACGCCAAAGGTGGCCTGCTTTACATGGATGGCGCCAACATGAACGCGCTGGTTGGCAAAGTTCGGCCCGGAGATTTCGGCGTGGACGTCATGCATTTGAATCTGCACAAGACCTTCTCCACTCCGCACGGCGGCGGTGGTCCGGGCTCAGGCCCGGTCGCAATCAAAAAAGTTTTGGAGCCATTTCTGCCCAAGCCGGTGCTGAAAACCAAATCCGACGGCACTATGGGATTCGATTACGATCGGCCACAATCGGTCGGCCGCGTGCGCTCTTTTTACGGAAACTTCGGAATGTTCGTGCGGGCACTGGCATACATTCTCGCTAATGGGCCTGAAGGCCTGCGGCAGACCACGGAAGATGCCGTGCTAAACGCGAACTATATTCGCAAAGGTCTGGAAGGAACTTACGACCTTCCATATTCCAGTTCGAGCATGCACGAGGTTGTTTTCAGCGACAAACTGCAAGCAAAAAAAGGCGTGCGCACCATGGACATTGCCAAACGGCTCATCGACTACGGCTTTCATCCTTACACGACTGCATTCCCGCTGATCGTGCCTGGCGCAATGATGATTGAGCCAACCGAGAGCGAATCGAAAGAAGAGCTCGATCTTTTTGTCGAGGCGATGCAGGCGATCGCGCAGGAAGTCGATGAAGACGCTGAACTCGTTCGCACAGCACCGCACTCGACGCGTGTGTCGCGCCTGGATGAGACCGCCGCAGCGCGAAAGCCAGTGCTTCGGTGGAAGCCTGAGAACGAGCCACTCTGAATACAGCCTGTTAGTCGGGCGACAGCGCGGACAAATGTGTCCGCGCCGCACGTCCTGTTATTTCTTTTCGGAAAACTGGACCGAAGCTTGGGTTTCCTCCCAGCTGACTTTCATTGTGCAGGTGCTCCCGCCCTGATCGAAGCTGACGGTGAAGTCCTCAACCGGGCCGGATGTCTTCGCCACTGACATCGGAATACGTACCAATTCATCCGACTCGTACTTGTAAGGGATTCCCCACTCACCCGTCTTCTTATTCACAATCAGCGTCCACTTGCTTTCTTCTGGGACTGTGAAAATCGTGTAGTTGCCTGCAGGAATGTCTCGGCCATTTGCGCTAACTGCCGCTGTTGGAACAAACGTTGTCGCTTCGTTCGCGCCTGTTCGCCAGACCTGGCCAAAGGGGACCAATTCGCCGAAGATCTTGCGTCCTTTCATGCGCGGACTGGAATAATCGACTGTGATAGTTTTTCCATCGGAAAACTGACACTTCGCCTGCGCCGGCGGGCTGGGGCGTTTGCTTTTGTCTTGCTGGGCGGAAGCAATGAGGCACAGAGTGATGACGAACAGAATAACTGCGGCAGGTTTCTTCATCGTGTCTCTCCTTGGAGCACTCAGCATTCAGCACTCAGCCGGAGGCGGAGAGTAAAATCAGCCGAGCGTTGGACGTACTGGTGCAACTGCTTAGACTATCTCTGATCTGCAAGGGTTAGCAATTCGTCTGCTTTGTGTAGATCTCGAGGTTCTCTGTATTTGTGGGGTAAAGGCTTTTCTTCAACCTAGCCGCGCCGCAAACGCCAGCACCAGTGCACCCACGATGATCCGATACACCGCAAATGGGGCGAATCCGCGCTTGCGCACCCACGCCATGAACCATGCTACGGCCGCATAAGCTACCACGAAGGACACAACGAATCCGATTGCCAGAACCACCCATCCGTGGGCGTCAATTTGCGAGACGCCAATCGGATTGGCTCCTTTACCACGCAGGGATTTCAGTAGGTCATACCCGGTGGCAGCCACCATGGTCGGGATCGAGAGAAAAAACGAAAATTCAAGTGCTGAGGCCCGCGACATTCCGGCGATTTGCCCCGCTGCAATTGTTGACATCGACCGCGACGTTCCCGGAAATACAGCCGATAGAATCTGGCATGCTCCAATCCACACGGCCTGGCCGAGGCTCATGGCTTCCATCTTCCAGGTGCGAATGCGGCTGCCGGTGGCACCTGGCCCTAGTGCTTCTGACTTCGCATTTAAGGCGTCGACCACCCACATGACGATACCGCCGATCAGCAGCGACATTCCCATGATGTGCAAACTTTCAAGGTGCTTTCCAATCACTTTCGTTAGCAAGAACGCAGGAATGGCCGTCACGACAAATGCAATCAGCGTCAGTCCTAACGGGTGCGTAAGAGCCGTCCGATCGCCACTTTCACCGCGCGGAAACGTGCTCAGGAATTTTGCGATGCGCGAACGAAAATAAATTGGCAGGCAGAGGATTGCACCGAGCTGAATCACGATGGTGTACATTTTCCAGTAGCCATCGCTGAGGCTGATATGAAACAGCGATTCCGCAATGCGCAAATGAGCCGTGGAACTTACTGGCAAAAATTCGGTCAACCCCTCAATAATTCCCAGGACGACGGAAAGCAAGTAATCGTTCAAATCCCCTCCGCGATGTTTTGTGTCTCGTGATAGCGCTCTTCAAAGCGTAACCGCACCGCCATAGACTTTCACAAAGATGTGCAGGGCCGGGGTAATCAGGAATGTTCTTTCTTCAGCTCGGAATCGTCAGAAGTGACATCAACTTTGCGCGAGTGAAACCAGCTCATGTGCGGCAGTTGGCGTTCAACCCGGCGGCGTACCGCGATAAGTTCGGCGGTAATCGCAATGGCAATTTCTTCCGGCGTGACCGCGCCGATGTCGAGGCCAACGGGAGCGTGTACGCGTTGGAACATCTGCTCAGGAATTCCTTCACTGACCAATTCGCGGAAGATGGTGATGGTTTTGCGCTTTGATCCGATCATTCCGATGTACCGGGCTTGAGTTTGGACAGCCCAGCGGAGCACGCGCATGTCATCTTTGTGCCCGCGCGTGACGATTACGATATACGAGGTTTCGCTTGGACTGAGCTGCGCGATGGCTTTGTCATAATCGTCGGCAATTACCTGTTTCGCTTCGGGGAAGCGTTCACCATTGGCATAACTTTCTCGGTCGTCGATGACGGTCACATCGAAACCTGCGTTCCTGGCGGTTTTATAAAGATTCAGAGCAACGTGGCCTGCGCCGAAGATCAAAAGTGATGCTGGAGGCAGGATCGGTTCGAGAAAAATGTCGAGGGTTCCGCCACAAACCAGGCCAGTGTCGTACCTTGGATTTTGGTTTAGATTGAACGTCAACGTTCGCGGCTGCTCGCTTTCCATTACCTCACGCGCAGCTTGCCAAACTTCGGCTTCGACACAGCCGCCGCCTACTGTCCCGGTAATCGATCCGTCATCGCGAATCAACATTTTCGCGGTTTCGAACGAGGGAATGGAACCGCGCACGTTGACAATGGTCGCGACTGCCCCACGGCGTCCCTGCTGGCGCAGGCGGACTATTTCCTCGTAAATATCCACGTGTTGAATTATTTGTCTCGAGGCGAGAGAAGTCAAACAGACACTCTTTGCTCACGGCCGCAGGAGCTTACTTTGGAAGTCTGTGTTAGCTTGATTTCCGCGAGGAGTGTTTCCATGAAAGCCATACGCTTCCACGAATTTGGCGGCCCGGAAGTTCTGCGCTGCGAAGATGTTCCCGATCCAAAGCCGCGCAAAGACCAGGTGTTAGTCCGCGTAAGGGCGTGCGCGATGAACCATCTTGATTTGTGGGTCCGTAAGGGACTACCAGGCGTGAAGTTGCCGCACATTCCGGGCAGCGATATCGCGGGAGAAATTGTTGAAGTCGGTGAATATGTCACGGAATTTAAAACTGGCCAGCGCGTTCTGGTCGCGCCGATGCATTTTTGTAATCACTGCGAGAAGTGCACGGCGGGATTACAAAACCAATGCCGGGAATTCACCGTTCTCGGCAATGGTGTAGATGGCGGCGATTGTGAGCTGATCGCGGTTCCACCGGTGAATGTCATTCCGATTCCCGATTCGCTGGACTTCAACCAGGCGGCGAGCGTACCGCTTGTTTTTCTCACGGCATGGCACATGCTGGTTGGTCACGCTGGGATTCGTCCGGGCCAAACTGTGTTGGCCCTGGGTGCCAATTCCGGCGTAGGAATCGCGGGCATCCAGATTGCGAAACTCTTTGAGTGCACCGTAATCACCACCGCAGGGAATGATCGCAAAGCGGCCAAGGCCCGGGAACTCGGAGCCGACCACGTCATCAACCACTATCAACAAAAAATCTCGGAGGAAGTTCGAAAGATCACCAACAAACAAGGAGTCGATATTGTGCTCGAGCACGTTGGTCCGGCGACGTGGGATGAGAGCCTGCGTTCATTGAAACCAGCCGGAACGCTCGTAACCTGCGGAGCTACTACCGGCCCTCAGGTCGCGATTGATCTCCGGTTCGTCTACTCGCGCCAGCTCTCCATACTTGGTTCTTACATGGGGACAATGGGCGAGCTGCACGAGGTTTTGAAGCATGTGTTTCGCGGCCGTTTGAAGCCGATTATCGATCGTACATTTCCGCTGACCGAGGTCCGTGAGGCCCACGAACACATGGAGAAAAGCCAGATGTTCGGAAAAATCGTTCTGAATCCATGAACATTTTTCACCACAGAGACACGGAGGCATGGACAGATTTAAAATAACTGTATGGCGAACGCACTCGACTTCGGTCCCTATGTGGAGATAGAAAACGGTAAGCGCGTCGTAAAAGAGCTCACTTACGGCAATCCCACGCCGGAAGGCGTAGTTCTCACGACGGTGGACAACGTCATCAACTGGATGCGCAAAAACTCAATCTGGCCAATGACTTTCGGCCTTGCATGCTGCGCCATCGAAATGATGTCGATGGGGGCTTCGCGGTTTGATATCGCTCGCTTCGGTGCCGAAGTTTTCCGACCTTCGCCAAGGCAGTCCGACCTGATGATCATTGCCGGTCGCGTCTCAAACAAGATGGCGCCGGTAATCCGGCAACTCTGGGAGCAAATGCCCGAGCCTAAATGGGTGATATCCATGGGAGCCTGCGCCACTTCGGGCGGGGTGTTCAATAACTATGCCTTGGTGCAGAGCGTCAATCAGGTCATTCCGGTAGATATTTACGTTCCAGGATGCCCTCCCCGTCCTGAGCAGCTGATTTACTCGATCACCCTGCTCCAGCAGAAAATTCAGGCTGAGCGCGGCACCATAAAACGGGCGCTCAACGTGGGCAGCTAACGAAACCCATTAGTGTTTTACTTTCAGCGCTAAATCTGCCGTCCCATTCACTGTTGTGAGTTCTCTGGAATCCCAAAACTCATAATTGAAGCTATATTCAAAAACCCTGTGACGCATGGGATCAGCGCAGGGTCTAGACGTCCCCCACGGTTCTTTCTACAAGTTTCACCGTATGGTCATTTGCTTTAGACGGTGCAGCTCTGTCCGCTTGGAGGGCTCAATCTAAGCTGATTCACCTACTCGTCTCCCGAAAGTCGTTAAAAGCCTAGGTTATTTACCTTAGAAACGTGCACCAATGATTTTCTGTGACGCCGATTCTTATTGCTTGTGAGTAGTTGCGACCCTAGAATCCGACACAACTCAGCTGCCTGTCAGCGGCGTATTAGTTAAAAAAAATTGCTGGAGATTTGAGAATGAATGTTGGGAAACTCTCGCCAGTTGTGTGTCTGTGTGCCTTTTTCGCCGTGCCTGGTTTTGCAGGCGTATTTGTCACTTCACCTAAAAGCGGCAGCACGTCTGGGTCGCCTGTTCACTTTGCAGCCACTGCCCAAGGTTGCTCAAAAGGTGTCGCCTCCATGGGCATTTACACCGCGCCGGGCAAACTCGCTTATAAGGTCAACGGATCCAGTTTGAACACTAACCTGAGCTTGGGTAATGGCACCTACAACATCGTCGTAGAGGAATGGGACAAATGCGGTTGGTCCGCGACCACTCCGATCAAGTTGACCGTGGGTGGTTCCTCTGGGGGAGGCACTTCGAGCAACGCGAAAGTCTTCTCAGACTTGCAAAAGAGTGGTGGCTGGACTGGTTATGCGCTGCTGCCGCCCGGCTTCGGCATTTGCTCCGGCTGCACTGCCGGCGGGGCCAAGGTTAGCTGGTCTTGGAGCCAAAATATCAGCTCGCCTTCGATGGATGGCAAAACCACGAAATCGGCTTATAACGGTGGATCAACTCAGTGGGCCGATATCCTTTGGAACAATCACCTGATAGGGGACTTCTCTTCGCAGGGACTTCCGGACTACAGTCACTCGCTCGTATCCAAATACTCGAATTTCACCTACGACGTTTACTTTTGGGTTGGCGACATCACGAAATCGCAAGCTCTGGAGTTCGACATCAACCAATTCTTCGGTGGTAAGTCCTACATTTGGGGTCACGAGTGCCGCATCGATGGGGGCCATGAGTGGGATACCTGGAGCAATCCCGGCGGACACTGGGTAGCAAGTGGTGTTGCTTGCAATCCGGTCAGCAATGCCTGGAACCATTTGACCATCAACGTGCAACGCACCTCTGACGGTCACCTCCTCTTCCATACCATTACCCTCAACGGCAAGACCGCAACTCTGAACCGGTACGATACGCCAACTTCCACCGGTTGGTACGGCATTACCATCAACTACCAGATGGACAGCAACGTCAATAAGACGCCGTATCCTGTTTATCTCGACAAGGTGAGCTTCACAGCCCAGTAGCACCCGATTCTTTGTTCTTACAAGAGGGCACGCTTACAGCGTGCCCTTCTTCTTTGGGCCAAACTAGAACCTGTCAAATTAGTAAGTCAGGTATTTGGCGGCTTCAATTGCGGGCAGCCGCCCCTCTCTGCTTGCCATCCAAGCCTATAATGGTCGGGGTGCTCGTATGCGGACCCGCTTGGTCCCTCTCTCGCTAGCAGTCTTCTTTTTTTGCGCGGTTTACAGCGGCGTTTCAAGGGCCGACGACACATCTTCTTCTCGCCTGACCGAGCAGCACCGCATGGAACTGATCCGCACGTTTAATTCCGATTTTGTTTACATACGTACTCGTTTTCCCATGGGGAAAGTCGGCCTCACGATTAAAGATGGCCAAGTCTCGCCGAGCGGGCAAAAGCTGGACGAGTTGCTGGCACTCTGGGGACCATCGGTAAAGCCCGGTGATCGCGCGATCATTACTCGATTCGACATGAAGGGTGACCGCCTGCATTTCGAAATCAATGGCGGGCCGGTCAAAAAAGAAAAGTGGTACCAACACATTCAAGTTGGGATGAATGGCGCTGCGAGCACTCCTGGCGGCGCAGCTGATCCGATCAACAATCCTCGCGGTTCTTACGTCGATTTGGTTTTCGACCACCATGTCCCGGACCTAACCGTCGAGCAAGTCAAGCACATGCTTTGGCCGGTCTTCGACTTCGATTCCAAGTCGCCGCTCGAGGCGTATCTCGAATCAGTGCCGCCAAAAGTGAAGGATGCGATAAAGAATCACCAGGTGCTGGTTGGCATGAACCGCGAAATGGTGATTTACGCGAAGGGCCGTCCGCCTAAAAAAATTCGCGAGAAAGATGGGGAGACGGAATACGAAGATTGGATTTATGGCGAGCCGCCGCAAGACGTCGATTTCATCCGGTTAGTAGGGGATGAAGTGGTGCGGGTTGAAACCATGAAGATCGACGGCACCAAGATCGTGAAAACTTACAAGGAAATTGATCTTGGAGGGCCAACGGTTGCCAGCGCGGCACAAAAAGAAGACAAGCCGACAAAAGCGCCCACATTGCGGCGACCTGGAGAGGCCGCTCCCTCCAACCCGGGCCCAGCCACCTCGGGAAGCGTCCCGATTTCGCAAGTCCCAACTCCGCCAAGCCCACCAGGACCGCAGTTTGGGCCGTCAGTTCGATACTAAAATTCTTTGTGTTCCTCGCCGTTTTGCCTTTGTCATGTCGGCGGTCTGCGACTTGGCTACCCCGGTTCGCGCCTTTAAACTGGGAGTGTGAAGATCGCGCTGGGGCAAATCAATCCTATCGTCGGAGATTTCGCGGGCAATGCTGCGAAAATTATTCAATATGCAGAGCGTGCGAAATCCCGAGGTGCCGGGCTAGCCGTCTTTCCTGAGTTGTCGATATGTGGTTATCCTCCACGGGACTTGGTCGAGCGTGCTTCCTTTGTCCAGCATAATCGCGAAACCGCAGAACATATTGCGCGCGAAATCCAAGGTATTGCGGTTGTTTGCGGTCTTGTTACCCCTGCTCAGGCGGAAACTGGCAAGGCAGTAATGAATTCAGCCGCATTGCTGATGGACGGCCGAATCAAGTTCGTGCAATCGAAGATGCTGCTACCTACTTATGACGTTTTCGATGAAATGCGCAACTTTGCTCCTGCTCGGAACCAGGTACTTTTTCCATTCTGCGGCAAACAGATGGCACTCACGATTTGCGAAGACGCATGGAACGACAAGCATTTCTGGAACCGTCAGCTTTATAGTGTCGATCCGGTCGAAGCTTTGGTTCGAGCCGGCGGAAACCTCGTGCTGAATATTTCCGCTTCGCCGTTTTGGATCAACAAGCTCGAACTTCGCCGTGACATGCTGGCCACGATTGCGCGGACTGATCGCGTACCGGTCGTTTTCGTCAACCAAGTTGGTGGAAATGACAGCCTGGTATTCGACGGTTCAAGCCTTGTTTTTGACCGCGACGGAAAGGTGATTGCGCAGGGCAAATCATTCGAAGAGGACCTGGTATTGTTCGACTTGGACACACTGACCGGTGAAATTCACGAGCAAATCACAGGGGAAGAAGCCGGCATTTATGCCGCACTCGTGGTCGGCACACGCGATTACGTTCGCAAGTGCGGCTTCCGAAAAGTCATTGTGGGATTGAGCGGAGGTATCGATTCTGCTCTGACCGCTGCGATCGCCGTTGATGCCGTTGGGGCAGAAAACGTAATCGGAGTCGGCATGCCGGGGCCGTATTCGTCAGAAGGCTCAATTAGCGACGCCCACCAGCTCGCGAACAACCTTGGGATTCGATTAGAGATTTTAAAAATTAGTGACATATTTGACGGCTATAAATCGGCGCTTCGTAGCGTGTTCGCGAACTGCAAAGAAGATGTCACTGAAGAGAACATCCAGTCACGAATTCGCGGATCTTTGCTCATGGCGATGTCAAATAAATTCGGCGCTTTGGTATTGAGCACGGGAAACAAGAGTGAGCTCGGCGTGGGGTATTGCACGTTGTATGGAGACATGGCAGGGGGGCTGGCGGTTCTTGGTGACGTGCCGAAGACCATGGTGTACCGCTTGAGCCATCACATCAATTCGCGCAAGCAGGTGATCCCCCAAGCCACGATCGAGAAGCCACCCTCTGCCGAGCTGCGACCCGGCCAGAAAGATACCGATTCGCTGCCGGACTACGAAGTGCTGGATGCTATTCTGGAGGACTATGTTGAGCAGTCGCGCTCGGCGGAAGAGATTTCAAAGAGCCGTGGCTTCGCCTTGGGCCAGGTAAAAGACGTTATCCGCATGGTGGAAAGAAATGAGTACAAACGGCAGCAGGGGGCGCCAGTAATCAAGATTTCATCTAAAGCGTTTGGATATGGGCGCCGCTTTCCAATTGCGGCGAAAGCAGACATCTGAGAAATTCGAATTGGCGCGACGATCTGCGGCCGATTTTTGTAAAGGACAAAATGCAAAAACTTAAGCTTGTGCTCTGCATTCTTGCGCTTTCTTTATTTGCCTCGGCGCAACAAAAATCTACGAAGCCAAAGCCGTCCAGCCAGCTTGGCACGCATTCGACCCCGAATCTGCCGTCCGAAGATGAGGTCAATGCTTTTTTGCACGCTACGTTCGGTTACGATCCACAACTCACGTGGAAAATCGCCGGCATCAAGCCGAGCGAAGCGGAAGGCTTATCCGAAGTAAACGTCCAAATCAGCGGTCCTCAGGGACAAGGCGAGCAAAAATTCTTTGTCAGTGAAGATGGCAAGCACGCTGTAGTCGGCGACATTATTCCCTTCGGTGCTCATCCATTTGAAAGAGCACGGCAGATCTTAGACAAGAAGGCAACTGGGCCGTCGCGAGGTCCCGTCAACGCTCCCGTCACCATTGTTGAATTCAGCGATTTGCAATGTCCTCACTGCAAAGAGGCGAATCCGACGATTGAGAAGCTTCTCGCCGATAATTCAAATATTCGCTTCATTTCGCAGAATTTCCCGCTCCCGATGCATAACTGGGCAATGAAAGCAGCTGAATATGCAGATTGCGCCTCGCGCGCTTCGAATGATGCGTATTGGAAGTTCGTGGACAGTGTGTTCGATGCGCAAACGGAAATTACGGCAGATAATGCCGACCAGAAATTGACCGAACTCGCGGACAAGGCCGGAGTCAATGGACAGGACATCGCGGCGTGCGCAGGCAAGCCGGAGACGGAGTCGCGTGTACAGGCTTCAATTAACCTGGGCAAATCGCTTGACGTAAATTCGACGCCAACGCTCTTTATTAATGGACGGCCAGTAGGCGTGAGCGGGAATAATTACGACGTACTGAAGCAGATTGTGGATTTTGCGGCGAAAGAGAAGTGATCGGAGTTGCGCCTATTTTGGCAAATAGACGAGTGTGCTCTGCCCGGCGTTACGCCGGGTAACGTGCGGGGTAATTACAACCAGCAGTTCGTCATCCTCAATTTCTTTATCACTGGTTCCGGCTAATTTATTCAGACCAGGTATTTGACTGATGCCCGGAATCCCAGCCAGGTCGCGAGTTTCACTGCGGCTTACCTGACCTGCCACCACCGCAGGTTCACCGTCTGCAAGATTAATGCTGCCCTTGTATTCGCGGTTGCCGATCACTGGTACGCCGTTGAAGCTGGTTCCTGCGAGCGCGCGCAAATTCAGCTCGAGCGCGAGGCTCACGTCGCCATCTGATGTGATTGCCGGCTTCACCTTCACGGTGAGCCCGAGATCTTCATAATTGAACGAAGGGAACGCCGCTTGATAGCTGTTGTTCTGCAAGACTCGCGAAATTGCCGCGCTGTTGTAAACCGGCGCGAAGCTCGCGTTCAAAATGGGATACCGCGAGCCCATGCGGAAGGTCGCATCTTCTCCCTGCGAGGCGCGCAGCGTTGCTTGATCGAGTGTTTTTACCCAGCTTTCATTCAATGACAGCTGTGCCGAAAGCTGGTCAAGGCTTACCCCGGTGAGGGTCTTGCCACCACCGAACGTAGCTAACGGCTGGCTGAATATTGAATTTTGCTGGCTTTGCAATTGCGCGAGCAGTGCCGAAAGCGCTGTATTATTCGCCTCGTTAATGCCGCCACTGGAGACCAATTGATTGATCAGGTCCTGAATATTCTTACCGCCCAGAGCGGCGAGCGCGCCCGCTGGAATGTTGTACAGATTGAAATCGTTTGGGAGGTGCACGCCGATATTGAGCGCAAAAGTGTGGCTTACCTGATAGACATGAACATCGAGCATTACTTCAGGCCGTGTGGTGTCGAGTGATTGCAAAAGGCGCGTTGCAGCATCAAGCGCAGTTTGCGGAGCCCTAACCGTGATCGTCGAATTCGCGGCGTTCGGAGTGACAGATCTCAACTCGAAGACCGTTCGCAGCAGGTTGACAATGTCGGTCAGGACTGTAGGCCGATCCACGCCCGGTATATAGAACGTCCGCATTGCCATGCGCTCGTACGTTTTACGATTGTCAGGAGTATCCGCAGCGACAATGATCTGCTTCGCGGCCATAGGCGCCCAAAAGGTCTTGCTGACGCGCCCCGCCGCCAGCATCGCCTCAAAAAAATTGACGCGGTCGATGTCGAAAGAAACTCGCCGCGACGGGACCGAGTCGTCAATTTGCGCCGAAATTCCATAACTTTTAGCGACCGTGGTCAGCAGCTCTTTGGCGTCGCCACGAAAGTGGAAGTTGGCTAGGTTTGGCGAAGGCTTTAGTTCGATCTCTGGGGATTGCGCGACGATCGACGGAGGAGCGTCTGGCCTGGGAAGCGAATCCCCGACGGCATCCTTGATGCGCTGCTGTGCGAATTGATTAGTGGGATCGAGTGCGGCAGCTTCACGAAAGTCAGCCAGAGCTTCGATCTGCTTGCCGGCCTGCAACTCTGTGCTCCCACGCTCGATGTGGTCATACACTAATTTTTGCCTGGCAACTTCGCGCGCGGTAACGTACTCCAAATTCCTGGGCTCGAGTTCAGCGGCGCGCTCGAATTTTGTGTACGCTTCGTCGGCAGAGTCCTTCTGCAGCTTGAGCGCGTTGGCGAATGCGGCTTGTGCTTCTTTGACATCGTGCTTTGATGGATTGCATTGAGCCTCGCCAGGGGAAGGACACGGCAATAACGGCGCGGGCGCTTTTTCGGCAGCTGAGGCATAGGCAATGAGCAGAACAAAGAACACAACCCGCATCTCACGATTGTAAACGCGAATACCAGATCGGAAGCGGAGTTTCAAGAGAGCCCTGTACCTTTGGGAACGGCGGCCAGCTTGGAAACTTGCCAGTTTTTGGCGTATAAAAGTTAGTTGCGACTGCACATTTTGCCGCGCATGCAGTCACGACCAATCCAACCGTTAAAGCGAGGAACAATGTCCAGCCTGACCATGACGCACGCGCCCAAAGGGCTGGAAGGTGTGGTCGCGACCACCTCGAAAATCTGCTACATCGATGGGGAGCAGGGCGTGCTTGCCTATCGCGGCATTGACATTCACGAACTCGCCGACAATTCCACCTTCGAAGAAACGTGCTATTTGCTCTGGAATGGCTCATTGCCAACCCGGAAGCAGCTTAAGGAATTACACGATCACCTGGCCGCTGAGCGGCAACTCCCCTCCGGAGTCATGGATATTTTGCGGACGCTGCCCAAAGCTGCCATGCCAATGGACGTCCTTCGTACGGCGGTCTCCGCGCTGGGCCTCTACGATCCCGAGGAGACCAGAAACGATCACGATGCGAACGTGAGCAAGGCCATTCGGCTGACGTCGCAGATCGCCATGATCGTTGCCGCGTATGCGCGTTTGCGCAAGGGCAAGAACGTGGTCAATCCTGACCCAGCCCTTTCGCATGCTGCGAATTTCCTGCTGTTGCTAAACGGCCAGCCGCCTTCAAAAACTGCCGAGCGCGCGCTGGATATTGCGCTGATTCTTCATGCCGATCACGAACTGAATGCTTCAACCTTTGCTGCGCGGGTCACGGCTGCGACTCTCTCTGACATGCATTCTGCAATCACTTCGGCCATTGGTGCACTAAAAGGTCCTTTGCATGGCGGAGCCAACGAAGCCGTCTTCCATATTCTCGAACAGATCGACTCGCGTGGCATGGATCCGGTCGAATACATTCGCGGATTGCTGGCGCAAAAGAAAAAGATTTCTGGCTTTGGACATCGCGTCTATCACACGGAAGATCCGCGGGCCACCCATCTTCGCAAAATGTCGGAGGACCTCTGCAAATCGAGCGGGCAGCCAAAGTGGTTTGAAATGTCGAAAAAAATCGAGCAGTTCATCAAGTCGGAAAAGGGGCTGAACGCCAACGTGGATTTTTATTCCGCTTCCACGTATCACGTGCTCGGAATCGATGTGGACTTGTTTACCCCGATTTTTGCCGTGTCACGAATCAGCGGTTGGAGCGCACACGTAATCGAACAGCTCGACGATAATCGCCTGATCCGGCCACGCGCCGAATACGTCGGCCCTGCTTACCCACAGCGCTGGGTTCCACTCGAGCAGCGTTAAAATCTCATTTTTGGGTGCCCCACCCTTCGCGATCTTCGAAGGGTGGGATTACAGATAGATCTACCTGCGAGATGGCCCTCCTGCCGGCGCGCCACTGCTGTGCGAGCTCGGCATAGACATGCTTCGTGAAGCGGGCGGCGGAGCTGAAGGACGTGATGCTGGCGAGCTACCTCGGCCTCCGCTTCTTGTTGGCGGCATCCCTCGCATACTTCCCATACGATTTGGCGAATTCACCGCCACCGGCTCTACCCGCTGACTGACCGCGCCATGCGTTTGGACTTTCTCGGACAGCTTAGACATGTGGTCAAACTGCCCACGAGGCACGCCCAGTCCAGCCGAATTATTCCGCACTACAAACTTGTTGCCGCTAAATGTCGAAACCGCGCCGCGATTTACCGCGATCATGGTCGTTCCACTGGAGGGACGCTGCGGCGGCGTGAAGCCTCGTGGCGCATTCGCAATTACGGGCTGGCTATAGATCGGGCTCCAAGTTCCTCCCGGTTGCCAGGCCCAGCCATGCCCCGGCAGGAAGGTCCACGTCCCGTAATGATAAGGAGTCCAACCCCAAGGATAGGCCGACACCCAGCCGTAGCCCGATCCCGGGTAGAACATCCACGCGCCATCCATGAAGGGATCCCATCCTGCTCCCGCAAAGAACGGTTGCCACATCATTCCGTAGCCGGGATAGTTGAAGAAATTCCCGTAGTAGCTAAGGTCTGTTGTGCCGTACGCGTAAGGGGAATAGCTGTTGTATGACTTCGCGGCGTAACGTTGGTGATATTCGTTCTGCTGATCGTCCCAGTCGTCCCACGGTTCGTCGCGAATACTCTTGGCTAATTTGGCGTTCTCGGAGGAATCGAAGCTGAGGCTTTGGTTTTTCTTGACTTCCACACTGCCGGTTGGGCTAGTGACATCGATCAATCCCTTGAAAACTGCGACAGATTCGTTTGAACCATCGAGGTCAAGACGTAAGTGTGCCGCATGGCTGAGTTCCACCTTTTGTTGCCCGAATTGCAGAGAGAATTCGGCGTCCTTCGTTCCCAGGAAATTCAAATAGGCGGTGCCCTTAAGAACGTCTACGCTCGTGACCTTCGACCCTGAATCTCGAAGTGATAGCTGCGAGAACTGAATCGCACTATCAGGAACAATGCGCAACGTGCTGCCGTCTTCGAATTCAACCTCAGCCTTTCCATCATCCGCCGTCCTGAGCGTCATACCTTCAGCAATGGGCAAATTGGTCATGGCCCTTTGATAAGCCTGTGTGCCGGGCTGAGAAAACTGCACACCGCCGTCGATATAGCTCAACCGCACAATCCGCACATGCGAATCGGCGAGAGAGGGAAGAGAAGCAGCCAGGAACAGCACGAGAAATGTGGAACCGGGAAGGTGAAGCTTGAGGAGAGACATACCGCCTCCGGGAACAATCTTGCTTAATTAGAGCACTTTTTGAACAAGTTTGTTGTCTTTTGTTTTTCTCCTACTCTGGCGTGCCTAACAGTGTAAAAACGGGTGTGCCGGATTCGGCCGAATCCAGCACACCTCAGCAAAATGCGATGTGTTATCGCGCAAAGCGACGTGCGGCGTCAGCGTCTGCCGCAAGATCATGTAACACGGCAAAGAATTCTGGAGATTGCCCCATGAACAATCCCATATCGGTCAGAAACTTGACCACTCCGGTGGCGGCTCTAAGGCCCGATGTCGGACGAATGACGGAACACTTCGGCAACCTTCGGCTGATAAATGGGCATGGTTCCGGCATGATGAGGTTTGACTGAAGTTCCTCGCCCACGGCTGGATTCGTCAGGTCTGGAAAGGTCACGGTCACGCCAGTCTTTGGGTCGGTTGCAGTCAAGGGGACGGCGTTGCCGGCCTTGTCCTGCCACGTCTGGAAGTGCATGGTTTCAGTCGGCCCGATACTTAAGACAACTCGCAATACTTCGAGGTCGGTTACGTGCTCCGCGAGCGACGGGTAGAGGCTACTTCCTCCTTGCTCGATCGTCGCAAAGTGGAACCCAGCCGTATTGGCGATCGCCTGAACGAAATTCGAGTCGTTCAAGTCATCATCGGTTCGTGGGATTGCCGTGTGTTGCCCGACCGCTAAGGTTGGCACAGCTTGCGGAAACACAAAGTTCGGATCGAGATCGGGGTTGTGATCGGAATCACGATAACGGGTCCACCAGCTTGTATCAATCGTGAGTTGTGTCAGGTTGGTAATTCTTTTTTTTCCGCTGGAGCCAGTCGCCATACTGCCCGGCAGCTTGCGGAATCTTTCCAGGCTTATTGTGCTTGCCCCTTTTGCGGCGAGGTAGGCATTCAGGAAGGCTTGATGACTGAACTCGTCGTCAGTGTTGTCGTGAGTGTATTGCGGCATGTCTTCATCGAGCTGTTCAATCGCGTTGACAAAGGCGGGAATCGGGGTTCCACCTGGAACTTCATCGTCCACAATTCCTGAGAGCTCGTTGTACTGCAGCCAGAAATCGCTTTCGATCGTTTCAAGCGCCGCTAAGAACCTGAGTATCGCGGCATCGCCTCTGGTCAGCCTTCCACTGCGATCTTCGCCTCTGTCGTTGTGTTTATCACTTTCCGCGAACGCAACCGAGGTGCTCGACAACAACGCACTGCCGGCAGCTACTGAGCCTGCTGTCGTAAGTCCCTTCTTCAAGAACGAGCGTCGGTTGACGGAGGCCTGACGTTCGTTGATTACATCTGCCATAAAATCACTCCTTGCGAAAAATTCGTCCGCGCACCACAAAACTGCACTGAGGCACGAACATCAAAGCGAAACTAGTTGACGCTGCTGGCGGGGATGTCACTCGCACAACTCGGGCATGTAATTTATTGGTCGGGGAAATGTCAGACCATCCACAGGCGGAAATTGTTCGCTTCCAATTGGATAATTGGAATTACGCAGCTTTAATTCGTTTCGAACACGACTACAATGTTGGTATGCGGCGCGTTTACCTGGACAACAACGCCACCACCCCTGTTTTGCCTGAAGTATTCGAGGCGATGCGGCCGTATTTTGTCGAGCATTTCGGCAACGCATCTTCTATTCACCATCATGGGCAGGAAACTCGCGCGGCCGTCGAACGAGCGCGTGAATCAGTTGCGGCGATGCTCGGTTGCCGTCCAGCGGAAGTGGTATTCACGAGTGGAGGCACAGAAGCTGACAATCTGGCAATTTTCGGTCTGGTGCGGCCCGGCGATCACGTAATTACTTCGACTATCGAGCATCATGCGGTGCTCAATACCTGCAAGCACCTTCAGGAAAACGGAATTGAAGTAACCTTTCTGCCGGTAGATGGACGTTGTCTCGTCGATCCTGATGATGTTCGCCGCGCAATTCGTCCGAACACCAAGCTTGTCACCGTGATGATGGCGAACAACGAGACGGGCGTGCTCCAGCCGGTTGCTGAGATCGGACGAACCTGTGGTGAGGCAGATGTTTACTTTCACACTGATGCCGTGCAAGCCGCTTCCAAAGTTCCGATAAAGGTGAAACAAATTGGTTGCGATCTGCTTTCCATTTCCGGACATAAATTCCATGCCCCACAGGGTGTGGGCGCGCTGTACGTGCGAAAGGGAACTACGCTCGAGCCACGCTTTTTCGGTGGCAGCCACGAGCGCTCTCGACGCGCTGGAACCGAAAATGTAGCTGGCATTGTGGGATTGGGCAAAGCGGCCGAGCTTGCAATCAAAGGCTTTGAATCTGGCGAGGACGCCAAGATTGCGGTCATGCGTGACCGGCTGGAAGGCGCGATTTTGCAGCAGGTCGAGGTTGCGGGGGTGAATGGCACCGGGACTCCGCGCGTTCCGAATACGACCAATATTTATTTCGACTACATCGAAGGCGAGGCCCTCATTATTGCTCTCGACCTGAAGGGCCTTGCGGTTTCAACCGGCGCCGCTTGTTCTTCGGGCGCAATCGAACCCTCGCACGTGCTGACAGCAATGGGATTGAGGCCAGACCGTGCACGCGCCAGCATTCGTTTCAGCTTAGGCAAGCAGAATTCCGCGGAAGATGTCGATTTCGCAATTCAGCTTGTTCCGGCATCGGTAGCACGGCTTCGTGAATTGTCTCCTCTTTATCATCGAGGCGCACTACAACCTGGCTAGCGCCATGTGCCCGGCCGCCCAATATTAGCAAGGGGATTCGCTTTTATAATTGCTCGACATGAATACAAAGTTCCTGCATTTGTGCTTCGCGACCTGTGGCGCGTTGCTTGTGATCAATATTCCGGGGCAAGCTGCTCCGCAAAATAGCTCAAAGGTTCCCGTGATGGACGGTGGCGCGGGGCCGTGTTCGGTGGAGCTTACAGTGCTGGGTGCTGATAGCAAGCCTGTATACGATGCGACAGTGAAGGTCCACATTGCATACGGATTTGCTGGAGCCCATCGTCTGGATTTGCAAGCTGGGACCAACGCGGATGGGAAGGTGAAGTTCACGGGACTTCCGTCGCGGGTGCACAGGCCGCCACTCGAGTTCCAGGCTTCAAAAAGTGAACTAGAAGCTACTCTCGACTACGATCCGACCACCGAATGCAGCGCTAATCATGAAATAACACTGCAAAAGCCGAAGCCGGCAGAGAGCCAGTAAGCTCGCCCGAAAAATTACTCTCCGTTGCCATAGGTTGGAATGCCCTGCTGAACCATGTAAAGCAGGCGTTGCGCCCGATCTCCCCAATCGCTTTGGCCGGCCTGCGTGATAGCGCGTTGCGCGATGGTCATGGCCCGGCTTTTCGCCTCATCTGATTTCTTCCCTTGATCCTCGGTCTTGTAAATCTCAATCAAGGCCGACCAGCGATACGCGGCACGATACAGCGCTTCGGCGGCTGTCGGCGATTGCGGATATTGCTTGGCATAATTTTCGTAAATCTCGGCCTCTTTTTGCGGACATTTCGATTGCCCCTGCCAGTCGCCACACAATTTGTTATCGATCAGGTGATATGCCGAGAGATATGCCCATTTCGTATTGGGAAACTTCTTCATCACTTTCTTGAAGTAATCTTCGTTCATCCCACGGCGCATGTACGGATCCTGCTCTTTGGCGGAAGGCAACGACATAACATCGGTTTTTTCGATTTGCCAGCGGATATCCGCCGAACGATATAGGCCTTCGCCCGCCAAAGGAGACTGGGGAAAAATCTCGTAAATTTCGGCATAGAGGCGCAATGCGTCCTGTGCCGCATATCGGCGGCCGTTGCGTTGTGTCGCCTGGTCTTCTGAGTCGACGGCCTCTCCGAAAAGAATTTTGTCCCCATCGGGCGTGCTTGCTTGCACGAGACCCTTGTTTTGCATCCATCCAGTAACCAGGCGTTCTTCGGTGAGCGCAGCCTCAACTTTTACCCAGTCGCCGCTGGTCTCGAGAAAAACTAGCTCGCGGCCGCGATCTACGTCGGCCAGCTTGGCTGAATTGATATCAGGCGCAACATAGATGCCGGCAACATGAATTGCCGCCGCGCGAATCGGATCCGCTGATAGGAAAGCAGGATGGAACGCAGCACAAATCACAAAGACAACGAGAAATCTCATTCTGATTGTTTACCTCACGACCGAACTCGGCGGAGGAGTTCGGGGTCCACGTTTCCGCCGCTGACAACAGCAACTGTATAGTTGGATGCAGGCAGCGACTCACGATGAAAGAGCCATGCAGCCGCCGCGACCGCTCCGCTCGGTTCAGCCACAGTTTTCGGATTGTCGGACAAAATCCTGACGGCCTGGAGAATTTCGTCTTCGGTGACAGTGACTACATCATCCACGTACCGACGAATGTGCTCGAAAGTGATATCTCCAACGAATTGAGACCGTAAGCCATCGGCGCACGTCGAAAGCACCTGTTCGGGTGGAAACTTAACGATGTGCCCGGCGTGGAAGCTGGCTTGGGCATCACCGGCGAGTTCAGGTTCGACGCCAAAGACCTTTGCATTAGGCTTCGTGGATTTGATTGCAGTTGAGATTCCGCTGATCAAGCCACCGCCGCCGATGGGTACGAGTACAAGGTCGGTATCGGGCAAGTCCTCCAGGATTTCTAGACCAGCAGTGCCTTGTCCCGCGATGATTTTCTCGTCATCATACGGAGGAACCATCACATATCCGTGTTCCGCTGCAAGTTGTTCGGCTTTAATTTGCCGTTCCACGCCGCTGGGACCTACAAACACAATCTCAGCGCCCAACGCAGCTGTGGCTTCGCGCTTGATCGCCGGGGCAGTCCGGGGCATAACGATGATTGCTTTCGTTTGTAACGCGCGAGCGGCGTACGCAACACCCTGCGCATGATTGCCGCTGGAGTAGGTGATGACTCCGCGCGCACGCTCTTCTGGCGTCAGGGACGCGATCTTGTTATATGCTCCACGCAATTTAAATGCGCCGATTGGCTGCAGGTTTTCAGGTTTGAGATAAAGTCGAGCGCCGTCGCGTTCCAAAGGGATCAACGGAGTGCGAACGGTGATGCCATCGAGCCGTGAACGGGCCTCGCGAATGTCGAAGAGAGAAACGATACGATTCTGCTCCTGCGGCGATCAGATTTCCAAAATAACCGGCATGATCAGCGGCCGCTTCTGCGTATGCTTGGAAATATAGCGCTTCAAGTCGGCGCGAATTTTTTCTTTAATTACGCCGTAGTCCGCTCGTTCTTCTTCACTTGATTGATTCAACGTTTGTGCTACAAGCTGGCGGACTTCATCCATGAATCCATTTTCTCCGGCGGAAAAGCCGCGAGTCACTATCTCGGGAGAAATCTCGACGCGGCCTGTGAGCTTGTTAATCGCGATGATAGGTAGCACAAAGCCGTCCTCGCTCAAATGTCGCCGATCTTTAATTACAAGATCTTCGACCACGTCGGTTCGCGAACCGGAGTCGATGCAGATACGACCAACATTTACGCGGCCTACTTTGCGGGCGCCGAGTTCGTCAAATTCCAGCACGTCTCCGCTTTCGATCAGCATTACATTGCCGACTGAGCCGTGCATGGAAGCTGCGAGCTCGGCGTGGAGCTTGAGCTGCCGGTATTCGCCGTGAATCGGGACGAAGTATTTCGGTTTAACAAGGTTAATAATGAGCTTCAGCTCTTCCTGACTGGCGTGTCCGCTGACGTGGACCGGAGGCGACGAGCCGTCGTCGTAAATGACGTGCGCTTCGCGGCGGAAGAGGTGGTCGACCATGCGGTAAATGGCTTTTTCATTTCCGGGAATGATGCGGGATGAGAGCACAACCGTGTCGCCCTTCTCGATCTTCGCATGCTTGTGATTGTCGACAGCGGCGCGCGATAAAGCTGACATTGGTTCACCCTGTGTGCCGCTGATCAACACGCAAACCTTCTCTGGCGCGAAATTCTTTACCTCGCCAGGATGGATCAATAAACCGTCGGGAATTTCGAGATAACCGAGATCTTCGGCAATTTCCGAGGAACTGATCATTGATCTGCCGACGAAAGCAACTTTGCGTCCATGCTGCCAGGCAAGTTCGACGGCGAGCTTGATGCGATGAATGGAAGACGAAAAACAGGAGATGAACAGCCGCCGTTTGGTGCGCGCGAAAACCTCATCGAATTTCCGACGAACGGCTCGTTCACTGGGCGTATAACCGTGCCGCTCCACGTTAGTGGAATCCTGCAGCAAGGCCAAAACGCCTTCCTTGCCGTATTCGGCAAAAGCGTGCAGGTCAAACAAGCGATTGTCAGTGGGCGTTGGATCTACCTTGAAGTCGCCGGTATGAATCACAACTCCCAGTGGGGTATGGATGGCCAATGACACGCAATCCACCAGGCTGTGCGTTACCTGAATCGGATGGATGGTGAACGGGCCAATCTTGAAACGATCTCCTGCACGAATTTCCCGCAGGTCGGCGTTCTCGAGCAATCCATGCTCATCTAACTTGTCTTCGACGTAAGCCAGTGTGAATTCGGTACCCCACACGGGCACGTTTAGTTCGGAGAGAATCCAAGGAAGAGCGCCGATGTGATCTTCGTGACCATGTGTAAGTACGATGGCGCGAATGCGTTGGCGATTCTCAAGCAGATACGAGATGTCGGGAACCACAATGTCGACGCCCAACAGTTCGGCTTCGGGGAACATCATCCCCGCATCGATGACGATGATGTCTTCGCCCCAGCGCACCGCCATGCAATTCATGCCGAATTCGCCGAGGCCGCCGAGCGGCACTATGTGAAGCTTTCCGGAAGGCATTAAAGGAGTTAATGAACTATTGATCGTAGCATAGCCAAATTGCAGTGCTCTGGATACGGCTCGACGCAGTGCAGCCGTTCACCGCAGCGCAATATGCGGGGCGATAAAATAATTGTGAGCACTTACTATGGATGTAAATAAGTCTTGGTTGCGCCGCCGCGTTGAAAAGTCGGTGTCATCCGCTCTGATGCGGGCTTACAAGACCGTGCGGGTCGAGCCTGACCGTTTTCTGGTAGAGCTTCGTGCGGCATATGGCCTGCCGATCAGCAGCTTTCAGGGGATGTATTCGCTCGACATTGAGATACTGGATGAAGTCGCGGAAAAGATCATTCAGGGCGGGATGAAAATCGCAGCCGCCGAAGGCGCGGGGTTTGGTATTGGCGGACTCCTCACGATTGTTCCGGATTTCAGCATTCTTACCGGAATCACGCTGCGCACGATCCAGAAACTCAGTTTGATTTATGGCTACGAGTACAACACCGATGATGAAATGGCGGAGTTGTGGATCGCCGCAGCCAGTGCCGCGGGGGTGGACCTTGGTCGCGACCTGCTGGAAAAAAATGTGGTGAACCGTTTCATACCAAAAATCATTCAGCAAATTGCCGCCAAGGCGAGCGCTGAATTTGTAGAGAAATGGGCCGGAAGGCTGATCCCGGTTGCCAGTTCACTAATTGGCTGTGTATTGAACTATTACTTCGTGCGCGGATGGGGTGAGCGCGCGCATACGCATTTCAGGGAAAAACATCTCGAAGCCAGGAAGCACATGCAACAAGCGGGACTTGTGATCGCGGATACGGGAAACTAATCTAGTGCCCGTGAGATTCGGTGCTTTAATCGTTTTGTGCGCACTGGCTGTTCCTTGTTTAAGTCAGGAACTTACCATCGCTGCGGCGGCTGATCTTCACTCCGCGATGGACGAAATTTCAGCGCGTTTTCAAAACGAAAATTCCGCGCGAGTAAGGATCACGTACGGCTCTTCTGGAAACTTCTACCAGCAGATCCAGAACGGCGCCCCATTTGATATTTTCTTCTCCGCCAACACCGACTATCCGAAGAAGCTCGCGCGAGCAGAGCTCACCGTAGCAGATACCTATTACGAATACGCCCGCGGGAAGATTGTTCTGCTCGCAAGGAGTACTAAGACGTTGGACTTAGCCGAGGGACTTAAAGTTTTACTTGATCCCACGGTGAAAAAAGTCGCGATTGCCGACCCGTTACACGCGCCATATGGTCAGGCCGCGGTTGCAGCGCTGAAATCACAAAATTTATACGACAAAGTCTCAACGAAAATCGTCACGGGAGAAAATATTTCCCAAGCTGCGTCGTTCGTCTTGTCAGGGGCCGCAGATGTCGGAATTATCGCAATGTCCCTGGCAGTCACGCCAGTTTCTCGATCCCAAACGCGGTATGTAGAAATCCCCGCTGACCAATATCCCCCGCTCGATCAGGCCTGTGTTGTGTTGAAAAACTCAAAACAACAGAAGCTAGCACGTCAGTTCGAGTCCTACATTCAGAGCACAGAAGCGGCAACGATATGGCAGAGGTACGGCTTCGAAGTTCCAACTCCGCACAGCTCGCAATAACTCTCTACAGTGGCGTGCTCAGGTTTTTGCGGGAATTCCTGAAGAAAATTCTGCCTCATTTTCTAGTTCCGCCAGCCCGTGGGCCTGCTATCTCCTTGATTTCTCGTTTTGGCATCTGTGGTGCAATCCTTTCGGCCCGTGAGAAAGGAAGATGCTGACGATGACCAGCAACAAACACGACGAGCACTGGAGAGAGCTGTGCGAAGCAATCGTGCAAGAGCCGGATTCAAAACGGCTGATGGAGTTGGTCGAAAAACTGAATCGGGTACTGGAGGAACGAGAAGATGGGCGTAAGCACACGACCGCGTGAAATCAGAGCCAACCCTTTGTGCGCGCGATGCGTGATGCTTCCACTCGATTCGCGGCCCCCAGTTTGCTGATCGCTTCTGACAGATAGTTGCGCACAGTGCCTTCGGAAAGGCTCAGCTTTTCGGCGATGTCGATGCTGCTCATTCCGTCGCCCGCCAGACGAAGCACCTGGCGCTCGCGGTCGGTGAGAGGGTCGGGTTCAACCCAGGCTTCGGCTGCGAGTTCAGGGTCGATAACGCGCAGCCCGCTCTGCACCCGGCGTACCGCATCAGCGAGCTTTTCTGCAGCCATGTCTTTCAACAGATAACCCGAGGCTCCCGCCTCGAGTGCGCGACGCAGATATCCTGCGCGGGCAAATGTTGTCAGAATAATGACTTTTGTCGACGAGCGCTTGCGCTTGAGCTCGGCAGCAACATCAAGGCCGCTCATTTCCGGCATTTCAATGTCGGTAAGAAAAATGTCGGGCTTGTGACTGAGCACTGCGTCGAGTGCGTCATAGCCATTTCGCGCCCGAGCGACAACCGTGATGTCGCCTTCAATTTCCAGCAGTGTCGCAAGCGCGCCAAGAACCATTCCCTGGTCCTCGGCAATCGCGACGCGAATTGCCTTGCGGCCGGACTTTACAGATAGATTCAAGGTTTTTCTTCAGTAACGGCGGTCACGGGAAATTCAAACTTGAGGCTGGTGCCTACAGAAGTCTTGTAGGTGAACGTCCCACCCAGTGCTTCGATTCGTTCGCGCATTCCACGCACGCCATTGCCTTCGCTATTGAGCCCGCCGCTTCCGTCATCATGCACTTCAAGGACGCAGTTTCCGTTATTACGAGAGAGCCGCAGCCGGCAATTGCGGGCATGCGCATGACGAACGACATTCGTCACCGCCTCGCGCATGATCAAGGCTGCAACGCTTTCCTGTGCCGCTGTAAGCGGAACATCAGATGACTCTGCTTCGACCACGACCCCAGCACTCTTCAGTGCCGATGTCGCCAGCTGGAGTTCCTCACTTAGCTTGTACGTGCGGTAGCCACGAAGTGTATTGCGAATTTCTGCCATAGCATCGCGTGACACTCGTTCGATATCCGCGACTTCAGCCTTGGCCCTCTTAGGATCGTTTTCAATCAGCTTTCCAGCAAGCGTCGACTTTACAGCGATCAGCGTTAGTGTGTGTCCCAGCACATCATGCAGATCGCGAGCGATGCGTTCGCGTTCGGCAACTTTCGCGAGGTGCTCGATCTCCTCCTGTGCCAGACGAAGCTTTTGGTCGGCGCGGACCCTTTCGGCGAAATAGGCGTTTGATAAACCGACCCCCAACGAAACCACCATCGACGTCGCCCAGAACCCGACATCTGCATGAAAGAAGTAGGCGTCGCCCGCGAGCAGCAAAATCAAGATGCCTAGCGCAACAAAAACCGCCCGCGTACTTCCAAGAACCCAGGGTAGAAAAACTGCCGTAAATATAATGAAAACCGAAGAGCCCACATTTATATTTCCAAGACCCAGGCCCATAGCCGCCATGCAGGCGACGAGCACGTAATTCCAAGGCTTTCCAACTCGGAAAAGCGCGAAATAGAGCGATAAAAAGACAAAGGTCGCTAAGACGGTGAGGAGCCAATCTTTGCCGGTGGTGTGCTTATCGAGTATTGGCTGAAAAAAGAAAAACGAGAGAAAAATCAGCCAGGTGTAGGGTGCCCAACCGTGATCGCGATTGTTGGGTAGCAAATTCATCTGAACCTATATTCTACGCGGGCCCGAACTGCTCGAAGCTCCACGTGCCGCGAGCAGCCCCATTGCGATTGACAGAGGAGCCACCAAAGCTAGTAAGTCGAGTCCGCCGGTTAACGCGAGCAATGAGACTGACGCGCAGATCAGCAGCCACATGGTCAAAGTTGATTTCATAAGCTCCTCCTAGGCATTGGCCTTTTGGTCGCGCTGATGACCGGCCCATGCAATTCCTAAACAGATCATTGAAAAGCCCACCAAAGCTTCCCAATGCGTCGATGCCGGGCCACCCTGGCCCGCGCCAACCAGTCGAAACGCTAACTGGGCGAGGTGATACGGCGGCAACACTACCGCTATGTGCTGAATGAACTTTGGCAGAAAAATGAACGGCATCCATAGTCCCGAGCAGAACGACATGGGCAAATAGAAGACGTTGATCAATGCGGGCGCGGAATTTGGTCGAGCGAAATAGCCGATCGCTAGACCCATCGCGCAGAAGGGAAGTGAGCCGACAACCAAGGTGACGAGGAGCTTTACGGTCACGAGCGCGGGCAAGTGTACGCCGCCAAACGCGAACCCTAGAATCATGAGCAGCAGCACGTCTACAACGCTGAAAATCATGCTCATCACTACTTTGGCGAAGAAATACGCCAAAGGTGGCATTGGGCTCGCTTTTTTCACCTGCAACCATCCCAGCCCGCGATCCGCTGCAAGTCCGGCGGCAGTTCCAAACAGCGCCGCTCCCATCACGCCGAACGTGCCATAGGCTGGAATGAGGTACGTGGTCGTGCTTATTCCCGCAATCGTCTGCCGGCCCATAACCAACCCGAACAGAACGTAGAACATGATCGGAAAGAGCACAGTCGAAACTGAAAACATCGGGAAACGAAGCGACTTCAAAAACTCGTACTTCGCTTCTTTGAAGTAGATAGCAAGGATGTTTGGCCTGCTGAAATCTACACGTGCACTAACGGCCGCTGTTGCCATCGTAGTCTCCTCAATTAGTGTTCTCTTGCGTAAGCGCGAGAAAAGCGTCCTCGAGGCCCGCACCTATGACTTCAAGTTCTGAAATTTCGAGATCACGGCGGAACAAGTCGCGCAAAACGTTTTCCGCTGTAGAGGTGTGAATTACTGTCGCTCCGCGATCCTGCTGGACATCAGCAACTCCCGGCAGAGATCGGATGAGATCTGCTGAAAGGTAAGTCAAGCAACGGATCTTCTTTCCCGCGCTGCGGGCTTTGATCTCGGCTGGGCTACCTTCGGCAATGATCGAGCCCTTGTTGACCACCACGATTCGGCTGGCGAGAGCGTCTGCTTCTTCGAGGTAATGCGTCGTCAAAACCACGGTTTTACCGCGTGAAATCAGCTGGCGGATTTCATCCCAAAGCAGATGACGCGCCTCGACATCGAGACCGACTGTAGGCTCGTCGAGAAACAGCAGGTCGGGGTCACCGCAAATCGCCAGTGCGAAAAGGACCCGTTGTTTTTGGCCACCGGAGAGATCGCCGAATTTCCGGTCGCGAAGGGTAGCAATTCCGGCGATTGCAAGCGCCTCCGAAATCGGCAGCGGCTTCGGATAATAGGAGGAGAAAAGGTCGATATGCTCCCATACCCTTAAGGTTTCCGGTACGCGTCCGACCTGTAGCATGGCCCCTACTCGGACGCGAGTTGCAGCCAGCATGGGGTCGGCACCAAAAACCGATACTGCGCCCGAGCTTGGTCGTGCCAATCCAAGCAAGAGTTTGATGGCGGTAGTTTTTCCCGCTCCGTTCGGGCCGAGTACAGCAGTGAGCTCGCCGGTTCGGACTTGAAGACTGAAGTTCTTTAGAGCCTGCACGGTTCCGTACTTTTTGCTGACATTGGCCATCAAGGCTGCGGGTTGCGTGAGCGCCTGAGCTCTGAGCGGAAATGCTTGTGCAGTTGCCATTGTTTGCCTCTCTGTCAACGAACATGATCAGAAAACTGCGCTGAGGGCGCCAGTGCCGATCATCACCACCGACAAATGACAAATGTCAGCAATCCAGGTCGCGTATAATTTCGAGCTTTTGGAGTGGCTCGCGAATGAGAATCCGTCCTGGGGTGGAGCTTGCCAGCCTCACCGACGTCGGCTGCGTCAGGGAAAACAACGAAGATAGCTATATTTACTGGGAGCCTGAAGGCGATGAGTTGTCCACGGGCCTAGGCCGGCTTGCGATTGTCGCTGACGGTATGGGCGGATATCGGGGCGGAGAAATAGCAAGCCAACTGGCAGTTGAAACCGTAAAGGATGTTTACGCGCACTCTGGAGAATCGGATGTGCAGGAATGCTTGTTGTCCGCATTTTCTGAAGCCCATCGACGCATTCGGGAGCGTGCGCGTGCAAACCCGGAGCTTAGCGAGATGGGGACAACCTGTACTGCACTCGTGCTCACGGATGGCCAAGCGCATTTTGCGCACGTTGGAGACAGCCGTCTTTATTTTTTAAGCGAGCGAAAGCTCAGGCTTCTTACCCGCGACCATACGCTGATGGCCCGATGGATTGAGAATGGCGTGATCAGTTCGGAAGAGGCCGAAACACATCCGCAGCGCCACGTTCTGACGGCGGCGCTGGGGGTGGCCGAAGGAATTCAGCCGGATTCTTCTCCGGAAGCAATACAGGTGCAGCCCGGGGACGTGCTCATGCTTTGCACCGATGGACTTTGGGGTCAAGTAAAGGAAGATGAAATTCAGCGGACGATTTCTACCTGTTCTCCGGCTGATGCGTGCCGGATTCTGTGCGACCTGGCAAAGCAGCGCGGGGGTCCGGATAACATAACCCTGCAAATTCTTCGCATCACCTAGCCGAAATTGCTGGAGTGGGTTGAGTGTGCCTTAGAGGCCAGCAGAAAAATCGATCAGAACTATCACATTTATGTCGATCAACTAAATAGACTTTATTGTATAGTGAGTACCACTATGAAGATCTCACAAAAGGGGCTTTACGCCTTGCAGGCAATGATGATGCTGGCGCGCCACTATAACCAGGGTGCAATCCGCATTCGCGATATTGCGTATGAAGAGGAATTGCCGGAAAAGTTCCTCGAACTGATCTTGCTGGAGCTCAAGAATGCTCGCATGGTGGAGAGCGTGCGTGGGGCAAAAGGCGGCTATCAGCTACGCCGCCCACCATCGGAAGTTCGTCTTAGCGAGATCATTCGACTGATTGATGGTCCGCTCGCGCCTTTCGGGGACGCCGAGCAGTTGCGCAGCTTAATCGATCGCGATGCCGAGCACCGCGCGTTGTATCAGGTGTTTTTGGAGGTTCGCAACGCCGCAGCGAAGATTCTCGAGAACACGTCGATAGCCGATGTTGCGAATCCTTCGCCATCACCGCGCCAGAAAAGCCGCCGTAAGAAAAATCAGTTAAACATTTTGCCGATGATTGCCCATGGCAATGCAAGCCGGAACTAAGGGAAGAAGATGAGAGTCAGTGTCCCACGCCTGCTGTGGTTCATATTCGCAGTATCTACTGTGCTCGATGCTCAGAGTACCGTCATTCGCGTCGGTGCCCTTCCAAACATCACGCACCCGCAAGCAATGATCGGCAAAGCGAACGGCTGGTTCGAAAAAGCTTTAGGTTCCGGCGCAAAGGCTGAGTGGAAGAGCTTCAACGCGGGACCCTCGGCGATAGAAGCTCTCTTCGCTGGCGCGATTGATATGACCTATGTTGGACCAAATCCCGCGATCAACGGCTATGTTCGTTCGAATGGCGAAGCGCTGCGCATCATTGCCGGGGCTACTAGCGGCGGCGCGGCATTGGTCGTTCGCGGAGACTCAGGAATTAATAAACCGGAAGATTTCCATGGGAAACGCATCGCATCGCCTCAGTTGGGCAACACGCAGGATGTGGCGCTGCGAGCGTGGTTAAAAGCAAATGGTCTCAAGACCCGCGACAAAGGCGGAGATGTGGAGGTATTGCCAACCGCCAACCCAGACCAGCTTATTTTGTTCCTGAAAAAAGAAATTGACGCCGCCTGGGTGCCGGAACCGTGGGCGTCGCGGCTGGTTCATGAAGCGAATGGACGGGTTTTCCTCGATGAGCGCACATTATGGCCGAATGGACAATTCGTAACAACAGAGTTAGTTGTCAGCACTAAATTCCTTCAATCACACTCCGATCTGGTTCGTAAGTGGCTGCAAGCTCACGTCCAACTTACCGGTTGGATAAATAGCCACATCCCTGAAGCCAAGCAGATCCTTAATCAGCAAATTCAAAGGGAGACGGGGAAGGTGCTATCTCCCGCTGTTCTGGATGATTCATTTGGCCGGCTGCAGGTCACATACGATCCACTTCGCGGGCCGCTTTTACGGGCAGCGCAATTGGCCTTTGATTCTGGGTTTTTAGGGCGGCAGATGCCGGATTTATCGCGACTCTATGACTTAACAATCCTGAACCAAGTCCTGGCCGTACAAGGGAAGAATCCGGTCCAATGACACAGGCACTTGACAACCCGGTTACGCCAATTCCGTCTCACGCGGCGGATCATGTTTCGACTCCGGCACGGGAGATCGGGCTCGCAGAGTCTGCGCTTCTTGTTCGAAAGCCTAGGGCGGTGAAATTGTCGCTCAACAATGTTTGCTTCAGCTATGCGACTAACTCGAAAGGACGACTCGTCGCTCTCAAGAACATTCAGCTGCACGTTCGGGCGGGCGAGTTCCTGTGCATTGTTGGTCCGTCTGGCTGCGGGAAATCCACTCTGCTCCATTTGATTGCCGGATCACATCGACAAACTTCCGGCGAGGTGCTGGTCGATAAAGTACCGGTCATTGGCCCCGGCACGGACCGCATTCTCATCTTTCAGGAGCTTGGTTTGTTTCCTTGGCTTACGGTCTCTCAGAATGTCGAATTCGGAATGAAAATGAAAGGGATTCCGAAAGCCGAGCGTAAATCGAAAGTGCACGACCATCTTCGGATGGTTCAGCTGCACCAATTTAAGGAGAGCTACCCGCATCAGCTTTCTGGTGGCATGCGCCAGCGTGTGGCCTTAGCGCGCGCTCTCGCCACCGAGCCTGACGTTCTGTTAATGGATGAGCCGTTTGCGGCGCTCGACGCTCAGACGCGCGACTTGCTGCATGACGAACTGGAGCGCATTTGGTCGGAAACACAGTCAACCATCGTTTTCGTGACGCACAACGTTCGCGAAGCGGTGCGACTTGGAGATCGGGTTGCCCTGCTGACGTTTCGGCCTGGCCAAGTCAAGAGGGAATACAACATTGACTTGTCTCGCCCGAGGCATTTGGAGGATGTACGTGTTGCCGCCAGCGCGCGAGACATTCTGAACGATTTGCGGGAGGAAATTAATAAATCTTTCGAGGAAGAATACGGGCATGAAGCGCGCGCTTAGGTATGTAATCTTCTACTCGGCGATCGTTGGGATTTGGGCATTGCTTTGCAAGCTTCGCGTGTGGCCTCCTTACATTTTTCCGGGTCCTCGGGACGTTGCTCAGATTCTGTGGACCGGATTTGCGGACCACAGTTTCTGGATTGCAATCGCGGTCAGTATGCGGCGGATGCTGATTGGCTATGGAATTTCTGTGGTGCTCGGGTTGATTCTGGGGCTCGGCGTCTCCAGCAATAAATTTCTTGAGGATACCGTGGGCGCATTGCTGGTGAGCCTTCAGAGTCTTCCGAGTATTTGCTGGCTTCCGATTGCTGTGCTGTGGTTCGGCCTTACAGAAAAAGCCATTTTGTTTGTCGTCGTCATGGGATCGCTGCTCTCGGTGACGATCAGCATGGAAACGGGCCGCAAACAATTGCCAAAGATCTACAGCATGGCGGGAAGGAACTTGGGGGCTCGTGGAATCCGCTTGTTTTGGCATGTGACGCTGCCGGCGAGTTTGCCTTATATCGTGACCGGGCTCAAGCAAGGTTGGGCCTTCGCCTGGCGCTCGCTGATTTCGGGCGAAATGATTTTTGTCAGCCTCGGCCTCGGTCAGTTGTTAATGATGGGACGTGACCTGAACGACATGAGCCAGGTGGTCGCGGTGATGATTCTCATCATTGCCCTGGGTTACCTGGTCGACGGCCTATTCTTTAAGACCATCGAGAGCCGTTTACAGCAACGCTGGGGTCTCGCTGCCGCAGCATAATTGTCGGAATTAACTGAGTAGCGGATTGCTCGGGTTTGCCAAATAGGCTACTAAGTCAGTAAACATAGTGATAAAAGAGCGGATCTATTTTCAGGCAGATCGTCTGAGCTAAGGAGAGTGATATGAGTCCCAGTTTCCGTTGGTGGGGAAGTTTCGTTTTTGCTTTGCTGCTGGGCGCTGCTACGGCACAAACGGCGCCTCCAAAAAAGAAAAAACCTAAAACTCCGGCAAACGTCGTTGCCTCGGAGGCCGACATGCAGGCCCTTCGTGTTCTGGTACTAAGCCAGCAAAAGCAAATTCAGGTACAAAACCGACAGGTACTCCAGTTGCAAGATCAGCTGCATCAGGTGCTCGAGATTCTGCAGCAGTCGAATGCCGAGGCGCAAAAGTCTCAGGCCGGAGCAGAGCAGGCGCAGGCCACGGCTGCCCAGGCGCAAGCGTCTGCCACGCAAGCTCAACAAGCAGCCGCGCAGGCAAGTTCGGACGCAGCTTCAGCCGAGTCGGTATCCAGTTCGCTGCAGGCGCAAGCCAAGCAGGACCGCACGGAGTTGGAGGCGTTCCAAAACCTTCTTGGACGGTTTCGCTTGTCCGGTGATATTCGGGTCCGCGGCGAAAGCTACTCGCAAACCGGAACCCAGGATCGCGACCGGGCGCGAATTCGAGTGCGCCTAGGAATTGATGGCCAGCTCAATGAAGATTTTGTTGGCGGTGTTGCCCTGGCAACCGGCTCGCTCGGCGATCCCACGAGCAGCAACGAGACTCTGACCAACGTGTTCGATCGCAAGACCATCGCGCTTGATCGTGGTTTCATCACCTACAGCCCGGTCGCGCATCCCTGGCTGTCCCTGACCGGTGGGAAATTCGTTTATCAATGGCAGCGAACCTCGGTTACTGGCGATCCCGACGTAAACCCGGAAGGCTTCGATGAAAAAGTTTCATTCAATCACAACGGATTCGTTCAGAACTTGACGGTGCAGGCGCTCGAACTTGTCTACAACGAGAGCTCAATTGGAACTGATTCATACGTGCTTGGGGCGGAGGCGCAAACCCGCTTGCATGCGGGATCATGGACGTCCACGGTGTCGGTGCTAAACGAACACTGGAACAATCCGGATGCTTTGCTACAGCAGAGCGCATTTTCGGTGGCAGCGACAACTACAGGATCAACGACGGCTGGATCGTTCCCAGCACCAGGCGAAGGCCAGGGCTGCTCCGCAAACGGTAATCTGCCGAAATTTGCGCCTTGCGCATTCGCTCCGAATGGATTGACGAACGCGACCTACATTGACGCTTCCGGGAAGCCGCATTTTTATTCCGGTTTCGACCTGCTGGACTTTATCGCCAACAACCAAATCCAAACCGGCTCGGCTCGTTTTCCGATCAACCTGCTCTTCGAGTATGAGCAAAATCTCGATGCAGCGACACATCCACTGTCGGCAATTAGCAAGAACGCAGTGCTGACAAATCTCGGCAGCCAGAACAAGGAATATGGAGCGGACTTCAGCGTAGGCCGCGCAGTACGCCGCAATGATCTGCTGTTTGGGTATGCTTGGTTTCGGCAAGAGCAGGATGCGGTGCTCGCGTCGATTGCGGAAAGTGATCAGCGCGCTCCAACGAATATTCTGCAAAATCGCGTCTACGCGAACTGGAAGGTGCGCTCGAATACGCTTGCCAGCTTCACTTGGTGGTACGGGCGCACTCTAAACACCTGGCTCGAGAACAATGCCGCCCTTTATAACAACTGGGGTGGGTTCGTAAGCAATGCTGCCGTATCAGGTAAGAGCACGATCTCAGCGCCTGGCCAGCAGGAACCATGGCTAACGCGTCTGCAATTTGATCTCATTTACACCTATTGACATGGATCGCGGAAGGGAGAAACTTTTATGATACGGAATTTAACCTTGATTGCAGGAACAGTGCTTCTTGTATCTGTTTCGGCTTTTTCTCAAAAAAGGCCTATTGCGCCCGCGCCTGAGAATCAGGATGAGGCCCAGATCACAGTTCGTGGCTGCGTGCGCAGCGAACGCGGCAACTACATATTGATCGAGAACAGAACCGGTGCAATTTATGCTTTGCAGGGCGTGGGTAGCAGACTACAGCGCTATCTTCGAAAGGAAGTTGAGGTCACCGGCGAGTCAAAGATCGGAAGCGTAAAAACCGGAATGCGGCCAGACAAGACGGGCAGTAATCCGAGCGACACAGTGCATGGGGTCGACGGCGTTCCTCTTCAGGTAAAGAATATCGAGAAGGACATCCGTATCATCTCTCAGCATTGCAAAGCCGCCGATCAGCAGTGATTCAGCAAGACAAGTGAAGCCATCGCGATTCTGGCGGTTTTCTCGCCATCGTTTCGCATGATCCGCCAGAAATCCTATTCTCAATTATGATCAAAGCTCAGTTCAACGGGAGGGAAACTTGGCCGTTCTGGTGATTGGGGGAGCCGGGTATATCGGCAGTCATGCCGCTCACTTTCTACGCCGCAAAGGCTACGACGTCATCATCTACGACAATCTTTCAACTGGCCACAGGGAGTTAGCAGAGGGGTTTGAGCTGGTGGTTGGAGACATTGCGGATACTGCAAAAATTACCAAAGTGTTGCAGCGATGCGATTCCGTTATGCATTTTGCAGCGTACGCATACGTCGGCGAGTCGGTGCAAAATCCCAAAAAATATTTTCACAACAACGTGACCTCGGGGATCGCATTGCTCGACGCGGTTATCGAGTCGCGCGTCCGCAAATTCATTTTCTCTTCTACTTGCGCTACCTATGGCGATCCAGTAAGGGTTCCGATTACCGAAAGTAATCCACAGCAGCCGATCAATCCTTATGGAATGACAAAGTTGGCGTTCGAGAATGCGCTGGCGGCGTATGGTCGCGCGTACGGTCTGAAGTATGTCACTTTCCGTTATTTCAACGCTGCCGGGGCCGACGAAAACGGAACTGTCGGCGAAAAGCACGAGCCCGAGACGCACCTGATTCCTCTGATCTTCGACGCCGCGCAAGGCAAGCGTGCCGCGCTTGAAATTTTCGGCGACGATTATCCAACCGTCGATGGAAGTTGCATTCGCGATTACATTCACGTGACCGATCTTGCCGAGGCGCACCTGCTCGGGTTGGAGTATCTGACGAAGGGTGATTCGATCGCTATGAACCTTGGCACGGGTAAAGGCTATTCGGTCAAGGAAGTAGTTGCCGCGGCGGAACGGATTACGGGGCACACCGTGCCAACGCACATCGGGCCGCGCCGTCCCGGTGATCCGCCGGAACTCGTGGCCGATCCTTCGCTTGCAGAGAAGGTACTGAAGTGGAAGGCGAAGTATTCATTGGACGAGATAATCGCAACGGCATGGAAGTGGGCACAAAAAAATTCGAGCTAAGCCAACTCAAGTAGTTGGACGTGGTTCAAAGATGATTGCAAAACGCAGAGTCCTTTGGGTGCTGTGTTGGCTCTCGATGATTTGAACTATATGTAGCCAGACAATTTTGGCTGACACACTATTTGGTCGAGGATGAATAGATGCGTAAATTTTTTTTGTGTTTGTCGATACTGACGTTTGCCGTTGTAGCGCGGGCTGCTTCGAACGCTACATTGTTTGGAGGATACCAGTACACCCGGTTTGATACGGGGTCAGTAACGAGCGGGTCCTCCCTCTTGTTTGGTAGCGGAATAGGCGCGAATGGATGGAATGCCGCGCTGACAGGAGGATTCAATAGTTGGCTAGGTCTCAGAGCCGATGTGAGCGCCGCCTATCCGAATGGATTTAGTTTCTATACGTACACGGTCGGCCCAGAACTCTCCATTCATCTGCCAATTATCAGGCCCTTCGCTCATGCACTTTTTGGTTTGGCAAGAGCCACTTCTGCCGGTGCAGCGACCAATGGCTTTGACACGATGATTGGCGGCGGAGTTGATCTTGGAAACGGAGTACTGGCTTGGCGCCTCGCACAGTTTGATTGGATGTATACGCGTTTTAATGGCGTCGGCGATAGCAGAAATGTAAGAATCTGCACCGGACTGGTTATCCGTTTATAGATCACCGTTTTGTGGTGAGTTGGTAAATAATGCCGACGTGGAAAGAGCATGGAGTAAGCCGCCGCTGTTGTCGATAGCAGGCGTCAACTGCTCAATGCGACCCGATCGCATTCCAGTTGAAATGATTCGTACCACTCCTGAAGATACTCCTCGATGACTTCTTGCACGGAACGGCCCTCAATCATCTCACTTGGTCCGACGAATTCGAGCCAGGTGAAGATTCTTGCTCCACCACCTACAACGGGCTGAAAGAATAGCCATTGCTCCATGGTGTACCCGATCACATGGTTGATCCAAGCGATGCTTTGGCCAGGTTCGCAGGCGGTGATCACACGATCAACGGTCGCTACAAGGGGATGAATTAGCCTCACCCGGATCCTGCTGCCCGGTGTCCACGGAGTCCCATACCATTCGATTCCCTGATACCGGTCTGAAATCCGGCTCCGACATTCGCAATTAGTAAAGATTTGCCAGGCGGTGCCGGGCCGTGCCTTGGTTACCACGGAATGCTCAATTCGTACGATGCTAGTCCGAATGGCTGCGTGGGCCTCTGATGATGCAGGCGGGGCTTTCCCGTTTAGTGGTTCTTTCATTTAAAAATTCGTCGGAGAAATTCGGACGAGCTCGAGCTACCGATTGAGGAAGGCAGAACGGCTTCGTAGCCCCTGCTGAAAACCTCAAATTACTTCTGGTCCAGCGGACGCGCCGAACGTTACACTTGCAAGTTCGGCGAAAGGAACTTACTCTGATTACGTTAACATTGTTAGCGTAACACCGTCAACGCTATTATTTGGGACTGGACAATTGTGCCGCGCCCGGTAAATCCAGAAGTCGAAGATCGAATATTAGGCGCCGCCCGTAAGCTCTGGCACAGGAACGGTGAAGCTGCACTCACCATGCGAGCGGTCGCCAAAGCGGCTCGTACCAACACGCCAGCTGTATACCGCCGGTTCCGCAGCCGCGATGCATTGCTGCTGGCGCTGGTCGAGTCCTATCAGGCGGAGCTCTTTCAAGTTCTCGAGCCCTGCCGTTCCTTACGAGAATTCGGAGAGTGCTACTTTGATTTTGCGCTCCAGCGGCCGCGGGAATATGAGCTCATGATGTCTGGTTTATTGGCGCGAGTTAGAACGAGCCGCCCGAATATCGATCTCCTGCTCAAGCGTTGCGCCGAGTGGTTAGGGGGCTCGCCCGTGCAATACGAAGAGCTGGCGATGGCACTTTATTCTTTAGGCCACGGCACCGTAATGCTAGTGCTCACGAGGAACTCACCGCCGGAGGATGTTGCGCGTGTGCGCACCATCTTCGCACGTTCTTTGGACGTGCTGGTCGCGAATGCGGCAAAGATCAAGGATTGATGTCAAAGCGATACGAGCTTACCTTGTGAGCGCAAAAGCTATCTTATTGAGAGTGGTATAGAGCACGTGCAAACTTTGGGAGTTTCCTGCATAATCGGCGCCAGCGACCGTGGAAATTTCTCAACAAGACTTTGAGCATCTGCTCGAGCAAATCCGCGAACTAACGGCGCGGGTTTACCGTCTAGAAAACACTGTAAGAGTCTTAAATGCCTCGGGGAACTCCGAGCCTGAGGCGGAGCGGACATCACCAGCGCCGGACCTCACGATTCAAGTTCCGGAGTCTGTGAAAGTTGCTCCATCAGTTCCGAGACCGGCTCCGCCCTCGCCGGTTCCCGTTAAACGGGATTCATCCTCCGATCTCGAATCGCGAATTGGTTCTCACTGGTTCAACCGCGTCGGGATCGCCGCGGTGCTGGTGGGTGTTGCATTCTTCCTCGACTACGCATTCGAGAACAACTGGATCGGACCGGCAGGGCGCGTCGTAATCGGGCTGATTGCTGGAATCGGTGTTGTCATATGGAGTGAGTACTTCCGCAGGCGAGGCTACGAGATTTTCGCGTACTCGCTCAAAGCGGTTGGCATTGGAGTTCTATATCTTTCGCTGTGGGCTGCGTTTCAGGTTTATCACCTGCTGCCTTCGAGTGTCGTGTTTGTATTCATGGTGATCGTGACAGCGATCATGTGTGCCATGGCGATAGCACAAGAGAGTGAGCTGCTCGCGATTTTTGCGCTCGCTGGAGGATTTGCAACTCCTGTCCTGCTTTCGACAGACGAAAACCGAGAGCTCGTGCTGTTCTCGTATTTGACTGTCCTTGATCTTGCGATTCTTGTACTTACCTTGACGAGGTCGTGGAGACGTATTTGCGTTCTCGGTTTCGTCAGCACGGTCCTTCTTTATATCTCGTGGTACAACGAGTTCTACACACAGCCACAAGTTGCCCCAACGCTCATCTTCGCCACTGTCTTCTTCGCTGTCTTCGCCGCATTGCCGGTTTTAATTCTTAGGAGAAGTTCCGCTGTAGGCATAGCTCTTGCTCTGGCTATCGCGAACGGAGTCACGTACTTCCTGCAAGCTTACTTGATGCTCAGGAATGTGAGCGCTGACGAGATGGCTTGGTTCTCGCTGATATTGTCGGCAGTTTATTTGCTGTTCATCCGCATTCAGGTCCGAGGGCCTGATCCTCAGGCGGAGAATAGTTTGCGCCTGGTTCATCTGGCGCTGGCCATTGGCCTCATCACCGTCGCAATCCCAATCCGGCTGGAAGGACACGCAATCACGATCGGCTGGTTGGTCGAGGCCGCAGCATTGTTATGGGCAGGCGATCGGCTGAAGTCTGACGTCCTTAGCTGGTTTGCAATTTTGGCGATCACGCTTGGCGTGTTCCGGCTGGTCTTCTGGGACAGGTTTGAACCCGCACAACTCCTGTTCAACACACGCCTGGCAAGCTACGCAGTCGGAATCGCGGTACTCGGCTTTGCTGCGTACGAGTGTGGGCGCCGGAAGGACGAAAACTGGCAAACGGTTGCGGCGGTCGCAGCCGTGGCCCTGAATGTGCTCGCGCTACGCGCGCTCAGCCTGGAAGTTGCGGATTACTACGCACAGCGGATGCCTTCGGGTTCCGAGATGTGGCGGCCTGCGGGTTTAATGCGCCGTCGAGCACTCTTGATCGCGCGTGACTTTACCTATTCAGCCTTGTGGATGGCCTATGGCGGAATGCTTATGACCATCGGCTTCTGGCTGAGGTCTGCATTTGTGCGCTGGCAGGCATTGGTGCTGATCGCACTTACGACGGTGAAGGTCTTTGTTTATGACACATCGCAGCTCGATCGTATTTACCGGATCATGAGCTTTATCGTGTTGGGAGTACTCCTGCTTGCGATTTCCTTTGCATACCAGCGCAGGTGGCTGAAGCTGCCTTCGGACCAAGCGCTAGCGTAGAAAGCGAAACTACCGCATCGATTCTTCGACTTCTGTGATCCACTCTGGGCGCTTCAGGACCTCGCGTGGTTTGGGCCCGTCGGCAGCGCCTACGATGCCATCGCGTTCCATCAGATCTATCAGGTGGGCCGCGCGGCCATAGCCAATCCGGAGACGGCGCTGCAGCAAGGAAGTGGAAGCCTTGCCGAATTCGAGCACCAGGCGAACTGCATCTTCGAATAGAGGATCGTTGTCGTCGCCGCCGGCTTCGCCGCCATCAGGGCTTCCAGCGGTCGCTTTGTCGCGTTCTTCTTTCGGAGCTTCGAGGAACTTCTGATCGTATTCGGCTGTGCCCTGTGCGCGCCAGAATTCAACTACAGCAGCAATTTCTTTTTCTGTAACAAACGGCGCGTGCAGGCGGTGCAGCCTTGCCGACCCGGAAGGCAGATAGAGCATGTCGCCACGCCCGAGGAGAGCTTCGGCTCCGTTCGCGTCGAGAATCGTGCGGGAGTCGACCTTTGTCGCGACACGGAACGAAATGCGGGCAGGGAAGTTTGCTTTGATTAAACCTGTGATCACGTCTACAGAAGGCCGTTGGGTTGCAAGAACCAGATGAATCCCGACAGCGCGAGCCATCTGCGCAAGGCGCGTGATGGATTCTTCGACATTGCCTCCGTCCAACATCATGAGGTCGGCAAGTTCGTCGATGATGATCACGATATAAGGTATTGGCCGTTCTTCACCTGAATCACCAAATAAGCTCGGCGTTTCCGCGTCGTCAAACAGGTGGTTGTACTGCTCAAGGTTACGTACCCCCTTTTCGGCAAGCAGTTTCAGGCGACGCTCCATTTCGCGAACCGCGTTGCGCAACGCATTAGCTGCCAGCTTTGGCTCGGTGATTATTGGCGTGTACAGGTGGGGAACGCCTTCGTAGTTGCCGAGTTCCAACCTCTTTGGGTCGACAAGGATCAGCCGTACCTGGTCCGGCGTGGCCTTGTACAAAATTGACATGATCATCGCATTTATGGCGACGCTCTTGCCTGCGCCGGTGGATCCGGCAATCAGCAGGTGCGGCATGCCCGCCATATCCGCGCTAGCAATCTTGCCGTTGATATCCTTTCCGAGTGCAAGCGTAAGCTTTGATTTCGAGCCGATGAACTCCGTCGATTCAATATTCTCGCGCAACCATATGATTTCGCGCTCACGATTCGGAACCTGAATGCCGACTGTGCTCTTGCCAGCCATTCGCTCGATCAAAATGCTTTCCGCTTTCAGGGCGAGGCAGAGGTCATCTGTCAGTCCGGTCAGGCGGCTGTATTTGATTCCAGCTTCAGGCTTGTACTCGAATGTCGTTACAACCGGTCCGGGGTTTATCTGCGTGACTTGACCATGAACATCGAACTCAGCATATTTGTCGATCAGCACCTGGGCCAGCAATTTCAGTTCGTCGGCATCAATCGATTGCTGCTCATCCGCGCGATGAAGCAGACTGCTCGGTGGCAGCTTGTATCCGCCTGCCATACGCGGCATTGTGGTCTTGGATTTTGAGCCACCGTCGGCGCGTTCAGCGACTTCAATCGATTCTGACGGCGTGGCGCGAAGATTTCTATCGGAACTGGCCTGGGGCGGCGCGACTTCTTCCTGCTCTTCCGCAAACCGCTCAATTCCGGTGCGACGTCCGGGCTCAACCCGGGTGGACTCAAATCGTGGTGTTTCTCTGGTTTCTACAACTCGCGCTGGGATCATTTGAGCTTGGATTGTCGGCTTAGCGGCGCGGCGTTTTTCAAGCTGCTTCTGCAATTTCGTTCGGGCTCGCTGCTCCTGCCAATCTTTCCATCGATCGCGAAGAGCTAAAAGGAAGGAAAACCGCGTCGCACCCCAAACCCGTGCCTGCGAGAAGGAAAATGCAGTGCAGAAGTACAGTGCGACTGCGAGCATCGTGGTGGCGACGATGTATGCGCCGGCGATATTCAAGTAATGGATTAGCGTGTCGCCCAAAACTTGACCTAACAAACCTTCGAGCGGGATAGCTTTCATCCACCGCATATGGCCCGGCAAAAGCGCCAGCAGGGCGGGAACGAACATCAGCAGCCAGATTCCCCCCAGCAATTTCGCAATAGGAGAAACCACCTTGTGCGAACGAAACCAGCGGATTCCCACAGCAACCGCGAAGAGGGGCAGCAGAAAAGCGCCTATCCCGAAGAATTGCAGGAGCAAGTCGGAAAGATAGGCGCCGACAATTCCAATCCAATTCCTGGCAACATGCGCGCCAGTCAATACGGACGCGCTGTTGAACGAGGGATCGAGAGGTGAATAGGATGCGAGCGCAAGGAAAAGGAGGAGCGCAGAGACGCACAGCAAGAACCCCAGCAGCTCGTTCAGCCGCCGGTTGTTCGTCGGATTAAACAGTCGCGCGATGAACTTCATAGGGCGTATGCGTCCGGCAAGGGAAAAAGCTTCCTCGGCCAGAGTTACGCCAGAGCGAGACGATTATCGCAGGAACCGGGCGGTGGAGCAATTGAGGAATTTGGGAACAGTAACCACCTCACAAGGCGTGCATTTGCAATGCTGCTAGATACGAGCCTCTGCTAAACTATGCGGCCATGAAACGTACGCTGATTCGAGTTGTTGCCTTATTGCTCGTTGTCGGTGGTTCTGCCCTGGCGCAGGACACCATTCAGCTATACCCCGGTTTGCCTCCTGGCTCTGCTCCGACAGATTATCCGGAAAAGGAATATTTCTCAAAGCCATGGAATACAGAAGTGGTCACCAACGTCACGCGGCCGACGTTGATGGTGTTCAAAGCCTCTGGCGAGAAGAAAAGCGACAGTGCCGCCGTTATTTGCCCCGGCGGAGGCTTCATGGCCCTCTCGATTGATAGTGAGGGAACTGAGGTGGCGAAGTGGCTGGCGGAAAGAGGAATGACCACATTTGTTTTGAAGTACCGGCTGGCGCATACGGGCGATGATGCAACACAGGAATTCACGGATTTGTTCTCGGATAGAACGAAATTAATGCAGACCATCGGCCCGGTTATTCCAATGTCAATTGATGATGGGCTCGCAGCCGTAGCTTACGTTCGCAAGCATGCATCCGAATGGGGATTTGCGCCAGATCGGGTGGGGGTGATCGGCTTTTCCGCAGGAGGAACGGTCGCAGCCGGGGTCGGGTTGCAGTATCAACCGGACGGCCGTCCGGCATTCGTTGCGCCCATCTATCCTGCCGTTGGCAGGCTCCAGAACGATCCGGTGCCCGCCGATGCCCCACCTATGTTCATTGCGGCGGCTACTGACGATAACCTTGGGCTGGCACCAGACAGCGTGGCACTTTACCAGAAATGGGTCGGCGCAAAAAAATCTGCTGAGCTGCACATGTATGCAATAGGCGGCCACGGTTTTGGCATGCGGAAACATGGACACCCAGTGGATACGTGGATCGACCGGCTCGGCGATTGGCTGGAGGCCGAAGGGTTCTTAAGTAAATAGACGAAAACTCCGAACTTGCAATTCCGTTGCTTTGTTTACAGCTACTAAGGCTTGACTATCACCATCACTACGCCGTGGCTTTCAACCTGCGCAGTGAATTTTCCGGTCTGTTGTCCCAAGTCTTTGTGCGCCCACAGATCTCTCACAGACGCGCTGAGGTGCGCGGGATATCCGATCTGTTCCCAGTTCAAGATGATCGGCTGAGTCGAGGAGCTTCGGTTCAATAGCACCACCGCCCGGCCTCCATCCTGCATTTGCTTGGCCCAGATTTCGAGGTCGCCATTTTTCGCAACGCGGCGGCCTTCCCGACCGAGTGGGTCCTGATCGACTGCGATGACTTCTTTGTTGGTCAGGATGTCGTGAGTTTCTGGCGACATGTTTCGCAGATCATTTCCCGCGATGAGGGGTGCGGCAAGAATTGCCCAAAGACTAAAGTGGGAGCGATATTCGATCGTTGTCATTCCGCCATTGCCGACTTCAAGCATATCGGGATCATTCCAGTGTCCTGGACCGGCGTAGGATTCGAGACCTACCTGTTCGTCCAAAATTGCCAACATTCCATTTGAACAGCAGCCTCCGCCCGGCCATTTTTCTTTGCCATCCCAGCGGTCCTTGATGTCGTCCGTTGTGCGCCACAAATTTCCACCAACTTCTTTGCCCCAAAGCCACGGCTGATTTTTGCCCCATTCGCAAATACTGAGCACAATGGGGCGTCCAGTGGAATCGAGTGCCGCACGGATATTGGCGTAAGAGGCTTTGGCGTCTTGCGTGGAGGTGTGACACCAGTCGTACTTCAAATAGTCGACACCCCACGAGGCGTAGGTGAGTGCATCCTGATATTCGTGGCCGAGTCCGCCGGGGCGACCGGCGCAAGTTTGCGAGCCCGCGTCGGAGTAGATTCCAAACTTAAGGCCAAGTGAATGCACGTAATCGGCGACTGCCTTCATCCCATTCGGAAAACGCCTGGGGTCAACAACGATGTTAGCTTTCGCATCGCGCGAAACCTGCCAGCAATCATCAATAACTACATATTGATACCCGGCATCCTTCATCCCTGACTTGACAAGTGAGTCAGCCATGCCGCGCACCAATTCGTCACTGACATTGCACCCGAACTTATTCCAGGTGTTCCAGCCCATGGGAGGCGTCAGGGCGAGACCATGGGAAACGTTAGTTTCTTGCGCGCATATTGCCGCAGAGAATTGCAAGAAAATCAAAAGAACCCAAAGGATTCGATTGTGCATTTGCGTGCCTCAAACAGAAGCAACACATAATACTCCACTAGGGTGAAGAGTAAGCGTGTAGATCAGGAATGGAGCACCAGGCAAGCAACAGGGAAATCGCGGAAGACCTCAGCCACGGCAAGCCTTTGTTGGCGGCCGATAAGAGGCTCGTTCGTAAAGAGATTGACGAAACTGCGGTCTCCCGAAGGGATTTCGATGTGGGTATCCTGCCAAATCTCAGGTCCAAGTGGCAGGCTTGGCGCTGCCTTCAGCAAACGAGCACATAACCTTGGGACAGCAATCACGACCATTTCCGATTGATGGCATCGTGCAAACGCCAGCACGTGCTTTTCCCGTTGGCCTGAGATTTTCAGCGGCAGGTATTGGCCACTGAGGAACAAATCAGGTGTCTGTTTGCGAGCGGTTAGCAGCTTCCATGTGATGTACAACTTGGTCCGTCCGTCCTCTACGTTCTCGAGAAGCGGTCGAACCAGACACTTTGAGCAGTTCTGGTTTTGAAGCTCGCGAAATTGCCGCAACACTTCTCTACGCAGCTGGTAATCGACTACGCGTCGATTGTCAGGGTCGACCAAGTTGAATTGCCAAAGTTCATTGCCCTGGTAAATATCGGGGACGCCGGGAGCGGTGAGCTTGAGGACTGTTTGTGCGAGGCTGTTCAGCATTCCAGCGTGCGAAATGGCCTTTTGAAAAGGCAGAAAATTCTCGCGAAATTCCGAAGAGGCGAGAACTCCAACTACAAATGCCGTCACTGAAGACTCGTACTCCGTATTCGGATTGGCCCAACTTGTTTTTTCCTTTGCCTCGCGCACAGCTTTGATCATGTAATCGCAAAGCCGTTTACGAAAGCTTTCGGGAGGATTATCAGCATCAGTTCCCGTTGGCCAAGCGCCAATCAATGTCTGATAGAAGAGGTACTCGTCATTGGCGGTAGGCGATTCAGCGCCATCGCAAGCTTGCTTTTTGCCCCTGTTCATTTCCCGCCAGGCGCGCACACGACGGTGCCAGTCGAGGGGCATTTCCGATAAAACATTGATTCGCGCACGCACGTCCTCAGATCGCTTTGAATCGTGAGTTGAGGTTGCGAGCATTTCGTGGGGCCACGCGGAACTGCGCCTTAGAATTTCAGTATGGAAATCCTCTGGTGTTACTCCAAAGCGCAGGGGATCTCCTCCAACATCGTTCAGCGAAACCAGCCGGTTATAGCGGTAAAAGCTGGTATCTTCGAGTCCCTTGGCCATCAATGCGCTGCTGTATTGCTGGAAGCGCATGGCGAACTGAAGGACGGAGCGTTGGTAAAACGTAGGATGGCCTTCTGCTCGCGTTAACAGCAAAACTTCCCGAATAAAGTCGTAAACGGATGGTTCTGTCGTCGTGCTTCTTTCTTTGGCGCAGTGGACAGCTTCGGTGATGTAGGCGTAGTCGCGTTCGGAGAGACCAGCACCGGTTACGTAGGTCCTGTAGACGGGAAAACACGCAACGATTTCAGTAAGGGCATCACGCAAACTTTTCAGAGTGAAGTCGCAGGTGTGCCGGTCGGCTAAAGCAATACGACTGAGATGATTGGCCAACACATTCAATTCGCTGTTCAGCGAACGATCCATTACCAGCTTTTTGCATTCATAGACCAGTTCTTTGAAGTTTGTGTAGTGACCGATGAAAATGCGGTAAATCCGGTCCAGTTTGAGTTCGCCATCGCGGTCGACAAACAAAGCATTGACGAGGTTTGAAAAGTTATACCCAGTTGTACCGTGAATGCGCCAATCTGGTGGGATGATTTCATCGCCGGTGAGGATCTTCTCCGCCACAACGTAGTATGGCTTCCAGCAATCACCATTCGCCCACTGAATTCCGCACTGCAGGTGCTCGAAATATTGCTTGGGATTGTATAGGCCATCCGGATGATCGATACGCAATCCATCTAGTTTTCCCTCCCGCAATAGTCGTAAGACGAATTCGTGGGTCTGAGCAAAGACCACTTCATCCTCCTGACGGAGAGCGGCCAGATCGTTAACGTCGAAGAAGCGCCGATAATTAATGTCATCAGCAGCAACACGCCAATACGCGAGGCGGTAGGCCTGGGCTTTAATCAATTCGTGAAGCGCATCGAAAGAACTCGGATTCTCTACAGTTCCGTTCAACGCCTCCACGTTGCCTTCTATGAAGCTACTGATCTCTGGAGATTTCGCACACAGAGTTGCAAGACGGCGTTTGTGGATTTCTTTATCACGCAGCCGTTCCGCTCGTTTTTCCGGCGCAGTCTCTTCGCGGCCGGGCAGATGACCGAACGCTGTGACCAGGCTTTGGAGCTCAAGAAAGTTCTCGTTCTCCGCGCCAATTGTCTGCTGCAATGACTCAACCTCATGAGCGAGAATGCGAGGGTACTCATGCGGATTGATGGGAAAGCGGTGTTGAAAATAGAAGATACTGAATTCGCCTTTATCCTTATCGAATGCCAGCTTCAATTCGCCGCGATCAAGGACGCTGCCATACTGGTCTCCCAGGACCGGTACAAGGACCTTGCCCTGCAGCTCGTCTTTTAATGGGTACCAATCAATGTCAAAAAATTCCGCGTAGGTTGAAGCTTCGCCATTCTCCAGGACTTCCAGCCACCACGCGTTGTCGGCGCCCATAATTCCCATGTGGTTGGGAACGACATCGAGGATTTGTCCCATGCCGTGTTCGTGCAGCGCAGCGACGAAGCGCTCGTATTCCTCTGATGTGCCGATTTCCGGATTGAGGTGATGATGGTCAATGATGTCGTAGCCATGCATGCTACCGGGTCGGGCGCGAAGATATGGCGACGCATAGCAATGAGAAACCCCCAATTCAGCGAGATAGGGGACCAATTCGGCAGCTTGCGTAAAGGTAAAATTGCGATTGAACTGCAGGCGATATGTGGATAGAGGAATCGAGCGAGCTTTCATGCATTTAGGAACCATGCCGCGGTTAGAGCTGGTATTTCCTTGCGGTTCGGGTCAAAGTCCTGGTTCGTTGTACAAAGCAGTTCGCCTCCGGGTTCTCGGCTGAGCTCTACGAAATCGGTGCCGAAATTCGCGGCCAACTGCAATCCGCCTCCATTCGAGAATGGCCACTGTACAGTCAGAGTACTGGGCGACAGAACCTCGAAGGTAGCTTCTCCTGGTGCAATCTCTTGGATGAGAGGAATGATCTTCTCGCGCCGGAACGTTAGTACACGCTTGTAAAAATCCAGCCATTCCCGGTGACTCGGCTGCGAAATCGAAGCCCAATCAAGTTTCGAGGCCAGGAACGTTTTTTCGTTGCTCGGGTCCGGAATTTGCGACTGTGCTTCTGGTGAATTGAACTGCTCAAAGCGCGCGAACTCTGTGCGCCTGCCTTCAGTAACTTTCGCGGCCAGCTCGGGACCAAAGTCGCAAAAGAAAAGGAAAGGTGTCGCTGCCGCGAATTCTTCGCCCATAAACAGCAACGGAGGAGACGGCGCGAGCAGCAGGATCGACATGGCTACCCTTACGACATACGCATTGTGGAGATTGCGATTCGCGAGTTCTACGATCCGCTCTCCGAACGCGCGATTTCCGATCTGGTCGTGGTTCTGTAAGAAAGAAACGAAACAGTCGGGCGGCAGGTTTCGGCTGATTTCTCCGCGCTTAGCACCGTTCCTGAGCAAGGAGGGGTCTCCCTGATAACTGAAACCTTCGGCGAGGCACCGGCCTAAATGCCAGGCAGGCCGCAGCGCATAGTCTGCGTAATAACCATCGGTCTCGCCGCTTATCAAAACATGTAACGCATGGTGTATGTCGTCGTCCCACTGCGCGCTGTACCAGCGAGGACGCGCCGGCCTGTCGCGTAAAAAATATTGAGCTGCATTGTTCTCGTTTTCGAGTACGAGGTGGATGTGGCGTTCAGGGCTGAATTTGTTGCGTACAGTTTCCGCCAATTCCCGCAGTATGTTGGGACTGGAATCGTCGACAATCGCGTGAACCGCGTCGAAGCGCAGTCCGTCGAAGTGGTATTCCTCGAGCCAATAGAGTGCGTTGTGGATGAAAAAATCGCGCACAGTCCGGCTGCAAGGACCGTCAAAGTTGATCGCCTGCCCCCAGGGTGTGCGATGGCGATCGGTGAAAAATTGCGGCGCGTACAGGCTCAGATAGTTTCCTTCCGGGCCGAAGTGGTTGTAAACGACATCGAGGAACACCATTAAGTTTTTGGCGTGGGCTGCATCGATGAAGTGCTTCAGGTCTTCCGGTCTTCCATACGGCGAAGCAGGAGCATATGGCAGCACGCCGTCATATCCCCAATTTCGCTGGCCGGGGAAACTGGAGAGCGGCATTAACTCAACAGCGGTTGTCCCAAGCTCACGGAGATAATCCAACTTCTTCTCTGCGCCTGAGAACGTTCCTTCTGGCGTGAACGTCCCGAGATGAAGTTCGTAGATGACGGCTTCACTCCATGGACGTCCATTCCAATTCGAATCCTGCCAATTGAACGCGCGAGGATCGATGACTTCGCTGGCGCCGTGAACTCCCTCAGGTTGATACCTGGAAGCTGGATCGGGAACAACGTGCCGACAGTTGATTTTAAAACGATATTGATCGCCGGATTTTGCTTCCGTTGTGAACTCGAACCAGCCCTCTTCGGAGCGCGGCATAGTGAAGCTGCGGTGGTTGAGATCAAGCGCAACTTGCGCCGCGCCGGGCGCCCATAGCCGAAAGCGGACGCTCCCGTCATTTCGGCAATCGGCGCCGAATGGCATCTCGTGCTTACGCTTCATTTTGTCGGATTTCGCCTTCGTTCGCTGGCGCGTAATTGATTCGGCGCTCGTTCAACGAGTAGCGCCAGTGACCGCGGCTGTAGAGGGTAAGAATCGCCACCGCGATAAAAAATGCTCGCGTCGCGCGAGGTCTGGCAAGAAGTATCGAGCAGCACGTACCATCCAGTTTCGTTGGGCAGTGTCGACAACACGAATGGAATTTCTTCGTGGTGTGCGTTCATGAGCAGCAGGAAGTTATCATCTTCGATACGCTGGCCGCGTTCATCAATGTCATTAACTGCTGCTCCGGAAAGGACGACACCCAGGCAACGAGCGAAATGCTGGTTCCACTCATCATCGCTCATTTCGTTGCCGTCGGGGTCTAGCCATACTATGTCTTTGATATCCGCACCACGGATTTTTCGTCCCTGGAAGAAGTTTCTCCGGCGGAAACCGGGATGATCTTTTCGAAGTGCCGTCAATCGGCGCACAAAGCCGAGTAGTTCGTGGTCTATCTGCGCAGGATCCCAGCTCAACCAACTGGTTTCGTTGTCCTGACAATATGCATTGTTGTTACCGTTTTGCGTGTGGCCAATCGCATCACCGGCCAGAAGCATGGGCACGCCCTGGGATAGGAGTAGGGTTGCAATGAAATTCCGCTTTTGTTGGGCGCGAACGCGATTTATCTCGGGATCCTCAGTTGCACCCTCGGCCCCGCAGTTCCAGCTCCGGTTGTCATCTGTGCCGTCGCGGTTGTTCTCACCATTTGCGTCATTGTGTTTCGAGTTATAGCTCACCAGGTCCTGGAGCGTGAATCCGTCATGCGCGGTAACAAAATTTATACTGGCGTATGGTTTGCGCCCGCTGCGCGCGTAGAGATCGCTCGATCCAGTGATGCGATACGCCAACTCGCCAATGAGTCCCCCATCGCCCTTCCAGTAGGAGCGTACGGCATCGCGATACTTGTCGTTCCACTCGGCCCAGCCGACTGGGAATTTTCCTACCTGATATCCACCTTCGCCGAGATCCCATGGTTCCGCGATCAGCTTCACCTGCGAAAGCACCGGGTCCTGATGAATGATGTCGAGAAACGCGCCCAAGCGGTCGACCTCATGCAGTTCTCGCGCAAGCGTGGCGGCAAGATCGAACCGGAAACCATCGACGTGCATCTCCAGCACCCAATAACGCAAGCTGTCCATGATGAGCTGCAGCACACGCGGATGGCGCATGTTCAGTGTGTTGCCGGTTCCGGTGTAATCCATGTAGTAGCGCGGATCGTCAGGAACCAGGCGGTAGTAAGAAGTGTTATCGATGCCACGAAACGAAAGCGTCGGCCCCAAGTGATTGCCTTCAGCAGTGTGGTTGTAGACCACATCGAGAATCACTTCAATGCCTGCCGAGTGCAGGCTCTTTACCATGGTCTTGAATTCGTTGATGCTGTCGCTTGCGCAATAGCGTGGCTCCGGCGCAAAGAATCCGATCGAGTTGTAACCCCAATAGTTGCGCAGACCCTTCTCGACGAGTTGGCGATCGTCGACAAATGTATGCACCGGCATAAGCTCAACCGCGGTGATACCTAGTTGTTTCAAATAATCGATGACCGGTGCAGTTGCAAGCCCGGCGTAAGTTCCTCGCAATAGTGGGGGAACCTCCGGATGCAGCATTGTGAAACCCCTGACGTGTACTTCGTAGATGATCGTTCGGTGCCACGGAGTTCGGGGAGGCGTATCAGAGCCCCATGTGAATGCTGGATCGACGACAATGCCTTTCATCATTCCCGGCGCGCTGTCGCGACGATCGAAGGAAAGATCTTCATTGCGATGACCAATCCGATAACCGAAATGCGAGTCATGCCAGTGCATCCCATTCTGAATCTGCTTTGCATAGGGGTCCAGCAAAAGCTTATTGCGATTAAAACGAAGACCTTTTGCCGGATCGTACGGCCCGTGAACCCGGTATCCGTAAACCAGGCCTGGCCGCGCCTCGGGTAAGTAGCAATGCCAGACTTGGTCCGTCGGCTCCGGCATTGCAATACGTTGAACTTCCCGGCGACCGAAGGGGTCGAACAAGCACAGTTCGACCTTCTGAGCAAGCTCTGAAAAGAGCGCGAAATTGACTCCTTCTCCGTCCCAGGTAGCACCCAGCGGATACGGCCTGCCTGGCCAAACCGTCAGTCCCGATTGTTTGACGAGCGTACGAATCACCAGGAAGGGCGTCCTATCGAGTGACCGAAAAAAGCAAGCAATTGCGCAGGACGAATCTCAGTCTGCGTCGCTATTTCTAGCAAGCGGAAGCATCAATTCACCCTGAATTATTCCTATCACGAAAGCCCCAGCGCGACTGTACAGTTGTTGCTGTAGAGCAGTTCTTGCGGTCTTTAAGTGTGTGTTGCGATAAACAGCAAAGGGCGTAAGGTGAGTTGGTGACCTGCTCTGAAATCGGAACGGCTATTCCGGCGGGGTCACGAGTCGATCGCCGCGCAGCTCTCCGGGCGCGAACTCGTCGACATAGCACCAGACCCAAGACTCGCCGGGCTCGATTGAGCGAATGAGAGGGTGCTTTGAGCGATGAAAGTGCTTGGTGGCATGCTTATTCTGCGACGAGTCGCAACAGCCAACGTGTCCACATTCAAGGCACAATCGAAGGTGCACCCATCCGTCGCCCATTTTCACGCACTCTTCGCAAACATGCTTATCTGTAGTTGTGACGCTGATCTGCTTGATATGTGAACATTCCCGCATGAGTAGCTCCTGTTAGAAGGCGGCCAACTTACCCCTAGTTAGTGGCGCTGAAAAGCCGCTGCGTTTTGGGTGTCAACTTTAAAGATGCCCATTGTTCGTTGTTTGCGCCATTTTGTGATGGATTTTGCGGCATGCGATGATCGCGTGAAAGTGAGCATTTCAAGAGCATCAATTCGCGTGCAACCAGAATGTAAGCAGGTAAGCGATACAGAACAATGCAACTACGCCAATAATGAGCAGGATGGCCTGCCTTTTTGTAGGCGAGTTGAGCCTCCCGTTTCTTCGTTTGGCGAAGCCAAACGATTCACGGCGAGAATAGACGATAGAGTTGCGGATGAATCTCACGGATCACCTAAATGCGGCTCAGAGTCCTTTGGTCTCAAACGTGAGCGTGGCTTGCGCGAGGCGGTAATCGTAGCCCGCTTGAACGTAGCTGATTTGCGCTTGAGTCTGCTGCAACTGTGCCTGGCTCAGTTCAACGATCGAGCTCAGACCCATTTTGTAGCGTGTTTGCGCAAGTGTGAGTCCAAGGTTTGCCTGCTGAAATAACTGCTGGGTTACATCAAGACGCTGGTAGGTTGCATTTGCATTCAACCAGCTCGTGCGCACGTCGCGTGAAATCTGATCGCGCATAGCCCGCAGCCGCTCATTGCTTGCTTCTTCTCGTAGTCTTGCTTCACGCTCTCTGGCTCGATATAGGAAACCGTTGAAAACTGGAATATCCAGATTCGCGCCAACTGCTCCGTACCAGGTGTCAGCGACTACCGGATTGCCAAACGGCGTATCGCCGACGACGCCTACCGCGCGAATGCTCGGCAGCAGCAGATCGCGCTCAGCCACGCAAAATTTTTGAGCCGATTGCACCTGGAATTGCAACGCGAGGATCTCCGGCCTCATCGAGAACGCGGTCGCTATCAGATCATCAACGTTGCTCGGGGGAGCAGTCGTCGTACTCGTATCTTCCGCAAGCCTGTAGTTCTGGAGATTTGAAAAGCCCAGAACCATGGAAAGCTGAGCCAGGGCCGCGTCCCTGGCGTTTTGCGCATCGAGCAGCAACAGTTTTGCTTGCGCAAGATTCACATTAGCGAAGCTCAGATCGAGCTCGGATTTCAATTTGTTTTTAAATAATTCGTTCACCTGGTTTGAAACTGTTTGCCGCTGAGTGACGGTTTGTTGAGCAACTGTTACAACCGCTTGCGCCTGTAGCGCGTTATAAAACGCTTGATCAACAGCCAGCAGGATCTGTTCCCGAGTTGCCGCCGCGTCCTGGTTCTGAGCTTTTTCAGCATAGTTTGCACTCGAGACAAGATTGCTAGTGCGACCGAAATCGTAGATCAACTGGCTTACCTGCGTTCCGAACGCGGCACGTTCGTAAATGACTGGATTGTTGAGTGCTCCGGCAGTTATTCGCGTGCCCGATTCGGCGTCTACTCCGGTGAGGTTAACTGTCGCGGTTGGCCACAAGTTGGAGCGAATCTCGCGAGTTTGCTGATGTGACGCTAACGCGAGCAGGTGTGCGACTGAAATCTGAGGGTTGTTCTTGACTGCCAGCCCCCGAGCTTGCTGCAAAGTTAAGATTTGGGGGCTATTTATGAACTGCCCCGCCCCGGACTTTGGTTGCGCAGCCTGTGCTTGCGCCAATTGCGCTGCACCTGATTGGTTCTGTGCTGCGGTCAGCTGTGGGGTTGGCGCAGACGGTAAGGTTTGCGTGCGTTGGACCTTCTGCTGCGCAGCTATGAGCGTTGAAAAGAAAGCAACAAGCATTAGCTCGCTCAGTCGTACCAAAGCGCCAGCATGAAACCCGCTAGACTTGCGCGCCAAGTAATCTAGCCTCATTATGCTGCCTCCGGAGCTACTTCGGGTTTTTGTTCGCGGCCATAAACCAGCAAATACGCTGCCGGCACGATGAATACTGTGAGCAGGACCGAGGCCGCTAGTCCACCGATAATCGCCCGCGCAAGCGGTGCATACTGTTCGCTGCCGATCCCTATCTTGAATGCCATCGGAACCATTCCGATGATGGTCGCGAGCGACGTCATCAGGATGGGGCGTAGCCGCACACGACACGAGGTGATAACCGCATCTTTCACCGAAAGTCCTGTTTTCTCTAGCCGGTGCGCAAATTCGACAATCAGAATGCTGTTTGAGGCTGAGATACCTACCAGCATGAGCACTCCCATGAGAGACATGACGTTCAGCGTCGTTCCGGTCAAGGGCAATACGATCAATACGCCAATGAAGCCCATGGGGATTGCCAGCATGATCAGCAGCGGATCAACAAAAGAACGGAACTGCGCGACCAGAATCAAGTAGAGAAGAACAATTGAGAGCAGCAACCCGAGTGCGAAGCTGCGGAAAGATTCGTTCATCCCATTCACCATGCCGCGAAGATTCACGTGCACATTCGATGGAATGTTCATGGTGTTGAGGATGCGATGAACGCCGCTGGCCACAGATTCCAGATCTTCGCCCTTCGGGGTTACGTAAATATCGATCGTGGGTTGGATTTGGTAGTGGTCGATTTCAGTCGGCGATTCGACCTGCTCCAGCTTGGCGACGGTATTCAGCGTGGTTGGTTGTCTCAGGTTCGGAGCGCGGATCGGAATATTGGTTAGGTCAATAGTGTTGTGTACTGCCCCGCGGCCATGTTCGTAATACTGCACGGTTAGAAAGTAATCATTGCCTGACTTTCGATCGAGCCAGTAATTGGGCGCAATCATGTAATCAGAGTTGAGCGCTGTAATAACGTTGTCGACTACTTCTTTCTGTGTCAGGCCTAGTTCGCCTGCATGCACGCGATCGACAACCAGGCGCAGTCCGGGATAATCGACATCCTGCGGGATGTAGACCTGGCCGACTCCTTTCAAGCTACGAATATTTCCAGCTAAGTTCTGGGCGATAGATTCCAATTGTTCGGGGTGACGGCCGCTGACCTGCACATCAATCGGAGCGGGCATTCCCATATTCAGGATGGCGTCGACCATGGAGCCGCTTGAAAAGAACGCCCGCAGGTCGGGAAATTGGCTCGCGATTTTCTGTTGTACTCGATCCATGTAAGCGAAACTACTCAGCTTTCGGGAATCCTTTAGCGCGACTTGAATCGTGGCCGTGTACGGTCCGGAATTGCTGGTGTACATCGAAGAGAACCCGGGTGCGACGCCGATATTCGAGACCAGCATCTTCACGTTCTGGTCTCCGACCACGTTCTTAATCAAGTTCTCGACTTTCTCAACGTACTTCTCGGTGAGTTCAATACGTGTGCCTGTGGGCGCCTTCAGATTTATGGTGAACTGGCCCGCATCGGTGCGTGGGAAGAATGCGAGTCCAAGAAATGGGTAAATTGCCAGGCTGAGAATAAACGCACCACTGAGTGTAGCTACGGTGAGCCCGGGCCGGTTCAATGCCCGTTTTATCCAGTACTCATAAGAATCCAGGAGCCGGTTGAACTTACGATTGAAGGCAGTAGTGAAGCGTTCCCACCGCGAACGGTCGGTCGCGATGGTTGGCTCAACTTCATACTCCCGGTGCGAGAGTTCTGCCTCCGCTGGAACAGCTTTCAAGTAACGAGAGCAAAACAGCGGGATGACCGTCATCGCAATTGCATACGAGGCGAAGAGCGAAATTGCAACCGCAAGCGCCAACGCGGAGAACAGGAATTTGCTGACGCCATAGAGAAACGTGACCGGAAAAAACACAACTACTGTTGTAAGAGTCGCGGCCAGCACTGCCATGTTCACTTCTGTTCCGCCATGCTCTGCTGCTATAGCCGGTGCCGCGCCTTCTTCGAGGTGGCGATAAATATTTTCGAGTGAAATGACGGAGTTGTCGATGATTCGAGAGAACGCCAGGGCCAGGCCGCCGAGGATCATCGTGTTCAGCGTGCTTCCCATGTTGTAGAGCACCACGAACGTTGCCAGTGCCGAGAGTGGGATAGAGAGGAACACCGCCGAAGTCGCGCGGAAACTACCCAGAAAAATCAAAATCATGATGCTCGTTAGCAGCAGTCCCAGCGCCCCCTCGTGAATAAGCGTCTTGATGGCTTCTTTAACGAACACCGATTGGTCGAAAACAACATTCGTGACCAGTTGCTTGGGAATGTCGAACAGTTTGGGAAGAAGGTCGCGGACTCCATTGACGACCTGAATCGTGTTGGTGTCGCCGCCCTGCTTCATGATCGGCAGGTAAACCGAGCGCTGGCCGTCTACTCGGACCATGTTGTACTGAATCTGATTTGCGTCTTTCGCCTCGCCGACATCGTTGATCGTGACCCATGAAGTGCCGTCGGTTTTCAGCGGAACTTTCGAGAGCTCGTTCATGTCATCGACGAGACTGTTCGAATATATGTAGTAATCGAATGGGCCCATCTTCACATCGCCGGCGGGAAGAATCAGGTTGGAATCGTTTACCGCATTCACAACATCCATCGGACTCAACTGTCGTGACGCGAGTTTGTACGGGTCCACATACACCATGATTTGCCGGTACTTTCCTCCGAACGGCGGAGGAATTTCCGCGCCTTTCACGGTTGCGATCTGGTTGCGAATTGCAAATTGCCCAATATCATGGAGCTGGCTTTCTGTGAGCCCTTGTCCTTTTAATGTCACCAGGCAAACCGGCAGGCTCGAAGCGTCAAACTTCAAGACGACGGGCGGCAACGTGCCTCGGGGCAAACGCCGGAGATCTGCAAGAGCTAGATTGGAAATAGACGCAACATCCGCGTCCGCGCTGGTGCCCGACTGAAAATAAATCTTGATAATGCTGACGCCGAACAACGACCGCGATTCCATGTGATCAATGCCGCTGGCAAGCGTAAAAAAGCGCTCAAGGCGGTTCGTGATATCGGCTTCAATGTCGTCGGGAGGCATTCCGGAGTAGAAAGTGGCTACGACCACTTCCGGCAGATTGATTGGGGGAAACAAATCGACGGGCATACGCACTAGGCTGGTGATCCCAATCAGGAGCACAGCAAGGCAGATCACAACAATGAAATAAGGATTACGAATAGAAAAACTTGGCATCTTGACTCACCTATGAATGATCGCGGAGGGCCTAACTTCCTTCCTTGTACTGCATCACTTGGACTTCCTGCGGGCGCACGGTCTGGCCAGGCTTGAGTCCGCTGCGATCACTTACCACGACTTGATCGCCATCGCTCAGGCCGGAAATGACCTCGGCGTTATCTGCGGTCTCCAGGCCAAGGACAACCCGCCGATCTTGCAGCTTCCCGGTACCGTCCACTACATAAACAGTCGTCTTGTCACCTTCATGGTTCACCGCCTGCAACGGCACCGCCGGAACGTCATCCTTTTGCTCAAGAAGTAAATCGGCTTCGGCGTAAATTCCGGGAACGAGCAGGTGCCGCGGGTTTGGAATGTCAACTTCCGTGTGCATGGTGCGTGTTGACTCTTTTACGTCTACCGAGAAACGTGCGACTTTACCGGGAAAAGTTCTGTTCAAGGATGGAACGTGAACGTCGACCGGCTCGCCGATGCGTATGTACCGAACATATGACTCGGGAACTGGAATGACCAAGCGGAAGCGATCATCTTCAGAAAGTTTCACGATGGGTAATGCCTGTGTGCTGGAGGATGTTCCTGCTTGCACCAATGTACCGAGATTCGCATAGCGCTCTGTCACAACCCCGGTGAAGGGTGCCGTGATTTTCGAATAGTCGTAAAGCGTCTGGTCGTGCAGAAGCTTGGCCTTGACTTCGTTCAGCGAACTTTGTGCGGCTTCGAGCGCTGCCTGGCCGGCATCTACCTGCGACGCGGCTGCAAGGTCCTTGCCCTGTGCATCATCCACTTCTTGCTGCGCAACGATTCCGGGCTGCGATTGGAATACTCTGTTAATGCGCGTGTATTCGAGATGAAGTACCTTGTACTGCGCCTGATAGCGCTTCAATTCATGCTGTGCACGTGTGACCACATCCGCTGCGTTTTTGATTTCCGCTTGATCCTCCTGAAGCTGCGCCTGTAGCTCGGGGATTTCAAGGGTTGCCATCACCTGCCCGGTTTTTACCCGCGTGCCGTAGTCGACATACAGCTTTTTCACATATCCAGCCTCTTTCGCGTAAACGTCGATCTCCTGGAACGGAACTAACTCGGAAGAAAGCGTGAGTTGTCGAGTCAGATTTCGGCGAACCATCTTGGTAACTCCGACGGTCACATTTGGTGTCGTGCTCGCCTCAACGTGCTGGTTGCGGCTGCCATTGCAGCCAAAGAAGGCAAATGAGATCGCGACTGTGAGCGCTACTACGCCTGCCATATGTGTGCGAGCACGGGTCGAGTGGTGTAGGTGGCGGAGTAATTTCATTTTGCCTTCTTTCATTTTTTTGTAAACAGGCGGCATGGATTAATTCCAGTGTGAACGGAAACTATCGCCCCTAATGGCAAAGTGACAATCCTTTTTTCCAGACCAAATGCCAGCCAAATCCACCAATTGCAATAGAGACGTACTTACATTCCCGGAGGAGATTAGGTACGATCACTGCGCGATTACACGTTTCACAAAAAGTATTCTGGTAGCGTTGCCCAGACTAGGCAGAGGGAGGAGGACGATTGTACAAGTCCTCGCCATACAGGATTTTGAGGGGAGGAAGTTTGCTCAGCGTGACTTGAGGAAGCGCCGGAGGCAATTCGATGTTTGGGCAAGACGATAACGCAAATGTCCAATTGAAGCTGCTGTTATCAAGGTGTTGCCGTGTGGTGGAGCGATGCGGTTGATAAACAGAAGTGTGAGAATGTGTCCCGACGCTGGAATAGTCTGTATAGCGAGTCGCAACCGCAAATGCCAACGCGCAGGTGACTATCAGGACCGAAACTCCTCGCCATGAAAGCTTCGTTCGCGTGAAGCTATTTAAGGCGTCTGAAAGTTCAGTGCCCCGCGTGCTCAATTGTGTTGGACGACTCATCGTGAAGCAAACAGCAGGTTTGAGGACAACACTAGTATATGCGATTCAGCATGCGCCAGCGGAGTTGTACGCGTCCGCCCCGCACGACAGTAACTGTATATTCCTTTTCAGCCCATTTTCTCCGCATAGAACACCCGGATACAGGTCCAGCTATATCGTGTTACGAGGTATTTGGCGTCTCAGGAAAAGAGGCACAGAAAGCCGGTATGAATCAGGTAAGAACAGAGTCTATCCAAGTAGGGAACTAGCGATCATTTTCCATTCTTCATCAAGCGAACACCTGGCCGGCGGTTTGCCCGCCCGTGAATACCAGTAGGCTGCATTGGATGAGTCGCCTTCTTTACGATGAAGATAAGCGTGCACCCACGATCCCGCTGGACCTTCGTCCTGTTGTGCGGATTCGTGTGCTTTGGTCCAGTTGCCTTTTGCATCCCACCATAAGCCGGCTAGTGCAAGAGTGAGATTGGCAGGCGGTTGGTCGCCCGAGACGGAACTGCGAAATTCTTCTAACGTCATTTGGAAAAGCTTAGTTAATTAATCGCCCCAGACCCACCCGCAAATACAGCGAACTACCTGAGATAAATGCTTCTTGGCAAGTGTCCTTTTGCAAAGCGCGCAACGACGTGTCCACATTTCTACACGCCCTCCCCTGACGTGAACTGAAATGCTGTCGCTACTTTTAAAGCAAAATAGTGTAGCAGCGTACGGTGAGGACTGCACGATAATGACCACGAATACTGACTCGTTTTGCCAAAGAGTTAGCTCGATTGCGCCATTGGCGCGCGACTTTGCGGCAGGTCCTGCTGCAAAACTTTTCTTTTGAGGGGAAGAGTTTATTCCTCAATGCGAAATAACAAGCCAGACAAAATGCTGATTCGCTGCTGGCGGCGCGGCTTGTGTATAACATTAAGCGATTCGGATTAGGTGATAAATAGTCCGGTTCCGCGCGATGCTTAACGAGGATTCGATCACGGACCATCCAGCCGCTTCGCCCCGAGATGATTCTTCCTGCGCGGGCGCTTCCTCTAACTCTGGCGTGCGCAAGCCGGCTGCTTCTGACGATGCGTCACGGTTGTTTTCCTCATCGACGATTGGACATTTCCGGTGGGTGATTTGTGCGTTGCTGTTCTGCGCTACCTCCATCAACTACATGGACCGGCAGGTCATCAGCTATTTAAAAGAGTTTTTTTGCCGACCTGCAGCGCTCGGTGGGTTTGGATGGAGCAATTCAGATTTTTCTTATCTCACTTCCGCGTTCACCGGTTTTTATGCTTGCGTCACGGTGCTGGCCGGATGGTTCATTGACAAGATCGGAACCAAGCTCGGCCTGGCTTTGTCACTCATAATCTGGTCGATTTGCGGCATCGCTAACGCTTTTGTCGGCGGTTTGCTGCGGATGCACATCATTGTGCGCAGCGCGTTTGCTGTTGGGGAGGCGGGAAACTTCCCGGCATCGATCAAGACTGTTGCTGAGTGGTTCCCGAAACGAGAACGCGCGCTGGCGACAGCCATCTTTAATGCCGGTTCGAACGGCGGCGCGATGATTGCGGCGCTGCTCGTGCCGGCCATCATGGTCCACTTTGGCGATCAAATGGGCTGGAAAGTGGCTTTTATTATCACCGGCGCATTGGGATTTCCATGGCTCATCTTTTGGTTCTGGCTCTACGACCCTCCCTCACGGCATCCGAAAGTTTCAAAAGCCGAACTCGACTACATTCGCGTGGATGACGGTCCTGCTGGTGGGACCGTGGCGGATCAAGCGAAGGTCTCGTGGTGGAAGCTGTTTCGCTATCGCCAGCTCTGGTCGTTTTTTACCGGAAAGTTTATGACGGACGGAGTCTGGTGGTTCTATTTGTTCTGGCTGCCTGACTATCTCAATAAGCAATTTCACATGACCAAGCAGCAGGTCATGCTTCCGACGTTCATCGTTTACGGAGTGGCAATCGTGGGGAGTATTTACGGCGGCGCGATTCCGAAGAAGCTGATTGAGCGTGGTATGAGCGTCTATAAGGCGCGAATGATGACGATGTTGATCATTGCGTGCTTTCCGCTGATGGTTCTTCTAACCCAGTTTTTTGGAGACGTGCGACGATTCGGCAGCGCGGCGGCCACGCTGGCGGTGGCGATGATCTGCGTCGGAGCTACAGCGCATCAGGCGTGGTCGGCAAACCTGTTCACGACGGTTTCAGATATGTTTCCGAAAAAGAACATCGCCTCGGTCACGGGGATCGGGACAATGGCGGGCGGAATAGGCGGCGTACTGGTGCAACTGCTGGCGGGCAAGCTAACTGACGCGTTCATCCGCGCACCGCAGACCGCGTACCTTATTATGTTTATTATCTGCGGATTGAGCTATTTAGTGGCGTGGCTGCTGATGAAAGCGTTCGTGCCCGAGCACAGGCCAATCACGGAGTTTTGACTCCCGGGCGCTGAAAGCTTGGTTTTGCGACTGATGTCAGATCCTCAGTGTCTGCAGAGCTGACCACGAGATGAGGTCCATTGCATGCTTTTGAAGATCAGAACAAAGTCAGAGTGCCGCTGGGACTTGGTTGCGCTCGGCGAGGTTATGTTGCGCTTTGATCCGGGAGATGGACGAATCGCAACCTCGCGCAAGTTCGACGTCTACGAGGGCGGAGGCGAGTACAACGTTGCGCGTGGTCTGAAGCGGTGCTTCGGACTGGACACGGCCATTGTCACTGCATTTGCGGATGATCCTGTCGGTCGATTAATTCAGGATTTTATTTATCAAGGCGGCGTGGATCAGTCGTTGGTGCGCTGGGTCGAGCATGATGGCGTGGGCCGCAGCGCGCGGAACGGGCTGAATTTTACGGAGCGCGGCCATGGAGTTCGTGCGGCGTTAGGTTCCTATGACCGCGGGCATACCGCAGTTTCGCAGATGAAACCTGGCGACGTGGACTGGGACGAAATCTTCGGCAAGCGGGGCGCACGCTGGCTTCATACGGGAGGAATTTTCTGTGCGCTTTCATCTTCCACGCCTGAGGTTGCGCTCGAAGCGATGAAAGCTGCACGCCGGCACGGAACGATTGTTTCTTACGATTTGAACTATCGCCCTTCGCTGTGGAAGACCCTCGGCGGTAAAAAGCAAGCCCAGGAAGTGAATAAGCGAATCGCGCCTTTCGTGAATGTGATGATCGGCAACGAAGAAGACTTTTCTGCTGCTTTGGGTTATGAAATTCCCGGCGTAGATGCGAGCTTCACGCAGTTTGAAGTGGATAGCTTCAAACAGATGATTACGCAGGTGGTTAAAGATTATCCTTTCGATGTGGTCGCTACGACGCTCCGTAAGGCAAAGACCGCTACCCGTAATGATTGGGGAGCGATTTGCTACGCTGACGGTCAGTTTTATCAGGCGAGGAACCGAGAAGATCTGGAGATTTTTGATCGGGTCGGCGGGGGAGATTCGTTTGCTTCTGGCCTGATTTACGGTTTTCTCTCCGGAGAAGGACCGCAATGGGCTGTGGAATGCGGAGCGGCGCATGGCGCATTGGCGATGACAACTCCGGGTGACACCAGCATGGCGAGTTTGAAAGAAGTGCTGCAGATTATGAAGGGAGTGGGAGCGAGAATCGCGCGGTAAGAAGCGACCGCAATGTTCCTTAGTAAAGCTAAATGATGGACAAGAAATCGGTTCGCAATCGCATTATTGAAATTGGAATCGTGCCGGTGGTACGGGCCGCCTCCTCTGGACAGGCTTTGCTTGCGGCGGAAGCTGTTGCCGAAGGGGGAATTCCCGTTGTTGAGATCACAATGACAGTCCCTGGCGCGGTTGATGTTATTGAGGAACTCGCGAAGTCGAGTTCTGCGAAAGTGCTGATCGGCGCGGGAACGGTGCTGGATGCGGACGCCGCAAAGCGCTGCATCGATGCCGGCGCGCAATTTCTGGTCAGCCCAGCGCTGAATATTGAGACTATTGAATTCGCGGTCAAAGAAAATATACTCATCATGGCCGGGGCGCTAACGCCGACAGAAATTGTAAAAGCGTGGAAATCAGGATCCGATTTCGTGAAAGTATTTCCGTGCGGCCAGGTCGGCGGCGCGAAATACATCAAAGCGCTCAAAGGACCACTGCCGCAAATTCCTTTGGTGCCTACCGGCGGGGTAACTCTGAATACAGCTGCAGAATTTCTTGAAGCTGGCGCCGAAGCGCTCGGGGTCGGTAGCGAACTGGTGCAGACGGAAGCGCTGAAATCGGGTAATCCGGAAGTTATTGTAGAGACCGCGCGCAAGTTTGCGGCAATCGTAAAGGCTACCCGGGAAAGATTGACGCCGGCCAAGGTTGGAGCGTGAAAGCTCACTTTTCGCATTGCAAAACTCTTTGGTTTGACCTCCACGCCCCGGCGGGTGAAAAATGGGGACACTCCTAAATTTCTGACGTCACATTCCTACCGAGAGGTGACCGGCATGATTAATGATCCGGACAAAAACGTCAGTGAAGTCGCCGCCAAGCGAATTTCCCGGCGCACATTCATCAAAGGCGTTATTACCAGCGGCGTAGCGGTCTCTTCCGCCAGTTACTTATTTCGAGCGACTGTTTTCGGAAGTGGCGCTGGAATTGGCGAGCGGCTGATTACGCTGAACGTGAACGGTCAGCAGCGCCGCGTCGATGTTGCCAAGCAAGAAACTCTGGCCTGGACGCTCCGCTACAAGCTAGGCCTCACCGGAACAAAGCTCGCTTGCGATCGCGCCGAGTGCGGGTCGTGTACTGTGTTGCTCGATGACGTGCCGTACTATTCGTGTTCTGTCCTGACGCACACGGTGCGCGACAAGAAAGTCGTGACCATCGAAGGACTCGCCAGCGCTGACGGAAAGCTGCATCCGATGCAACAAGGCGTCGTTGACGAGCAGGGTTTCCAGTGCGCCTACTGCATGCCGGGTTTTGTGATGGCCGCGGTCGGTTATCTAAGAACAAATCCAAATCCGACGCGCGCGCAATTGGCGCACGGAGTTTCCGGAAATTTGTGCCGCTGCCAGGACTACGACAAAATTCTTACGTCCCTGATGCGGGGGGCTGAGTACATGAGGAGGGCTAGCCGTGCCTAAACCGGACGAGCCAGTTGCCGGAAGTGAGCGTAAGTATGGCGCTCAATATAAAGTGATCGGCAAGAATTATCGGACTGCCGATCTCTATGCGAAAGTCACGGGCCAGGCGAAATACGCGGAAGATTTTCGCGTCGACGGCATGCTTTTTTGCAAGCTGCTGCTGAGCCCGGTCCCGCATGGGCGCGTGAAGCATCTTGATACAAGCAAAGCGCTGGCGATGCCGGGAGTGAAAGCGATCCTGACGGCCGATGATCTTCCTGCACCTGCGGACAGCGTAACGGACCTTGGAGTGGTGATTAAGGGAAATCCGCGCGGCGAACGAGCCCTTACGAATGAGCCGCTCTATCAAGGAGAGCCGGTTATCGCGGTTGCAGCTGTCGATGAGTACACGGCCGCAGAAGCGATTGAAGCAACTGACATTGAATTCGAGCCACTCCCGTTTGTGCTCGATCCCCTTGATTCACTTCGCCCGGGCGGCCCGAATCCGCGAGTGGAAGGAAATATTTGGGTGCAGCAACCGCCGCCTTCAAGAATGGCTGGCGAGCGTCCGGCATCCCCTCCGCCGCCCGATGTGAAAGCACTGAAGTGGACCGACGCTGACTTCAAAGAGATGGAACATGGTCGCTTGCCAATGGGAAAAACCCCCGATGAATGGACTGTCGGCAATATTGAAGAAGGATTCAAGAATGCCGCGCTCGTTCTTGATGAAAGCTTCGTCACGCCTGATACCAGTCATCAGACGCTCGAGACCCGCAGCGCGCTAGCTTATTGGCAGAACGGCAAAGCTTACATCCACACAGGTACTCAGAGCACGGTTCAAACTGTGCCTGCCCTAGCTCGCTGGTTGCACGTGGACCCGTCCGACGTGGTGCTGATCAGCGAATACACCGGCGGCGGTTTTGGCAGCAAAGTGACGGCGGCGATAACGGCGATCATTCCTGCGCTGCTGGCGAAGAAAGCTAATGCGCCGGTAATGATGCGCGTCAGCCGTGAGGAAGAAACGTTCATTGGGCGTGGCAGGCCAAGTTTGCTGGGTCGCTACAAAGTTGGTTTCGCAAAAGATGGGCGCATTACCGCGATAGACATGTTCGTGATCTGCAACACAGGGCCTTATGACGCAGTGGGCGATGCACCGACCTCGGGACGAATCGTTTCGTTGCTCTATCAGCCGCCCGCAATGCGTTGGCGCGGCGTTACCGTGATGACGAACACGCCGCCACGCGGGGCTCAAAGCTCTCCGGGCGGGATGCAGGGCATTGTAATGATGGAAACGGTAATGTCGAAGGCGGCCCGCAAGCTGGGGCTTGATCAAGTTGCGATCCGGCGAATTAATTGCCCGGAAGGGAAAGCAGATTTCGGGCCGGAGATGCACGGCAAGCGCACGCACTCGACCAGTTGCTTTATTAAAGACGCGCTTGATCGCGGCGCAGAGCAGTTCCGTTGGCAGGAGCGGATTGCGAACAAGCCGAAGCAAGTTGGTTCCAAAGTCCACGGTCTGGGCGTTTCGTTGAGTTGTTTTTATGGGGGCTCGACCGGATATGACGGACTCTTTCTTATCAAGCCTGACGGACGTGTTGCAATTCAGTCGGGGATTGGGAACTTGGGAACGGAATCGGTCATCGACTGCCATCGCGTTGTTGCTGAGGTTCTTGGTGTGCCGTGGGAGAAATGTGACCTCACGTGGGGGAACACGGCGCAGAATCTGCCGTGGACCTGTATCTCCGGTGGCAGCCAGACGACGCACGCGATGACTCGCGCGGCACACGCTGCTGCCATGGACGCGAAACAAAAGCTACAAGAGATCGCGGCGAAAACTTACGGCGGCAAACCTGAACATTACGAAGTTGCACACGAGCGAGTCTTCGCCAAAGCCGGTGGTCCAAGCATGAGTTTGGCGCAAGCTGCCCAACATGCGATTAAGCTCGGCGGAAAATACGACGGACACGAAGCTCCCGAGGACGTGAACAAATACACCAAAACATCACTCGCGGCACTGGCTGGGCAAGGATTGGTTGCTGCCGCCAAGGACAAGTATCCGCACGATGGAACTTCAATGTCGTTTGTTGCAACTTTCGCCGAGGTGGAAGCGGACGTCGAAACGGGAAAGTACAACATTGTTGATTTTCTTGCGTACGCGGACGTTGGAACGGTGATCCATCCGAAGTCCCTGGGAGGTCAGGTGCTCGGCCGCTCGACGCTTGGTATTGGCCATGCAATCGGACAGAAGTGGGTTTTTGATCCGCAATACGGGTACATGGTGTCGCGCCGGTTTTATCAGAACAAGCCACCGACAATTCTGGATGTACCGGTAAACATGCAATGGGCCGCACTCGATATCGCGGATCCAGAGACGCCGGTTGGGGCGCGCGGGATCGGGGAACCTCCAGTCGGCGGAGGGTGCGCTTCTATCTTGAATGCCCTCGCCGATGCGGTGGGAGATGAAGTGTTTCAGCGGGCACCTGTGAACGCGGACACGATTCTTACCTCGCTCGAAGCAGGGCGGCCAACGCAACAGCCGTTTACTGCGCACATTTAACGGAGAGACTTATGGCTGTAATACGAGATGTGATGCCAGCTTTCCAGTTGCTGCAGCCAAGTTCGGTTGCCGAAACGCAAAGCTTGCTTCAGCAGCATAGCGAAGCCTGGATACTTGCAGGTGGACTCGACAGCTTCGATTGGCTGAAAGACCGAATTAAGAAGCCGAATGTTGTTGTTGATCTCAGCGGCGTCGCGGAACTCAAAGGAATTCGTGAGACAAGCGGTGGGATTGAGATCGGTCCCATGACCACGCTGACCGAAGTAGCGGAGCACCCCGCCGTAAAATCAAAATACGGAGTTCTCTCGCAAGCTGCGGAGCTTGTAGCTTCTCCGCAAATTCGCAATCAAGGCACGATCGGAGGCAACGTCACGCAGGATACGCGTTGCTGGTACTACCGCGCTGGATGGCCGTGTTATAGGGCGGGAGGAAACATTTGCTACGCCGACACGCCAGTTGGGCGCAACCGCGAGCATGCGATCCTTCATGCGGAGCGCTGCGTGGCGGTAAACGTTTCGGATACCGCGCCGGCCTTGATTGCACTAGATGCGAAATTCGTTATTCAAACCCGCAAAGGCGAACGCGTGGTCGACGCGGAGGATTATTTTGTTGGGCCTGATATCGACATTACGAGATTGCACGTTCTCGAGCCTAGCGATCTACTGACCGCGATCCGCATTCCTTCCACTTGGGCGGGCGCTGAGTTTTACTTCGAAAAAGTGCGCGACCGGAACGTTTGGGATTTCCCGCTGATGAACGTCGCTTCGGCTACGAAGCTCTCCGGCAACACGATCCAGCAGATTCGAATTGCGGTAAATGGGGCAGCGGCGCGACCTCTGCGATTAGAAGCTGCCGAAGATGCTGCGCGGGGAAAAGAGCGGAGTGCCGATACGGGCGAAATGGCGGGCAGTGTTGCGGTGCAAGGGGCGGTTCCGTTGCAGTTCAATGCATACAAAATTCCGCTGATGAGAAATTTGGTAAAGCGGTCCGTCGCTGGCGTACAGAGAGACGCGACGTTCTTGTCCGAGCAAGGTCCTTCAGGGAAAACTCTGGTAGGACTTGCTGAGCTGCACGACAAGGAGGCCACATGCACATCCTAGAGTGGGCAACGAGTCCTTGGGGCCAGAGAGTTCCGATTCACATCGCGTGGTTTCTGATTTGGGTCTCACTGATTGCCGGTTTGGCGTTCCTGGTGGTTCATGCGATTTATGTGCGGTATTTTGCCAAGGAAAAGGAATTCGCCGGAGAAGTATCCGCGGATCTCAGCGCGCGCCTGCCCGAGAAGATCGCCAGGCATTCACTTGCGGCACGGCTTTTTCACTGGATCATGGCCGCGGCAATGCTCACGTTGCTATTCACCGCATTTCTTCCCAAACTCGGCGTTCAGTTCAACTGGGTAACGTATCACTGGATTGCGGGCATCGTGTTGACGGCTTCCATCATCTTTCACGTTATTCATGCTTCGTTCTTTCTGGATTTTTGGTCGATTTGGCCGGACAAGATCGATCTGCAGGATTCATGGAAGCGCGTTTCGCGTTTCTTCGGCAAGGCAGCGCCGTTGCCGCGACGCGCTGGGAAGTATCCGCTCGATAATAAGCTCTACCATGGAGTAATCGTTCTGTGCGGCCTCGCCGTTGTGGTTACTGGCGTGTTCATGATGTTTCGGGTGCGCACAGGAATTTTGCCGCGGAATCCTTATTTATTCGGCGACATGACGTGGGGACTTATGTACGTGCTGCATGGGCTGGCGGGAGTCGGTCTAATCGCGCTCGTCATTGTTCACATTTACTTTGCGATTCGGCCAGAGAAGTTGCCCATCACCTATGCAATGATCTTTGGCTCGATGAAGCGCGATTTTTATCTCAAAGAGCATGATCCAGAGCGGTGGGCCATTGCTGAGACCGCGCAACGCGAATCATCCCGAGGCATGGCCGATGCCGACTGAGTCCGCCGCCCTGTCTGAGATCGAAAATCGCTGTGATGCAATCGAGGAGTGTTACGAATTCATGCTTGGGTATGCAGGCAAGGGTCTGCCGAGCGATGAAGGCAGCCAGGTGCGTTATTACCTGGAGCGAGCTCTCGAAGCGCTGCGCGGACTGGCACAGGTTTTTTCAGAAATTGTCAGGCAGCGAAGACTCGAACCAGGGGCGAAGTACGAAGCCTTTATGGCGGTGCTGGAGCGCGACAGCAGGGATTCATCGGCTGCCATCGATCTTGTTCTCGCTCAGCCGAAAATTAGTTCTCAATTGATTGACAACCTGAATGCGTCGATTCATTTGCGCGCGTTGCTGACGGACATATTTTTGATCGACGGCATTTTTCGCGATCAAATGAAAACGGCCTAAGACTGCGGGTTGCTAAACATTTCTCACAGGCTCTTCTCTGGCGCATTCTCCAGGTATGTATTAGGAATTGGCCGGCTCTGCATAACATCGAAATCCTTCACATTTTTCAGCAAAAACCCGCTCGTACCGCGCGGCACTCTCACGTGCGTAAAGTCAGCGCTATCGACGTCGTCGAGGACGAATGCTGGGCGAGCATCATCCTGTATCGGCTTAATTTCAATGTCGCGCATGTCGATATTTTTCACGTGGCGGATGAAAAATCCCTGCGCCGGCATTGGACCGAATCTACCTGGCTCGGGGTAAGCGTTCTCGATCTCGGGAACCGAAATCGCTGCGTCTTCTTTGGTCATGCCGCCGCGGTGCTGAATGTAGATGGTCGAGAACTTCACGTCCTCAATGTAATGGTCAGGAATGCCGCTGATCAGCGCGCACTGCCGGGAGGCTGCATTCGAAACCACGACATTATTCACCAGCACGCGCCGCAGTTGTCCCACGGGAACACCTTCTGGTCCACGCATCCGGCTGCCCAGTCGAAAGAAGAATGGCACATCGACAATATCGCGCATAGAGATGTTGCTGATGGTCACATCCTCGAGCAAACCGCCGTCGACTGTTTCAAGGGCAATGCCGTGGCAACCTTCAATTGCACAGTTCGTGATCGTGAGATTTCGAAACCCACCGTTGCTTTCCGTACCACACTTAATTCGACCGTTGCGCGGAACCTTGGCATCCGGAGCAAACTTCTTGAAAGTGCCATCGAGCAGAGTGCCTTCCTGGTAGATGCCGGTCACGTAGCAGTTCGCGATAGTGACGTTGTCGGTTGGGCGAGCATAACCAAGAGCGTAGGAACTTTTTGGGCAAATGCCGTCATCCCAGGGCGAGTTGACGCTGCAATTTGAGATTCGAACGTTGCGGCAGCAATCAACGTCAATGCCATCGCGATTCGTATCGATTAACACATTGTCGATGGTCAGATTATCGACGCCAGTGGCGAGGACAGCGAAATGTCCGCCGTGCAGGATTGAAATGTCGCGCAGAGTGACATTGTGGCAATTTTTCAAACTAATGCTTTTGTTTCCGATTCCGGGAGCGAGCGGAAGGTCTGGAATACCGCGACTCAATCCTTTACCCCAGATTGTGCCCGGGCCGTGGATGGAGATGTTGGAAATTCCCTCGCCCCAGATCAGACTATTGTGCCAGTGACTATGGCCGAAATCCTGATAATGGTCCCATTGGTTCGGCTCGGGGGGATCGTAGCCTCCTCCCGACGATGGGGTGTCGGCAGCAACGATGGACGAGCCGGCGCCGAGATATAAATCGACGTTGCTCTTCAGATGAATCGAGTAGGAAAGATAGGAACCCGCTGGGAAAACGACGGTTCCCCCGCCCGCGGTGGCAGCGGCGTCTATCGCTTTGTTGACTGCAGGAGTGTCGATCGTCTTGCCGTCGCCTTTAGCACCGAACTCAGTGACATCAAAATTGGCGCGGGAGGGTCCGGGTCGTGATGCTGCTGCCGCTTTGCCTACGCTGAGCGCGGAGCCAGCGGCTCCTACCACGCCGAACTTCAGGAAATCTCGCCGAACAAGACTGTGTTCCAAAGGATTGCTCCTGATGAATTTGAAAACTGGAAGCGTGTTAAAGCGCGCCTGCCTTCTGCAGTGCCTGCTTCATTCCGGCCCAACTTTCAACCGATGAGGCTTCGGGCCCGCCCGGACCATGCCAATGGGTTTCAAGACTTACGGCGAAGTGATATCCGTCGCGCTTAAGTGCTGCAAACTGGCCTGACCAATCGATGATGCCCTTGCCCATCGCTGCCCACTCATAGCCCTTTGCAGTTTTTGCTACGTCTTTCACGTGGCAGTGACCGATGCGTTGTTTTGGTAAGAGCTGGTAACCATCGGGATAGGGAATCTCGCCAAGCCGCGCTGCATTGCCGGGGTCCCAGTTCAGCATGAAGTGCTTCGACGGTACGCCGGATAGAGTCTTCGCGGCTTCGGCACCAGTTCCAGTGTTGCACGACATTTCATTTTCAAGAACTAAAACCAATCCGGCCCTGCCGACTTTTTCAGCAGCGTTCTGCAAGACCTCATTGATCGCGTTTCGATAGGGAGCAGGATCGTCCAGCCGCCAGAAATCAAAGCAGCGGATGCGATCAGCTGAGAATTGTTTTGCGACTGCGATGGAGCGATCAAGGACTTCGTCCTGTTGCTGATAGGTGAAGTTGGCGTTGAATTGATCACGTTCAGCAGTCTTGGACTTCGGCGTGTTAGGCCAGTCGACTTTGAAAAGCGGACTCGCAATGTCGCTGACGCGCAGGTCGTATTTTTTCAAAATCGCGACGGCTCTCGATATGTCATTTGAATCCAAAGTGGCAATGTTTTTGTTCCACAATCCGCGAAGTTCGACCCAATCCATCCCGAATTGCTGAGAGGCCACTTCGCAAGCATGACCAAAATCCTGAGAGATTTCGTCGGTGATCACTGAAATTCTGAAAGGAGACTTTGGCAAGCGCACGCGTTGCGCTTCGGAGGCACCTGCGGTCACGGGTGCAACGGAAACGGTGGCGAACGCTCCAATGCCGGCAGCGATGAATCTCCTCCGAGAAATGGCTTGTGTCATGGCCTTCACAAATCGCTCGATTTAGGGAATCGAAATTCTACAACTTCGTATTCATTCGAGAACGGCGCGTTTCGCATTTCGCAATGGTATCTTTATTGCTAACACTCACTCATGGATGTTCTGAAACAGCTTTTCGAAAAGCACTTCCATACTCCAGCAGAGCAGATTACTCCACTGCAGGGCGAGCTTGGAGGATCAGGCCGAAGCATTATTCGGCTTTCTGACGCGAAAAATTCAGCGATTGGAATTCTCTATGGCGTGCGCGAGGAGAATGCCGCGTTTCTGGAATTCTCTCGTCATTTTCGAGACCACGGATTGCCGGTTCCAGAAATCTACGGCGAAGATTTGGATCAGGGTGCATATCTCGAAGAAGATCTGGGCAATGTGACACTTTTCGATTTTCTTGCTAAAAATCGGGAGCACGGAATCTCTCCCGCCGTGGTTGCAGCTTACCGCAAGTCTCTCGAAGTACTGCCGCGATTTCAGATTGAAGCCGGGCGTGACCTGAATTACAAAGTCTGTTACCCGCGCGCCAGCTTTGACCGGCAATCGATTATCTGGGATTTGAACTACTTCAAATATTATTTTTTGCGGCTGGCCGGAATCTCATTTAACGAGCAGGCGCTCGAGCAGGACTTCACCCGGCTAACCAAATTTCTTCTAACCGCCGATCACGATTATTTTCTCTACCGTGATTTCCAGTCGCGCAACATCATGCTTCCGTGCGGAGAGCCGCATTTCGTCGATTATCAGGGCGGCCGAAAGGGGGCGCTGCAATATGACGTCGCGTCACTTTTATACGATGCCAAGGCTGACCTGCCGCCGGAACTTCGCCATCAACTGCTAAATCACTACCTCGACGCGGTTCGTGAATATGCGCCTATCAAACGTGAAAATTTCATGCAGCAGTACTACACATTTGTTTATGTGCGGTTGATGCAGGCTTTTGGCGCGTATGGGTTCCGCGGATTCTACGAGCGCAAGGTCCATTTTTTGCAAAGCGTCCCATACGCTCTGAAGAACTTGCGCTGGTTGCTGCATAATGTCGAACTTCCGGTTGCGATTCCTACTCTGGTTGAGGCATTCCGTGGAATGTTGCGATCGGAGAAACTGCTCAACTTACAGTTCGAAACGGAAGCGGGAACTGCAACGATATCGACGAGCACCGGACTTGTGGTTCGTGTCCACAGTTTTTCCTTTCATCGGGGCGGTGCGCCGAAAGATGAAACTGGAAATGGCGGAGGATTCGTTTTCGACGGGCGCGCGATTCCAAATCCTGGCCGCGAACAGCAGTTCAAGAATCTCACCGGAAGAGATGCTCCGGTCATTCAATTTCTTGAACAGCAGGAGAGCGCCCAGCAGTTTTTTCGGCACGCGCGAGCTCTGGTTGACGCCAGTGTGGACGAATATCAGCGACGCGGCTTCAAGAACCTGATGATTTCATTTGGGTGCACCGGTGGGCAACATCGTTCGGTGTATCTCGCGGAAAAACTCGCCGAGCACCTGCGCGGAAGGGAAGGCATCGAGGTGATCCTTCATCATCGCGAGCTTGAAAGAGCCGCAGAGGAGAAAGCCTACGGCTCGGCTGCTCTTGCGGAGAAAGCCGCCGAATGAAGGCGATGATTCTGGCCGCCGGCTTAGGTACTCGCCTTCGCCCACTTACAAATGATCGGCCTAAAGCGTTAGTTGAAGTTGCCGGGCGAACCTTGCTCGAAATAACGCTTGCTCGCCTGCGTGAGTTTGGCGTTCGCGAGGTGATCGTGAATGTGCATCATTTCGCGGATATGGTTGAGCATTATTTGCGAGCGAAAAGCAATTTCGGGATGGGGATCGAAATTTCTCGGGAGGATGACCTCCTGCTCGGTACTGGCGGAGGATTGAAGAAGGCAGGATGGTTCTTTGAGCAGAAGCCGGGAAGCGAAGAGCCATTCCTTCTCCACAATGTGGACGTGATCAGCAACGTCGACTTGCGCCGGATGATCGGCTTTCACCATGCGAGACAAGCTCTCGCCACACTCGCAGTGCAAGACCGCGAGACGTCGAGATATCTATTGTTTAATGAATTACTTGAGCTCTGCGGACGAAAATCAGGCTGGGGCGGAAAGCCAGAAATGGTTCGGCAAGCAATCGATTCCCGGCCGTTAGCCTTCTCAGGAATTCATATAATTTCGCCGCGCTTTACTTCCATGATGACCGAACGCGGCGCATTCTCGATCGTCGATAGCTATCTGCGGCTTGCAGCGCAGGGAGACAAGATTGTCGCGTTCCGCGCTGATGAATATTATTGGCGCGATCTGGGCAAGCCAGAGCAGGTTGCAAAAGCCGCTGCGGACATTGCATCTGGGAAATTACTTTCTTGAGCATCACACGGGAGGATCACAATGCGTGTAGGAAATCCGTTCTCACCATACCTGAGAAAAGGCTTACTTCTGCTGCTTGTTCCGCCGCTGGTTTTTGCGCAGGGGGCTGTTCCTGCTGAAAAGACTGAGGCCGATCTCAATTTTCCGACTGTGCTGTACGGCGCGGCTTATTACAACGAATACATGCCTGGGGATCAGGCAGCGCGCCTTCGAAAAGATGTTGCCCTGATGAAGGCAGCCGGACTGAATGTAGTACGCATGGGGGAATCGACCTGGAGCTTGTGGGAACCGGAAGATGGCCGATTTGAGTACGCGTGGATGGACAACGTGGTTGATGCAATGGGAAAAGCTGGAATTAAAGTAATTCTTGGCACGCCGACATACTCCATTCCGGCGTGGATGGCGCACCAGCATCCGGAGATTCTTGCCGACCGCATTCCGCCCGGACCGTTCGGTGGTAAAGCTATGCCGAGCGTTTACGGCCTGCGCCAGAATATGGATACGGACTCGCCTGCGTACCGCTTTTATGCTGAGCGGCTGATTCGACATATCGTTGCGCACTATAAAGGCAATCCGACGGTAATCGGATGGCAAATTGATAACGAGACTTCGAGCTACGATGCGGCGAACCGGGATGTTTTTATCGGGTTCCAACATTACCTCGAGAAAAAATTCCATACGCCTGAAGAACTGAGCAAAGCATGGTTCCTGAATTATTGGGGCGAGAACCTGCATACGTGGGAAGACTTGCCGACGCGCGACGGCACAATTTCGACGAGCTACAAATTGGAATGGACACGATGGAGCCAGATGCGGGTAACTGACTTCCTGAGGTGGCAAGCGGCTTTGGTGCGGGAGTGTGCATCGCCAAGGCAGTTTGTAACCACGGATTTTGGTGGCATGATGCGGCACGACGTGAACGAAGAGGCCATTGCCGAATTTCTCGATATTCCCGCCGACAACATCTACCACGGATCGCAGGACCACTACGACGGTTCACGTCAGGCGATCCAGGCCGACTTCACGCGTTCACTGAAGCATGGGAATTTTCTGGTGACGGAGACGAACGCTCAGTCGACCGACTGGTCCTCCGCATTCCAATATCCTCCATACGATAGGCAGTTGCGCGAAGACGTATACACCCATGTCGCAAACGGTGCGAACATGGTCGAGTATTGGCATTGGGCATCGATTGCGGCGGGACAGGAGACGTACTGGAAAGGGATTTTGTCGCACGACCTCGAGCCCAACCGTGAATACGCGGAGATGAGCCGCACCGCGCATGAGTTGCAGAAGATTGGGCCGCAGATTGTTGGATTGAAGATCACGAACCAGGTTGCGATTCTGTGGAGCCGAGATTCGGCGAACGCGATTGGTTTTATGCCGTTCACGACGAGTTCAACTGTGCCTTGGGAGCCCGGGCATGCCGTGGCGGGGTATGACTCACTGGTGAACCAGATTCATCATGCGTTGTATGACCTGAATGTGGGAGCGGACTTTGTGTTTCCGGAAACGCAGGATTTTTCCGAGTACAAACTCCTGATTGTTCCGGCGTTGTATGTCTCTGATGATGCGCTGCTCGAGCGAATTTCGGATTACGTGAAAGGTGGCGGCCACGTAGTGATGACATTCAAGAGCGGATTCGCTAACGAAAATTCTGCAGTGCGTTGGGTGCGTGCGCCGGGACCGTTGCGACAGGCGGCAGGATTTTCATATCAGGAGTTTTCAAATCTGGAACACCCGGTTGCTTTGAAAGACGATCCATTTCATGTTGGCGCTGCGGACGATAAGGTTTCGTATTGGGCTGAGTTCCTAATGCCAGAGCATGCAAAGCCCGTTGCATTCTACGATCATCCGTTTTTTGGCAAGTGGCCTGCGATTACGGAGAATCAGTTTGGATCGGGCTCCCTCGTTTACGAAGGAACGTATCTCAGTGATGCATTGCAGAAGGCGGTGTTGCGAGATGCTCTGCTAAAAGCCGGGATCACTGGTCCAGATCAATCCGCTCCTGCGGGAGTACACATTCAGCATGGTGTAAACAAAATGGGTAAACGAGTTCATTATTACTTCAACTACTCGGCTGCTGAGGCGAAGGTTAGATATGGGTATGCTGCTGGAACTGATTTACTAAGTGGGAAGACTGCGGCAGGCGGGACAGAACTGACGATTGGTCCATGGGATGTGGCGATCATCGAGGAGAACGCAACGATACGCTGAGTCCGGCATTGACGGCAAAATCAAACCCCCGCCCTATCTCGCAAACAGTGCGGGGCCAGGACGGCACATCCACAGGTTTTGAATGCGAGTGCGAATTCGAACAGCAAAAAAGTAATCTTCATGCCTTCAGCGTCCGCGACAAACCTGATCTATAATCTCGAATTTCCTAAACGGAGAACACGATGATTCGCCGCGCCGTGCTGTTTGCAATTCTCGTAAGTTGCCTTGCGTTTGCCGCCCCTACAGAAAACGACCAAACACTTGCTGGCTACTCGAGAGATTCTTCCCGCACTGAGCGCGACTGGGAAAATAAATTCAGCGCAATTCCCAGCCCCGACAATCAGCGCGATTACATGAAGCGTCTTTCGGCGCACCCGCACCACGTCGGCTCTCCGTATGACAAGGACAATGCCGAGTGGCTTCTGGCCAAAATGAAAGAGTGGGGACTGGACGCTCACATCGAGACTTTTGACGTGCTCTTTCCCACTCCGAAGCAACGCCTGGTTGAAATGGTGGAGCCGACAAAGTTCACCGCCTCGTTAAGTGAGCCGCCTGTTCCGGGTGATCCGACTTCTGATCAGACGGCCGAGCAACTACCCCCGTACAACGCGTACTCGATTGATGGCGATGTTACGGGTCCTCTGGTTTATGTGAACTACGGCGTTCCAGATGATTATGAAAAGCTCGATCGTCTTGGCATCTCGGTGAAAGGTGCAATTGTAATTGCCCGGTATGGAGGTTCGTGGCGTGGAATTAAGCCCAAGGTTGCCGCAGAGCACGGCGCAATTGGGTGCCTCATATATTCTGATCCGCGCGACGACGGCTACTTTGACGGAGGAGTCTTCCCGGAAGGCCCGATGCGCAATCGCAACGGTGTTCAGCGTGGCAGCGTGATGGATATGCCAATCTATCCCGGTGATCCGCTTACCCCCGGGGTCGGCGCCGTTCCTGGCGCGAAACGTCTTGATTTGAAAGATGCAAAGACAATCACGAAAATTCCCGTGTTGCCAATTTCCTATGGTGACGCACAGCCGCTGCTTGCGGCTATGAAGGGCCCGCTGGCCCCTGAGGGATGGCGTGGCGCATTGCCACTTACCTACCACGTCGGCCCTGGTCCGGCCAAAGTGCATCTGGTGGTGAAGTCTAATTGGGACATCAAAACTCTTCGCGACATCATCGTAGAAATTCCCGGCGCCGTTTACCCTGACGAGTGGATCATTCGCGGCAATCACCACGATGCCTGGGTCAATGGAGCCGAGGACCCACTCTCCGGCACAGCCGCGGAGCTCGAAGAAGCACGCGGGCTTAGCGAACTTCTGAAGGAAGGCTGGAAGCCGAAACGCACTGTCATCTATTGCCTCTGGGACGGAGAAGAGCCGGCCTTACTCGGCTCTACAGAATGGGTCGAAACTCATGCGGATGAACTCCGTCAACATGCCGCCGTTTATATCAACAGCGACGTGAATGGACGCGGTTTCCTTTATGCCGAAGGTTCCCATAGTTTGGAAAAATTCGTAAATAGCATCGCGAAGGAGATTCAAGATCCAGAAAAGAAGATCAGCGTATGGAAGAGATGGCAGGCTCACGAGATTGTGTCACCCCAGTCTCCCGACCAGCGCGGAGAAGCACGCGATCGACCTGATTTGCGAATAGGCGCTCTGGGGTCGGGCTCTGACTACACCGCCTTTCTAGATCATCTCGGCGTCGCGTCTCTCAACTATGGTTTCGGGGGAGAAGACCGCGGTGGTATTTACCATTCCGCGTACGATGATTTTTACTGGTTCACGCATTTTTCCGACACCGATTTCACTTACGGCCGCGCATTGTCGCAAACCGTAGGCACTTCGGTGATGCGGTTGGCCGACGCCGACTTGTTGCCATTCGATTTCACGGACTTCGCCGATACCGTTCACAAGTACACCGACGAACTGCAAAAACTGCTCAAAAGCAAGCAGGACGACGCCACCGAACAAAATAAAGAAATTGACGAAGGGGACTTAACGGCGAACTCCGATCCCAAGGAGCCCTATGTTCCTCCCAGCGTGGAACCCGTTCCGCCGCACCTCAATTTCGCTCCGCTATTGAACGCCTCTGACGCGCTCACGCGTAGTGCAGAAGCTTACCAAGAGGCGATCGACAAACTGATGACGAATGGAGGAATTTCTATTGGCGCTGAGACGCTCAAGGCGGCGAATGCGAATTTGATTCTCAGTGAAAGGAAGCTCACAAATTCCGCCGGCTTGCCGGGTCGTCCTTGGTTTAAGCATCTGGTCTATGCGCCGGGCATGTACACCGGATATGGCGTGAAGACGATTCCGGGCGTTCGGGAAGCCATTGAGCAGAAACAATGGAAAGAGGCGGAAGAACAGGAGCAACGCGTCTCCGCCGCCTTACAAGACGAGGCCAACCTTATCGATAAGACAGCCGCTGAACTGGAGAAAGAAGGGAAATAAAGTAAGGTGCGATCCGTCTCGCGACGTGTTCCCAGGCGTATGTTTGAGCAGTGGCTATTCTGGAAGGTGGGGGGATCCGCAGTTCGGGGGTCGCTGGCTTTCCGATATAATTCAAAAAACCATCCCTGCACCGCGCCCTTAGCTCAGTTGGATAGAGCGTCTGACTACGAATCAGAAGGTCGGGAGTTCGAATCTCTCAGGGCGCGCCATTTCTTGCGATTTATATAAAGCAAGAGCCGCCCTGCTCTTGCCACGCAAACAAAGCGGCTCGGTCAAGCGGATCAGTGGTCGTTCTCTCCTGAATTTGAAGCAACCCACCAGTAAGGAGTGTTAGGCGGAATGCGGTTTTGCGCATAAATCTCCTGCATACGTTTTTCCATGCTCGAGATCTGGTCGCGGTTATTCGTCGCACGATATTGCTGCCAGCGTGAGAAATAGCTGTCGAAGCGTTCCTGATCGTTTGGCGACAGATGCCGGTGCCAGCGATCATGCTCCGCTCGCGCGTGCGAGGCTACCTGCCAAAAAGGCGTCTGAGGTGGAATACCGTCATGCGCATAGATATCAAGCATGCGCTTCTGCATGCTTTGCATTTCTCCGACGTTGCTGGTTTGCCGGTATTGTTGCCAACGTGAGTAGTAGCTGTCGAAACGCTGCTGGTCTTGGGGTGATAGCCGTTGTGCCAGCGCGGGCAGACCGAAGGCGCATATTAACAACAAAATCCCGAGTAGCTTTTTCATTTCATCCCGTCCTCCGGCGGTTGGACTCTCGCCTGCAACAATCCGTTGTGTCGCACTGGAGGAAAATTCTCGATGCGCAGACCGGCAGGAACTCACACCATTCCAGAGCTCGCTAGTAATCGTTACTTTTGGGTGAGGGCCAGAACCACCCCAGTAATTCTTTCCGAGTCTCTGGCAAATCCTACCCGCGCGGCGAATGCGAGCAGCGCGTCTTTTCAATAAGTTACAAATGGCCCACTGGATGCAACCTCTCTCTGCAGACGAAGTGGCGCGCAACGGGGCGCACTTGAGAATAACTTCGGCCAGAGGTTTTCTTGGGCGCCCCTTGCAATTCTCGGCCCTCCCCCTTAAGCCGGCGCCAACTGCCCCAGGATATCTAATCCCGCCCTGCGCAAGAGACCTGCAACCACCGGCTCCTTGAAGCGCGAAGCGTCGTACTCCACGCGAACCGTCTGTTGTTTCTCGTTGAAGCTCACTCGCCTGATTCCATAAACCTCGCGTATATTGTCGATCGCGCGCAGCACGCTTTCGGCGGGCGGCCCCGCATAGCGGTACGCGACTTCCATTTGCGTCATTCGCTGTAAGTTCCTCCGAGCTCTAAGATACCAGAGGTAACGTGGCCCGAAATTCCGGTCATACGAATCGTAATCACCTGAAGCTGAATCTATCGAGTGTAGCGAGCGCGGGTTCTTGGCGCTGCGATAACTTTTCGTAATCTGTTCGGCTGAGGATTGTTTTCACTGAATGAGCATGCCAACCACTCTCGAAAAGGATCCCGTCTGCGGCATGAACGTGGATGCCACAAAGGCGAAAGCCCAATTCGAGCATGGCGGTAAACGGTATTACTTTTGCTGCCCAAGTTGCGAGCAGAAATTTCGATTCAATCCCGACGAATATTTAAGGCCCCAAGTGAGGAATCCGATGCTTGTCACACTTGGCGCTGCACCCGCGCAGAAGCCTGGATCGGCTAAACCTTCACCACCGATTTTGTCAGATCAGCAAGAGCCCACTGCCTACGTCTGTCCGATGTGCCCCGAAGTTCGCGCCTCGAAGCCCGGGCCATGCCCGAGTTGCGGAATGGCCTTAGAACCGGAGTTCCCGACGGCTGCAACAAAGACCGAATACACCTGCCCCATGCATCCGCAGATCATTAGCGACAAGCCGGGGAGTTGTCCGATTTGCGGAATGGCATTGGAGCCGCGCACGGTGACCGCGGTCGAAGAAGAAAATCCGGAGCTGCGCGACATGACACGGCGATTTTGGACGAGCCTTGTGCTCACGGTCCCGCTGCTTGTGATCGCGATGGCCGACATGCTTCCGGGCATGCCAATCGGACGCGTGCTGCCAAACGGTTCACTACCCTGGATCGAACTGCTGTTGGCATCGCCTGTTGTACTTTGGGGCGGCTGGCCCTTCTTTCAGCGCGGTTGGGCATCGATCGTCAATCGATCAACGAACATGTTCACGCTGATCGCGATGGGAACGGGCGTTGCTTACCTCTACAGCCTCGTCGCTACGGTCGTGCCGGGAATTTTCCCGGCATCTTTTCGCGAGATGAATGGCCGCCCAGCGGTCTACTTCGAAGCCGCCGCCGCGATCGTTACTTTGGTTCTGCTGGGACAAGTGCTTGAACTTCGTGCTCGCAGCCGAACCGGCGCTGCTATCCGTGCGCTGCTCGACCTGGCTCCTCGCACTGCTCGGGTTCTTCGCAACGGTCATGAAGAAGACATCCCTCTCGAGCAGGTTCGTGTAGGCGACCGCTTGCGTGTTCGTCCCGGAGAAAAAATTCCGGTGGATGGGGTTGTGATCGAAGGGCGAAGCTCGATAGATGAGTCGATGATCACGGGGGAATCCGTTCCTGTAGAGAAGAGCCAAGGCGCACGGGTAATTGGCGCTACCGTAAACGGCTCCGGTTCTTTCATCATGCAGGCCGAACGCGTGGGCAGCGAAACTTTGCTGGCGCAGATCGTGCGCATGGTCAGCCAGGCCCAGCGCAGCCGCGCACCCATTCAGCGCCTTGCGGATAGAGTTGCCGGATGGTTCGTTCCTGCCGTGATCGCGATCGCGGTAGGCACATTCATTGCATGGGCATTCTTCGGTCCCGAACCGCGGTTCGCTCACGCAATCGTGAATGCGGTTGCAGTGCTCATTATTGCGTGTCCGTGCGCGCTCGGACTCGCGACACCGATGGCGATCATGGTGGGTACTGGCCGCGGAGCACACGCCGGAGTTCTGATCAAGAACGCCGAAGCACTCGAGCGGTTGGAGAAGGTCGATACGCTGGTGATCGACAAGACCGGAACCTTGACCGAAGGCAAGCCGCGCGTGGCGGCTCTCTCGACAAACAGTCGCCTCGATGAATTGGAAATGTTGCGGCTTGCAGCAAGTGTGGAGCAGGGGAGTGAACACCCATTCGCAAGTGCAATCGTATCCGCTGCTCGCGACCGGGGACTTAAGCTCTCATCGGTGCAAAGTTTCGTCTCATATGCTGGAAAAGGAGTTGTCGGTGTAGTGGACGGTAAGCACGTAGCCGTCGGCACTCCATCGCTCATGAAAGAAAAGGGAGTTGAGCGAACAGACTCTTCAGCAGTTGGCGTTAACGGCGGCGCCGGCATTCTTGTTGCTGTAGATCATCAGCTGGTCGGTTTTGTCACTGTTGCCGATCCACTCAAGCCGGGTGCTGATAAAACGATTCGTGAACTAATGCGGCAAGGTCTCCGCATCGTTATGCTCACCGGAGATGCCAAAACTGTCGCTGAAGATATTGCTCGCGCTGTCAGCATCGAGGAGTTCCACGCAGAAGTTTTACCTTCGGACAAAGCAAAGATTGTCGAAGACATTCAAAAGCAGGGCCGCGTCGTGGCTATGGCCGGGGATGGCATCAACGATGCCCCAGCGCTCGCGCAAGCTGACGTGGGAATCGCGATGGGCACCGGAACGGACGTTGCCATCGAGAGCGCCGGAATTACGCTGTTGAAAGGTGATCTCGCCGGAATTGCTCGGGCACGAAAGCTAAGCCGTGCGACGATGAAAAACATTCGGCAGAACCTCTTCTTTGCGTTTGTTTACAACTCAATTGGAGTGCCGATCGCGGCAGGGATTCTCTATCCTTTCTTTGGAATTCTTCTCAGTCCGATTTTTGCCGCCGCCGCAATGAGCTTCAGTTCCGTTTCTGTGATCACAAACTCGCTTCGTTTACGAAGTCTAAAACTCTAAGTGGTCCGAGCTATTTTGCTTCGCGCACTTTTGAATAATCATGCCCAGCGAATGCTACATTAATCGTGCTTGGTCCTGATCATCATGGGTGTCGTTGGAGCAGGAAAGACAACGGTAGGCAGCCTGCTCGCGCGCAAATTAGGCTGGACGTTCGCCGATGCAGACGATTTCCATCGTCCCGCGAATATTGAAAAAATTAAACACGGTATTCCCCTGGATGACAACGATCGCGCACCATGGCTCGCGGCTTTAAGGAATGCCATCGTCGAATGGGAGCAGCCCGGTGAAAATGCGGTCCTCGCCTGTTCAGCCCTCAAGCGCAAGTATCGCGATGAACTTCGCGGGGATGACGTTCGTTTTGTCTATTTGGAAGGCTCTTACGAGTTGATTCGAGATCGCCTGCATGGCCGTCATGGTCATTTTGCGACTGAATCAATCCTCAACAGCCAATTCCAAGATTTGGAAGTGCCCGCAGACGCGATCACCGTAAATATTGACAAGGCGCCTGAAAAGATCGCGGATGAAATTATTGCGAAGCTGAGGACATTACAACTAGCGTATCCTGATGCGACACACAAATGACCGCTGCGAGCGTCGAATTTGAAGAGAGTGCCGTCCGAAAGTTGTTCCTGCGGCTCCTGCCATTTCTCTTCCTGCTTTATATAGTTGCCTACCTTGATCGAATCAACCTGGGCTTTGCCGCACTGCAGATGCGCGGTCAATTGCATTTGAGTGATCGCGAATATGGTAGTGGTGCTGGAATGTTCTTTTGGGGATACTTGATATTTCAGCTTCCCAGCAACGTTATTCTCGAGCGCGTCGGGGTGCGTAGATGGATTTCGGTGCTCATGGTGGTCTGGGGAGTTGTTTCGGGACTCATGATCTTTGTTAGCGGTCCAGTAAGTCTTAAGGTTTTCCGTTTCCTTCTTGGCGCCGCAGAGGCTGGGTTCTTTCCGGGAGTCATCTTGTACATGAAGCGTTGGTTCCCGGAGCACGCGCGAGCGCGAGCCGTGGCATGGTTCATGACAGCCAACCCTTTAGCTGGTTTTGTTGGAAGTCCAATCTCCGGCGCTCTGCTAAACGTGCATGGAGCCGGCTTGCACGGTTGGCAATGGCTATTTGTGATGGAGGCTGTACCGGCGGTGGTGTTTGGCATAGTTGCTTACTGGGTTTTGCCGGAAGGTCCAAGCCAAGCAGCCTGGTTATCGGATTCGGAACGGCGGTATTTGATCACAGCCCTGCAACAGGAGAACGCTGGCACTCGCAATCTGACTGTGCGGGATTTACTGGCCGCGATCTTCAATCTCCGAGTCTGGGTTCTCTCGCTCGTATATTTCGGCCTGCCCACGGCTATGTACGGCATAACTCTCTGGCTCCCGATCGCAGTCCATAGTTTGTCTGGGTTGGGCTATTTTGGAACGGGCGTGGTATCAGCGATTCCATTCATCGCCACCGCAATTACCATGGTGCTTGTCGGTATGCACTCGGACCGCACGAACGAGCGTCGATGGCACATTGCAATCCCGGCGCTGATGGGAGGCGTGGCTTTGGTCTTTGCATCCCACAGCTCTCAAGCGGTGATTGTGGTTGCCGGAATGACCCTCGGAATGATGGGGGCGGAATCGATGACCGGGCCATTCTGGGCTATGTCAACAATTCAAGTCAGTGCAAACGCGGCTGCTGCAATCGCGGTGATCAACTCCATTGGTAATCTGGGTGGATACTTCGGACCAGATATTATTGGGCTGCTTAGGTCGGGCAACGGCCAATTCCGTGGGCTTATCGCAATCGGCATCACACTCGGGATCAGCGGGCTTCTGAGCCTGATCGCGACCTTGCTGCCGGAGAATCGTACACTTCGGGCTGCGCAGTCCTGATTGCAGATATTGCAGGAGAATGTCTCAGGAAGATTCCACTGCCGCATCCCAATCTTTTACAATAAAGAACTTTGCGGAAGGCCATTAAATTGCGGCTCTTAGCTCTCGCTTATTCGTTGTTGTTGCTTGCTGTTGTAAGCAGCTCCTTCAGGATCTGATACTTGTACCCAGGTAAATCGAATTCTACGAAGCGGTATGTCTACTGGCGCGTCGAAGGCAGCCTGCTGGAGCTGACGACCGTACGCCCGGTTGCGTTCTTTACCTGGAATTCGCAGACCTTCATCGAACGGTGGCTGCGTCGAGGGATTGTCCTGGTAATGGCGGTGCTGCGGCCCTTTTTGTATGTCCTGAACCGAACATATGCAACGCGAGTTGTGTACTCAATCCTGCGCGGAATCAGCCGCGACCGCCTCGATCTACTTGGCGACGAATACTTCGAATACAAATTAAAGCCACAGCTCAAGCCGGAAGGCGTGCAGCGATTGAAGGACTTGGTGAACTCGGGCGCTGAAATTGTTCTAGTGAGCCAGGGACTGGAAAGCGTAATGCGTCCGCTGGCCCAGCACCTCGGCGTTAAGTGGATCGTTGCGAACCGGCTTGATTATCGCGATGGAATCAGCACCGGGCGACTACTGAGCCCAGTCATTCGGCCGCGCGGTATTTTTGCCCGTGTATCCGCATCAGGCCCCGATGGAGCCCGTTCTGCCGAGCGTCTTGCTCAGGACCTGGCCATCGATTCCGAGATTCTTGAAAATGCCGTCATTCCCGCCGAGCGAACCGCCGCGCCTTTCGAACTTCCAATCGTGCACTTTCAGCGCTACCGTTCAAAATCCGCATTCTCGGTTCGGCGGGCACTTGGAGGCAAACACGTTCTGCTGATCGGAGTCACCGGATTCATCGGGAAAGTATGGCTCGTGAATACGCTGATGGATCTACCGGAAGTCGGCTGCATTTACCTGCTGATTCGACGCCAAAAATCCAATCCGGCACAGCAGCGTTTTGAAAAGCTTGTAGCGGAATCTCCGGTTTTTGATCCGCTTTATGAGCGCTACGGTCACAAGCTGTTGCAATTTATCAATGAGCGCGTGCAGGTAGTCGAAGGAGATGTTTCTCAACCTGCGCTCGGCCTAAACTCTGCTACGGCAGACATTTTGCGCCGGAAGCTGGACGTTGTCATCAACAGTTCTGGCTTGACCGACTTCAATCCCGATTTACGGGATGCCCTAAGCTCTAATGTCGATGCAGCCATGAACGTCCTGCGGTTCGTCCGAGAATCGGATCACGCTGGGCTACTGCATCTTTCAACTTGTTACGCGGCCGGAAGATGCGACGGTCGCGTGAGTGAGGAGGCCCGACCTGACTACACTCCGATTCACCTCCCGGGGTTCGATGCCGAAACGGAATGGAAGTCTCTGCATCGGCTGATCGAAGAGATCGAGGCAAGAGCAGAGGGTCCGGACATCACCGAGGAGCTTCGGTATCAAGCTCTTGAGAAGGAACACGCAGCTAAGAACCTTCATGGCGCCCCGCTTGAAAATCAGATTCGCAAGAATCGCGTGCGCTGGTTGAGAAATGAGCTGACCGAGGCAGGGAAGCGCCGGGCAAATGAACTCGGGTGGCCGAACACCTACACACTTACGAAAAGCCTGGCGGAATCGCTGCTTGTAAAATTGGGCGCCGACCTTCCAATCGCGATTGTTCGTCCGGCAATCGTCGAAAGCTCGACCGCACAACCATTCCTCGGGTGGAATGAGGGAATCAACACATCAGCCTCGCTGTCTTATCTTCTAGGAACATTTTTTCGCCAATTGCCAAGCAACGAGCGCAAGCGACTCGATATAGTTCCGGTTGACGCGGTCTGCCGCGGCATGACCTTGATTGCTGCAGCGATTGTGGACCGTCGGCACGACTGGGTTTATCAGCTCGCGACGTCGATTACAAATCCGTGCGATATGCGCCGCTCGATCGAGCTTACGTCGCTTGCGCATCGCAAGCATTACCGCGCGCAGGAGGGCATGGAATATTGGCTACGGCTCCGTTTCGATGCCATTCCAGTTTCAAAGGAGCGTTACAACCGCATGTCTGCTCCGGCGCAGCGTGCGATTATCAAATCCATTCAGCGAATCACAGCACCTCTTCCCCTGAAGAAAACGCCATTTGCCAGGGCTGATCGCAATCTGCAAAAAGTCGAAAAGCTCATAGAACTCTTCGAGCCATTCATTCTTCTCAATGAGCACGATTTTGTCGCCGAGAACGTGGAGAAGCTCTCGTACGCGCTTATGCCCGAAGAAAAGAAAAAGTTCGGCTACGATACCCGTTCGATCGACTGGTGGGACTACTGGATCAATATCCACATTCCTGCGCTGCGGAAATGGACGTATCCTTTGATCGAGGGACGTCCGCTAGAGTCGCGGCCAGCGCGCAATCTGCAGCCGAAAGATGGCGCCGAACCTGAAACGGTAAAAACTGGAACAAACTCACCCCCAAGCGCGCAAAACCAGCGCGTTTCGGGGACCCCGATTGACGGAGCAACGTGGCGATATTCCTGACCGGATCCACTGGATACGTTGGCGCGCACGTCGCCGCCAACTTGCTTCACGAACACGGGGCGCCACTGAACCTGCTGGTGCGCGCACGCGATGCTCACGAGGCAGAAGACCGCTTGTGGCATTCGCTGCAACTGCATTTCGACTTCAAGACTTTTTACGAATATCTACAGACACGCGTTCGAATTTTTCGCGGGGATTTGACTGAAGACGGATTTGGTTTATCGCGCGACGATTATGACCGCCTTGTTCATACAACGGATTCGATCATTCACTGTGCGGCATCACTGAACCGAAAATCCGAGAAGAGCTGCCTGAATGTGAACCTACGCGGTACGCTCGAAGTGATCAAGCTCGGCTTGCAGGTAGATCATTATCATGGCCTGCGCCGGTTCAGTCATGTAAGCACTGTAGCCGTAGCCGGGAAGCGGCAGGACGAGGTTCTGACCGAACAGAACGCCATAGACTGGAACCGCTCGGATTACGATCCCTATGCGCGCACGAAAAAGTTCTGCGAGCACATGATTCGGCAGCTCCTGCCTGAGGTTCCCAAGACGATTTTTCGGCCCAGCATTGTTCTCGGCGACAGTCGACGCGCGGAAACCACACAGTTCGATATGGTGCGTGCATTTGTTTTTCTCGCCCGTTTGCCGGCATTGCCACTCAAGCCACGCGATCGAGTTGACATCGTGAATGTGGATTTTGTTGCGGATGCTATAGCCAGCTTACACGTGAGGGAGCATACGCATTTCGATACTTACCATCTTTCATCGGGGGGCGAATCGCAGACTTTCCGCCAGATCACCGCGTCTCTCGCCGCCGCGCAGGCAAAACACGGGCCGATTTATTTGCCCTTTGCGCAAAAGCCGTTTACTTCCACCGTGAATCTGCTTGCGAATCGGAAAAGCCCAATCGGCCATATCGCGGCGCTGATGAAAGTGTTCATGCCCTATCTCACGTTCAACACGGTGTTTGATAATTCGCGAGTGACTGCCGAGCTCGGCCGCAAGCCCGTGCCGTTTTCGCAATATAGCTATCCCCTTTTAAGATTCAGCCGGGAAATGAATTTTGCATATCCCTACCAGAGTTGGCCGGCGAAGGTGGGAGGATCTGCCGCATGATGGACTACATTCTGGAAGCCTGGGTCAGCAGCAATATTGTGCGCGCTAAAGCCGCGTACATTCTTGGCAAAGGCGAGCGTTGGCAGCCGGGCAAGAAACTCAAGCTGCTGTTTGCGGGATACAACGGGACTCGTAACACTGGCTCCGATGTGCGTCCGGAAGAAACTCTGCGTCAGCTCCGCCATATTCTTGGGGAAGAGAACGTCGAGTTTGCGGTGATGAGTCAAAATTTCCAACTCACCGACGGATATTTCAAAGGCGCGCAGCAGGTCCACTTGCCGGATGTGTTCCCGCCATTTCTAGCGCATGAAATTCCCAAGCACCACGGCGTAGTTGTGGTTGAAGGCTCTGCTTTCAAGAGCAAATTCGCCAATGCTCTCACCACGATGATCATCGGCTCGCTAGGAACTGCGACTGCGCAGAACAAGCTGGCTGTCGGATACGGCTCGGAAGCCGGATCCATGGATCCGTCGATTGCGAAGATGTGTGCGCGTTATTGCAAAGATTCATTAGTCATCACCCGCAACGAAGAATCGAGGACGGTTCTTCGCAAGCTCGGGGTTCCAACTGAACTAGGAACTGACACGGCATGGACGTTTGAGCCGCTCCCGCCTGAGTACGGCCGCAAAGTTCTGCAAGACGCAGGATGGGACGGAAAGACGCCGGTCCTGATTGTCTGTCCCATAAATCCGTTTTGGTGGCCTGTAAAGCCTTCGCTCGCAAAGTATGCGGCTCTCGCGGCGACAGGTGCTTATAAGGACAGCCACTACCGAACGATGTATTTCCACAAATCCGGCCCGGAGGTTGACGCGGCATTCGAGCGTTATCTGACAGCGATTGCCAAAGCCGTCGACGCATTTCGTCAGCGACATCGCGTATTCATCGCCTTGGTTGCGACCGAGCAGCTTGACGCCCGCGCGTGCCACCGAGTGGCCGAAAAGCTCGGCGGTGCAGCCGTTTTCAGCTCGGAAAACTATGACATGTTCCAAATGGTCAGCATTCTGCGCGCCGGGAATCTGATGGCTTCATCGCGCTTTCATGGCATCGTTACTTCTATGCCGGCATTGGTTCCTTCGGCCGGGGTCACCATGGACGAACGCATTCGGAACCTGATGCGCGATCGCGGCCACGAAAATTTGCTGATGAACGTGGATGATCCTAATCTCGAGCCGAAGCTTCTCGCCGCGCTCGAAATACTTGCCAGGGAAGGCGAACAAATCGCCGACGGAATTGGGCGAACTGTGGTGAAGAATTTGAAGACCATGGCGCGTATGGGAGTTTACTTCGAAGAGGAGTTGCGCCGCCGTTATCCTGAGTTTCCGACCCGCAAGGGCGAGTGGGGATGGGAAGACTACCTCCCTCCCCTTGATCGTGGCCTGCGGCACCTCATCGAAATGTATAGCGAAATCAAGGCTTCTGCTTAAAGCATGTCCTTCCTCGACCAAATTTTTGATCGGTTACAAACGAATGCCGAGCAGACATTCTTAACTGAACTGCACGATCCAAGCCCAGTTTCAGTCACCGGCAATCAGCTGCTTGCGTTAGTGTCCCAAACGCGTGAATTTCTTCGGTCAAGAGGGTTGAAGCGTGGAGATCGGTGCGTTCTGCTGGCGCCTAATGGTATCCGCTGGATCGCAATGGATCTTGCGATCATGGCCGAAGGAATCAGTGCCGTTCCGCTCTATTCCCGGCAGGCTCCGTCAGAACTGGTCACGATGATGAAAGACTGCTCACCGTCGCTGATCTGTTGCGGGGACTCTGCGCTGCGTGATTCGCTAGTAAAGGAATGGCCGGAGGCTCCGTCGCAAGCGTTATTCGATGAATTCTTTTCAGTCGGAATCCCCGATCCGCCCCCTGGAATGTTAGCACCACAGAATCTTGCCGACTCTGATGTTGTCTCCATCATTTACACCTCCGGCACATCCGGCGAAGCCAAAGGGGCAATGATTACCGCCGGCAATGTCGCTCATATCCTGCAATGCACTTCGGCGCAGCTCGATGTTTTGATGAAGCATCGTTCGGACGACAATAGCTCCAGGAAAGATCGCGTGTATCAGTGGGCACCTTTGAACTTCGCCGCGGCTTGGATCACGACTTTGACGGGACTTCTGCGCGGCAGTTTTCTTTACCTAAATACGGATTTGTCGAAACTTGCAGGCGAGCTTCGCACGGTGGCTCCGGATCACTTCGTGAATGTGCCGGCTCTGCTGGAGCGAGTTCGTCGTGCCGTCGACGAACAGTTATGGAAAAGCGACGGAGTTGTACGAACGTTATATACGAAGGCCAAAGCGGGCTACCTACGCAAGCATGAAGGCAAGGCGACCCTGGCGGATTCGCTTTGGCTGGCCGCAGCAAACGTGGGCGTGTTCCCCACGATTCGGAAAAAGATGATTGGCCCGAACCTGAAAGCATTAATCTGCGGCTCGGCCCCACTGAGCGTTGAAACGCAACTTTTCTTCATGATGCTTGGAATTCCTGTCCTGCAGGTTTACGGCCTGACTGAGACTACAGCGATCTGCACTCTGGATGACCCTCGCCACGTTGAGCCCGGGCGGGTTGGTAACGCCATCACCGGGATTGAAATGAAATTGAGCGAGAACAGCGAAATCATGGTTCGCGGAGCAAATGTTTTCTCCGGGTACTGGAACCGGCCTGAAGAGACCGCGAAAGTCCTTCGCGACGGGTGGTTCCATACCGGAGATCAGGGTGAGGTGAATGCCTCAGGGAATTGGAAGATCGTTGGGCGAATAAAGAACCTGATTATCCTTAACTCCGGCCATAACATCGCGCCGGAGCCCATCGAAGACGAAATTCTCGCACGCACGACAAATGCTCAACAAGTTGTTCTCGTTGGCAATGGTTGCAGTTATCTCTCAGCACTCGTAACCGGCACAGCCACAGCAGAGCAACTTCAATCTGCCCTCGATGCCGTTAACTCAACTCTGCCGCACTACAAACAGGTCCGCGCTTTCCGCGTAATTTCTGAGCCATTCACGATTGAGAGTGGCCTTCTGACCGCCAATGGCAAACTGAAACGGGACCTCATCGCCAAACGTTTCAGCTCCGAAATTGAAGCTATGTACGCCATGAAGCGCAGCAGCATCGCCTGATCCCTGGCCCCCCTGCAGTTCCAGCACTCCGGTTACTTGCAGTCCGTCTGTTCTCAAGTTGCAATGAAGCTGGAGAACTCTCATGGGGCGCATCTTCGGATTCCTTGGTTTACTGATTGTCGCTGCGATCATCTTCTACCTAACGACGAAGCAGGCAGAAACTGTTTCGCAAGTTGGTGGTGGCGGCGGGGTGCAGTCCGCCGAAGTGATGACAGGCGTAAGAGGTGACCTCCTCGGTATCGCGAACTCTGAACGGCAATATAACGCGACGCAGGGAAAGTATGCGTCGCTCGACGATCTTGTTGCCGCGCACTATATCAGCGCGCCAAATCGTCCACCTTACTCCTACGATGTTCAGACGACGTCCACCGGGTTCCGCGCCACTGCTACCCGCTCCGGCGCTGGTGGTCCATCGCAGGTCTGGATCGACGAAACCATGGAAATTCAAACGTCGAACTAGGCACGTGAGCTAGTAATGTCATTTCGCATCGTGGGCGAAGGTCACGGCATCATTCATCTGTGACCGCCTCAACCCGTCCCGCGCCCTGGAAGATTCTTCTCGCGTTCGCGATTATCTATGTTGTCTGGGGCTCGACATATCTTGCCATTCGCGTCGGAGTTCACGAGTTCCCCCCGTTCTTGATGGCGGGATTGCGGTTCACCACAGCCGGCGTGTTCATGTTCATCGGGATGGGTGTTACCGGCACTTCATTTCCGACCTTGCGCGAATGGGGCGGAGCAACTGTGCTTGGCACGTTGATGTTCCTGATCGACTATGCGTGCCTTTTCTGGGCGGAGCAGCGCGTGCCGTCTGGAATTGCGGCAGTGATTCTCGCCATGATTCCGGTTTGCATCACGTTGCTCGAAATCATTTTCCTGCGTACACAGCGCCTGACTTTTACTCTAAGTTTAGCCCTGCTAATCGGAATCATTGGCGTTTCGGTGCTGATGAATCCTAGTGGTTCCTTGGGAGAGGCAGCGCTCGATCGTCGTGGCGCTGTGGCACTTTTGGTTTCATGTTGCGGCTGGTCTATCGGAACCATCGTTAGCAAACGGGTTACGTTACCGGCTTCAAAAGCGATGAGCGCGGCCGCTCAGATGCTTTCGGGTGGAGTGCAGCTGTTGCTGCTAGCAGCTATAGCCGGAGAATTCGCCAGTTTTCACGCGCACAACATTTCGGGCAAAGCGTGGTTTTCGCTCGTTTATCTCATTGTCGCCGGGTCGATTGTGGCGTTCACCGCATATGTGTGGTTGTTGCATTACGAATCCCCCACCAAAGTAGGAACTTACGCCTACGTCAATCCCGTTGTCGCCGTGATTTTGGGCGGATTGCTTGGCGGCGAGGTAATCGGTAAGAGGACTGTTCTTGGGACGTCGCTGATTCTGGCAAGCGTAATTGGAATCACGACAACAAAGGCAAAGCTAGCCCAACCAGTTGGTGCTGGAGAAACGCCCGAACCGGCACGGGTCGCCGCGGAATAGGCGATTCACGCTTGCGGTGATCGGCGGAACGCGACGATTGCGCTCAACACGGTCAAAATAGAAATGATTCCCAGCGATGACAGGCAAAGAATGCACCACGCGGAAATGACAAATTTCTCGATGTAGGTGAGATACAACGAGAACGCCAGGCCAGCTGTGCAGCAGATTGTGAGAAAGATCCTCGTCTCAGCTTTGTTTCGATAGGCTGTTGCAAGCAGCAAAATTAGTATATATCCGCAGAGCCCAATAAGAGCGACCGGTACTCCGAGCACGGTTGAGTATTGGCTGCGATTGACCAGATCGCAGTTGAACGACTCCCCAAAGTTGCAGAATGAGGTTTTCGCAGTTCCGAAGTGGTGACTTAGGGAAAAAGAAGAGACAACCACTCCGGCGAGTGCAGCTAACGCAATTGAATTCATCAAACGCGAGCGGCCAAGACCACGTTCCTCTCGCGATACCGCTGTACGCGTATTCATCGCAGTGGACAACCGGTCCGTTTGCTAAGTTCCGCTAAAGGTTGTGTCCCCGTGGTCCGCGAGCCATCAGCGAATTGCCATGTAGGATAGCTTTTGATTCCCGCCTGTTTACAGACATCGTTTTGACTGCGTTCCCCGGGTGGACTGCACTCAACATAGTTGACGTAGTGGAATGCGTCACCAAATAGTTCTTTCTCATCGGCGCAATGGGGGCACCACCAAGCCCCGTACATCTTCGCTCCTTTGGTATTTAGGCAATGCGCGAAGGCGTCGAATCTGTTGCCTGAATTGCGGTAATACGCAAAGTAGTAAATTGCCCAGGCGATCAGCGCAACAACTACTACTAGTGCGAGCCAAGTCCAGCGTGGGCCTTTTTGCGCGGCTGCGTGCTCTCTTTGTTCCCTTAGTTTGGACATTGTGAGTCCTATGCCACCACGTTTAGCGCGCCCGGCAGCACGTCAAGAGTTTCGCAATTCAATGTGATCACCTCTCCATCCACCATGACGTCCACCGGCTTATCCAGATGAAAATCGACCCGCCGTACCTTGCGCACTTCGGCAAGCGGATGTTGCGTGTGGGTTCCATCGTACAGTTTTGGCAAGTTGCGAATTAGTCCGATGCGCCCGATGGGTCCCCAACGCACAAATTCAATTAGTCCGTCCTCAATCGACGCGTTTGGCGCGATCATCATTGTCCCACCGGTAAACTTACTATTATTGAAGGTGAGAAATAAGCATGGGCGCTGATCGACTCGCCGGTCGTCGTCGACGGTTAGCGGAAATGGTCGCCGCCGGAATCGTGCGAGACAGATGAAAATAGATGTTTGGTAACCTATCTCTCCCCATCCGCTGAACCGTCGTGCGCGCATCGTGGCCACGTCCGCTGTAAACCCTACACTTAGCAGGTTGATGTAGTGAATTACACCGTCTTTGTGCCGCAGCCGCATTACGTCACATTTTCGCGAGCGGCCCGCAATGAGTGACTCCATCGCATACTCCACACCCTTATCGCTGAACTCTCGCAGAAAGGAATTTCCGGTTCCCAGCGGAAGAAAGCCGAGAGTGGGACTTTTAGAGTTATCGGCCGCCGGAAACAATCCATTCACGATTTCAAACGATGTGCCGTCACCGCCGACGGAAATAAAATTTCTGTGACCGTCGGCCCATGCCTGGCGTACGATCTCCATCGCATGGCCGCATGCGTTGGTCTCACGAATATCCACTTCGATTCCAGCGGCTTTCAGTGTCTTGAGCGCCGAAGGAAGCAGTTGCCGCACACGCCCGCCGCCGGCGGCAGGGTTGACGATTGCCAAATATTTATTCGCTGTGCTCAAAGCTCTTTGATCGCCGACCGCTCCAGAGAGCTGCGAATTTCCTGAGCGAGTTCATTGCGTTTTATCTTCAACGACGCGGTGCGCGGAAAATCGTTTTGCCACTCCAGATAACCGGAGATTCGCTTGAAATCTGGAAGACGACGGTTGCGCAAAGTAAGCTCATTCTCAAGCTTGTCGGCAAATTCCTGTTTTTCTTCCAGCCGCAATATCACAATCAACTTCTCTCCGGTCATCTCCTGTTTTGGCCAGACGTAATTGGCCGCGAACACGCAATACTCTTTGACGGGAAGGCCATCGAAGGCAGACTCAATGTCTTCCGGATAAATATTTTTGCCGCCTTGGGTAACAATCATGTTCTTCTTGCGTCCGAACAATTGCAGGTGTTCGGAGTCGTCGATACGCCCGAGATCCCCCGTGAGCAGCCAGCCATCGACGATCGTCTCGGCCGTAAGCTCCGGATCATCGAGATATTGCGACATGATGGTTTTGCTGTGTGCTGCAACTTCGCCTATGCCGGTCAGATCCGGGTTCAAAATCCGCAATTCAACTCCCGGCAACGGCTTTCCGACTGTGTTCGCGCGAAATGGTTTGAGATCGTTAACCGTGAGTACGGTACACGCTTCGGTTAATCCGTATCCGTTTGCGACGGGTATCCCGAGATCGTAGAAGAATTGAAGGGTCGAAGAGTCAATGAAAGCGCCGCCGGTAAACATCGCGAGCAGCTCGCCACCGAATGCCTTATGAACTTGCGATAACAGCCTGCGGCTGAGCGGCACGTTCGGGCGTTTTCTCGTGAGCAGCTTATTAAGCCCGATCAAAACCGGAAGGACGATCCGCTTCATGGCGGACAAAGCGTCGAAGTTTGCTTTAATACCGCGCTCGAGATTTTTGACCACCATTGGAACCAGGCTCACGTACGTAATTCGATAGCGGACGAATGCATCCCTTACAAACTCCGGTCGCAGTGTCCGCAAATGCACCACACAGGCACCGCATACGAACGGCCCAATGAATCCGACCATGAAATCAATGGCATGATTCGTAGGAAGAATGCTCAGGTAGCGGACGCCCGGCCAAAATGGATACCAGGCTGTAAGAGACTTGCACTGTTCCAGGTAATTTTCGTGCGTCAGCACGCATCCCTTCGGACGACCACCCGTTCCGGATGAATAAACAATGCATGCTGCATCTTCCCGTTTGCGGGGAACTGCTATGGGATCACCTTTACGGCGAAATTCCTCCCAACGATATCCTCCGCGCAATTCCGTGCTGGGTGGCGCCTCAGTAACCAGAACGATTTTGAGCTTGTGATCTTTGAAGCCTGGCTCCTGGATGATCGCTCGCCAGAGGTGATGCTCAACCACCAAAAATTTTGCCTGCGAATGTGCTAGCAGTTGCAGATGCTCCCGAGCGCTGAGCTTGTAATCGAGAGGCACCAGCACACCGCCAATTTGTAAAATCGCGTATGCCGAAATCAGCCACTTCGACTGGTTCGTCATGATGATGGCCGCGCGATCTCCGGCATGCAATTCGGCGTCCTGCAGCGCCCGTGCCAGCGGCGCGGACATTTGCTTGAAGTCGGAATAAGTAAGCCTGGTGCGTTCACGATCGCGGTCGGCTTCAATCAGGCAGGTTTCGTTGGGCCAGCGGTCTAAAGCGGCCCCAAGCGCTGCACCAAGCGATGTGTACTGGTCAAGATCCAGCATTAAAGGTTTATTTCACCATGGAGAAAACGACAACAGGAACGTTGGCTGTTGTGTTTGTGGATTCTGAGTCGCCCCACGCGTCACGAACTACGTATCGTTTAAAGTCTGGCTTGAATTCTCTCTGCCAGTGTTCTGAAATCGGAAACTCCTTGCACCTCGTAATCCGGTAATTCAATCTTGAAATGCTGCTCGACCTTGGTGAGCAGGCTCAACGCTTGCAAGCTGTCGATGCCGAGCTTTTTGAAGAAATCATCGTCAGGCGTGAGGCTTGCGCGAGGAACCTTGAATTGCGCCGCTGCCAAATTTAAAACTTCATCCAATGTTTGTTCTTGCGTAGGCATCTTGATCTCTCTGTTCCTGACAACGTGTTCTCAGTGCCTCATTCGGTTCATGGAAGATAGGGCTGAGCATCCGTGCTCTCGACAAATCTTTTTAGACCAGCCTCCACCGCAGGTTGAGTAAATAAATCGCAAAAAATGTCGATTTCCTGCCTCAAGTCGTCGTACGGAATCGACTTAACAAACTTCTTTGCCGTTGCCGATGTGCCGCGATCAAATTTGCCCACGTGCGCGGCCGTTGCCCTGGCTGCGCGCAAGGCTTCGCCTTCGCCGACAATCTGGCTCACGAGCCCAATCTGCTGCGCTTTGCTCGCATTGAGACTTCTACCCGTCAGCAACAAATCGCGAACCACTGCATTTCCTAAATCCCGCTTCAGACGAGGAATCCCTCCAAAGCCTGGGACCAGGCCGAGCCGCAACTCCGGAAAACAAAACCGCGCAGTCTTATCCGCGATAATGAGATCGCATGTCAGCGCGAGCTCGAATCCGCCGCCGAAAACGACTCCATTCACTGCCGCGATGGTCGTAAGCGGAGAGGCATCCAACGTGTTCATTACCTGATGAGTCCGTTGCAACGAACGGCGCACTTCTTTCAGGGCCGCGATTTTCTCCATTCCCCGGGTCTGCCGATATAGTTCGCGCAGGTCGGCTCCTGCTGAAAATCCGCATGGCAAAGTGCTGTGTACGATGAGAGAGTGGACGCTTTCCTCGAGTTCAGGAAGCGCGGCTATAAATCTCTCAAACTCCTCGAGCGACTGCGAGCCAAACTCGTTACACGGTTTTCGATGGAGCACGAGCTCGATCACTCCGTCTCGTACCATCCAGGATATCGCCTGCCCGTGGAACTCTTTCATCGTGGAAACGACAGAATACTAGAAACCTCGGTCATCTGCGCGATCATGTGAACAGGCTCCGGCACTGGCGCTTTAAACTAAACTAATTGCAATGAACATTTCTACTACCCGCCTTCGCCGCTGGTTTGCGGCTGTCGGGGTGCTGGTGTGCCTGTTGGTACTGGGCATGTATTTTCATGCACGCCATAGCATTCAGAATGCGCTGAATCAGGTTCCAGAAAAACTGAACATTCAAGTCCAGCAGAGTGCGCAAGGTTTCACCGTGTCAAGGTCTGAGCAGGGAAGAACGTGGTTCAAACTGCAGGCCAGTAAGGCGGTCCAGTTTAAAGCGGGTGGCCGGGCCGAGTTGCACGACGTGATGATTACGATTTACGGCCGCGATTCGTCTCGTTTCGACCGGATCTATGGCAAGACGTTCGACTACGACCAGCAGTCCGGCAACGTAACCAGCACTGGCGAAGTCTCCATTGACCTGCAGGCGAATCCGCAAGGTGTTACGAATCCAGACCAGGCCGCGCCCAAAGAACTGAAAAATCCAATTCATCTGAAGACTACGAATTTGGTTTTTAATCAGAAGACAGGAAACGCGTGGACGCCAGCGCTGGTGGAATTCTATGTGCCGCATCTAAGCGGCTCGGCTATCGGTGCGAACTACGATGCCAATCGGAATGTTCTGGCTCTGCAGTCACAGGTCCAACTGGAAGTGAGCGGCACGACGACAATGTCTATTCGGGCCCAACATGCCGTACTCCGGAAAGACCCACGAGAGATTGTCTTGAAGTCGCCGCAAACCGAGTCGTCCCGGGAGCACGGCAAAGCCGATGAAGCAATTTTATTCTTGCGGGACGACAATAGCCTTGACCACGCGACCGCAATCGGCAACGTAGTAATCAGTTCACATCACTCTGCCGGCCAGGACCGGTCAAATTCCGAAAAGCTGAGATCTGCGGGAAGGAATATGCAGATCACATCCCAGAGACTCGAAATTGCAATGCGCGGGGAAAACCAGATCGCCACTGCAGCCTTCTCAGGCGATGTCCATTTCAAGAGCGGAGGCTCGCAATCCGCGGAAGGATCCGCTGGGCGAGCAGTTTTAAATTTCGGTCCGGGAAACGCTGTTGGCCAGATTCATGCAGAGCAGCAGGTCGAAGTGGTAGAACACCAAATGTCCGGAGGCAAACCTACACAGGATGTTAAAACCACAGCTCCGACCCTCGATCTATTCCTGGCCGACGGGAACCGGCTTACGCGAGCGGAGACCTTCGGGGCCGCGCAAATTGCATTGCTTCCGGCGCCTAATGAAAAGGGTGCTGCGACTCATGTTACCGCCGACAAGTTCACTGCGAAGTTCGACGCCCTGGGCCAGCTTTCGCAAGTTCACGGCGAGCAAGATGCGCGAGTGGCCTCGATCGCGCTTCCACATGCCAATTTGGCAGAGCAAGATCGCATAAGTACCAGCGACACTATCGACGCATACTTCCGGCCCGGCACTGGAATCGAAACTCTTGTGCAGCAGGGCAATTTCAAATACGTATCTGGTACTCAGCAGGCTTTTGCGGATCGCGCTCGGTATACACCGGCCGACCAGATTGTGACTTTAAATGGCTCACCCCGGATCGTTGACTCTAGCATGGAGACGACGGCTACCACCGTCCGCCTGAACCGCGCTACCGGCGAAGGGTTTGCCTTCGGAGACGTGAAGACCACTTACAACGACCTTAAAGCTCAGCCGAACGGTGCTCTGCTGGCCTCTTCTAACCCGATCCATGTGACATCAGAAAACATGGCCGCTCACAATCGCGGGTTCGCGACTTACAGGGGCAATGTTCGCTTGTGGCAGAATGCAAACATGATCGAAGCTCCAACGGTCCAATTTCAGAAGGATCAGCGGGTCGTGATTGCTGCGTCCTATGCGCAACAGAAGGTGTCGACGGACCTCATCTCAGTTGATAACAAGGGAAAAACCACGCCGGTTTACGTTACCGCCAATCACCTGAGCTATTACGACTCGCAGCGGAAGGCGCACTACGAAGGCGCAGTTATAGTGCAAAGCACTGACATGACGATGACGTGCCAGCAGATGGACGTGTTTTTTGCCAGCAAGCAATCTGTGGAGAACCGGACGTCCTTGCCAGGCGCACTTTCGCGTCAAACCACGGCAGCACCACAAATCTCGACAGCCCAAGCCCAGCTCGACAAGATTATCGCTTCTGGTTCGGTACTGATCACGCAACCGAATCGGCGAGCCACAGGCGACCAGCTCGTCTATACGGCTGCTGACGACAAATTTGTGGTGACAGGAGGACCGCCTGTGATTTTCGATGTTGAACATGGCAGGACAACCGGCGCCTCCCTGACCTTGTACAGAAATGACAATCGTGTGCTTATTGAGGGTGATAAAGGATCGCCAGCCGTGACTCAGACTAGGACCAATCGTATCCCGTGAGTCTTTGGGTTCAGTGAGCCGTCGTGGAATGAACGTTCAGAATGACTCGCCGATAAGACGTCAATCGTGGTGATCCGTTATCCGTAACTGCCAGAATAATGTGCGCGACCCCCGAACCTGCGCATGGAGGAAATCCGGGAAGCCATGCATGCTGACAAGCTGCGGTAGGTGTAATTATCGCTTTAGAAGTTTCAGAACCTTCGATTCTCAATTCAGCTAGACGAGTTCCAGTTGCTCCTGCCTCACGGTAGTGGAACCAGTGATAGGTGAGTTGCTGGCCATCGGGATCGCGGGTTCCGGCTGCATCCAAGGTGATCGGTTTACCAATCTCGGCATCGAGAAATATGGGCCGGGTTCCTGAAGTTCCATTCACTACCACGACAGGATTGTGGTTTGCACTCGCGTAGTCACTCGTCGTCCAGCTCATGCGCGCCGCAAAGTCGTTCTGAAATGCCTCTCGCCAGCGCCAGATTGTTGCCTGGTCGCTGGTGTACTGTTTTCCATCCGCTCCAGTGACAGTGTCTTGTGACGTAACGCGCAGGAACAGATCGCCGCCCTGCGTCCAGATCGGATGCGACTCACCATAAGGCTGACGATATACGTATCTGCCTCCCCAACCACCCCAGTCTGGTCGGCGATAGCCGTTCAAGCCGTTATCAATCAAATTGAGAAATGAAGGGGTATCGCCTTCCATGATGAAAAGAAATTTTGGATAAAGTTTGCCGAGCAGGCCGTGACTGCGAACATTTTTGTCTAACCATTCATTCGTAACCGTGGAAAAATCACCACCAGGGCAATTTCGGTAATAGTTGTCTCCGCTGATTCCGGTCCAGGTTGCGTAGTAGTATTCTTCACCGTTCGGTGGAGAGGGCTGAACGATGTAGAACAGCCCCGGAAACTCGCGTCGAATCCACGGACCGGCATCGTCCTGATCGGAGATCGAATACACGCGAAGTTTGCTGATGGCTTTTACGAGCTCATCTGGGGGAAGGTTTGCACGCATTTGAATGAGGGCTTCAGCCAGCGTGTTAGCACCTCCCCAAATGCAAATCCAAAGCGGCCGAGGATCATCTCGTTTCGCGGCCTGAGCAATGGCTTCTGCTCCGGGCGACAGTTTGTCGATTCCGGTTGCGGCGATGCCGTATGCTGTTTGGCCGGGAAAGACTCGATCGTTCAGGTATTCGGCCGTAGGCCAATCCTGCGCGTGCAGAAGCAAATTCGTCCGCACCTGGCCATATGCCGAGATCAGGGCGCGCATGGTCTCGGGGTGGAGGGCAGCTTTCTGCCAGGTTGACGTGGCTGCAATCAGAGCCTCAATGTCAAACTGATTCGAGTAAAGGAGAAACCGGACCAGCGACATTTGATCGTCCGGTTCGTTACCGATATCGCTGATCACAACGATGCGAGGCCGACCAGCGAAGTCGTCGATGTGAGTTGGGTCAAGAGGCTGCGCGGTGACCGAAGCCGCAGCCCCAAACGTGATCAGGAGCAGGTACAAGTACGTACATCGCGACAACGTGAAACAGCAAAATCGATTTCTATAAATTGAGCGCATAGTGTGCAGGGCAGACTTGGATTCTACCGTTGTTAGTAAAGGCGAAAGCCAGCAGCACGTTTAATGCCGAACTTGGCAAGATTACCGCCGTTTCGTTGACTTTGGTTAGGACGGGTGATAGGGTCAACTTTGATGGCATGGCAGTTCGGCTGCCATCAAAGAGACCCGAGTGGAACGATAAATGCTGAGGCTGGCCGCCGACGAGATATGCAAGTCCTATCGCGGTCGCAGAGTCGTAAATGGCGTCAGTTTAAGCGTCAGTGAAGGCGAAGTTGTTGGTTTACTTGGGCCTAACGGAGCTGGCAAGACGACCAGCTTCTATATGATTGTCGGCCTGATACCGCCAGATACAGGCCGCATCCTCGTGAACGAGGAAGAGATCACTGACGTGCCCATGTACAAGCGGGCCCGGCAATACGGCATTAGCTATCTCCCCCAAGAGGCGTCGGTCTTTCGAAAGCTCACGGTTGAGGAGAACATTCTCGCCGTGCTCGAAGCGCAACCTGTTTCATGGCACGAGCGTCGGGAGACGATGGAGCAGCTTATCGATCAATTGGGGTTGGAGCACATTCGCCAGAACCGTGGCTACGCGCTTTCTGGTGGCGAACGGCGGCGGGTTGAGATAGCAAGGGCACTTTCGATTAAGCCGAAATTTATTTTATTAGACGAGCCGTTTTCGGGAATCGATCCCATTGCGGTTCTGGACTTGCAAAAAATCATTAGCAACATGAAGTCTGCGGGGATCGGAGTGCTGATTACGGATCACAATGTGCGCGAGACACTTTCTGTGACTGATCGCGCGTACATCATCAACGAGGGAAAGATTTTCCGTCACGGCACGCCGGAAGAACTCGGTGCTGATTCAGAAGTAAGAAGAGTTTATTTGGGGGAGAGTTTTAGCTTGGTGTAAACATCGTCGCAAGTCATTCGTTGTTGGTCGTTAAGAGAGCTTCGCACGTCGGGCGTCGCAGGTTGCGCGCTTGTTTCATGAGTAGAGATCGAGCCGCGGCAAAGCTCGAAGGTTTTCCGCCAACGACCAAGGACGAATGACCAACGACGAATAACGCAGGACGCAAGACTGACGTCGCGGCTTTTTTTATGGTTCTTCTGCAGCCCAAACTTCACCTGAAAGTCTCGCAGAGGCAGATCCTTACTCCTGGCCTCGTGCAGATGGTCAGTGTTCTTGCGCTTAACAAACTTGAACTCAAGGACATGATTACTGCCGAGATGGTGGAGAATCCTGTTCTCGAAGAACTCGAAGATGCGGTGCCGCTGATTGACGACGTCGGACGCAAAGAAGAAGAACGCGAGCGTGCGTCAACCGTCGAGGAAACGCCAGCTGCAACTACTGAGGAGAAGAAAGATCCTTTCGAAGAGATCGATTTTGGTTCCTTCTTTAAAGACTATCTCGATCCGGGTTTTCGCAGTCCTGGTGACTTTGAAGAAATCGAGCGGCCCTCCTTCGAAAATTTTCTCTCGAAACCCAGCACCTTGACTGATCACCTCATTTGGCAGCTCGGATCGATATCCACTCGGCCGCCAGTACGTGAAGCGGCGGAGTTAGTCATCGGCAATCTTAACGAAGACGGATATCTAATCGCGACCGAGGACGAATTGCTGGGACTCGTTTCGGTGGCATCTCCTGAGAGCGATGCGGAAAAAGCGGAACGCCTTGTAAAGGAAGCCGTGGCCCTAGGTTTGGGTGAGTCAGGAGATGAGAGTACGGCTTCTGATAACAGCTTCATGGAAACAGGTGAAGTCTACGAATCTGCTAATTCTGAGGTTTCATTTTCCTCAAACGGTGCTGCTGCCTCTTCGAATGACGCGGGTGCGGCAATCGCGCTCGGCCCCGAAGCACAGAGTTCCGCTCCAATTCCGGCGAATGGCTCACATCCGCTACAAACGGCAAACTTCACGCGTGACGATCTTCGCGAAGCGATTGAAACTGTTCGTCAGTTGGATCCCCATGGCGTGGCCTGCTGCGATTTGCGCGAGTGCCTCCTCTACCAATTGCGTTATCACCAGACCCAACTTGGCGAGAACGTGAACGGAACGGCGCAACCGCTTGTGGATGCAATTGCTGTTGTGGACCAGCATCTTAGGGCCCTTCAGAACAAACAATACAAGGAAATTTCTCGCGCCATCAACCGTCCGCTGGAAGCAGTACAGGCAGCGCTCGATTACATCCGCACCCTCGATCCACGTCCCGGCCTTCGTTACAACAAAATTCAGCCCCATCTGATCGAGCCCGACGTCGCCTTCGTCAAACACGGCGACGAATGGCTCGTAATGATGAACGACGAAGATGTCCCGACGTTGCGTCTGAATCCCGCCTATCGAAAGCTGCTCAGCAAAGACGGCAACGATCGCGACACCCGCAATTATGTAAAGGAACGCTTCAAGAGCGCCATTCAACTCATTAAGAACATTGAACAACGAAAGCAGACGATTTTGAAGGTTTGTTATTCCATCGTCACCCGCCAACGTGACTTCCTCGAAAAGGGCATTGACGAGCTCAAGCCGATGATGATCAAAGAAGTCGCAGAGGAAATCGGGGTTCATCCTTCTACTGTGAGTCGCGCCGTTGCGAGCAAGTATGCCCATACACCGCAAGGAGTGTTTGAGCTGCGCTATTTTTTCAGCGAAAGCGTGAATGGGCCCGAGGGCGGCAACACCTCTCTGCTCATCCTGAAACGGCGCGTCAAGAAATTGATCGAGGAAGAAGATCCATCAAAGCCTTTGACCGATGAACAAATTACCCGCATTCTGCAGTCGCAAGGTATTCAGGTAACGCGACGTACCGTGGCCAAGTATCGCGAAGATATGAGAATTCCCAGCACGCACCAGAGAAGGGTAAAAAAGTAAGCTTTCAAGTATTAGCCCTCAGCCAAACTCGTGAACAATGAGATTCAAGCTGATGGTTAAAGGCTGACCGCTAAGGACCTGCTGCAATTCGCTTCTAAACCTGACCCGGAGAGTCTCCATGAACGTGGAATACACTGGCAGGCACTACGAAGTTACCCCCGCAAACCGCAATGAAATTGAAGCCGGGCTCAGCAAAATCGAGAAGATCTTGCGGGGCAAGTTTGAAACCAAGGTCATCTTGGCTGTCGAAAAACACCGCCACAAAGCTGAAATCACGATTAGCTCGAGTGTTGGAGATCTGGTTGGGATAGCTCAAGCGAATGACATGGCTCTGGCGATCGGGGAGGCATTGGAGCACCTGCAAAAACAGGCCCTGAAAAATAAAACTCGCATCATCACCAAGAAGCGGCGCAGCCATAAAAAATGGGACGACGAGGAGCGTCGCGCGCCGGAGCCTTCGACCGCGGTCGCCGCTGCAGCATCATCATCGACGATTGCGATGGTCGTGCACAAATTTCCCGCAGTCGCGAAATCGACCGAAATTCACCTGGTCCGCTCCGATGAGGCGGTTGCCATACGTCCCATGACTCTCGAGGAAGCGATTAAAGAAGTTCACTTTCGTGACCGTGACGTATTCGTTTTCCGCGATCCAAAGGGTAAGCTGATGATCCTGCACCGCACTCGGGATGGAAAGGTGGAGCTGATAGAAGCGCCTTGATTCAGAGACAGTAATCAGCGGCTACCGGTTGCGAGTCAGTCGTGATTCTTGCCGTGTCTCGTGATGCGTTTTGAGGTTGGTGCCCACAGCTCGTGAATTGCCGCAATATTTCTGTAGGCGTTCATCAGCAGCAATGGTCAACAAAGCTAAGTTCCACGAATCACGAAGCACGAGGCACGAGTCCACAGACCACGAACCACAGCTTTTTACGCCTTTGCCGCTTGTCCCTTCTGAACGGGTTTCTTTGCGAGCTCTTCGATCGAAGGGCATGATTTTGCTGTAGTCAGGGTTTTGGCGGGCGGCAGGTGTCCAGTTTGCAGTGCATGCGAAAGCATTTCTAGTGCCATGCCTGTGTTTGCCGGCACCACAATGGTTGCCCTGAGCAGCCCCTGTTGCACCCACGCCTGCCCTGTGGCCCGCACACCATCGATTCCAAGGAACGGCACTTTGAGCCACTTTGCCCGTAAAGCCGAATCCGAGAGCTCCTGAATCGCCTTCCTCGCGCCGATTGCCATCGAGTCATCCTGCGCGGCGATGAGGTCGATTTCGGCGTGTTGCGAGGTTGAGAGTTTCATCCAAGAAGCCACTGCTTTGTATGCTCCCGCTTCAGTCCAGTTGGCTTTCATCAATTTCACTTGAATGTGAGTCGGTTTCGTTTCAAACGCTCCGCTCGTCCGCTGCTTTGCCGCTAGGCTTTCCGGCGGTCCTTGTAGAAGCAAGATCGAGCCGAGTTTTGGTAGCAGCGCTTTGATCTGGTCACCCTGGATTCGCCCGATCTGCTCGTGGTCGGAACTGATTGAGAAAATAGGGATTTTGTATGCGTTGCGCAATTCTTCGATGTACTCCACTTCCCGATTCAGCACCACCCATCCAATACCCGCCGCTGCTGCCGCTCGCGCTACTTGCGGAAGAGCTGTCCCGCCGACCGGCTCGAAGATAATCCCATCGGGATGAGGTTCAGTCGTGGATTGAATTACCTTGAGCAGCTGCTGGCTCTGCAAAATTGCATCATTCTCGGCATACAGAAGCTGTAGCTCGACGCCGAGGCGTCTGGCTGCCTCTTCGGCCGATTGTGCCTGCTCAATTTGATAATCATTGTCGCGCGTAGTTAAAGAAACAACGAACCTCAGCTTTTTCATAACGCCTCTAAGTCGGAGGAAGTTCTTGTTAATCCTAAAGTTAAATGTCCAGTTTCGCCTGTAACTAGAGTAATGGTGGGCTCCCCGCCTTATATTCCAATTTCATGAACTCTTTTAAATGCTAAAATCTCGGCCCTGAGAAGAACACATGCGAAGGTACATACTTTTTCCTATTCTGGTTATTTTTCCTTTGATTGTTAGCGCGCAGGAGAAGCTGTCGGTCCACTGGGAAGAGCTGACAGGGCCGGATTTCATAAAGGCAATCGCCCGTGCGCAGGGCACGTGCTTGCTTCCATTTGGAATTCTCGAAAAGCACGGTCCGCATTTGCCTATTGGCAACGACTTGCTCGTGTCCCGTTATGCCTCGCTGCATGCGGCCGAAAAGGATTACGCGGTTGTTTTTCCTGAGTACTACTTTGGCCAGATCTTTGAAGCCCGTCATCAGCCCGGAACCGTGGCCTACAGCTCTCATCTTCAAATGGAACTTCTGCAGGAGACCACCGATGAAATGGCCCGCAATGGCTGCAAGAAGATCATCATCGTCAATGGTCATGGCGGAAACGAGCACCTGCTGCCATTCTTCGCGCAAAGCCAACTGGAGAAGCCGCACGATTACGTGGTCTATGTTTTCGACAGCAGAAAGCCTGCTTCCGGCGGTCCCCCGGTCAAGGATTCCCTCGATATGCATGCCGGCGAGAGTGAAACGTCGAAGACAATGATCGCGCGTCCTGACTTGGTCCATCAGGATCGCGCCGCGTCCGAATCCGGTGCAGACCAACATCGCTTGAATTTGCCCGATGATGTTTATACCGGCATTTGGTGGTACGCGCGCTTTCCCAATCACTACTCCGGGGACGGTACCCTGGCCACCCGCGAACTCGGGAACTTTCAAATGAACTGGTGGATAGATGAGGTCGTAAGGGTTATTAAGGCGGTCAAAGCCGACAACGAAAGTTTGCGTTTACAAAACGAATTTTACGAGAAAGCGCAGCATCCGCTGGACACGAAGCAGTAATCAAGCAGGCAGCTTCAGGCATCACGTCAGTTTGGGGAGGATCAAACCTTAGTACACGTCCATAGGTACATCGTCCTATGGCCCAATAACCGCAGTAACATCGGCCAACCGTACATGTCGTAGTACGCTGCAGTCAGAGTCATTCAGGCCGGCTCATCAGACAGGAACCTGTCGCCATGCCACGCATTCCGATCTTCAAGCTCGGGCCACAGGTCGAGTCTGTGCCGCCACGGCTCACCGCCTATACTCCCTCCTTTTCGCTTGAAAGCCTGCAACTCGGAATCGATAACGTTCGTCACGACGTTTCCTTGAGCCCGGAATTCATGAAAGTGGCAGGCGCCCACATCGCCAAATTGATCGCGAAATACGGCAACATTGAGAACCTCACGACGGCCGAGCCGTCCAGAAATATGTTTTCAAAACCTGCCGTGGGCTCGGGAAAGAAAAGTCGGGATTTAAAACCGGTTCTGGTGGAGTTACACAAGTCAGCTCTGAATCAGGCAAAAGCAGGCGGGAATCTCGGGATCGACCTTCTTGCGCGTGCGTCCATCCTGAAGTTTCTGCGTTCCGAACTAGGCGCGCAGTACGCAAAAGCTCTCGAACGCTGCAGGGAGACGCTTAAGGGGTATGAGGGAATTCGCCAGCAGAAGGCTCTCGAATATCGCGAGACTGTGGCAGCATTCCAGATAAGCAAGAAGAACATCATCAGGCGTGTCGGCCAGGAGATATTTCGCGTTCTGCGGGAGATCGAGCGCGAAACTCTCTCGACCATGCGGCGATCGCTATTTGGAGAACAGTCGGCAGACTACCAGCTCTTTCTTCATCAATTCATCTTTCTTGAAGAGTGCCGGGACTCGTACTTAGCCGCCGAGAGTTATGTATTGATTGGAGGATTTGAAAACGACCCCGACTCCTTCGGCAATATTCACGCTCTAGCTTGCGAATTTCTGAAAGTAGTTGTGCCTGATGCCGAAGCTGCAGAAGACGCTCAGTTCGATAGCTGGCTCAACTCGCCCGAAAATGCGCATCAACTGATTGGCACGGGCGAAGCCGCAGAACGTGAATATCAACAACGTCTGGAGCTCTGGGTCGAACTCCTTGAGCGCGAAAAATTGCTGGACCTGGTGGTCGCAGCGTACGAAGTCGTCCCGCTCATCCCAGAATTCTCACCGATGGTTGACCCGCAGCAGCTGAAATACGCCTTGGTATTCCGGAAAGAGCGCGATCGAATCGAAAAATTGATCGAGGAGCACGGCAAGCTCTCCCGCCGGAACTTAACAGCCGCAGTAGATCGCGTTTCGCAGTGCAGCGGCGGACAACGTGCGAAGATTGCCGCCCGGCTGCTCCGCGACTTCATGCTCTACCATCGCGATCGACGCCGGCTGGAAGTTCTGAACCAGGCACTCGAGAAAATCAACTTAATTACCAACGACAAACTTCGTGATCTTTCCAGGTTGAACGGCACATTGTATGAGTTCCTTTTGCCGGAAGAGAAATCCAACTCCAATGACAAGCCTGTTACTCGCCACGTAATTCTCAAGGCTGACGTCCGCGATTCATCACGCCTGACCCGGTCTCTGTTACAACGGGAAATGAATCCCGCCTCTTATTTCAGCCTCAATTTTTACGATCCCGTAAACAAGCTGATCCCGAAATATGGCGCCACGAAAGTATTCGTGGAAGGCGACGCAATTATTCTGGCGATGCTGGAACATGAGGGCGATCCAGCACTTTCAGTGGCTCGCACTTGCGTCCTGGCGCGAGAGATGATGGAGATCGTTGGTGGCTACAATCAATTACTGCAGCGCGCCGGACTTCCTTCGCTGGAACTTGGAATAGGCATTTCCTTTCAAGACTCCTCACCTATGTATCTGCTCGATGGCGATCATCGCATCATGATCTCCGACGCGCTGAACGAAAGTGACCGGCTTTCCTCGTGCGACAAGCGCATCCGGAAGGCTATGCACGACATCGCAGTTCCGTTTAACGTTTACGAATTTCGTGCCAGCGCGGCCGCCGAAGCCGAGTTGATGAGATACAACGTTGGCGGAATCCGCATCAGCGAAGCCGCATTCAACCGCTTACGCCAAGAAATTTCTCTGGAACAATGTAAGCTCGATTTTCCACGCTTATGGGGCAGTGAGGACATCCGATACTGGAGCGCATTGGTCCCAGTCGGGGCCGACATCTTCCGGCGATTACTTATTCGTGTAACTCAGGCGCCAGTGGTCAACCCTGCGGAATTTGCCCTCGTAGGCTGGACTGACACTTCGATATATGAAGTCTGCACCAATCCTGCCGTTTACGCTGCCCTGGAGAAAGCGCTAGGGCAGGCAAAATCTTAACCACCAAGAGTTCCTGTCGATTCACTCTCGATTCATCATTCATTCATCCAGCATTCACCACCACATAAGTTCCCGAGCGACACTGAAACCGAGTAAATGGAATTGTCTGCCGCCGGGGAGGACCAATCTGCATGGGACGAAAACTTACAATTGTTTTCGACGCCGATGGTGAACACCGCACTGCCGCCGAAGCCTTAAAAGGCGTTCTCGAAGCTCAATTTCATTGGCGGACTTCCTGCTCGAGCGAATGCTCATCCATCAGGGGCACGCACTTGTGAACATCAGGGCCCGAGCCAGACTTCGAGGATCTACTGGCCTGAACTGTATAGATGAGTTTATAAGCACGAATCGTTATGTGGCGTGGCCCGGACTGACATCGTTCTGCTTCGTCCGGGCCCAAGCGGGGAAACGATAAAAACCCGCTCCGCATCGTCTCGTTAGATGCACCGGATGGCGCAACGTGGGTATCAGACTAATGCGGCTAAACCAAGCCAAATCACGCGGCGTTCTTTGAGTACTCGGCACATTTGTGCTCGAGCGTGCGAATAAGCCCGTCGTAAGATTTCTCAAACTTCTCGACGCCTTCTTCGGTCAACTCCATTCCGATCGAGCGCAAGTTGATGTCCATTGCCAGCAGTCGCCCAATTACTTCTTCGTTATCAGATGCATCGCCGGGTAATGCGGATTGTGCGTGTCCGTGATCTCGGAATGCGGCGAGTGTTTCTGGGGGCATGGAATTGATCGTGTCCTCGCCGATCAGGCCCTCGATATACATCACGTCAGAGTAGGCCTTGTTCTTGGTGCTAGTACTTGCCCACAAAGGCCGTTGCAGCCGCGCGCCGCGCTCTCTAAGTTTCTGAAACTCATCGCCCGAGAAAATTTCGCGAAATCTCGAGTATGCCAGCCTAGCGTTTGCGATTCCTGCCTTTCCGCGCAACGCGAGAGCTTCTGGTGTGCCAGTTTCTTCAAGAGCTTTGTCGACTGCGACGTCGACTCGGCTTACAAAAAACGAAGCAACTGAGGATACTTTGTGCGGCTCGTGGGCACGCGAAATTCCGCGCAAATACGCGTGCGCTACCTCATCATATTGGCTGACCGAAAATGTGAGCGTGACGTTTACGTTGATCCCCTCTGCCGTCAGTTGCTCGATAACGGGCAGTCCTTCGCATGTGGCTGGAATTTTCACCATTAGGTTCGGGCGGCCGACCTCACTCCAGAGCCGGCGCGCTTCCGAAGTGCTTCCGGAAGTGTCATACGCGAGATGGGGGTTTACTTCAATACTGATGAAGCCGTCGTTTCCGCTGGTTTCGTCGTAAATGGGTCGAAGAGCGTCCGCGGCCATTCGGATGTCCTCTACTTCGATCTGCTCGAACAGAGCCGCTGGGTTGGTGCGCGAATTGTGCCGCAGAATCTTGTCAATGGTTGCATCGTACTGATTGCCGCCAGAAATCGCCTTGTCGAAAATTGTGGGATTACTGGTAATACCACTGACGCCATCCTCGTGGATCAAGCTTTTCAGCTCACCTGAGGTAATCAGGTCCCGCCGCATGTAGTCGAGCCAAATGGATTGGCCAAGCTTCCGGATTTCTTGTAATGAATTCATCGTTATCATTGCCTCGTGGTGATGGGATGGGCTGAGCGAAACGGCGGTTGCACTACCTAAGGTGATACAGTGTCCCGAGGATGGCTCCGAACGCGGCGTGCGCAACAAATACGGATACCGGCGTGCGATAGCCGTAGTTCAACGCCATGAAGCCTGGCGGCTCAAGCTGCCGGCGGGCAGTTGGGCCCTTTTGCTCGGTTGCCATTCGTGGATGAAGACTGGGTAATAGAGACATGACGACTGTGAGGATAAACAAAGCGTGAGCCAGTCCGAGCAGCAGGCCGAACCACCAGTTAACGACATGCCGCGCCTGGAAGATATAAACGTAGAAAAAGGAAAAAAACCAGCCATTCAGGAAGTGCCCGAAAAAACCATATACCCGCGCTTTTTCACGCTCGGGTGTAATGATGGTTCCCAATAGATACGGTACATTCATCCGGGTCAGGCCAAAGCCTTGGCTCATCGACAGCAGCGTCGAAAGCGCTAGTGTCGCGACGAACCCCGAAAGTACCCAGCTTCCCCAGTTCATGCTGCGCTCGTTTGATGCGGCTCCTGATGAGTCGCGCTTTCCGGCCGATGTGCGAGCTGTTGTTCACCTTTTTCGCGCTGTGTTAGCGAGAGGGCTGCGCCGATCAAGCCCACATGCGTAAATGCCTGCGGAAAATTCCCTAAGGCTTGGCCGGTGGTACCGTCGATCTCTTCGGCATACAACCCGACCTCATTTTTGTACTTCAGCAACGTCCGGATAAGATTGCGAGCGTCTTGCGCGCTACCGCCGCCGAGCGCCAGATATTCTGCCTCCCAGAAGCTGCAGATGGCAAATGTCCCTTCTGGTGGAAGTTGTTCGGAACGGTAGAGCAAACCCTCAGCCGTCCCAAGCTTCTCTCGCAATTTTCGGTAGGTAGAACGCATTTTCGGGGAGTCGGCGCTTTCAAAGCCGTACCAGGAGAGCAGTACAAGGCTTGAATCGAGCTCGTGACCATCCAGTTCACTGACATATGACTCTAGCTGTGGGTTCCAGGCGCGACTAAACATCTGCTTGCGTATTGCCTCTGCTTGCCGTTTGTATTCTTCGAGAGGAACCCGTTTGACCTTGCCTTGCTCACCGAGGGAAATCAGACGATCGAGGGCCGTCCAACAGAGCAGCCGAGAGTGGGTGTGCGGACGCGGCCCGGTGCGAGGCTCCCATATGCCTTGATCGGGACTGTCCCAATGTTTCGCGACATAGTTTCCAAAGCCGACAAGCACTTTTTGCATTTCGCGGTCGAGGTCTCCACCATGGAAAGCGTATTGTGCGGCAGCGTCAATCACTTCTCCGTAGACATCCATTTGGATCTGGTCTCGCGCGGCATTGCCAATACGTACCGGATGTGACCCTCTATACCCGCGAAGCGTCTTCGAGTTCCGCTCTGCAGGAGGTGAATTGCCATACACGGTGTATAAAATTCTGAGTTCCGGCTGGGTGAGACGCGTCGCGTGTATCATCCAATCGAGAAAGCCGCTTGCCTCTGTCCAGAATCCCAGTTCAAGCAAAGCGCGGATTGTGAGCGACGCATCGCGTAGCCAGCAGAAGCGATAATCCCAATTGAGATCGCCACCAATACGCTCCGGGAGTGATGTAGTGGGGGCGGCGATTATTGCGCCCGATGGCGCGAAGATCATTAACTTTAGGGCGAGCGCGCTTCGAACTACTTCATCACGAAAGTGGCCGTCGTACTCAGCCTTCGCTGCCCATTTCTGCCACCAGTCCACGCAGACCTCGATTCGGCGCGGAATCAGCTCAAGTGGAGGCAGGACCGCGGGGGAACTGAGCGAGTACGTCAGCGAAAAGACTAGGCTCTGACCTGCATGCAATGTGGTCTTACCGAAAGCTCCCGAATCTTCTGTGTTGAGCGGGATACTGGCGCGAAGCCAGTGGACTCCCCGTCCATTTACAACCCGGAACCCAAGTTTCCCCCGGTCCCGTATTGCGACGACATTCGCGCCATAATTCGCGCGCGGAACCAGAGCAGTTTCGACATCTACTTCACCCGAGGTACATGTGAATTGGCGAATGATCTCGTGGTCGGGAACCATGGTTTCGGCAGCCGCATCCCTGACCGGCATAAGATCCACGAGCTCGGCACTGCCAGCCGAAGTGTGGAATTCAGTCTTAAGTACGTTGGTGTCTTTTATGTACTCACGCTTAACCGAGCGAGGTCCAACCGGAGCAATCTTCCAAAAGCCGCCACGCTCGCGGTCTAGAATGGCGGCAAACAGAGATGGTGAATCGAAGCGCGGCCAGCACAGCCACTCGATGGATCCATATTTCGAAACCAAGGCTGCGGTGCGGCAGTCCCCAATGACAGCATAGTCATTGATTTCCGGAAACGAACCAGAGGGGTCGTGGGCAAGCGGGGCTGAGGTGACATCGGGCATGAGTGCCGTATTTCGTCCACCAAACGCCAGGAAACCTCTAACTAGATGCAAACAATGAAGTAAGCTTTGCTTTGATCTTTCGCCGGGTTCGTCGGCACAAGCAGAAAAATACAGTATTAACCCGATAGCCCAGCGCTCCTCGACTCAATTACACATAGTTCAGCCCCAACGCGAAGGAGACGGAAGGCAGGCGTTGGTCGTACCTCCCCTTTATCCGGCGCCTGCCACCTCCCTAAACTCTTCCCGATCCCCACTCCCAAAGTTTCGGCATCACTGTACATTTTGTGCAGTAACTTCTGCGCTTCCAAAATTATCAAAAAGGTTTAGGAGTTTTCAGGCTGCCGCCGCACTCGTCGGTTTCAATACGACCGCCTTGAGCTGATCGAAGACCAGGGTCAGCTTCGACGAACATCGTCCGCAGAGCCAGAAGTGAGAAACTGTTCGCGGGGACTTGGCAAGCTTGGAGGAAGCTTCATTCACGGCTTTTTGGCGTACTTCAAATTGAAAGAGGCGACCGTCCCTCAGATAACGAAGCGGAGCACCGCAAGCCGGATTGGCGCAACGAGAAACCATGAGAGCCATTCAATGTATCGCAGGGAACCTTAAGTGATGGAATCAGGTGAACTCTGTATTTGTGTCTGCGATGTAGTGGAAAAGTACAAACCTAACGGGCTGATGCGATCGAAGATTTTCCCGGAAAGAAGGTGCCGCCATTTAGCACCAAGCGAACTGCTTGAAGCAAGTCGCGTGCAGCCTCACTTTTCGAGACGGCACCCCGAATCGGCCCCGCCCTGAAGCGGGAAACGACGTCTTCGGATAAATGAAGTGAAAACATTATTACCGGAATATTAGGGCGCTGCTCAGCAATTTCGGCCGCAGCCTCGAAACCATTCATTTCAGGCATCGTTATGTCCATGATGATGATGTCTGGAGAGGACTCAATGGCCAATTCAACCGCTTCGCGACCGGTACCAGCTTCACCAGTTACTGTCCAGTGTGGAACGGACTCCAACAGGTTTCGGATCCCCATCCGCATGACCTCGTGGTCATCCGCTATGAGAATTCTAACTGGACGGGCTTCAGTTCCCAGGGACTCGCTGCTGAGACTCGCCAAAGACATGGGCTGTTCAACGTAGAATGGATAGCATACATCGTTTCTTCAGAAAATTCTTCATACGTTAATCCAACTTAAACTTTCGTTGGAGGATTTCTCGAGGAGTTGAGCGGCTTTTGCACGGTAGCGTTGGTATGCGATGTGTAATCGAAGCTCCTCCGCGGTGCCTTGAACCGTCGATCGTGCCATCTTGCAAAAGCCTAGACGGAAAACACAGTACGCCAATATGTAAGCATCGAGTTCCAGAGATGCATTCGCTCCAGAGAGCTGCTGGAATCTAGCAACCAGAAACTCTGTCGCAGCGGTTCCAAGGTCCCATTCGATAATTGTGCCGGCCAGGTCCCATGCAATCCCGCACGGGCCGGGGAAGAAATGATTGTCCCCATGGCTAACCGCATCGGTCTTAATAATCTTTCCGGAGCTAGCGATCCATTCGTGGGGCTGCATGCGGCCATCGGCGAGAACAGGACCATGCAGAGACAGCAGGCCAGGGTCAACTTTAATTTCCCGCCCAAATTCCTCTCGAACGTTGTGAATGAGCATTTGTTCGAGCTCGGATTCTCGAGGAGCAGTGCAGGAAAATTCGGCCGCACGGAAGGTGCAATAACGGGCGATATTTTCCAGAACTTCTGCGTTCAGGTCTCGTCTTTGAAGCGATTTTCCATTTATTGTGGCGTAAGAGAGAAATCCGTCGCCAATGTCTGACACCACTGGCGAGAAGCCAGCTTTGGCTAAAGCAAACGCGCGGTCGCGCGCTTCTTTGCCGATCCGTCCCATCCCTTCAAATTTGATGAAATGGCTACGATCGGCAGACAAAACCTTAAATCGTTCCATCTGTGTCCAGCTTTCGGGCCAGTTAAGCTCTCCGTCACAGAAATGCTGGCGCCAATCGCCGCCGCCAATGTATCGAAAACCTGTGAAACGCCGACTAAGGGAAGATGGCGCTGTTACAAAACGAAAACGCTGCCAGCGCTCAGCAGCACCTTGAGCACAAAGTGACGAGGGATCGAACTCCCGGCTGCCCACAACAACTATTTGGTCGGCTGCTATGCCGGCTCGGCATAATGCTTCCGCAACTGAGAGGAATGTTGAACCGCTTCTCCCCGGACCTTCATCAACAATGACGAACTGCGCTGACCGGGATTGCTGCTCAGCAATCCACGCTTGCTCTCGTGGCGAAAAGATTGTTATGCGCGAATAGGGATGGCCTTGCGGGCGAACGGTTATGCGGCTGACTTTTTTCCCGAGTCGCGACATTTCGGCAGCTATCACCGCGCTGAGAGTCGTTCCGATGCTGCGGATTCCTAAAACCGCATAGTTCGTAGAGCAATTCGAAATCTGCTCTCCCGCGTTCACAAAATCCAACGGATGAAGGGCGTAATAAGTGAAGCCCTCTGGTGGCGAAACGCTAAGGTTTTCAGGTGCCTGGATGATGCCAGCCAAATTTGCCAGATCTCCAGTTTCTACCTGTCCAGCACAAAGTCGCTGAGCCAAAGCATCGGTAATCGCCATTGCATCCGAGACGTCCGGGACTCCGACATCGGCGAGCGCCGCTTCAAGTTCCCCAGCCTGAATCAGGCAATCAAGCAGAGCATTCTCCGCCGACAACCGTTGCCGTAGCTCACCCACCAAGGCGAGTCCAGAAAACTGCCGGCGACCTTCACGAAAAATCCACAAATCCGACTTCGCGAGGTCCTCAGCAGTGACTACGGCGGGCGTAGATGCAATCGCCTGCGCGATGCTGCTAGAACTTTGTATGGAACCGGCCATCGATAGCAAATCCGCCGCTTTCGTTTCTCGTGACACTGACTGACCAGCGCTTCGTAAATTGGTACTCACCTTGGACGATCTCACTTTGCGGCTGGGTTACGTCTGTGGAAAAAGTAAAGATAAAATTGCTTGTAACTCGCTTTTGGATGCCGATTCTGGCTGAAGGATTAGTGTTTTCGCCTCCTACCAGTGGATCAATTTGTAGGCCGGCTATGCCGGTCAACTTTGTGACTTCGCTGCTGACCTGCCCCAAGCCGGCTGCCAGTACTTCGTTCGCGCCAAAGCTAGTCGGCGCACCTTCTGTGGTGGTTTGACCGCGAGCGATCAGATTAATAATGTCGACCGGCGCAAGAGGCGGGTCAGAGACATAGCTGGTCTGCAATTTTTCTATTGGACCACGAATCGTAATGCTGAGGCTGTACTGGTTAATGGTGGTAGTGATCAGCATGTTTACTACGGGCGTAGTCTGGTTCGGATTGACGAAGGTAATAACACCGTGCTCCAGGTGATATTGGTTTTTATCAAAAAATATGTCCGCTGAGGTTAAGTCGGCACGCCCAACTACAACAGGATCGGAAGCGGTACCGATCACTCGAAGGTTGGCGCTTCCTTCGATTCCAAGCTGGGCCGTTCCTGCGCTCAGCTGGCTGGTGGACTGCACCGCGATTTGCAGCTTGAGATTGTCCGCCATGCTCTGCCCGCTAGGCGGCGCACCGGTGCCCGTGAATTGCGACATGAAAGAGGAAATATCGAAATCGGAAGTGAAAGAAAGCGAATCGATAAGCACCCGGCCCTGAAGCAATGACGCCTGTCGATTGCCGCTTAGTGTCAGCTCGGAATCAAATACTGTGCGGACACCTTCGGGATATCGCACACGAACGCCTTTTGCCGAGATCGCAACATTCATTTGCAGTTGGGGCCGATACAGAATCGAGCCACCGAGCTTGATGTCGCCGCCGCCCAGTTTCCCAGCGCCACTGGTAATCTGCACGCCGGTATTGCTGACCTGCATTACCGCATTCAGGTCTTGCACGCCGAGCGGTATATCCTCGCTCGCGAACGAAAGTTTTTCGAGCCGAATCTGACCGTTAACATCCGGACTCCTGAGTGTGCCTCCTGCATTTACGTTCAAGGCAATGTCGCCTCCGGTTCGCAGGTCAGGGCTGAACATCTGCACCAATCTCATACCGACGCTACCGTGGGCCGAAACGGCAATAGCGCCAGGCTGGTTTAGCGGGATTCTGCCCTGAAATTGCAGAGAGGTGTCCGTTCCCTTGATTGACGCTGGCTGCAGGACGAGGATGGAGTTGACGTAATCTGCCCGAATGGGGCCGACCGCCGCTATTTGTAATGACTGGTAACTGGCATCGAGGACTGGAATCGTGACGTGCGCCTCGATCTTGGACTTGTCTGTCGCCGGTCCGCGCACCGAAAGATGTATCTCCGTCTCGCTGTGCAAATCAGGCGGACGAGTCGGCATATACATGGCGAGGAATGGGTCGACGGCAAATTTGCTCGTATCAAGCGAGGCTTCTGTGTAATACCCGGGACTCAGGTGTACAGTCGCATTGCCACGGAGCGATGCTCCGCCAATCCCTGAATTCAAAGCAAGTTTAGCTAAATGGTTTGCAACGTCTAAATCCGCCTCCACGCGGTTGAACGTTGTCTCGCGCATCTGAAGTTGATCTACGCGGATCGAGGCGGTGAGCTGCGGGTTGTCTACTGTCCCAGCACCCTTAGCGGTCAACGACACCATTCCTTTCAGCGGCAGATTTCTCGCCTGCACGGTGTGGCTCTTGCTGATGTCAATTGGCGAAGTCGAAAGCTGCAGGGTGTAAGCCTTTGTTTTAGGTGTATAGCTTGCATCGGCCTTCACCGCACCCAGTACGAGATTCGATTGAATAGTCCCATTGGCTGTTTGGAACTGGGCTGACACAGTTTTCAGGGGCTCGTTTGAGACTTTTGTTTTATTGATCTGAATTCGGCCCTGCCCCTGCGGATTGAGCTCTGAGCCACGCAGTTGGATATTCCCGACGATCTCGCCTTCAATCGGGTATTGAACATTGGCAATTTCCTGCAATTCGTCTATAGGCAGTTTCTCAATCCTGACATTCGCAGAAAGTGGATTGGAAGCAACATAGGTCCAGTGTTTCAAGCCAATTTGCGCATTCAGTGTCAACTGGCCCTGACGAGCAGAGATGAGCGACGCGTTCTGGATGGAGAATTGTGATGGATTTGCCGCTAGCGCCAACTGAAGAGAATTCCATTCGCTTTTGTTGACCTGAAGGTGGCTAGCGGATAGCTGAGCTGTGACTCGTGGATTCTTTAAGGTCCCTCTTACAACTGCGTTTAGTGTGGCAGCACCGCGAATATTGGAATATGGCGAATTCCCAGAGGTTGATGTGCTGGAGTTTGAACTTGCAGAAGACGGCATTGAGGAAGCAAGCAACATCAGCTGGTGTAAATCGCTGCTCGATGCATGAACGGTTAGGTTTGAGTTGTTCCCGACTGTGCCCTGCGCAGAAACTATTGTCGCAGGCAGCTGAATCGAACTCGAGGCGACAGTGAGCAAATTGCGTGGCGCATCATAGTTCACATGAACGTCGGCGTTGAGTGGAAATCGTCGCTGTTCTGAGTTGCTCGACGAGATCAGTGAACCCCGCATGGTGATTCCGGAGGTCGCGCGCAGGCTCGCGAGCGTACCATGCCAATTTGCATCGGCGGTAGCGTTCAACGTGCCCGTTACGGGAACAGACTGCGAGGAGAAATTCCGCAGGGACGCTTTGAGAGCCTGCAAAGAAATTCCGGCCAACTGTATATGGAAACGCGAGCGGCGCGCGCTATCTATGTTGTCGACCGTGCCTTTTGCCTTCAGCTGACCATCGAACAGATCCAAAGCAAAGGCGTCTGCCCTGAAATTGCCATTTGCCAATTCGTACTTCCCGGCGATCTTCTTAACTTTCACCACCGCTTCTGGAGATGTAAGCGTGAGCCCGTTGCTATCAACGTCGCCAGAAAGCGTGGCATTACGAAACATCGACTGGCCGGCCACATCTTTGTAGCGGATGGCACCGCGCAGGACTACATCACCCGCGGCCTTCGCGCTGGTCAAGAGTCCTGAAAAATCCTGTGTGTGCAGCGCGATGTCGTAGTGGCCGTTAGCAACGGGGGCTGTGCTGTAATTCTCTACGGTAGCTTCTAGTGCAATCCTCGAACCTCCGACGTTTAGAACAAGAGGCCGCAGGTTAAGCTCTGACGGAGTTGCGTCGAATGACGCGCGCAAACTGTGCGGCAGAGGACGCAGATGCTCATACTGGATCAATCCACTCCTGTATGAGAGTGTGCCGCTGTATTTTGTTTGAAGTTGGGTGAAAGTGATCTCAGTTCGCAAATCGGTGAGGTTCGCGTCGACCGGAATGTTTCGATCTTTCGTGTCAATTTGTCCGTTGGTAAGCAACACGTGTCCCACCGCCAGATCGAACACATTCGTACTGGAGCTTTGGTTTTTTGAGGGCGGGGGATGCGGCAGATTAATCTGACCTCCTCTATCAATCAGCAGATTGAGAATGGGACGATTAATTAGCAACTCGCTCAGGTTCACTTTGCGGCGAAGGAGGGAAATTATCTTCAAGCCAACGGCGGCGTGCTGAACCTGCAACAACGGCTTTTCACTTGAAGACTCAGTTCCGTGGATGGTAAGTCCATAAATATTGACCGTTAGCGTCGCGAGATGAACGTCAAAACTCTGAATTTCGACACGCGATCCAATGGCCGCACTGGCCTTTTCTTCTATCGTGCCGAGCAAGTATCGCTGGAAAGCCGGCGTCTTGACTACCACGAGGACGGCGACAATTACGAATAGCAGCAACGCTCCAATCGTTACTGCCGACCACCCGATTATCTTTTGCCACTTCGCCATGGTGTTTGCGATATCGAGCGCTCGACAGTTCTCCCCTAAAATGCCTGCCCCAGTGTGATGAAAAATTGCGTCGCGCTGATGCCAGTGACCGGATTGAGGTTACGTCCGATATCAAACCTGATGGGACCGATCGGCGTGTTGTAACGAAGGCCGATTCCGACCGTATTCGTATAGTTGTCCACGAACTCAGGGAAGTTGATCCTGCGATATACGTTTCCGCCATCGTAAAAAACGACGCCACCTAAATTGCTCATGATTGGAATGGGATAGCGCAGCTCCGAATTCAGGATGAACATCTGATTGCCACCAACTGGAATCGGGACCAATGGGCAGTTTGTCGTCTGGCCGGCCTGGCAAAACGGGACATTGCGTACCGGCCCGGCCTCATTAATCGGGAAGCCACGAAGCGTAGTACCGCCTCCGCCAAAAAAACGCTCGCTTGTGGGCACGTCACTACCGCCATAAGGAGTCGCCAGTCCCAATCGAAGGCTGTTCGCAAATACCATCCCATGCACCCGTTTATAAAACGCGTATTGGCTGAAAAGACGCGTAAAACTGGCACTCGAACCGAACGCCCTGGGCACGATCCAAAAATCGACTGTGCTGTATACGCCTCGATGAGCATCGAGCGGTTTGTCGCGTGTATCTTCGATGATCGTGCCCGAAAGATAAGAAAGACGGACATTACGGTCGGGAGGCAGCACCAGCTCCGGAACAATTAATTGACTGAGCGTCGTGTGATTGAAGTTGTAACTGAGTTGCAGCTGACGTTTCTTCCGGCTGTCCAGGTATCGCTGAAACTGCAGGGATGCATTTTCAAGCCGGGCCTGAAATAGAGGGTTTTCGGTTGTGCGCTCGAACGAAAAGCTGGTGAGCGCCTGCCAACTCGAAAGCCGGAAATGCGGATCAGTGTAGGTGGCAATGGCTTTTTGATCGAGCCGCTCAAGCAGCAGCGAAATGGAAGCCGTCTCGGCCCGTCCTCGCATGTTCAGCCGGCTGTATTCAATTGACCCGCGAGGGCTGGCGAATGTCTTCTCGCTAGGTAGGACCTTTGCTCCGTGCAGTCCGATCGTTGGCAGCCCTGGGACGGCTACGCTCCCGGTAGGTACGTTCCCGCCGCGGCGAGAAATTTCAAAACCAAAACCGTAAGTGATCGAATTGCGTTTGGCTTCGTGGACCTTGACCAGGGCCTCTTCATCCGACTGGGTAGTGATATCGCGTCTTGGCCCGACACTCGCCCAATCAAAAATTCCATCGTCGTACAAATTGCTTTCGCCTTGTAGCAGGGCGCTTTGACTCAGCGGCTGCTCATCAGTGAGATTTGTGCTTTTTTGAATGAGAGGCAGTATCGTGTGCTTGTAGCCCATGTAAACAACATGGCTGATGCGGACCTGCTGGTTCTCGGTTATGTCGTAGGTTACGTCCACCTGGTGGGGATCATCTGGATGTCGCGAAACAACTGTTTTCACCTCGGAGTTCAGGAACCCGCGGTCGAGATATTTTGCCGCAATGTGATTGCGATCATTTGACATCCGGCGAGGAGAAAAGGGCTTGCCTTCCTGCAACTCGAAGCCGCGTCTCCTGAACAGTAGTTGATTCACGGGAATGCTCTTGTTGCCTTGTACATGGAGTGAAGCGACGGTGGTCCGGTCGCCTTCGGCGACATTGAATGTTATGTAAACAGCCTTGTCGCGCTGTACCACTTGCGGTGTAACCTTGACGTCTTCGAAACCATTGTCGCGATAGAAGTTTTCGACGCTCTTGGCGCTATCGCGCAGCAACTTCTCGCTGTACAGGCCATGGCCGATGAGCCGTCTTCGCTTTTTAACTTGCACTTGAGCCGCAAGGTCGCTGCTGTTCAGGTTATGATTACCGTTAAATGCAATCTCATCGACCGAATATTTCTCCCCTTTATCAATCTGGAAAGTAAGAATGATCTTGCCATTTTGGTGCTGAGAATTTGTAGTCACTTTCGCGGCGAAGTAACCCTCGCGCTGAAAATAGTCAGTCAAATTGCGCCGGCTCTCCTCGATGATGTCCGGGTCGATTGAGCCTTCGTCGTAAATGGAAATCAGCTTCTTCTTTTGGCGTCCAGACTGGAAAGGAATCCACGAAAGCTTCGCTCCGGTCACGCGAATATCGATCACAGGACCTGTGTCGACGTTGATTGAGATATCCGCCAGATTCGTTTCCTTATGATAGTCGGGAGGGTTCACCGCTACTTTGTTATCGGGATAGTGCTGTTTGCTCAGCTTCTTTCTTAAAAGAGCGACTGCCGATTGAATTCTTCTCGGATTGTAGGGCGTGCCACGCTTCAGCAGTGCCCCAGTGAATCGCGCTCGAAAGGATCGCATCTCAGCTTGGAGCTTGCGATTTTCTTCGGGAGTGGCGCCCCGAACTTCTACTTTGCCCACATGCGCGTGTGGGCCCGGCGTGACCCGAAAGGTGATATGCGCGAGTTGATTAGCGTCGTCAAGCTGAACAGTGGTGCGAACTGCAACCCGGAAGAAGCCGTTATCCGCCAGGAATTTCGTCAAAGCGGATTCTGCTGTCGACAATTGGGTCTGCTGGAATACCGTCTGGTCAGGAAGATTTACAACCTGCAACAAACGTGTATAAGAAAAATATTTCAGCGCACCAGGAAATTTCAGCATGCCAATGTAGTAAGCAGGTTGAAGCACAAATGTAAGGTTCAGGCCGGAGGTGCCTGGTTCCACTTTCAGCTGCACGCTGCTGAATGCATTCGTGCTCTTCAGGTTCACGACACTCTGCTGGACTTTCTGATTTGAGAACGGCTGACCTGCTTGCTGCGCAATCAGAGGCCGGTATTCGTCAGGATTTACGTGCGGGTTTGCGGCGATCGTTATCGATGAAACATTTTGTCCTTCGTAAGAAGGGGGGGCATTACTGGCTTTCGTCTGGGCGGTGCCGGGCAGAGGAGCGCCAATGAAAATCAGTAACAGGGGTATCCAGCGCATAGCAAGTCCACACCGGTAAGCGCGTTGCGTGATGACAAGCTGCGCGGCGGCCGGAAAAGACCTCTGATGCACTCTGAAAAGCGCGAGATGTCCTGCATCCTTCGTCATTTAGGAGCGCAATCTCGAGCCCCGATGTTCGGAAATCAGAGTGGCGGATCCAGCTCTGGAATACAGCTTTGTCCCTACTCACAGCATCGAAGTCGTGACAGGAATGTACGTCGGCTTGTGACCGGCTCAGCATTCTGGCCAACACACACTTATGAAAATCGTCATTTTTGGTCTGACCGTCAGCTCCTCATGGGGAAACGGGCATGCCACAATTTGGCGTGGACTTTGTAACGCTCTCGCTCGCCAGCGACACCAAATCACTTTCTTTGAGAAAGATGTCATTTACTACGCAAACCACCGCGATCTGAATTCTCCGGAAGTTTATGACTTGGTTCTGTATCCGTCCTGGACGGATGTGCGTTCCACAGCAAAGACTGCGGTTGCGGAGAGTGATGTGGCCGTCGTGACCTCTTATTGCCCCGATGCAGTTGCGGCCTGTGATCTGGTCCTTCAGTCGCGGACAACCAAAGTCTTTTACGACCTGGATACAGCTGTAACAATTGAGAACTACCGAGCTCACGGCGAAGTGGACTACATCCCGAGTTACGGACTGATGAATTTCGATTTGGTGCTGAGCTACGTCGGAGGTAGAGCACTCAGCGAACTGCGTGAATTGTTTGGCGCCAGCAGAGTGGCGCCTCTTTATGGCAGTGTGGACCCTGAGGTACACCGGCCGGTTACACCTTCGCGGCAATACAATTCGGACCTCTCGTATTTAGGTACGTATGCGGCGGACAGGCAAGAGACCCTGCGCGAACTATTTTTGGAGCCTGCGCAGCGTTTACCAGACCGAAAATTCTTGCTCGGCGGGGCGCAATATCCAGACGATTTTCCGTGGAACGAGAACGTTTGGTTCGTTCGCCATGTGCCGCCACCCGAACACCCCGCATTTTATAGCTCGTCTAGGGCGACATTGAATGTGACACGCGGAGCTATGGCAACTTTCGGCTATTGTCCCTCCGGTCGCCTGTTCGAGGCTGCGGCTTGTGAGACGCCAGTGGTGAGCGACTCGTGGGAAGGGCTGGAGGAATTCTTTGAACCGGGCAGCGAGATTCTGTTGGCTTCTTCTGCAGACAATGTAGTCGATGCGCTGAGTTTGGGGCGTGAGGAGTTGCGGCAGGTGGGCAAAGCCGCTCGGGAACGTGTGCTGAGCGAGCATACCGCTGATCATAGGGCGCGCGAGTTTCTGCAGCAGGTGGAGGCCCTCGTATGAGCTTGCGTTGGGGAATTGTCCCGGCTGCGGGGCGTGGCACTCGGATTCAACCTCTGGCGTTTTCGAAAGAGCTGCTTCCGGTCGGCACTCGGCTCGACGGTGAAACGGAGCGGCCCCGCGCCGTGACCGAGTACTTGCTCGAACGGATGCTGATAGCCGGCGTTAACCGGGTTTGTTTCGTCATCTCGCCAGAGAAGACTGACATCATTCGATATTTCGGAGCTCGCATAGGTGATGTTCCGATTTGCTATGCCGTCCAACAAAATCCGGGCGGACTTTGTGACGCACTGTTCACTGCATTGCCGTTTGTTGCCGAAGATGACGAAATTTACGTAGGGTTGCCGGATACGGTCTGGTTTCCCGTTGAAGGATTCCGATTTTTGTCAGACGGGGGATTCTCGTTATTGCTTTTTCCCACCAAGCGGCCCGAGTTGTTTGATTCCGTGATTACTGACCATCGCGGAGTAGTAGAAGAAATTCAAGTGAAACGACCGAATGCTGCTTCGGAGTGGGTCTGGGGCGCATTCAAATTGACCGGAAGGCATTTCGCAGAGTTGCATGATCTTTGGATCGAGCGGCGCCGCTCGGATGAGTATCTGGGAACGCTGGTGAATGCATACATTGCGCGCGGTGGAATCGCGAAGGGAATTAAACGCGGAGACGTGTACGTAGACGTGGGCACGTTGAATGGATATCGCGAAGCTTTGCGCGTACTTTCAAATCAGCCGAGATTGCATGAAGTGGCAAGCTGATCGCGAGAGAAGATGGCGCGAGATTTCCGCGCGATTAGAGACCGAGACGGCGGATTCCAATCTGCGCATCGTGGTTTTGGCAGCCCATCCCGACGATGAAACAATCGGCGCTTCGCTGTTGCTCTCGCGATTTCCTAAATCCTCCGTAGTATTTCTAACTGACGGAGCGCCGAAAAATACAAAACTGTGGCCGCCTGGGATGCGCGGCTCAAAAGAAAATTATGCAGACCTCCGGCGCGAGGAAGCAGTTACTGCGTTGAGCATTGCTGGCATCTCTGAGAAAGCGATTTTCTGGTTGGGAGGTGTGGACCAGGAGGCGGTATTCGAGATTCGTCCTTTAGGAGATGAGTTCCGGCAGATACTCATGCAAACAAGAGCTGATTTAGTAATAACTCATCCATACGAAGGAGGGCATCCCGACCACGACGCGGCAGCAGTGGTCGCCTGCATTGCTGCATCCTCGCTCGACAATCCTCCAGTGTTACTGGAGATGACTTCATACCACGCGCGAAACGGTCAATGCGTAACCGGCGAGTTTTTAAACTCAGAGCAAGCGCAGCAGATGTCATTCAAGCTTTCGGAGAGTGACAGAGACCTCAAGAGACGAATGATTCATACGTATGTATCTCAACGACTGGTGCTTGAGAATTTTCCAGTCGCCGAGGAGTCGCTTCGGCTTATGCCGACATACAATTTTTCACAACCGCCGCACGAGGGCCAGCTTTGGTACGAAATTATGGGATGGATGGCAGGGGATCGCTGGCGCGAAACGGTGCGCGAATCAGTGATTGAAACGCTCGCAAAACATCAGGTCCAGGCATGCCGCTGACCGTACTGAGCGTGAGTTATCCCCTGGCGCAGGTGTCGTCGCGAACTGCCGGTGGCGCAGAGCAGGTGTTGGCGCAACTGGATAAAGGTCTGGTGGAAGCCGGCCATAGATCTCTGGTCTTGGCCCCAGTCGGGTCTCGATGTAGTGGTCTCCTGATTTCGGCGCAGTTGCCAGCCGGAGTCCTTAACCACGATGCACGGCGCATTGCTCGACGTACCTTCAAAAAATTAATCGATCGCACGCTCGACGAGTATCCGGTGGACATCGTTCATATGCACGGGCTTGATTTTCATGAGTACCTGCCCGAGAGCGATATTCCAACAGCTGTTACCCTCCACTTGCCTTTGAGCTGGTATGCGCCGGAAGCGCTCCGGTTCTTTCAGCCAGACGTGTCATTCATTTGCGTTTCAAAGTCTCAGGCGAGCACGGCGTCTGCGGGCACTCGGATTGGCCGAGTTATTCTGAACGGAATTGACCTAAGATTGTTTGCGCCTGCTCCGCGAAAGTCGAACTACGCCGTCGTAGTGTCGCGCATTTGTCCAGAGAAGGGGATCCATCTCGCGATAGATGCGGCCGAGCGTGCCGGTCTAGATCTCATAATCGCGGGCTCTGTTTTCGAATATCCAGAGCACCGTCGATATTTCGATTCGATGGTTCGCTCCCGTCTCAATGGAAGCATCCGTTTCATTGGTCCGGTTGGCGGTCGACATAAGGCTGCTTTATTGGGTGCGGCGCGCTGCGTGCTGATTCCCACTCTGGCTCCTGAAACGAGTTCGCTTGTCGCGATGGAAGCTATGGCCGCGGGAACGCCAGTGGTTGCCTTCCCGACGGGGGCTATACCACAGATCGTAAGCGATGGACGGACGGGGTTTCTGGTCAGCAACGTTGAAGAAATGGCACGTGCGATAACGCAAACCGAATCACTTGAAGCAGCGGAATGTCGAAAGGAAGCGGAGCGGAAATTCTCCTCTCAGAGAATGGTTCGCGAGTACGTGGATTTGTATCAATCGATTCTAAAAGGCGCAAATGCCGTCGATCTGCAAGCTGCGTGACGAGCGCTAACCGAGTGCAGGCGAAATCGCCACATCGAAATGAAAGAGCATTTTCAAACTCGCATCCTCTCTGATCCGGCGCAACTGCACGAAATTGCGCAGGACTGGGGTCAGCTGCATCAACACTGCCCGGGTGCAACTCCTTTTCAAAGGCCAGAGTGGGTTCTGGCATGGATGGATGTGTTCTCGCCGAAAGACATTGTCACTATCGAAGTTCGGCATGACAACAGATTGATAGGCATTGCGCCATTGCTCATCTACCCGCGAGAACAAGAGCGCGTGCTTGCGTTCATGGGAGGCGGAGTTTCGGACTATCTCGATTTGCTGGCGCAGCCTGAACACGCGGATGATGTCGTATTCACAGTTCTTGAGGTAGCGACCAAGATCGTTGGCTGGGACACATTGGATCTGACGGATCTTTCCGCGAACTCAACCCTTCAAAGAACGGTGCTGGCACATTTTTCTACTCCACATGACCACTGCTCGGCTCTGGCCCTTGCCCCTACCGAGAATGAGTTGCTCCAACTGCTCTCAAAGCGGCAGCGGGCCAACCTGAGAAATGCAGGCTCACGACTTAAGCGGGCGGGCGAAAGCCGGTTCGAAGTTGCTGTGCAAGATACTCTGCCGGAGTTTTTGTCGGAATTATTTCGACTGCACGCGAGCCGCTGGTCGCAAGCTGGGCAGCCCGGAGTTTTGGCCGACGAGCGACTAAAAGCATTTCATGAGAAAGTCGCCCCAAAACTGCTGGCGATGGGGCACTTGCGTTTGTATCGGTTATCTTTAAAGCAACGGACGATTGCAGTCGTCTATGCTCTGGCAGACCGATCAACTGTGTTTTGTTATCTGCAAGGGTTTGATCCACAATTCGCGTTCGTCAGCCCTGGGACCCAACTTATGTTTTTCGCGATACAAGACGCTGTACGACTCGGTAGCCGTAAGTTCGATTTTCTGCGTGGCGAAGAAGATTACAAGCGGCACTGGCGAGCACAGACTGAGATTACCTACCGCCTTCAGATTTCCCGCTCAGAAGTCATCCCCTCACAGCTCACCTGCTCTGAGCTCAAAAGAGACGCTGGAAAAGCGGAGATTGCCGTTTGATTGGAGCCGGCAGATTTCTTCCTCCTGACGTGATCTTCTAGCTGGTCTAGGGAAAACCCTGACCCGATTGTTCTCGCAACCCTACAGGATGCTACGTCAAATGCTAGGAGATGAAAGGGATAGCGTTCTTTTCGCCCCGTCGGTACATTTCAATGGTACGCGGTTCGTGAGGCGTTAGGTACTTCCGTTTTAGGGATTTCAACGCAATGATGAAGCTTGATACAACGAATGGACACGATTGGCAAGGTTTTAGCAAGATATTGGAAGTGATGTCTTTCGTCGATGAAGCAGACGGATTTAGCCCCGAGGAAGCCCACCAGGTTGTAGATAAGCTGTGTCAACTTCCACCATGCCCGGGAGAGACTATGAGCATGGAGGAAGTGGTCTTTTGGGCCGGAATTGCGGCGGGAATGGAACTAGCGCGTCACGCGGAAGAAGGCGCAATCGATGAAGAGACGGCTGAGAAGGTGCTGGTGTTCTCGTCTGTTTTCGAACATTCCACAAAAACGGCGATCGTGGATTTAGCGCTCGGGGACCTGGAGCATACGCCCGAATATCAAAACAGCGGGTCGCATTAAACCTAACAGAACGTCCGAGTTTTTAGGCAGCTCTCGGCAACAGATGCAAGCGCTTCTTAATTTTTCGCGTTTGCCGCTTGAGGAATGCGTAAGTAAGACCCGCGGCAACCCCGGTGGCTACCACAGGGACAGCTCCAAGTGCTGCCCAAAGCAGGGACCGGTGGGTGTCGACCCACAGTTCCGCCGATCGTGCATGGGCCTGCTCATCAAAAGAGCCGTGTGCCGCAATGTCCCCCGGCACTGATTCCCAAAGATTATTGGGAGCATTCGGATCCTGCCTTCCATCGTGCTGCTGCGAACGATACCCAGTCCTCCCAAGGTATTCATCAAGCAAGCCCGGGATGAACTTTTGCCCGACGATGGCTGCGACGGTCGAGCTCCCAACGAACAGCTCGCGGCGTCGGTGGTGAGCGGCCCAATAGACTGCCTCTGCGCCTACCTCAGGTTGAAATATGGGGGGAACTGGCTGAGCTTTATGCGGAAGTCGGCTCTTTACCCATCCGAATTGCGGCGTATTCAAGGCTGGCATCTGTACCATGCAGACGTGAACGCGAGAGCGCTGATGGACTAGTTCACAGCGCAAGGAATCAGTGAAGCCAGCAATGGCATGCTTTGCCGCGCAATACGCTGCCTGGAGGGGAATGCTTCGGTATGCTAAGGCCGAGCCTACCTGAACGATTGTTCCGCGATCGTGCTGGCGCATTCGTTTCAGGGCTGCCAACGTTCCGTAGACAACGCCGAGGTACGTCACCTCAGTCACCCGCTTGAATTCTTCCGGCTCCATCTCTTCGATAGGCGAGAACACCGAAACCATCGCGTTGTTGACCCAGACGTCGATAGGGCCAAGTTCTTGCTCTACACGCTCGGCAGCGTTCTCGATTGCCTGGGCGTCGGCAACATCAAGTGGGAGGGGAAGGGCTCGTCCACCTGCGCGTTCTATTTCTTCCTTTGCGGTGTTTAGACGCTCCGCGTTTCGCGAGATGAGGCCTACGGACGCACCGTGCCTCCCAAACTCGCGGGCAATTGCACGTCCCAGACCTGCGGACGCGCCAGTGACTACGACCACCTCGGGTTTTTTCTGCTGAGACATAGGCGAAAGGCACAAAGAAATTGCCGTCCCCGGTGCATGGCAATAGATTCGGGCACTATCGCGGCAACCGGGGACGGTTCCACCGCACCTAGTGCAGACTTAGATGGCACTCATACAGTGCAGGTTGGTGCAGCTCTCAGTGTTTCAGGGGACACAACGCAGGTATGACTCTGATTGGCGATGGATCGATAGCAACACTTAGGCTTCTTACGGCCTTTTTTCGATTGGTTATGCCTTGCAGGGCTTCGTAAACTCGAAACAGGTGCCGGAAGCATACGCCGCACTAGGAGGATAAATGCCCGAGAAACAGACTATTCGGAGGGCGCGCGAGGACGCTCGAGAAGGCAAAGCACCGACGACACAGGCGGGTGAATTTGTTCGCGAAGAAATCCATCACGTAAGAGAAGGGAAGCACGGCGTAAAGAATACAAAGCAAGCGATCGCGATTGGTCTTTCGAAGGCGAGGAAAGCGGGAGTGAAGTTAGCTCCGCCGCCGAAGGGTACCGCTTCCGCACGGAAGCAAAATCGCAAGCACCGGTCTACGAAACGGAATCGGCCAGCTGCAAAGCGATCTCGTGCGACAACACGCGCATTGAAGCGAGAAGGACGTTCCGGCGCATCGCACCGAGCATTGTCTCGGCAGGCGCGAACCGCATCACATCGGCGAAGTAGCCTCAGCCGATCCAAAGCGGCTCACAAAGGGGCTCGCACGCGAAGTTCACGCTCGCGTTCAAGGAGATGAGTGAACACAGCCAGGCGCCTAAACCTCAAAAATTTGTGCAGATTAAGAATTCCGTGATCCATGTCGGCACATCTGGTTGGCACTACAAGCACTGGCTCGGCGATTTCTATCCGAAGCGGTTTCCTCCGGCGAAGATGCTCGAGTGGTACGCACGCGAATTTCACACCGTCGAAATCAACAATTCCTTCTACCGGCTTCCGGAGGAAAAAACATTCGAACGGTGGCGCAAGGCCGTTCCCGCCGGATTTCTTTTTGCGGTAAAGGCCAGTCGCTTCCTGACGCACATTAAGCGCCTGAAGGATCCGGAAGATTCCATCAAGTTATTCTTTTCACGGGCGAAACATTTAGGGCCGCATCTGGGGCCAACTCTTTTTCAGCTTCCGCCGAAATGGAAGGCAGATGCAGGCCGGCTGGCGGCGTTCTGCGAACTACTTCCACCGAAGCACCGGTACGTAATCGAATTTCGAGATGACAGTTGGTATACCGCTCAGATACATCAACTGCTCCAACGGAACAATATCGCGCTTTGTTTGCACGACTGGCGCTCGGCGGATTGGGCGCGCGAGCTAACCGCGGATTTTGCGTACATTCGCTTTCATGGAACAAATGGAAAATACGCCGGCAACTATCCAGAACACATGCTGCAGCATTGGGCGGAACAAATTCACAGCTGGGGAGAGCGGCTGTCTCAGGTATTCGCGTATTTCAACAACGACATTGGAGGACACGCAATCCGGAACGCGAAAAGCTTGCGAGCGATGCTGGCACTGCCGCCAGGCACTGCGGTCGCGCGCGACACGAATAACGTCGTCCGCCATCCGCAGATAGCAGACGCCGCTTGAGATTACCTCACATTTGTCAGCAAGCCGCCAGATAATCCCATGAAAATAAACGAAATCTGAAGCTTCTTCCCTACAGCAAATCGCATTTTGAAGTACAGCGTCGGCCTGATCGTCAGCCGAACGGGCTCAAGATATGCTCATCGACGATGGAAGTTACTCAAAGCGACAAAGAGGAGGCAGCATGCTGTATTGGGCGCTGGTATTTCTGATTATCGCGATAATCGCCGCGATCTTTGGTTTTGGTGGCGTTGCCGTTGCGGCGGCCGGAATCGCGAAGCTCCTGTTCTTTATATTCCTGGTGATATTCGTTATCACCTTGATTACGGGACTCACGCGGCGCGGGCGCACTCCCGGAATCTAAGTGAGCTCCTCGCACTAACCCGTTTTGTAGCGCCGGGCCAGGCTGCGTTTATTTCAGGACACTGAAAAGCCAGTCCTGGACCCGGACAGTTTTCTTCTGTTCTCGAAAAGGTCTTTCCCGCAGAACCTCACCTTGTAGCGTCTAACAGCATAAAACTTAAGGAGGACTTGTATGAAAGCCGTCGTATTTCACGGCATCGGTGACATTCGTTTTGAAGAGGTAAAAGATCCGGTGATCAAGGAAGATTTTGACGCAATCGTGCGCATCACGGCGAGTGCAATCTGCGGGACCGACCTGCATATGGTCCGCGGCACTCTTCCCGGTATGGAAGTAGGAACAATTCTCGGTCATGAAGGTGTGGGTGTCGTCGAGAAGGTCGGACGCAAAGTCCGTAATTTCGCACCCGGAGATCGAGTGGTAGTCCCATCCACATTAGGTTGTGGAAATTGTTCATACTGTCGCTCCGGCTATTACTCGCAGTGCGATAACGCGAATCCAAATGGTCCCTCGGCGGGCACCGCGTTTTTTGGTGGTCCAAAACAGACCGGGCCATTCAATGGCATGCAGGCGGAGAGAGTGCGTGTTCCATTCGCGAACATCAACCTCGTTATGCTCCCGGAAGAAGTTGATGACGATGACGCAATTTTGCTTTCCGATATTTTTCCGACCGGATATATGGCCGCGGAGAATGCAGAAATAAAAGCAGGAAACTCGGTCGCGGTTTTCGGTTGCGGACCCGTAGGCCAATTCACGATCGCTTCACTCAAGCATCTGGATGCAGGGCGAATCTTCGCGATCGATAACATCGAAACCCGCCTTCAAATGGCGAGAGATCAGGGAGCAGAGGTCATCAACTTTGATAGCGAAGATCCGCTGGAGGTATTGAAGGAGCTAACAAACGGAATTGGCCCGGACCGCGTGATCGATGCAGTTGGTGTTGATGCGAACATGCCTCATTCCGGGCCGGCGGCGAGCAAATCCAAGAAAGAGCATAAAGGCGAGTCAAAACGAGTAGCGCCGGATGCGAAGCCGAACAATGGAAATTGGGAGCCGGGAGATGCGCCCTCTCAGGTGCTTTCGTGGGCAGTTGACGCCGTCGCAAAAGCTGGAACGATGTCAATAATCGGCGTTTACTCAGACGGTGTGAAGGCATTTCCGATCGGAAAAGCCATGGAGAAAAACCTGACGATCAAAATGGGCAACTGTGATCATCGGCGCTATCTACCGGTTCTGATCGAACTGGTAAGGAACGGAACGATTGTGCCCTCTGAAATTTTGACTCAGGCTGAACCGATGACATCGGTGATCGAAGCCTACAAAGCTTTTGACAAGCGGCAGCCAGGATGGATCAAAGTCAAGCTCGAGCCTGAGGTGCCGGCTGAACTAGCGGCATAAATCGGTACTTTTGAGCAAAAACTAAGGCCCCGAATTTCGGGGCCTTTTTTACGTTCTCTAAAAGAATTTCAGTTACTGCGGCGGCGGTGTAGTTTGGCCGGTTCCGCTGGGGCTGCTGGTGTTGCCATTGCTACCCATGCCTGAGTTGGATTTGCCTTTGCAAGTTTCCGAAATCATTTTCACGCTGCTAACGTTAAATGTCTTGCTGGCGGTGCCATTGCTTGGGGCGGAAGTTGACGACATGCCATTAGCTTTTTCCCAAGTCCCTTTCACTGCGACTTCATGCCCCACGTGAGCAGAAACATCCTGCCCAGCTAGAGCGATCTGCTTACCCTTCTTGGTCTCGAGGCTGTAGGAAGTGCCCTCCGACTGAACACAACCTTTGATCGTGTGCTCGTTATTGCTTTGAGTCTGACTTTCGGTCCCGGTGTTCTGGTCTGAAGTAGGTTGCTGCATTCCAGGCTGTTGATTCGGATTTTGTCCGGGTTGCTGCATAGATGGCGAGGAGTTCTGCGTCCCCTGTGATCCGTTAGGTGCCATCTGTGCGGCCGCCGAAGCCACGAAAACTGCGAACGCCAAACAGACTGATAGCGATATTTGTCTCATTGCTACTCTCCTGCTTTAAATTTCGGCGATCGTTCATGGTAGGGGCTAAGCGACCGTCCGATGTCTTTCATCAGACGCCCTAGCTCGAAGGTGAGGTTGCAGGAAAGAATTGCGTCGCTTGTGCAGCATACGTTCAATGGTAGATGAGAGTACGATCCGAGATCCTGCTTTATCGCAGAATGCGTCAAACAAATCCCGTGCACGCGGGGATAACACGGTACTCCCGGAGAAGAGCACTACTGGAAGCTCAGGATCAAATTGCTTGACGGCCGTTGCGACCGCCTCGCCGTTCATCCCTGGCATTTCGTAGTCAGTGACAACTACATCAATATGGTTTGCAGCCGCAAGCTTAACACCCTGTTCTCCACTATTGGCGGTGAGAACCTTGAATCCCGCGCGGGCAAACATGGAGCTATAGAGCTCAAGCCCAAGCTGGTAATCATCGATCCACAGCAAAGTGGGACGGCTTAAGCATAGCGGACGCTTCTTGCGGGCACTGCTCGTCGTGCGGTTCGAACGCCAGAGAAGCGGCGCCGATGTACACGAACGGGATTTGACCGAAGTAGCAGCTCGCGCCATGGTGACAACTTATGCTTTTTGCCTGTGGAAAACAATTAAATAAACTCTGTAGATGTACTCCAGTGAAACCTGTATCTCTTTTTAGCTGAATGCCTTAAAGGCAACGTTCTTAGTAGAACGTTATTGTGATCGATTGGCGTAAGAGAAAACGTTCTCTAAGCACATGCGTCGTTTTCTCGCGATTCTGACGTCAAGCTAATTCCAGGTGCGGTGGAAAATAGCTATAGCCTGCCCATTAGCAGCAGAACGATGACGATCAAAACAATCAGCCCTAATCCTCCGCTGGGGTAATAACCCCATCCGGCGCTGTATGGCCAAGTAGGCAGTGCCCCCAACAACAATAGAATCACGATAATCAGCAGAATCAATCCCATAGTTCCTCGCGTAGAACAGAGTTGTGACTGCGCTTTCCTTACGCAAACATGCGCAAAGCGTCTTTACGCACTTAAGGAAAGTACGTCACTGCAGTCGAGCAGTTAATCAGGTCAACTCTGTAACGTGTTGCGAATCATTCTGTACCGCACGGACGGCACTCCCGGCGGCTCCCGCATCCTAGAACCGAAAACTCATTACCTTCGGAGACGACGATGACGGCTGGTGAAGTACTCATTGAGAGATTGATCGACTGGGGAGTGGAAGTAATATTCGGCCTTCCGGGAGACGGAATCAACGGCATCATGGAGGCCTTACGTACACATCAGGAAAAAATTCGGTTTATTCAGGTGCGGCATGAAGAGACGGCCGCATTCATGGCATGTGGATACGCGAAGTTTACCGGGAAATTGGGAGTGTGCCTTGCAACCTCAGGACCGGGAGGAATTCATCTGCTGAATGGACTCTACGACGCGAAGCTGGATCATCATCCTGTACTCGCGATCACCGGTTTGCAATTCCACGATTTGATCGGCACTCACACACAGCAGGATGTTGCGCTCGACAAGCTCTTCATGGATGTTTGTGTGTATGACGAGCGCATTATGGGGCCAAACCATGTAGAGAACGTTGTGGATCTTGCGTGCCGGACTGCCCTCGCGTTTCGCGGGGTTTCACACCTTACTATCCCAACAGATTTTCAGGAGATGGAAGTAAAGAAGAGCATGCGGTCAAAGAGAAATGTACCGAACCACAGTTCGGACCGTTATGCAGAGATATACCCTGTACCGAGCAACCAAGAGCTGCGAGCTGCGGCTGAGATTCTGAATGAAGGTAAGAAAATTGTCATTCTCGCCGGCCAAGGCGCACTGCACGCGGGAGACGAACTGGAGCAAGCTGCCGAGATTCTCGGTGCTCCGATCATTAAAGCGCTGCTCGGCAAGGCCGCCGTTCCGGATGACAGTCCTTACACTACAGGCGGAATCGGGCTGCTCGGCACACGTCCCTCCCAGGACGCGATGGAAGAGTGCGACACCATCCTGATTGTGGGCAGCACGTTTCCTTACATAGAGTTCATGCCAAAACCTGATCAGGCCCGCGGGGTGCAGATTGATCGCGACCCACAACAGATCGGCCTGCGATTTCCGGCCGAAGTTGGATTGGTTGGCGATAGCCGGCAAACCTTGAAGTCATTGATTCCTTTGCTCAAGAAGAATGAGAACCGCCGATTCCTCGAAAAAGCGCAAGATGGCATGAAGGATTGGTGGAAGGTGATGGAGGAGCGCGCCACGCGCAAGGACAAGCCCATGAAGCCGCAGGTGATCGCATGGGAATTAGGCAAGCGTTTGCCAAGCAATGCCATTTCCACGTGCGACAGCGGCACGATCACAACCTGGTGGGCGCGGCATATTCCGGCCAAGCGCGGGCAAATGCACTCGCTTTCGGGAACGTTGGCGACGATGGCGCCGGGACTCCCCTATGCGTTAGCGGCACAGGTTGCATATCCGCATCGGCCAGTGGTCGCGTTTGTGGGAGATGGCGGATTTTCAATGTTGATGGCTGATTTCGTAACCGCAGTGAAATATAAGCTGCCGATCAAAGTTGTAATTATCAAGAACAATGTGCTTGGGCAAATAAAGTGGGAACAGATGGTGTTTCTCGGTAATCCCGAGTTCGGAGTTCAATTGCAACCGATTGACTTCGCCGAGTTCGCACACGCGTGCGGCGGGATTGGATTTACAGTTGAAGATCCGGCTGAGTGCGCGTCGACAGTCGAGCAATTCCTGGCAGCGCCTGGCCCCGCGATTTTGCAAGCAGTTGTGGATCCGCTTGAGCCACCGTTGCCGGGAAAGATTAATGCCGAACAAGCTCTGCACTTTGCTGAGTCACTCGCGCGCGGGGAGCCGAACCGTAGCAAGATTGCGCTCACGGCAGTCTCGGAGAAGGTGAGAGAGTTAATCTAAGAAGCTCGGACCGAGTTGACCACAGAGGGCACGAAGGCTCAGGCAGTAGAAAACGGAAATTTTCCTGCTTCCGTCGCGCCTTGGGGTCCTCCGTGGTTAATGCAGTGTCAAGTAACCAATCCCCACCCGCATGTGATGGAGCCACTGGTCCGGGAGACTTGCGGCGATCGTCAGTCCTAGCGCAGCGTGAATCACTCCAAGCGGGAACACATTTCGGTAGCGCCGGAATAACTCGCAGAATATTAATCCGCCCCCGAAGGAGAGTGGCATCAGCACGGGATTCGGAATATGTGCGAGAGCGTATAGCCATGCTGATAGAAGAACTGCGCGTTGACCGCCGAACGTGGATTCGAAACGCACGAAAAAAACAGATTGCAGTATGAATTCTTGGACTAGAGCCCAAATCGCGTATTGCCAGGAGCGGTTCCACGGGATGGTATATGCAGGACCGATAGATCGAAAGGGGACTCCGACCCACCAAATCAATCCGCAGAGTAAGACACCGATCGATAGAATTCTGGTAGTCCCAGTAAGCGGCTGCGCGAGTCCCATCTCGCGCCAACTCCACGGACCAGCAATGGCAAACCCAACCACACATGCGGCGGCGCTGATACTGAAAAATGCATTCAAACTGCCGTGAGGAGTCCAGACTGCCGCGAGAATCAGCACAAACACAACGCCAATTTCAATCAGAGTTCGGCCGCGTGAGTTGGCTTTTTCGCTTCTACGCCAGAAACGTTCCTTTGCAGCTCGGTGAGGAATAATTTCTGACTTGTGGCTCATAAATGAATCTATATAAGGCTCAGATGCTCGATTTCAGAAGCTGATTTCGCCGCAGCACGAGGAGGCGACATGAGCGAAAAAAGACCGCGTGTAGTAGTCGTAGGAGCCGGATTCGGTGGGCTCGAGGCCACTCGAGCACTAGCAAAGTTGCCGGTGCAGATTACTGTGATTGACCGCACAAATCATCACACCTTCCAACCGCTGCTATACCAGGTTGCGACCGCCGGCATTTCCCCAGGAGAAATCGCCGCGCCGATTCGCTGGATTTTGCGTGGACGCAAGAACGTCGAAGTATTGATGGACGAGGTTGTTGATTTCGATTTGGATCGGCGACTCGTAAAAATGCCCGAGTTCGACATCCCCTATGACTACCTCCTGGTTGCCGCGGGTGCGCAGCACTCTTACTTTGGCCACGACGATTGGGAGTCGCTCGCGCCAGGACTGAAGACGATCGAAGACGCGCTTGAGATACGCCGCCGAGTGCTACTGGCATTTGAACTGTCCGAGAAAGAAGCCGCTGCTGGGCAGCCGCAATCGAATTTGAACTTCGTGATTGTTGGTGGTGGGCCCACTGGCGTTGAGTTGGCCGGAACACTGGCTGAAATCGCCAATCAGGTGCTCAGGAACGAGTTCCGTTCCATCGACCCGAAGCACACGAAAATTTTGCTGCTCGAGGGTGGGCCGCGAATTCTCCCAACCTATGCTCCTGATTTGTCGGAAAGCGCCGTCAGACAGTTGCAGAACCTGGGCGTTCAGGTGCGTGCGCCGGCAATGGTGACAAAGATTACTCCAGGAGCGGTTTGGGTTGGCGATGAACGAATTTCATCGACGGTGATTTTGTGGGCAGCGGGCGTGGCTGCATCTTCGCTGGGTAGGAAACTGGGCGCATCGGTTGATCGTGCAGGTCGAGTCTTTGTAAATCCCGATTTAACTATTCCCAACCATCCTGAGGTTTTTGTGGTCGGCGATCTGGCGACGTTGAAAGATGATCATGGCAAGCCGCTGCCTGGAGTCGCGCCGGTTGCAATGCAGGAGGGCCGGTATGTGGCAAAGACGATCGCGCGCGACCTGAATAATTCGCCAAGGGAGAACTTTCATTACTTTGACAAGGGCAATCTCGCGACAATCGGACGTGCTGCGGCCGTTGCGGAAATCAGAAAGCTGCACATTTCCGGTTACTTCGCCTGGTTAGCGTGGCTGTTCATTCATATCTTCTTTTTGATTGGCTTTCGCAACCGAATAATTGTCCTGATCCAGTGGGCGTGGTCGTATATCACTTACGAGCGTGGCGCAAGGCTGATTACTGGAGATACAACCTTGCCGGGCTGGAGTGCGTACGAACAAGAAACGGAAACCACGCACGCACATAGATAAGCGTGGGCGCGACCGATCGCATATGCAGGCCTTGTGCCAGCCGTGACTCTACCTTCGTCCCGCAACTTGCGCGACAATATAGGAGATAGCACCGTATCAGGAGTTTTCTATGCGTGTTATGCGAATAGCCGTTTGCATCGCAACGACTACCTTGCTTTTCTCCGCCCTGTCGTCGGCCAATGTTCTGAAGATTGTGATCGATGACACGATTCAGGCGGCCACTGCCGAGCGTATCGAACGCGCACTCGATGAAGCCGCGGCCAAAAAAGATGACGCTGTGCTAATTGAGTTTGATACCCCTGGCGGTGTGATGAGTTCCATGCAGGAGATTATGCAACACATCATTGCTTCTCCGGTACCGGTGATCATTTATGTAACGCCGAGTGGAAGCCGGGCGGCATCTGCAGGTTTTTTCATTCTGGAGAGTGCTGATGTCGCGGCAATGGCGCCGGGCACGCACACGGGAGCGGCACATCCGGTAGGGCCATTTGGTGGCGATATCAAAGGAGCCATGGGCGATAAAGTGCTGAACGACGCGTCGGCGTTAATGCGGTCGATTGTTTCGAAGCGCGGGCGCAACGTCGATGTTGCCGAGAGCACCGTGCGCGAGTCGAAGTCGTTTACCGACAGCGAGGCGCTATCCCAGAAGTTGATCGATTATGTCGCCTCCAACGAACGGGACTTATTTCGCCAGATCGCGTCGAAGCCGGTCAAGCGGTTCAACGGGCAAACAATCTCGCTCAACTTAACAGGCGAACATGAGGAAGTGCTCCAGCCGACACTGAAGGAGCAAATACTCGGCTTCTTGATGGACCCGGACATAGCCTTCATTCTCCTGGCCATTGGAGCGCTGGCGCTCTACACGGAGTTCAATCATCCCGGTGCGGTCTGGCCGGGATCGGTTGGAGTTGTGTTTATTCTGCTGGCGATTTTCGCCCTGCATCTTCTGCCGATTCGCTTTGCGGCGGTTGTCCTTATATTTGCGTCGTTTGTGCTATTCGCCCTCGATGTTAAGTTCGCCACCCATGGCGTTCTGGCGGTGGGAGGAATCGCCACACTGGTGATCGGTGCATTGTTGCTGGTGGATTCTCCCATCCCGCAGATGCGGGTAAAGTTGATAACCGCGCTTGCGGTAAGCATTCCCCTCGGGGCAATTACCGTTTTCCTCATGTCCATTGCCCTGAGGGCGAGCAGAAACAAAATTACGACGGGCGTGGAAGGCTTAATCGGAGAAATTGGGGTTGCGCAAAGTGCTCTTGCTCCGGCAGGCAAAGTTTTCGTGCATGGTGAGATTTGGGACGCAGTTGCGAGCGGCGATGTGCTCGCTGGAGACAAAGTAGTTGTTCAGAGTGTTGAAGGACTTCAGCTTAAAGTAGACAGGGTAAATGAAGGAAAAGTCTCCGTCCTCTGAATCAAAATGCGAGAATCGCCGAAAAGCGTGGATTTCAGAACGTAGTTAAATTTCGCTTTAGACCAGCATCTTCCCTGTAACTCCGGTAACCGCGCTTCTATCGGATCGTTGCAGTACAATCAGCTCAAATCCATAAACACAGGCGGAGGACAGATGGACCTTGGAATCGGCACGATTGGAATCATAATCATTATTGTCCTTCTGTATGTACTGAGTTCCATTAAAATCCTCGCCGAATATGAGCGCGGCGTTATTTTCCGCTTAGGGCATCTGCTGGCAGAATCCAAGGGACCTGGGGTCATTCTGGTCTTCGCTCCCATCGATCGTATTGTGCGGGTCTCGCTACGCCAGGAAGCCCTCGAAGTCCCCCCACAAGACATCATCACTCGCGATAATGTCACACTCAAGGTCAACGCCGTGATTTTCCTGCGCGTCATTGATCCCAATAAAGCAGTGGTCGAAGTTTCCAATTACGTTTACCAGACCTCGCAATTCGCCCAGACAACCTTGCGGTCCGTACTCGGCGAACAAGAGCTTGATGAATTATTGGCCCATCGAGACAAGATCAATACCCGTTTACAGACAATTCTTGATACGCACACGGCGCCATGGGGCGTGAAGGTTGTGAATGTCGAAGTGAAGCAGGTAGATTTGCCGGAATCCATGCTGCGGGCAATGGCCAAGCAGGCGGAAGCGGAACGCGAGAAACGGTCGAAGATCATTCACGCCGAAGGCGAGTTCTCGGCCGCGCAGCGTTTGGTGGATGCCGCGAACCTGCTCGCAACTGCTCCAGTCAGTATTCAGTTGCGATACTTGCAGACTTTGACCGAAATCGGGGTCGAGAAGAATACGACAGTTGTTTTCCCGGTGCCGATCGATTTCCTCTCTGGACTCCAGAAGTTAATTGGAAAAGAAACTGAGGCTGCGAAGTAGGGTTCGAACTAGTGAGGACTGTATGACTCCAGTAGCGACAGCACCGGTCGATAATTTAGAAGATACTGAAATCACGCTAGGGACAGGGAAAATGCTGGCCCTGTTCTTCGGGCTGGTGATTTTGTGCGCGACATTTTTCGGCATGGGCTACTCGCTGGGCCGAAACACTACGAAGGCGACGGCCGAACTGTTGCCTTCGCCGAGCACCTCCAAACCCTTGCGGCCTTTACAGGCGGCCAGCACTGTCAATCCCACGAATAACGCGGTAGAAGCCGCAACCAAAGCTCCAGATCAGCAAACAACTCCCGCTGCGAGTACGGCGAGTAGCTCTTCTCCATCCACGTCTGGGACGCCACCGGACCAAGCCGCCTCATCATCGCAAAGTGCGGGTGCGCAGATTCAGCCGGGCGCGGGATACTTCGTTCAAGTTGCAGCGGTAAGCAAGCAAGAAGATGCTGAGGCTCTGGTTGATTCACTGAAAGCCCGGCAATATCAGGCCTTTATTGCCGATCCTGGCGCCGACAAGCTTTTTCACGTACAGGTTGGACCCTTTGCAGATGTGAAGGATGCCGAGTCAATGCGTACGCGGCTGGTGAACGACGGCTACAACCCTATCCTAAAGAAATAACTCACGGAAATTTCGGCTCGTAGTTGCGAGGTGCAACACTGAGCCGGTTCTTCCAGTGCGATCGCACAAACCAAATAATTCCGATCACCAGTGCTGCGAGAATCACATCATCAGCCTTATGGAAGTATTTGCCAAGTTGACGCCAGTTCTCGCCTAATTTCATTCCAAACCAGGCCAGCGCGAAGCACCACGGCCATGAACCCAAAAACGTATAAAGGTGAAAACGAAGCCGCGGCATGCGGGCGACGCCCGCTGGCAAAGCAATAAAGGTTCGGACTACCGGTAGCAGCCTCGCAATGAAGACGGCCAGATATCCCCAGCGCGCAAAGAAACGGTCGGCCCAGTCCAGTTCGCGGCGACCGAGAAGGATCCAGCGGCCGTAACGTTCGACCAAAGGACGTCCGCCATAGCAACCGATTTCGTATGCGATCAGCGATCCCAAATTGCAACCAATCGCTCCGGCGGTTGCGACCCACAGCAACTTCATCGTGCCATCGAAAACCAGGTATCCGGCGAACGGCATGATTAGTTCAGACGGTAATGGAATGCAGGCCGACTCAATTGCCATCAGAATGGTGATGCCGCCGTATCCGGTAGCAGCAACCAGAGACTTAATAAAAATAAAGAGAGCGGCAAGAATCTTTTCTGTCATTCGGGAGTGTTCGCGTCAACGAAGATATAGTCTACCGAGTTCCGACGGGAGCCGCAGTAGCGCGCTCGCGATAGAAGTGCATCAGGTCGAGGAGAATTGGTTGCGCTCCCAGTTGGCGGAGCAACGTTGTGACCTGGCCCCGATGGTATGTTCCGTGATTTATCAGGTGCAACATCGATTGCCAAAGCGGATTTGTGTAGACGCCGAACCTCAGTGTTTTGTATTCAAATGTTCGGTCGAGATCTGCCTGCGCGATTCCGCTTACAAACGAGAGAAGCCGCTGTTCGAGCTCAGCCCAGGTGTCGCGCAGACTCTGCACATCGGGGAATTGAGTCGTATTCGGAAGCGCTGATGGAGAACGGCCGTGAAACCGCTCGAGCCAAATCCATTCTGCGCCATGGATGTGTGCGAGAGTATCCCGAATGGAAGAGAAACTCGAACCCATTGGCCGGGTGAACTGTTCGGTGGTGAGCTTTTCTACTGCACCTAGAGAACGGCGATTCGCCCAGGAGTTATAGTCGTAAAGCTGACGAACCTCTTCGGGAGACATGCTTCATTCTGCCACACTTGCAGCTCAGAATGACCCATCCTGGGTAAAGGTGAAGCCGGGGAGTGCCGCGCCGCTCGCCGCTTTGGCGACTTTTACGCGTACGGTGGGCGCATCGGGTGCGGTGACCTCGGCGGGGCGCAAAACCGCATACTGCGTGAAAACTTCGTTGTAAACCTTGGTGACCAGATAATCCTGGCCGTTTTCGTTTTTGCGCCAAACCTGACCGAGCTGAATCGACTTCACTGCCATTTAGTTTCTCCGGGAATCACAGCACGTTATGCCTTGTAACTCCAGAGTAAAGGCAGTATGGGACATCGTCAATTTCTTCTAAGGTCACGAATGGAACTGGACTTTCGGGGACGGAGTGCAAGGACACGAACAGTTTTGGACGAAGCAAGGGTGATAAAAACCTTTGTTATACGGTGATTTTAGGTTTTGGAGCGTAGAGGTGTGGGCCAACTTGCTAAGATTGCCTCTGCCGAGGAGGAGCTATGCCGAGAGGAATTATGCCGCGCAGGCCGGCCAAAACAGGGAGACATGAAGGAACGGCGAACAGGGAAGTTACGAGAATCACTACTCGCATCGGGCGCCACACGTCGGATGAAATAACAGGCGGAATCTCTGCGCCCCGGACTGAGAAAGTTGCACAGAAGGCACCACGAGCCCTGAACGTTGCGGCGGCTCGCAAGGGCTACAATCCGACTTCTCCTGAGCGCATTTCCGACATCCTGAAGCGCCTCGACCAGCTCTATCCGGACGTAACATGCGCTCTCATACACAAAGATCCTTGGCAGCTTGTGGTCGCAACCATTCTCTCGGCGCAATCGACAGATGTTCGCGTAAACATGGTCACGCCGGAGCTGTTCAAGAAATATCCAACCGTTCAGGATTTCGCAAAGCTCGAGCCACAGCAACTGGAGCCCGATATTCGCTCGACAGGATTTTTCCGCAATAAATCGAAATCGGTTGTGGGTGCGGCACGAAAAATCGTGAACGATTTCAGCGGCAAGGTTCCAGACAACATGGACGACTTACTTACTCTGCCTGGAGTGGCGCGCAAGACCGCGAATGTTGTGCTTGGCACGTGGTTCAAGAAAGCAGATGGGGTAGTTGTCGACACCCACGTCCATCGAATTTCTCGGCGGCTGGAACTCACTAAAGAAGATGATCCGAAGAAGATTGAGAAGGACCTGATGCGCATAATCCCGAAAGAAAAGTGGATTTTATTTGCGCACCAGGTGATCTGGCACGGAAGAAAACTGTGTTTCGCACGGTCGCCAAAGTGTGCTGATTGTTTGCTTGAAAATATCTGCCACGCAGAAGATAAAACCTGGAGCACTGTGGAGAGGCACAAGGGAGCTAAAGCCTAATTACGTAGGCACCTTCAAGATCATGTACCCGCCGAGCAGCGCGAAGATGATATCGGGTGACCATGCAGCCAGGGTCGGGGGGAGTTGGCTGATGTTTCCCATAGCTTCGAATAATCCTGAAATGACGGTGTAAACAACCGCAATTCCGATTGCGGTGGCAACTCCGGCCATCGTTCCTCGTTTTCCGCCGGAGAGAGCGAACGGAATTGCCAGCACGCCCATAACAAAAGTGATAACTGGGAACGCAATCTTTTTCTGCAACTGGACTTTCAGCTTCACCACCTCGAAGCCGCTTTGCTGAAGTTCGTGGATGTACCGGCTAAGTTGCTCGTAGTTCATTTCGAGCGACTGCCGCACTTCTTTCTTAAAGTAATCCGGCGGCTCTGAGATGGAGGGGAAAGTGGCTACATCGAAGGAATCGTAGTCCTGAATGGCCGACCCATGGAACGAGCGCTCCCACCCTTGCTCGCAAACCCAGCGGTTCAGGTTTCCAGCCCATCGCGCTTGCGTGGCGTAAATACGGCGTACAAGTTGGAAATTGACGGGATTGAATTGAAAGGCGGACAGGTTTCCGAACTGGTTCTTGTCCGAATCGAAAAATTGATAGTAGTAGATGGTCGAGTGCTGGCCGAAAATCCATCTTCGATAGGGGTTCAAATATGTTTGCGCCGGCTTGCCTTTGATCTGATTCAGCAGCGCGTCCTGGCGCTTGTTCGCGTGTGGTAAATAAAATTGGTCGGCGAGGAACAAGCCTGCTGCGACCATTGCTCCGGCGACCAATATTGGGACAACAATGCGGTAGATACTCACGCCGGTCGCCTTGAGTGCGGTCACCTCGTTGTAGCGCTGCATTAGACCGAGCGTAATAAGAATGGTGAGGAGGACTCCATACTGAGCAATGTTGTAAAGGAAATACGGTGTGACGTTCAGCAGATAATCGCCGACGGTCCATGGTGAAATTTGGTTTCGAAGAATATCGCCGAGAAGCTCAAACACCGTGAAGATGAGCGATAGCCCAACCAATGCGCCGACGATCATCGCGAAGTTGATCGCGAAATCGCGGAGAACGTAGTCATCAAGCAGCATCGGAAAACTGGCTCTGAAAACCCGTTTGCGTGCGACAGCGCGCTCGAACGCATTCTCGGATGAAGCCCCGGGCAAAAAGATTATTCCCCTGGTCAGTTTTGTCTTTTGGGATCGGTTCTTTAGAAAGGAAAGCTCGATCGGACGCCGTTCTGAACGCCACAACAGGAACGCACCGCAACCGAGAAAAACAACATCCGCCAGCCAAACACCAATTCCCGGCGACACTTTGCCTTGCCTAGCTAGGGAAACGCCGAAGAGAGATAAGAAGTAATAGGCGAAGACCAGCACAATCGTGAGCACAAATCCAGCAGACTTGCCGCCCTTTTTTGCTGAGAGTCCCAGGGGAAAACCAACCAATGCCAACACAATGCATGCCGTCGGCAATGCTAATCGGCGATAAAACTCAATCCAATACCATCGCGCAACGGTGCCATTTTTCGCGGCACGCGCAAGGTGCGGCAGGGCAAAGGTGGCAAGCGCCGAAATTGAGGATGGCGGCTGGTCCTTGGCAGCTGTGGTTTCGGGCAGCGTAATCGGCAGGTCGGTTTCCGAGAAGGTTGAGATTTGGTACTTTTCGGGGTTGGTGGGATCAGTCTCGTGTGATGACCCGTTCACCAAATGCAGATGTAATGTATTTCTGCCTTCGCTTACCAGAATTCCTCGTTCGGCAAGGGTAACTTTCGGGGCCGCAGGGTCGCTGATATTCGCGAGAAATACACCTTTCCAAATCGCCGCGCCTTCGGCGTTCTTAATGTCATGGACGTAAAGCACCATTTTCGGAAAGCCTTCATAGAAGACGCGGGGCTGTACTTCGAATGAAACTTGAGAGCCTTTCAGCTTTTCCTGCAAATGGGTCAGAGCTTGTTGAGAACGGGGAGCGAAATAAAGACTATTTCCCAGAGCTAATAACCACGCGCCAAAAAAGAAGATCGACAAAATACGCAGGAACGTGCCAATACCGATTCCGCCGGCTTTCATGGCGGTGATTTCGCTGTCGGCAGCAAGCCGGCTGAGACCGATGAGAATTCCGATCAGTACTCCAGCGGGAATTGTGATTGTCAGCGCTTCAGGAATGATGAGTAGGAACAATTCGATTGCGCTTGGAAGCGGCGCGCTATTTCTAACGATCAGCTCGAGAATTTGACCCAGCTCCTTCGTGTAGATCACGAACGTAAAGATCGCCACGCCTATCAGGGCGTGCGACGTGACCTCACGAAGAATGTAGCGGGTCAGAATACGCATCTGGCTTTAACCGGAGTCTAGCATGGGGAGAGCGCAGGAACTCGCTGGCAGAATTACGCCGGTCAATAACCTCGTTGCTTGTTGACCAATCCCAGCAGAGGCCGTCCGGATAAGTAGCGACGCAGGTTTTCGGCAAAAAGCACGTACTGGCGTTCCCACATTTTCTGGCTGACTCCGCCCGTATGCGGCGTAATCAGCACGTTATCCATGTCCCAGAGAGGGGAATCGGGCGGCAGCGGCTCTTCATTGAACACGTCCAGAGCGGCCCCGCCGATTCTGCGCTTCCGGAGGGCCTCGATCAGAGCAGCCTCGTTAATTAGCGGACCACGTCCAACATTAATAAGCCACGCGTCCGGTTTCATGGCCGCCAATTGTTCTCGATCAATCATTCTCGTTGTTTCCGGCGTGAGAGGAGCAGACAGCACCACGTAATCGGATTGATCGAGCAAGTCCAGCAATTTCGACGAAGGCAATACTTCGTCAACGCCCGGTGGTTTTTCTCTGTCGACGTGCTCCCGGACGGCTATTACCCGCATGCCCAGAGCCGATGCATATTGTGCCACGTGTAGTCCAATGCTGCCCAAGCCTACAAGGCCTAAAGTTGCTCCCAAGATATCGCGCGAACAGGTGCTCCCGCGCGACATCGCGTCCTGCCCCCACACGTGCTGCTGCTGAAAGCGAAAGGCAGTAGGGAGTTGCTTTGCCAACGCAAGAATCATCGCTATCACCAACTCCGCGACAACTCGACCATGCACTTCACGGGCATTTGTAAGTATCACGTCGCTCTCGACGAGTTCCGGGAACATGAACTGATTCACGGCGGCAGACTGAGAGTGGATCCAGCGCAACTTCTTGGCCGCGAGAAATTGCTCCGGGTGAAGTGAGACCGTAAACATAATTTCAACGTCGGTGATGTACTCCTCGAGGTTTTCAAAAGTATTTCTTTGAACGACAGAAAATTCCCGAAATTCTTCTTCTAATTTTGCGGAAATCCAAAGCGGAGCGATCCAAAGCTCGAAACGGTGATAAGTCACGATGAGGATCTTTCGCGCCCGTTCGTCAGCTTTCCTCGTCATATATGTTAGGAGCACTATTCACTCGGCAAACAGGTGATACAGCATCACATACACCACCACGCCTGTTACTGAAACATACAGCCAAATCGGATAAGTCCAGCGAGCAATCGCTCGATGACGATCAAAGCGCTTTTGTAAGGCGCGGCTCAGCGTGATAATCACCAGCGGCACGATCGCCGCTGCCAGAATCGTGTGCGAAACGAGGATGCTGAAATACACTGGCCGTGACCAACCACGGCCCTGGAACCGCACCGTCCCCACGTGCGCGTGATAGTAGAGATATGAACATAAAAACAGCGATGATGTTGCTACCGCGGTCAGCATCAGTCCGCGATGCAGAGCGATTCGTCCGCGCTCGACCATCTTGTGAGCGATAACCAGCAACACGGCGCTCGCCCCATTCAGGCATGCATCAAGCGTCGGATAAATTGCGTATTGCGGTGGAACTTGCATTAGGCCGCTGGCTTGGTGGTCCGGCGATTCACCATTACGAATGCAATTCCGAACATGAAAAAGGAAAATAAGACCAAGGTGGCCATTGAAGACCCGAGTTCGGCAGGGCTGCCGCGATAAAGGAGAACGCGCAATGATTCGACACCATAGGTGAGCGGGTTAATGCGCATCAGCAGCCGCAACCAGCCCGAAGCGCCAGACAGCGGAAACAGCGCACCCGAGAGCAGCCATAAGGGAATCAGAAACAAATTGATGATGGCGTGAAACGCCTGGGTTGAATCCATTGGCCAGGCAATCGCAAAACCGAGCGCCGTCAATGCGAAAGAAATCAGAAAGATTGCAACTACGATCAGAATAAAGTTTCCGACTCCGAAATGTACGCCGACCAACGGTGCGAAAACCAGAAAAATCAATCCCTGGACCGTTGAAAGGGTGGTTCCACCGAGCACTTTGCCCAGCACAATTGCGGACCGCGACACTGGCGCGACCAGCACCGAAAGCAGGAATCCCTCTTTTCGATCTTCGATAACGGACATCATTGTGAAGATTGAAGTAAAGAGAACGATCATAACCAGCGCGCCAGGATAAAAATATTCGAGATAGTGCTGGTCGGCATTGGATCCACCGCGGAAAGAGCTGCCAAAGCCTGAGCCAATTACCACCCAAAACAGAATGGGAGAAGCGATTACTCCTACGACCCTGGCTTTCTGTCGATAGAACCTGACGACTTCGCGCAGCCACAGCGTAAATGCAGGCAAGAGCAATTCGTCCTTTTTCTGAATGGACGCACGCGGCAGGGTGGTGGCAATCGAACTCATCGTCTTGGTCCTTTCCCGTCTTTCAGCGACTCTGTGCCGATTCCTTGCCCTTGTTGTTCGCTCCAGAATCGATGCCCAGTCCTGCGGATGAACACATCTTCCAAGCTGGGCTTTGAAATGGAGATTGAGTCAATTTCACCTGGAAATGCTTCCACCAGATCCGTTACAAATTTGTGGCCCTGATCTTTCTCGATTCGGACTTGACAGTCGACGATGCGAGTTTCGATGTTGAAACGGCCCCGAATCCGAAGCGCCAGCGCATCCGGGGACTTGGTTTCGAGAACGATTACATCGCCACCGATTTCCTGTTTCAATTCGGCAGGCGTTCCGAGCGCAACCAGCTTTCCCTCATTCAAAATCACAAGACGATCGCAGCGTTCCGCCTCTTCCATAAGGTGCGTTGTCACCAGTACCGTCACGTGTTCCTCATCGCGAAGGCTGTGCAAATACTGCCATAAGTCGCGCCGCGCCCCGGGATCAAGCCCAGTTGTCGGCTCGTCGAGAAGCAGGACACGTGGGCCGTGCAGCAGGCCCTTGGCCAATTCGAGGCGGCGCTGCATTCCGCCGGAAAATATTTCTGCTTTGTCGTTGGCGCGATCGGCGAGCCCAACACGCTCCAGAATCTCCTTGGTCCGAGTACGCAACGTCGCACCATGGATCCCGTAAAGATGTCCCTGGTGCGTCAGATTCTCCGCAGCCGTAAGCTTCAGGTCGATGCTCTGGGCCTGGAACACAACCCCAATTTCACGCCGCAATCGGCTCGGATCTTTAGCGCCGTCGTGGCCCAAAATAACGGTTCGGCCTCCGACCGGAACCATCAGCGTGGAAAGTATGCGGAACATCGTGGTTTTGCCGCTGCCATTCGGGCCAAGAAGCCCGAACAATTCCGCAGGGTGCACATCGAACGAAACGCCATTCAGTGCAGTGCGGTTTTCGTATCGGTGTACAAGGTCGCGAACGGAAATTGTCGGCGAAACAGCAAGATCATTCCGCGGAGCGGGATCTAAAACGGCGGGGGCAGACATGTGGGAAGTCAAAGCTTATTTTACGATGACCAGATTAGTTTCGCTGTCATTTAGGGTGATTTCAGCGAAAGAAATTGCTCATGTTTTAAAGGGAAAAAATTTGCCTGCCGCCAGTATTGCCGACCGGCTGGTGAAAATGTGCCTTAGAAAGTTGTGCAATCAGGCGGGAAGTGCAGTTTTCACCGCTACTTCTTGCTTCTGCGGTGCAGCAGCATGCCGCCAAACTTGCAACGTCAGAACAGCCGTGGTGGCCAAAAGCAGTGCACCCACCGCAACGTGAGAGACCGTGGCAAGCACCATAGAGGGTTCCGGCTGCGGCGCGTCCGCCCCCCATACAACGCGAGTCAGAAAGGCGGCGAATCCGAGGCAAAGTTGCAGCACAAGAATGAATAACAACAGAATTGCGGGCCGACCGATCGCATCAATACGCGGAAACTGTGTGAGGGCGCGCACCGCTGTCCAAGTAAGCACCAGAGCCACGACCACGGCATTGAGCACGTGAGGCCACCATGGCATACCATGATGGCGAAACATTGCGCCAAGTACGAGCTGAACATACAGAATGAAAATCGAGAGAAGGCTCAGAGTCAGAACTGACGGGCGACCATTGTCTGCTAATTGCGGGGAAGTCTCCTCCACCCATTTACGTCCCGTGAAAACAGCAATCAGTACCGCGATACAAAAAAATGTTTGCGCTACCGCTGCATGCGCCGTAGAAATCGCAGGCGGCAAAAAATGTAAAACCGTCATGCCTCCCAAAATAGCTTGTACAACAATCGTCCCCAACGCCCCAATAGCGAGTGCTTTCATCCAGCGGCGACGATCGGCGATCCACGTCCACAAGGCGATTGCGGTGGTAAGAAGGATCGTAAAGCCGGCGATCATTCGATGGCTGTGTTCGTATCTGATTCCACCGACCCAGGGCGGCAACCGGAATACATGTCCGTACGAGGTCGGCCAATCCGGTACCGAAAGGCCCGCATCATTGCTGGTAACGAGAGCTCCGGCGATGATCAAAATAAATGTGGCACACGCGGTGAACACTGCAAAGCGGTGAAACGCAGGATTGTAACGAGTCGGATCAGACTTCAAAAATGCCTCCGAAGACGAAATTTTAGCAGACGAGAATCCTTGCCGTTTTCAGGACGCCAGGGAGTCCTAATCAAATGACATCTCATTGACTTTCGTAGCTGCATCCAAGCGCAGGTGAAAGCGCCGCTGTCGTTCCTGATTTTCGCGCTGGTTGTCGCTGGGGCCGCCCAGCAATCTTCTCATCCGCTGGTACAAACCGAGATGCGAAATGTGATGTATCACTTCAGCACTGCAATTGCCGTTCATATTGCCTATCTCGACGGGGAGTTGGCGTCAACTTCTTCAGGCGGCATTCCCACCTTCGACGATCCGAATTCCTTCACGATTCTTATTCGCTCAGCAAAAATTTCAGTTTCCATAGAGTCGCTATCCAGCGCTTTGAATCAATACGTTCTTGCTGCTCGAGATGCGCCGATCAAAGCAATCCAAATTACGTCACAATCGAGCAAGCTGAAGATTAAGGGCCGCTTGCATTCAAAAGGTGATGTAGCTTTTGAAACCGAAGGAGAGTTATCGGTAACACCTGATGGAAGAATTCGCGTTCACACCGAGAAAATCAAAGCCGGGCATCTTCCGGTGAAAGGCCTCATGGATCTTCTGGGGGAAGATCTCTCTGAGCTGATTGACACTCGAAAAATTGCCGGCCTTACGATAGACAAAAATGATCTCTTGCTCACGCCCTCCGAGTTATTCCCGCCGCCGCACATCCACGGCAAATTAACCTCGATTTCCATTGCCGGAGACGAGATCATTCAACAATACGGCGACGCAGTGCCCCCAGCGCTTATAGCCGGCAACTACATGGCCTATCACGGAGCGCGGTTGCGCTTTGGGAAGTTGACCATGAACGATGCCGACTTGTTACTGATTGATATGAATCCGCAGGACCCATTCGATTTTTACCTCGACCATTACAAACAGCAGATGGCTGCGGGATATACGAAGATTACTCTCAACTTTGGCCTGCACTCGTATTTTCGGGATTACAACAAACTTCCGCACCAACGGGAAGGTGGAGTCAGGCGATAGATTCAGATATGCTTCGCCTATGCAGACTGTGGTCGAGTGCGTCCCGAATTTCTCCGAGGGACGTGACAAAGCTAAAGTTGACGCGATCGTCGAAGCGATGAAGATCGATGGTGTCTATCTGCTCGATCGCGAGATGGACGCAGACCACAACCGATGCGTGATCACGCTCGCCGGTGAACGCGAACCAATTCAGGAAGCTGCAATTCGCGGGGTTGGCAAAGCTGCCGAACTGATCGACCTAACGAAACATCAGGGCGCACACCCGCGCCTCGGAGCGGCCGATGTGGTTCCCTTCATCCCTGTTGAGGGCGTGAGTATTGAAGATTGCGTCGCTATGGCGCGACACGTTGGAGAGGGAATCTGGAAGCGCTGTCAAATTCCCGTGTATCTCTACGAAGCCGCCGCGAGCGTGCCGGAGCGGCAGAATCTTGAAAACATTCGCCGCGGACAGTTCGAAGGAATCCGCGACGAGATCGCGACGAACCCGGCCCGAAAACCAGATTTCGGCGATGCCAGGCTTCATCCCACGGCCGGCGCATGTGTTGTCGGCGCGCGCAAGTTTCTCATTGCGTACAACATCTTTCTGAACACCGCAGATGTCGAGGTCGCCAAGAAAATTGCCAAGGCAATTCGCTTCTCGACTGGGGGATTACGTTATGTGAAAGCGGCGGGCTTCTTGGTGCGCGGCCAAGCCCAGGTTTCGATGAATCTGACAGATTTCGACCAGACACCCATTCATCGTGTATTCGAGTTGGTGAAGCGCGAAGCGGAACGTCATGGCGCGGCGCCCGCGAGTAGTGAAATCGTCGGTCTAATCCCCAAAAAAGCTCTGGAACAAGCAGCGGAGTGGTTTTTGCAAGTTGAACATTTCGATTCTTCTTTGATCCTCGAAAATCGCTTGGCCGCCGTAATGGGAGGCAAGATATCGGTTGGCGGTTTGCGGGCAGGAGTCGAGCCGTTCATTGAGCAATTGGCTGCGGCCACTGCAACTCCTGGAGGGGGGAGCGCCGCCGCTGCGAGTGCGGCCATGGCTGCGGGCCTGGCGACTATGGTGGCATCCATGTCGCGTGGAAAAAAGGCTTATACACAATATGAGCGCGAGCTGAGCGATGCGGTGTCACGACTTTCACTTCTGCGCGAAGAACTTAAATCGGCAATCGATGACGATGCCGAGTCATACAGTACGGTGATGTCGGCTTATAAGAAGGCAAAAGGATCGAGCTCTGCGGACGGCATTGTCGATTCCGCACTGAAGCACGCGACGAATGTGCCGCTGGGAGTGGCCGAGCGGGCAAGGCAAGTGCTGGGCATTGCGCAGACTCTGCTTCCGATCACGAATCCGAACATGAAATCGGATTTAACGACCGCTGCCGCCCTCGCCCGCGCCGCCATTGAAGGTGCCTTGGCGAATGTTGAAATCAACTTGGAATCGCTCAAGGACTCCGAATTCAGGGCTGAAACTCGCAAGAAAGTAGCGCTGTTTCGTTCTTAGAATGAAATTGCTATGTCTGAAATGTACCAGGGTCTCGTACCTTGGTTATCAGCTTGGGGTTCATCTCGTTCGACTACAATGACGATATAGCGGGGTGACTGCTGAATCCAGCCCTGCATCTAAGTAATAGATTCCTGAGGTCAATATGAATAGTTTCCAGCGCGTCGGCGTGGTCATAACCCTTACTGCAATTCTCGGTATCTCCGCTTTTGCCGCTCCACTACCATCATCCGTTCGACCGGCAATACCCGGCGATGTGCAGCAGTTGATCTGCGTCGATTATCGTGCGCTTAAGGATTCAGCGACTGCGCAACAACTCAAAGACCAGGTCTTGCCGGACAATCTCAAGCAATTTGAGACGGCACTCAAGGGAATTGGCGTGGTTGCCGATCGCGACGTCGATACTTTGACCTTCATTTCTTATCGCCAGCCCAAGCAGGGCGTGCAGATTGTCGGCGCGGCGCAAGGAGTTTTTTCCACGAAGACCGTGTTGGGCAGGCTGCGTTACAAGAAGGTAAAGCCTGTGAAGTATCACGATTCCGATATTTACCCCATGTCCGACGGAATGGAAATGTCGTTTCTCGACGAAACTACGCTTCTATTCGGTACCGGACCGGCTTTACGCGGCGCGATTGACGCCCGCGATGGTTATGTGCAGTCGCTCGACTCGAACCCTGATATCGCCGACATGATTGGAGATGTTGAATCCGGTCCGGTCTGGAGCATTCTCGATCAAAAGGGCACCCAGAACATGATGCTCTCAGCCTTGGGTGATGCGTCGCGCCTGGCTGATTACGAAACGATTAGGAAACGAATCCTCGGTTCGCGTTACACAATGAGCTTTCAGGATGGAGTGAAGTTCGATCTCGATGTTCTTACGTCAGATTCAGTGACTGCCGCCACACTTTCTTCGCTGGTTAAAGCGGGCGTGATTTACAAAAAGATGACCGCGTCCCCAGTCGAGAAGGCCGCCCTTGAGGACGTTTCCGTGAACTCTGACAGCTCAAAGCTGCAAATGCACTTCAAGACCGACGACAAGCAATTTCAATCGTTGATCCACACAAGCCTGTTTGCGGCGGTATCGCGCTAAGCGTTCCTACTTAAATACGTGTGCTGAAGGCGTCCAACCCAAGTCAGGGCGGCGAAGCTATACTTTCTGGAACCATGTCCAGAAAGTTCTGTCTAAGTTGTGCGACTTTTTTTGTTGTGCCTCTTGTATTAGCGCAGCAGCCGCATACCGCGGTTCCCGCTGGAGCATGGGAAGGGGTTCTACGTACTCAAACCGGGCAGATCATTGCAGCCGCTAAAATTACCGTGAGCTCGAGTTCGTCCGGAATTACAAAGTCAACGACAACATCGCAGGGCGGCGAGTTCAAGTTCACCGATCTTCGGGCCGGCGACTACCTGGTATCAATACTCTACAAAGGCGAAAGCTACAAAGCTGATATTCCGCTGCCGATTCCCACTGGAAGAACGCTTACGGCTGACATCGCCCTTGATGCGGCAGCGAGGACCGCACATGTAATCACGTCGCAAGAAGCAACGACGGAAGCGAGCGGGGGCGAACATCTCTCGAGCGGAGAAGTGTCGAGCCTTCCACTCAACTCCCGCGACTTCAGCAAGCTGCTGCTGCTTGCCGCAGGCACCATGACCGATACGAACGGGGCTGCGAACTTTACCCAGCAGTTCGCGGTCAATGGGCAACGCGGCAATGCGACCGTATTCGCGCTGGACGGCGCCGACACCACTGATCCTGAAATGGGTGGCGCTACTTTTTCTAATTTCAACGTGGATGCCATTCAAGAAGTACAGGCGAGCTCCGGAGTGATGCCCGCAGAAATTGGCCATGGAGGAGCAAGTTATACGAACGTGGTTTCGAAATCCGGCACGGACCAGATCCACGGCAGCATTTTCGAATTCATTCGCAACGCGGCCTTCGATGCACGAAACTATTTTGATCGCCCCACGGCCATCAGTGACCGACGCATTCCTCCGTTTGCGCGAAATGAATTTGGGTTCGCAACCGGCGGACCGATCAAAATCCCAGGTATTTACGACGGACACGGGCGTACCGTCTTCTTCGGTGAATATCAGGGTTTCCGCCAAGTGCTTGGAACAACGCAGGTGCTGCCGGTTCCTACTGCCGCAGAACGGCAGGGAATCGACACGACCACATTTCCCGGAGATACCCTCACTGTTCCCGTCAGTCCGAAAATCCAGCCCGTGCTGGATCAATATCCTTTGCCGAACGTCCCGCGTGGTCCTTACGGCGCACGCACCTATGAGGCTTTTTCCAAGGTATCGACAAGCACAGATCAGGTCTCCATTCGGGTCGATCACAGGATTTCCGACAAAGCCAGCTTGCTTGCGCGCTTCAGCTTAAATCAAGTGACCGGCCCGGTCACGAATCCGGACCAGACGGCGATCGATCCAACTTTCGGCATTCAATTTTTCGATCATCAACGTAATGCCAGCGTTCGCTATTCGCGGGCGGTATCAAGCCACTTCAGTACGGAGACTTCTCTCAGCTACATTCGCAGCACGCCATTTTTCCCAGCGATAAATCACATTCAACCTGCGCTTGGATTTGGCGATGGCTTGTTCCAGGGCTACAACGCCCCCGGAGGTTCGATTTTCGGTTCCTACAGCAACCTTTATCAATTCCGCGAGGACATGACGGCGATTCGTGGCGCGCACACGTTCAAATGGGGAACAGAAATCCGGGTCAATCGCGACTCAACCATTTTCGGGATCAGTCCGAACGGCGCGTACTCTTTCGGCGGCGGCACGGCCTACTCGCCGGTTCTTATCCCTTCGGCGAGTGGCACGCACAACATCAATGTTGGAGATCCGCTGCCCGATTCGCTTCTTGGTTTGCTTACGGCAACTCCGTACTCTTATACGATAACCGCCGCTGCTTCACTCACGCCTACAGGCAGCAAGTTCGACGAAGCCGGCGTGCGACGAGAAGCTTACAACTTCTATTTCGAGGACACCTGGAAAGCTAATTCACATTTAACCGTGAACTATGGATTGCGTTACGAAGTGAACAGCCGCATCCACGAGGCTACAAAACGCACTTCTCTACCGCGATTTCTGAATGCGGACGGCAGTTTCGCCGACTATCGCGATCGGAATGCCCAGCAGATTTTTATCGTGGACCCGCAGCCTCCGTATAACCAGGATTGGTCTGGGTTCGGGCCGCGCCTGGGTCTTGATTATTCGTTGTCGCCGCACACGGTTTTGCACGCGGGCGGCGCGATCACAACCTTGCTGCCCAATCTGTGGCAGGACAATTTTCTCACTGCAGGTCTTCCGTTCGTCTTCACCACATTTATAAGCGCGGAACCCGGCGTTGCGATTCCATTCAGTAACACATTTGTGCCGCTCGCCTTGCCGACAGCCTATGCGACGAATGGCCAACCTGTGTTTCCAAACGGTACTTCGGCCAGCGTGCGTCCAAACACGATTCTTGATTTGAACCGATGGCAAGCAGACATCTCTGCACTCACTCCCGGTGACCAGATACAGCTGCCGAGCATATCCGGCATCGATCGCAACTTCCGAAACGGGTACATCGGGACATTTACAGCAGGGGTAGATCACGATTTTCGCGACGTGAAGTTCAGCGCGGCATACGTCGGAACCGCTGGAATTCATCTTGCTCGGGTCTATTCGCCAAACGGCTACGTCGGAGCAGACCCAGCATTCGCGCCTTACACTCAGTTCGATTCAGCCGGTCACGCGATCGGCGGCTACGGAGTGGAAAGCTTGATCAGCAGCGGGTCGCACTCGAGTTACCACGCACTGCAGACTAGTCTGACGAAAAATTCACCACGAGCGGGACTGGGATTGCAAGCGAGCTACACGTATTCAAAAGCTCTCGATGACACGAGTGCTGTACTCGGAAACCTGCTGGGCACCGCGGGCGTGATTCTGCAGACGCAGCCGCAAAATCCATTTGATCCTGGGGCAGAGAAAGGGCCGTCAACGTTCGACGTCACCCATGCCTTCAGCGTAAGCGTAATTCAGTTGCTCTATCTCGATCGAGTTGGATTCCTGCATTCATTGCCGAAGGCGGTCACGTCTGGATGGCAGTTTTTGAACATTACTACCCTAACTAGCGGATCGCCATTCACGGTTTTTTCTGGTGTTCAGCAGACAGGTGCAGGTGCGGGTGGGACCGACCGTCCTGACCTGATCGCGAGGCCACAGTTATCAACCAGTCGCGCAGTTCGCGACGACTATTTTGGTCGTGGCGAAAACAATGCGTCATTTTTTTCGATTCCGATTAACGTGCCGGACGGAACAGGGCCGAATCACGGGCGATTCGGAACGCTTGGGCGTGACACGTTTCGAGGACCTGCTTACCACGATTTCGATATCGCATTGATCAAGGACACGCCTGTGGGACATCGAGGAAACGCTGAACTTGCGACGGTCGAGTTTCGCGGGGAATTTTTTAATATCTTCAATATTGTGAATTTTGGTTTGCCCGACAACATCCTGCGTGGCAGCGGTTTTGGCGTCATCAGCAGGACAGCTGGAACGTCAAGGCAGATTCAGTTTTCGCTCAAGCTGATTTATTGACTGAAGTGAGTAACGCAAGCAAATCGGCAACAATCGTCACCAGTTTTTGTCGAGGATTATGATCATCAACCTATAAAGACGAGTAGCAGGAATCCAGCCGAAAAGATGTCAGGGTTCACGTTCCAGATGGTGCCGGGCCCGACGATCGTCGCCACGTGGGGCAACTTGCCGTGTGATGTTTTACGGGGACGGCGTTAGCGGAGTTTTATTTTGCACATGAAGTGGGATACAACAGTTCTATGGTTCGGAGTAAAGCGCTGCTTTTTTTTTTGCTTTTTGCAACACGTATTGCTTTCTCACAAGCCGCCACCCCTTCCGAGGCCATCGCCCTGCAAGAGCAAGGGCGTTACCCCGAAGCAGAGAAAGCTTGGCGCGCAGTAGTGGCACAAAACCCGAAAGATGCGCCGGCGCTTGCTAGTCTCGGCGTGGTGCTTTCAAAAGAAGAGAAATATTCGGAAGCGGCGAACGCATACCGCAAGGCCCTTGCGGTAAACCCCTCCTTGCCAGGAATTCCTCTCAATCTGGGGCTGGCTGAGTTCAAAGGGGGCAAATTTGCGGCGGCAATTATCCCGCTTAAAGCAGCACTAAAGCAAGATCCCTCAAGCGTGCAGGCACAAACTCTACTCGGCATGAGCTATTACGGCGCAAGAAATTTCACTCAGGCGGTTAATTATCTCGAGCCGTTAGTCCAGAGTGATCCGGAGAACAGCGAATTGCATCGGATATTGGCACAAAGCTGCCTTCAGATAAAAAAATATTCATGCGCCGAGGAGCAATTCCGCAAAATTCTGGAGCATAACCCGGACTCGGTCGATGCTCACATATTGACTGGCGAGGCGCTTGACGGACTTGAGCGCACCGACGAGGCCATCAAGGAATTCCAGGAAGCAGAGAGGCTTTCGCCTCGCGAACCCGAGATCCACTTTGGTCTCGGATATCTGTATTGGAAATCTCATAAATACGACGAAGCCAAAAAGGAGTTCGAAGCCGAGCTTGAGATCAGCCCCAATCACGCGCAGTCGCTTGCTTACCTTGGTGACATCGAACTTAAACAAAACGATCTAGATAGCGCCGCTTCGTATTTGCACAAGTGTGTCCAACAAAGAAATGACTTGCGGATCGCGTATTTGGATCTCGGCGAGGTGCGTGCCGAGCAGAAACGATATCCCGAGGCAATCAAGGCTTACGAGCGGGCGATTCAACTCGATCCGACCCAGCCGGATGCGCATTACCGGCTCGGGAGAATTTACAGAAGCACTGGCGAGAACGAGAAGGCACAACAGGAGTTTGCAAAAACGCGCGAACTTCACCAGAAAGATTATGAGAAAGACGTACTCAAGTTGAACGTACAACAGCCGCCAGCTCAGCCGTGAAGCGGTTCTAAGTGAAGTCTAACTTCTTGCTGCCACAAAGCAGTTTCTACTTCATTGCGCGTTGTTTACGTCACCGTAAATAATGCCGCGGCCGTTTGCTCCGATGTAAATACGTCCGTAAACGCGCGGATCGCCAATCACCAGGGTGAGATTGCCGTATTGGTGCTGAGGATCGGCGATAACTGTCCAGGTCGCGCCGCCATCATCAGAACGGAAGACGCTGGTCGCGAACGTGGGGCCGCTCCAGGTAAGACGGCCCAGCAAATAAAGCGCTGGGTAGGTGCTCCCCGGTGCAGGTTTGCCAAAGCCGATTGAATCCGGCCAGACCACAGAGTTCACCGGCGTAAATGTCATTCCAGAATCTGTCGAGTGCCACAAGCCATTCCATTGCAGTGAAAGCCATATGTCACCTTCGACGCCAGGAACAACGCTGATTTGCTTGAAGCTGTAGGTTCCAAGTCCGGTTGCGCCTGCTTTGAACGTCTGGCCGCCGTCAGTGCTTACGTAAAACGTTCCGGAGGTTTGGTCGAAGGTGTAGAACTTGTTTGGATTAACACGATCGGAAGCAACAACGCCATTGGCAGGCGCACCGGCTGAAGCAGTCCAGTTTTGGCCGTTGTCGTTGGAATATACCGTTGCACCACCGGTTGGTGCCCAAACGAAGCGCAAACCATCAGGGGAAATCGCAATCGTGCCAGGACCACTGGTGCAGCCGGGAGCGTTGTTGAATGTGGTCCACGTGGTGCCTTGGTCCCTTGAATAACCACCGCACAGAGTTTGCGCGTACGCAGGCCAGCCCACGCGCGCAATCAGCATTGGATTGTTTTGCGCGAAATCGATGCTCGTATTAGTCGTCAACGGCGGGACGTAGAACTGACCTTGGGGTGGTGATACGTTGAAATTGTCGTGCCGGAAACCGCCAATGTCCCCGAGAGCACTTAAAAGGTGCGCACCAGCAGGCGGACTGATGAGATCCTGCACGGCGGTCTCTTCGATTCCAAGCGCTCCTACGCGCCACGGGATCACTCCGCCGGAATCTGCACGATTTACCTGGTCAGTAGACCACAGGGTTTGACCGGTACCATAGCGCAGATGATTCGGCGCCCATGGATCAACCATCATCGCGCCGATCCAGTTACCCATGTTGTCACCGGGAGTTGTTCCGCCGAACAGCAGCCAGGGCGAAAGCGAGACGTCGAAGCTTGAATGTGGCGGCGCGCCGATCTCGTTGCCGAGAGCTTCCCAGGTTGTGCCCGCATTGCGGGTGCGCCAGATTTCGTCTCCGGGATAATAACGGTCGAGCGTAGAAACCATTACCGTGTTCGGATTCCATGGATCGACGACGACTTTGGCGTAGCCATAGTTCTGTGATGAAGTAATGGGATCAGCTGGCGTGATGTTTGTCCAAACATTCTGGCGAATGGCATATTTCCAGACTTGTCCATTACCCGCCCCATTGGGACCGGCTTGATTTGAGTAGGTGAGGTATAAGTTTCCGTTTAAGCTGATCGCCGCGTTGGTGGGAACGTCTCCCGTTGGTTGGCCCGGTACTGCTTGCCAACTCTCTCCGTTATCGGTGCTCTGATACAAACCAGTCGTCGGATCGGAGACGCCAACATAGATCGTTGGATAGCTCGCGCCCTTTAATTTAGGGCCGAACATCACGAAAATGACGCCGGCTTTGTCGTTATTCGTGGGACCAGTTATCGGGAAGCTTGCCACTTGTGCCCAGGTGTTGCCGTAATCGGTGCTCTGCCAGAGGCCGTTCACGTTTGTTCCTAGATAGAGGACGTTCGGCGACCACGGAACCACAGCCAGTCGCTCACCGGAAAATCTGCCGTTTTCATTCGATCCGAGCTGGAATGGCAGATTGATAACCGTGAATGTTCTGCCCTGGTCGGATGATTTGAAAATCGCGGCATTCGGCGCCCAGGATTCAACGTAGGCTCCCTGCGCCAGGTATAGCTTCTGGGGATCCGTCGGATCAAGGGCAATGCTCGCCGTTCCTTCAAGGTTCCAGTTGTCGGGAGTTACCCAATCGGTCAACGGAATCCAATGCTGGTGCAGAGGATCCCAGCGATACGTGCCGCCGATGTCTGTGCGCACGTAAAACAACTCCGGCAGCCACGGATGCGCTTCAATGCCAGTGATGAAACCTCCGGCAACGATTCTTACGTTGTGCCATACATAAGGAGGTGGCGTTGTCGTTTGCCCAACTGCGGCTAAGGGGAAAAGGCCCAAAGCAAAAGACAGGACAAGCACTGCGGCTATGCGAGCAAGGTTGAACATGGCAGAGTACCTCGGCAGAGCATTTTACGACTGTAAAAAATCGTTATTCAATACAGGATTTTGGGGATTGACAGGAGAGCCTGCGAGAATTGCTCATCACGTGATCTATTCAGTTTATTCCCGCAGGGCTGGAAGATCCTGCAACACTCTCTTTTTCAAGAAATGTGCAACAGTTTAAGGAAGATTAAGCCAGGGCATGAGGCAATTGGCAAAAGCAGCTCTCGCGTCCGCAAATGTCTCGCCTCGTGCCCGGGCTAGCAAAGTTGGAGTCGCGAAGGCGTTCTCGCGTTGCGTGTGAGCTCCTCGAATCCGGGTGCTCCTCTAAGCTCGGTGCTCCTCTGTTGCGGCCAACATTGCGGTTCAATAGGGCAGCCCCTCGAGCCGGGTTGCGGTTGAATTCGGAAGATCACAACGAAAGTTGAACCTTTTGGCATTACCTGCAACCGTTAATCCACACACTCCCATCCAAGCGGCTCATGGCGAAACATTCGCCAAAACTGCCCGAGGGCGGCGGCGCGACGTCGGCGAGTGTAACTCCACTGCCGGAGGAAGCGGCCAAGCTGTATCGCGATGTTTTACTGGCGATGAATGAGCACGTCATTCCTTATGCAGTTGCTGGGGCATTCGCGTTGCAGAAGTACACGGGAATCTGGCGCATTACCAAAGACCTCGACTTGTTCATCAAAGCAGAGGACGTTCCAGCCGCCCTTGAGTCTCTCTGCGATGAGGGTTTCCGCTGCGAAACACCCGACCCCGTCTGGCTTTCGAAGGCACGTCGCGGGGAGTATTTCGTCGATCTCATTTCCGGCATGAGTAATGCTGTTATCGTCGTCGACGATAGTTGGTTCGAACGTGCGCAGCCTGCCATTGTTGCGGAAGTAAAGTCGCAGATCATTTCAGCCGAAGATTTGATCGCGTCGAAATTATTCGTCACGCGCCGCGAAAGGTTCGACGGCGCCGACATCGCTCACATAATCTATCGGACCAAAGGCCAGCTCGAGTGGGAACGGATTCTGGAGCTTGCTTGCGAGCACTGGGAAATGGTGCTCTGGGCACTGGTGCTCTACCGGTATGTATATCCAGCACACACAAACTACGTGCCCGCTCCGCTCTGGCAGGAATTGCTTTCGCGCTATATGCACCTGGTGCAGCATCCCGACCGGAACGCGCCCTTCCGCGGCAGTTTAGTGGACGAAAACATTTTCTCTATCGACGTGAAGGACTGGGGTCTGGAGGACATACAAAGCCTTTACCGGACCCGGCATCTGCAGAAAGCACCATCGCATGATGTTGGCACCTTTAAGAAATCAGGAACGTAGAAAGTTAAATGAGAGTCGCAGCTACAGCCGATTTACATTTCACACCGGCAAGGTTCAGCGCCCTTCATGATCAGCTTAATCGCGTGCGCGACGAAGCCGATGTTTTTGTCCTAGCCGGCGATCTGACGAATTACGGCCACCCAGACGAAATGGAACCGTTGCTGAATGTTCTGGTGCGGCTCAGGTTGCCTGTAATTGCAGTTCTCGGTAATCATGACTACGAGAGTGGGAAAGAAATCGAATTAATCCGCATGCTTAGCCAGGAAGGAATCAAAGTCCTGGATGGAAGCGCTTACGAACGCGACGGGGTTGGTTTTGCAGGGACCAAAGGCTTTGTAGGTGGTTTCGGACGCGGTGTGTTGACAGCTTTTGGCGAGCCGGAAATTAAAACATTCGTGCGCGCCAGCATCGATGAAGCATTGCGATTAGAACGAGCAATGTCACAACTACGTACGAAAAAACGAGTCATCGTGCTCCACTATGCGCCTATTGCGGCCACCATCGATGGCGAAGCGCATGAGATTTATCCATTCCTGGGGACATCACGCCTCGCTGAAGTAATAGACCGGCACGGGGCAGACCTGGTCGTCCATGGTCACGCACACAATGGAAAATGTGACGGGAAAACGCCCGGCGGAGTTCCCGTCCATAATGTCGCGATCACGTTGCTGCAGGCGCAAACGCCGCCGGCGGTTTACCGCGTTTTCGACGTTTGAAGGCGCTCGACGGTCATTCCTACGAAATCCACAAATTCTGTTACGTCTTGCGCGGTGGTGTCCCAGGAGCACATCCAGCGGACAACAGATTCCGCCTCATTCCAGACATAAAAAAAGTAGCGATCCTGAATTTTGGAGATTGCAGCGCGAGGAATTTGAGCAAAAACGCCGTTCGCCTCCACCTCATAAAGAATTCTCACTGCCGGGATTTTACTCAGCTCACGCTTAAGCAACTGGGCCATCGCATTAGCGTGACGAGCATTCTGCAGCCATAGATTCCCGCTTAGCAGAGCCTCGAATTGTGCGGCAACAAACCTCATCTTCGAAGCCAGTTGCATACCCTGCTTGCGGTAAAACTTGAAGTTCGCCGCGCACTCCGGATTAAGAAAAACTACAGCTTCGGCGCCGAGCGCGCCGTTCTTTGTGGCCCCAAATGAGAGCACGTCAATTCCGGTCTCGCGCGCCAGTTCCCGTAACCCGAGCTGCAAGCTGGCCGCCGCGTTGGCAATCCTTGCTCCATCTGCATGCAAGACCATGTTGTGCTCGTGCGCGAACCGCGAGAGCTCTTGGATCTCACTCGGTCTATAGACTGTGCCTACCTCAGTCGCCTGGGTGATCGATATCACACGCGGCTGGACATGATGCTGGTCTCCAGCGCCGTGGCAAACGGCACGAACTGCTTCCAGCGTCAATTTACCGTTGCTTGTAGCAACTGGGATCAACTTGCAGCCGGTGAATTTTTCGGGTGCGCCGCATTCGTCAACATAAATATGTGCCGCCTCGGCGCAAATCACGGCATGGTAAGACTGCGTCAAAGCTTTCAGGCTCAAACAGTTCGCGGCAGTTCCATTGAAGACAAAAAACACTTCAATGTCCTCTCCAAAGTGCTTCTTGAACAGACGCGTTGCGGATTCGGTGTATGGATCGTCGCCGTATCCAACAACGTGCCCGCTATTGGCCGCCGCGATTGCGTTGAGCACTTCAGGGTGGACGCCCGCATTGTTGTCGCTTGCAAAACTTCTTGCCGGCATCATGAGTGACAAACACTTTACCAGAACAGGAAGCTGCGTCTGCTTACGCCAGTACATTTCTGAGGCTTACACGTCAAACAAATAAGCTCTCTTGGCAGGTGATATTATGTAACCGTATGGTTACATACAGATTGGAGGGGTCTGGTTCAACGAAGGCCAAGGTTTCCGAGAAGCTATGAAGATGAAAATCGCAATAGTAAGCTGGAAATACGCAGTCGTTCTCGCCCGGACGTCCTCCAGCGTGGCGCGCGATTTCGAATTCCAAAAACATTGGCAGTTGAAAAAAAATTTCGCTTCCACACGGCTGAAATTTTGGAGCTTTAGTAAGTACCTTGTCATCCAATCAGGCAATCTGGTTGTGGCCGGGCCTCGACCTTCAATCCAACCTTTTGGAACTTCGACGAAGATGTTGCGTAGTTATAGACAGAGGGAACTATGGTAAAGCGGATGCTTTTGATGTTGGCGGTGGTGGTGCTCATCATCGCTGGGCTGGGTTTTGCGAAATACAAGCAGATCAGCGCTGCAATTGCGATGGGCAAGAGCTATAGTCCGCCACCTGACGCTGTCACGACGACAATCGCGAAGAGCGCAACTTGGCCGTCAACTTTGAATGTCATCGGCACGGCGGCAGCGATCCAGGGTGTAACCGTGAGTGCGGACCTGCCGGGAACTGTAGATAAGATCCACTTCGAGTCTGGACAATCAGTTCACCAGGGCGATGTGCTCGTGGAACTCGACACGCGCGAAGAACGCGCGCAACTTGCTGCAGCCGAATCGGATGCTGCGCTTGCCAAAATCAATTACGGGCGGGAGCAACAACTGGTAAAAGACGGCGTTGTGCCGCGCAGTGAATTCGATAATGCCGAAGCCAACCAGAAATCCACCGAAGCCAAAGTTGGCGAGATGAAAGCAACCATTGAGCGCAAGACGATTAAGGCGCCGTTCTCCGGGATTTTAGGAATCCGGCAGATCAATTTAGGGCAATATCTTTCGGCTGGGCAGGCGATTGTTTCCCTGCAATCCTTGAATCCTATTTATGTGAATTTTGGCATTCCGCAGCAGCAAGCATCGCAAGTGCGAGTTGGCCGTTCGCTCCAAATCACCAGTGACGATATTCCTGGAATAGCGTTTTCAGGTCGGGTGAATGCAATTGATTCGGTGGTCAATGAGGCCACGCGAAATATACAAGTTCAAGCAACATTGCAAAATCCCGGTCAAAAGCTGCGTCCCGGAATGTTTGTGCAAGTCGAACTCGGAATGGGCGCGAATCGGAACGTGATTGCCCTTCCCGCTACAGCTATCAATTACGCGCCGTATGGCGATTCAGTATTTGTGGTTATGGCGGAGAAAGACGCCAAGGGAAACCGCAAAGTTCGGCAGCAGTTCGTGAAAGTTGACGGTTCGCGCGGTGACCAGGTCGCGGTCGTTTCAGGGCTCAATCCCGGCGAGGAGGTCGTGAGTTCCGGGGTATTTAAATTGCGCAACGGCGGTTCCGTGTTGGTAAACAATTCCGTTCAACCGCCTGATAACCCAAAGCCGAAGCCTGAGGACAGCTAATGAAGTTCACAGATCTTTTTATAAAACGGCCGGTCCTAGCGATCTGCGTCAATCTGGTTATTTTGATTGCCGGCATTCAGGCGATCCGTTCTTTAAGTGTGCGCCAGTATCCGCGGAGCGATATCGCGGTGGTACAGGTCTCCACCGTCTATGTGGGCGCAAATGCGGACTTGGTTCGCGGCTTTATTACGACGCCCCTTGAGCGCGTGATTGCCAGCGCCGACGGCATCGACTACATGGAGTCCAGTAGCGCACAGGGCCTCAGCACGATTTCCGTGCACTTGAAGCTCAACTACGATACAAATGCCGCGCTCACGCAGATTCAGGCAAAAGTCGCGCAGGTCCGGAATGACCTGCCACCCGAGGCGGAAGCTCCGGTTATTGATCTGCAAACTGCCGACAATCAGTTTGCCGCCATGTATATCGGGTTCTCGTCCACAGATTTGGATCCCAACCAGATCACGGACTACCTGACGCGCGTCGTTCAGCCTAAGCTGACTGCGATCAGCGGCGTTCAGCGCGCAGATATTCTCGGCGGGCGCACTTTCGCCATGCGCATTTGGCTCAAGCCCGACCAAATGGCGGCTCGCGGAGTTTCGCCTTCGGACGTGCGCGATGCACTCACGAAGAACAACTATCTTTCCGCGCTCGGTAGCACCAAAGGCGACGCAGTCTCGGTAAATCTTGTCGCCAATACAAATCTCCAGACTGCCGACGAATTCCGCCAAATGGTGGTCAAGCAGCAGAACGGCGTTGTCGTCCGACTGGGCGAAATTGCCGATGTTGTTCTCGGGGCTGAGGACTACGACTCTGACGTTCGTTTCAACGGCGAGAAGGCGACCTTCATGGGAATCTGGGTGCTTCCCACCGCCAACTCCCTGGATGTGATCAAGCAGGTCCGTGCAGCAATACCTGGAATTAAGGCGCAACTGCCGCAAGGCATGAACGTCGGAATACCCTACGATTCCACCGAATATATCCAGGACGCGATCAACGAAGTGCTCCACACCCTGACGGAGACGCTGCTGATCGTAATCGTCGTCATCTTCCTGTTCCTGGGATCGTTCCGCTCAGTTCTGATTCCGGTCATCGCCATTCCAATTTCGCTGATCGGCGCAGTATTCCTGATGATGGTCGCGGGATTCACCATCAACCTGCTTACCTTGCTCGCCATCGTGCTCTCCGTCGGTCTCGTCGTTGACGACGCGATTGTCATGGTTGAAAACGTGGAGCGGCATCTCCACATGGGTAAATCGCCTTTCCACGCTGCTATCGACGCCGCGCGAGAACTGGTTGGCCCAATCATCGCCATGACCATCACTCTGGCGGCGGTGTACACACCGGTTGCTATCCAAGGCGGACTGACGGGCGCGTTGTTCCGTGAATTTGCCTTAACTCTTGCCGGCGCCGTCATTGTCTCCGGTTTCGTGGCTTTAACTCTGTCTCCAATGATGGGGTCAAAACTTCTTCGCCAGGGCGATACCGAAAAGGGATTCGCGGGCATCGTGAATCGCCAGTTTGAGCGCGTGCGCGGACGCTATACGCGAGCTCTGTCTGGCACGCTTCGTTATCGGCCAGTCGTGCTCACGTTGTGGATCATCGTTGCCCTGCTGATGGTTCCGTTCTACATGTTGTCGCAGCACGAACTGGCGCCTGCGGAAGACCAAGGCGTCGTCTTCTCGGTAATCCAGTCGGCTGCAAACTCAACTCTGGACCAGACGAACCTGTTTGCTCAACAGGTTTACAACGTCTACCACTCATTCCCGGAGACCGAGAGTATTTTTCAGATCACGCAGCCGAGTGGCGGATTTGCCGGCATGGTCGCCAAACCGTGGAGTCAGCGGAAGAAGACTTCGCAGCAACTCCTGGTGGAGGCGAGCGGAAGACTCTCGAAAATTGCAGGGATTCGTGTTATTCCTCTCACCCCTCCGGCCTTGCCGGGCGGGGGAAATTTTCCGGTCGACTTCGTCATTCAGTCTTCGGCCGAGCCTCAGGAAGTAAGTGCTCTCGCGCAGGAGATCGTTCAGAAAGCGATGAAGAGCGGCCTGTTCATGTTTGCCGATACGGACGTCAAATTCGATCAGCCGCAAACCGAAGTTGTCTTCGATCGCGACAAGATCCGCTCGCAGGGAGTGGACATGAGCGAGGTCGGGCAGGATCTTTCGACGCTTCTCGGCGGAAATTACGTGAACCGCTTCAGTATTCAAGGTGAGAGTTACAAAGTAATCCCTCAAGTGAAGCGCCAAGACCGCTTGAATCCTCAACAGCTCGAGCACATTTACGTGAAGGGCTCGAACAATCAACTGGTTCCGCTCTCCACGTTTGCAACCCTGAACACGACGACTCAGCCGCGTTCTCTGAATAAATTCCAGCAGCTGAATGCGGTCCGAATTCAGGGCGTAATTCCTCCTCCGGTCCCTCTCGATAAGGCCCTCACGTTCCTTGAGGACACCGCCAAGCAAATGCTTCCGCAGGGATTCACCTTCGACTACGCCGGCGAATCGCGCCAGCTTCGAGTGGAAGGCAGCAAGTTCCTGGGCACATTCTTGCTCTCAGGAGTTCTGATTTACCTGGTCTTGGCTGCGCAATTTGAGAGCTTCCGCGATCCGTTCATCATTCTCGCGGGTTCGGTGCCGCTGGCAATTGCGGGTGCGCTTGCGTTCTCATTTCTGGGATTCACCACGCTGAACATTTACAGCCAAGTGGGTCTCATTACACTTGTCGGCTTGGTTGCGAAAAACGGAATTCTGATTGTGGAGTTCGCCAACCAATTGCAGGAACGAGGGCATAGCAAGCTGGAGGCAATCATTGAAGCATCTGGCACACGTCTCCGGCCAATACTGATGACCACGGCTGCAACGGTATTCGGTCACCTGCCGCTTGTTTTTGCGACCGGGCCTGGCGCCGGAGCGCGAAACAGCATCGGTATCATGCTGGTGACCGGAATGGTTATTGGTACGGCATTTACGCTGTTCGTTGTGCCATCCATTTACATGCTGGTTGCAAAGCGCCATGTGGCCTTCGAGGACATGGAGCCCGCAGGAGTCGAGATGCCCGAACCCGCAGGCGCAGCAGTCTAGCCCGAAAAGCATCACAACTCAGAAAGCTGGCCAGAAGAAAAGGCCAGCTTTTTTATTGCTAGGCTGGCGAGATAGCTTGTATTTCGCAAGTGATATTTGTTAGAGTCTTCGTCGTTGAAAAATCAGAAGCATCGGTCTGGTTGTCCGGTAAGCGTTTCGCTTGACATTCTCGGCGACCGTTGGTCATTGCTAATTATTAGGGACTTGATGGTTCGCGGGCTGCGAACTTTCAAAGAATTTCGGGAATCGGGTGAGGGGATTGCAACGAACATTCTTGCAGAGCGATTGCAACGTCTGGAAGCGGCTGAGATCATCGCCACAGACGCAGACGCCGTCGATGGTCGCAAGGTGAACTATCGTTTGACGAAGAAAGGCATCGATCTCGCTCCTGTTTTGCTGGAACTTCTGATTTGGGGCGCGCGCCACGAAAAGACAGCCACGCCATGCGTTGTCATCGAGAACATGTCAAAGAATCGTGAATCCTTGCTTTCGGAAGTACGCAGAAGGTGGAAGGACAACGATCCCCGTCCTCTTCAGGTCAATGGTAGGTGGGTATGGCCCTGACCGCGACATGGAGCCCCCACTTCACTTTTACAAGTAAATAAGCAAGAGGGCTAAACAGGGTTTGAAGAAAATACTTGGCAAATAAACGCAAAGAAGAATGAAGTCGGTTAATCTCGACGAAAACACAGAAACTCAGGAGAACAAAATGAGCAGAGTTCGCGTTCTGGTTGGCACTCGAAAAGGCGCATTCATTCTTAGTTCAGACGGTAAGCGCGAAAAGTGGGACGTGCAGGGGCCCTTTTTTACCGGTTGGGAGGTGTATCACTTAAAGGGATCGTCCGTCGATCCCAATCGCATCTACGCGTCGCAGACCAGCGGCTGGTTCGGACAGATCATTCAACGCTCCGATGACGGCGGCAAGACCTGGCATCAGCCGGGAACACCTGCCGGTGAACCAACTACCGACCAACGCGGCTGGCCGAAAGGTGAGAGCAACAAATTCGCATACGATACGAAAGCCGCTCCGCTCACGACGCATCAATGGTATGACGGCACGCAGCATCCGTGGGAGTTCAAACGAGTCTGGCACATCGAGCCTTCACTCACCGATTCCGAGACGGTGTACGCCGGAGTCGAAGATGCTGCGATTTTCCGCTCTACCGATGGCGGAAAAAGCTGGCAGGAACTTTCTAGTCTGCGCGGGCACGGCACCGGTCCCAAGTGGCAGCCGGGCGCAGGAGGCATGTGCTTGCACACCGTGATTCTTGACCCCAGCAATCCGAAGCGGATATGGATCGCCATTTCAGCAGCAGGCGCGTTCCGCACTGACGATGGTGGCGAAACCTGGAAACCAATTAACAAAGGACTCTACTCGCAATACATTCCGAACCCGACGGCGGAGATTGGTCATTGCGTACATCACATCGCAATGAACCCCAAGAAACCTGGAACAATGTTCATGCAGAAGCACTGGCACGTCATGCGCTCCGACGATGCGGGCGACAACTGGACAAAGATTAGCGGCAATCTACCAACCGACTTCGGATTCGTAATTGACGTGAACTCGAACGAGCCGGAAACGATTTACGTAGTTCCAATCAAGAGCGATGGCGAGCATTTCGTGCATGACGGCAAGCTGCGAGTTTTCCGCAGCAGGACCGGGGGCAACGAATGGGAACCGCTGACCAAAGGCCTGCCGCAAGCGAACTGTTACGTTAACGTCCTGCGGGATGCGATGGCCGTCGACACCCTCGACAAATGCGGCGTTTACTTCGGCACGACCGGCGGTCAGGTCTATGCCTCAAATGACGCAGGTGATAGTTGGAACCCCATTGTGCGCGACCTGCCGGCAGTGTTGAGCGTGGAGGTACAGACGCTGTCATAAAAACGTCGCTATCAATTTCCAGTAGACGGAACCAGCGGTCCGTCTTTTAAAGTAAGTCAGCCAAGAGCCTTTCTGAACCTCTATTGCATGGCAGTGATGCCGAGTATCCGGGTAGTGGCAACCAAAGAAAAGGCCCCGCTCAGAGTTCTGAACGGGGCGTGAGATTGACTTAACTGGGCTAGAAGATCAGCTTGGCTCCAAATTGGAATTCGCGAGGATCGAAGGCCGAGGTGTACTGGCCAAAGTTCCCGGAACCGAAATTGTTGCTGAAGCCGCCGTTCTGACCGCCGCCTCCGAACTGCGTGTGGTTCCACGCATTGAAAGCGTCAGCCCGGAACTCGAACCGCGACCCACGAGACTCACTGATGACGAAGCTCTTGAACAACGAGAGATTCCAGTCATCGCGACCCGCTCCGCGAAGGGCATTGAAGGGCAAGTTGCCCCAGGTTCCGGCTGCCGGAGTTGCGAATGCAGCGGGATTGACCCACTGGACTCCAGTTACAACTCCGCCAGCTGCGACCGGCGCCTTAGGATACGAAATTGCGCCGACCAAGTCAGGACGATTGGAGACATCGCCGCCAGTGAAGACGCTGGCGACGTTGTTGCCATTTATTCCCAAGTTGAGCGGAGTCCCCGATTCCATAGTAACGATGCCGGAGAGCTCCCATCCGCCTACGACCGTTCTCATAAAGCGGTTTGTACTGCTACGCGCGACGGGAATGTCGTAGATGAAGTTAACGAATGCGACGTTGGTGCGATCAAAGACTGAAGGCCCCAGGTCGTATTTCCAACCAGCGTACGGATTGGTGATGTAATTCAGGTCAAATCCATTTCCACCATTACCCGTCGCGGCATCAATCGAGCGCGACAGAGTGTACGCAACCTGCAGTTGCAGGTCATGAGTGACCCTACCGTGCAGTTCGGCCTGCAACGAGTTGTAATGCCCGTTTTCTCCGTTGAAGGCTTCCTTAATCGAGGTGTAGCCCTGGTAGGGAACCAGACCATTAAAGGCTGGCGTACCAGCTGCGCAGTTTGACTGTTGTAGGCAAGCCAACAGACCCTGTGGCGGAGTCTCGAGTTCTTGCCAATAGCTCTGGTGTCTTTCAATGTTGCCAACGTAAGAGACTGACAACACTGTGTTGTTTGCAAGTTGCTGCTGAACACCCGCGCTGAATTGCGAGCTTCGCGGTGCCGGGTAGTTACCGTTAATTCCAGTCACGCCCGCGGGCACGATCGGAACCGTCACAGTTCCGCCGTTCCATTGATCATGAGGATCGGAGTACAGCACGTTTGAAGTGCCCAATGAATAGCCGAACGGTGGATTCGTTGCGCCATCGTACATGTCGTTACCTTGAATGCGCTCGTACATGATGCCGAATCCGCCGCGAACTACCGTTTTACCCGTGCCGAAGAGGTCATAGGCAAAACCTAAGCGCGGTCCAAAGTTCCACCATTGGCTGTTCGCCAGCCCTTTAGGAACACCGTTTTTTCCGGAGAAGCCCATTCCATTCAGGTAAAACTGATATCCCTGAAGAGAGGCAATTGGGCTTGGGCCCAGGCCGGGGCTGTTGGCTGCAATCTGGCCATAGTTGCTGCCTGGAGCCCAGAGTGGAGCATCCGCGGCATTGTAGAGGTTGGGGAAGAAGTCCGTCTGGGCAGCATTGGCTTCATAGGTATGCGGAATTCCGTCCCAACGCAGTCCAAGGTTAAGGGTCAAGCGGTGAGTGGCGCGCCAGTTGTCCTGGAAATAAGCATCCGGTGAAATGGCGTTCCAGTGGCCCGTCCCTTTGTAGGCATTCTCAGAGTACGATTGCGCATCGCCGAGAATGAAGTCGGCATAATCGAACCCGCAGTTCGCACTTGAAGAGCTGCAACCTGCCGGAGCGGTCGCAGACCCATCAAATTTAAATCCACCCTGCGTATCGGCAAAGTAGTCTTGCACCTTCTTGTAGATGGCCCACCCGCCTCCGATTTTGAACTGATGAGATCCCCTAGTCCAGGAAAGATCATCCTTTACTTGATAATCATCGGCGGTGTTGTTCCAGGGCATCCAGTTCACCGTGTAATTAGTACCGGTGGCCTGCGCCAGGTTGACGTCAGGAATACGGTTGTCAACGTTTGTCCCCGTAAAAATCCGGTTGAAAGTGAAACCGGATGGAGCCGTAAAGACGCCTTGCGGGATAATGTGAATCCGGTTCCCGTCATAGTTGAACGACACTTCGTTCAACAAGTTCGGGCGGATGATGTGCGTCGCGTGAATGACGTAGCTCATCGACGGATTGTTGAAGGTGTTACCGACTGCCGGTGAGTTGTCTCCGCTCCACATCGACGTTCCGAATGTCTGGATCGCCTGATCGTCAATGAAGTGGCCGAAAACGGAGAACCTATCGCTAAACGTGTGGTCTATGCGGACAATTTCTTCCTTCCCGGTAGTTGGCTGATTTGCGCCGCCTTGGAATGCCCAACCACTGGTTGGCTTCGGAAAGATTCCTGCAGCGAGCACCGCCGCCGCATTAGGACTGACCAAGCAGTCGGGAATTACAGTTAAGGCAGACCCAGCTGCAGGTGCCGCACCGGTGCAACCACCGGTCGCCCAGAGGTTGGCGATATTTGCGGGTGCTACGGCGTCAATCGGCTTCCCGTTTGCGCCAGTAGCGGGCAGTACCACGCCGGTTCCCGCACCATTCGCGTCCGGGTAAAGACTGGCTAAAGGTACGGTCTGGTTGAACTGGCCGCCTTTGATGTACCGGCGCCACTCCATGTTGTAGAAGAAGAACGTCTTGGGATTCGAGCTGTGCTTGAATTCAATTGGTCCGCCGACATTGAATCCAAAATCATTGAAACGCAACTCGGTGACCGGTTGAGGCGCCGGATTAAAGAAGTTGCGTGCGTCAAATGCATCGTTGCGGCCGAAGTAGAACGCCTCGGCGTGCAGCTGTTTGCTGCCAGATTTGATCACCATGCTCATGGTGCCTGCCGAGGAAAGGCCGTATTCTGCACTGTAGTTCGAAGTTAAAGTTCGGAACTCGGCAATCGCTTCCATCGACGGAAGGACATCAGCTCCACCGCCACCCCCACGATCGGCAGCTTCGCCGCCGTCGACTACCCACAGGTTATGAACCACTCGCTGGCCATTAAAGCTCACATTGAAATCGCCGCCGGCCGAGGTTGGAACCTGGAAGTCTCCTTGTGCGCTCGATGCGCCGGGCACAAGAGCTTCGAGTTCGGCAACGCTGCGCCCATTGGTGGCGAGATTGCTAATCTGCGAGCCGTTGATCACGTCGCTAACTTCGCCGGTGTCCGACTGTACTTGAACGGCAGTTGCTTCAACTGTAACGCTTTCTTGTGTATTACCAAGCTGCAACTGGAAGTCAACACGGTGACGATCGCCGACTTGAAGCACAATATTTTTTTGTTCGGCGAGTTTGAAATTTGCGCTTTTTGCTTGCACTGTGTAATGGCCGATTTGAAGATCGGCTGCTACGTACTGCCCGACGTCATTGGTATTGAGATGAGAGATAGCGCCGGTATCAGTGTTCATCACGGTTACTGAAACATTCGGCACCGCTGCACCCGAAGGATCTGTAACCGTTCCAACGATTGTTGCTTCCTGGCCAAACGCCAGAACTGTACTGAATAGTACGAGCGCGGCTGCCAGCAAATACCCGCGAAGAAAAACAAACTTCATAACCTAGCCTCCAATAAGCTTCTTTTTTAAATGTTAAGTTTGGGAGCTGAACAAAACCCTGAGAGCCTAATGCAAATTAATTATTTGTGTATAGTGAGTGTGTGTACCTTCAACTTGCAAACGTTGTCAAGCAAAATCGTTTTACTATGCGCAATGGACGCAATGTATATTGGATATTTTTTGAAAAGGCTGCAGGTTGTAACGACATTTTGAGCACAAAATGAAACTTGTTCGTCACGGTAATAGAGGAAGCGAGCACCCGGGATGTAGCGCTTCCGATGGAACAATCCGAGATTTGTCCGGCATCGTTGCGGATATTAACGGGGAAACGTTTTCTGAAGCGTCTCTGGCATCCTTACGCAAGCTGGAAATAAACAAACTGCCACTTGTTCCTCAGGGAACGCGCCTTGGCCCATGTGTTAGCCAAGTCGGAAAGTTCATCTGCATCGGCTTGAATTACTCCGATCACGCCACCGAATCTGGACTGAAGATTCCCTCTGAGCCGATCATCTTTATGAAGGCTACATCTTCCATCTGCGGCCCGGACGACGACGTGATTATTCCCCGCGGCTCCGAAAAGACCGACTGGGAAGTTGAGTTAGGCGTGGTTATTGGCAGACACGCGAAGTATGTCTCTGAATCTGAAGCGATGTCGTACGTGGCTGGTTACTGCGTGGTCAACGATATTTCTGAACGCGCTTTTCAGATGGAGGGAACAGGGCAGTGGGTAAAAGGCAAAAGTGCGGACACATTCGGCCCGATCGGTCCGTGGCTGGTCACAAGAGATGAAATACCAGATCCAAACAATTTAGACCTGTGGCTTGAGGTCGACGGTCATCGCTATCAAAATGGAAACACCCGCACGATGGTGTTCCGCGTTTCATTCCTTGTAAGCTATCTGAGCCGTTTTATGAGCCTCCATCCTGGAGACATTATTTCGACCGGCACTCCGCCCGGCGTCGGCCTTGGTTTGCGTCCTCCAAAATATCTCCAGCCTGGAAATCGCATGCGACTTGGCGTTTCCGGATTAGGAGAGCAGAATCAACGCGTGGTGGCCGAAATAAGCTAACCGGTTGCTGGCTCTGCGCTTTCGATGAACCCTCAAAGATTTTCACAGGCAAATAATGCGTCGTACCTGGGCCAGCGGTAGTCAACAAAAGGAGGTATTTGAGGAGGAATTGTGGCAACGCTCAGAGTTACACCGAAACCGGAAACGGCACGAATGCTGGTGGCACAAATTTCTAAACCACACGGAGAATTGGAAATCGTCGAACGTCAAATTCCCCAACCCGGTCCCGGGCAGGTGCGGATCAAAGTGCAGGCTTGTGGCGTTTGTCACAGTGACGAGCTTACAAAAGAGGGCATCTGGCCCGGAATTCAATTTCCGCGCATTCCAGGGCACGAAGTCGCTGGCGTGGTTGACGAACTCGGAGAAGGCGTTACGACATGGAAGACAGGCCAGCGTGTCGGCGTTGGCTGGCATGGCGGTCACGACAACACCTGCCTCGAGTGCCGGCGCGGCGATTTTCGCAACTGCCGTAATTTGAAAATCTGCGGAATCAGCTATGACGGGGGATACCAGCAGTATATGGTTGCTCCTATTGAAGCCCTCGCAGCAATTCCAGAAAATCTGAGCGATGCCGAAGCCGCGCCGCTGCTCTGCGCCGGAGTGACCACCTATAATGCGCTCCGCCACAGCGGTGCGTTCCCCGGCGACTTAGTTGCGGTGCAGGGAGTGGGTGGTCTGGGCCATCTCGGAATTCAGTTCGCAAATAAATTTGGCTATCAGGTTGCCGCGATCGGGCGTGGTCCGCAGAATGCCGGTCTGGCAAAAAAACTTGGAGCAAGCGTGTACATCGACAGTGTAGGTGCCAATGCAGTCGCGGAGCTGCAAAAGCTCGGCGGCGCAAAAGTTATCCTCGCCACCGCGCCCAGTTCAAAAGCGATGTCCGATCTTTTCGACGGATTGGCACCGAATGGCAAGCTCTTAGTAGTAGGTGCTGCATTCGACCCAATTCAGGTCTCGCCGATCCAACTGATCGGCGGAAGTCGAGCGATTCAAGGATGGGCTTCAGGAGCACCGACCGACTCCGAGGATACTTTGAACTTCGCTGAACTAAGCGGCGTGCGCCCGATGATCGAAACTTTTCCGCTGGCCAAAGCAGGGGAAGCCTATGCTCGCATGCAAAGCGGGAAAGCTGAGTTTCGCGTAGTTCTGACGATGTAACCGACTCGGCAATGAGAGTTACGAAAATTCGAGCGTACCTGACGATCCTTGGTGTCTGTTTTTTTATCCCCGCCGACGCTCTGGCCTGGGGGAACGAAGGCCACATATATATCAACCAAGTCGCGGCAGAAAAAATTCCTCCCGACATGCCGCTGTTCTTGCGCCGTGGAGATGCGGTAAAGGAGATAGCTTATCTCGGCCCGGAGCCGGACCGCTGGCGTAGTGAATCGGAATTCGCGCTGAAGAATGCGCAAGAGCCGGACCACTTTATTGACCTCGAACGGGTCGAGTGGATGAAACCGCTTCCTCCGGGCCGTTATAAATTTTATCTCGCGCTTTACGAGAAACGTGCTGCCACGCAGGACCACGCGGATGATTACCTTCCCGAACGCGTCGGCCTGCAACCTTATATAACGATGGAAATCTTCGACCGGCTGAAATCTGCCTTCCGCGAATACCGGCAGTTGCACCAAACTCGCCAGGCGACCGCCCCGGTCGAGCAGGCCATCATTTTTTATGCGGGCTGGCTTGGCCACTACGTTGCTGACGGGTGCCAACCCTTGCACACCACCATTCAGTACAACGGATGGGTTGGGCCGAATCCCAATCACTACACGACCGAGCACACAATCCACTCGCAGTTTGAGAACGCGTATGTGGCTGCGAACATTCATCCGGCGGATTTTTCCGGCATGGTGCATTCTCCTGAGCGTCTTCGAGCTCCCTTTCAGCAATACGTGGGGTACTTGTATGCCTCTAACGCTCAGGTCCAGAAGGTTTATCAATTAGAAGAAACGGGCGGCTTCAACGGTGCCGGCACGGCCGAGGCTCGAAAATTTACTGCGCAAAGGATGGCCGCTGGCGCGAATATGCTTTTGAATTTGTGGTACACGGCTTGGGCGGATAGCGCGACCGCGGTCGACACGGCGCCAGCAAAAGGAGCGGCACGGGGCAAGTGAACTTATAGCGGTTTCCGAATGAATGCACCCATTGACTTTCAAGTCAGGAGCATCTTGAACCGTTTATTTTCTGAACCGTCAGAAGAGCTTATTTTCTGAACCAGTAAAGGAGGATTCCATAACCCACGCCGGCTGGGTCACCGGCGCGAGCAGCTTGGAATGCCATGAACCGACCATCCGTCGACACCACAGGATTCGACGCTTTACCACCTTCGTAGTCGTTGAAGTGAGTGAGCCGAGTGAAGTCTTTTCCCGTTCCGTCCAGTTTGAGCTTCCAAATGTCAATATTGGCGGAACCACATCCACTTTTGAATTCGGCACATTGGCGATCACCTTCTACAGTGGTGTAAGCGCCATCCGGAAAAATTCCTTCTGGCTCGTTATACGTCCCAGGTGCTTTGGAGAAGTTAGTGACCTGTCCGGTTTGCAAATCAATTCCCATCGCCGATGCCGTATCGTCGGGCTCGTAGCAGGTAAATGTCATCTTCTTATCATCGTCGTAAAAGTCTTGCGCCTCTAGCACGCAGCTGCGGTCTTTGCTTTGATAAACCGTTCTCTTATTGAGGAGCCTGGGGAGGGTACCTGAGAGGTCTAGATCTGCCATCATCAATTTTGAAGTACCGCTGGCAAGCTCTGGGTCTTGCGCCTGCAATACCGAAAAAGCTATTTTCAGCGAGTTCTTCGAAATCGCTGCTCCCTCACTTATCTTTTGTCCGAGCTTTACCGGCTTAGATCCTGGTTGTTTGCTGAGAAACCATAATTCGTTATCGCGAGTGCGGCTGGTGTGAATGTCTTCAAAATGAGCTGGGCCAATGAGAATGTAGTCTCCTGTAACCACATGCATCACGCGAAGAAACGCCGCCGCCGGCACATTACAGGTAAGGCATGTGATGATGCGCGTTTTCAGGTCGATCAGCATTGCGTCGCCGAAGCTCTTGGTCATGAAAGCAACGCGTCGGTTATCTGGAGAGATATCGGCACGCTCACCAAAATGCGTCAAGACCTCGGTGTTGGACGGGAGGTGATCGAGAGGATTGCCGACTTTGCGGGATGGTTTGACCTGCGCCGCCAAAAGCGTGACGGTGAGCAGGATGGGGATTAATTCGCGTATCATGGCCCACCCTCGTGATAGCCGCCGATACTTAACGGCTGTTCGCGTCCATTGGAAATTGAGCGCGAGTTCCTTCTTATTTCTTAGTGGAACAATTTTCGAGTCAATGACTCCTTGGTTCTTGCTACATTTTAGTGCGTTTTGGTAACGCACTTTCAAGATCCTCTGCGGCCTTATTTATTCCAGCAGCTACGTTTTCAATCGTCTGAGCAACGTGTGGGATTTGGGCATCAGCTTCCTTCCATTTTTTTTCGTCCATATATTCGCGCACTGGAGCGATTGGCTTCGCCCCATACCCGGTGTACGCGCCAGGAGCATAAATCTGATTCTTGAACCAGGGACGTTCCGGCAGTCCGCGCTCGCTTAGAAATAATCTGGAGATTGCAAGCAGATCATCGTTTACCAGTCGCAGCTTTTCTGGAGCTAACTCCGGCGAACCGCTTTCTTGCCACTCGGCCAATGCCTTTGTGTATCGCTCGGAATTTTTCTTTAATGTTTCGAGCGCATTTTTCATTGGGGCGAAATCCATATAGGGCGGGACTGCTTCCGCCGGGGGCGGAAGTTCAGGCCTGCGCGGATCGTTCATTGCCGTAAATACGCCTTCATCCAACTCAGTGTCCCGTTCCTTAAATTCCTCTTGTTTCTCTTTGAGAATCTTTTCTAATTCGCTTTCGTATTTATTGATTGCTTCCGCCTGGGGCGAATAATCAACCGGAATCAGATCGGCATCGGCCAGGCGCATGATCGCGCTTCCAATCGTCTGCGCCAGAGCCCTCCCGTATGCGAAGTTCGTATCGACAAAATGCGTATACCAATAGAAGTCGTCATAGATCGAGTGATATTGATCGCCATCGTCTTCGCCGCCGAACTCGACGCTGAGCGTTGAAATTCCGGCGTAATCCTGGAATGCGGTGTAATCAGATCCATCACCGAGTGCGCCAAGCAACAGATCGCTATGGTCGCGAACATTCTTGCGGTCTTCGGCATTCTTAGCTTGTGCAATGTCACGCAATCGGGAACGCTTGAGAACCGACATTTTTGTTTCAGGATCTTGAATGTCCCGAGCCACATTGCTAATAAATCGTTGCAAGTCCTGAGTCCCGCCGGCATCCAGGAACCCGCGTTCGTTCGTGTCGGAATTAATGTAGGCGACGGCGTGCTTCTTCAAATCGGCGACGTGCGTCTCGACCCATTCAACAGAACCAAGCAAACCAGGTTCTTCTCCATCCCACGCGCAATAAATAATGGTGCGGCCCGGCACCCAACCTTGACTGTGCAGTTCGCCCAGCATCCGTGCTTCTTCGAGGAGAGGAGCTTGTCCAGCAATGGGATCGTCAGCGCCGTTCACCCATGCGTCGAAGTGATTGCCGCGTATTACCCACTGATCATCGTCTGAACCCTTTAAAGTGGCGATCACGTCATAGACCGGCTTGAGGTCCCAATTTGATGTAACTTTCAGATGAACTTTCGCCGGCCCCGGCCCCACGTGATAAGTGATAGGCAGTCCGCCACGCCAATGCTCCGGTGCTACCGGTCCCGTAAGAGCCGAGAGGAAGGGGAGTGCATCCGAATAGGAAATTGGGAGTACGGGAATTTTGGTAATCGTCTTTGCATCTTTGATGGAAAGTCTCTTCGCATCCGGTGTAGCCCCGACACTAGGAGTCAGTGGATCGCCAGGATAATCTGTGTCCATCACGCTGCCGCGCTGAACACCGAAGCTCGGCCGCCAACCACCCGAAGGATACGAGTCGCCCTCGAAATATCCGTCGCCCTTCGGATCTGAATAGATAATGCAGCCGATAGCGCCGTGCTCCGCTGCGACCTTTGGCTTGATTCCTCTCCACCCCGAGCCATAACGAGCAATGACAATGGCCCCTTTTACCGTAATGCCCAGTCGATCGAGTTGTTCATAATCTTCACGGTTGCCGTAATTCACATACACGAGCGGTGCGGTTACCTCCCCATCAATAGAGTAGGCGTTATAAGTTGGAAGCTGTTCACTTGTCTGGAAAGATGTCGGATCGACGGGCAGAGCGGGCTCTTGCAGCTTGGCGGTGAATTTTTCCGGCGTCAACAACTCCAAGACTCGCTCCTTTGGCGTCGGAAAAAGGACCTGGAAGGTCTCGATACGTGCATCGAATCCCCACTGTTTGAATTTCGAAAGGATCCATTCGGCATTGTCTTTGTCGTAAGGCGAGCCAACATGGTGCGGGTGGGCACTCAACCGTTTCATGTTTTCGCGAATGTTGTCGGCCACAATTCCGTCTCGAAACTTCTGCTCCCAGTTTTTCTCGTTTGCTGAAGTTTTCGAACTGTAGCCAAGGAGGTAGGAATTTTCGCGCGGATTTTTTTCGTCGGTTTGAGCCGCCAAAAGTTGGGTTAGCGTTATCGCGCAAAGGAGGAAACTCCGAAATCTCATGAATGCTCCGTAGTCGATGAAGGTTCACAAATCAAAAATGTAAACGTTCGAATTTATCATCTTTGGAGTTGAAGGAGTGGCCGTTGCTCGTAGCTCCTGTTACATTCGGCTACGTGTTGCGGCAAATCTTGGGCCTTCTCGTTTTCTCAATTCTCGTTTCGTTTAACGCTACGGCTCCGAAACCTCCTTATCAATATCCCCGTATTGGGCTGAAGACTGACCCACTGCTACCCCAAATGCCGGTATGTCGATAACAGCGGAAACGTGATTGCCCCGGAGCCCATTTTGCACAGCAGTGGCAAACACGCAAGCTTTACTTGATGCGCTCGACTACGTTGTTGGCTGCTATTCACAAAACGGCGTTCAACGTGCTGCTTCGTGGAGAGATGTTCAACGTTGCCAATCGTCCTATTTTTGCCGGAGCTTCGATCGGTGCGATCCGCCCAACATCCAACCCAGCTTTAAACTTATGTTCTAATTGGGCCGATGACTTTGCGACGGCTTGGGTGGTTCTTATACATTCTTTTCTGCTTCGGTTGCTTGCGGGCTCAGTCGCAAAGCCCGGAGCCGAAAGCGACGGTTGATTGGCGAGCATATGGCGGCGATGCGGACAAAACGCATTATTCGCCGCTGTCACAGATCAACAAATCGAACGTAAACCAGCTTGAGGTCGCGTGGTCTTACGACACACAAGAAATCGGTGGCCTGCAGACAAGCCCGATCGAGATCGACGGCACGCTTTATGGCATCTCGCCTTCACAAAAAGTTTTCGCGGTCGACGCCGAGACCGGCAAGCTGAAGTGGAAGTTCGATTCCGGTATCGTCAGCACGCAGCCGAATCGAGGTCTCGCCTATTGGGTAAGCCCCGACAATAAAGACCGGCGCATCATCGTCGGCGTAATGAATTTTGTCTACGAACTGAACGCCGAAACAGGCCAGCCAATTGCGACGTTCGGCGATCAGGGGCGCATCGACTTGCGCGAAGGACTCGGACGTGATGTGAAAACGGGATTCATTGCGCTCACGAGTCCAGCGGTAGTTTACAAAGACCTATTCATCGTTGGCGGACGCCTGCCAGAAACTTTACCCGCGCTTCCTGGCGACATTCGCGCTTACGATATACACACAGGAAAGCAGCGCTGGATATTTCATACCATTCCGCATCCCGGCGAGTTCGGTTATGACACCTGGCCGAAGGATGCGTGGCAAAAGAGCGGATCTGCGAATAATTGGACGGGAATGACTGTCGATCAGAAGACCGGTATCGTCTACGTGCCCACCGGCTCTGCTGCATTCGATTTTTACGGCGGTGATCGACTGGGGGATGACCTATTTGCCGATTGCGAGCTGGCGCTGAACGCCGAAAACGGAAAACGCATTTGGCATTTTCAGGCCGTACATCATGATATCTGGGACCGTGATTTTCCTTCGCCTCCGGCGCTGATCACGGTAGAGCACGACGGCAAGAAAGTTGACGCCGTCGCGCAGACAACGAAACAAGGCTTTGTTTACGTATTCGATCGCGCGACGGGAAAACCGCTTTTTCCAGTTGAGTATCGGAAGTACCCGCCTAGCGATCTGCACGGAGAAGTTGCCGCCGCGGAACAACCGCTTCCCACAAAGCCCGCGCCCTATGCTCGCCAGCTCCTGACCGAGGACATGCTTACGAATCGTACCCCTGAGGCACATGCCTGGGTTCTGCAGCAGTTTCGGACTTATCGAAGCGAAGGACAGTTCGTCCCGTTGAGCGCGGGAAAGAACACCGTAATTTTCCCAGGTTTCGATGGCGGTGCGGAGTGGGGTGGTCCGGCTTACGATCCGACTACAGGCATTCTGTATGTCAATTCGAACGAAATGGCATGGGCCGTCGAACTCGCGGAGAACACGGGCGATCAGGCTACTGGCAAAGGCGTTTATCAAAGCCAGTGCACGATCTGTCATCGCGATGATATGAAAGGTTCTCCGCCGCTGTTCCCATCTCTTGTGGGGATTCAGGACCGCATGACGCTGGAACAGATCGCAGACCGGATTCGAAAGGGTGGCGGACGAATGCCCGGGTTCCCGAATCTTACCGCGGATGAGGTCAACGCTCTCGTGAAATATCTCACCGCAGGGGAGAACAAAGAGCTATCGTCAGGCCAGCCCGCGCCGCCGCTGATGCGTTACCGGTTTTCGGGATACACGCGATTCCATGATCCCGACGGATATCCCGCGGTTGCGCCACCATGGGGAACGCTGAACGCGATCAATTTGAACACCGGCGACTACGCGTGGAAAGTCCCACTGGGCGAATATCCCGAGCTTGCCGCGCAGGGAATGAAAAATACGGGAAGCGAAAACTATGGCGGGCCAATTGTGACCGCGGGCGGATTACTTTTTATCGGCGCAACGAATTACGACAAGAAGTTTCGCGTGTTCGATAAATCAACCGGCGAGTTGTTGTGGGAAACAACCCTGCCTTTCTCCGGCAACGCGACGCCGATCACGTACGAAGTCAATGGCAAACAATATGTCGTAATAGCAGCCGGTGGAGGAAAGGACCTGAAATCACCTTCCGGCGGCGTTTATGTGGCATTTGCTCTTAAGAGCACCCAATGAACCGTCGGGAGTTTTCGAAAACGGCGGCAGCAGCTTTCGTCTTGCCGAAAATAGCTCGGGCGGCGCCGCAAAGAATTGAACCTGCAACTCATCGCACGCATGCGCTCCGCGAATTTGAAAAGCTGCAATTTGGCATTTCATTTCACTTCAGCATGAACACCTTCACCGGAAAGGACTACGAAACCGGAAGCGTGCCGGCGAGCACATACAATCCCACGAATCTCGATGTGCTTCAGTGGATCCGCGTCGCGCGCGACCTGGGAGCGAAATACGCCGTGCTGACTGCGAAGCACATGTCTGGATTCTGCCTGTGGGATTCTGCAAATTATGATTATGATGTTGCCGCGAGTCCGAACAAAACAGATGTGGTCGCCGCGTTCGTCGAAGCGTGCAAGGAATATGGACTCAAGCACGGCTTCTATTACTGCATCCTCGATCCGCATAACGAAGGCAAGTTCGATTGGAATATTCCGGTCAAGGATAATTACTACAGGCTCATCAAACAGCAGCTGGCGGAACTGCACAGCAAGTATCCAAACACGTTCTACCAATTGCTCGATATCACGTGGAAGCTTTCAGATGACCGGCGTTGGGAAGTGTATGAGCTGATAAAGAAGTACAGCCCGCACGGAATTGTGGTAATGAATCAGGCCTATTATCAGAGCAAGCGTAATCTCGGCCGCATATGTGAGCCGAAGAGCTGGCCGACGGACGTGATCAATGGTGAAGACACGCTGCCGCCTGCCGAAGGGCACGATCCCAAGGTAAAATTTGAAGGCAAGACATACTACATGCCGATGGAGGCATGGATACCGACCGGACCTCCATACAAACCTATGCCGCCGATGCACAGTTGGTTCTGGCGTCCGGGATTCACGACGCAAAGCGCAGAAACGATCGCCTCATATTATTCTGATTGTCGCGCTCGCAATGCGAACCTGCTGCTGAATCTTTCTCCAGATGCCAGCGGAAGATTGCCGGAGGAGGCCGTCAACACACTGCAGCAAGCCGCTCGTATAATCAACCGGAAATCCTAATACCGTGAAGACGATCAAAGGTCCGGCGATTTTTCTCGCACAATTTGCGGGCGATAATTCGCCATTTAACAATTTGAAAGAGATTTCCAGATGGGCCGCCTCTCTGGGCTACAAGGGCGTGCAGATTCCAACGTGGGACGCTCGCCTTTTCGATCTTAAATGTGCCGCCGAGAGCGAGGCGTACTGCGATGATATCCGTGGGACTCTCGCCGCGAACAACGTTGAGGTGACGGAACTCTCGACTCATCTCCAGGGACAACTTATCGCAGTGCATCCGGCGTACGACGAGGCCTTCGATGGGTTCGCGCCGAAATCTGTTCACGGGCATCCTTCCGCACGGCAAAAGTGGGCGGTTGAGCAACTGCAATATGCAGCGAAGGCGTCGGAGAACCTGGAACTTAATGCGCATGTAACTTTTTCAGGGGCGCTGGCGTGGCCATATCTTTATCCGTGGCCGCAGCGGCCTGCAGGGCTGATCGAAACAGCATTTGATGAGCTTGCCAAACGCTGGCGGCCAATTCTAGATGTGTTCGATTCCGTGGGAGTCGATCTCTGCTTCGAAATTCATCCAGGTGAAGACCTGCACGATGGCGTAACTTTCGAGATGTTCCTGGATCGTCTCAAGTTTCATAAGCGTTGCAATATTCTTTACGATCCGAGTCACTTCATTCTGCAACAACTCGACTATCTGGAATACATTGACATTTACCATGAGCGAATAAAAATGTTTCATGTGAAGGACGCCGAGTTCCGCCCGACCGGACGACAGGGAATTTATGGTGGATATCAGACTTGGATCGCGCGTGCCGGGCGCTTCCGTTCGCTTGGCGATGGTCAGGTCGATTTCGCGGCAATCTTTTCCAAGCTGGCGCAATACGACTTTCCTGGATGGGCCGTGCTTGAGTGGGAGTGCTGCTTGAAGGACAGCGAGCAAGGTGCAAAGGAAGGTGCGCCGTTTATCGCGCGTCACATTATTCAAACCGCCGACCGCGCCTTTGATGATTTCGCAAAGTCTGGCGCCAACGACGAAGCGAATCGACGGATGCTTGGCCTGACCAGGAAAGGTGCATAGATGCCAATCGAAGGCACAAGCGAAAGACAAAATCGCCGGCTGCGGCTGGGCATGGTCGGTGGCGGTCCCGGAGCTTTCATCGGCGCGGTGCATCGCATTGCCGCCAGGCTCGATGATCGATATGAGCTGGTTGCAGCAGCGCTGAGTTCGAGTCCTGAAAAGAGCATTTCTGGCGCACACGAACTCAACATTCCGCGCGCATACCGCAGCTTTGAAGAGATGGCGGCCGCCGAATCGAAGCGCGAAGACGGAATCGAAGCAGTCTCAATCGTCACGCCTAATAATGTCCACTATGCTGCGGCGAAGGCATTTCTCGAAGCCGGGATCCATGTGATCTGCGATAAGCCGATTACCACCACGCTGGACGACGCTTTAGATCTCGCGAAAATCGTAAAACGAACGGGCCTGGTGTTTGGTCTAACTCACAACTACACCGGCCATCCGATGATTCGACAGGCTCGGGAAATGATAAAAGCTGGTGAACTTGGCCCGATTCGAATCGTGCAAGTTGAGTATGTGCAGGATTGGCTCACGAATCCGATTGAAAAAACCGGCCAGAAGCAGGCCGAATGGAGAACCGATCCAGCACGCAGCGGGCCGGCGGGCTCACTGGGCGATATCGGCACGCACGCATTTAACCTCGCCTGCTTCGTCACTGGACTTCCAGTTGAGCAGGTTGCAGCCGATGTCACGACGTTCGTTCCCGGCAGGCGGCTGGACGATAACGTCCACGTCATGCTGCGTTTTGCGAAAGGAGCGAAGGGGGGCCTCTGGGCAACCCAGGTTGCACCCGGAAACGAAAACAATCTCCATTTGCGCATTTACGGCGAAAAAGCCGGAATCGATTGGCGGCAGGAAGATCCAAACGCCCTCATCTTCACGCCTTTCGGGCAAACTCGCCGAATCCTCATGCGCGGGAGTGCCGGCACAGGACCCGCGGCAGCACACGCCACGCGTGTTCCGAGCGGGCATCCTGAAGGATATTTGGAAGCGTTCGCGCAGCTCTATACGGATCTCGCGGAACAGATCACCGCAAAAATCCAGAAGCGTGCGCCAAATCCTGATTCGTTGCTGGTACCTACTGTCGAAGACGGAATTGATGAGATGAAATTTATGAAAGCTGTCCTCGAATCGTCGCGTAATGGGTCAGCGTGGATGGGGATTCCAGCTTCCAGCTAGCAGGGATGTGTTCATCTATTATGTTTGCACGGAGAACTGTTTCGAGCAGCTATTCTCTTGAGTAAGCTAGGCACAACGACTATCATTCGGGTAGTGAAATTGTCGGGATCCGAAGCAATTCTTTCAGAAAAAAAGTCGCAGCTTCAATCTTTCTTAATCAGTCGACGTGCGCTTATTCGCGCTGCGCTCAGCATGGGCGCCACTGCTCTGATGCCTGGGATATCGTTGGCGCAGGCGATCGAATCAGGCCTGACCCCAGCTGCGCGCGGCGAGGACGGCTCAAAATTCCTGTCCGATCCCAATTGGAAGGCGGCCTTCCTCAGCAAGCATCAGAACGAGACACTTATCGCTCTCGGCGAGGTGATCATCCCAACGACAGATACGCCCGGCGCGAAAGAAGCGCTAGTCAATCGTTTTCTTGATCTGTTGCTCTCAGTTGAGTCTGCGGAAACTCAACGGCGGTTCACGGATGCGCTTGCTTCGATCGATGACGAGAGCCAAAGACAGTTCAGTAGAAACTTTAGCGAACTCGCCGTTCAAGATCAGATATGGCTTGTAACTCCATGGTCTTTTCCCGCCGATGCAGACCGGTGGGTTGAAGAAGAGAGTAGATCGAACTCTGCGCAACAGCATTTCCTTATGCTGAAGCGGTTAATCGCATCTGCCTATTACGGCTCGGAAATTGGATTGAGGGAACTCGGTTGGGATGGCGAGTTCACTCATGGTCCCTTCGAGGGCTGCAACCACCAGGGGGAGACGCACACGTAAACTCGATGGCACAGGATCCTCTACAACAAACATATGACGTAATTGTTGTTGGCTCGGGCGCAACTGGCGGCTGGGCAGCAAAGCGCCTGTCTGAAGCGGGGCTGAAGGTTGCGCTACTCGAGGCTGGTCGCGCAGTAAGCCCGAAGGAGTTTACCGAGCATGTGCCCATATTTCAGTTGAAGTATCGCAACCACTCGCCGGAAGTAACGCGTACGCGACCAATCCAGAAACAGTGCTATGCGTGCATGGACTACAACTACGAATGGTTTGTAAACGACCTGGAGAATCCCTACAGCACACCGGAGGGCAAACCATTCAGTTGGCAGCGCCTGAGAGTGCTCGGCGGACGGTCGCTGGTGTGGGGTCGGCAGAGCTATCGCCTGAGTGATGTCGATTTTAAGGCCGCGACCCGCGACGGATATGACGTCGACTGGCCAATCTCATACGCGGATCTGGCGCCGTATTACGACATTGTCGAAAATTATGTGGGGATTACTGGCGCAACCGAAAGAAACGAGATGCTGCCCGACGGCAAATTCTTGCCGCCAATGAAAATGAGCTGCGGTGAAATAACACTGCGCGACGGAGTGAAGAAAAAGTTCGGGCGCACGGTCACGATCGGCCGCGCGGCGATTTTAACCCAGCCCCACAACGGCCGCGCACCGTGCCACTATTGCGGTCCGTGTGAACGCGGCTGCTTTACTTACTCGTATTTCAGCAGTCCATTTACCACGGTCAAAGATGCGCTGAAGACCGGAAACTGCACGCTCATTACCGACGCCGTCGTCAGCCATGTTGATATGGATTCCAGCGCGAACAAAGCCAGCGGCGTAACTTTCGTTCATCGCACCACAAGAGAAACGAAGCAGGTGCGCGGCAAGGCAGTCGTGGTTTGCGCGCAGTCGCTCGAGTCCACGCGCATTTTGCTGAATTCTTCCACTCGCGAATTTCCCAATGGCCTTGGCAATTCCAGCGGAGTGCTGGGGCATTATCTAATGGACCACGTGGTGGGCGGCCGCGCGAGCGGTAGCTTCGAAAACATGAACACGCTTCCCAGCGCAAACCCTCCTCACCGGCCGAATGGGATTTACGTGGTGCGTTTCCGCAATACACCAGCGGAAGGCAAGCATCCGAATTTTATTCGTGGCTATGGTTTTCAGGGAGGTTCCGGAGCCGAGTTCAACGTGAATGCGCCGGGCATAGGTGCCGATTACAAAAAAGCCGTGAAAGCTGGGAGTTACGGCGTTACTCTTGTAGCCTTCGGCGAGTCGCTGGCGAATTTCGACAATCATTGCGAAATCGATTCTAATCTCAAAGATGCGTGGGGAATACCGGCGTTACGGATTAGCATGGTGCACGGCAAGAATGAAGCGGCATTGATGCATGATGCTGGAATTACTGCAGCAGAAATGCTCGAAGCAGCCGGCGCGAAAAATATTCACGTCACCACGAGGACCGAAACACCGGGTATGGCTGTTCATGAGGTCGGCACGGCGCGAATGGGAAATGATCCGAAAAAGTCAGTTTTAAATGCGTTTTCCCAATCGCACGATGTACGCAATCTTCTGGTCACAGACGGCTCCTGCTTCGTTTCTTCAGCATGCCAGAACCCCACGTTGACAATGATGGCGCTGTGCGTGCGCGCGTGCGATCATCTCGTGGAGCGCTTTAAGCGGAATGAGGTGTAAATGGTGAAACCCTCGTTTAGTCGCCGTGATTTCTTGCGGACTGGAGTGATTGCCGGGGCAACGGTTGCGGTTCCTGGCGAGATTTTTGCAGCGCAGAAGAAATCTGTACTCGTCTTTACCAAGTCTTCCGGCTTCGAACATGACGTCGTTAAGCGAGTCGATGGCAAGCCGAGTATCGTGGATAACGCTGTGACTTCGTTAGGCAGCAAGCACGGTTTTGCGGTGACCGCAACCAAAGACGGCCGAATTTTTGATTCACGAGACTTCCACAAGTTCGATGCGGCGCTTTTCTTTACCACTGGTGATCTGACGACTGAAGGCACCGACAAGAATCCGCCGATGTCGCCTCAAGGCAAGCAAACGTTGCTTGACGCGATTCATGCCGGGCTTGGTTTCGTCGGAGTACACGCCGCTTCTGATACTTTCCACACCCAGCCCGATCCCAAAGATGGATCCAATCGCTACGTCGCGCACGGAGATCAATCAGACCCGTATCTGCGAATGCTCGGCGGCGAATTCATCACACATGGCAGCACGCCGCGCCTTCAGACTACGAACATTATTGTGAATGACCCGAAGTTTCCTGGCCTCGACGGTGTTGCCTCTCCGTTCAGCTTCAAAGATGAGTGGTATTCGCTCAAAGACTTTCGGACGGACCTGCACGTGATTTTGACGATTGACACCAAAGGCATGAGCGGAAAGCCCTATCAACGCCCGCCTTACCCGATGACCTGGGCGCGGCTCGAAGGCAAGGGCCGGGTATTCTACACGGCCATCGGGGATCGCCCGGAGAATTGGTCGAGCCAACTTTTCCTCAACCTTCTTGGCGGCGGAATTCGCTGGGCCATTGGCGACGTTAGCGCTTCACTCGGCCACAACCTGACGCAGGTTGCACCTGGTTATGCGGTGATTCCTCCGAAGCCGAACGACTAGATCAGGCAACTGATTATGGGATCACTTCTCGCGGCTATTTTTTTTCTTATTGCTCTGATTGCACCGGCATTCTCTCAATCGCAATCACAAACTGCTCCAGCCGTCCCCGACGCGGACCCCCGCTATAAAGTCGACATTCTTGTCATCGTTGGTCATCCAGACGATGACACCGAAGTTGCGGCGTATTTGGCGAAACAGATCGAAGTGGAACACAAGCGCGTAGCCGTTGTTTATGCAACGCGCGGCAACTCAGGCGGCAATGCTGTCGGTCTAGAGCAGGCAAATGCACTGGCTGACATCCGCGAAATTGAAGCGCGCCAGTCGCTTGCTTCATATGGAATTACGCTGGCATGGTTTCTTCACGGATCGGATACGCCCGGAGCCGATGTATTGCACTCACTTGAACGCTGGGGCCATGGAAGAGCGCTGGACGAGGTGGTGCGGCTGGTCCGGCTCACTCGCCCCGAAGTAATTTTTACCTGGATGCCAAATTACGACGTCGGTGAAAATCACGAGGACCATCAGGGGGCCGGGGTGCTGGCGACCGAAGCGTTCGATCTCGCAGCGAATCCGCTCGCATTTCCGGAACAGGTTGAAGCGCCGCGTGACCGCCTGAATATTAATAATTACGGGGAGGGCCTGCGTCCGTGGCAGCCGAAGAAGATTTATTACTTCTCTGATGCGACACATTCAGACTTCTACAAAGGGAATGGACCGGAGTACGCGACGAGCGACATTTCACCTTCACGCGAGATTCCGTATTCACAGATAGCGGCTAAGGCATGGGGATACTACAAAACGCAAAACGATTTCAGTGGGTCGCAATTGAAGCAATTCACCGAAACGCCGGTTCGCCTTATCTTCGGCAAGTCGCTGGTAGGCGGCACGGCAACAAGCGACGTTTTTGAGGGCATAAAGGGCGGCCCGATTCCTTACGATAAGGCACGTGGGTACGAACCGCCGGACCAAACGCTTTCGTTTGATCTCGGCGGCCCATGGGGGTTTTATCACGTGTTTTGGCGAGCGCACAACATTGACCACTTGGCGACTCTGTATTCGCCCGAGGCGCAAGTTGCTCCCGGCGAGTCGTTATGGGTGCCCCTGCTTATTCGCAACGATACAGATTCACCAAAGCGAGTTGAACTGCGCGCCGCTCTTCCGCAGGGCTGGAGTGTACAGCCGGGCGCGACAATCTACCCGGTTGCTGCACACGATTCCTACCCGATTCAACTCCGGGTTACTTCGCCCATGTCCCAGAAAGGAACGTGGCAAACGCTTCGGTGGAGTGCATTGAGTGAGGGAAAAGAGTTCGGCACCGCAACGCTACGGATCGATGTGGCAAATAACTATTTGCCGCAATAACGTCGATGTGACTTCGTAAGAGGTTTTCTTCAGCAGGCGATCTATTGACTTCCCGCGCTCTTCAGCGATCAAGCAGGCGCGATCCGCCCGGTTCTGTGCCGACTGTACCCTGTTCTTTAACGCACGTCGGAGCAGCAATTGGGAACATTTCTGTCCATTGCGGCGCTTTAGCCTGATCGGGCCGGTAATTTGACTGACGGAATATTTCCGACCAAGACGAGATGCACTATGCGGAGTCGCAGTCATAGTTGCGGTATCGAGTTCCGGTGGTTGTAAACTGACACATTCAATGATGAACACAAAATCGAGCCATATCCGATGGGTACTGATTTTTTGGCTTTTTGTCCTTAGCGCTGTCGCATTTTTGGACCGCGTGAATATTTCTGTGGCCGGGGGATCGCTGGCCACCGCATATCACCTGACAAATGTCCAACTCGGATGGGTCTTCAGTGCCTTTCTGATCGGCTACGCGCTTTTTCAAACTCCAGGCGGAAGGCTCGCCGACAGGGTGGGACCTCGCCTCGTGTTAGCAGGTGGGGTGATCTGGTGGGGAATATTCACTGCGCTTACAGTCTCCGTACCCTCGAGTATCGGTTACGCTCTCCTGCTGCTTATTACCGTCCGATTCTTATTAGGTTGCGGTGAAGCTGTCATGTATCCGGCGGCGAACCAGTTCGTCGCGCGCTGGGTTCCTGAGAAGGAGCGCGGAATCGCGAATGGTTGGATTTTTGCGGGAGTTGGCGCAGGCGCCGGCTTATCACCGCCGTTAATTACTTGGTTGATGCTGAGTCATGGCTGGCGATCCTCATTTTGGGTGTGTGCAGTAATCGGTGTGATTGCCGGGACCGTGTGGTTTCTCATCGCACGAGATGATCCTGAATCGCATTCCCGGGTTTCGGCCTCGGAGTTGGTCCTCATTCAGCAGGGAAGAAGTGTCGCTAGTCCGGCCGGAGAGAATCAGCCGTTGATTCCGTGGAGCACCATTTTAAAGAGTCCTGACGTGTGGGCAGTGACTATAAGTTATTTCACTTTCGGCTACGTGGCATGGATATTTTTCAGTTGGTTTTACCTGTACCTGGCGCAAGCGCGTCATCTGGCGCTGAAGACCAGCGCCGTCTATTCCATGTTGCCATTCATTGCGATGGCAGTTGGCTGCCTTATTGGAGGCAAAATCAGTGACGTGCTTTGCCGAAAGTACAGCCGCCGCATGGGCCGGTGCTATTTTGCAGCAGTGGGGATTGCACTCTCGGGAGTATTTCTCATGCTCGGCGCGGAGGCACACGGCGCTCGCCTCGCCAGTATCGTGCTTGCGGGGGGTGCAGGAGTGCTGTACCTTGCACAGAGTTCGTTTTGGTCAGTTACTACTGAGCTGGCGGGATCGTCTTCTGGATCCGTTTCGGGTTTCATGAATATGGGCGCACAGATCGGCGGCGCAGTCACGGCCTCTCTTACGCCTGTGATCGCGAACCGCTTTGGCTGGACGGCATCGTTCCTGACCGCAGCCAGCTTATGTGCAGTCGGCGCAATTGCCTGGGTGGTCGTCGACCCTGAACGCAAACTGGAGTCTGAGCCGCAGGCTATAAGCGCCCGAACTTCTTGACCGCTTCCTCAATCGACTTCAATTTTTCGATGTAGGCGTACATCGAGTGTTCTTTGAAATCCATATCTTCCGCCACGGCGATCACGTCACCTGCACGTGCACGAGGGACTACAACGACGCCGTCAGGATCAGCTACTACAATGTCGCCAGCATTAACTGAAACTCCGTCGCAGGTCACGGGAATGTTTGCTCCGGCGAATCGATAATGCCCGACGGAGGTCGAAGGAACATTGCCCAGCGCAAAGACTGGGAATCCTATTTTCGTTAGGTAAGCGGTGTCGCGCACTCCGCCATCAATAACTGCACCGGAAAAGTTTCGAGCCTGCATCGCTGTGCCCATCAACCCGCCCATTCCAGCTATGTCGGCGCCGTCTTCCACGACCATGACATAGACCGAGTTTGGACCGCCTTCATCAATCGCCGTGAGCATGCCATCCAACGCGTGAGGATCTTTGTTCTCCTCTCTCTTAAGCTCGACTGTGAGCGCGAAGCCTGCAAACCGCGAAGTGAATATAGGGTGCATGCGATGAGAAAGATACGTACGCTGTCCTGTGACTTTTTCCATTGCATCAGAAACCGACGCGACTTCGACGTGGCGATAGCGCTCAAGCAGAGCAGTGTCCGAAGATGTCTCCGCTGGGCGGGAGAAGGCAGGTGAAATGGCGATGAATACTACGACGAAAATAGCTAGAAATACGCCGAAAACTGAAAGTAAATTCCCGATCTTTTTCATAAGTCTCCGTTCCACGAAGGTAAGCACAGCCTATCTAAGACCCTCGAAACAATTTGTATATCAGGAACTCACGGCTGAGTCGGCCGATGAGGCAACGCCTTCGATCGATCAATCACCCATTGCGGAAAAACCGGCGTATCTTTTGGTGGATGACCGCGAGTGATCGCCCAATGATCGATCCAGTTTGTGCCCTCTTCTCCGACGTATTCGTCCGGCATACTATAAGCGGGGTCGCTAAGCGCATTCTGAAGCGTTACAAATTGATACCCGCGCTTCCGCAGCAGATCGAGAAGTTCGCCGATATGGTCCGCTTCCAGCCAGTTCGCATGAAGAAGGATGACTTGTTTGGGTTCGTATCCGATCAGATCGCGTGAGAGTTTTTCGTAATAGCTGAAGACCTCGGTCGTATACGAAAGATAAGAGCTGACCAACTGCTGCTCTAAAGAGCTGTCGCCGCGGCGGCGAGCGTCTTCGTACACACCGGCATACATCCAGTCCCATGCATCCATGGTGATGGGGGCGATTCGGTATCCGCGCTCGGCGAGGAATGCTTCGGCCTGACGGCGAGTTGCGAGATCGCGACCGACGTCAAGATAGGGATGGCGAAGGTAACGTAGTTGCATGTGGTGTTGATCCATTAAGAGCCGCGTGACTGTTTCACCGCGAATGACTTCTTCTTCCCAATCCTTGAGCCCTACGCGGTTGAGAGATGCATGGCTGAAGGTGTGATTTCCAAGTTCGAAACCACAATCCAGCCACATCTGGAGCGCTTTGATGCGGTCATCAACCTCGCCAAATTTATAAAGCTTCCTTTCATTCACAAAACCCACGACCGGAATCTTCTGATCACGCAGCGTCCCGAGGAGCTTCGTAGTCATGTCGAGAATTTCTCTTCCGGTCATCGAGCTCGCCGAAGCTGCGGGAAGATCGTCAATCGTGATCGATACGGCACGTTGCGGTGCGTTCTGCGCGCAAATCGGTAAAGCGGCTATGCACAATACGAAGGCAACGCTGAGACGTGCGAATGAGTTCTTCACCGGCATTCTCCCGATTTTCAAAATTCTACTGATTGCTTTCACGCGTTTTTCCGCGAATTACATTGACGGAGGCTTTCGGCAACGCAAAGGTAGTTTGCGAGTTTGCATTGATTGCGCGCGCGACGGGTGGTCCATCCGGATCGGCGTGGCTGTTCGGGCCGTGGTTGATCCACATGTACTGTTCGCTGCCGAACGTAACAAATGTTACGGGCCCGTCAAATCCGGAATCCTCTTTGCGTTTCGTGTCGTTGAAGACAATTCGTACCGTGTGCGGATTATTTTCATCGCGGTTGACCAGCATCAAAGACCAATTCCCATCCGGCCGGTGCACCGCATAGGAAGTAACCAGAACGTTGCCTTCGTCATCCTTCATGTCGGTCGAAGAGGGGAACATGTAGTGCATCCCCGAGTGGTGCTGCACCCACTCCCGGTTGATCATGTGCGCGGCAAAGTACGGCGAGGTGTAGCCCTTGATGTCGTAGTTTTCATCGGCGACAAAGTTGGACCATGACGCCCAACCGAGGCAGGTGTTGTGAATGTCCTGCGGCTGGATTGGCGAATGATAAAAAGCCGCGCCTCCACCTTCAAAAAATGAACCAACGTTGTCGGCTAGCCATAGGGCCGCGAAAATCGTAGTCATCGGTCCAGTCAACTGCGCAGCCAAGTGGTTCTCGGTCACCATCAATGGCACGTCTCTTGGAACACCATCATCGCGCCACACTTGCAGAATGTGTTTCATGAGCTGCGGTTCAGTGTAGAGAGTTTTCCATGTGATCGTACACGGCTCAAATGGATAGTGCTCGAAGGAGACGAAAGCGAGATCAGATAATCGGTCGTGCGATTTCAAATAATCGATGAAGCGGCCCATCCACGAAGTTCGGCCTTGTGCATCCGGCCAGACTTTAATGTCCTCCGTCACGCCTTCGAAAACCGGACCACCCAATTTGAGCTTCGGGTCTACTTTGTGAATGGCAGACGCCCACTGCAGGTAGAGCGCAGCATAATCTTCTGGCATGGCGTGCTTGCCATCGGGCTCTTCGCCCATTTCAACATACCCCAGGTTGTAGCCGCGTTTCTCGATGTACGCAATCTCAGCGGCAGCGCTCTCAGGAGTTCCGTACAGCATCGTTACCGGAAGCATCGCGGGCAAGTTATTCGTCAGTCCGCTTGTGAAGAGAAGATCGAATCCTGTGTGCTGGTAGCTTCCGCTGTTGTTTACATCAGCCGCCGAATGCCACGGATCAATCGATGAAACGCAATACGTAGTCAGGTTCTCGGCCTCAGGCTTTGGGACCTCAGCAAATGTGCCGTTTGAGTCGATCGTCCCCGCGGCGATCGATTGGATCGCATAGCCAACGCAGTTCCGAACATCGCTTGATCCGTGCTCGTCGCAAGTATTCGAGGATTCCGTCATCAACACGCGAAGGTAGCGCGTCGAGACTGGCGCATCACTCAGCTTCAGAGTTACAGTTCCCCCCCGAGCACCGTTGATCGCGCCCGAAGCGAAACTTTTCCACTCGCCCTTCGGGCCAAGATCAAAGTCGAGCGCCGCGGTCCCTTCCCAATACTGGACCTGATATTTCGTCGCGAACGGATCCGCCCACTGGATACGAACTGCATTGACTTGTTTTTCTGACTGAAGATCAACGACCACCCATTGTGGGTGTAACGCATCGCTCTCGCCGGTGAATTTACTGGTGAGATAAGGATTGCTTTTCCAGTAAGTGAGGTTTGGGCCTGTCAGTGGCCGATCTCCGCTAGTCGCGAAGCCGCGGTGCGGAAGAGCATATGCAAGAATGTAGCGGATCGACTTTTGCAATTCGGTGCTGCCGGTGAAATATCCGCTGCTATGGATCGGATCGCTCCACGTTCCTTCTGGGTTCCAGTGCCACGCAGCCATTCGCAGTTCGGTGTTGTTGCGGTATGTGAGCGGTCCCCAACCTGCCGAGAGCGACTCCTGAACGATGTGCGGAGTGAACACCTTATTAATGTCAATTCTGGAGAGGACGTCTATAGAACTGCCAAGCGCCGCGTCCGGGTCGAAAGAATTAATCGCATGGCCGGGAGTCACATCGACGCGAACGGTTCCGGTTTGCCTGTCCGATGGTGCAGTTTGCGCTTGCGCAGGGGAAACCCAGACTGGCAACAAAAAGAATAGCGGTATCAAAGATAAGGTTGATTTGAACTTTAATAGCATCACGCACGGTCCTCTAAGTAGAAAGTTCGCTTTCCCGTATTGCTCCTTAATTAATTTCTCCACACTCGACCTTTCTTCTGTACGCAAAAAGGGAAGTTGGAATCAAACCAGTCCAATCGGGTATGTATACAAGAGACTTTGCCGCCCTCATCATTGCGATTGGTCGTGAGGTGCTCTTACGAAATAGGCTCTATGCCTGCAACCCCCACCGGCAGCTCATGCTTTCCCACGCGCTGCCATTTCGAGTTCAACATCGAAGCTGAATTCGTGTCCAGGTAGATCGTTGCATTCGGGTGCGTACGCAAAATCGACGCCGGCACAATCGGACTGATCTCATTTTCAAAGCAATCTCTGATCGCACGCGCTTTTCGAGTGTCCGGCACGACCGCGAGAATTTCTTTCGCCTTCAGAATCTGGCGCACAGACATCGAAAGCGCCTGCTTGGGAACTTGGGAAATATCTGCAAACCAGGCCTCCCCAACCTGCTGCTGGCGGCACGCTTCATCCAGATCGACAACGATATAGGGATCTTGCGCGTCGAAATCTGCGGGTGGGTCGTTGAAAGCAATATGTCCGTTCTCGCCGATTCCAAGAAAGGCAATGTCGATGGGCGCTGACGCGATTTCTTTTCCGATTCGGCGAGCGACGGCTTTAGGGTCCCCAGTGTCGCCGTCCAAGAGGTGGTACTGAGTGATTCCCGTTTTCTGAATGAGCAGTTCGAGTAGCATTTGCCGAAAGCTGCCAGGGTGCGACATCGGCAAACCGATGTATTCATCGAGATGGAAAACTTCGACATTGCTCCAATCGATATCGCGGTACTTTGTGAGCGCATCGAGAAATTCGATCTGTGAAGCGGCGGTGGCCGCTACGATTCGTGCACGTCCACTATTCGCCAGTGCTTTGCGAATCGCGCTGGAGGCTTGTTCGGCAGCGGCCTGGCTCAGTGACGTTCTGTTCTCGAATACTTTGAGAAGCATGTTCTCTGCGGTGGAGAGCCGCATTATACAAAAATGAAGTTGTGGGAGAACAAAAATAACTGTGGAATTTGCTTATGTAAAACGATTTAATTGTGCGGATGATTATTCCGCGAATAGCTCCGGTTGTTTGCCTGACTGTCTTCGGGTTTTTGCAAACAGCTTTATCGCAGAGTGTGGTGGTGGATATCACTCCCACTCATGTGGTGAACACCTTCAGCCCCCTTTACGCGCTCGGCTCGACCGTCGATCGGATTCCCAGCAACGCAACTGACGTATTTTTCCGGCCCGACCAGATCGCACAAATTCAACAGGCGGGCTGGGGGGTAATCAGCTACCGGCAGAATACCGACTTGTTTGTGCAAGCATGGCATTGGAACCCAAAAGGGAAGTGGAGCGACTCCAATCAAGGCTATTTCGTTGGGGACAACACTCCCACCAGTGAGATGATTCGGCATTCGTACGGCTACTCACTTCCGCATCGCGGTTTTACGCGCAACGGCGGCAGCGAGTTTGACGGCTACTCGCGTCTCGATGACGGCGATACAAATTCCTATTGGAAGAGCAATCCCTACCTGACGAAGCGATTCACCGGGGAAGATGACTCGCTCCATCCGCAGTGGGTGGTGATCAGCCTCGACAAGCCGCAGGAGGTCAACGCAATTCGCATCGACTGGGCCGCGCCCTTTGCGACGTCTTACCGGGTTCAGTATTGGGTCGGTGATGGCGACGCGATGGATGAGCAGGACAAGGGCACATGGCACAACTTTGCGTCGGGTCACATCACAAACGGCAAAGGTGGAACCGAAACTCTGCGACTCGATGCCGCTCCGGTGAGCACGAAGTTTGTTCGCGTTCTGATGACGCAGTCTTCAAACACCTGCGATACGCACGGATCTTCTGACATTCGCAATTGCATCGGATACGCAATCAGGGAACTTTCTCTGGGCACGACTACCGACGACGGAAGCTTCACTGATTTCATTCACCACTCGCCCGATCAGAAGCAGACGTTGACTTTGTGCTCGTCTGTCGACCCATGGCACTCGGCTTCAGACCTCTACGTTGCCCCTGATCGCATGGAATCTGGTGATCAGCCAGGCTTCGATCTTTTTTTCAAGAGCGGCATCACGCGCGGGCTTCCGGCGATCATCCCGGTTGCCATGCTCTACAGCACGCCCGAAGATGCGGCTGCGCAGATGACATATATCCGGAAGCGTGGCTATCCCGTCTCTTACATCGAGATGGGCGAAGAGCCGGACGGGCAGTACATGCAGCCGGAAGATTACGCGGCGTTGTACCTGCAGTTCGCGACTGCGCTGCATCGTGTCGATCCGAATTTCAAGCTGGGCGGACCGGTGTTCGAAGGTGTCACTGAAGATATAAAAGTCTGGCCCGACGCGCAGGGACGCACTTCGTGGCTCGGGCGCTTCCTCGATTATTTGAAGGCGCACGGACGCATTCAGGATTTGGCCTTCATGTCATTCGAGCATTATCCCTACGATGGCTGCGAGACACCCTGGAAAAACCTCTACCAGGAGCCGCAACTGATTACGCACATTATGAAGGTCTGGCGGGATGATGGCCTGCCCTCGGGAATTCCGCTTCTTGATACCGAGACTAACGATCACGGCGGAGAAGCTGCCGTCGACATTTTCGGCGCGCTTTGGTTAGCCGATTCATTCGGTGGTTTCCTCAGCGCCGGCGGTCAGTCCACGCACTACTATCACGACCTACCGTACTCGCCGCCGCATCCAGCATGCGCGAACAGTTGGGGAACATACCACATGTTCATGGCCGATAAGGAATATCGAATCCGGCAGCGAACATCGCAGTTCTACGCTGCACAGATGATTACGCAGGAGTGGGCGGAACCGAGAAATGCGCCGCACAAGCAATTTCTTGCCACTAGCGACGTCAAAGACCCGGACGGAAACGTGCTGGTCACCGCCTATGCACTGGCGCGACCCGACGGACAGTGGTCGCTGATGCTTATTAATAAAGACCGCGACAACGCGCACTCGTTACAGATCTCATTTCACGACGCAGACTTAGTCGCGCAAAGCTTCACTGGCCCGGTGACGATGATCACTTTCGGAAAAGCGCAGTATCAATGGCATCCGGATCGGAAGCAAGGACATGCTGATCCGGATGATTCTCCGGCGCGGTCGACGATCACTGGCGGGCCGAACACGACGTACGAATTGCCCGCCGCTTCCTTGACTGTGTTGCGGGGAAAAATCGCCGCTTCACACTAGCCGCTACGCTACTTACGCGCGCAGGGCTTTCGTCAACTGATCTGCAATGATCTGATCTTCTCCGGGCTGCAGCATGAACGAGCACATGACCAGTCCCGTCCGTCCCTCGCCGCCTGCGCTGATCACAACGGAAGGTTGGCCGCTGCGCAGGGTTTGCGAGATCTGCTTCGGAGTGGCCGCGATTTTTGTGTCCCATGTGATCTCCATATGGGGCACGTGATTGGCGATGTCCGGCGTAAAGAATGCCGTGCTTACGCCGGGAATCTTTGTGATCTGGCGCGACACGTTTTCCAGGCGCGATTGCCACTCCTTTGCGAGCGCGTCGTGATCTTCAGCCAGGTAGAGTTCCAAGGCTTTAATCATTCCTACGATTTCTTCTTTGCCCACCTTCTGCCCGCGGCCGAGCGTGTCTTCGTAAGGACTATTGTTGAGCAGCGCGTAGTGCACCAGGTCCTTACGCCCAAGCAGAAGTCCGGCACACTGCGGACCACGCATCGCCTTTCCGCCGCTGAAGGTGATCAGGTCGTAGCCCATGTTCGCGTAATCCCAGAGATGGGAGACCGGCGGAGTGTCCGCGGCAGCGTCAATCATGCACGGCAGGTTGTACTGCTTCCCTAACTTGATCCATTCGTCAACTTTGATCTGCCCAGCTGCATCGGCGAAGTTGGTGAAGTGCATCATCGCCGTGCGATCATTTACCGCCCGATGCAACTGATCACGCGTCTCGATTTCGATGAGCCTCACTCCCGTTCCACGCAATTGATGGTCAAACGGATTGCGATGAGTCTTCTGAATGATGACTTCGGACTTCATCCCCGTGAGATCGGGCAATTGCTTGATGAAGCTTTCGTTGTCGCCCGTCAGAATTCCTGCGAGCCCAGATTGGATTGCGCCGGCCGCGCCCGAAGTTACCATCGCAGTGTAGCCCTGAGGCAGTTTGAGCATTTGCGCAATGCGCTTTCCCGCCGCGACTTCCAACTCAGGGATGCTGACGTAATGCTTCGCGCCGAGTGCTATCACTGCTTCCACTTCGGGACGGATCAACGATCCACCAAGCATGGTCATGGTGCCTTCCGCATTTATGACCGGCGTGACGCCCAGCTCTACATATGGATTTCCCGATTGGCCGAAGCCCGTGATGGCGGATGTCGAAACTACCGGCTCCGAACCGGATGCAAACAAACTGCGCGGACTGGCGAGCGCCGCAGCAAAAGCTGCGATCGTTCCAAAGAATCCGCGACGACTCGAAGTGAAACTCATTGTCCCTCCCTCAATTTATTCCTTGGTGATTGCCGCAATACAGTTGATCTCTACCAGCGAATTCCCGGGAAGCGCCGCAACCGCTGAGGGGCGGAAAGGCATCTTTCCGGAATTTTTGCAGCGAGACGTTAACCATCTGGGAGATGATCGACAAGTTCCTGGTTGACAGTGGATTCGAAACTCATCCACAGTATTAACACGTTTTAATACAGCGTGCGTCCATCCTAGTACGGTTCCGAAGTTTGTCAATAAGCTTTGGATAACGTTTGGGGTCAATATGCGTTGCTGGAATTTGAAGATGATTCTTGCATGTCTGGCGTCTAGTGGCGTGTGTACGAGAGCTTGCGGTATGGTGACGCAATGAGATTGGATCGGATCGCGAGAAGGGTGACGGAGACGTTTGTCGCTTCGGTTTTTATTACTGTTGCCGTGATTTGCTATCCCCAGCAGCAAGCGAGGTCAAAAAAATCGAACGTTGCTGCGAACAGCCAGGATGCGCAACGCACGTTCGCCGCAACCTGCTCCGGCTGCCATGGCCTGGATGGAACGGGCACTCAACGCGCACCGAACATTGTTAGCAATCCACAAGTCGAGAAGCTTTCGCCAGAGGAACTCCGCCAGATCATTTCGCACGGTGTGCCCGGGGCAGGGATGCCTGCATTTGAAAGCCTGGGGAATCCAACGATCACGTCACTGGTCTCATACCTGCGGTCATTGCAAGGGAACAGCCGCGCCATGCCATTGCCGGGAGATCCGAAACGCGGGGAAGAAGTTTTTTTCGGAAGCGGCCAATGTGGAAGCTGCCACATGGTTGCGGGCAAAGGCGGTTTTGTCGGTCCTGATTTGACCTCTTACGCGCAAAATCATACGACTGAAAAGATCAAGCAAGCCATTAACGATCCAGCGCAGAGAGATTCGATCAAAAAAGTCGTGACTGCAGTCACGAGTGAGCGCGAATTTCGTGGTGTTGTTCTGAATGAAGATAATTTTTCACTGCAACTCCAAAGCCTGGATGGAGCTTTTCATTTCTTCTTAAAATCGGGCCTGAAGGCAATCAACGCAGAGCATGGTTCAATTATGCCTTCCGATTACGCCTCCAAATTGGGAGAGGCTCAGCTCGATAACATAGTGAGTTATTTAATGTCGGCGAGTAAAGATGCTCCGGTCGTGGAATCACGTCCAAGAGAAGAGGAGTAGAAGAGTACATCGATCGCAAACGACTGGGTTTGCGAGTACGAGCCGGCGAGACACTGCTCGCTCACAGATACACTTTTTCGCGTTTAACAAGCATACCGGCAAGATCTTGATCCCTGAAGGTTATTTCCCGGGAATTACCGGGAGCACCAGCGCAGACGGATGCTGACTATCGTGAAGAACCACATTGGTAGCCGAAACGAAGTTCCGTGCGAATCGCGCCTCTTCTCCCGTGTTCATATTGCGATCGAACCTGGGAAAATTGCTGCTCGAAATCTCGAGCCGCAGCGAGTGCCCGCGAAGGAACACGTTGCTGGTTGCCCACATATCGAGCGTGATCTCATAAATCTGCCCGGGGTTCATTAACTCGGAGAGTTCCTGCGAAGCGCGGTAGCGCATGCGGAGAATTCCTTCTGTGAGGTCTTTTGCTAAACCATCAGGACCGACGTCGACGAGCTTGGCCGTAAAATCCGTATCGACAGCCGAGGATTTCACGAAGAGATCTGCAGTCACAGGACCCGTTACTTCGAGATCCTGCGCGAATGGGCCCACTGAATAAACGAGAACGTCATCCCGATTTTCTACTGGACGCTGATCGCGCGGTCCAGGCTCCATGTGAATTTGGTCGCAGCAAAGCGGTCCGCCGATGGTTGGTACCGGATTGCCGGGGTTGTAAACAAAAATATCGGGCGGCTCGGTCTTAGGGGTGGAAGTTGAAAGAGCGCCATCGCCGCGCAGCGAGTTAGCTTTGCCGTTCGAGTGGAGAAAATATTTGGTGGCGTGAGCTTGGGGCGGCGGCCAATCATCTTCCTGGCGGTATTCATTCACGCCCATGGTGAATAGTTTTACTGGTTTGTCAGTCGCAAATTCATTCTTGATCCCTTTAAACAGAAAATCGTACCAGTCGAGAATGACGTCCGTGTACGGGTTTTCGAGCGCGTGTGGGCCGAAATCAACATCACCGATGCGGCGCCCGAAGCCAGCGTGGCCGCCAATCTCGATCAAAAGATGTTGTTGCGTGCGGGCCGTTTCAGTCGCGCCATATTTTTTGCCACCCATATAGTTGCGCAATGTGCCGGCACAAAAAATGTCATACCAGCCGCCCACTTGCAGCATAGGGACGCTGATCTTTGAAAAATTTTCCTCGATGGACCACTGCTTCCAATAGTTGTCGTAATCGGGATGCTCCAGCCAGTCAAAATAATATGGCGCGATCATGCGTGTGAGCTGTGCGTCGGTGGGCAGCTGGCCAAAGTTAAAAACGGGATAGTTCGTCAGCGGCAGCGTAGGCGCTCCGACCCGCGCATCGGTATTCTCAAGAATGAGACGATCGAGTGTGTTTTCTGCAAGCTGAGAAGTCCAGTTCTGATCAAACCATTGCTCGAATGCTCCTGACTGGTAAGTCCAGCCGTCGTGATAATTGCTCGCGGTCACGTTCGGCGCAATTGCGGCCAGATGCGGAGGTTGGGCAATTGCTGCCAGCATTTGCGTTGCCCCCACGTAAGACGCGCCCATCATGCCGACTTTTCCATTTGAGTAAGGAAGTGCTGCGGCCCATTCGACCGCGTCGTATCCATCGGCCTGTTCGTGCCTGAACGGATACCACTCGCCTTTGGACCGATATCGTCCGCGAACATCCTGAATGATGACCACATAGCCGCGCGACACAATTTTGTACGTCGGCGCCACCGCCCAATTGACGCTTTTGTCGTATGGCGTGCGCATGAGAATGACAGGAAATTTTTCGGAAGATTTTGGCCGATAAATATCAGCGTATAAAGTCACGCCGTCGCGCGTTTTCATCGGGACGTCGTATTGCGAGATCATGTCGACCGATATCGGAGATGTAGTGGCTTGTGTCGCCGGGCCTTGTGCTGCAGTGTGCTTCGGCGAAATCAGGTAAATGACAACTAAACCGAAGATAGACAGCCAAATCGCGACACACAATTTCACGGTACATACCTCCTGCTGGGCAGAATCGGATTACGGATGATCAGAATAGCAAAGGTATCGGGTTCGACGATGTCGGATTCATTGCGTTCCCCAGCCGTTGATTCGCTGCTTGCGATTTGCTTGACTTCAGCGCTCCCTCTGCCGGATAGTGTGATCATGGGAAACTATTCGCAATGAAAAGAAACAATTCGCAACCACAGGTGGATTACATATTTCCAAGTGTCATGAAGCTAGCAATCATCGTGCTTGTTTCATGTGCGATGTTTCTCCCCAAAGCACACGCCGGCGCCGCAAACGCGCAGATTCAAAGCAAGAACCTGCGGGTTAAATTCGATCCCTATTTGCGGACCCGGGTCATTGCGCGTTTTGGAGCAGCGGAAATACCGCTTGGACCCTTTGTTTCGAGTGAAAGCCTAAAAACTCCGACGAGGCGCTGGACACTTTTCAGACAGATTTCGCAAGCCGAAGACAGAGTAAAAGACAGAATCGGAGAAGGGCAGAGGCTCACTATCGCCGGAAAGAGCGGGGGACTGACCAAAACGGTCGCAGTTACGATTTATGACGATTTCCCGACAATGGCGATTTTCGATGTTCAGTACACGAATAACAGTACCTCGAATCTGAAGATCACGGGTTGGAAGAACAATGCATATATTGTAAATGCGCAACCCGGCGCCAAAGCTCCTGCTTTTTGGTCTTATGAGCCTGGTTCGTATGAAAAGCGACCCAATTGGGTGTTACCGCTCAAAACGAGTTTTTCGCAACAGAATTACCTCGGCATGAACGCCAGCGATTACGGCGGCGGAACCCCGGTATTGGATGTCTGGCGTCGGGACGTCGGCATCGCTGTTGGTCATCTGGAACTGCGGCCGCGCCTGGTTTCATTGCCGGTATCGATGCCCGACGCTAGTCATGCCACTGTCGGCGTCGAACGGCAGGAAGAGATTACGTTGAAGCCGGGCGAGAGCCTCCACACATTTCGTACTTTCGTGGCAGTTCATCAGCGCGACTACTTCAGCACCTTGATAAATTATCGCCGCTTGATGACGGCGCAGGGCCTGCGAATGGCCAGTCCTCCCACAGATGGAAAGGGAACGATCTGGTGCGCGTGGGGATACGGTCGGACCATGCAACCCCAGCAGGTCTACGAGACACTGCCAAAGGTCAAGGAACTCGGGTTCAAGTGGGTCACTCTCGATGATGGCTGGCAAAATAATGTGGGCGATTGGGCTCTCGATCCTAAGAAATTTCCAAACGGCGATCGGGACATGCGTGCCATAGTAGATCGCATTCATCAGGAGGGTTTTCGCGCGCAACTGTGGTGGTCGCCGCTGAGTGCCGTACCCAACTCCGAGTTGCTGAAAGAACATCCGGACTATGCGCTGCTCAATAAGGATGGATCGAGGCAGAAGATTTCCTGGTGGAACTCATATTATTTGTGCCCCGCCGATAGGCGCGTAATCGGATATCACAAGGCGCTCGTGCGCAAGATTCTGTTGGACTGGGGATTCGATGGACTGAAGCTCGATGGCCAGCATATGAATGGCGCTCCCGCCTGCTACAACCCGGCGCACCATCACGCCTCGCCTGAGGATTCGGTGGAAGCCATGCCAGATTTTTTCCGCGAGATCTATGACACGGCCCAATCGGTGAAGCCGGGAGCTTTGGTTGAGTTCTGCCCGTGTGGAACCAGCTACTCGTTCTTCACCATGCCGTACTTCAACATGTCGGTGGCGTCTGATCCGGAGAGTTCGTTTCAGGTGCGGTCGAAAGGCAAGACTCTGAAAGCGCTAATGGGAGACGATCTGCCGTTCTTCGGCGATCACGTCGAATTGAGCGACGGCGGGAATGACTTCGCATCGACAGTCGGGGTCGGTGGCGTGCTCGGGACGCAGTTCGTGCTTCCTTCGCTGGTGCAGAAACACAGTAAGTTAGATCTTACTGCGGCGCGAGAGGCTGACTTTAAAAAATGGCTTGCGATTTACTGGGACAAACAGCTTTCTCACGGTCACTATCTCGGGCAGCTCTACGACATTGGTTTCGATGTACCGGAAACACATGTGATCCAACGCGACCAGACGATGTATTACGCTTTCTATGCTAGACATTGGAAGGGTCCAATCGAGCTGCGCGGACTCAGTGATCGCAAGTACAGCGTTCAGGATTACGAGAACGCTGAGCGCTTTGGAAGCGTAAATGGACAGGACGCACAATTGAACCTTGAGTTCAGCGGGCATTTGTTACTGGAAGTCAAGCCAGAGTAGAACTTAGATTTCCAGCGAGCCGGAAGGGCGGTGTAACCCGTTCCGGAATTGATCACACCAGCGTCACGGAAATTCTCGCTTCCTGCATCGCGTGAAGATCGTGCTTTCCCAGCCCCCTGTCTGTGATTACGTGATGCACAGTGCTGGCCGGCATGATATTGCACAAACTGCGCCGCCCAAACTTGCTCGAGTCGCACACCGCCACCGTCTTTCGGGAGATTTCCACCATCGCGCGATTCACTTGCGCTTCGAGGAGATTTGGCGTGAAAAGGCCGGTCTTCAGGTCAAAACCGTCTACCCCGAGAAAAAGGATATCGGCACTCAGGTGACGCAATGTTTGCTCGGCCAGCGGCCCTACCAGCGAAAAAGAATTCCTCCGCAGGGTGCCTCCCGTCAGGATGACTTCAATATCGGTGCCATCCAGTTCGGCCGCGATGTTGATGGCGTTCGTCACGACTGTAAGCCTGCCAATTCCTCGAATCGCGCGGGCGATCGCAGTGGTAGTCGTGCCCGAATCGAGCAAGATGCACTGACCCTGCTCCACCATCTTTGCGGCGGCAGCTGCAATCCGATCTTTCTCTTTCCGGTGCAGCTTCTCTTTCTCCCGCAGAGTTGGATCGAGCAACGCGCTGGTTTGCAACGGCAATGCGCCGCCATGCGTCCTTTGAATAAGACCTTGGCGGTCGAGCGCTTCCAGATCTTTGCGGATCGTGATCTGTGAAGTGCGAAATTGTTTGGCCAGATCGGCAACCAGGACGCGCTTGCTTTGGCGCAGAATGTCAACGATGGCGCGCCGGCGTTCTTCGTTCAGCATTCCATTGGTGCCCACGGGTTTCGGCCTTATCGCAGCTGTGGTTTCGTTTTACTTCGAATCGTAACTCTCTCGTATAGGTGATGCTTTGTCAAGATAAGGCAGAACACTGTGCGCTCCGGATTGGAATCGATACCTAATGGCCGCTGAGCGGGAATCGTGGATAGTAGTTTGTGATTCGCCCTATGTAACTTCGTCATTGGGTGACGAGAATCAACCTGACCGTGAGTCACGAATCACGGTCACACTTGAACAAGTCCTGAATTGCATACCTTAGAATTCGAACCGCACCCCAAACTGAATGCGGCGGGGTGTGTATCCGGAGGCAGTGGACGTGATCAGGCCAAAGTTGGGATCTCCCGCAGCATACGAAGTATCAGGCGGGGCAAAGCGAGGAGTATTAAATGTGTTGAACACCTCTGCCCGCAGCTGTAGGGTCATGCCTTCGCGTGGCGTGAACTCTTTGTAGAGATTGGCGTCGAAGTTGTGAATTCCGTCAGTCCTCAGCCCTGAAAAATATCTGGGAGCATCGCCGGGCATCTGATCGCCCGGATCCGCGAAGCAGGCTGCGTTCAACACTGGCACCTGGGTTACGGCGCCGCGATTCGATCCAACTCCCGTTGAGCCACCGCAAAGTACATTGGGCCGTTGATTGCCGTCCTGCAGCCGATTGTTAGACATATAAATAGACAACGGCTGCCCCGATTGTTCGCTGATAAGAGTTGAAACTGCCCACCCACCTATCACTGCATCGAGGACGCGATTCATTCCGGAGCCGATCCAGCGGTCGCGGCCCACCGGCAAATCAACCACCACGGCGGCGGCCAAACGTTGCGGCGTGTCGTTGGCGCTGATGCTGTACTCCGCTCGCAAATTGTCCAACTGTTGAGGGTTGCCATTGTTCAGGGTTCCAACAAAAGCATTGGCACCGGTCGAGGAATTATCGGTGAATTTCGAAATCGTGTAGCTGCCTTCAAAACTCAGGTGATGCGTTGTGCGCTTCTGGAAACGGATCTGCAACGAGTTGTACCAGGAGTTAGCGACGAGCCGCGGAAGCCCTTCGAAATCGCCATCAAATTGCGGGTACGGTCGCATCAGGTTCACCAGCGGTATGGTTGCATGGCCGTATTGTGAGTCGGGCTCGTTGAAAATAGCCGGACCAGCGTTATAGGTGCACTGTGTACCACTGAACAGGGAGCAGAACGGATTCACAACTGGATTCTGCAGGTAATTGCTGACACAACTGTCGGCATCGCAAGTAGGATCCGTCGCATGCTGTTGCGCTGAAACCTGACTCAAGAGCTTAGACGAAATAAAGTCGCGATTGCGGGTACTGGAATATCCGCCAAAAGGTAAATGTGTACTTCGGTTTGCCGAGTAGTCTGCCGCGAGCACGATTTGGCTCGGTAACAGATGTTGCAGACCAAGGTTCCATTGGTAAATATCTGCGTTCTGTGCCTCTGTAGTTCCCAGATCGTTGCCATTTGCGTAACCCCATTCCGCGAGTTTGCCGTACGACTCATCTTGCGGTCCCGTCAACCCGTTAGGAAAAGGATTGGATAGTGTGGCGGCACGGGTCTGGAAGTTATCGTTAGTAAAGAACATGGTGGCGCTTTTGCGAAATGCGGTACCTGGGTACTGAAAGTTCGTGGCGACGCTCATTCCGTAGTACACGCCAGCACCACCGCGGAACACAGTATTCGGCGTCAACTGATACGCGAAACCGAGCCTCGGTCCCCAGTTATTCCGGTCAACCGGAACGTTCCTGCTTCCAAAGGTGTTCGGGAAAAGGGTGGTTCCAATCAATTCCTTAGTACCTAAACCAGGTGCTTGATTTTGACCTCCCGCAGTTAAGTCAATCGACATTCCACTATCGCCCGTAAAATCGCTGAATTCGATGTGGTTCGATCGCTCTGTATAAGGCGTGCTCCACTCATAGCGCAGACCTAAGTTCAAGGTGAGCTTTGAATTCACCTTCCAGTCATCCTGAAAGTAGAATCCGGTTTCTTTCGATTTATTCGCTACAGCTGGGTAAATGTTGATCACGCTACCATTGTCGGGATACCCGAACATGAGAGTGGCAAACTGATTGCCGGTGGGATTGCCTCCGGCATCCGTATCGCTACCAGGAAAAGGAGATGTTACCGTATCGCTAAAATCGAACAACCCCGTTGGATTCGGCGGTTGGAAAAAGTTGTTGAAGAAAATCCGCTGCTCTCCTCCCATAGTCAGTAAGTGTGAACCCTTCGAAATGAGGAGTTGAGAGGAATAACTATAAAGAGTGTGTGCGAACGTTGTGTCGACACAGCATTGGTCGTACAGGTTTGTTAATGGCTCCGCGCCTGACATTTGCATCGTAGGCATGCGGGCAAGACCGGCATTGGCCGCAAGGTACGAAGGAAATCCCACACTAGTCAGATTGGGATAATTGTCCGTCGATTTCTCCCAGACTCGATCCACAGCGAACCGGTTTGTCCATACAATTCGCGGATTGATCGTCCAGGCGTGCTCAAGCGAAATATTTTGCACGTGGGTCGGAGTCGAAGCGATTCCATCTTGCCAGGTGTCGCCATCGCCAAAAACGGTCGGAATGTTGAAATTGCTGCTGAGCCGGCTATAGCGGCCCGAGATACGCTGTGCACTGGAAATCTGGTGGTCAATCTTGATATCAAACTGGTAGTCATCGGCGTGCTGAAGCACGGTCGTGCGAAAGTTGTTGAACTCCCCCGCGAGGTTCGGCTTGGGATATAAATTGATGATCGCCTGCCCGACAGGATCGATTTCACCTGCCGGTATTACATTGAGCGTTCCACCCGCTTGCGAACCCACTTGTGGCCGCTGGCAAGTCACGTTGGGCGGAGGCGAGCATTGAATTTGGAGAGGATCGTATATTGGATTCTGCGTCGCCGAGAAATCGCCAGTTCGCTCAGCCAGAGTCGGCACGCTGGCAACGATGTTCTGCGGTTCGTTGTCCCGGACTTTCTCGATATCTCCGAAGAAAAATGTTTTGTTTTTGATTATCGGTCCGCCAATCGAAAAGCCGTACTGATCGCGAACGTGGCTAGGTTTTGGCCCCAGTGAGGCGGGATTGAAAAAGTCGCGGGCGTCAGTCCCGGAACGTTGCCCGAACCACCATCCACTTCCGTGAAAATTATTTGTCCCACTTTTCAAGGCCATGTTGACGACCGTGCCGCCATTATTCCCGAACTCCGCCGAAAAGCTGTTGTTCTGGACTTTGAATTCCTGCACGACTTCAACCGAGGGCTCGTAATAGACGTTGCTGGTGGCACCTTCGCCTTGCTCCGGCGCGCTGATCAGCGCGCCGTCGATGCGCACTTCCGCGGTCGCATTGCGCTGGCCGTTCGAGACGAAATTTGTTCCGGCAGGATAATTGTCAGCCGTCCCTGAACCGGCGGTTTCGGTGACACCACCCGAAAGGAATGTGAGTCCGAAGAAATCGCGGCCGGGGAGCGGGATATCCTTGATATATTGATTGGTAACTTCCGTGCCGAGCGTCGAGCTTCCGGTATCGAGCAGTGGAGCGGTGGTATTTACTTGCACCTCGGTGTTGACTGCGCCGGGAGAAACTGTGAAGTTCAGGCTGGCCTGCTGATCAACGGCCAGCACCACACCAGTCCTTTCCTCCGTACGGAATCCTTGTGCCTCGACCTTGAGCGAATAGGTTGAGGGCCGGAGACCAGTAAAAAAGTACTCGCCCTTCTGGTTCGTCTGGACTGTGCTCGAAATATTCGTCCCTGTCTCAGTGATAGTCACGCGTGCTTTGGGGACAATGGCACCGCTGGAGTCGGTAACAATGCCGCTAATTTGCGAACGATAAGTGCCCTGCGCAAAAAGCAAAGCAGCCGAGGGGAGCAAAATGCAGATGATCAAAAGCACGCGGTAGAGTTTCGCAGTCGGCGTCATATAAGCACCATATTTGATTGTGAGTTCGAACTTGTCATCGCTCGATAATCGCTATCGTAGTTCACGGTTCCCACCAAAACACTGCACCCTTCTGAATAGGAGGCAGGCTGAACGTTAGTCCGCCATTGCTAGATACGGCATCAACCTTGGACACCTGGCCGAGAAATGGAAGGAAATATCCGTGCGCTTCATTCGCTCCACGCACCGTAACTTTCACTCCGTTCTGCGGCGTTTGCACCGGATTTGACCCACCACGCAGGCCGGTGAAGTTCGCGAAATAAATGTGCGGGCTGCCATCGACAGTCGAAATGGAAGTCGCTACGGAAGTTCCCGCGAAGATGTCGATTTGCTGTTGCGGTTTGAGGCTGTCAAGTAATTCCCTTTCGTTATCAGGAGTTGCGGTAGAAAAATCCTTCTGCAATTTGGCGTAATACTCCGCTCCCGGACGGTTGCTGAAGCGAACTATATTTCCGCGGTCACCCAATCCAGTTGCATCCTGGCCAGTTATTACCAGTGTCTTTCCGCTCTCCGCATAGTTGCGGAGCAATGACTTTTCATCATCTCCCATTAGCCGGGCATCCGAAATAACCAAAGTATTTCCTTGGAACGAAGCGAGCGTGCGAGGAGTCACAACCTGAAACTCAAGATGCTTCTGCATCAGCAGGATGAGAATGCCACGATACGAAGTAATGAATTCGTCGGCGCAGTAGTCCCTCGTTTTTGGAGAGAAATAGACGCCCACCGGAGAAATAGGACTTCGCGGATCAAACAAGGTTTTCTCGTTGGCTTTGATCCAGGCAAAAATCTCCCGCCGAGTTGGATAATCGTTCGAACCCGCCATGGAATGTCCGGGTGCATCCCAGAAATTCGAATCCGCCATCACCTCTGACATCGCCAGGTTCTTCATCGATTCAGGAATGCTGACGTTTTTCTGTCCGTCCCATGAATAGTTCAGAATCCACGTCGGCTTGCCTTCGGCGAACGCGCGGAACGAGTGCATTCCAACTTGGTAATCAAACCAGTCGAGCGGATTTCGTTCGGCAGCCATGTGGTTGCCCTCGCCGAACTCGTACTCGTGCGCGATCACGTCCACGACCGGGTACAAACTGTAAACATCGGCACCTACCCGGACGGCTTCTTTTTCAATGCCAGGGTAGATCTCGGGGATGATTTGGATCTTAGGGTTCACCGACTTCGCGTTCTCCGCGATTTCATGCATGAAATCGGTGAACGTCTGAATACGAAAATCTATCCATTTTCGGAAATTAGGATCTGAGAAGTCTCCGAGTTTTAGATCCTTCTTCGCGTTCAGTCCCGTTTGCTTGCGAAATGCCTCGACTGTGTAGTCATCGAAGCTTGCCCAGCTCTTTTCCCACCCCTCGAAATGAGTCATCCAGTAAGGAATATCGACATAAATCCCGTCAATTCCAGTCGCGGCGATTTGCCGGATGTGTTCCATATAAATCTTTCGCCATCCGGGGGCATAAGGGCTGACCCAGACGTCTTCGTCGCCTTTTTTAATCCAAAATGCCGTCCCGCCGCCGAACACTGCCGGTTCTCCCGTGATTTTCCGCTGTAGCCAGTCCGGATGGTCTTTCGCCATTGAATGAGGCGTGTTGGCTGCGTTTGCGGTAATGCATTCGGTGCCAGCGACATACACAAAGGCGAAATTCTTTGCGGCATGTGCTTTTTCAGCGACCGCGTGAATGGCCTTTAGCTTGGCTGTGGGATCCAGAAAACTCTCGTATCGCCCTTCGATATCGTTGTCGACTTCAATACCGAAGACCCCGTCTCGCTGCGCGTTGCGGACGATTTGCTCAGCGTTATCACTTTTCAATCCATAGGCGGCAATGCGGACATACCGCGTCCATGGACTTTCGTCGTCCTCAGAAACAGCCTTTGGCATCAAAAAAAGCGGCAGAAGCACACAGACCAGGCACCATGTTTTGCGAGACAAGCCGACCGGCGGCCGCCAAATAACCGGAGTTCCTGAGCGTATCATTTCGTTTGCTATCTTTTATGTTCGAGTAGGTGCGTTGTCAAGCAAGAAATGAAAAAAAAATGCAAATTTACGAAAAGAGCCTCTCGAGCTGAGTTGTGCAGGTCAGGATGCAACAAGAAAGCGAGATCCAGGTATGGTGTTTTCTCGCAAACGCATTCTTTTGCATAGTTATTTCGAAGAATGCTTCTTCACCGCAATCAGCGAAACCTGTTCCAAGCCGGGGAAGTGTCCTTCGCTGTCGGGTTTGCGTTCAGTTGGCGAAATCTGCTGAATGGTTGTTGCTGCAGGCATAATTGGACCGAAGTATTCAGCGTATATAGGATCGAACACCTGCTGATCCGAAAGATCATCGAGGTAGATATTCGTGGAGACAACTTCGTCGAAGGTCATACCCGCTTCTTCCAAATTGTCCAGCTGGTTGCGCATGGTCTGACGAAGCTGGTGCTGCGTCGTCGTCGCAAAAACACCGCCGTGCGGGCCGGGAATAAAACCGTCCTTTGCCGAGCAATACAACGTGTCGCCAGCAAACACGCATGGGCTTGCTGTGGGACTCGGCGGCATATTCTTCGGTCGGACCGCTTTGCGCTGCGACAAATCACGCACGGCAACGCCCGTGTATTCGATGTGCGCTTCACCTGGCAGGCCCATTACATCGATCGTGGCCCGCGCGGGCGTGTTGCCGAATTCAAAACGGCGGGCATAGCGCTGGTTCATTACGCGATGCGGCATCTCAGAAGTCAGGTACGGATTCACCATCACCATGTTCGCCATGTCGAGGCCGGCAGCCTTGAGCACGGCTTGCATCCGGTCAAGAGCGAAATCAACTTGTGCGGCTGGATCATCCGGGATTTTGCCAGTTGAAGAATCAATTCCTTCCATTCCGGAGACAAAAAGTCGATCATGTGTAAGAATTCCCGGCGAAGCTGTATCGGACGGTTTGTAATTGGCTGGAACGATGGCGCGCCTGCCGCTTAAATCGCGAACAGCCACGGCTGTGATCTCAATCGGCGATTGGGGAACGTGAGCGACACCGAGTACCGCGCGAGCAGGCGGGGTGCTGTGAAAGTATTCGCCGAATGCGCGATTCATCTCGTCATACTTTCCCATATCTTCGACATAAACCTGCGTGTAAACCACGTTGTCCATCGAGAGCCCGTCGGATTCGAGGATCGTCTTGATGTTTATCAGAGCTTGCCGCACTTGATCGGAAAATCCACTCGGCACTGTGCCATCCGCACGGCGCGGACCTTGCCCCGAGACATAGACGTAGTCACCTGCATCGACCGCGGCTGAGGAGAAACGGTTCGCGCTGGCAGGATTTTGAGGAGTTACAGCGCGAATCTGTCCCTGTACGAAAATCGCTGACAAAATCAGTACTACGCCGCAGCAAAGTCGCATTGAGCCTTCCCCACTGAGTTGGTTTTACGCCGCCGCGGATTTTTTCTGCGCAGCGCGCAATATAGACCGCAATCTCTGTCCGACAATGATCTCTTCTCCGGGTTTTATGGTGAGTGAGACCAATTCAATGTGATCGGGAGCTTTCCGTTCTTTACGTGTCGGGTTTGGATTGCCCTCGCGAACAGCCTTCACTAGGCTGGGATTGTCCGGGCCGAGCACTTCGATTACCGGATCCCCCGCGCGCAGTTCGTTCACGCAATCGATAATCTTGTAATTCCACGCTGCCGTGTCCCAATAGACCCTCAGCGTGGGATAACGGTTGCCGTCTTCCGGAATGTAAATATCGGTCCTGACTCCCGGCACAGTGTCGACCAGCTTGCGAATCCGCTCGACACGGGCGTTCCATTCCGCGTTAAGTTTGTTGAGATCGAGTTTCAACCAGGTCTCGAGTGCGGCAAGGCACCCCATGATCTCTTCTTTACCCACCTTCATCGGGCGGCACACGGCGCCTTCCCGCGGATTGCAGTTCATGAGCGCGGCTTCGATCAGATCTTTTCTTCCGAGGAGCAAGCCGCTGCACTGCGGCCCAGACAATCCTTTCCCCCCGGAAAAACAGTAAAGATCGATTCCCATCTTGGCGTAAAGTTTGACATTGTCAACTGGTGGAATCCCGGCGGCATCGTCGAGCAGCATCGGGACCTTGCGATCTTTGGCAATGTTCAGTTCTTTCTGCAGCTTGTCACCAAGGTCGGTGGTATAAATCATCGCCGTGTTTTCGTTGATCGCGTTCGAGAGTTCGTCGGGCGAATAGACGAGAACGAGTTTCCCCCCAGCCAATCGGATCGCACTATCGAATGCGCTCCGGCCGCCAACCATGACGACTTCATGCTTTAGGCCCGTGGTATCGGGAAGCTGCCAGATATTCTTGTCATCATTTCCCGCAATACACGCTGCGGTTGCGGCAGACATTGCACCTGCCGATCCCGAAGTAACAATCCCGGACTCGGCGCCCGTCAGTTCTGCTAACCGCCGTCCCACCCCGTGCTGCAAGTCAAACATGTTGACGAAGTGTTTTGCTGCTTGGAGCTGGGCTTCTCGAACCTCAGGGAATTCGAGCGATCCGCTGAGATAAGTCCAGGTGCCGCGGCAGTTGATCACCGTCTTGACACCAATTTCGCTGAAGATATTGCGGCGTGGGTCTTTGCCAATCGCCGTTGCAGCTTGCGCGTAAAGGTCGCGAGCTGCGATCTGTGTAAGAAGCGGCGCGGCTGCAGCAAACTTCATGAACGATCGCCGATTAGGAAACTGTGTGTCCACCAAAAACCTCCTTCGTTCTTCAACGCGGTCGAAATTTTGCTTCGCGGCAGTTGCGCGAAGCCTTGCTTTATTCTTCAGGTTCCGGCAGCCGAATGCGCGATCTCACGGCCAGAATGTGAGCTTTGGCCCCCGCCTTGTTCCGGTTGTAGAAACCAACCGTGCAGTTCGGGCGAAAATAGTACGCGTCCCCGGCCTTCGCCGGATGGCGCCCCTCGACGCCATCTGTTCCGCCGCCTGCCACCATATCGCCTTCTCCATCCACGACCAGGTAAATCTCTTCGGCACTTTCATGGTGGTGCGGAAAATTCGTGCCGCCGGGCGCAAAGTCCATCCAGAAAAGACTGACTACCGCATAAGCTTCATCAATTGCATCGCGTTGCGTTCCTTTGCGCGGTCCGGCCATCAGCTTGTAGAGAACGGACGCCGGGTGTCCCTGGACCGTTTCTTCTTTCAGCTGAGACATGTTGACGACCTTAGGTTCTGGTGGCGGGGCGCTGATTGTGATCGCCGATGGGATTTTGAAGGTCATCACTACCACACGCAAAGCATCCTGTGAATTGTTCTGAATTGAATGCTTCACGCCCGGTGCAATATAAGTGAAGTCGTCCTTACGCAACGGATAATTCTGATCTCCGTACCGCAAAATGCCTTTGCCCGCGAGAACAAAGTACAGTTCTTCCTCTTGATCGTATTGCAGCTCCGTGCACTTGCCATCTGAATCTACGGTAGCTTCGCCGAATCGCGCTACGTTAATCAAAGTTCGGTTTGCGGCATCTCCCTCACCGAACATTGCTTTGTAATGGCAGCTTGGAGTACTCAGATCAACTTGGGTGTCCTCAATCGACGGGAGATATCGACGTAACCAGGTCGGGTCGACTTGCCTTGTTTGGGCCCGCAACACGGGCACGACCAAAAACAGGAGGAGTGGAATGCCGAACATCAACCGCGCGCGGGTGATGTCACCCTTTTTCATGAACTTTTTTTGTACACCACAGAATGCACTTGACGCAAATCGAAATGTTTCGTTTTATTGTTTTTTATTTGTTGATGGCGAGGGCTGTTCTAAGGTTGCGCCAATAGACCAGCGCGCGTGTTACGCTCAGTAGCTTCGTGAGGGACAGTGCTTATGAGAATTCTTTCGCTGCGGTATGGCATCCGATTCGCGTTCGTAATTTTGTCCCTTGCTTTGGTCGTGGTGAGCGCTGTGCCCCCTCACGCCGATGCGCAAACGCAACCAGAGACAGGCAATACATGCCGTATTGAATCGATTAATTACAAGGGTTGGCAGGCGCAGCAGATCTCCAACCATTGGGTGCAGTTGGTTATTGTGCCGCAGAACGGTGGTAGGCTCATCCAAGTGACCTTCGCGGGACACGAATATCTTTTCAACAATCCTCAACTCGCCGGCAAATACTTTCCTCCAACGAATGGCAAGTGGTTCAACTACGGTGGCGACAAACTCTGGTTGTTGCCCGAAGGAAATGACGACGAACAACACTGGGTAGGGAACTCCGATCTAGTGGACGATGGGCACTTCACCTTTCGAAAAGTTTCGGAAGGAAATCAATGCGAGGTGGAATTAACAAGCCCGGCTGATCCGCAAACCGGCATTCAATTTACGCGAACAATTCATCTGGATGCTGATTCGCCGCGCATACGTTTTCATGCTGTGATGAAGAACATTTCCGGACACACCGTCAACTGGTCCATGCAATCGGTCTCGCAATACAACACCACCGATCCCTCCTCGCCCAACGGTTTCAATCACAACTTCTGGACCTTTACTCCCGCGAATTCGGCGAGCAGTTATCTCAACCGGTATCACGTGCGCTACGGACCGGCTCAGAACTCGGCGGTTGGCGTGAGAGACGATGGCCTGTTCAACGTTCATTATGTTCACATGGCGGCTGAACTGTGGGTAGATTCTCCCGACGGTTGGCTGGCAGTCGTCGACGGAAGCAGTAAATATGCCATGGTGGAACGATTCGAATATGAATCGACGAAAGAATATCCGGGCAAAGCTTCTGTGATTTTCTGGACCAACGGCGCCGGCATGGAATTGAACAAGGACGGCATCCCCTCTCTGCCCGCCGATCCGGACGCTGGTCCTTCTTATCTTGAGGCGGAACTGAATAGCCCCATGTGCAAATTGCGCGCCGGCGAAAGTTGCACCTTCGACACTGAGTGGTTCCCCACGCGGGCGGGTGACGAGTTTCATGGCGTCACGGATCCTGGAATCCTGCTGAAACCACTCCATGCGACCGAAGCGGAGGGGAAAGTGAAGCTTTCTGGCCAGTTCGGAGTCTTCTTTGCCGGGCATCTGGTGGCGCGTTTTTACGACAACCATGGTTCATTTCTCGGCATTGTTCCTGTCGCTGACGTCAGCCCAACGGACGCGGTTTCTGTAGACAAAGAAGTTCTGGCTCCCGGAAAAGCCGCGCGAGTCTCACTTCATTTGTTGGACGAAAGCGGGCTCGATCGCGGCTCTCTGAATGAGGTGCAAATCGGCCCCTTGTCGGGTAAGAGCGAGGGCGCTCACTGACATGTGCTTTTTCCGCGCGGCCTGCGTTGTTCTGTTGCTGAATGTCTCTTACCTGACCGTGTCAGCACAGCAGGCGAATACTCCCGTGAACGCGGACATCAACGTTCACCCGGAAGATTTGCTCGCCCAACCAGTGGGTGCCGATTGGACTTCCTACAACGGCGACTACACCGGACGGCGCTACAGTAATCTTCAGCAGATCAATCCAGGAAATGTTTCACAACTTCGAGCAGCGTGGGTTTTTCATCCCGGTAATTCGCAGAATCTGGAAGTTACGCCCGTGGTCGTCCGCGGAGTGATGTACATTACTTCCTCCAATCACGTTTTTGCTCTCGATGCGCGTACGGGGCGAACTCTATGGCATTACGCCCGTCCGGTGAGTTCGGGCTTGCTTGATGATGCCGCAGCACATAAGAGCCGTGGTGTTGCAGTGTGGCACGACTTTGTTTACAGCGAGACCGATGACGCCCACCTTCTTTGTCTCGACGCCCGCTCTGGCGGACTGCGATGGGATATCCAGTACGCCGATAAGACCAAACACTACGGCGCAACCAGCGCTCCGCTCGTGGTGAAGGATTCGGTAATCGTAGGCACATCGGGCGGCGATTCCGGAGTTCGCGGTTTTCTCGCCGCCTATGACGCGACGACGGGGAAGTTGAAATGGCGTATCTGGACGATCCCCGGGCCAGGAGAATTCGGCTCATCCAGTTGGCCGGGCGATTCATATCTGCATGGCGGAGCCACAACATGGTTGCCCGGAACTTACGATCCGCAACTGAATCTGCTGTACTGGACGACAAGCAATGCGGCGCCCGATTTCGTTGGAGACTCGCGCCCCGGCGATGATCTCTATACGTCATGCGTGCTCGCGCTCGATCCCGACTCAGGCAAATTGAAATGGTACTTTCAGTTCACGCCGCACGATCTTTACGACTACGACGCCACAGAGACTCCGGTGCTGGTGGACTCGGAAGAAAATGGCACGACGCGTCACCTGCTCGTGCATGCTGATCGAAATGGATTTTTCTATGTTCTCGATCGCACCAATGGAAAATTTCTTCACGCAACTCCCTTCGTAGAGAAATTGAACTGGGCTAAAAGTATCGATGCGTCGGGACGCCCAATACTGACGGACCGAATTCCATCCGTGAACGGTACATATATTTGCCCCGGCGTTACTGGCGCCACCAATTGGTATTCGCCTTCCTATAATCCCGAAACGAAGCTGTTTTATGTCATGGGACTGGAAGCTTGCGATGAATATTTCGCTGTCCCAAGGAAGTTCACTCCTGGCGAGACTTTTTACAATACCGGAACCAAGCGCGCGCAGAATGAGCATTGGCAAAAGAACTTACTCGCGCTTTCTGTGGCTGATGGAAAACAGGTGTGGCGATATCCACAGGTCGGCATCGGGAATTCATGGGGTGGAACCATGACCACGGCAAGCGGGCTTGTTTTCTTTGGAGACGACGCTGAGTCTTTTGAGGCGGTCGATGCTGCAACTGGCCGCCCGCTTTGGCATTTCAACACTGGGCAGAAATTTGTCGCATCACCCATGACCTATAGCGTCGATGGCGTTCAGTACGTCGCTATCGCAGCGCAAAGCGACATTTTTGTATTTTCGTTACCGAATTGAGGAATCCTCTGTCTGAAGGGAAGGGAATTATGGTTCGTTCACGTTTGAGGAACTTCCTGTTGATTGCCGCGCTTGTTACAACGCTTGGAACGTCCGCTTTTTCGCAAGCAACAAAATCGCGCCGCGAATTTCAGCTGGAAGAACTGTCGCGGCAATTCTGGAAGCTGTTCGATCATAACGCGAAGCTGACCACCGTCGGCACCGGTTTCGGATTCACCGAAGGACCGATGTGGGACCCTGCTGGATTTATTTATGTAAGCGATGAAACTCTCAACAAAGTTTACAAATTATTTCCGGACGGAAAAAAGGAAGAGCTGATTTCGCTGGGTGATCCTGATGGCAACACCTTCGATCGCCAGCACCGATTGATCGATTGCGCGAGCATTCTGCGCGCCATCATCGAAGTGACGACAGACGGAAAATACAAAATCCTTGCCGACCACTACAAAGATAAAAAACTGAACACGCCAAATGATGTGATCGTTGGGCCTGATGGCGCGCTTTACTTTACCGATCCTACGATGGATTTCGTAACGGGCATGAAGCAGGAGTTGCCGTTTGAGGGGGTGTATCGGCTCGACGAAAGTGGCAAACTTCGTTTGCTCATTCAGGATCTGAAGCAGCCGAATGGACTGGCGTTTTCGCCGGATGGCAAGCACTTCTACGTCGATAGCGATGATGAAAAAAATATTCGCGTGTATGACGTTGCCGCAGACGGCTCGCTCACGAACGGCCGCGTCTTCGGTGATGAACACGGGGGCGAACACGAAGGCGTTCCGGACGGAATGAAAGTGGACCAGAAGGGAAATCTGTTTGTTGTGGGCCCGAAAGGGATTTGGGTATGGGACGCGAAAGGAAATCACTTAGGCACGATTGTTACGCCTGAGCAACCTGCAAATTTAACTTGGGGAGACAAGGATTACCGCACACTGTACATAACGGCGACGACCTCGGTTTATCGCATACGCACGAAGACCCGAGGATTTCTGCCGTATCTGAAGCACTGAAACACAGTTTCTAAATCGCAGATTGAAGGAGACAAAATGAAAATCCATCCGAAGCTTTTAGGTTCGTTCTTATTGCTTGTGTGCGTCGCTCTGACCTTTACTCCTGCAAGCTATGCGCAACAGAAAAAGGCCATCAATCTATCCAGTGAAAACAATCTTTCTTTCAGCGATGGCATCGTGGTGGGTAATACGCTTTACATTGCTGGGCAACAAGGTGCGGACGCTTCGGGGAAACTTGTCGCCGGCGGCATCGGTCCGGAAACTAAAGCCGCCTTGGAGACAATCGAAAAAGTTGTCAAGAAAGCAGGTTTCCAGCTCAAAGACATCGTTTCGGTGAATGTTTATCTAGCCGACATCAACGAGTTCGGTGACATGAACAACGTGTACAAGGCATTTTTGCCGAATCCTAAGCCGGCTCGCACTACCATTCAAGCCGCCGTGTTAGTCAACCATGCGCGCATTGAAATCTCGGCAATCGCGGTGAAGCAAAAATAAATCTGCAGCTGCTCTGGTCGGCTTGCATGCGTAACAGTTTTTCAACCACTGATGATGGAGGAAAAAGATGATCTGTTCGAGCAAATGGACGTTCAGCTTAGCTGTGGCACTGGTGATCGCGTTGTTCGCGGCCGGAGCCCCGCAAAACGTCAGCGCAGAGGATAACGGTCTCGAGCGCACGCCGGTTCTCGGCTGGAGCAGCTGGAGTTTCCTCCGCAAGCTTCCTACGGCTGACAAAATGAAAGCTCAGGCGCTCGCGCTGCATAATTCCGGCTTGCAGAAACTCGGATATGAATATGTCAACCTCGACGACTTCTGGTATCAGTGTCCGGGACCGCAAGGTCCGAAAGTCGACGCTTATGGCCGCTGGATAACCGACCCTTCGATATTCCCGCCACAGGGAGATACCAATGGCATCAAGGTAGTCGCTGACTACGTACACAGTCTGGGGATGAAGTTTGGAATTTACGTTACGCCGGGTATTTCCAAACAGGCCGTCAGCCGGAATACGCAGGTTAAGGGCACGTCGTACACGGCTGCCCAGATTGCGGAACCTTCTGTCAAGGAGAACAACTACAACTGCAAGGGCATGGTCCGCGTCGACTATACGAAGCCGGGAGCGCAGGAGTACACCAATTCATGGGTTGATATGCTCGCGGCGTGGGACGTTGATTACATCAAGATTGACGGCATGCAAGACAGCAATGCCGCGGACGTTAAGGCATGGTCGAATGCCATACGGCAAAGCGGTCGGCCTATGGTCCTGGATGTCACGCAAGGGAGCTACACTAGCGCTATCGCCTCGACATTGATGAAGTATGCCAATCAATGGGAATTCGCGCCCGACATCGAATGCTATCGGTGCGAAAAGGGCGGTAGCAGCTACCCGTTGACCAGTTGGGCCGACATTTCCAATCGCTTCGACTACGTGGCAAAGTGGCAACCTTACGCCGGCCCGGGCGGATTCAACGACTATGACTCTATAGAGATAGGTAATGGCAGCAACGACGGGCTGACTGCGGACGAGCGCGAGACGCAGATCAGCCTGTGGGCTCTTGGAGCATCACCCCTCATCCTGGGCGTTGACCTCACGCAGCTCGATCAAACGGATGTGAAGAAATACCTGCAGAATTCCGCAGTGCTTGCAGTCGACCAGGATTCGATCGCCGCAAAAAGGGTGCTCAAGACCGGCAATCATCAGGTCTTCGCCAAGAAGGAGCCGAATGGGGACGTGATCGTCGGTTTGTTCAACACCGGCGGCAAGTCAGAGGAAATTTCTGTTCCAGCATCGACCATAGGTCTCTCCGAAAATAAGAGCGGCTATTCCGAAGACGACCTCTGGACTGGTGCGACGAACAAAACCAACAGCACCATCAGTGCTACTGTTCCATCGCATGGTGTTGTGCTGTATCGCGTCAAAGGACTCTAGATTTTGATTGCTGGGGAATAGCTTGGGCATTCTGTTGGAACACTTTCTAGCCCTGTCATTTTGAGCGAGCGTGGTCTTTCGCTCGCGAAAGATCACGTGCAGTCGAAGGACCCCTGCATCTCCGATTTCGGAAATGACGTTTCAGGGAATTCTCCCCATGTAGCCGTATCGTGAGAATGCCTTTATGCGCTTGTGATGATGTAAGCAGAGGTCCTTCGACTCCGCAGCTGCTTCGCTGGGCGAAGCAGCTGCTCCGCTGAGGATGACAGGGGTTGAATGTTTGGTAGTTGATAAGCTGGCCGGTGGTCCATTTTGCCACCCGCCCCTAACAGCAACGGAGGTATTCACTCAAATGAAAAATTCCAAGCGTCCCGATGACCAGCCTTCTTACTCTCGTCGGCGGTTTCTTCGTGATACACCGGCGACGGTAGCCGCTCTGAGCGCCTTCCCCATGCTCGGCACTGCAACGAACGTTTTCGCCGCCACACCTGCGAGTCATCATCCTGATGAACGCCCCGACTATTACGACAAGCTCGGCGTAACCAAGCTCATCAACGCCGCAGGAACTTACACCGAACTCACGTCGGCTGTGATGCCTCCTTCGGTCCGTGCCGCGGTTGCTCAGGCGGCATTGCATCCCGTGCACCTTGATGATTTGGAACTGAAAGCGGGAGCTTATATCGCTCAAAAGCTGAAAGCCGAAGGCTGCTGCATCAGCTGCGGCGCATCCTCGGCGATCACGCTCGCCACGGCAGGGTCGGTTATGGCCGCAAACAATTGCCAGGCCTTAGACATACCAACCAAGATCGGCACCCCACAGTTTCCGAAGAACGAAGTTGTCGTCCAGAAAATTCATCGCTATGAATACGACGTGGCTATGCAGCTCTGCGGCGTCAAACTCATTGATGTCGTGACTTTGGACGATTACAAGCAGGCCCTTGGCCCGAACACTGTGATGACTCAATATTTCAATGCTGCCGACGCGGTTGGCATCAGCCGCGAGGATTGGATCGCCGTAGCCCACAGCAAAGGCGTTCCGTGCCATCTCGATGCCGCCGCAGATATGCCGCCGATCTCGAATCTGTGGAAGTACACAGGAATGGGATTCGACCTGGTGTCCTTCTCGGGTGGAAAAGGCATTCGCGGGCCGCAGAATGCCGGTCTCCTGCTGGGCAAGAAAAAGTACACTGATCTCGCTCAACGAAATCTCTGCCCGGTAGATTCGGTCGGGCGTGGTATGAAGGTAGCCAAAGAACAGCTTGTAGGCATGGTCGCCGCCGTAGATTGGCTGCTCACTCAAACCGATGAAGGATTGGAGAAAGAGTCGCGCGAGCGTATGGCAGTGATAATTGGCATGTTGAAAAACATGCCGAGCATAGAGACCAGCATTATTGTGCCGGAGCTGGCCAACCATGTCCCTCACTTGATAATCAATTTCGATCCGCAAGTCATCGGCGCTTCGGCACGGGAGCTCAAGGTCCGCCTGCGCACGGCAACGCCTTGCATCGAAGTAAATCCTCACACCGGAAGCCAGACGCCATCGCAGGGCGTTCCGGCGCAACCCAACGCGCTCGTGGTTACCACGTTCCTTCTGAATCCGGGAGAAGAATCAATCCTCGGCCGACAAATTCGAAAAGTGCTGAAGAATCCGAAATCAGTAGGCACGTATCCCCCGCCCTCTGCTACCGGCATGATGGACTCGCTGTAAGTATGTCTTTGTATTCGGAAGGTCGGTGAATGAGTGATATCGATTTTACCAACTTGCACGTGGAGCTAGAATCGTCATACCAAGGATTGTCTTCAAGGGAGCGAGTCGTGATGGCAAGACCGACTATTGCTGTGCCTTACCTAGTGGCGATGATAGCGGTCATCGTCACTGTAGATACCCTGATCTTTAGGAACCATTTGTGGGAGCGACTCATGGTAAACATCGGAGTCGTTCTGGTGTTTGCAGCTTTCTATTTGCGATTTTTTAATCACCCGTAGGCTGACGTAAGGTTGGTGTCTTTCAGAGCTGCAGTCTGTGGTTCAGAGTCAAGGTCGGGATCTATTCGTGTCTATAGATGTCCGCCTCGGCCATTAACTACGACCTCTCTCGCGTCACGCCTTTGATCTGCGGAAAATAGAGCCAGAGGTGCCCGTCATTGTCGTCTTCGCCGAACACAACTTCGCCGTGAGTCCCGACGACCGCATCGCCGAACTGATAACCATAACGCCGGTTTTCAAGCACTGAAGCGGCAACTCCGAGATTGCTGACGCTGCCGGACGTTGTGTCGCAGCAGAAGAGGTTCGCTATTTCGGTTCCGCAGAATCCAAAAAGCCTGCCATCCTGAGTCATTGTCATCGGTCCGACTGGGGCCAGATGAGCTCTGCCAAGTAAGCGGAAGCCCTGGTTTTCGTCGAACGAGAATAGGCGCCCGGCATCATCTGTCGTAATCAGTTGGCCAGCATCACCACCTCGGGCCCACCGCAGCCCGGAGTTCCATTCGCCTTCGGGTAAATTGACGGCCGCACGACGAAGCTTGCCCGAAGCAAAATCAAAGTGCCAGAGTCGCGCACCGTCATCCTGCCCGAGAACTCCGGAACTGCCCATCCCGAGATGACCTCGGCCTTTCACATCTCCGAGAACAGCTACTTTTCCCGACTCAATATCCATGGTGAACAGATGGCCGGTGGTTACGCCGACCACGGTGCTCCGGGAAGAATCGCAGATTGCATGAACCACCGATTCGCCCGCAACGCATTCTCCGAGGTCTTGGAGAACCGGCGGCGAGAGGCCCCACTCCTGGATCCAGTCTTGCGCTAGATCGATCTTAGGAATTGCAACGGCACGGCCACCGCGCGCTCCGTTCACGAATGCGATGGCGCGAGACTTGCCGCAACAGACAGCTACCGAATCCGTTGAGTCAGGCACAGCGCCGGCATCCAGTACGACACCGGTGAGGTCGTGGAACCGTGCTGCGAATAGGTGTGCCCGGTGCCCGCTGGTTCCCCCGTAAATCTGTCCTTCCGGATCAATATCCAGCGCGGTGATTCGACACTCGTCATGGGTAATTTTGCTAGTCATGCCCGGCAGGCACGTAGGGAATGCGACCATGAAACCCTCGCGTACAAACTGGTGCGCAAGCTCGTTCTCATACGCTTTTATGGCTGGCGAATTTGGGTCGAATCTACCTTCAGTCTGCATTGTCGTAATCTCCCTTTAGCCCCACATCCGAATGGGCAGGTGCGCATTTTTTCTTTTACGGTCAGCCGGCATAGAAACTTTAAAGATTCCTGACGGCCGATTTCCAACGTGGCCAAAGAACAAATCTCCGTTGTGGTCCACTGCTCCGCGCGAAACATAATTCGCGACTCCAGTCGGATGCTTGAGTTGTGTTACCTCCGTCCGCTCGAGCGTTCGCGGATCGAGGCGCCAGACAATCCCTTGAAGCTCTTTGCCGGTTCCGGGCATTGGATTGTATTTCGGATCACGCCAGCGGGAAGCGACGTAGTAGAGCTTCCCATCGCCTCCAAAGGTCAGCCCGCCGCAGTGATCTGTGAACATGTCAACGGGGAAAGTGGTGTCGCGAGCTTGTGTTGCCGGTCCAAGATCCTCAACCCGTGGCCACTCCCCCTCATTTGGCCAGATGCGCATCAAGTGAGGATTGGGACACCAGGTGGAAGCGTAAACACATTCGCGGTCAGGTGAGGGTGCGATGTCATAAAACACGCTATGCCAGCCACTCTGGTAGTTCGCATCATGGGCCAGCAGGCCCGGAGAGATTTCCAGGCGGTCCGTTTCTGGCGTGTAGCGCACCAACCGTCCATAGTCGCTACTGGTCCAGACCCGATGCTTTTTATCTATGAACAGCGCTTGCGGATTGATGGAACTGATGCGGCCGATATCCCGCCGCTTGCGAGTGTGAAGGTCATAGATGATGAAGTGATCGCGAGGATAGCTCATGGCGTACAGCAGACCGCGGTCTTCATCGTGCAGAAGACAGCGGCAACCTTCTTTCGGGATCAGCGTGTCCCACCACAGGACGCGATCGTTGCGGGTATCGAAAGCAAGCAGCGCGGAGCCGCGAAAGCAGCGCTTAGGATCATGCCAGGAATACCACGGCGAATAGCGGGGCAAATCGATCGGCGGACCAGAAAGATGCGTCGCCATATACAGCACGCCGTCGTGCATCGACGGAGCGAAGCTGTAATGAATTTTGCATTGTGTAGCACGGCCCGAGTCGCCGGGATCGTCCACCATTTCGGCGAGATTGAAAAGGTAATCCAGGTCATCATGCTCTTCGTTGTACCGGGTAGGTACCACTACCCCACCGGGCACACTCTCAGCGCAAGCCGCCGCATAAATCCGCCCGTCGGGGCCGACTGAAAGTGCCCAACAGGTATCCGAATCAGGCTTGCGTGAAAATGGGTACCACTTGACAGGATATGGCGCTTCGTCAGGAGATTTAGCTTCGGCCTCTAAAGTAGGGACGAGATTTGCCGTAAGCGCCGTACCGCCAATTTTCATAAATGTGCGGCGATCAATTTCCTGTCCTGGAATCATCTATTCCTCCGTTGTGTATCACAAACCCGTGATTATATTCTTGATGGTGGATGGAATCAGGCGTTGGCGATCAGAACTTATTCGGAGTCATGCGCGATGCATTTGATGCGGAGTGAAGTACCAGTGCGAAAGTTGGTTGCCAGCCAGCAAGACCAAGAAGAAGGCGAAGGAATTGGATGTCGGGGGCGGTTGGCCCACCCTTAACGTGGGGTGCCCCGTCCTTCGCCGTTTTTGCGAAGGGCGGGAACCACTCACTCATGTATCAAGAGAAGTGTTACGCCACCCGACTTGCAAACGAAATCTTCGGCCATCCTTCATTCAAGCGGACAATTCCCGGTTCATTCAGCAGATAGAAACGATAACTGGCGAGGCTGCCCCACCCTTCGCGATTTTCGAAGGACACGTGCAGGCGCGAAGGGCCGAAGTGAGACTTTTTAGTGGGTCGTTATTCGGATCCCCACCCCTGCTCTAACTTATCTGGAATCGCTCTTCCATTCGTCCTTCGCCTTTACTGAAAGCTCGCCACTAACCACTAACCACTAACCACTGACCACTAACCACTAACCACTAACCACTAACCACTGACCACTAACCACTAACCACTGACCACTGACCACTAACCACTAACCACTGTGTCCCAAATCTGTGGAAAAGTCTTGTCAAGCCCCCTTTTCACTCGAATTTCCCCTAACTTCTTCATTCCAGCCCAGAAATAAAGTTGCAAACTGTGTCACAATCACCCCATTCAATTTGCTATTCTGGATATAGCAGTCAGAAATCCAAAGGCGCGGCCATATAGCCGCGCTTTTTTGCGTTTGCGGTGTTTTCCGCCGCGATCCCGCCGTCACAGGGAAGCTAGCGATCTTGGGAATGTCCGAAAGATAATTTTGCGTCCCATAGTGGGACGCAAAACCATAAACTCGCTGCTTCGCGCCATCAGTGTGTCAACAGAGCCGCACTACGGCTTCGATGCCGACCCCGGCCTCATTCAATGCGCAGTGCCTTTACAGGATCGATCGAGGCTGCGCGCTGCGCCGGAATGATGCCGGCAATGGCTGCCGCAAGCACCAGCACTCCAACAGCGATGACCATCACCGGCACGTTCACTCTGGTGATGTCATAAAGCTGCGATTTGACGTAGCGCACGCAGAAGATTGCGACCGGGATACCGATCGCGAGGCCGATGACCGCCTGCAGCATGGCTCCGCGCATGACCGTTCCGATGACGTGGCTGCGCCCCGCTCCCAACGCCATGCGGACGCCGATCTCAGGCGTGCGTCGGACTACGGTATAAGCCGTGACCCCATAAAGGCCTATCGCGGCCAGAAGAAGCGCCAGCAGGCCGAACAGCGAAGTGAGTCGCGCGATTAGCCGTTCGTCGATGAACCGATCGTTAATCTGTTGCTGGAATGTCTGGAACTTCACGATGGTGAGATTGGGATTGATGCTTGCGAGAGTCTCGCGGACGATCTTTTCAAAGCCGGGCATTGGGCGGCTGGTCTGGAGAACGATGGCTCCGGCGTACATCGATAGGTCCTTTTCGAGAGGCCTGTCGGGATCGTTGGCGATACCAGCGCGCTGTGTTAGCGGCAGAAAGTACATGGCATGGTTTTTCCAGTAGATGCTTGTGTAAGTGGTGTCCTCCACCACGCCGACGATTTCATGCGCTCCATCCTTGCCTGCCGAGTCAGGCCCGGAAAAACCGAAGCGATGCCCTATAGGGTTGCGATTGCCGAAGAACTGCTTCACGAATTCCTGATTGACGACGGCGACGGGCGGCGCATTCAGCGTGTCTTGCCAGGTGAAGCCGCGCCCCATGACGACTCGAGTGCCGACGGAATCGAAGTATTCCGGCGTGCCCTTCACCCAGGATGCGCCTTTGTTAAGGTCCGCCTCACCTTGAATCTTTACGCCCGATCCCCAGTTGTTCTCTTCCATTGGCGTATAGGTTGCGAGGCCGACTTTGAGAACTCCGGGAATGGCATGGAAGCGATCTACGATGGTCTGGTAGAGCGGCTCGACATCGGCGGTCTTATAACCGGCCGCTTGCGGGTTGATATGAGCGATGTAGCGGTTGGTTGTATCTAGTTTCATGTCCACGTTCTCGGCCTTGTTGAGACTTTGCATAAACAGTCCCGCGGCGACCAGGAGCACGAGCGAAAGCGCGGCCTGCACGACAACAAGTCCGCGTTGTAAAAAGGATGCTCCCTGGGTAGTGGTACGGGCGTTGGAGCGCAGAGATTCAACGGGCTGCGTGCGCGCGGCCATCAGCGCTGGCGCAAGGCCAAAGAGAATGCCCGTAATCAGCGAAAGCGCAACCGCGAATCCGATGACTAGCGGCGAAGGCAAAGCAGTGACCGGCATGTGCAGCTGATTAGGAAAGGCGAGCGCAAGGAGCGCGTGTGCTCCGAGATATGACACCGCGAGGCCGAGCAGGCCGCCTATACCCGAGAGAAGAATGCTTTCCGTAAGAAGTTGTCGCACAATACGGCTGCGCTGTGCTCCAAGTGCGGTGCGGACGCAAAGCTCCGCGCGTCGGCCCATGCCGCGCACCAGCAGCAGGTTGGCGATATTGGCACAGGCGACCAGAAGGACCAGCGCAGCGATCCACTGCAGCAGCTTCAGGTGGTCTTTGTAACCTTGCTGCATGTTCTGAATACCACCACCGCCGGGAGTGAGCACTACATGTGTGCGGGGAAGCATTTGCTTGGCGCGCTGATCGGTAAAAGTCTTGAGCGGCGCAAATATCTGCTTGAGCAGCGTGCTGGTCTTTGCCTGAAGCACTGACAGAGAAGTCCCAGGCTTGACGCGTCCGATGATGTAGGCCCACTGAGTGTCAGGATCGGTGAAGTAGGGTGCACCGCTGACTTCATCCATCGAGTTCATCGGAAGAAAGTACTCAGGCGGATTTGTATCGATGCGGTCGCCGTAAAATCCCTTGGGCGCAACTCCAATGATTGTGGCCGGCTTGGTATTAATGTAAAAGGTGGCTCCCACCACCCTCGGATCGCCTGCAAAATTTTGCTTCCAGGTGTCATATCTCATCACCGCGGTGATAGGCGCGCCCTTTTGATCGTCGGCATCGACAAAGAGTCGGCCCGCTGCCGGCGAAAGGCCAAAAACGCGGAAGTAGTTACCGGAGACAAAGGTACCCATAACTGATTTCGCGACCGTCTGTGACCCGGCGCGGCGGACGGTGATGGGCCGCCAGGCGTAACCGGATTCCATCGCGGCCAACTCCTCGAACTCTGGCAGGCTTTTCTTAAGCGTGTAATACGTGTCAGTGGCAAAGAGCGAGTAGTCCCCGTCGTCGTGCCAGCCACTATTGACGCAGCAGTCGTCCTTGTCGCCGATGCGGACGAGGGTCTTGGGATCTGTTACCGGGAGGTTATGGAGCAGAATGGCATTGATCAGCGTAAAAATGGCCGAGTTAGCACCAATTCCGAGTGCCAGCGTAAGCAGCACGATAATGGAGAATCCGCGCGCCTTGCGCATTTGTCGGAATGCATAACTCAGATCCTGCAGCAGAACTCTCATTACCAACCTCCGTACACGGGGGGTTCAGAGACTAGCCTGGCCTTCTGTTATCACTGCTGGTGGGACAGTAACTATGACTCATACGGGCCATCCAATAAATTAGGTCAATCGAGGTTTGGATTTGCTCGCTGGCTTCCACCATGAGTTTGGACGGCATTGAGGTCCGGACGTGAGCAATGCGCTCGAGTCGGTATGAGATCATGCAATCGTTCGGGCACGATTTGGGCAGCAGCCCTAAAACGCCGCCCCTTTGAACAGCCTCAACTTGATAGCTTGAATTCCCGTACGGCTTCTCCGGCGCCCTCGAGGTTTGTTAGCTTCATTTCGGAATATTTTCGAGAGAGAATTACGCCGGGCGCTCCGGCACGAAAGGCCGCCGTTACTGCTTCTTTCACACTTTGCGGCGTGCACTTACTGTGACCCTTCTCAGTTGGGATGTCGATGTCAATACCCGGCCATATTTGCGTCTTGCTTCCGGCGACTCCCTCCAGAGCGCGCCTGGTCTCGCGATAAACATAGTCAGACGAAAGGCCTGTGCGCGCAATCTGGTCGTAGCCGGGTTCTTTGTAATTCATCACCTCGTAGGTGAAGTCCGTCAGCTGTTGCTTGGTGAGATCGCCATAAAGCGTCGAGCCGATGTTGTCGACGTATAGCGCCATACGCTCTCCGCCGCAGTTGTTGTACATGACAACCTTGATGAAATCGGAACACTTCGAAAGTTCCTGCCAATCCTGCTCGGCACGATAGATAGGATTGAAGGAGTCGTTATGCCAGATATGCCAGCCGACTGGAATTGTTGGTTTCGCGGTCTTCACGGTTTTGTAGAGCGTCGCATAGGTCTCGCGGAGGCTGTCGGTAAACATCATTTCCCACGCAGCCAGTTCGGGATATCGCAAAAGAATTCGCCAGAATTGAACGAAGTATCCGTCCGAAGGACGCTTGCCGCTACGTGAGGCGCGCACAAATTTCTCGAGCTCAAGAAATCCTTGTTTTGTGCGATCAGGGTTGATTCCGCGCTCCCGGGCCGTCTTGTAACAAAACTGGCAGAAGCAGGTCACTTCGCCGGGATCAATCGGCGGTGTATCATGCGTGGCTCCAAGACTGTCGCAAAGGGCGCCTTGCCGCTCCGACCCCCACATGATTCCATCCACGTCATAGGAGCGCGCGAAGTCTTCAACCAGTCCGGAAAAGAAATTCCGGTAATTCGGGTTGTTGACGCACAACGTCTCCTGACTCCGCCCGTAAAGATCTCGCTCCTGCACTTGCTCGATGTTGGGAAGATCTTTGCGGAATACATCTTCCATCCAGCAGATGACTTTGATGCCGCGCTTTTTTGCCGCAGGGAGGACTTCTTCCAGAATGTCGAGATTGCCGTGATCGGGCGCGTGCTGAGGCTGGATGACTGTGTTCTTGTAGTACTGCGGATGAGGCGTGGCGAAGTTTCCGCCGTGATAATTCAAGTCATAGACCTGCTTGCCGTGGTCGGGCAGCGGGTAGCCGGGAATTTGTCTGCCGGCGATGCCGCGTCCGTAAGTGAACACAGCAAGAAAAAGCGTATTCACGCCGCCGCGTTCCTGAAGGATGTCGAGCACCTTCTCGGTTCCTTCATCCACGAACGAAATCGCTCCTATCTGAATGCCGACCATCTTGTCGGTCCAGGCGACGGCAGCCTGTCCCAGGGAAGGTATGGCAAGCGACGCGCCGGTTGCAGCAGTGAGCTTCATGAATTCGCGGCGGCTCACATCTGAATTGTGCATGAGTTCTCCTATGGCTTCTGGTAACAGCCGAGGTCGATTTTTCCGGAGTTGACTCGCAGAGAGCGGTCGAGGTCAAGTTCTCCCACCGGCAATTCATCGATGGTTCCGGCGCCGAGCGCGGGTGAGTCAGTTTGCAGATGGAAATTGTTTGCGGCTGGATCAACAAATTGTGGATCGGCAAAGCGAGAATGCTCGTCGTTCCCTGTGGACTTAACGTAATTTTCAAAACCCTTAACCGTGCCGGAAACTTCTGCCCACGTGCTCGCCTCTGGCCCGGCAGCACAGTAATAAAGATTGTGGTCAATAAGGGCGGGCGGCTGGCTTTTGTCGACCTGGGTTTTAATCAACGACATCAGGCAATGCGGGCCGGCGTACACGATGTTGTTGGCGAAGATGTTGTCCGACATGTTCCATTGCATCTGGAACTCGCCGCTGCCGGTAGACGAGGTATCGTTTTCATAGAGCGTGTTGTTGATCACGTAAGTGTGCTCTGTGTGTCCACGATCGGGGGCATACCCCCCTATGGAAACGCCTGCGGTGTGGCAGTGATAGATCAGATTATTGCGGGCAGTGATGTAGCTGGTGGATCGGTCCTTGTGCTCGCTGGCCAGTTCAATCCCGAAGTCGACGTCGTGAAGTGTATTTTGCTCGATCAGGATTCTGGTCCCGCCATCCACGTAAATGCCGTCAGAGGATTGATCGTTGCCATATGCGGGATTTCCGCGTGAAGTGATGTTGTAAACCAGATTGTGGCTTACAACGCCGTCGCGCGCCTGATCGACGGCGGGATCGGGCGCAGTACGCTCGAATCCGATGACGTCAATTCCGATGTTGTTATTATCGTGAACCGTGTTATGGGTGATATGAAAATTCGTGACGTTTCCGTTCACCACCAGCGACTCGCTCGATCCGGTCTTGAGATGATGCACCTCGTTGCCGTCGATGATCAGGTCAGTGATGGGAGCTTTGGCATTGGTGCCATAGACAGCGATACCGAAGCCGTTACCGCCGCTCCCCGGCCTATCGCGGCCCGGGAATGTTTGCTGGATGTCATGCACATTATTGTTCAGCAATTCGATGTGTGAGCCTGAGCCGATGACGTTGATTCCCATCGGCGTGAGGCGATGTTCGGCAGTGTGGAAATTTCGGATTTCGAATCCTTCAACCCGCACGTATGACTGATTCTGAACGGTGAGCACGCCCTGTCGGTCTTGAGGCGTAAAGTGGCTTGCATCCAGAATTGCAGTTTCTCGTGGGTAGCTTTTAAAAGTAATAAAGCCGTCGTTCGCGTTGCCGGAAACATTGACGCGCACCAACTCCTCGTAAGTCCCACCGCGCACATACACCGTGCTGCCCGCATGGAGAGTATCGGCGGCATGCTGAATTGTTTTCCATGGCGCGGATTGGGTGCCGGGGTTGGAATCGTTACCGGTCGTCGCAACGTAGAAGGAGGCATTAGGCTGGGCCAAACCCGCAGAGACCCACGCAAACAGAATGAAAACGCTTAGGAATTTCACACTTACCTCCATGGGTGATGTGAGTTTTCTGGTGATTGAACAAGATAGTGTAACTACCGAAAGGGCTTGGAAGTTAAGTTCGTGCTGCCAGCTTAAGTTTTTCGGGAGGCCAATAGTTTCTCCGCGTTGTCACGATAAACCTTGCGCAGTATTTCGTCCGATAGTCCGAAGCCATTCAGGCTCCAGTGGTAGCCGAACTGTTCGGTTTCATAAAAGTGTTCGTCCTCAGTTTCGAGAACCCGGAACGTGATTCGATACATGGGTTTATCAAAACCCATGTCGGTGCCGTAGACCAGACGGTCGCTGTACTTCTCATAAAACTTGGCGGTGAAGCGGGGAATGGGCGCAGTTTCGGCATACCGCGCGGCAATGTCGGCATACAGATTGGGGTGAGCATCGAGCACTTGCCCCAGTCGCGTCAGATCGTAGCCGAGGTTGGCAAAGTGGCAGCCGATGAAAGTCGTGTTCTCGTGTTTCTTGACCGTGCGCTCAAGAATGTCAACCATTCCGGAAAGCTTGACGATGTTCGGCTGGTTGTCCAGCCGCCAACTGTAGGCATTCATCAGGCCGTCATTGGTGTTGTCCATTGGCTGGTACATCCAGATTGGATCGGCGACGTGAATGCTTACCGGCATGCCCAACTGCCCGCACCTCTCAAACAGCGGATCCATGCGTTCGTCGTCGGGATGCATGCCGTGGGCCGTCACCGTGCTTGAACTCAGCCCCTTTCCTTTGTCATGAAGCTCCCCAACTCCGCGCGCGCCGATATCATGACACTGCTCCAGGGCCTTGACGGCCCGGGCACCGAATCCGGGTTGGTCGTAGCCGGTGTAGTCAAAACCGCACCACACCTCGAAGCGGTCGGGATGCGCCGAGTATTTTTTATAGATCTCGGAGAATTTCTCTCCAGTCGCCATGGCCAGGATCATCGTCTTCTCTATGCCGACCTCGTCCATATTCCTGACCCATTCGGCGATTTCCTGCGTCGTCTTGGCGTAGGGATGCGAATGCATGTCAATGACAGGAAACTTCGCCTTGGGAACCTGTGTAATCGGAATCTTGTAAATGGATTTCGGCTTGTAGTCTTTGAGCAGAATGTTTTCTGGTGAAGACGCTCCGGACGCCTTGGTGGTGGAGGCTTTGTGACTTGCGTGTTGCGGCGCACTCCATGCGGGTATCGCGCCGGCCATTACGCCAGCCGCGCCGGCGGTTTTCAGAAAAGAGCGTCGTTTCATATGTTCTCCTCGTAGTTCTTTTGTTCGGAATCAGCGTCAACGAGTGATATCGAGATTTAACGCCAAATTACCGGTAAGAATGTGCTTCACAAAACCAATTCGCTTTACTCTCTTTAGCATCATGCTATCGGGGTTTATTATTTCTGCTTTAATCGACCCACGTGCCTGCGATGATGAATTTGTCGTCGTGTGCAGAGACGGACAGAGGTATTCCCTCACTTCCTCCGCCCTCGTACTCAAAAGCAGGGGCTTACGCTCGGATGCATTGGTTTGTCGAGTGCCAGATCGAAGCCGCTCAAGTCTCCCGTTGCTTGAAACCAGGGCATCCGAGTAAATATCCAGCGTAGCCTTAGGCGCTGCACACGTCTTTCCCGCGATATGTTTGTCGTGAACAAGCGATAGCACAAATTTGGGGTTTTTTTGCAAAGATTGGTCCAATCAAATCTTAAGCGATTCATCGTCAACAATGGTTTTATACGTCCTAGTTGACAGAGTTATGTATGATTGGAAGCCGCCGCACATACGATTACCAGTGTTTCGCGGACAAGACATCTGAGATGCTCGGCATTCGGGGATCCCTTATGACTGACTCAGCTTGGCAATTGAGCGTTTCAAAAGGAGTGTCATGCGAATTCTGCTTTACAACCCTGACAACGGGGTAACGCGCAACTTCATGCCGCACCTGTGGATGTTTCTGCTGCAGGCAC